>Ga0115562_1000002_pt1 | contig 203869 bp, 187 predicted proteins | sample COGITO_mtgs_1105_6_FD_87200 | JGI IMG/M metagenome (GOLD analysis project Ga0115562, IMG submission 87200) | Pelagic marine microbial communities from North Sea - COGITO_mtgs_110516 | ecosystem: Environmental > Aquatic > Marine > Epipelagic | place: Germany:Helgoland, sampling site Kabeltonne...
AATAAAGCAGCACTCACGGCCGTAATCACCGCGTTTATTGTCGGTATGTTAGGCACGTTAGCGGTTCGGCCAGTAAACCCAACTACCGTCACTACTGATGTGCAATCCAAGTCTGCCCAACTACGCCTCAACTGGCGTGTACCCATTGTTTTTCCGAGAACAATGCCCGTACTTGGAGAAAACCCCGTTTACCTTGCCCAGATGATTGAACAAGCCAGCAACGGCAGCATCAAATTCAATCTTTTTGACCCAGGCGAAATTGCGCCGGCCTTTGCGATCACCGACGCAGTGAGAGACGGCAAGGTATCTGCTGGATACACTTGGCTGGGCTACGACCAAGGCAAAATTCCCTCCTCGCCGCTGATTTCAGCCGTTCCCTTTGGCATGGAACCTTGGGAATATAGCGCTTGGTGGTTTGAGGCTGGTGGTCGCGAGCTGACTGAGAATCTATATTTAGAACACAACCTAATGCCCCTTTACTGCGGCATGACTGGCCCAGAAACCGCGGGCTGGTTCAGAGATAAAATAGAAACCCTTGAAGATGTCAGGGGGCTGAAAATCCGCTTTGCAGGTCTCGGCGGCAAAGTCATAGAACGCCTAGGCGCAAGTGTCACCATGATTCCCGGGGGCGAGATATTTCAAGCCCTTGAAAAAGGCGCTATCGATGCAACGGAATTTGCTTTGCCCATAGTGGATCAATCTTTGGGCTTTAATCGAGTCGCCAAGTTTAATTACTACCCTGGCTGGCACCAGCCTTTTACCGCTTCTCACCTGGTGGTTAACCTAGAAGTATGGCGGCAACTCTCCCAAGCAGATCAACATCTCATAGAAATAGCATGCACTGCTGCGGTGACTCGCAACTTAGCCCAAGCCGAAGCGTTACAAGGTGACGTCATTGCGGGCTTTAAAGATATTGGCGTTTCTGCAGAAATACTTCCTGAGGCGCTGCTGCGCGAGCTAAATCGAGTTGCTGATGAAATCCTCGATGAGGAAGCAGCAAAAGATAAGGATTTTGCTGAGATTCTGGCCTCCCAAAGAGCTTTCCGTAATAGCTATGCGCAATGGAAATCTCGCGCCTATTTGCCTCGAGATTTTTAATGAGCAAGGACACCCTTCCGCACACTCAGCTGTCTCTGCGCATAGACAACTTTGTTCGACTTATCGGACAAGGCCTGTCTTATCTTTGGTTGGTACTTTTATTCGTTATCGTCAGCAACGTGCTAATGCGCTATGTCTTTAATGAGGGTCGCATTGAGCTAGAGGAACTCCAATGGCATTTATACTCTATAGGTTTCTTACTTGGTATGAGCTACGCCTACCAAGCCGACGTACACATTCGCGTAGACGTTTTACACGAGCGTTTCAGCCCTGAACTAAAAGCTTGGATAGAACTGTACGGTATTTTGCTTTTTCTACTGCCTTTTATCGCCTTAGTACTGATTTACAGCGTGCAATTTGTCACCTCGTCTTATCTCGTTGGTGAGGTGTCTCCATCTCCGGGGGGCCTACCCTACCGCTGGGCCATGAAAGCCATCCTGCCCTTGGGCTTTGCTTTACTACTTTTAACAGTCTTCGCAAGGCTCCTCCGCGTATGGTCATTGCTCTTTATCGAAGCAACCCAGGTAAAACCAGAGGCCACTACAAACAATCTATTGACTGAGGAAACACATGGCAGCTAACGAGGTTCTGGCAGTGATGATGTTTGTGAGTTTTATCGCATTAGTTTTCACCGGGTTTCCTGTCGCTTGGCTGCTGGGTGGTCTAGCAATACTCTTCAGCGCCCTGGCTGTGGTGTTAGAAGCGGATTTCAATCTGGCTATTGGCATGGACTGGAACTACACATCTCTAACTGTGGAGCGCATTTGGAATGTGATGGAAAACTGGGTCATGGTGGCCTTACCCATGTTCATTCTCATGGGCCTGTTATTGGATCGTTCAGGCATCGCGAATCAACTGATGATTAGTTTCGCCCGTTTGTTTGGTGGTCTGCGCGGCGGCTTAGCCATAGCAGTGACCGTGATCGGTCTTTTGCTCGCAGCAACCACAGGAATTATTGGCGCATCCGTCGTGTTATTGGCGTTACTAGGATTACCCGTAATGTTGCAACAGGGATATGACAAGTCTCTGGCTGCAGGCACGGTTTGCGCCGTTGGTACCCTTGGCATACTTATTCCGCCAAGTATTATGTTGGTGCTGATGGCTGATCGCATGTCCATGAGTGTAGGCGACCTGTTTCTTGGCGCAGTATTTCCCGGCGCTCTGTTAGGTGGGCTTTATATTGGCTATATCTTACTGGTGGGCTGGCTGACACCAGAAAAAGCGCCAGCAGCCCCGACCGAGCCTTTTGACTGGCAGGCGGTCCAAGATTTATTCCTTGCCATTTTGCCCCCGGCATTTTTGATTTTGGCAGTACTGGGCAGTATCTTTTTTGGACTAGCGACCCCTACCGAAGCCGCTGGTGTGGGCGCGGCTGGCGCCTTGTTGCTGGCGGTAGTAAAGGGTCGAATGTCTAAAGTAGTTATTCGCGAAGTGCTCTTTGATACCACCAAAACAACATCCTATATCTTTGCTGTGCTACTTGGCGCCACAGCATTCTCTCTGGTTCTAAGGGGGCTTGGAGGCGACGAGCTAATAGAAGGTGTCCTACTCAACCTACCCTTTGAACCCACGGGCATTATGATTTGTATTCTATTAGCCACCTTTTTGCTGGGATTCTTCCTCGACTGGATAGAGTTGACCCTCATTGTCCTACCGCTTGTTTCCCCGGTCGTAGCTAGCCTAGGCTTTGATCCAATTTGGTTCACCATTTTATTTGCGGTCTGCCTTCAAACCAGTTTCTTAACTCCACCAGTTGGCTTTGCGATCTTTTATCTTAAGGGCGTAGCGCCAGAGGGCATTGATGTGACGACTATTTACAAAGGCGTTGTACCTTTTATTGCTCTACAAGTTTTAGGCATGTTGATCATCTTCAATTGGCAGGCAGTGGTCACTTGGTTACCCGCACAAGCCTATAACTAGCGACAGCCCATATTTATGCAAATCTTTTCCAGTAAATTTGCCTAGAGCATAGGCAGAGCGGTAATTTCCAGCGACAATGCGCCCTCAGGTTGGCGCCCAAAACTAGGAAATCAATATGCCCGCTTATCAAGTCACCGCTCGTAACTTCAGCACTGCCAGCGAAAACCGCATGCACAGCAACGCAGTCGCTCAAAGTCACGGTTTTCGTGGCGCATTAGTGCCAGGCGTAGCGGTTTATGGACACCTGGTGCAGCCATTGGTAGAAAAATTTGGCAGCCAATGGTTAGGCCAGAGCAAGGTAGCCTTGCGCCTACTCAAACCCGCCTACGATGGTGATGAGTTGAGTGTTGTTTTAACTACAATAACTGACGAGCAATATAGAGTTACCTGCCACAATCAAGATGACCTTCTTTTAGCCGAAATCATTGCCGGGCCCGTGCAGCCAATGGATGAGGGTATCGGCTTAAACGGACCCGCCAAAGCAACGCCTAAAGTCGAAATCGACTGGGACAACGTTGCGGCTGATGAAGTATTCGCTGAAAAAACCTGGTCATTAACGGAATCTGAAAATAGCCGCTATTGCGATGAGATAAGCGACCATGACCCAGCGTACAAAGCGCACATTCACCCCCACTACCTACTATCGTTAGCAAACTACTGCTTAATGGAAGAATATGTTATGCCGGCGTGGATTCATGCCAGTTCGATAACCAACCACAGAGCCGCCTTAATGGTCGGCGACGAAATTACCAGCAAGACTGTCGTCAAAGAAAAATTCGAACGCAAGGGACACCAGTTCATAACCATTCATATTACTTATTGGCGAGGTGAGCAGCTGACTACTGACATTTTGCATACCGCCATTTTCAGGATCGCAGAATAACTATGCGCATAGCGGTTTTAGCCTCACATGAGGGCAGTACAATGCAAGCGGTTATAGATGCTTGTGGCGCAAACCAAATTGACGCATCCGTTGAGCTAGTTATCAGCAACAATAGCTCGTCTGGTGCTCTACGCCGGGCAGCCGCGGCGAGGGTACCGCACCTACATATCAGCTCTAAAACCCACGGGGATGATAGCGGCGCAGATAATGCAATGCTCCAAGCATGTCGGGAACAGCAGATTGACCTAGTGCTTTTGCTCGGATACATGAAAAAACTGGGGCCAGCAACGTTGGCGGCATTTAGCGGCAAGATTCTTAACACCCATCCAGCCTTGCTGCCAAAATTCGGCGGCAAAGGATTTTTTGGGCGCAAGGTCCATGAAGCTGTGATTGCTGCTGGAGAGGTAGAGAGCGGTGCCAGCGTGCACTTTGTCGATACCGACTATGATACGGGGCCTATCTTAGCTCAGGTGAAAGTACCGGTAGAACCCTGCGATGATGCACAATCACTGGAAGAACGAGTGAAGGCTGCTGAGCAAACCTTATTAGTGAACACTCTCAGACAAATGACGGAGAAAATGCAGTAAGTGTAATGCAAGCTAACTAGCCCGCTTGTTTGTTCCACAACAGTTACCCTAAAGTCGCCAGCCCGAGTACCTACTTGGTTAACATCACTAATGCCTGTTCATGCAAAGCTAGGTTAGCAGAAGCTATGATATCCCCCCCCATACTGGGGTTGTCCCCGCTCCATGTAGTTATTACTCCGCCAGCGCCTCTGACTATGGGTATTAGAGCCTGAATATCGTAAGCATTTAGACTACCCTCGACGCCCAAATCAATCTGGCCCATTGCGACCATGCCAAAGAGATAACAGTCGCCGCCGACCTTGTGCAAACGCACACTTTCTTGTAATTGGCCGTAACCGAATAGCTGTCGCGGAGAAAACCAAGATGTCCCCGTGGTGGTCATAGTGGCACCTGCCACACTGTCGCATTGACTAGCACGCAGTTGTTGTACAGCATCCCCACGTTGCATCCATGCGGTAGCGCAGTCGCCAAAAAACAGCTCATCGGTATAGGGTTGATACATAACACCTACAATGGGGTTTTCCCCATCAAACAAAGCCAACAGCACACCCCAGTGCAACATCCCGCTCATAAACGAACGGGTGCCATCAATGGGATCTATGACCCAAGTTAAGCCGTTACCCGTCTTTAGACCATATTCTTCACCGTAGATTCCATGCTCAGGATAAGCGCTTTCAATTGCAGAGCGAATTACCCTTTCTGCCTCCTGGTCAGCCACGGTTACAGGATCAAAACCCTTCCCTACAACTTTATTTTCTGCACTGATGGAGGTGCGAAAGTAAGGTAGAGTCGCAGCCCCTGCCTGTCGCGCAGCGTCTTTAGCGAACAGCAAGAATTCTTGCCGCTGCTCTGGTGCTACGGGAACAGCCGGGGAATAGCCAAATGGGCTTGTCATAGGGGGTCCAAAAAACATTTACTGCGCGCTATGGTACGCAGGAAAGCACTATCCTTCTAGTTAGAAACTCCAACAACACAAACGTCGTAACTTTTCTAGGGTATTTCACCCCTCTTGCACACCCAGCCATGCGATACTTCTTCTAATGTCGCATCATGATCTCACCCAAGGCCGAGTTTCGACCTCCCTGGCCAGGCTAACTGCGCCCATGATGATGGGCGTCTCCTCAAGCATCCTGGTCCAGACCCTAGAAATGGGTTTCATCGGGCAGCTGGGTACTGCTTACGTAGCAGCGATCACCTTTACATTTCCCCTTGTGATGATCCTTACCAGTATTGCTCTGGGCATAAGTATTGGTACATCCTCGGTCATCGCTCGTAGCGTTGGAAGCAAGCAATATTCAACCGCTAGCGGCGCTGATCCTCTAGACGCTAATGATGTGCCAAGACTCGGCACCCACAGCCTACTCTTAGTTTTTGTTGCCATGGTGGTTATTGCCGCCTTGTGTTGGCTGATTATTGATCCGCTTTTTCTCGCTATGGGCGCTGAGCCTGAAATGCTGCCACTGATTCACAGCTACTTAGACATCTATCTTCCAGGTAGCGTGCTCTTCACCACAAGTATGATTTGCGGAAGTATCATGCGTGCTAATGGTAGCGCCGCCATTCCCGGAATAATTATGACAGTAGGGTCAGTTGTTAACCTTATTCTGGATCCGTTTCTTATATTTGGCTGGTTCGGATTACCGGCAATGGAATTAGCGGGCGCTGCAACGGCAATGACATTGACTCGCTTCCTAACCTTAGTGGTGACTCTTTGGTACGTGTACCACGGCCACATGGTTTTAACTAAGAGTGTGTTCAAAGGCTGGTTCGCGTCGGCCAAACGGATATTGCATGTTGGCATACCTGCCATAGCCACTAACTTAATCGGCCCTTTCACTGCCGCCTACATTACTTTTCTAATTGCTGACTACGGCCAAGATGCTGTAGCCGGCTTTGGCGTCGCGGGTAGATTAGAGGCATTGGCGGCCATGCTTTTGTTTGCCTTATCGGGCTCGATAGGGCCCTTCGTTGGTCAAAACTGGGGTGCCCGCGAATTTGGTCGCGTGCGCAGTGGCGTAAATGTGAGCCACCTTTTCAGCTTAAGTTGGGGGTTTTTAGTTGCCATTCCTTTGTTCTTCTTTGGCGAGGACATAGCCAGGCTAATAGACGCCAAACCCGAAGTTGTAAAAGTTGCGGGGATTTATCTGGCCCTAGTGCCATGGAGTTATGGTTTGTGGGGCGTACTCATGATGTCCAGTGCGTCTTTCAACGCACTAGGCAAGCCATTACCCAGTACAGCACTTTCCTTTGCCAGAATGATAGTAGTCTATGCGCCCATGGCGACATTGTTGAATGATCTAATGGGTTATGTAGGTATTTTCTTAGCCACTCTAATTAGCAACGCCCTATTCGGTATTGTTAGTTGGAAATGGTTTAGCGTCAGGCTCGCTAACATGACAAAAATCGCCAAGGTACCAACTTAAGATCCTACAATGACACCAAATAGAAATCATCCAGACGGCAACTTCCTGCAGACAACGCTGACTAGTTGTAGACAAAAATATATTCAACCTAGGTTTAAGCCATGTACCTAAGACGCTTGGTCACCATATCTGTACTGATTCTGGCAACTGTACTCGCAGTTGTGCTGGCTCCTATCGTTTTTCTTTCGGCGTTTTTATTGAGTCTTTTCCCGCAGTTTAAAACCACACCTCAGGCCATGGCTTTCATCTACGGCTTCATCGGCTATGAGTGGGTAGGCCTGTCGCGTTTTGCTTGGGTATGGTTGCGTTACCACGATATTGAACAGCGGATGATCCGCGATCGCGAAATCCAATTTTGGTGGGGGCAATCCCTATTTGATATGGGTAAACGCTTATTCAAGCTAAAGATTGAAGTAACTGGAGAAGAGGCGTTGGAAGGCAATTGCGCTCTAGTTTTATGTAGGCATACCAGCATGGCGGATACGGTACTACCGCTTTTGTTTTTCGGTCGGGCTAGGGGCGAAGGTCTGCGTTATGTCTTAAAACAAGAGTTACGAGTATTGCCTTGCCTAGATATCGGCGGTCACCGTTTGCCAAACGTTTTTGTAGATAGATCTGGCAGTGATTCTGCTAAGGCTATAGAAAACGTCTCCACTTTAATGAGAGAGGCACCAGCGGATCAGTCTGTTTTGATTTACCCAGAAGGCACACGTTTCACAAGAAAAAAACACGCACAGCTAGCGGCTAAGCATCCCGCATTAAAGCCGCAACTAGATCGTTGGCCAGACTTACTGCCACCACGACTAGGTGGCGTATGCGGAATGTTAGATGCAAACCCTGGCAAGGACTTAGTCTTTCTTGCTCATGCTGGCTTTGAAGGCTCTGCCGACATACATGACTTACTAAGCGGCGGCTGGTTGAATCAGCATGTACGCATTCACTTTTGGCGCGTCCCGTTCGCTGACCTCCCAACCAGCGATTACACAGATTATCTATTTGGTCAGTGGGATATTATGCAAGCCACGGCAGAAACTCTTGAGCAAGAGATAAGCGCGGCAAATAGACTTTAGAGAATTATTCCAGCGTAAAACTTAGGCAGAAATCGCCTCAGTTAAGCGGAAGCATTAACCGAATATGCTCGAACATTAACTAGCAACTCTTGTGCTAATTCATCTAGCCGTTCAACAGTTTTCTCTACTGGGCTAATATGCGCAACGCAAGATTCTTGTATAGCGGTGCAAATATGATGCAGCTCATCAAACCCGTAGCCGGAGAATACACCTGACAACGTGTGGCATGCTCTCTCAACCTTGGCAAAATCCCCTACGTTAAGCCCGTCATGAATGTCAGCAAGTTTAGCTTCAACTTCTATAGCGAATACCGCCAAAGCCTCGCCGAAGGCGGTCTCTCCCATTAGCTCTCTAATTTCTTGGGTGCGTGTACCCATAAAAGTCGCACCAGGCTCGTCTCGGCCTAACCACATAGCAATGCGGCTACTAAGTAAGTCGTAGTCTATTGGCTTAGTCAGAAAATCATCCATCCCAGCCTCTAGACAAGCGCGCTCGTCCTCTTGATAGGCCTTCGCAGTTAAAGCGATAATCGGTTGCTGGAACTTTTGCCTGCGTATCCAACGCGTAGCTTCTAATCCATCCATGCCCGGCATCTGCACATCCATAAGTACCAAACCGAATTGATCTTGTAGAGGCCGCTCTTTGGTTATCAGCTCACAGGCAGCGAGCCCGCTGTCTACTACTTCAACCGTATATCCACGCCGCTCCAAAGCCGCCTTCACTACTAATTGATTAGGCGCGCTATCTTCGACTAAAAGAATACGCTTCGTGGTGTTAATTGGCCCTATATGCCGTTGCACTATAGGTTCCTTAACTTGGGCAGCAACTAACTCTAACGGTAGCTCAAGCGTAAAGCAGCTACCCACATCCTTTTTCGATGTCAGCCCAATATCGCCGCCCATCAAGTGTGCTAAGTGTTGGCTAATGGACAGGCCAAGTCCGGTACCTAAGTACTTTCTTGTATCGGTATCATCTACTTGGACAAAGGCAGTGAATACTTCCTCTGTCTGAGCAAGGGTCATACCGATCCCTGTATCTCGAACACTGATCTTATATGAAGGGCGTTTCTCAAAGGTCTCAGCTTCCGGAGCGTTATCAGTATCATGGACGGGAGATGCGTCCATAAAAGACTTTTCCACAGTAACTTCCACTTCACCGGTTTCTGTAAACTTAATCGCATTACTGAGTAAGTTTGAAATAATTTGCGTAACTTTATGATCGTCGCCCACGGTAAAATATTCAGATGATTCATTCTCGCGCACACTTAGTTTTATACCCTGGGCCTGAGCAGTAGGCTTATAAAGTGCGACCAAATCCTTAGCTATAGCTATTGGCGAAAATGTGGTTTGTTCAATGCTCATTTCGCCTGCTTCAATTTTCGAGTAGTCGAGTACATTCTTTAGCAGACTCATCAACCTCATACCTGAGTTTTCGGCAGTGGTGAGCAGACTAACTTGGTGAGGATCATCTAGATCCGCTCTGACCAAATTAACTATTCCAAGCAATGCGTTTAACGGCGTGCGAATTTCATGGCTCATGGTCGCCAAAAAACGGCTCTTAGCCATATTGGCAAACTCCGCAGAAGTTTGCGCATAACGCATTTTTTCTTTGTTGGAATACTCCTCCCGCAGGTCTCTCATTTCGGCGCCGAAGTACACATCGCCAGTCAAATTTATAGCACTCACAGCTAACTCTACCGGTATTTCTTCGCCAGACTTATGCTGCCCATTAACCTCAACTCTTTGACCGACAATTTTTTCTTCACCGGTTTGCAGATAACGATTTAAACCATGGAAATGCGCTTTACGTAAATGTTCTGGAATTATGAATTCCGCCATAGGCTTACCTAATAGCTCTGCCGACGAATAACCAAATAAGTCCTCCATCGCCTTATTGATGTCTACTACCAAACCATTGCCATCAATTACCACCCTGGCACTTAAGCTACCCTCCATCAGTAGCTGCTTAATAGCCTGATGATCCTGAGGGAGAGCGGCAACTGTATTGGTTGATGCCGGGCGCATACGCACAAGTGCGATCATCACATCGGTGTGGCTGGCCCAAGAAAGCTCTAGCTCCATTGCCGAACTTTGCTCCTGATTAACTCTATATATGAGACTCTCCGAACCTTTCAGAGAATCGATAGGGGTATTGACTCTAAAATCTAGCAACTTGTTGAGTTTAGCGTGAATGCCCTCTATATCTTTTGGGTTGGTCCAGAAAGAAGAAATATTCTGCCCGACCAACGAGTTGCCCGGCAATAAACTATAAGCGCCATCACTGGCCAACAAAATATTTCCGTGGGCGTCAATCCATATATACCCAGTACCACGCTCGAGGGCACTCGAGATATGTGGAACTTGGTTGAACTTGCGCATCAGGAAAATGTGCCTATAGAGTGCAGTAGCGACCAAGAACAAAGCACTTGCCAACATTACAATAGGCGCGCTGATTCTGTGCTGATCCACACCTAGAACTAGTGCTATGTGATAGACCAAAAATCCAGCGACGACAATATATAGACCCGCAAAGGCGACTAAAGAAACACGATTACGCGGCCACAAGTCGAAACTAAACATGCTTCCCTCCGAAGCCGCGATCGTTACTAAAATCAATGCCGTCAGCGCTGTTATCCGTTTGTAGATCTAAATGCTCACCTACATATGTTGCCAAAAACGTGTGTGTCCTAGAGATCTCAAAATTCAATGCAGCTAGTTCTTCAGCCCAAAACTCTGCACCGGGGGCTGCCGGGTCCGAGAATTTTTTGTGCGGCAAGAACTTCAGTTGATTTTCCGACAACCTTGTACCGAGGTTTTTTGCGGCGAGAGCTAAGCTTTCAAAGCCGAAATTTTCAGCCGAGCAAACAAGCATATATAAGTTATGCTTTACGTCAGGAAGATTCCCCAACTGAATGACTTCCAGCATCTGCGATCTGTTTAGTAACTCTGCTGAAAATCTTTCGAGCAAATTAAAAACACCAACAACACCAATAATTTTTGCATACTCAGAGAGTCGCTCAATCGGCATCGTTGCTTCTAAATTTTCCCTATCGCGCACACCAAGCACACTACTCAAAGTGGTGAGAAGATCTTTATCTTGCACAGGTTTAGTTAGAAACTCGTTGAAACCTGCGTCGACACAATTTCGCCGATCGGAATCGGAAACGTATGCAGTTATGGCAATCAATGGCACTCGAGCCAGATCCCCTGGTAGATTACGGATTTCCCTCGCGGCAGTTAAGCCATCCATTTTAGGCATAGCCAGATCCATGAGCACTGCGGCATAAGATTTTTGGCGAACTGCTGAAAGCGCCTCCATACCGTCACCAGCTACATCTACGGCATATCCAGCGGCAACTAATATAGACTTAAGCACCAAGCGATTAGAGGGAGAATCATCTACCAGCAAAATTGCATTGGTTGCAGATTCAGCGACGAGCGTATTAGTTGCATAGGTATGTAGCGCTTCAGCGGCTGCTAATTCAGAAATCTGCTTTAGCGACGTGCTACTTGTAGACCGTGACTCTAACGATAGTTGAATTTGCGCACCTAGGGGCAACTCTATTAACCAGCGAATACCCTTACCAATTTCACTCGTGGCACGCACATCACCACCCGCTAAACGCATCAATGCTCGTGCCAAACAGATGTTCAAATTCAGTTCTATACCGTTAGAAACGCTCCAATCAAGAGCGTCTCCAGACCATTGATCAAAGCTAAACAGATTATCCAATTCCGCTGGCGACAGTCCTAGGCTGGAATCCAAAATTTGGATTGCAACACGGCCCTCAGTGCTTTTAGAAACCTGTATATCTACTCGGTCGCGGCGACTAAATAACACCGCGTATTGCAATACATTAGAGAAACTTTCGGTGAATTTTTCCCGATCGACAACCAATTCATCTAAATCTACAGGTTCAACATTTTCCTCATAGGTCACTAAGATAGATACATGACTGGAACGTGGATCAAGCAACACCGTGTCAACTATGGACTCAAGCAAATGTTTAACGTCTACCCGTTCGTTAGTCACCGCCATAGATTCATTTTCAATAAGGTCTAAATCGCTAACCGTTTGCAATAATGAAATTAGATGTTGTATTGACAGGTTTGCGTGCTGGACCAGAGTTTGTTCTTCTTTACCATTCAGCCGATCGCCCACCAAAGACAATGTTCCCTGAATAGTATTCAACGTGGTACGTATATCTGGTGCAGCCAAAGACAATAATTGGGAAAGCATCGACTTCATAACAGGCCGCTCAGACACTTTCGCTACCAATTGTTGGCGCTAAACGGTGGAATATGCCTAGCGGAAGGCATTGCGCCGAGTCCAACAACACATAGCGAAAAAACCCAGCACCCTCAAAATGCCAACTACTGATGAACGGCCGCAAACCGCCACAGTAATACCCCATAGATTTATATTTGATCATTCCCGTTAACACCCTACCTTCAAATCTCGAAAAGCCCCATCCAGCGGGCAATGGGAACATAGTCCCTGATCGAGACTTTGAGACAGCAAGGGATTGCCAGTAGGTGCGATTTAGTCGACAAACGGTACTAATTGAGCCGGAAGATAAAAGCCACCAAATACACTTGTTAACTTTTCAATGACAAACGAATGACATTAGGTGCATTTTTCTAGATACATGGTAGTTATTTGACGTTAACACTCACCAAAAGTTGCGAGTACTCCTAACCTCCCACATCTAGCCAGTACCCTCCTTCGGGGTGGTGCTTCACGTGACCTGCAGTAGGGGTCGCGAAGTGCGTACCAATAATCAGAATGTCCTCATCTACATACCTTTCAAGCAAGGATTCTCGCGTTTCTTGACCTTGATTCTGATCAAAATCTGCCGACGAACACCAGTGAGTTTTGGTCATTTGCACTGGGTGATGGATACAATCACCAGTAATCAGAGCCTCCTCACCATTTGAACTGATATGCACACTGACATGACCTGGGGTATGCCCTGGAGTAGATTGCAACTGCACCTCGTCACAAAGTTTATGGTCTTCTTCAACCAAATCGACCAAACCTGCCTCAACAACCGGACGGACCGAGTCAGCCAGTACCGGTCCATATGTCGACTCATCTTCGTTAGCATCCCAATAAGCCCATTCTTTGGCAGCAATTAAATAGCGGGCATTCGGGAATGTGGGTACCCACTTACCATCCACCAGCATGGTATTCCAGCCCACATGGTCTACATGCAGGTGAGTACACAAAACCGTATCGATACTTTCGCGAGGGTAGCCCGCGTCCGCCAAGTCCTGCAAAAAGCTAGTTTGTAAATTGGACCAATTGGGAATGTTGCGTTCTTTATCATTGCCTATACAGGTATCTACCAGTATGCGCCGAGCACCGGTATCTATGACCAGAGCATGCACACTCATAATTAAGTTACCTTGTGCGTCCATAAAGTGGGGTTGCATCCACTCAATTGCCTGGCAAGCATCGCGAGTGGCATCAGGGAGAATAAAGCGCGACCCTCCGGTGGACTGCATCTCGATAATCCGTATAACTCTTACATCACCTAGTTGCCATTGATTCATAACTCACTCCCTGCTAAAGCCAATTTCAGATCAACAGAATCTAGCACTTGAATATAGACACCAGAAGTCCCAAGTGACTAATATTTTTGCTATCGTGCTGACATTAGAAAAATATTCCATGGCCTGAGGGGGCAATATGCAATTGATAAAGGACATCTCAACATTGGCCCATGTGCCAGCGCTATTAAAACTAAAAAAAGGCTTGAAACCGAGATCCTTAGACGTTTTAGACAGCCCCGGAGCCAGATTAGAAAATAATGCCCAACGCTATGGACAACGCTCCGCACTAATTTTCGAAGGCCAAGAACTTACCTGGTCAGAACTCAACGCTACTGCAAATCGCTACGCCTCAGCCATGCAAAATGAAGGCTTGAGCAAAGGCGACACCGTCAGTGTGATGATGGAAAACCGAGTTGAATTTTTGGCCTTACTTATGGGCCTGAACAAAATCGGGGTGACCGCAGGCCTACTCAACACTAATTTGACGGGCAAGTCGTTGGTTCACTGCGTGACTGTTACACAATCAAAGAAATGTATTTTCGGAGAAGAAGTACTCGACTCGGTAAAGGACATTTATACTGAACTGCCCCTACAGGCAGACCAAGACTTCCTCTTTATTGCCGACTCAGGCACACAATCTGCACCTCAATGGAGCAAAGATTTAGACGCTCTGACTACATCAGCTAACTCCGAAAACCCGTCTGCAACCGGCTCCATATCCTTGGGCGATACCGCTTTCTATATCTATACCTCTGGCACCACTGGCCTTCCTAAGGCGGCAGTCATATCCAACAGGCGCTACTTAATGGCGGCGGATTTAGCAGGAACAGGGGGCCTAAAGTGTAAGGTTAGCGACAGAGTCTACCTCTGCCTGCCGTTATATCACGCAACCGGTTTGCTACTTGGCGTGGGCTCAGCCTTAGCCACTGGCGCTAGCATGTTCGTTCGGCGTAAATTCTCCGCTAGCAATTTCCTCAAGGAGGTGCGCCAACATAACTGCACCCATATGATTTATATCGGCGAGCTATGCAGATATTTGGTCAACTCAGAAGCCAAAGCTGATGATGCAAAAACACCGCTGCGCAGCATTATGGGTAATGGCTTGCGCCCAGACATTTGGATGCAGTTTAAGAAACGTTACGGTATTTCGCGAATTTGCGAATTTTATGGCGCATCTGAAGGCAACATCTCTTTCGCAAACTTGATGAATAAAGACCTGACTGTTGGCATGACCTCTGTTGAAGTCAGCGTGGTCCAGTACGATGTCGACAATGATGAAATTGTCCGCGACAACCAAGGATTTTGTATCCCCGTACAGAAAGGCGAAGCTGGACTACTACTGGGCAAAATTACACCAGATACGGTGTTTGAAGGTTATACCGATAGCGCAGCTACCGAGAGTAAAGTACTACGCAGCGCGCTTGAAAAAGACGATGCTTGGTTTAACACCGGCGATCTAATGCGTGTAGTGGACGTTGGCTATACCCTTGGCTATGACCACTACCAGTTTGTTGACCGAGTCGGCGACACTTTCCGTTGGAAAGCCGAAAATGTTTCAACTAACGAGGTGGGCGAAATCATCAACGCCTTCCCACAGGTTAAATTTTCTAACGTCTACGGGGTGGAAGTACCTGGTGCAGACGGACGCGCGGGGATGGTATCCATAACGCTTAACGATGATGTTGCTGAGTTAAACGTTGAGGATTTTGCAAAATTTGTGCAAGACGCTCTACCAAACTATGCCGTGCCGGTGTTTATTCGAGTAGATGCTGAAATTGATGTCACCGGCACCTTCAAAATGCTTAAAGGCGAGCTAAGGCAACAAGGCTTCAATACAGAGAATATTGATGGGCCAGTGTTCGTTATGAAGAACGGGGAAAAAACCTATAGTCCCATGGATCAAGAATACTTAGAAAAAATCAACAATGCTGAAGCAGGCTACTAGATAGCCTGTGAAGCGTTGATTAGCACAACTAAATTATTCGTGCTTCATTGTTAGTACCTGTTTATCAGTGCCTTATTACTAGTACCTTATTGTTGGTGCTTTGGTGTTAGAAGAGCTGCAACGCTCCACGATTAAAATAGTTTTACAACACGGTTACAAATGAATAAGGCACTACTCCTAGATCTTGGCGGCGTTGTTCTAGATATAGATTTTCATAGAGTCTTCGCCTCTTGGGCCCAAGACAGCGGTGTAGAAGCCGAAGTCTTTTACGCAAATTGGTCGTTGGACGACGCGTATAAGAAGCACGAAATTGGTGCCATTTCGTTCCAGGAATATTGCGCGCATTTGTCCCAGACATTAGAGGTAAATATGTCAGCTGCAAATTGGCGCAAAGGCTGGAACGCTCTATGGGTTGGGACCTATGGGTCAGTTATAGAGCTGTTACCCAGACTGTCCCAGAACTACTCGTTATGTGCTTTTAGTAACACCAACGCTACCCACAGCGAATCGTTCAACCATCATTTCGGCTCGGCGCTGAGCCATTTCCAAACAATTTACCTGTCTCAAGAAGTCGGGCAGCGCAAACCCAGCCCCAAAGCATTTTTAACGGTATGCGAGGCTATGGGTTATGCACCACAAGATGTGGTGTTCCTAGATGACACCCTAGAAAATGTCTCTGGCGCCAAAGAAGCCGGGCTGGACGCCTACCATACCCAATCGGAAGCAGCAGTTGCTGCCAAGCTGCGTAGTCTAATTCACATCTAGTTCTATAACGCCGATAAGCCTCAAAGCCTGCTCTCTAGATTCACCGCAAAATAGTGCCTCAGGCTTGAATTGGGCACAAAACTCAGGTCGCTCGGGCTGACCAAAAATCCCACAGGCAAATTCAGCCGTGAGGTGTACACATGCTACACCGGCAGGCTTACCACCTAGCATGCCGGGCATAGGACCCGCTATAGACGGGGCAATACAACATGCCCCACAACCTGGCCTACATTGCATTTAGCGAGCTCTGAAAACGAGGGCTGCTGTTAGGCATTAAACTTATGCGCAATAGCGGCATAGTTTTCCAACATGGGCAACACGACCTCGGGTGTGGCTGATGGTAGAGCAAATATAATTCGGTCAAAGCCCATTTCCAGCAAAGCCTCAACAGCTTGTGCATCTGGCCCCACGCCAAAAATACTAAACTGTGGCTCACCACTACGACCTGCTTCCTGCCACGCCTCTTTAGTCCGAACAATGCCCTCAGAGTAATCGACCGGTCCATTGGCGCCTTTACGCTGATCATTTTGATAAATAGGGAACCAACCGTCCCCGTACTCAGCAATACGTTTATACACATACTTAGAAGACGCACCCATTAAAACAGGCGGGCCACCGGCTTGGACAGGCTTCGGGTAGGCCCAAATCTTATCGAAGTCAACAAAGTCGCCATGGTACTCGGCCTCATCTTCTGTCCATATTTCGCGCATTGCCAACATACGCTCGCGCAAAATTTTCCACCGGTCAGCGAATGGAGTACCGTGATTCTCCATTTCTTCAGCATTCCAGCCAGCACCAATTCCCAAAACAACACGGCCATTTGATAAGTAATCTAAGCTAGCAACTTGCTTGGCCATCAATATCGGGTCGCGCTCGGTAACCAACGAAATACCCGTGCCCAATTTCAGAGTTTCTGTAACAGCGGCGGCCATAGAAAGCGCCACAAATGGATCGTAGGTATGCCAGTACTCTTGAGGCAGATCGTCACCGCCTGGCCATGGAGATTTACGACTTGCGGGGATATGCGTGTGCTCGGGTAAAAAGAGCGATTCAAATCCGTGGGCTTCGGCTTCTTTAGCCAATAAATCTGGACCAATTGCATAGTCTGTAGAGAACATCAGTAGTCCGAAATCGATCATTTTAAATCTCCGCTTTATTTCTAGTTTTGCGCACCGCCACACAATGTATCCTATCTTTCAGGTGCATTCGAGGCAGGCAACTTTAAACTGCTGCAAGAAGAACTCTTGCAGCTAATGGTCTATCAGCCAAAGTGAAATATAAATGTATCTTCTAGAAGTAGACGGTTAAAAGGCCTTTATCAAAGGGTCTTTGCCGGTGGGTGCTCAGTCTGCGCGAAACTTACAGCAGCCGAGCATTCAGATTCGCGCTACAGGGCGTTTTCTAACCAATCCATATGCAGGTCAATTTTGGCAACATAGCGGGCCGCTGCTGGCCCGGGAGTAGTATTGAAACCCACGTTGTAAGCAGACAAAGCGCAATCAAAATCACCTGCACAACGATCAACTAAATGGCGCAATACCTGGGCACCACAGTAGACATTTTGTTCTGGATCTTTGAGATTAGTCGCGCCACAAAAGCTTGCCCAATAGTCTGGTCTTACTTGAGTAGGACCTACCGCACCAACATGTGAAACAACATGCTTGCGAAAAGAACTTTCTGTTAGAACTAAACTGGCTATAAGCTCGGGACTTAATTTTTGCCGTTCGGCGGCTTCAAGAATCCATACCGCAAATTCCTTTGCCACCGCATGATCAATACCAAAACCAAGCGCCACACGCTCCCCAAACAAACTGACCTGTGACAAAAATGAGTCTTTGCCCAGTCCAGGCGTGGCAATGACAACAGTTTTATTTGGACCAAGCCGTTCCTGAGGGTTTAAAACCGTAGCACTAGCATTAAAGAGTGAAGCACCAGCAAATAGCGCGAGCAGACTCAGAACTGGGAAAGATAATTTGCGCAAACCGCTTAGACTAGACCAACGGGAAATGTTTGTGGCAGAAAGTTGTTGGACGTAAGCAAATAGCATAACGGACAAGAAACCCAACAAAATTGGAACAGTTGTTGCCAAATCAAAAACTTTACCCGTAATCTTTCGCATGTTCAGCAAATCTCACTCTAAAACCTAGATTCAGTGCGCTCCACCAATACTCCTTTTTATATCGCCAAAAAAAGTACAAGGAAACCGTTACGCGGAACCCAAGTTACCCTGCCACTACGTATAAGTAAACAAATAATGAAAAGAAAAGTGAGGAATTTTTGAGGTCGGAAGCTTGGTTTTTGGCCACTCCCAGCCAAAAACCTGCCTCTAATTTTGCTGATAACTGGTAAAAAATCCCAGTTTTTAACCCGCTCGCAAAGTCTCGATAATGGCACTACGCTGAGCTTCATCAGAAACCGGAAATGAAGTTGAAGTACGATCAACAAAACTGCCGTAACGCGCCAACATAGCTGGTGCAATGTCTTGGGGTTCCCCCATCACACCAAACTTATCCAGCATATCATCGTCAATCAGAGTGCCCATTTCTTGCCAACGGCCCTGCTTAGACATTGTATTGAGTTCGCCCTGCATTTCACCGCGACCAATAGAATCTAGGACTCCTTTATAAGCCGGTGTAGAGCCATAAAATGCAATCCGCTCTTGGGCAGCTTTCTTGCTCTTCGCAAATTCAGCCTCATCTCTACCGGTAACGACAAAGCATGAATAAGACAATTCAAATCCGTCACGCGGCTTGCCAGCCTTCGCCAAACCGCGCTCGATAGCAGGCATGGTCACATCGTTGATATATTCCATTGTGCTAAATGGATGAATAATCATACCGTCCGCCACTTCTCCAGCCACTTCGGTCATCTTCGGACCTACCGCTGCCAATACGACTTTAGGTGCTCCAAAGTCTTTATCTTCTGGCGTAAACGCCGGTGTCATTAGCGTATGTTTGTAGTACTCGCCGACAAACTCCAATGGGTCGCCGTTGTACCAGTTACCCCAAATAGCACGCATGGCGAGAACTAATTCACGCATCTGCGCAGCCGGGGCACCCCACTGCATACTAAAACGCTTCGTGATGTGAGGTTTAATCTGAGAGCCCAGCCCAAGGGTAAAACGACCTTTCGAGTAGGCGTTTAAATCATGACCAATATTTGCAAGGTTCATGGGACTACGCGCAAAAGCCACAGCAATAGAACTGGCTATCTCAAGTTTGTCACTGTGCTCTGCAGCGAGTAACAAAGGAAAAAAGGGGTCATGGTTCATTTCAGCGGTGCGTACGCCGTCATATCCGGCAGCTTCTAATTTTTTTACTGTGGCTGGAATTTCACTAAGGTGATGGCCAATACCTGCATCTACTTTCATTTTTTCTCTCCAATATAAACTTTAACGAACCAGGGCTAGGTACCTAGACCCACCTAATCGTAATGCCGAGAAACCTCGGCAAAGACGATACCCAAAACTCTCCTTCTAACTGCTAGGAAGCCGACAATTCGCTGATAATTTTTGCCCGTTCGGACTTCGGAATATGCGCATAAGCCGCTGAAGTACGATCAATTAGGTCACCATAACGAGAAGAAATTTGGCCTGCAATAGTTCCAGGTTCTCCTATGACAGCAAATTCTTTAAGTAAATCCGGCGTAATCAATTCGCCCATTTCTTTCCAACGTCCCTGTTTGGACATCTTATTCAAGTCGCCTTGCAGCTCGCCTGCGTCGATACTGTCTAAAACCGGCTTATAGGCGGGTGTCGAACCATAAAATGCAATTTGCTGGCAGGCGGCTTGTTTAGCCTCGGCCATTTCTTCTTCATTTTGACCGGTCACAACAAACAGTGGATAACTGAGCTCGAAGTCTTCTCTGGCTCGACCAGATTTAGCAAATCCCCGCTCTAACGCTGGCAGCGTAGTCTCACGTAAGTATTTTTCTGTCGTAAACGCGTGAGCAATCATGCCGTTTGCCACCTCTCCAGCCACCTCAGTCATCAAAGGACCTACCGCAGCAAGAAATACTTTAGGCGCTCCATAATCAACATCTTCAGGCGTGAAAAAGGGAGTCATCAAAGTATGCGTGTAAAATTCTCCTGTAAATTCCAGCGGAGTTTGCTGGTGCCAGCAATCCCAGATGGCTCGCATTGCTAGGATATACTCGCGCATTCGCGCAGCGGGATTTGACCAAGGCATGCTAAAACGTTTGGTGATATGCGGCTTAATCTGAGAACCCAATCCTAGAACAAACCTGCCCTTTGAATAGGCATTTAGATCATGGCCAATGTTCGCCATAGTCATTGGAGAGCGAGCAAAGGCCACTGCGATTGACGTCATTATCTCAATTTTTTGCGTATTTTGCGCCGCCACCAAGAGTGGGAAAAACGGATCGTGGGAAGTTTCAGCGGTCATTACACCCCCGTAACCCATCTCTTCTAATTCAGCCGCTTGCGCACCAACCTTATGTAGGTCTGAACCAACACCACCGTCAACTTTCATTGCTCTCCCCCCTAGAATGTCTGGGCTATTCCCGAAATGACCATCTTATTTTTGTTAGTTACTTTTTGTCGTTCTTTTTGTCGTTCTTTTTTTGTCTTAGTTTCTTTTCTTTGTTTCTTGTCTTTATTTCTTGTCTTTGTTTGTTTTCGTTTTAATTGCGGCTACCTATGGCTCAACGAATTTATGAAAACTATTCAGACTGTAATGCAGCTGCGGCAGCTTGACGATGCATATCTTCTTCTACATGGCCAAGAATGCCGTCTTGACCTTTAGCAGTATGCTGTGGGATTAACCTACCGTTAGCCTGGGCATCAAAATGCGTAACTTCGACTTCGCCGTCACTGAAAACCATACGATAAAGTAGGCTATTAGGATGCTTCACCGCAACGGTATGTGCATCATCCAAGCTTAAAAAATGTTGTAAAATGGCTTTCGAAACCACCCCATGTGCGACAATCGCTAGATTGTCTACCGCCTCAAACTCATTCAATAAGTGACGAAAGCGCACAACGATTTCGGAGATATTTTCGCCGCCACCTGGTCGATGATGATACAGGTCGCTTTTTCTTGCAGACCATCCTTGTGGATCACTAGTTGCCACTTCATCAATGGTTTTACCAGACCAGGTACCGCAATCTCGCTCCAGCAAATGATCAGAAAATCGTATGGGTACAGCCAGGTGTTTATTCACCAGCGCCGCAGTAGCCCTAGTGCGACCTGCCGATGAAACCCACAGCGCATCCACGCCACCCAACTGTTTCAGTAGCGCGCCATGAGCATCAGCCTGGGCTTCACCTAACGGTGTCAACGGCGAATCCAAACGCCCTTGCATGCGACCAGCCAAATTCCACTCTGTTTGGCCATGGCGGAGGACATATACAACCTTAGCGTTCATCAAAGACCAGCCATTGATGTTTATAACGAATCATCACTTCCTAAAATGTTCCTAGAGGGTTTTATGAAGATACCCCCCAACCAATTAACACCTGTGCAGCAGCAAAGCATTGGCATTACAACCAACGCCGCTGAACCATCTATTTGGCAAACTGGAAATTATCTCCAGTAAATGCCGCAAATGTACGCTCTATATCTTCTCGACCACCACCCAACGGAGCAATAATGTGGGTATCAATGCCACCATCTGCGTCCTCTTGAACACGCGCACGAATTTCCTCTTCATTACCAATGATGGCGATTTCATCGATCATCTCATCGGTCATAGCACTTGCTGTCATATCTCTATCTTTAGCAGCCCAACCCTTCGAAATAGTTTCGGCAGCATCGTTGTAACCAGCCCATGATAGAAACTTGTTATAAACCGGCGTGGCGTAATATGGACCAAACGCGGCGCGAAATAAATTCCGGCCATATTCTTTATCGTCCGTACACAACACCATGGAGCGGTTAACTATTTCAATGTCAGCTGGATTTTTGCCAGCTGCCTTTGCCCCAATTGCTACATGCTCCATCATTTTTGGCAAAGCACCTTTAGGCCAGAGGTTAAAAATAACGCCATCGCCTACTTCCGCAGCCATTTCGATCATTTTCGGGCGCAGCGCGGCCAAATATACTGGCGGTGGATTTTCCATGGGCGCTTGACGATAACCCTTACTAAATACCGTTTCGCCGTCATAGTCGGTTTTAGCACCCGTTAGCATGATTTTAACCAGTTCAGCGGTTTCACGTACACGAGTCAATGGTTTTTCTAATGGAATGCCGTTGAATTGACCCATGATCGTCTGGCTAGATGAACCTAAGCCCATGATGAAACGCCCGGGAAGTAACTGGCCGATGACGTTGGCTGAAGCGGCTAAGACGGAAGGTGAGCGGGTATAAACCGGCGTCACAGCGGTGCCGATACGAATAGTCGACGTTGCATGAGCAATGCCTGCGACCTGGGTTAACGTGTCTGGAGCGCCTGAATCACTGAACCAAGCATCCGCAATGCCATTGTCTTCAGCCCATTTAATACGCGCCACGGTATCCGCTACTCTTGGCCCGGCAGGCAGTGTTACAGCAATTCGTTTCGTCACCGACATAAGATCTCCTTCATACATTATTGTGTAAATAAGTAGATTCGCATTTTGCCCTCTATGAGATCAAGCCGTATCCTTAGCACCAGCAAATAAATTTTCATATCAGCAATAGAGGAAAACATGAGTGACGTAGAACTCACCCCAGTTCGGGAGGCCCACAAATTTGATGTGGAAGCATTAGAGACCTATCTAAATCAACACGTAGAAGATTTCGCAGGACCGTTAACTATTAAGCAGTTCGAGGGCGGGCAGTCTAATCCAACCTTCCAGCTCATTACTCCAACGCGACGCTATGTACTGCGCAAGCAGCCGCCTGGGGAGTTACTACCCTCCGCGCACCAAGTTGATCGTGAATACAAGGTTATGGATGGCCTTTGGCAAACTGACGTACCAGTGCCGAAAATGTATTGCCTGTGCGAGGACACATCGGTTATTGGCACTAAGTTTTATGTAATGGAAATGGTTGAGGGTCGTTTGTTTAACGAGACCACCATGCCTACTGAGAGCAACGATACGCGTAAAGCAGTTTACTTAGACCTTGCGCGAGTATTAGCTCTTTTACACAAAGTAGATCCAGCCGCCGTGGGCCTCGGTGAGTTCGGCAGGCCTGGCAACTACTACGAACGACAAATCGGTCGCTGGAGCAAACAGTATATCGCCTCGCAAACCGAGGACATTCCGGCGATGCACAGCCTTATGGAGTGGTTACCAGCCAACATACCAGCCAATGCTGGTTCCGTGATCGTTCACGGCGACTACCGCTTAGGTAACGTGCTCATTCACCCAACCCAGCCAAAAATTGTTGCAGTACTAGACTGGGAACTATCAACCTTGGGCGATGGCTTGGCTGACTTGGGTTATTTGTGCCAGGACTATCACGGTGACGCATACAATGACGAAGGCTTAGCCAGCGCAGATTTAGAAAGTCTCGGCATTCCCACAGAGGAAGAGTTTGTCGCAGAGTATTGCAAACACGCCGGACTAGATGGCATCGACAACTGGTCGTTCTATTTGATCTACAACATGTTTAGATCAGCAGGGATTATCCAGGGAGTATACAAGCGGGGATTGGACGGCAATGCTAGTTCAGAAAAAGCATTGGAATATGTAGACGCAGCGCGCCAGCGATCAGAAAGGGGTTGGGCGCTAGTGCAAAAATAAGTAGATGGGAAAATAGGCGCGCCTAACGATGGAACACCTCCAGACGCGCCTATATAAACCCCTATAGAAACAGCTAAAAGCAGCGTTCACCCAACTGTCGTTCGGTGAACGCCAAAAAGCTCTTACCTAGAGCATTTCCTCGGCAATAACCTGAAGAGCAGCTGGATCTTGGCAACCCAACAACATGCTAGACACGTGACCGTGATTACCCGCAGTCTTCCAGCGCTGCAGGCGTTCGCGAATGCGCTCTGCAGGACCGACAAGGGCACACGCATCAATCAGTTCCTCTGGAACCGCCGCCATCGCCTCATCTTTCTTACCTGCCAAATAAAGATCTTGGATCTTCACAGCAGCATCTTCAAAGCCTAAACGCTTGCAGTAATCGTTATAGAAGTTTTTGTCCCGCGCACCCATACCGCCTATATATAGAGCCATCATGCCGCGAACTGGCATCATGCATTGAGCCACATCATCACCCATAGACACGGTTACAAAGGGAGCTATCTCGAATTGGGTCAGATTCTTTTCACCTGCCTTATCAAAACCTTTCTGAATAGGCCCTTCAAACACTGAATATTGCTCGGGATCCATCCAAACTGGGAAGAAGCCATCTGCAACTTCAGCGGCAGCAGCAACACCATTGTTGGTAATAGTGGCAGCAAAAATTGGAATATCTTCTTCACAATGCAAAATACTCTTCAACGGCTTACCCAGTCCGGTTGCACCGGGGCCAGTAAAAGGCATTTGATACATGTCACCGTCAAATTCTAATGCACCCTCACGAGCAAAAATATTTTTCATAACCTGAATATATTCACGCAATCGAGTAACTGGCTTGCCATAAGGTACGCCATGCCAGCCTTCAACCACTTGAGGTCCTGAAGCGCCTAGCCCTACGATAAAGCGGCCACCAGAAAGCTCAGCCAAGCTCATAGCAGTCATTGCAGCCATAGCCGGAGAGCGTGCAGGCATTTGCATAATTGCGGTGCCTACCTTAATACGGTCTGTTTGCGCCAAGATCCAAGCGGCAGGAGTAACAGCATCGGAGCCATAGGCTTCAGCTGTCCAAATTGAGTCGTAACCCAAGTTTTCAGCATGTTTGATGGCATCCATAGAGATACTGAATTTGCGTCCGGAGTAACCGGCAATGATTCCCAGTTTCATAGCTTCTCGTTCCTAGTAATTTAATTAGATTGTGCGCGTTAGCTCGCCTTTGGAAAAAGATAAGACATAGCATGTGAAAACCATGTCTACGCCCAAGCGGTTAAAGCCAAGAAATACTTAAATGAAATCACCCTTGCATAGCTGCCGCTAAACCTCAGCCTCACACCTTAGTTATTATCGCCTGCCTGTTTTACCCTGCACCTAATGCTTGCTCGCCAAATAGTTCATGATATCCATGGACTCGTACATCCAGCTCACACCACCATCACTAGACTCAATGCGCAGACAAGGCACCATACTCCTACCGCCGCCGGCCAAAAGCTCACGAAAAGCCTCTTGATCTTGGTTAATATCTCGCACGGGTACCTGTATATTTTTTTCTTGGAGAAAACTTCTGACTCGGTAGCAAAAACCACAAGTGTCAGTTTTGAAAAGTTGATATTGTTCAGCAGCGGCCATTTTTTTATCCTAGTAGCGGTCCTTAAAAGCACCCAATAAATATTGGTTACCCGAGCTTTATGCAACAGCCGTAGCTTGTGCAGTTTCATCATCGAATGTTCAGAGTAATGCTTGCAGAACACTAAGGTCAATCTGGCAACAAATCGAGTAACATTAGCACTTAAATCACCTATAACTAGAGCAGCATCCATAGCAACTAACATTTAGGAAACCGATATGGCCAAAAAAGGCAAAGCAGACAAAGTAGAAACCACTCGCAACGCTATATTCGCGGTGATTATTGCCATTGGCGCTGCGATGGTTTTGGCTGGCATCTACTTTTCATCCGGATTGGCACAAAATGCCACACCAGAAGACGGCGATGATTATGCGTTAATTGAAGATTCAGACAGAATCCGCGTTGGCGATCCAATCACTGTCTACGAATTCTTTTCTTATGGCTGCGTCCACTGTCGCAACTTCGACCCAATATTAGAAGAATGGTTAGAGACTGCCCCGGATGATGTTGATTTCGCCCGAAAACCAGCGGCTTTCTCACGCACTTGGACCCTACTGGGGCAAGGCTACCTTGTCTTGGAGCAGCTAGATGCCTTGGACGATCATCATGAAAAACTCTTTAGCGCCGTACACGACTTTGGCAAAACCTTTCGCAGTGGCCAAGAGATAGCCGATTACTTAGACAGCGAATCACTAACAGCGGCGGAATTTATGCGCGCGTTCAACAGTCCTAAAGTACGCCGAAGCCTAGCAGCGGCAGAAAACCAAAGTCGGCGCTATAGCATAAGTTCAGTGCCCACTATGGTTGTAGCTGGGAAATACAGAGTAAACATGAACAATGGCATGCAACGAGCACTAGAGGTTGTAGATTACCTTATTGCAGAGGAACGTCTGCAGCGCGCTGGCGGACAAGACGCAACCAAGTAATTGGACTAATTCGATCACCTTAGTTTTAGCAAAACCTCGGAAAGCGAGCGCCAAGACTCTAAAACTATTGGCAGCGTTATCATGCAAAGCCAACTATTTTAATCAGCTCTTGACCCAACAAGAGCTGATAAATTTACGTTGAACAGCAAACAACCTAAAAACTAGCCACCGCGCTAACACCAAATTGCCGTGGAGCACCTAGCTGGGTAAATCCTCGCGCTGTATAACCGTCTCTGGGATCATTGCCAAAGAAGAAGCCGCGTACAAAGTAGTCCTCATCCGCAAGGTTGCGCCCCCACAAGCTAACTTCCCAAGCCTCAGCAGAGTATGTCAAAGAAGCATTAAGCAATTCATAGCTAGAGGAACGTTCCGCATGGCTATCAGAGAAATAGTAATCATCTTTACCTTCAACATTCACATTCAATGACCAACCTTGAGCTAACTGATAATCACCGCCGATATAGAATTGGTAACCCGGCGCTTGAGCTTGATCGCGGCCATCCAAATTTTGGCCACTACCATCTATATAGTCTTCAAATTGGGTATCTAATAGCCCTAGACTGGCCGCAAGCTGCAAACGATCGTCCGCTTGGAAAACTACTTCTAGTTCCAGTCCTTGATTAACACCTTCGGCGGCATTACCTACAAAGTCGATAAATTCTGATGAACCATCCGCTCTTACCCTAGTAACTGATGTAGCTGTTTGTACATCTCTGCGCTGCATACGAAACACAGCCGCGCGTAGATCTAACCGCTCATCCAACAATTGGCCTTTGTAGCCCAATTCTATATTCCATAAAGTTTCCGGATCGAATAAACGCAAATCAGCATCTAACGTACCTGAGGTATTAAATCCACCAGACTTGTAACCTCTAGTTAGGCTGGCGTAGAGAAAATTTTCATCGGCAAGGGTTTTCTCTAACAAAATTCGACCACCAAGCAAGTTATCATCTGGGGCAAAACTAACGCTTTCACTGTCCGAGTAATTAGAGCTATGTTCTTCAACGCGCAAGCCAACACTTAAACGTAAACTTTCAGCTAATTGGCTACTCACTTCGCCGTACACGGCAATCCGGTCAACTGCGAAGTCACTGACAAAATCATTCGCCAAATAAGTGTACTGGCGAGTCAGGTCAACCTGCCGCTCCAATGCATAGAACCCGACTACCCAATCTACCGCACCAGAAGCCAAACCTTCACCAGCACGTGAAAGCATACGTAAATCTAAAGTGAGCGTATCGACCTCGCGGCTATATAAATCCGTAGCGCTATAACCAGCAACATCAAACCCCGTGAAGGTCCAATCTTCATCGTAGCCATAGTCAATATCGCTATCCACATAAGCAAGCGAAGCGTCTAAGGCAATTTTCTCACTTAAGCTAAGATCCAAATTAAACCCCAAATACTGGCTGTCCTGTGTCTCTGCGCCGGGCTCGTCTGAACGTGTATTACGATTATTGTCTAACGAAAATGCATCGTAGCCATTATCAATATCGATAGATCCAAATACTATCTGCCAGCTCCCCTGCTCTAGGACTCCTTGAAGCTTGCCACGAATAGTGGTCTCGTCATGATTGTCGGTGTCATCACGACCCAGATGAATGTTGTCAATAAAGCCATCGTCTTTGTACTGATGTGCACTGATACGAAAACCAACTTGGTCACTAATTGGACCAGACAAAACGCCACCTAAATCGACCGCAGAATAATTTCCCAAACCAAAATCAACCGACCCCGTAAACTCATCAGCCACATCTGGTGTGACTACGTTAATGAGGCCCGCAAGGGCATTGGCCCCAAATACAGTACCTTGCGGCCCCCTAAAAACTTCAACCTGAGAAACATCCGAGAGCGTAGCAGCCGTACCAATACCACTAAGATCGACCCCATCCACAAGAAGACCTACCGAGGCATTCAGCGGCTCAGAGAACTGGCCCCGCTCGCCGATACCGCGCACCTGAAAAAAACGTGCCCTTGAACCACCACTGGAAGAATTAACATTGGGCGCACGACCCAAGATTTCTTCCAGATGATTTACCGAAACGCCATCTTGACCTGGCACTAAAACAGAAACACTGGCGGCCAGCTGAGAAACGGAAGTCTCACGAAACTCACCTGTGACAATGACTTCTTCAATTAGATCATCGGCAAATGCCGAAGAGGGAAAAAATACGAAACTGCATACCAACAAACCGACACGCAAAGCCTGAGCAATGCGAGAAACGATTACTGCGTGAGCACGCAAGCCGAACAAAAAACACAATGGGGACATCATCTACTCCTTAGAACGAATGCCTAAGGTCTGGGATTGTTATCTATCCCGAGGTAGAAACTGGCATAACCAGCATATATCCAGAGAAGTAATAACTCCTATCCCTACGCCGGCATTAACCGGATCAGGTTCAAAGGGTTCACTGTCTTATCGCAACTTATCCGCGCAAATTGTTCGCACAAAGAGGTTGCAAAAAGGAGAATCTCAGGCGTAACGCCCCCCCTTAGGCAACAACATGGTAAGGCTTTCTTGAGCAAAGAGTCCAGCTGAGTTTGTGGGCATTTATCATGGGTGAATTTTGCTGCTAGCTCGCTGAGGCCACAAACTGCGCATCTTTGCCCACCAATTTCCCTAGCATTTCACTTCACCATTGACGCTGCCCAAGGCAAGATAGCAGCACTAGTAAGTTAACCAGCATGTTATAGGGCACTGACTTGGTCAAAAAAGCGCCAACCTCCCGCAAAGCCAGTGCCTCTGGCCGCCGGAAAAATAGCAAAAAAAGGGCCGAGTCTTGGTTTGTGCGGCTACGCAAGTGGATGGTGCGCATAGTACTAAAGCTCTTAATGTGGACTACGCTGTTTGCAACGCTAATTGGGGTGGGCTTTGGCTACTACCTTGATAGAACCATCACTAAAACCTTTGAGGGCAGGCGCTGGTCGGTGCCTGCCCAGGTTTTCGCCCAGCCACTTGAGATTTACGCAGGTCAGGCGATTAGCAAAACTCAGCTTGCCGAAGAGCTTGAAAGACTTGGATACCGCACAACTAGCAACCTTTCCACTCCCGGTACGTATAGGCCCACCGGACAGGCCTTACAGGTCTACCTTCGCGGTTTTAACTTTATGGAAGGCAATAGACCTTCTCAGCAGGTAAAAGTTACTTTTCAGAATTCAGTTATCTCCCAAGTTCAGGCCAAGGACAGCTCCGAGATACCGCTGATTCGTCTCGACCCAGCCACCATTGGCAGCTTCTTCCCTTCGCACGGCGAAGACAGACTTATTCTGTCCCCAGAACAGGTACCACCCCTATTAGCCGAAGGTCTAAAGGCCATAGAAGACCGCAACTTTGACGAGCACCGTGGCTTTAGTATCACAGGTATCTTGCGCGCTGCATGGGTGAACATACGCAGCGGCGCTAGAACTCAAGGCGGCAGTACGCTGACGCAACAGTTGGTTAAGAGTTACTTCCTAACTAACGAACGCACCTACGAGCGCAAACTCCGCGAAGTGGCCATGGCTATTATTTTGGAGCTGAGGTTTTCTAAAGAAGACCTGCTTACCGCATATATCAACGAAATCTTCCTTGGGCAAAATGGCGCGCGCGCCATTCACGGCTTTGGTCTAGGTGCGCAATTTTACTTCAACAAGCCCATTAATGAGCTGGCGGCACATGAAATAGCCACAATGATTAGCATCATCCGCGGTCCTTCTTACTACAATCCATTCAGGCACCCCGAGCGCGCGCTGGCTAGGCGTAATCGTATTCTTGATACCTTTTTGGCCGATGGCTTAATCTCTAACCCCAAACACCAAGATGCCATAGGCTCACCCCTTGGTGTGGTTTCCAGCCCCAACAGTGGCGGCGCCTATTACCCTGCTTTTATGGACATTGTCAGAGCAGAACTCAGTGAACGTTACTCAGCCTCAGACCTGCGCTCCCAAGGGCTGCGTATCTTCACTACGCTAAAGCCCAGGGAGCAAGAAACCGCCCAGAAAGCCGTCACCTCAACGCTGCAAATGATCGAGCAGGAACGCAAGCTGGAACAGGGCAGCCTACAGGCAGCCAGTGTCATTACCGACACCCAGACTGGCGAAATTCTGGCGCTGATTGGTGGGCGCAAAGGTCGCGTGGACGGTTTCAACCGAGCGTTGAACGCCAGTAGATCAGTAGGTTCTGTGATCAAACCCGTCATTGTCCTCACCGCATTGGAATCTGGCCTAGATTGGACAACGCTAGTGAACGACACGCCGATTACCATGACATCGGATGCCGGTGAACTTTGGACACCGCGAAATTACGACGGCAAAACTCGTGGCGAGCTGCCCATGATTCGCGCATTAGCCATGTCACTGAATCTAGCCATGGTGGATTTAGGCAATTCCGTCAGCCTTGGCGAAGTTCAGCGTCGTTTTACCAACCTCACTGGTTACGCTCCGAAGAATCGATACCCATCATTTTTCTTGGGTGCTGAGTCCATGTCCCCGCTACAACTCACAGAGTTGTATGGCAACTTCGCCAGCGGTGGGTTTCATACCCCGCCAAAGGCTGTCATTGCAGTACTCAATGAAAACGGGCAACCCTTGTCCCACCACCCGTTTGACCTAACTCAAAGTATTCACCCTGAAACCGTCGCCAGCCTAAATCGAGGTTTAGAAATTGTTATGAGCCACGGCACAGGCAGATCGTCACAGTTCGCCAAACAGGGCGTAGCTGGAAAAACTGGCACGTCTAATGATAACCGAGACAGTTGGTATGCTGGTTTTGATAACAGCAAGCTGTCGGTTATTTGGGTGGGAAGAGATGATAATAAGTCCACCGGTTTAACTGGAACATCTGGCGCACTGCGCATTTGGAATAACATGCAAGTCGCCAGCGGAGGGGTCGACCCCATAGCGCACGGCCTTGCAGAGAATCTTGTAGAAATTGAATTCTCATCTGGCAAAAGAGCCGCGAAATCATGCGCTGATGTGGTTGTTATCCCCATTCGTCGCCCTGATACTTTACCGATCAAATCAGGTTGTGGTATTCGAAAGACCTTTGGACAACGACTGCGTTCAATTTTTAGCAACTAATTCTTTCTAACGTGTGGCGCTTTGTGAAAATAAAACTTTGTATTTCTCTATTCTGCTTAATATTACTCAGCGGGTGCGTCAGCAACCAAGGACCGCCTGTCAAAGACAGTGGCGCCAGCTCTGGTCAATCAAAAACCTCCGGCCAAGACACAAGAGCAGATACAAGAACAAAGCCTAGCTCTGTGAAAGTCACGCCAACGCCGCCGAAAAATTCGGCAGCAAAAATACTCTTAGCCCAAGCTGACACTGCGCTAAAAGAAAATGCGCCCAATCAGGCGATTGTTCTGCTAGAACGAGCAATTCGTATCGACCCAAGAGAAGCCTTGCTGTGGATACGCCTAAGCCGCGCCCACTTAGCTCAAGGCCAATCAGCAACTGCCTCCCAACATGCACGCAAGGCTATTGCGTTAGCTGGCAGTGATAATGTCAAAAGCGGTAGGGCATGGTTGCAGTTAGCCAACGTACTGGAAGCCCAAGGCGAGCGACAGCAGGCGGCATCTCTACGCAGAAGATACTCACGCTACCGAGGTTAAGAAATCACACCCGAGCAATGCCCCGTTCAAACGCATTGCATACTAATTTCAACAAAGGAGCAGCAGGAGACTATTATGACCAACCAGCCATCCACCCTACCTGCACATAACTTAGTGCGCCCACACAGACCTCTCACTCTGCAAAATATCTTTGCGGCGGCATTGCTGACATTAGCTTTTGGGGGCTGCGCCACCAACCCCGTCACCGGCAAAAATGAAATCAGCATTATCTCCGAGGCATGGGAACTGAAAACCGGCAGACAGCAGTATGCTCCCGCGCGCCAATCACAGGGCGGTGACTACCTTGCCGATGCTGGAGTACAAGCATACGTCAACGAGGTAGGGCAAAAAGTAGCTGCCGTAAGTGATCGTAAACTGCCTTACGAATTCTCCGTTATTAACAATAGCGTCCCTAACGCTTGGGCGCTGCCGGGTGGCAAAATTTCAATCAATCGCGGACTGCTAACTGAATTGAGTAGCGAGGCCGAACTTGCCGCAGTACTCGGTCACGAGGTGGTTCACTCAGCGGCCAGACATGGCGCAAAAGGTGTAGAGCGCGGCACAATACTACAAGCCACAACAGTGGTAGCAGGTATAGCTACAGCCAACACCGATTACGGCAAATACGTAGCAATAGGTGCAGGCGTTGGAGCACAGTTAATCAACTCACGTTATGGTCGTAGCGCCGAAAGCGAATCCGACCGCTACGGTATGGACTACATGAGCAGGGCTCGCTACAACCCTCAAGGCGCCGTGGACTTACAGCAAACCTTTGTCGATCTTTCCGGGCAAAAAGACGCCAACTTTTTGCAAGGTTTATTTGCCAGCCACCCACCGTCTGCAGCGCGCTTGGAGGCGAACAAAGCCTACGCGCAAACCTTGCCTAAGGGCGGGATTACGGGCAAAGACCGCTACCGCAAAGCCATGGCGCATCTAAATGCAACCAAACCGGCTTATGAAAATTATGCCAAAGCCAAAAAAATGGCCGAGGACAATCGCCCGAAAGAGGCTAAGAGGTTGGTTAATCAGGCAATAAAAATGGAGCCGAATGAAGGCCACTTTCGCTCATTTTTAGGCGACCTAGAATTAGATGCCAAACGTTATACTGCGGCACAAAATGCTTATTCCGAGGCTATCGAACTAAATCCGGACTTCTTCTACCCCCACCTTCAAAGCGGGCTTGCGAGCGAAAAACAAGGCGCACTAACAAAAGCTATTTCTCGACTCAACCGCAGCATAGAGTTGTTACCAACACCTCAGGCTTATAACGCTCTGGGTAATATCGCCCAACGGCAAGGGGACACCGATCAAGCACGAGAGTACTTTGCCGCAGCATCTAAAGGGCAAGGCGAAGCGGGTCAAACAGCACTCAACTCATTGCTCAAAATAGATTTGAGTCGCAACCCTGGCGCCTACATAGCAATTCGTTACGGGCGTAATGAGGTAAGCGCGCTGCAAATTGAAGTAGCTAATAAAGCTCCAAGGGCATTCATGAATGTTACCTTGTCCATCCGTTATATCGATCAAAATGGTCAAGCGAGAACCAGCCAACGGCGAATTTCAAGGCTCAATGCAAACGAGGCTAGACTGATAAACACAGGATTGATAAGCCCTCAAGGGAACACGCAAATATCTGTGCTCAGCGCGACGCTGATTGAGAGCTGACAGAGGTTGAAGGAAGGTTGAAGGAAGGTTGAAGGAAGGTTAAGTGGGTTTTGACCGAGAAGTAGATCACTAAGGCCAATGCCCCATGGCAGCGCCGCGGGGCATCAGGTGTTACGACGCTAGTTCAATCCATTTACCAGCGCACCTCTCAAGTCAACTTGCAACACTGTCATACAGCGCCTGGCGGTCTCTTTCAAAACGCTTGCCCGCCATATAGAACATTGGGATTGCGAGCATTGAAATGGCCGTAAAGGTGATCAATGTAATGGTATATGGCTCTGGGTGACCTTGAGAAATCATCCAGTCAATAAAGTAACCACCACCGGTTACACCCAAGCCTAAACCAACAAAGTTTAGCGATAGAATGTAAAAGGCTACTACTGTGCCGCGAATCTGCGGCGGCACTAACTCCTGTACCGTTGAGAACGTGGGTCCGTAAAAGCAACCCAACTGAAAATAGCCAGCAAAAATACCCACCATAAAGAATATGGAGGTTGGATCTGCAACTCGATAGAACAGGCCAACTGGAGTCAACACCAACATAATCCAAAATAGGAACATGGGCCTGCCCATACCCGTTCTGCGCAAAAACATATCGCCGCCGATACCACCGAATAAATTACCCAAAATGCCGCCACCAAACGCAAGCCAGCCGCTGAGTTCTGCTATTTCAGAGCGATCAAAACCGCGCTCTTCTACAAACCACAGTTGCTCAAATACAGCAGCGCCAAGAATAAAGTGAAAGGCTACGCCGCCAATCACGGTCATGGCTAGCGCAGGAGAGCGGATCAAAGCACCCTTTAAGGTATGCAGTATTTCTTTAACACTGAGTTTTTCAACTGGAGAAGTGGCTTCCAACTCGTGGCGTCGGGGGGTTTCTTTCAAGAAATACATGACAACTGCCAACAATAGTCCAATGCCACCCAACGCATAAAAACATCCGCGCCAGCCAAGAATTGGCTCTAGATAGGCAACAACAAAGAGGCTGGTTGCCACGCCAATAGGTACACCCATGTAGTAAACGCCGCTGGCAAAACCTAAGCGTGATGAAGGAAACCTGTCAGCCAATAAGGACATGGAAGTGGGCGTCATAATAGATTCGCCAACACCAATAAACAGTCGCGGAATGGCCAAACTGATGAAGCCTTTAGCCATACCAGACACCGCGGTTAATGCGCTCCAGAGTGCTAAGCCAACGGCAATAAGGCGAGTACGGTTAACCCGGTCAGCCAAAACGCCCATGGCTAAACCCGCAACGGAGTAGAAGACAATGAAAATCATACCGGTGAGCCAACCAAACTGAGTATTGGTAAGCCCTAGGTCTGGAACAATCCAGTTGGCAAAACTCGCCAGCAGCTGACGATCTACAAAGTTCATCACGTTGAGCAACGTGAGGAACATTAAAAAACCATAATCCCGTGCGGACGCACCCTCATTCTCTTCAATCACTACCATCCCCTCAGATGTTTTGATTCTAGAGACTAAATTACTTAAGCATTTCGATCCAGTGCAATACCGGACGAGAGGTACCCGCGGCCAGATGGCTTTGGCAGCCCACATTGGCAGTAACGATCACCTCAGGATCTGCCTCTAGCAAGCTATCTAGTTTGAGCTGTCGCAAAGCTTGCGAGCGTTCATATTGCAGCACTGAATATGTACCTGCCGAGCCACAACAAAGGTGGCTATCTGCTACCGGCACTAAGTTATAACCCGCGCCTTCTAGCAGCTCTTCAACCACGCCGGTAATTTTTTGTCCGTGCTGCAAGGAACACGGCGGGTGCCAAGCAATGGCCTGACTAGGCTGCTTTGCGGTTAACGGCAAATTGGCCTGATGCAAATATTCACTCACATCATAGGTCTTCGCAGATAAGGTTTTAGCTCGATCTGCATATTCTAAGTCGTCGGCTAATATTCGCCCATAATCTTTCACTGTAACCCCACAACCAGACGCTGTGGAAACAATGCCTTCAACAACATCTAATAAAGGAAATAGGGCGTCTATATTGCGCTTTATGGCAGCGGTGGCTTTCTCAGCATCACCAAGGTGTAAATCCAGCGAACCACAACAACCCTCTTCTGGGGCGGTAATTACGCCTATATCGTGCCCGTCTAACAGTGATACCAAGCCCCTATTTACCTCACCAGTAGTCACCTGCTGGGCACAACCTTGCAGCACCAGAATTTTCCGCCCATGCCTCGTGTCGGTGAGCTGACTATTTAGAGTCTTACTAATTTGACTAGGCACTTGGTCCGCCAATGGCCTTGGCAGCAGCCATTTAAAGTAACGACCAACATAAGACATATTGCGCAATATGCGATGATTTGGAATAAGCCACTGCAAAAATCCTCGCGTTAAGCCAGTCATACCCGACCGCTTCGGCCCTAATTCTTCCCGCGCTATTTCTGCGAGCTCTCCATACGCTACACCGGAGGGACATGTGGTTTCACAAGCACGGCAAGTCAGGCAGCGATCTAAATGTTGGGTGGCTCTAACCTGATTAGTGCCCTCTTCCAACAGTTCCTTAATCAAATAGATACGGCCACGCGGCCCGTCCAGCTCATCACCCGACAGTTGATAGGTTGGACAAGTAGCATTGCAAAACCCGCAATGCACGCAGCTACGCAATATTTCGTCGGCACGCTGACCACGACTGGTCGCTATAAACTCAGGGGGTAAATTAGTCTGCATGTTGCAGACTCCGTAGCAGACTCATAGGACTGAGAAAAATACTTTGCGGATCAAACGCACGCTTCAATTCATTCATATAACGGCTTTGAACGACGTCGATTGGCATTTGCTCGCCTTTGGCCCAACACCAACCACCAACACTTTTGGCATAAGCGTGCACGGCCTCAGCGTCGTCATGACGCAGCCAGCGCAAGCCACCACCCCACTCAATAAGCAAGTCATCCAGGTGAAGCCAATCGCCCGGTAGGGCAGACGCAGACGGCACGACAACCCGCCAGATACGCTTACTGCTGTCGGTAGAATGAAAAAAGTCTGCATTGTGATCACGCAGGCCAGCCCAAAATTCTTCTCCTGCACTGGAAGGCATAGCCTCACCACCTAATGCCAGTTTTGCACCCGCTACGCCACTGGAGTGGCCCGCCAAGCGCAGAGACAACAACCCATCTCGCCAACAGGTTCCCTGTAAGGGCAAATTCTGTTGCGCCAAAAACAAACACTTTTTTTGTGCCTGCTCAGCAGACATTGGAAACACTAAGGTACATTGGTCCTGCCAAGATGGGTGCACCCGTATGCTAATACTTGCTAGAACGCCTAGATTGCCCCAGGCACCGGCTTGCAAGCGCGACACATCGTAGCCGGCTACATTCTTCATCACCTGGCCACCAAACTTTAGGTACTCGCCTTTTCCATTAACCAGCTCCACACCCAAAATGGCGTCTCGAACAGCGCCACTCCAGGGTCGGCTGGGGCCGCTCATACCGCACGCTACAACGCCACCCAAAGTGCCAACTGTATTGGCTTCTGGTCCGGCGGATTTAAACTGTGGGGGATCACAGGCGAGCATTTGCCCTTGGGCAGCCAATGTCTGATTGATCTCATCAAGACTTGTCCCCGCCCGAGCGGTAATCACCAGCTCTTCTGGCTGATAGGCTTGAATACCACTATGACCGGTCACATCTAAAACGGCACCAGCTTGCTGCTGAATTTCTGGCAACCAAGGCGTTTTGCTGCCATGACCGGCTACAAGCAAACTTTGCTCACTTGCATAAACATCTTTCACCCGCTCGATAATCTCAGCAGATAAATCGCCAGCCACTAGAAACGTTCCAACTCTGGGAACGGCAAACGCCCCTTATGCACATGCATGCCGCCCAATTCGCCACAGCGAGTTAACGTGGGAATGCCCTTACCTGGATTCAAAACTCCACTGGGGTCCATGGCATCTTTAATACGAAAGAATTGGGCTAGCTCGTCGGAGGTAAATTGCACACACATGGTGTCTAGTTTCTCAACACCAATGCCATGCTCACCGGTCACCGTGCCGCCAGCGGCCACACAGCATTGTAGAATTTCGCCACCCATCGCCATGGCGTGATCGGTTTGTCCGGGCACATTGGCATCAAACAAAATCAACGGATGCAAATTGCCATCTGCAGCGTGAAAAACATTGGCTACCGCAAGACCAAAACGCTGGGACAGTTCATCAATTTGGGTCAACACATGCGCCAACTTATGCCGCGGAATAGTCCCGTCCATACAAATATAATCTGGCGACAGCCGCCCTACGGCAGGGAACGCTGACTTTCGCCCCTTCCACAATCTCGCCTGGGTTTCAGCATCATCCGCTTGGTCTATCTGATAAGCGCCGCAGGCATCTAGGTGGCTAATCACCTGAGCAGTTACATCACTCAACTCAGCCTGCGCGCCGTCTAATTCAATAATCAAAATTGCCGCTGCATCTAAGGGGTAACCGGCATGGGCAAACTGCTCGGCAGCTTGTACTGCCAATTTGTCCATCATTTCCATACCCGCAGGGATAATGCCTGCACCAATGATACTGGCAACCGCGTCCCCAGCTTGAGTGACCTGTCTAAAGCCGGCCAAAATCACAGACTTTTGTTCCGGTTCTGGCAACAGGGCCACGGTCACTTCGGTGACAATACCCAACATACCTTCTGAGCCACATAGCAGCGCCAACATATCCAAACCAGGGTTGTCGTAGACCGCACCGCCAATGTCCATTACGTCACCATCACTGGTGAGCACGCGCACGCCCAATACATTATGCACAGTAAGGCCATATTTTAAGCAATGCACCCCACCTGCATTCTCCGCAACATTACCGCCAATACTGCATGCAATCTGGGAGGAAGGATCTGGCGCGTAGTACAAGCCATGGGGTTTGGCCGCGGTAGAAATAGCCAAGTTACGCACCCCGGGCTGCACTCGTGCCACTCGATTATCAGGATCTATGTGCAAAATTTTATTCATTTTTGACAGACCCATGACCACACCGTCTTTGTGCGGGCGAGCACCACCCGAAAGACCCGTTCCAGCGCCACGGGGAATTACCGGCACGCCTTGATCGCGGCAAATCGCCATAATCTCAACCACCTGTGCTTCGGTTTCTGGTAGCACGACAACCCAGGGCATTTCACGAATGGCTGTAAGTCCATCAGTCTCATAGGGCCGAAGACCCGCGCCATCAGTAATCAAGCAATCTGGAGGAAGGATCTCGCGTAAATGCCGTAAAACTTCGGTTTGATTTTTATTATTCACATCCATAGCAAGAGTATGCAGTAAATCCGCACCTGAACTAAGTCAAATTGCATGCTTTGTCTAGACAATCCATAACCAACATAGACGGCGCTTAGGGCCACAATTTGAATAAAATCAGCATTCAGAATAACCGCTAATCTGACTGGCTAAATTGATACCAGCCAATTAGTCTATTCAGGCAATGGCAGCCACTGCAAAACCCCGCAGGGTAATAAAACTGCCCACATTCTGATGGTAAAAACTGAGACAACCGCATGAGTATTGAAGTAAGTGTCGAGCAACGCATTAAAGACCTAGGTTTGGTCTTGCCCAGACCGATGGATACAGGACACCTGCCCTTTGACTTGGTCCGCATAGATGGCACACACCTTTATTTATCTGGCCATGTACCCACCGATGTTGACGGTAAAATGGCTAAAGCCCTTGGCAAAGTAGGCGCTGAAATAGATCCAGATCAAGCTAACGCTATAGCGCGGCAAGTGGGCTTGGGGCTGATAGCAAGTATTAAGGCGAGTATCGGCAACTTAGATCGAGTTGCCAGTTGGTTGCGAGTTTTTGGTATGGTCAATACTGCGCCGGGTTTTAATCAACTGCCAGGCGTAATCAACGGTTGCTCTGATCTCATTCTGGAGGTCTTCGGACCTGAGGTCGGAGCACATAGTCGCTCTGCCGTAGGCATGGCTGAACTACCCTTTAATGTCCCCGTAGAAATAGAAGCTGAGGTCAGGATTAAATTATGAACTATCAAATAGTCAATGCACGCATCGTCAACGAAGGCACTATTACTGAAGGGGATGTAGTAATAGAAGGCGAGCGCATTAAGGGTATAAACGTGCCCGCACCTGAGAATTGCGAAATTATCGACGCCAAAGGCGCCTACTTACTGCCCGGCATGATCGACGATCAAGTGCACTTTCGCGAGCCTGGGTTCGAGCATAAAGGCAATATCGCTACAGAATCTGCTGCTGCTGTGGCAGGTGGCATTACCAGCTACATGGAAATGCCTAACTGTAACCCGCTGACTATCTCGCAATCTGCACTGATTGATAAACGCGACAGAGCGTCAAAATGCTCGGCTTCTAACTATGGATTTTATCTGGGCGCGACCAACGACAATCTAGAAGCTGTTAAGAGTGTTGATACCAGTTTGACCTGCGGGGTAAAGATTTTTATGGGCGCCAGCACCGGCAATATGCTGGTGGACAATACTGCAACTCTAGAAGGCATTTTCGCGGCCACCTCCTTATTAGTGGCAACGCACTGCGAGAGCACGCCGATGATTTTAGAAGCCGAAGCTGCCGCCACCGCCAAATGGGGAGAAGACATCCCATTTTCTGAGCACCCCAATATTCGTTCTGTGGAAGCCTGCTATGCGTCAAGCTCACTAGCCGTAGGTTTAGCCCGCAAGCACGGCACTAAATTGCATGTATTGCACCTAACCACCGCCAAAGAGTTAGAACTATTTGATAAAGGCCCAATTGAAAGTAAGCGCGTTACCGCAGAGGCCTGTGTTCATCACTTATTCTTTAATTCAGATGACTACGAGCAGAAAGGTGCGCTGATTAAATGTAACCCTGCAATCAAAACACCTGCCGACCAAGCAGCACTGCTAAAAGCCGTGGCAGAAGATCGTATTGACGTTATAGCAACAGACCATGCCCCACACACATGGGAAGAAAAAGGTCGCAAGTATTCAACCGCGCCTGCGGGACTGCCTTTAGTCCAGCACGCAGTTATCTCCCTTATGGACAGAGTCTCAGACGGCACGTTTAGCATTGAGCAAATAGTGCATAAGACAGCCCATGCGCCTGCCATTTTGTATCAGGTTGCAGAGAGAGGATTCATCCGCGAAGGCTATTTCGCAGATCTGATATTGGTCTCGCCTGATGACCAGCAGATAGAACAACCAATATTAAGTAAGTGCGGCTGGAGCCCCTTCGAAGGACATAAATTCAGTCACCGTATTGATAAAACTTGGGTCAACGGTCATATACGTTACTCAGATGGCAGCGTACAACCAGGCCCATTCGGTCAGGCGCTGGCTTATCACCGACCTTAAAAATTGTTAGGTTGGCACTCAGCCAGGACAAACGCACAGGAGAGTTTAAGCATGAAAAAATTTCTAATTGGCCTAGGGGTAGTAGTTGTAATACTCGGCGTACTTGGTTTCATCTTCCGTGGACCAGTGATGATGGCTGTAGGCTTTTACTATATGGCACCCAGCCACGACTTTGCGGACAAAGAACCTGCTGCTGCGCCAGATTATAGCTTGGATGCTATCTGGGCTGCGTTACCCAACCGCGAAGACTCCGCGGATGTTGTGCCAGTTGGTCTAACCTTAGATACCGGCAAAAAGGCAGCAGTGGACGTATTTTTTGTCCATCCCACCACTTTTATCTCTCCCAGCAATTGGAACCAACCGCTAGATGATGAACGCGCAAACGAAACCACAGATTCATGGGTGATGCGGGATCAAGCTAGCGTATTTAATGGGTGCTGCGACGTTTATGCACCGCGCTACCGCCAAGCCACTTTGTACAGCTTTACTGACACAAGCGAAGTAAAAAATGGTGAACAAGCACTAGAACTGGCTTATGGCGACGTGCAAAACGCATTTAGATACTTTATTGAAAACCACAACGAAGGACGCCCATTTATTCTGGCAGGACATAGCCAAGGTTCATTCCACTCCGACAGATTAATTAAGGAAGAAATTGCAGGCACGGAACTAGAGCAGCGCATGGTCGCCGCCTACCCCATAGGCTTCTCCTTGGACGGCAGCAATGGCCTGGATGTTTGCACCTCGCCAGAACAAGTGCGCTGCCAAGTATCGTGGAACACCAATACTTCAGACGCAGGAGTAATTCTTGGCACGCCCGGAGACATTTGTGTTAATCCGCTCACCTGGCAAGCGGACGAAAACCCGGCAAACTTTGCTGATAACCTAGGCGGCGTTGTGTTTATGGCAGGAGGCGAAATAGAACCTGGAGTTACAGATGCCCAGTGCAGTAATGGCCAACTGATTATCTCTGAGGTTAAATCTGAGAAATATACACTTATGGCATTTGGACCAGGCAACTACCATGTTTACGACTACAGCCTCTTTCATATGAATCTGCGCAAAAATATAGATCAGCGTGTAACTGCATATATGAGTCAGTAGCAATTTAAGAAAAGCGAGAGCAGGGCCTACGCTATGTACGCTGCCCTGCTATAAGGTGGAGAGAGAGCGGGAGAGGACAAGTGCCATTTCTCAAATTAGAATGCTGATACGAAATGCCTCCAAAGCTAGAAAAATTTCCGGCATTAAGCCGCAGCTCCTCTTCCATCATCGCAATGAGACACTTGCCCTGCCTGTATAGGGTTAGTGCCTATGCCACGCAAAACCAGCATTGCCCTGCTGCGGGCATTACTGAACCTCATAGAACAATATGGTCAACCTAAATCTCTACGCACAGATAACGAAGCCTGTTTTACCTCAAAACTGTTCCGGTTCGGTTTATGGTTCTTAGGTATTCAACACCAAACCACAGAAGTGGCCTGCCCTTGGCAAAATGGACGCATAGAGAGATTCTTTGGCACGTTAAAACAACACGCCAAACAAGTAATCATCCCCGCAGATGAAATTGCATCCAGCCTGCATATCTTCAGAAACTGGTACAACCATGTTCGCCCCCACCAAAACTTAAATGGGGGTACACCAGCAGAAGCGTGGAATAACAAAGGACCAAACCGACGAGGAAAAGGCTTACATGTAAGCGAATGGGATGGTGTGTTGGAAGGCATATATATGCCACCGTAAAAACAAATTAGTCAGAAAAAGAAACCTAAAAACATAGGAGGTGCACCGTCCACGACTAGGCGTGGACAAAAGAAAAATTTGAAGCAAAAAGAAGAGAAATAGGCGCATCGAAACCTAACGAATGTCCGGAATTGTGAACTGGTTCACATAAAGTAAGCCGACATAGTGAGGGAGTTGGCAAAAATCAGATGGATTTCTGAGGGCTAAGGCCGTGGACACGTGTGGATAGGACAACTAGGCGTGGGCAAATGAAAAAATTGAAGCAAAAAGAAGAGAAATAGGCGCATCGAAACCTAACGAATGTCCGGAATTGTGAACTGGTTCACAGAAAGTGAGCCGACATAGTCAGGGAGTTAGCAAAAAGTCAGATGAATTTCTGAGGGCTAAGGCCATGGACACGTGTGGATAGGACAGTTGACCAGCCTGTGGCCGAATAGCGAGGGCTTAAAGAAAGTTTCACCAGCATAAGCCAGAACTAGTTCCGCTACTAGGTAGGCGGAATAGATGAACAAGGTTTAACAATCGTAGGATCAAACTCCAGTGCATTGGGGTCAGTTGTATATGTTGTGGTCCATTTTTCTTTGGGGTGGTAAGGAGTTCCCTTTATAGGGACACCTGCAACATAACCAGAATAACGACCATCAATAATTCTTACTTGAACTCGAATAAATCTACCAACACTTCCATTTGCAGCCATATACACTTTATGAACTATCACTCTTGTACCAGCATTAACATCTCCCAAATAGGTCAATTTTTTTGTACTACCACTTGGTAAGCTAATAAAAAATTCACTTTTATAAAGACCACCACCACCGCTCCAGATAGGCTTAGCTTGTTGAAGCTGAAAGCACTCTCCTAAGAGCACACTTTCCTGAGGTTTTGGAAAAGATACGCAGCCAGCCATAATAAAAACTATCGATAACACTATTAACTTATTCATTGTTATAGCTCTCCCAAATACTCTGATAATCCGTGACCTCTCTAATAGTATGATTCCCGTATAAAATTCTCCACAGAGATGGACTATCCACACTGTTTACGGTGCCTCCCCTCAAAATATTCACTACCCCTCCCCCGCAAATACCATCTAATGATCCACAATAACTTTCAGAACCCGCAACAGGAAAATCTAACAACGGTAATGATAAAGTCGTGGCACCGCTAATCAACTCTTGTCTATACAGGTTATTTACTCGCTACGCGCCAAGACTGTGGCCAATCAATGGGCTTGTGTCCCCACCAGCAACTATGACCATGCCTTGGAAAGATCCAATCAACGAAATGCTGCTGCTCATAGCGCCAGCACCTGTAAGGTTAGATGAAACCACCAATGCAACCGCGTCAGTGGCTAACACCGAGCAGAGCAAGCACGTGCCTAACCCCAACTTCGTTGCGTAATTCATACTTCAACATCTTTGTTAATCCAACTTCTAAGTATTTTTTTTCTGATTCGCTAAATGCTTTAAGTGCTTTTAGCTGTTCTAGTGACTTTCAAGGTAAAATGGTCACGCCTGCTCTTAGTACGCAATATGCGTACTTTTCTAACGCAACAAGATAAGTACGACCACAAAAGTAATTAGTACGCTTACAAAAGGAGAAATCACGGACTTTTGGACAAACGGATAATTTATTTGCGCCAAACGTAATAAGTCAGCCGCCACACAAAACTGCTTTTGTTGATTTGACCTGACTTTCACTGCACTGGGCAGTTTTGAAGGGGATATGCGCTACTTTCGGAAGGGCCTTATAAGCAAGCGAGCTAACTAGGAGTTTTTTTATATCGTGCGCTTATAATGAATGAATGGATGAGATTCTATCAAAATTCCCAACGCACCTAAGCAAGAATTTCACAGGTGCTATTTATCGACAAAGAAAACGCGCCAAAAAAAATACCGGCGCGTGTAATTAGACACGTAGAATGGCGCTAACGAGCAAAAACTTGTGCGCCATTGACCCAAGTTTCCAGCACTTTAATAGCACCAATTGTCTCTGGCTCTACAGTCAACGGGTCGCTGTCTAATACAAGAAAATCTGCGTACTTACCTGCTTCTAAGCTGCCCACTTCATGGTCGGAGTGACATTGCCACGCGGCATCTATGGTCATGGCCCGTAAAGCCGCAGCCGCTGGCACGCGTTCTTCTGGGGACAACAATTGGTCAGATCGCCACATTGTTCTTGTTACTGCATTTTCTATACAACGCAGCGGGTTCATTTCAGTTACCGGATCATCCGAGTGAATTGTCCAGCGAATACCTAGATCCTCGCATGCACCTGTACGATCCAGCTTTGCAGCTTTTTCTGGACCAAAAATATCTTCGACAAAAGCCTTGCCCCAATAATGTACGTGACCAATCAAAAAACTGGGTGACAAACCCAACTCCGCCATCTTTTGTATTTGCTCGTCGTGCAAAATACTGCAATGCTCTATGCGGCAACGCTGGGCGGCTGGGTCCAGCCCCTTAGCCTTAGCTTTGCTAAATGCATCTAGTACACGGTCAATGGCAGCATCACCATTGGCATGCACACAAACCGCCCAGCCTTCGCGCAAACGTTTCTCCACAGCCTCGTCCAGTTCATCTTTTTCGATATACGCCATGCCTTTGGCGTCAGAGCCAACAAAAGCCTCTCTCTGTAGACCCGTGCGACCTTGGTTTGAGCCATCTGAAACTATTTTCCAACCGGTGCGGCGCACCCACTCGTCACCCTCACCCCAAGTTAATCCTATCTCGTCCCAACGCTTTGCCGCAGCTTGAGCGACGCAATAACGAAAGCGCGCGCTCATACGCCCACTGTCGTGCAGGCTTTTATATAGATCCAGTTCTTTCGGACCCTGAAACATACCTGTGCCCTGATCGCACAGGGTAGTTATGCCTACCTCATTTGCCGCGTTGAACACGCTTAGGCAAGCCTCAGCCAAATTTTGGTTTTTTAGTTTGAGGTTGTGACGTACTACTAACGCCATAGCTGGCCCGGCCTTTAAAACACCGTTAGGTTTGCCATGCTCGTCACGACCTATTTCGGCGCCCTGAGGGTCTGGGGTATTTTCATCTAGTCCTGCCAGAGCAATTGCAACACTGTTGCAATAACCCAAGTGCAATGATGCGTTGTAGACAAATACCGGATGGTCAGTGCTCACTTCATCAAGCATTTGGCGAGTTAAATAATCTGGGCCTTGCTGTAATGATGGATCAAATTGACGCCCTACCACCCACTCACCTTTAGGTGCATTGGCAGCATCTTTACCCAGTTGCTGAAGCGCTTGAGCGGCGGTATCAAATTTGTTGGGGCCAATATTTGAAAAGCTATGCAGCATTGCTAACGGCGGCAAGTGCATGTGCGGTTCGACAAACCCAGGCACAACCACCTTGCCCTTAAGATCTAACCGCTGCAGGTCGCTAGTTGCCTCGGGTATATCCGCTGCCTTACCGATCCACTGGATTTTGCCGTCAGCAACTAGCATTGTATCTGCACTGGGCCGGTTACTGTCCATGGTGATGATTTGAGCATTGGTCACCAGATATGGTGCGGCGTTTGCTCGTCGCTGGCCTGGGGGCAGGCCTTTAGCATGTTCACCTAAATCGGTATTGGTCAGTCGCAGGGTTTCGGAGAACACATTGGCACAGCACGGGCACGCAAATGGATCTGCGCTATGTTTGTGCGGCACCAATGACTCTGGCATTTGTAAATCAGCTGGCGCGTCAAAACTTTGATCATCGAACATTTTTCTTTCCCTGTACTTTTTACCCAATCACGTAAGAGTGAACACCACTTATATAAAAAAAGGCCCAACGCGGAACGCTGAGCCTTTTCATTCTATATCTTGGGTATATCTAAACCCAGCGAGTCCTAACTCAAGTGCCTAGGACTCTTCTGATGCAGTGAACTAAGATCTCAGCGAGGGCAGTTGATAGCCTTTAGCATCTAAATCCGCCCTAACAACTTTTTTATCCATCTTACCTGTAGAGGTTAATGGAATAGCATCTATATAAAGTACTTCGTCCGGCAATTGCCATTTGGCAAATGCGCTTTCGCAATGAGCCAGCACTTGCTCTTGGGTCACTTCTTTACCCGGCTCTACTACAATGAGTGCCACGGGCCGCTCATCCCACTTGGGGTGGGGTTGTGCAACCACGCAGGCCTGCGCTACTCCAGGTACGCCAACAATATGGTTCTCCAGATCTACTGAAGAAATCCATTCACCACCACTCTTAACAAGGTCTTTAGAGCGGTCGGAGATAATCAAATACTCTTCTGGATCAATCTTGCCCACATCGCCAGTAATCAACCAACCGTCATGGAACTTGTCTGGCTGTGGGTTATTGAAATACTCAGAACAAATCCAGGGGCCGCGCACAAGAATTTCGCCGACGCTTTCACCGTCATGGGGCACGCGGTTGAAGTCTTCGTCGAAAATATCTAGCTCAATACCGGGCATCAGCTGCCCCGCCTTGGCGACGTTTTCAAACTGTTCATCTTCGCTCAAAGACAGTTGGGAGCGCTTCATAACGCGGCGCGATAGTGTTGCTAAGGGCGAAGTTTCGGTCATACCCCAACCTTGAATCATCTCAACATCTAACTCATCCCAGAACCAACGAATAAGAGATGGTGGGGGCGAGCTACCACCACAGGTGAGTCGTGAAAGAGAAGACAAATCATATTTACTCGGATCGGCTTCATACAGGGCTTTTACGCCTTGCCAAATAGTCGGCACACCAGCTGACAGCGTAACTTGTTCGCTAGCCATTAGATCGATCAGTCTGGCGGGATCCATAAATCTGTGTGGCATTACCTGCTTACAACCCAACATTAAAGCTGACCAAGGAATACCCCAACCCATGGCGTGGAACATCGGCACAATACCGCAAACTGTGTCTGTACCCGACAAACCCATTGAGTCAGTTAAGCACTGGGTCATTGTGTGCAAGTACTGCGAGCGGTGCTCGTACTCAACGCCTTTGGGATTACCTGTGGTACCACTGGTGTAACACAAGCCCATAGGTGAATTTTCATCAATCTGAGGCCATTCGTAGTTGGTTGGTTGGCCTGCAATAAAATCTTCGTAATCGATAGGGTTGGGTAGCTGCGTAGTCCAACCCTCGAAACCTTCCTCAGTTGCAACAATGACCTGACGCACTGTAGGCATGCGGTCTTTCATCTTTTCCAATAGGGGCAAAATGTCTGCATCAACAATAATCACCTGGTCTTCAGCGTGATTGATAATGTAGTCCAGATCATTTTCACCTAAACGCACATTCAAGGTGTGCAGTACAGCACCCATACCCGCACAGGCGTGATACGCCTCTAAATGACGCGAGCCATTCCACATAAAAGTACCAACACGATCGCCAACCTTAATTCCAGCTGCGGCTAAGGCGTGAGCCAATTGGTGGGCACGGTCTCGAGTTTGCTTGTAGGTCTGACGGCGAACGCCAGTTTCGGTCATGGTGACAATTTCTTCATTGGGCGCAATTTTTGCACCTCGATCTAAAATATTCGACATGAGTAATGGTGTGTGTTGCATTGCCATAGTGGCGCTCTCCTCCCAAGGATCAATAATTTATTCAGCATCAGTACCCACACGCAAAGTGTATGTAAGCGGTCTTATGCGTTGCTTCCAGCCCAAAACCAAAACATGGCCTGAGCAGATCGTACTGCTATTTTTTTGCCCCAGAAGTCTATCACCCAATACCACTACCAGATATATCTTCAGGCATGATTTTGCCCCTGAGCAGGGCTATAAAATGCCGATAAGCGCCTGCTGGCGCGAGCTTTTCAGTACAGGGGAAATTCCTCTTTGGGAATAGCGAGCAGATGGCCTAGGATAGACGGAGCGACGGCGCAAAGATTCCATTGATCGACAACGACCAAGCAAGCTCTGATACGGGCTGCACGGCATGAGGGGGAAGCATTTCAAAAGAGCACCAAAATGACGCCCAGGTCAAAGACTCGTCCTCCCCTGCCGATACATGCATAATTCATAAAACTGGTCCTTTCGGCATCTACTACGGCTGGGTCATTGTCATGGTAGCCGGCACGCTGAGTTTTCTAGGTACTGGCTTTTATTCCTACTCACGCGGCATTTTTCTCCCTTCGCTAGCCGAAACTCTGGACAACGGCGAGCGCTTTAATATTTCCATGGGCTTCTCACTGGCGGCTGTCACCGGCGCATTAGTGGCACCTTTCATAGGCAAAATCTTAGACAGCGGTTCGCCGCGCAAGGTCATGCTCATAGGCATAATCATCATGGCGGCTGCCTATTTGTCGCTAGCTAACGTTGCGAATTTGTTCCAGTACTTTATGGTCGTTTCTCTTGGTATGGGCCTTGGTATTGCCTGCATGGGCGGCTTGTCTTGGCATCGCTCGGTAATCAGCTGGTTTGATCACTGGCGCGGACGCGCCATTGCCTTCTCGGTATTGGGTGCGTCTTTAGCTGGCATTATGATGCCGCCTTTGGTCACTACCCTAGTTGCAGAATTTGGCTGGCGTACAACCTATGTCATTTTTGCTGCCACTACCGCCTGCGCACTTTTTCCTGTGGTTTTTCTTTACATGAAAGATCATCCAAGCGAGGTGGGCGATGTGCGAGATGGTCACGACTACGTCAACGCCAACCCTTCACAGATGGTAGAAATTGTTGAAGACAGTCGTGAATGGACGATAGGCGAAATGTACAGGAGCCGCGCTTTTTGGAGCATTGGCATTATGTTTGGCGCCATGACCTGTGTCTTCTCCGCCGTAATGCTGCACCTATTTGGTCACCTCACAGACATTGGTCTAGCACAAAGTACCGCTGCTCTCATTCTTTCTTGCATTGGTTTATTCGCAGCATTGGGTAAGCCAGCGGTAGGCTGGCTGTCCGACTACTTAGGCGCACGCATTAGCATTTGGCTAGCGCTGATTTGCCAAGGCTCAGCATTACTCATTTTTAGCGTTGCTTCAGGAGCCTTACTGTCGTTTGCCGCAGCCTGCCTGTATGGGTTTGGACTTTCTGGCATGTCGCCCTTGCGCACGTTTTCAATTTCTACTGCAATTGGCAGCAAATCTTTTGGTGCCGCAACCGGTGCTATCCGTTTTATTGAGCTGCCGTTTATTTTAGCCGCATCGCCCATTGCAGGGCTTATTTACGACACCACCGGCAGCTATAAGATGGCTTTCTTAATACTCTCAGGATTAATGCTGGCGGCCTGCATTGGCCCCCTCTTCATTAGCGATGGTGGAAAAAGGGGACGCACCAAGCGGATAAAAGAGCTGGCAAGTTAAGCTAGAATTTTCGGCCCGCCGACCCAGATAAATCTACTCTGGGTCAGGCATGCCGACAATAACGCCGTCATCGCTCAGGCCTTGAATCTGCGCGACACTGTATCCCAGTTCAGTTAAAAGCTCTGCATTATGTTCGCCCAGCCCTGGCGCTGGTCGCTGAATTGCAGAGGGTGTTTTATCAAATAGTGCTGCCGGGCGCGGCTGGCGAATGCGACCTGCAATGGGGTGGTCAGATTCGTGAATCAAATCATTGGCAACAATTTGTGGGTGAGTGATTACTTCCTCTCGGCTCAATACCGGCGCACAGGGTACGCCATTAGCATCTAGGCGCTCCAACCAATAGGCGGACGTATTTGTGGCGAGTACATCACCGGTCATGGTCAGCCGCGCTGTGACATTTACCGCTCGGTCGTTGGTGGTTAAAAACCGCTCATCTTCCAACCACTCTAAATGGCCCAACGCAGTGCACATGCCCTGCCATTCAATATTGCTCATTGCCCCGGCGGTAATATAACCATCTTGGGTAGCAAAAATGAGATCTGGCGAGAGTTGCGCTCGGGCAGACTTCACTTCTTTACCTACTAATGTGAATCCAGACATACCTTCAGGCCAAAGGTAGGAAACCATGGTATCTAACATAGCCAATTTTATGTGCTGACCCTCACCGGTACGCTCTCTAGAAAACAGCGCCGCAGTAATGGCTTGGGCAGCTGTCAGGGCGGTAGTTTTGTCAGGGATAATGGTGCGTATCATTTTCGGCCGGCCGGTTTCCCCATCTGCCTGAATAGAGGCAAGGCCGGACAAAGCTTGGATCACTGGATCGTATACCCGCTGGTGCGAGAAAGGCCCTTTTTCACCAAAGCCACTGATAGATACATAAATAATATCTGACTTGAGTTCACGCACCGTGTCCTCGCCAAAACCCATGCGCTCAATGGTGCCGGGGCGAAAATTCTGCACTAATACGTCTGCGGTTTTAATCAGCTTACGCAACACTTCCACACCAGCCGGCGTTTTTAGATCCACCGCGATAGCGCGCTTGGATCTATTAGAAGAAATAAATGTGGAAGTAATACCCGCTCGATTGGGGCCTGCGCCGCGAACAAGGTCACCGGACAGCGACTCTACCTTAATTACATCTGCTCCCTGATCAGCTAATAACATGGTCGCAACTGGCCCTGAAATCATTGAGGTTAGATCGACGATGCGCACCCCGCTTAGGGGACCTGTAGGCATTTCACTTGTTGTCATTATTTTCCCTTCTAGTTCTTTGTTTTGCTTTGCTTTGTTTTGCTATTTTTTTCTTTGTTTTTTTGGACATAGATAACTTGTTGGTTATCTGGCAGCTGTCTACCTAAAAACTTGGTTTATCTTCTCTCTTATTTACCTAAGGCAAAAGTCTTCGCCCACTTATAGTCAGCCTTACCATTGGGGCCGCGGCGCACTTCAGGAGCTTGCAGCACTTGCCGTGGCGTTTTGTATCCGGACAAATGCTCTGCCGTAAAGGTAATGAGCCCTTCGTCTGTCAACGAGCTGCCTTCTTTGACGGATATAACAGCAACTATTCGTTCGCCAAATCGCTCGTCTGGTACACCTACTACTAGGCAATCTAGTACATCGTCATGACGCTTAACCGCTTCTTCTACTTCTTCAGGAAAAACCTTTTCACCACCGGTGTTTATACAGGCGCTGCCGCGACCTAGCAGTGTAATAGAGCCATCTGCCTCAATGGTGGCGTAGTCGCCGGGAAAGCTATAGCGCACACCGTCAATTTCCCGAAAGGTTGCCGCAGATTTTTCTTCGTCTTTGTAATAACCCAATGGAACAAATGCTGAGGTTGCTATTTTACCCATCTCACCTGTTCCAGCTTCGACAAAACGCCCGTCATCTGTGATGACACAAACGCCTTCATTTAGTTCAAATTTGGCAGTGCCTTTAAGATCTTCTCGAGTCGTCACCGAACTCCCCATACCCCCTTCCGTTGAACCCATGACATCAGCTAACACCATGTCATGATGACGCAGCAAGCCTTGCTTAGTTTCTTGGCTCCACATAACACCGCTAGAGGCGATCTGTTTCAAAGATGACAAATCGTAAGGCGTACCGCGTTTTTCCGCTGCGTCTAAGGCCGCCAGTATTGGCCTGGCAAAGGCATCTCCAACAATGACTACGTCCGAAACTTTGTACTCTTCTACCTGACCCAATAATAGATCTGGATCTAAACCAAGTTTAGACGTAGTAACCACGGTGCCGCCAAGCAGCATTGGTAGAAAGCTACCCAGCCAAATACCCGTGCCATGCATGAGTGGACACGCGGGCAAACTAATCGGCGGTTCTTCGACCTGCTCAAGAAAGCCTAAATATTCAGACATATTTTGCGGTGGCGTAAGCCCTCGCCCCACTGCACCCATGCCAATAAGAAATTCTGCAAATTGACCAACCGGATACATTACCCCTTTGGGCATGCCAGTGGTGCCACCGGTGTACAGCATATAAACGCCTTCGGGGTCTTGGGCGACCCGAGGTGCGGGTTGGTTTTGCCGTATAGCACGCTCATAGTCTACTGCGCCCTTAAGTAGCGCCTCGGTGCCATCGTCAACTTGTACGAACAATTTGACCTTAGGTAAGCGATCTTTGATTTCCCAAATCCGCATGGCGTAGCAAGACTGGAAAAAGACCACCTCAGAATCGCTATTATCTAGAAGGTAAATCAGCTCATCCGTTTTATATCGGTAGTTAACGTTAATCGGACAACCACCCACTTTAAATATGGCAAACTGGGCTTCTTGGTATTCGTGACGATTGTGCATATACAGCCCAGCTTTGGAGCCAGCGCCAATGCCATGTGCACTGAGCAGTGTTGCCAAAGATGCCGCGCGCTGCTCATATTCGCGCCAACTGGTGTAACGACCATCTGCAATGGTCGCTGTACGATTAGGGTAGGCATCGCTGAGAGCCTCCCACGCAGATGCAAAATGAAAATCCATAACCACTCCTATCGTATATCTTGGCTGCACTTGCGGCAGTAATTGGTTGGGCGTACACGTCCCCTAACCCCAAGAATACTGTCTCAATTAAGATCAAAGGTCCACGTGGAGATTTTTGCCCGTTGATTAACCATCATGTTACCGCCTATCTGCATTTCACTGCTTTCAATCAACTACGTGCCTATATTGGTGCGCTTCGGGCTAAATTTTGGTGAATTTGACCAAAACTTTAGCTTAAGAATTCCCCAAGCCTGTGTTTTTACTGAGTAAAAACTGGCACGGGAATTGAATTACTAATAACAACTCAGTCTCAGACTAAAATTTTTACTTGGAGAATCAGTCAGTGAGAAGGCAGCTACGTATTTCCCGCGTTAAACGGCCACGCACAACCTTGTTGGCCATACTAATGCTTGCAGGGGTTTATTCTTCTATCGGCGTGTGGGCTGAAAGTCATATTGACCACGCAACAAAAACCACATCAATTTCTGGCGAAAATTTTCTGCAGCCAGTAGTAAAACGACTGACCCATGCATTAGTGGGCGAAGTTTATGTACCAATGACCAACATTGCCGCTAACGTGGCTGAAGCCTAGCCAGCTGATTTAGTTGGCTACAACGAAAACTATTCGGCGCGAGCCTTGATCAGGAAAGATATTGTGAGTTGGAAAACAAAATTACATTTAGACAACATTTATTTGGACAAAGATAACTCTTGGGTTTTCGGTGTTTGTGCAGGCATCGGTAAGGCCTATAACCTAGCACCCCAACTGGTTAGAGTTTGCGCAATTATCAGCGCCTTGTTCTTTATAAAGTTGACAATCTCAGCCTATCTCGTTGCATGGCTGGCATTTGATGACCCTAGGCAGAATGTTGATTCGTTTCGTATTGACGACTAACCAGGCTAGGTCTCTTTAAACAGTTTTTCTGCGTGACCGAGCACGAACAGTGCGTTGTCGTCGCGGCTTGAGGGTTAAAGGCAGTACGCTGTGCAAATTGCTGCACATGCGCCAACTTATCTAGCGCCAACTATAAAGAAGAGATGGTCCCACTCGGTGTTTTCAGTAATTTTACGGTCAAACGCATACCCTTCAACTTAGTCGATATCTTCACCGGCATGTATCCAAGAGCTGGCGCCAGCCAGTACGTTACGCGCCGATGCACACTGCCTTCTTCGTAAACATATGGTTCGGACTCAACCTTAATGACAGGGGTCTGTTGCCCCGCGATAGACATTAGCTTGCTAGATGAGTCCGGCAAAAATTTATAGCGTCCTATAGTGTCATCTACATAGCTAAGTAGAATGTCGTCGCCATGACGACCCTGCATTGCGCAGGCCAACGCAGCAAACTGACTCAGCTTATCTACATAAACCGCATCGTCGAGGGGCATTGTAACCGTCTGCATTTGCGCATCTGGCGTCTTCGGACCTTGGGTCATTCCTTGATAGCGAATTGTCTTTTTTTGCCAGTCAAAGGCAACTGTGTCGTCGAAGCGCCAACCAGGACTAAAGCCATAGTTGTGATATCCGTGCAAACGGTACTGGCAATTGAGTAAAGAAAATTTCGATTGATGGCTGTTCGCTGCAAGAAAATGCGTCACCTGACTTTTTGCTAACAGGTGCTGATCATCCAACGAAATTTCTATCTGCGCTTTCAGGCCTACAGGCAAACCCAACAAATAGACACCGTATTCCCAACTACCGACCATAGCCTGAGCAATAGCTAGGCCAGAGTCAGCGGGTAAATCACCGTCACTCCACGATTGGGAAATACCCTCAGCCACAGCTTGTTTTGTGATCACCTGCCAAGCAACTAGAGCCAAGAAGATAAGGACAAGTAAGCTATTTTTTCCATCAGACTTTTTAGGTGATGAATTTTTGCCTCTACAATCAATCATCAATAGTGTAATCGTCGCCCTCTACCAGTCCTTTGTTAGACCGCTGTCCGTCATCATCACTAGACTTAGTTGTTAATTGTTCTTGGGTGGAGGCGGAGTCTCGCCATTGCTTAAAGACCTCAAGCTCTACGCTGATCTGTGCAATCACGTAACTCACCACCGCAGCATCGTCGATAAACCCCCATCCGAACAAAAAGTCAGGAACGCCATCTAAAGGCACAACAAAGTAGATAATGGCACCCACTACACTGATCATTGCTTGGTTGGAAATGTCTCTATAGTCGCCAGCAATAAAGGCGCGCAGTAAATCGATCAGTAAGCCAAGTTGCTCGCCTACAGCCTTAATTTTTTCGCTACTGCTGCCATTGAGTTTCTTCGCCGCTTGAACCACTAACCTTTTCAGTGCTGGCGGATTGCTTAAGAGCTTCGCGCCGCGCCGTAAATAGGCAGTAAATCCTGACGGGGTCTTTTGCTGCATATTAGGCCTCAGACTCGGCGGCTGGCGTAGCTGGCCATCTTGCTTGCCAAGTTTTTTCGGCAGCATCTGCCCCGCCACTTTGGTTTACAAAAGCCACAGCCCATTGTGCAAAGGTTTGACTATCAATAGGTGTGGTCAAACTACTGAGGCCTTTACTGAAAACCTGCTCGCCCAAAATAGCTTGCCTATGGGTCATCAGAGCCTGGGCATAATTTTTATTAAACTCTGGGTGACCTTGAATGGTAATGACCTGATCTGCCATGGTGAATCCAGCTATAGGGCAAAACGCGTTGGTGGCAAATAGATCGGCATTTTCGGGTAATTGCCGCACCTGATCTTTATGACTGGAGAGCAAGCTCAGATTTTCAACACCAGCGGACATCCATGGGCGGCTTTCCACTTGGCTAGTGTGCACGCCAACTGCCCAGCCAGCGTCTGCAGGGGCAACAACACCGCCAAAAAAATGCGCCATCAATTGATGACCAAAACAAATACCAATGAGTTTTTTATTTTGATTTAGAGCTTCAGCTATAAACTCTGCCAGCGCAAATATCCAAGGTTCATCGTCATAAACACTCAGGCGACTGCCCGTGACGATGTAAGCATCGCACTCAACGGTCTTAGGCATGGTGTCTTGTACAACATAATTGGTAAACCTAGCTTCAGGATCTACGCTAGAAAATAGATCCATAAACATCTTTGGATAGTCACCGTATTCACCCTGCAGGTGCTCAAGTACGGAATCGGTTTGTAAAATGCCGATATGTAAACTCATCAAATAATCTCGAAATAACGTTCTAGCTGCCAACTATTGAGGCTGCGTTGATATTCGCGCACCTCCCAGTTACGACTCATCACAAAATGGTCCACAAACGCATCACCCAAATAGCTTCTAGCAACCGTTGAGGCCTCCAATGCGCGGGCTGCATCAGCAAGGTTACTTGCGAACTTTGCTTCAGCGGGTAAATAATCTTCAGCCTCGTAAGCATTGCCTATAATCGGTTGGTCCGGATCCAGATTCTGCCGAATACCCTCTAGGGCGGCGCTAAGCATGGCCGCCGCCGCCAGGTAAGGGTTGCCATCTGCACCACCTACACGACACTCAATACGCTGACTACCGGTATCTCCTGGAATAACTCGAATGGCCGTCGTACGATTTTCAATACCCCACGTCGCTGCCGTAGGTGCCCAAGCGCCTTTAACCAACCGTGTATAGCTGTTAATGGTGGGCGCTAACAGGGCGAGAAATTCCGGCAAGTACCGCTGCAGTCCAGCAACTGCTTGACGCTGCAATTTGGACATACCTTGCTCGCCTGTAGGATCAAAGAATGGGTTTGCGCCATCAGCATCCGCAACACTGAAATGAAAATGTCCACTTTGGCCCGGGTAATCCATAGACCACTTAGCCATAAATGTGGCCATCAGTTCTTGGCGTTGAAAAAATACCTTAGTAAATGTTTTAAACAAAGCTGCGCGGTCGGCGGCTTGAATACCCACCTTGGACTTAAGCGCAGCTTCCCAAACTCCGGGCCCGGTTTCGCAATGTAATCCCTCAATATCGCACTCAAGTGCACGACAATAATCTAGTAGTGCGTTAAAACGCTGGGATTCCACTGACGAGCGCAATACAGAGTAGCCAAAGTTGCCTGGCGTGAGCGGAGTAAGCCCGCGGTAGCCCTTGTCTCGAACACTATTGGGAGTTTCGGCGAAGACAAAAAACTCATATTCAAAGCCAGAACGCACACTCAAACCCATAGCGGCATATTCGGCTAATACGTTTTTCAACCGAGTACGGGGGCATAGAGGGTGGTCGGTGTTATCGGGGCCAACAAACTCGCCAATAAAATAGGGGCAGTTTTCGTCTGGCAACCAACGCTCAGTCTCTACAAGGAGGCGAAAACTTGTGTCGGGGAATCCAGTATGCCAACCGGTGTATGTTCCGGCATCGTAGAGCTGGTCGTCGACATCCCAACCAAAGATGCAATCACAAAACCCGCCCTGCTTTTTGAGTAGGCTAATAAACTTGTCGATGCCCACGTACTTGCCACGAATAACGCCGTCAATGTCAGTGAGGCCTAACTTAACTCGGCTGACCCCAAGATCAGCATAATGCGCTATCTTTTGCTGCAGGGTTTCCGCTTCGCCACTTTCGGAGTTGGGCTGCCCGTCTGAGGTCATATCCATCACAAATCTAGCTCCTCTTATTGTCAGATTTAATCGTCGGCACAGGGTACCAATTAGAAACAACGGCTGAATTCAGACAACAGCAATTTATTCTGCCTATAACTTGCCATAAAAGTGTATTTCTAGGCTATTTTTCTGCTACCAATCCGTTCTGGACTTCCATTGATGACTAGCGTCTGGTGTATCGATAATGACCGCTCATCACCAGAACGTTGAATTGTGTTACTGCTCGACACATTCCACGCAAAATACTGCCACTTAGCAACATTTTGACCTCAAGCGCCTGTGGATAAGTTTGAGGATAACTTGTGACATTCGACTGCATATAACCCAGCTGCGTTCAAAAAAGAAATTGAAATTGATTAGAAGAAATCAATAAAAACCAATAAATTCAATGACTTGGGGTTGAGTTATGTTATTTGAATTGAACGTTCAGCGCCATGTTGCGGCATATCATAGTTTTGTTTTCTGGTGTGCATAAAGCAATCCGTTTGCATGTAAGTGATCACTAACCCACAAAGCCAAGCATGTAATATATTTGTCACATTTTGCTGGATATAGTCACGAAATTAAGGCGTTAGAAAAATGATAACAGATCCTATATGACGCATGGAAAAGCGAGAAAAACGGCTCATTTTTATCTGAACAACCGAACAACCCCATTCCGGCCTCTCTTTAGCTCAAAAGTGCGCCGTTGCGACCTGCCACCTCACTCCCGCAAGCAAAAAAGAGCTGTGCCCTGACCCAAACACCCCAGCAATTTAATGCATTACATTGAACATCTTGCGGCGGTACTTGCCGGCAGTCTCGTTGCCTTTGCCCAGCATATTGAATACACGAATCATGGTCAGCCTGCCAATATCATCCCTGAACTCACGATCAGTACGCAAAATATCCATGCACCTATCTAAGCCTTGCTCGTACTGCTCAGCTACAATGAGTTGTATGGCTAGTTGGTACTTTGTCTCTAGGTCGGCGGGCTGGTTTACGATGGCTTGCTCAAGCGCCTCCATGGAATCCATCGCCGCCACTTCCTCTACAAACTCAAGCCTATTCTGCGGTCGCTCTCTATCAGCAGTGCCCTCGGGGACAGATGCCAACACGGTACGCGCATCATCCAGATCACCTTTACGGACAAGGACGTCAGCTAACTCTACGCGCAGAGCTTGATTCTTTGGCTCCTCTTGAATGCTCTCCTGTAAGGCAGCAACAGCACCAGCAAAATCGCCGGTAGCCATCATATGGTCTAAGTCGCCCTTGATCGCATCGGCAGCTGACTCGGTAAGTCCATCGAGTATTGGGCGCAGCTGGGTTTCATCAGCGGGCCCATCAATTTGCTCAACCATTTGACCCAAGTGAATGATACGTATGCTTGGCAACCCTTGTACTTGCAGACGTTGGGCAAGGTTTTGATCGATGGCGACATCAGATAAGGCGAGGACGAACTTACCTTGATACTCAGCAAGTAATTGCTCAAGAAGGCTTTTACCTTGAACTGACTGAGGAATTTGCTCAGCCCAGAAAAGCACCACAATAGGTATGGATTGGGATTTGTCGATAACGTCGGTTTGAAACGTTTCAACGGTCACATTGATCGGGGCGTTCATTTCCATGAATAAGGTGTCCTCTATTGCGCCGACTAGACAAAGGTTATCTATAGTCAGCTTTGATCTAAATATAATTCGGTTCGGTAGTTCGCAGAGCCATGCTCAGGTTCTAGAGGCGGAGTCGGTCCGCCTTCACATCACCTTGTCGAAAGAAATCTGGCGGGTCAGCGGCTTTTTACCAATCCAGTCAAAACCCTCGTTTTGTGTGGCGACCACCAAACTAGCCACCTGGTCTGACAACTCTGCGAACATATCGTTTACTAAGCTAACCGCATTGTTTTGCGCGCTCACATGGCCAATGACCACATGCAGATCTTTGTGTGCCAACAACGCTAACAAGTCTCGCGCCTGAGCATTAGACAGGTGACCATGATCTGCGGCTACGCGCTTTTTCAAAGCTGGTGGGTAAGCGCCCGCAAAAAGCATATTGCGGTCATGGTTTGCTTCAAGGAGCAAATGAGTACAGTCCTCAAACTGCTTCACCACATGAGGTGTCACACTACCCAAGTCTGACAATACGCCAATCTTGGAAGTAGCGTTGGCAGTGGTCTGGGATAGAACAAATTGCGTTGGTTCGCGAGCATCATGCGGGACTCGCACCGGATTAACTAAAACCCCTTCAACTTCAAATGGCGCATCGCCGTCAAAGGCATTGCATTGAAAATCCTGGGGGCTATTTTTTAGTGTGCCGTGAGAGGCGTAAACGGGGATGGCGTAACGGTGGGATAAGCCGGCAACACCTGCAATATGGTCACTATGCTCATGACTAACCAATATTGCCGTAATGTCTCCGGGACTCATCTCTAGTCGTGCTAAACGTTGCTCGGCTTGTTTGCGGTTAAAGCCGCAGTCGACCAAAAAGATAGCGTCGCCAATAGCAACCAGCGTACCGTTACCACGACTGCCACTACCTAGAGATGCAAAACCTCCCATTAGGTGGCGAATTCTCTTATTAGCACTAGAATCTGTTGTGCTTTGTCAGCGTCTCGCATGGGCGCTCCATCTTGCATGACTACAACATTAAAGCCGCTTTCAGTATCTTCCGTCATCTGGATAACTGCATTGATACGCCTAGCTTCGCTGTTGCAAGAAAAAGTAATTCGGCAAAGCACACTCCCTCGAGCATCGCCTGAAAATAACGCCGTGGGGATAGTCACGTCGTATTCACCGATGTCGTTATTTTGCTCATTTACTTCAACTTCAGCATTCTTCATCGACTGCCCCAAAGTTGCCCATGCACGAGCGCGATCAAGATAAAGTTTTAATACTGGCACGCCATCGGTGTTACGTAATAAATCTGTTTTAGCACTAGCACCAATTTGCAGAGCGACTTTAGAAACAGTTGTCTCCGCCACTCGAGCAGCTATATAACCGCCAATTTCATTCAACAAGCTGCGTTCAGCAGCACGCATATTTGACTGCACACCGTTCAGCGAAACCACATTATCTGCAGCTACTTCGCCTTGAGCATCATTTTCATGGCGAATGTGCACCTCTGTGGACTGTGGCTGAAGACCCTGCTCCACGCGAATTAAAAACCTGTCTTTACCCGTATTGGGCTCTTCACCGCGACGGTTATTGCGCAGCAATGTTCGCACGACATCACGGTAATCTTTATCTTCAATTGCTAACCATACGGTATTTAGTCGGCCCACTTCGGGTCTATCTGCCTCTAGTAAAATGCCGTTGTCTGCAAAAAATTGCTTCATCTTCGGCCACGCAGTGGTAGCGGGCTCTGGAACTACCAGCCAATTACGCTCACCAAGGGCCTGCATACGCACTTCATCACGATTGTCACTGGCGTAAAGGGCGTCCGGCAACGGGGGTCTTGATGGATAAAATGATGCGTTACGTTGTGCCGGGATAACTGGCAGTGGAATAGGGTTCTTTACAACATTGTCGTCAAGGTCATCTGGAATCTGTAATGGCGGCAAAGGTTTAACATCAATATACGAATCTGTCTCAGAATCACCACCAAACCAGCTGCAACTCGCGCCTGTAAAGGTAAGCAACAAAATACTTATAAATCTCATTTGGCTGCTCCTGCAGTAACTACGGCGTTTCGTACATTTTCGTGGTGTTGATTACTTAGTGGAATAAGAGGTAAGCGAATACCACCTTGCATGCGGCCCAATTCACTAAGTATCCATTTAGTTGGCGTTGGCGACGATTCGACAAACAAAACGTCATGCACAGGTTGCAGCCTGTTATCTAACTCTTGTGCGCGCGCATGATCTCCAGCCAAGTAACTGGAACAAAATTCAGCCATCAATGCCGGTAAAACATTAGCGGTAACAGAAATTGTACCTACCGCACCAAGAGACATCATCTCTAGGGTTTGCGCATCTTCTCCGGAGAGAATAAAAAACTCATCCCACGCGGACCCAGTCAATGCATCCTTGATCGCTTTAACTCTTGTAGCATCTCCGCAGGCATCCTTGATGCCAACAATGTTCGAAAAATTCGCCAGCCGAGCAACCGTCTCAGCTTGCATATCGCATCCCGTTCTAGGTGGAACGTTATACAAAACAATAGGCACGGTGGTGGCTTCAGAGATAGCCTTATAATGCTGGAACAAACCTTCTTGAGTTGGTCGGTTGTAATAGGGCGTTACCAATAAACAGGCGTCGGCACCCAAAGCTTGGGCTTCCTGAGTCTGGTGAATGGCTTCGGCAGTGGAGTTACTGCCAGTACCTGCAATAACTGGTATCCGCTTGGCGACTACCTCGATGGTACGTTTGATCACCTGTAGGTGTTCATCAGTATCTAATGTAGCTGATTCGCCGGTTGTACCCATGGGTACAATTGCGTGAGTGCCACTTTCTATATGCCACTCGATAAGACCATCCAAAGCCGCCCAATCAATATCGCCGTTTTCGCGCATCGGGGTAACTAGAGCAACAATACTCCCTGACAGCATAAGGTTTGCCTATGTCATTTTTGTAAAAGCGAAATGGTACGCAGGCACGGTGTAGGTCACAAGCTTTGCATCACCTGTTACAACCACATTGCGCGTTTTTTGCCACTTTTCAGGCTTTATGGGCCTTCAATCATTGTTCTATCGCCGTTCTATCAACGTTCTATGAGCGATCTATGACCAAACTCTGGCGTAACACTCGATCTAGGTGCCGCACATGAGCTTGGGTAGAGCCGTTCAACCGCGCCATACTACCTCTACGGCCTTTAGCTTTTAAGCTAGCAGCCAAATTTTCCAACTGCACTAGGGCACTGGAACGTGCCAAAGCGTCAAATTCGCCGCCATTACTATTGAGTATATTTGCGAGCCGGCCGACCAGTTCCAACTGCAGGTACTGACGAAAACTATTCACATTTCCCGCCATATCTGCGGCAAAGATACCTTGGGTAAGGTCTTCCATCATCCGTCCAAGTTGATACTCATTGCCGTAAACACTTGAGTCCGTAATACGTTGCAAGGTTTGGGGGTGAAGCAGGTGCGCCAGCACGCTTTTTTGCACCGACAAAAACATTTGGTGGATCTTTGGATCTTCTGGTTCGTTATAAAAGTCAAAGCCTCTGCGCTGCTGCTGCAAATAGCTAAACAATGGCTGCGATTGTTGTAGGACATTCGCCGCAAAAATATGTTCGTTGAGCACTTGCATAGCGCGCTGCTGTTGTTTCGCGGATACAGGTTTGTAAGGTAAAAGCTCAGACGTACCAGGAGGCAAGCGATTGATGTGAACGCCACCGATATAGCGTGAAACCACCCCTGAAGAGCGCCTAAACTGATTCATCAAAACCACATAATTGTTATATAGCTTTTGATAACTTTCGCCAGCGTAAGAGTCGGCAAGTTGTACTTGCACGGCCTGTAAATGCTCTAAGCGTTGCTCAGCGTAACCAATAGCGTCGCTGCTCAGATCGTAAATATTAATGTGCGGATCAATACCACGACCCGGACTGCGCATGTCATCTGCGTCGTTGCCATAAGTCAGCTGTGGTTCGCTGGCTCTGGCCAAGATCCCCTCAAGGCTTGCCGCTTGATCAGCGTCACTAAATTCGGAATAAGCGTAGGTAATGACCCAGTCGTCATACGGGCCGGGGCGGTTTTGGTAAAACAAAGTTTGCGGCTTGTTACCGGGCGCAACATTCACCGCCTCATAATCCATCACCGATGCCGAAAGTCCTTTTTCAGCTACCGCTATTGGATCGAAAACATCTGGCAACATTTGGCTTGCGCGCATGTTATGGGTCAAGCCAAGGGTGTGACCAATTTCGTGTAACGTCAGCATGTAAATACTGTCTTTTATCAATTGCTCACGCAGGCTGCCAGACGCGTTACTGGCCAGCACCACTTGATCTGCAAACAAAAAATCCGCCTGCATTTGCTGACCTAAATCGCAAAAGCGGCCGTGCCCTTCTACTTGCTTGGCATAGTTGTCTGATGGCTGTAGCAAGTCCTTGATCTTCAGGCGACTCGTCAAGTAGGCGAATTCCAACATAATATCCGCGCCAATAATTTGACCGGTTCGAGGATGTGAAAACGACGGGCCATACCCGCCAAAAGGTGGCGTAGGCGACGATGTCCAACGCAAGACGTTGTAACGAATATCACCCGCGTCCCAGGTAGCGTCATCTGGTTGTACCTTTATTTCTATAGCGTTACTAAAGCCTGCTTTTACAAAGGCGCTGTTCCAGCTCAGACCTGCACTTTTAATGAGCTCGCGAAACTCATAGGGGGTGGTATTTTCTATCCACCAAGTAATAGGTTCCACTGGGTCGGAAACTTTCGCTGCAGGATCTTTCTTAACCAAATGCCAGCGATTGATCACGTCTCTATAGGGTGCGGCATCTCGGCTTGTCAGATCAGTTATTCGATCTGTAAAAAAACCTACCCGATAATCATCCCGTCGTGGCTGATAGTCACCTGATGGCATAGCAATAAAGTTATGCTGAATGATCACACTGACATAGCGGCTATCGGTAACGTCATCACTGCCTCGAACTTGGGGTGCCTGATTTTCATAAACCAAATCAGTGGTAATTAAAGTGTTGTCTGGATAGCTGGCGAGTTCGGAAATTTTCGATCTTTCTTTATTCAGCTTACCTAAAGCAAAGGCTTTACCGGGTTTCTCGTCAGGTTTTGGCGAGGCCTTAATTTGACTTAAAGATTCACCTAAAAATACATCGTCCACTTCTACTAGAATGTCACCGTTAGCTGAGTCTTCAGCAACGACCTTGGCTACAGCTAAAATAGCGTCTGGAACATTGGCATCTTGTGCGCGGCTCAGTGGGCTTTCAGGGTCTAGGTAAAACAGAGTATTTGCTTGCACAAATTCAACACGATTAAAATGCCGGTTAATTTTAAGGACCTTGTTGTCTCTGTACTGACCGCGAAAGTGACCGCCTTCCACCACGCCATCACCTAAAGTAACCGTGTGAATAAATTCCTCACCTATCTGCTCTGCCTTAATACGAAGCCTGACGGATCCATCACTCGCTTTGCGATATAAGGTAAAAAAACCAGCAACAACTTTGTCGTCTTTGACAACAGACTCTATTGATTTGGGTGCTGCATCTTCAGCGCCGGCAGCCTCCTTGTTATCGGAGCCTGCACCACAGCCTGCGAGCAGAAGCGCAACAAAAACGGCAAATATGGGGTTGGGGGTAAAGGTAAGAAATGCTTTCATCACGACGGTCCTATCTTCCTCGCACTGGTTCAAAATAATCACTTTTGATGCCACCAAAAACTTCAAGAGGCGACATTTTTACTTCCGACTGAGTAGTTGCAAAACTCTAGCCAGAGGGTTCAACAGATTCCGGCTTTTGCGCTTCATCTAAATTCGGCCATGCGGAATAAATGGCTTTGATCAAAGTTGCCAACGGAATAGCAAAGAACACGCCCCAGATGCCACCAATACCGCCAAACGCTAGCACCGCGATAATAATCGTGATGGGGTGCAAGTCCACTGCTTCGGAAAAGAGTAACGGTACTAAGACATTACCGTCCAAAAACTGAATAAAGAGATACGCCAACATGATCCAACCGAGATCCAACGACCAGCCGAACTGCAACACTGCAACCGCGAAGACAGGTAGCGTGACTATTGCCGCGCCGACAAAGGGGATGAGCACTGACACCCCGACAATCACTGCAAGCAAGGCTGCGTAATTCAGGCCAAAAAGGACAAAGGTCAGGAATGTAACTGCACCGACTATGAGTATTTCTAAAACCTTGCCACGCACGTAGTTACCAAGCTGGGCATTCATCTCCTTGCCAACAGAATCTAACAGTGGCCGCTTCTTAGGTAAAATCGAAACCGCCCAAAGCATTAACGCATCTTTATCTTTTAATAAGAAAAATACCGAAATAGGCACTAAGACCAAATAGATCAACAACCCGAATACCGAAAACACTTGAGAAAATGCACTTTCTAAAATGGTGCCGCTGACGTTACCCAACTCGCGAGCACCCTGTTCAACAATGGCCGCCACCTGCGCCTCTGTCACATATTCGGGAAATCGTTCGGCTAGATTAATTAGGCCTTCTTGAAGGCGGGTTACCAATGTTGGCACCAACCGACCTAAACTCTGAAGCTGCTGCCACAGTAACGGCACAACCAAGAAAACCACGGCCATAACTGTGCTCACAAACAACAGTACAGAAATATTCACCGCGACTATTCGCGGCATGCGCAGGCTCTGCAAACGACTAACCATGCCTTCCAATAAAAACGCAATAACCAACCCTGTTAACACTGGCGCCAGGGCGCCACCAAGTGTGTAAAGCAGTACAAGTACTAAACTCAGAGCTACCACTAAATAGACAGCATCTTCCTGAGAGAAATAACGATTCAGCCAACCACCAATTATGTTGAGAAAATTCATGCTTTTTTCTGTATCAAATAAATAAAGATGCCGTCCTCTTCTGCAGAGGACATTAACTTGTGCCCGCTTTGCGAGGTGAATACAGAAAAATCTCTCACAGAACCAGGATCGGTAGCCTGGACCCTAAGTACCTGTAATGGTTCAAGCTCATTAAGAGCCTTTTTCGCCTTCAATAAGGGCATTGGGCACATCAGACCCTTCAGGTCCAAGTCCTTTTCTATATTCACCCCAGATTGCGCACTCGAGGCGCCGGAACTATTCATATCGTTCGTCTTATTCGTTTTAACCTAGGGGAGAAATGTACCACAGGATCGGAAATTTAGTGCACTTGGTCATATGCCCTAACTTTTTTTAGCGCATAACTTTCCTGACAGTTCAGATAGCGTACTATCGAGCTATGAGAGAATTAAGCATGACTCTAAACTCTAGCCTAAGCACCTTTGGCAGGCTCATTCAGCGCGGCGCTATTACCGCGTTTTTACTATTGCCTGTGAGTGTTGGCACCGCCTCTAACGACTTGCCCAGCCTTGGTGATAGTTCATCGCGCATCGTCTCCCCGCAAATGGAACAGCAGATCGGCGAGATATTTTTAAAGCAACTGCACGCCGCCCTACCACTGTCCAAAGACGTACTGATTCAATATTACGTTGAACAGCATATGGCGAATTTGGCCCAATATTCGAACCTGCAATCTGCCCTGAATACCGTCGTGGTGGTAGATAACCCAAGCATCAACGCTTTTGCCGCACCAGGCGGCATTATTGGTATCAACCTGGGGCTGCTTATATATGCCCAAGACAGCGATGAGTATTCCTCCGTTATGGCCCACGAAATGGCCCACCTCAGCCAACGACATTTCGCTCGAGGTATAGAGGCTCAACAGTCAGCGGCGATCCCAAATTTAGTTGGCCTTCTAGCAGCGGTGTTAGTTGGCGCTGCGGGTGGTTCTGATGCCGGCATAGCAGCGCTGACAACGTTTCAGGCCGCAGGCCAGTCTAGGCAACTGCGCTTTAGTCGAGATCGAGAACAAGAAGCTGACCGCATTGGCCTAAATACTTTAGCTCGCGCTAACCGCGACCCTGCTGCAATGTCCCGTATGTTTGAGCGCATGCAAAGAGCCTACCGCTTCACCAGACGCCCGCCAGAGTTTCTACTGACTCACCCGCTCTCGGAAACGCGAATAAGTGACGCTAAAAATCAGGCGCGTGAATATCAAAATCAGGTTTCCACTACGGACAACTTAGAAAACCAAATAGACAGATTCGACTATCAATTGATGCGTGCCCGAGCACGAGAACATTACGCCACTAAACCGGGAGCAGAAATTGCAACTTACCGTCGCAAGCTCGAGGAAAACCCAGATGACCTTGCCGTCCAATATGCACTCGCATTGTCACTAAGCAAAAACAAAGAGCACGTTGAGGCGGTAGAACTGGTAGAACGGCTTTATCGGCAAAACCCCCGCAGCGTTTTATACACTGGGGCTTTAGCTGAAACTCTTATCAAGGCAGAAAGACATGTTGAGGCCCAGCGTTTACTTGCCGGCGCATTGACGCTATATCCGGGAAATTACCCTTTAGGAATGCTTCTTGCCGAGAGCAAAATAGCGACCAAAGACTTTATAGAGGCTGAGATATTGCTCGAAAATCAGGCCCAAAAAAGACCAAACGATGTGAATGTTTGGTATGAGTTAGCGGAAACTTCAGGGTTGGCCGGCAATGTCACTGGAGTGCACTTGGCCAGAGCAGAGTACTTTTATTTGAACGGCGCATTCCACCGAGCCATTCAGCATTTGGAATATGCTCAGCGTCTGGTGGATGATGCCAACCTACAACTGGAAGCTAAGTTGACGCAAAAAATTCAAGATCTGCGCACCGAAATTCGCAGAGCTAACAGTTAACCTGGCAAAGAGCCATTCGGCTTGGGCTCAAGCCTGAAAAGCCAGCATGCGATCTAATGGCATTTTTGCGCGCAGGCCCAATTTTGGCTCCACGTGAATCTCGTTGCCTGCCCTGTAAGACGCATCAGTCAGTAATCTATCTAGGTTACGTAACTCGTTCATGGCCATCCAAGGGCAATGCGCGCAGGAGCGGCAAGTAGCCCCGTCACCTGCTGTGGGTGCTTCAATAAAGGTCTTGCCGGGATTCTCGCGACGCAGCTTATGAAAGATGCCCCTATCCGTGGCAACAATAAATGTCTCATTAGGCAGTTCTTTTGCTGCCCTAATAATCGCGCTGGTGGAACCCACAGCATCAGCAATCTCGATTACCGAAGCAGGTGACTCAGGGTGGACCAATACGCCGGCATCTGGATAAACCCGCTGCAAATCAGTCAGCGCCTTAGCTTTGAACTCTTCATGTACCACGCACGCACCGCTCCAAAGCAACATATCTGCTTGAGTCTGGGATTGAATATAGGCTCCCAAATGCTTATCAGGTGCCCACAAGATCTTCTCGCCCTTGGCTTTAAGACTGGCAACAATCTCCAGCGCACAACTGCTGGTCACTACCCAATCCGCCTGCGCCTTAACTTTGGCCGATGTATTGGCATAGACTACAACCGTATGATCTGGATGCGCCTGAATAAATTGCGCAAAATCTTCCGGTGGACAACCCAAATCTAAAGAGCACTCAGCTTGCAGGGTGGGCATAAATACACGTTTTTCTGGTGACAAAATTTTTGCGGTTTCGCCCATAAAGCGCACGCCAGCAACAACCAAATTTTCAGCCTTATGATCGCGCCCAAAGCGTGCCATTTCTAAGGAGTCGGAGACAAAGCCACCGGTCTGCTCGGCCAAATCTTGAATATCACCATCAACATAGTAATGCGCAATTAACGCCGCTCCTTGAGCTTCTAGCTTTTCAGCTATTTGTGCTTTGAGCCGAGACCGCTCGGTATCATCCAGAGCTAAGCTGCCCACCAAGGGCACTTGTTCGGGCGAAAGGCTATAGTCTGGAAGGCTTTGATTAGGCATATTGGACATCACCATTCTTTGGTTCGAAAACAAAATATTAGGGCCTAATGGCCACTAATGCGAATATCTGCGGCTAAAGTTGCTCACCGTTTAATCAATGAACCTTCGCAATGGCCTATTAAAACACTGGAAAGACGTACTCGTACATGACGCACAAAAAAATTATCTTTCTCATCACGCCAGCGCCCGTTGAGAATGCGCATCTTGCAAATCTCGGGGAAAGAGAAAACCATCTATTACTGCCCAAGGCATTTGAAGATTGCGGCTGGGCTGTCTCATGTACTGAACACGAATCAATCAGTCTAGGACCATCTGGCGCTGAAATAGCCGGTGCACTAGCAACAGACTATGACCTCATTTGGCCTGTGGGATTCGGACCCAAGAACAGTTTTTTGGATCGTAGCAGCCTACTAGCCAGCATACATCCTAGACGCCTAATCACGCCTATTTCCGCACAAATTCTATCTCACGGCAAAAGTGCTTGGATAGAACACTGCCCCGAAACACATATATCTAATAGCCCTGATGTGCTTATGCGTGTACTGAGTTCTGCAAAAGGTACATGGGTGCTCAAACCCTTGGCAGGCAGTTTTGGCAGAGGGGTGCAAATAGTGGAAGCAGGCGGAACAATATTAGAAGAAAAATTACTGCAAACGACTCTGGCGCAAACACCCGGCGCGTACTTTTGCCTGCAACGGTTTTTACCAGATATCGCTAAAGGTGAAACACGCACATTGGTTGTGGGCGGAGAAATTATAGGTAGCTACTTACGCAAACCTACAGATGGATTGCGGGCTAATTTGGCACAGTTCGCCAGTGCAGAAAGAACAAGGCTCACAGCACCCCAGACAGCCTTAGTTGCCAAAATTCAGCAGGACCTTGTCGACAAGCGCATCGGTTTTGCCGCCATTGATAGCGTCGGTGAGTACCTTATGGAAGTGAATGTTGCCAACCCAGGTGGCTTGGGAACCCTAAATCATTTGTACCAAAAAGACTTTGGGGCCGCCGTAGTCGAAGCTGTCGAGGGCTTTATTTAATTACAAAGCCCCCGCTTGTCAGAACCTAGGCAGAATCTAGGCAGAGCCGCCATCCACCCGAATAACTGTACCCGTGGTGAAGCTGGCTGAACTACTGGCCAAATATAGTGCAGCGCCAACTATTTCATCCGGTCGACCACCACGCTCAAGTGCTTGGGTAGATTTAGCCCGACGTTCAAATGCTGGCATATCCCACGCTTTAGATATATCTGTTAGGAATGGCCCAGCGGCAATGCAGTTAACTCGGACATTAGGCCCAAGGGCAAATGCAAAGGACCGCGTCAGCGCGTTCAGACCTGATTTTGCCGCACCATAAGGTTCAGAATTTGGGGACGGCGAAAGCGAAGCAACGCTGCTGATATTGATAATGCTACCGCCCTCACCTTCTGCCATGCGCTCTCCCACCGTAGCCATCAGCCGAAATGGACCTTTCAAATTAACCCCAATAACTTTATCGAATAGCTCTTCGCTGACAGAAGATAACTTGTCATATAACGGCGACATGCCGGCATTGTTAATGAGTATGTCGATACGACCAAAGCGTGCATAAGCGGCTTCAACTAGGGCATCGATTTCATTCCAATGACCTACATGGCACCCATATGCCATTGCCTGTCGCCCCAGAGCTTCAATTTCGGCAGCAACGCTTGCGCAAGCATCAGCCTTGCGACTGGTAATCACAACGTCTGCACCGCGGGCTGCTAAAGCTAACGCCATTTCCCGACCCAATCCTCTACTACCACCGGTGACTAGTGCTACCTTACCGGTGAAATCAAATAACTCATCCATGCGCATGCTCTCCCAAGCTTCTTGCAAGTCTTGATCAGACTAAAAAATCTTAGTCTAAGTTGTATCACCAATTGCCCCTAAGGTTAAGTTATGCAGTAGACGGCTAGCCGTCTACTTTGGCTTTCTTCAGTGCTAATATCTGACCTCGAATATTGCTGTCACCATAATTTTATGGAAACAGTGAGGCAGTCTATGCAATGTTGCAGCCACAAGTCTCAGCAGATATTAGCTGGGCTGCAGATCAGGCGCTCGAGCAGCCACTAAAGGCCCTATCAAAGCGCGCAGCTACAAAATGATCCATACATTATAATCGAAAGAAAATTTTTACTTAGACTTGCGAGCAAAAAATGACTAATGGGAGAACGATATGGGAATGTTAGACGGTAAGGTTGCACTAGTAACCGGCGCAGGCGGCGGTTTGGGTCGAGCCCACGCAATTCTACTCGCCAAAGAAGGCGCTAAAGTCGTTGTTAATGATTTGGGCGGTGCACGTGACGGCACTGGCGCCAGTGCATCAATGGCAGACGGGGTAGTTGATGAGATCAATGCCGCCGGCGGTCAAGCGGTAGCACACTATGGCTCTGTGACCAGCAAAGAAGATGCACAAGGCATGGTCCAAGCAGCAGTAGACAGCTTTGGCAAAATTGACATCCTTATTGCTAACGCCGGTATTCTCAGAGACAAGTCATTCAAAAATATGACCGACGACATGTGGGATGTTGTTATGGACGTGCACTTACGCGGCACCTACTTGGTTACCAAAATTGCCTACGATGTAATGATTGAACAAGGCACAGGTGGTCGTATCATTATGACCAGCTCCACATCAGGCTTGTTAGGAAACTTCGGTCAAACAAATTACGGCGCGGCTAAAGCGGGCATTGCTGGTTTTATGCGCTGCTTATGGTTAGAGGGCATGAAGTACGGTATCACCGTTAACGTCTTGGCGCCTACTGCAACTTCACGCCTAACAACAGACATCTTGCCCGAAGACATTCAAGAAGACTTTCCACCTGAAGCGGTTTCACCTCCGGTGGTTTGGCTGTGCACTGATGAAGCTAAAGACGTCAGTGGCAGACAATGGCTAGTAGCGGGTAACAACGTTTCAATGCTGAGCTGGCAGGTGACACCTATCGCCCAGCGCAGTGCCAGCGACGATGTTTGGGACGTAGCAGAAATTGGCGAAAAAATTCTCGCCAGCAAAGAAAATTGGCCACCCGTCAATCCATTACGCGGCGCTTAATCACGCCTTCACTTTTATAGAGCGATAAAAATATGAACTTTGGTTTTACAGAAGAACAAAGCCTGCTCAGAGATCAAGTTGAGCGGTTTATTAAAGAGGCATGTCCAATGCCTAAGGTGCGGGAAATCGCTGCCAGCGAGAGTCGTTTCGACAGCGAACTTTGGCAGCAAATAGCGGACCTTGGCTGGTTAGGTCTAACCATTCCAGAAGCCCACGGCGGCCTCGGCTTAAAATGGATCGACCTTACCGTGGTCCTTGAAGCCGCAGCAGAGGGATTATGCCCTTTGCCTATTGCCTCCCAAGCATTAGCCAGCGCAGCAGTACTGACTTGTGGCAATGACAAACAAAAGACTGAATGGCTCCCCGCAATGGCGGCAGGCTCTGCCATTTGCACCATTGGTTTATACGATGAAGCTAACTGGATTGATGCAAAAGCTGTCACCGCTGAAGCCCATGCCAGTGATGATGGCTACGTGCTAAAAGGCACTAAGCCTTTTGTTAATGACGCGGCAGCAGCAGACTATCTGCTACTGGCTGTCAACGCTCCCAACGGTTTAGCGTTAGCCGCAGTAGCCAAAGACAACGTAAAAATTACCCATCAGCCGACTATGGACACCACCAAGCCGATGGCCAGTGTTGACCTAGAAGGTGTCAAAATAGGCGCAGATTACTTGCTGCCTATGAGTGAGGACCAGTTGGCATTTTTAACGGATTGCGGCGCGGTGGCTACCACCGCTGAAATGGTTGGTGCAGGCGCTGCCATCTTGCAAATGACCAGCAACTACGCCAAAGAACGTATTCAATTTGGCAAGCCTATTGGTCAGTACCAAGGAGTTAAGCACCGGCTAGCTGATATGTACGTAGACCTAGAAAGCTATCGTTCATTGAGCTACTACGCCGCGTGGTCTGTAGACGATGATATTGATGGACTAGCAAAAGCAGTGTCTTTAGCCAAGGGCTATGCCTCAGATGCCTTTGCACAAATTGGTATCGACGGTGTTGGGTTACATGGCGCTATTGGTTTTACCGCTGAATACGATGCACAACTTTACTTAAAGAGATCTAAATGGGCTCGTCCAATGTACGGCGACTCTGATTATCATATGGACCGAATCGCAACCTTAGGAGGTTTGTAATGGATTTTGATTACACCGCAAGCGAACAATCATTTCGCGAAGAAGTGCGCAGTTTTATTAGTGAAAACCTGCCACCAAAAAAAGAACGCGACAAAAATTTTCTCGCCAACTGGTTAGAAAAAGTACGCGCCAAAGGCTGGGTTGGATTTGCGTGGCCAAAAGAATTTGGTGGCAGCGAAGGTGGCCTTATAGAGCAAACAATTTTGCGTGAAGAGATGGCATTAGCGAAAGCGCCACCACTGGGCACATCAATGATGGGTCTTGCTTGGGTGGGACCGGGCATTATGCAATACGGTACCGAAGAGCAAAAACGCAAATTTATTCCTGATATTTTGGATAGCAAAGTCACATGGTGCACTGGTTATTCAGAACCAAATCACGGCTCTGACCTAGCCGCAATTCAGTGCAAGGCAGAGCTCAATGGCGATCACTATTTAGTCAATGGGCAAAAAATTTGGACCACTGGCGCACCTTGGTCACAGTGGATTATTTTGCTCACCCGCACCCAGTTTGACGTGGAATCTAAGCATGACGGCATTACCTGCTTCTTAGTGCCAATGGATGCGCCGGGGGTGGAAGTTCGCCCCATACAAAATATGGCAGGCGACAAACACTTTGCGGAAATTTTCTTCACTGACGTTCAAGTACCGGTAGAAAACCGCCTTGGTGCTGAAGGCGAAGGTTGGAATGTAACGGTGTCTGCGTTGGCGAACGAGCGCTCTAGTATTGGTGAAGTCACACAAATGTTTGAGAAGCTGGAAAACTTGAAAGAACTGGTAAAGACCACTAGTAAGCAAGGCCAGCCTGCCAGCGAAGATCCCAAAGTAAGACGCACTATTGCGCGCTTTGAAATGAAGGTTGCTGCCATGAAGTTTAATGGCCTACGTTACCTAACAAAGCAGATAAAGGGTGAGCCCTTGACGTCTGAAACATCAGTTAATAAGTTGCATCGTGCGAGCTTAGAAATTGAGATAGATGACTTTGCTGTACAGCTAACCGGGCAAGCAGGCCTGCAGCTACGCGGCGGCGAAAGTGCTGTAGATGGCGGCACATGGTCGAAATCTGCCCTGAACTGGCCCAATGTTGTAATTGGCGGTGGTACACCGAACATTCAGCGCAACATTATTGCCGAACGTTTGTTAGGCCAGCCGAAAGACTAAGTGAGAAAAGATTAAAGAGTGCAAATTCAGATTATTCTGGGTTTGCGCCTTTGCCCAAATTACCTCACCTCTATTTAGCCACCCGCAAGGCACCTGCCAAGGATTTCTTGCCATGTACTTTGGTAAATTTTTCGCCCTGCCAAACACACTCACCGCCAACAAAAACACCACCCACTACACCATCCGATCTGTTAACCAGTTGATGGCAGTCGAAAACATCTCGGTATTGATATTGAACGCTGGCTTCACCATCGTACTTCGCCAAGTTGGTGGGATTGAACAGCGCCATATCCGCACGCGCACCAACTTCTAAACGCCCTACATCTAGGCCAAAAAATTCTGCTGGTTCTTGAGTGAGTCGGCTCAACATATGACTAAAACCTTCTTCAGAATCTTGCAAGCCAATTTTCAAAGCGCGCAAGTTGCCGTCAAAGAAAGCCATATTGGTGACATGCGCACCGCTGTCATTGAACCCTGGCAATAGCTTAGGGTGTAACAACAACTCTTTGATCACTTCTGGATCCTTATTCGCTGCCACGTAATGCCAGTGAAGATCGCGATCAAAGTGATGCAGCAAGGCCAAAAAGAACTCAGCCTCATCCGCTATATTTTTGCCCATGGCCTCAAACGCACGCACTTCCTCAGCATCTTCAATAATTTCGGCCATGCCCAGCCAGGCAACATAACGCTGGTAGATCCAAGCCATAGATTGATCTAGCCATGGTGTGACTACGGAGCGATAGATAACCATATCGTTTAGGTCACGTGTGAGAAATTCGTTTTCTAAACGTAAAATACGACGCAGATGAGCGAGGTTAAAACCACTCTTACCGCGCTGCCACATCTCGCGAAAGGCTTGCAGAAATTCAGGATCACTGAGTATATCTCGGCGCTTAGCGACATCTTCCAATTCCGTCGCAATCAAACGACGCAACAACGGATCAGCCTCAGCTAGAGGACTCACCGCACCTTCAGAGTAAATACGAAACGGCGCACTTAGCGCCTGCATACGGAAATTACCTTGCAACAATTCGCTGTTGAGCAAATTCGCAAATAGCAGTGCACGGGATTTATTCGTACGATTATTAACGCTATCTATCGCCGCTAACGCTGTAACTTTAAGCGGTTTGCCATAGATTCTGCCGCTACTCAGCATGAACAACCTAGTGGTCAACAGACCATCGTCTGTAGCCGGCGTCATTTGCCAAACACGGTCATGCTTACGTAACACATCAGTAAGGGCTTTGTATTCGCCAAAGGTCGCATATTGGGTGGGAATGCGTTTTTCAAGATTCGGCTCATTAGCCAAAAAGTGCAGCGGCAAACCGTCAGTAGACATACCCATGTAACCGTCTTCCAAGGCTTCTTCTAAAATCCCCACCATGCGCTTTAACTCAGTGGCAGTGGGTTGACGGCTAATGCTGTCTTGCAAGCCCATCACTTCAATACGCAGCATTGAGTGGGGTAGAAACGGCGCCATGTTCGCCGCCAGCGGCAGTTGGTCTAAATGCTCCAAGTATTCGCGCGGCTTAGTCCATACAGCCTTATCTGCGGTTTTTGCTAAAACCGATTTAGGTATATTTTCGACCCGGGCAAAGCAGTCCACTATTGGGTCTTGTTGTTCATTGCGCTGGGCACCAAAAGCCAAGCCGATACTGCAATTACCCACGACAACGCTAGTAGTGCCGTGACGAACCACTTCCGGCAAACCCGGATCAAGCTCAGCTTCTAAATCTTCATGAGTATGAATATCTAATAAACCAGGAGTAAGCCATAAGCCGTCGGCGTCATGAATTGTTTTGGTCTCACTAGTGGGTAAGCGCCCTCCCAAGGCTGCGATTTTGCCGTTTTTAACCGCAATATCGCCTTGGCGTCCGGGACGACCGGAACCATCAAAAACCTTTGCGTTGCGAACTATTAAATCCCACTGCATAGCGACCCTCCCCGTAAAAATCCAAGTTTAAGGCCTTTTGCAGCATTAAGCTGAAAGCCGCGGAAACAAAGTCCAGACTAAACGTAGACATGACACATTCTTGCACTTTTTTTTGCCTTTCCTCAAATAGCACTGAGTTAGGCCACCTCTGCGCGTACCGGTGCTTTGACTAGGCTCCGAACAGACCGTAACCCGGCAAAGCTAAACGCGGTCAGCAAGACAAATACACAGCCGCTGACCATCAGCGCACTACCTACCCCATAAACTTCGGCCACCCAACTGATGGGAAACACCCCAAGGGGCATAAGGCCATGGGACATCATATCAATGCTCATAATACGCCCACGCATATTGTCGTCCACTGCCATCTGCAACATGCCGCGATTCAATGACATATTCCAACTACTAAGCAGACCAATCACTGCAATTACCAACATTGCAACAAGAGCACTTTGGCTTAATCCAAAGAGGGCTGTCACCAGTCCCCATAAGCCACACGTGAGCAGTAACCACAAACCTTTGCGTTTCAGGTCGCCCATACCGGCCATTAAGATAGATCCGACAATCGCCCCAGCCCCCATTGCTGAAATCAGTAACCCCAAGCTATCTGCATGACCACCCAATACATCTTCATTAAAGGCTGGCAGCAACGTGTTCAAAGGCATACCAAAGAGAAAGGGCACAATGGATAAAACGATCAGCGCGAAAACTCTGGGATGCTGCCCTACATAAACTAGCCCCTCACGCATTTCATTGAATGTACCTGTCTTATTCTGCTGCAAAGTTAAACCTGAACGATCTACCCGCAATATCGTAATCGCTGAAATAAAGTACAAAGTAGCGATAACCAAATAGACAATACCCACGCCGTAGGAGGAAGTTTTATCGCCTCCAGCAAGCCACGCAATAAGCAGGCCTGCGAAGGCCGGACCAATGATGCGCGACAAATTCCAGCCGGTGGTATTAAGGGCCATGGCCGTGAAGATTAGCTTTTCAGGAATAAGCTCTGGCACAAAGGCTTGGCGAGACGGCATAGACAACGCCAGTATGGTGCCGTTAAAAAATCCAAACCAGATAAAATCCCAAAAACTCACCGCTTCGGCAAAAATAATTCCAGCCATAATCAGAGTGGCTATGCAGTTGAGTGATTGCGCATAAACTATGACTTTGCGCTTAGGCAGACGGTCTGCGAGAACGCCACCGTACAAAGAAAACAGCACTGAAGGGAGCATGAAGGACAATGTGACCCAAGCCAGGTCCATCGCAGATGAGGTTAAGCTATACACCAACCAACCTCGGGCAATGATTTGCATATTCATAGCAAAAGAGGAGCCAAGGCTACCAATCCATAACCAGCGAAAATTAGGCACTGCCAGTGCGCTCAATATGTCTTTACTGGCCAAATCATTTCCCTCTTAAGCAATTATCATAGCAGACTGGTGCTTGCTCGGTTCATCCTCGATGACGGCTATTGAAGTTATTTTCATCCCATGAAGAGAATATTGCGGGGACATCAAACGTTCAGAGTATTAGACTCTGCGCACAATTTATGGCAATTATTTTTTGTCGTGCGCTAATAAAACAGCATTGAGTTAAGCAATGAGTTTACTAAACACTTGGAAAGCACAGTCCGCGGAAAGCCGCCAAACATATACAGTACTGCTGGCATTGTCGGTTCTGGGCGTTATATCTCACCTAGTTCCTCACAGTGCGGGTATGTCCACAGTGGGCGCGATCGGCATGATGGCTGCGGCACTTTTACCTAGACACCTGTTACCGGTGCCGGTATTGCTGAGCATAGTTGCCTTTGACTTGATTAACGGCACCTATCAAATAGCAGCTATGGCTTTTGTATACCTAGCGCACTTGGCGGCGGCTTGGTCGCTCACACCTGTACTCTCTCCAGCAAAGAAGAAAATTTCGCTACCAAGTTTTGGTGGTGCGGCAGTACTCAGCGCTGTAGTTTTTTACGCAGTATCAAATGCAACACCAATAGCCCTCGGGTTTTATCCCAACACCGTCGAAGGGTGGATGGCCTGTTACTTAGCGGGTCTACCGTTCCTTCTTAAAGGTGTTTTAGCTAACGTCATCTTTGGTGGCGTGGCTTTCACAGGTATCTGGCTGGCACGTAAAGTTGCAAATGGCGATGTTGCCAGACTAACAAGTAGTCAATAAAAAGCTGCCGGAAATCGACTGGCAACTTACTGGTTGCCTGGACTTTGCCTATCTCAGTAAGCCAGACGGTAGGTCACTTCACCACTGCTTCCGAGGGTATCATCCGCCACCAAGTATCCGGCTGTTGGCGCGGCAAAATGTGTCCCAATGATCAATACCGGTTGGTCTGAATACTTGTCTAAAAACACATCACGAGTGGAAGCCGACTTCGACTTATTCTCGTCCGCTGATGATGACCATTCTGGATGAGCGATTTGGCAAGGATGATGAATCATATCGCCGGTAATGATCGCTTCTGCTCCCTGTGAGGTTATGTGCACACTGACATGCCCGGGTGTATGACCCGGCGTAGGTTCTAGCCTTACTTCGTCGCAAACTTGGTGATTTGAAGAGACCAATTTTGCTAGGCCTGCAGCAAATATAGGGTCTACAGAATCTTCAATAACGGGACCATATTCTTGTTCCTCGTTACGCCAATAAGCCCACTCTTCCTCTGCAAATAAATAATCAGCATTGCCAAAAGTTGGTTCCCATACGCCGTCAACTAGGCGCGTATTCCAGCCCACGTGATCCACATGCATGTGAGTACAAAGCACAGTATCAATCTGCTCAGCGGTAAAACCTGCAGCTTCAAAACGCTGAAAAAAATCCCCTTGCATCATATTCCATTTGGGGTAACTGCGGACTTTATCGTTACCAATGCACGTGTCCACAATAATTGTGCGGCTAGCCGTTTCGATCACTAACGCGTGCATGCTTAAAATAATCCGCCCACGCTCGTCAATAAAAGGCGCTAGCCATGGCACAGCCTGCATTTTCTCAGGTGTCGCTTGAGGCAATAAATGTGGCCCAAGTGACGCCGTAGTCAGCTCTACAATTTGCGTTACCGTTACATCACCAATCTGCCACTTCAACATGCGCCCTCCCATCTAAGCATCTATTGCGCGGATTTGCAGAGGCCCAGCGTTGCAAATTAAGAGTATATGGTCAAACATCAGGGATTGAAGAGATACTAGAAACTATGGAGAGCGAGCATGAGCGAAGAAATGAATTACGAAGGAATAGGCATCACTATCGAAAATTACGTCGCGGTAGTTGAAATTCAAAAGGGTCCTAATAATTTTTTCGACACCCAAATGATCGCAGATCTGGCCGATGCCTTCACAAAAATGGACGCAAGCAACGACGTCCGCGCAATTGTCTTATGCTCCGAGGGCAAACACTTTTGCGCCGGCAACGACTTTAGCAGCGCCACACGCAATGAGGAACGTGCCGAGCGCAAAGCCGAAGACGGCAATCCCCTTTATGCCGCAGCAGTCAAATTATTTGGTACAAAAACCCCAGTAGTTGGCGCTATACAAGGCGCGGCGGTAGGCGGTGGTTTTGGTCTAGCGGTAATGCCTGACTTTCGCGTTGTCTGCCCTGAAGCTCGTTTTACAGCAAACTTTGTAAAGCTGGGCTTTCACCCGGGTTTTGGTTTGACCCACACATTACCTCGCCTCATCGGCCAGCAAAAAGCCAGCATGTTATTTTTAACCGGGCGCAGAATTAGCGGACAAGAAGCGTTTGATATAGGACTGGCTGACATCATTACAGACAAGGAAAATCTGCGCGCCGAAGCCATTAAGTTAGCGGCGGAAATTGCAGAAAATGCGCCTTTAGCAGTGGTTTCAGTGCGCGCCACCATGCGCGAGGGCATTCAAGAAGCCGTTAAAAACCAAACAGACCACGAAGGTCGTGAGCAACACCGCTTACAGCAAACCGCAGATCACCGTGAGGGTGTTAAGGCTGTGGGCGAGCGCCGCCCTGGTAACTTTATCGGCGCTTAACCCGGCTGGGGTGCAGCTTTGAGTTGCGCCCTTTCATCTAAATCTTCTCTGATCTTTTGGTAGGCCTTTTCATCTAGTTTAAAGCGACTAAATAGGATCGCTCCAACAACGTAGCAAACCAGCGGAAATAATCCGTATAAACCAACCATGACCAATTGGACTTCCATAGTCTGCACTTGATTAGGCACAAAGCCCGAAAACTCTAAAGCGAAGCCTGTCATCAAAAGCATAATGCCTAAGGCGCTTTTATAAACGAAATTCCATGCAGCAAAATAGGATCCCTCTTTTCGTTCGCCCGTAACGTGCTCGTCGTAGTCAATCACATCACCCTGAACTGAAGGCCCAATAGTGCCCCCACACCCGGCAGCAAGGCCGGCGAAGAAAGCCATGATCATAATCAGCCACAAGCGTTCGCCCACCGTCTCGAGGAACGGTAAAAAGAACATACCGCCAAAAGACACGCCAGTGAGCAACATGCCAAATATCCACACACGAATTTTGCCGAAACGCTTAGACAGCGGCAGCCACATAGGTACAGACAAACTAGAGGGCACCATATAGGCCAATATAACGAAGGGCGCCCAGGTAGGCGCTCCTACAACGTATTGGGTAACATATAGAGTAAGGGCTGCAATAGCCGCCGAGCCCACGTGCTCAATAAAAGTAACAATGATCAATAAGCGTGCGTGAGGGTTATGCCAGATATCACGAAAAGCCTTTATCGGGCTACCTTGCACTCTATTCTGAAATTCCGGCCGCTCACGCAATCTAGTGACCGCGTAAATAACCAAAACGCTCATAACCAAAACAGCTATCAGCGCGTAATCTTCCGCCAAGCCGCGCACATCACCATTAGGCTTAAACTCCTCGGTTATAAGGAAATACATGGTAGCCAAGGAAATGATTGAACCAATGGTATAAAACAAATGCCGCATGCCAAAAAGCCGGCTGCGCTCATGGTAATCAGTGGTCAACTCAGCACCCAAAGCCATATGAGGGACAAAAAACAATGTCATGGCTGAATAAAAAAATATAATCGCCACGGCCATCCACCAAGCCAATGCAGTGCTATCCAATGACAGTGGCGGTGCAAAGACCATGTAAAAGCCAACGGAGATAGGCAGGCAGCTGGCTAGAATCCAGGTTCGCCGGCGACCTAAACGACTCGAAGTTCGGTCACTGAAATAACCTACGAGCGGGTCGGAAATTGCGTCCCAAATTCGCGACAAGCTATAGATAGCACCCATAACACCCGGCGCGATCAGCAATACATCGGTAGAAAACTTCATCACATACAAACTGAGTAGCAAGTACATGTAGCCAGCGCCCACTGCCGGTGCACCAAAAGCCAAGGTAGTGGACCAAGAAACTTTATTGTTCGATGTCGAAGATGTCATTTGTTATGTCGGCCCTTAATTTTTATACGCTGCAATTAAGTTGTTGAGCTATTAGTCCTGAGTGCCACTATGCAAGTGAGTGAACTTCCGCCTCCCACGTGGGCCGCATGTAATATAGCGACGTTAAGCATTCTTAATTGTTAACCCACCATCTACGGGTAAAGCGACACCGGTCATAAAGCTAGCTGAGGGCAAGGCAAAATTAAGCGTGCCATGAGCTACCTCTTCAGGTTCTGCATAACGCTTCAACGCTACTCGACGTCTGGCAAAAATGACTTTTTGCTCATCCGGGATAGCTTGGGTCATACCGGTATTGATGGGGCCGGGACAAATACAGTTCACCGTAATACCTTCCCCCCCCAACTCCACTGCAAGAGAGCGTGTTAGACCTATTACCCCGTGTTTTGCGGCGGTATACGGACTACCGAACTTAGTCGCCCCCAAACCTTCAGTAGACGCAATGTTGATAATTCGAGGATTAGTGGATTGACGCAAATGGGGCAGAGCTGCGCGAATAGCATGGGTGTGAGCTGTGAGCAAAACCGTAAAGGTTTTGTCCCACGCGCTGGCAAAATCCTCGCCATCTATGGGCGTAAAAATAGAAATACCAGCATTGTTGATTAAAATATCAATACCACCGAAGTGCGTGGCCACTTCGCCTATTACTCTGTCGATAGCCACGGAATCTGATAAATCCAAATTCCAACCTTGGGCCGTTTTACCAGCTTCATTGATCTCATTAACCACACTAGCAAGACCTTCTTGGTTGATATCAATTGCCGCAACTTTTGCACCCTGCGCTGCAAAGAGCTTTGCGGTAGCAGCCCCCATACCTGAGCCAGCGCCTGTAACGATAGCCACCAAACCTTCAATTGAACGACTTAATTCTGTCAATGCCATACTACTGCCTTACCAATGTGGAAATTACTCATCTTCTCGATTGTTTTATTCGTTTACAGATTTTGCCCAACTAGCATAAGTGGCATAAGGTTCCCCAGCAGTGTGTATTCGGCTGCTAGGGAAACTCTTTAGATCTGCGTAGAACTTCTGCTAGGCAAGCATTACCAGGGGTGGACTTGCACCGGCATGGTGGCATAACCACGAACAAAACTGGACTGCACACGCTCTATTTCACCGACCACTTCGATCTTCTTAAAGCGCTTCATTATTTCTTCCCAGAGCACACGCAACTGCATTTCAGCCAGACGGTTACCCATGCATCGGTGCACGCCAAACCCAAAGGCTAAGTGGTGGCGGGCGTTAGGCCGGTCGATCCAAAAACGATCAGGCTGGTCTATAACTTCGCCATCTCGGTTGCCCGAGACATACCACATGGCTATTTTGTCACCCTTCTTCATTTGCTGGCCAGCAAACTCCACATCACGCAATGCTGTGCGGCGCATATAAGCCAAGGGCGTTTGCCAACGAATAATCTCTGAAACCATATTTGGAATAATTGAGGTATCAGCGCGAAGTTTGTCGTACTCCCCTGGATTTTGATTGAGAGCTAGCACCCCACCGGAAATGGAATTTCTAGTGGTGTCATTACCCCCCACAATGAGCAAAATCAGATTACCCAAAAACTCCATTGCGGGCATATTCTGAGTGTCTTTGCCATGAGCCAGCATAGAAAGCAGATCCGCCTTTGCAGGTTGGGTAACGCGTTCATCTCTAAGTTTGGTGAAGTATTCTAGGCATTCCAACAATGCGGCTCGCCGCTCGTGCTCGGGTGTAGGTCCGCCAGCTAGCTCACCGGATGTGGCCATATCTGACCAATAAGTGAGCTTATGCCGTTCGGCGAACGGAAAGTCGAATATTGTTGCCAACATTTGAGTGGTTAGCTCAACCGAGACTAGGTCAACCCAATTGAACGTTTCGCCAACAGGTAATGAATCTAAGATGGCCTCAGCACGACTTCTAATGGTGCCTTCTAACTTGGCCAAATTCATTGGCGCCACAACCCCTTGAACGGTCTTTCTTTGAGCGTCGTGCTTGGGTGGGTCCATGCCAATGAAATTTGCTGTTTCAAAATCTGCAGGCCGATCGCCTAAAACAATGCCGGAGTCAGAGGAAAAATCTTGGAAATTTTTCTCCATGGCCATGATGTCGTTAAACCGAGTAAGAGACCAATAGGGCCCAAAAAGGCTGTCCTTACAATAATGAACTGGCGCTTCTTTACGTAGCCGCGCGAAATACTCCCAGTGCGTATCAGACTGAAATAGATCTGCTCTGCTGACATCGATATCCTCTAGGGGAATATCCGCTACCGATGAATAATCCTGTGCAATTGACTCTGACATAGCCTTCTCCTCTTTTTCCTCTCCCCGAACAATACACCCAGTATGGTATTCGTGCGAGGACCTAAAATAATACCTAAGTTGTCGTTTTAGGATCTCGCAAAGGGTAATCTGGAACAATGAAATCACTTAACTTTGATAATCAGTTTACTGCGCAAATGCCCGGGGATACCGATACCGGCTCTCAGCGCAAACAACTTAAAGACGCACTCTTCTCGAGGGTGAATCCGACACCAGTCAGTGGGCCGCAGTTAGTACATTATTCCGAGGACGCAGCGGCGCTACTCGGGCTGAGCCGGGAAGATTGCACTGGCGATGAATTCTTACAGGTGTTTGCCGGCAACTTGTTGCTGGAGAACATGGACCCCCACGCTACTTGTTACGGTGGGCATCAGTTTGGCAATTGGGCCGGGCAATTGGGCGACGGACGAGCCATCAACCTTGGCGAGGTTACGTTAGGCGACACGCACCTGATGCTGCAGTTAAAAGGCGCAGGCCCCACACCCTTTTCTAGAACAGCCGATGGGTTAGCCGTACTGCGCTCATCACTGCGCGAATATTTATGCTCTGAAGCAATGTATTACCTTGGCGTACCTACCACTCGCGCGCTATCACTGATCACCACCGGTGAAGAAGTGGTACGCGACATGATGTATGACGGTAACGCAGCACCTGAAAAAGGTGCAGTGGTTTGCAGACTAAGTAGCTCTTTTGTCCGTTTTGGTCACTTTCAAATGCTCGCAGCGCGGGAGGAGTTAGATCTCCTACGTGAATTCACAGACTTTGTTATCCGGCGAGAATTCCCACACCTTGATAATCTGGTAGCCGACACAAAAGGTACATATATAGCTTGGTTCGAGGAGGTATGTGACCGTACAGCAGACCTTATGGTGGAGTGGATGCGCGTGGGTTTTGTACACGGTGTTATGAATACAGACAATATGTCCATTCTTGGGGAGACCATTGACTACGGCCCTTACGGTTGGCTGGAAGGATTTGACCCCAACTGGACTCCCAACACCACGGATGCAGGCCAGCGCCGTTACCGTTACGGTCAACAACCGGCTATTGGCCAATGGAATTTGATGCAACTGGCCAATGCAATACTGCCGTTAATAGAAGACCCAAAGCCTTTAGAGGACGCACTTAGCGCCTACGTGACTAGATACGAAGCCGGCTGGCAAAACACCATGACCGCTAAACTGGGTTTGAAAGAGTACAACAAAGATATTGTTGATCGACTGCTGAACCTGTTAACCGTTAGCGAAACCGATATGACACTGTTCTTCCGCGCTCTGGCTGATATCAATCATGATACTGAACAACCTCTCACCGATTTAGCACACTGCTACTACACACCTGAGCAGTTACAGGAGTCCGAACAAGCCACAATACAAACTTGGCTGGCAGATTATTTAAGGGTACTCGAAGAGCAAGGTCAAAGTGATGCAAGTCGGCGCACGGTAATGAATCAAACCAACCCCAAATATGTGCTACGTAATTATCTAGCGCAAATCGCCATCGATAGCGCTGAAGCAGGGGATTTTTCCAAGGTAGATGAATTACTCAACGTACTGAAAAAACCTTACGACGAGCAACCAGAATATGAACATTTGGCTGCAAAAAGACCCGAATGGGCGCGCAACAAAGCAGGTTGTTCAATGCTCTCGTGTAGTTCATAACAAGTAATACAGCCCTAAAAGTATAGAGAGAAAGACAGCAAAAGAAGCCCCGGCCTTGCAGCAGGGGCTAGAGATAAGGATTACCAAACCTACATTCAGGTTGCGTTATTAGTCGGCATTCAACTGAAAGGTCATCCTAGTTTGTACGCCATGCACCCATACGGCCCTACCATCAAAAACCTTTGGTTTGTACTTGTAGCGCGATACAGCATCTATAGCAGCCCGGTTAAAACCATTTGCCGGTTGCGCGTCTATTACTTGAGGGTTTTGTACTCGCCCCAGTTGGTCTACCGAGAACCCCAACAACACCCAACCCTCTATACCTCTCGCAGCCATCCTGCGTGGGTACGTTGGTGCAACAGTTACAATGGGCAAAATACCGTCATCGGAGGCGCGAATATCGACTTTATGTTGAGGCGGCGGAAGCTTAGTTTTCGGGCCTATCTCATCTCGTCCGCCGAACAAAGATACCGGCATCTCTAATACGGATTTAGGCTGAACTTCCGGAGGGGTAGGCGGTTTAGGTCGCGGATCCTTAATTGCTATTTCGAGATCTTCGAGCTCGGGCAGAATCTGCAATGTAGCAGCCCTAGTTGGCTCGGCAAGCTCGGCATCAGCACCAGCTATCAAATACTGCATTAGAAAAAACAAAGATGTGGTGACTGCTAAGCCGGTTAGCACAGCCCAACAATAGCGCTGCGCAGATTGACCAAGGCTTTCACTCATTAGGAACCAGCGGTCCCCTAGAACATTTCTACTTAACAACATACTAGCCATAGCTATTTCCTCTCATTACTGAGCTACATAGCCATTAGAAATGTCGTGGACAAAGTATCCTAATGGCTACTTAGCTTGCTTAGACAAAATCAGCAATACGCCTATGGCAAAACATATACCTATGGAAAAAGGACAAGTGGTGGCTTTTTTTGCGCAAATGGCTGCATTTAGGCAATGCGAGAGTGATTGGTGTGAGCCAAGCGGAGATTCGGCTCTGAATTATTAACGAGGAGATGAATGGTGGGTCGTCTGGGGTTCGAACCCAGGACCAACGGATTAAAAGTCCGGTGCTCTACCAGCTGAGCTAACGACCCTTAGATTCGCAAGCGCGGCGCATTGTAGACAGCCCGGGACCTTGAAACAAGTATTCAGACGCGATCTATTGCAAAACTATCCATCTAATTTGCTTTAAGCCATAAAGCTCGGCAAAAATAGCCGCGCATTTGCTGAAATATCACTAAGAAAGCAGGCTTTGTGCCTAAACAGCATCGTCTTCGACTGCAGCTAGCCGTGGGTATTTGCGTGTTTATTTTGTAAATCAAACGCGCTGAAAGTTCTAGGCATAGGTTGTGGGGTCATCGATCTTAGCCACAACAAAACCTTGTTTACGAATATGGCAGCTATCACATTGACCGCATGCCGCACCCGAAGCCTCAGCAGCGTAGCAAGAAACCGTTAACCCATAATCCACACCTAAGTTGGAACCCGCGCTAATGATCTGATCTTTAGTCAGATCTATTAACGGCGCGTGCACCGTAAGACGATTACCTTCAACCCCAGCTTTAGTCGCCAAATTCGCCATTGTTTGAAAGGCTTCAATATACTCACCACGACAATCTGGATAGCCGGAATAGTCCACCGCATTAACACCAACGAAGATATCTCGTGCATCTAGTACCTCGCTCCATGCTAATGCTAATGACAAAAACACAGTATTCCGCGCGGGCACATAGGTAATGGGAATTTCATCAACAGATGAAGCATCTGTATCTTGAGCAAACTCACTTTGTGGCACAGCAATATCGTGATCAGTAAGCGCAGAGCCACCAAATTGGCCAAGATCAATTTTCAAAATTCTATGCTCTTGTACACCAGCCGCTTGCGCGACCTTTTTCGCAGCATTGAGCTCAGCACTACTGCGTTGGCCATAGTCAAAGGACAATGCATAGCAACTAAAGCCAGCATCCATTGCCATTGCTAAGGTGGTCGCAGAATCTAGCCCACCGGATAACAATACAACCGCAGGTTTAGTCTTTTGCTTCATTTGCTCTAATAGCCAAGGAGTTTTGATTAGCGCCCCGGGACATCGCCCCACAGCAGTTTATGTAATTGAACTTGCATACGTACTGGTAATCGGTCCGCCACAATCCAGTCTGCCAATTCTCGCGAGGCCAATTGATGATGGCTGGGAGAAAAAAGTACGTCAGCTACTCGAGTATATAAGTCGTACTCGTCACAGCGCATACGCGCCCAGTCATAGTCTGCCCGATCACAAACTACGAATTTGATTTGATCCTGAGCATTCAGGCAGCGCATGTTCTCCCAAAGGTTGCGCTGCACTTCACCGGAACCCGGTGTCTTCAAATCTATAACTTTAACAACGCGCGGATCTACTTCCGCCACGCTCAGTGCGCCGCTAGTTTCTATCGAAACAGACAACCCTGCATCAACCAAACCTCTCATCAGCGATAACGCGCCCGGCTGTGCCAGTGGCTCACCGCCTGTCACGGTTACGTGAGATACAGCGAAGTCCTTAACCGTGTTAAGGATGTCCACTTCCTCAATTAGCTCGCCGCCAGAAAACGCGTAGGCACTATCACAATACTGGCAGCGTAAAGGGCAGCCAGTCAGACGCACAAACACTGTAGGCTTGCCTACGGTATTAGCCTCACCCTGCAAGGAAAGAAAAATTTCAGTAATGCGCAGTGCGCTCATTGAATTGGCCGCATATTAGATAGAAAGGTCATGGAGTTAACTGACAAACACTAGATAAATTGAGTAGAACTCTTACGCAGAGTTAGTTCATTGCTTGGGCGTACTTGCTCGCCAACTTCGCCGCTGAACTTTGTGGATGTTCTGCCTGCACTCTGTCCAGATAGCTTTTCGCTTGGATATCATCGCCCAAACCATGATAGAGCACCCCGAGTTTATATAGGGCCCCAGGTACTTTTTGATGATCTGGATAAAGGCGCACCACTTGTACAAAATTCTGCCGAGCTTTCTCAGCTTCTGTCTGTGCAAGGTAAAGTTCGCCCAACCAATAAAATGCATTAGGCGTATATTGACCGTTAGGAAAATTTACAATCAAGCCTTCAAAACCACTAATAGAAGAATCGAATTCCTTAGCGCGCATCAACTCGATAGCTGCCGCATAAGCTTCGCGTTCAGTGGTCCACGATTTTTCGCCTGATTGTGAAGAAGTGCCACTCACGGTGGGTTTACTTTGACGGGACCCACCAGGAGTCGGTGCCGGACGGTTAGCCGCGAGCGCCGCAACTCTACTGTCTAAATCCACATACTGCTCTTTCTGACCTTTACGTAGATTTTCAATTTGGTACTGATGCTCTTCAACTTGGCCACGAAGCATTTGCACTTCTTGCTGCAAAACCTGCATCTGATAAAAAATTTGCGCTAAGGAACCGTCCGCCAAATTACTAGCCGCAAAATTAGGCTGGCCTGTCTGTCCCAGATTAGCCGGTTCGCTCCTACCCCACAGATCTTCATCAAATTCATTACTTCGCTGAGTCGGCTCAATAGTTCGTAATTCGCCACGGCGACCTTGCAAGGTCGGGGCTTTGTCAGCAGCAGACGACAAAGGCTGTGCGCTTGCATTGCCGAAAGATTCTTCAACAGGGACCGCAGCATAAACACCTTGGCCAACTATCACAGCGACGCTGAACAAACTGGCAGCGACAAGCCTTTTGGGGTTCACCCCAGCAGCTACAATGTTTCCACTTCCAGATTTAGACAACACAACTTCATTTGTCATCATCAGCGCCTAATTACTCCAGCTATGATTTATCTGTATTCAACAACCGCGCGTCTATTTTGAGCCCATGCAGCGCTGTTATGGCCGGGGTTTTGTGGTCGCTCTTCGCCATAGCTAACAACTTCAATTTGACGCGAACTAACACCGGCTGAACGCAAAAAGCTACTGATCGCAGCCGCGCGGCGTTCACCCAACGCTAAGTTGTACTCTCTAGTACCACGTTCATCACAATGCCCTTGAACAACTACACTGCGATCTGAGTTTCTGCTCAAAATTTGCGCATGAACTTCTAGCGAAGCTAAATCACCAGGATTTAGTATGGCTTTGTCATATTCGAAGTAAAACGTTCGGGTGATTGGTTGCCCAGCACTATCAACTGGTGTGGTGTTATCTGCAGCAAAACCTGGCGCCGCTTCTTCTACTACTTCAACCGGCGCTACAACCTCTGGCGCAGGTGCAACTGGTTCTTGCTGATCTACAGGTTCTGTAGCAGTGCTAGAACAGCCACCAATGATAAGAGCAGCTAATAGAGATATGGCTAAACTAGACAGTCGCGATTGTATTTGCATGATTATTCCTTATAAATCCGATCACTCGGTACTAGGCAATCCGTAAATTGCATCGTTGTTACGAAAACGCTACTAAACCTTTAGCGTAAACGCTTGTTTCCTATTACTTTAATTCTACACAGGTGAAGAGTGTAGTCTACTTAACACTGCACTTTATCTTCCCTGCTCTGACCCCTAATTTGCAGTCAATGGATCTGGCAAAAAGGGCGACCATGCGGGCTCTCGCACATCTCCGGCGGAACTAGGCAGTCTGTATTTAACCCGCCCATCAATGGAAACCACAGCCAAAATCCCGCGACCTTGATCTTGGGTTGCGTACATCAACATAGCGCCATTAGGCGCCAAAGATGGAGATTCGTCTAAATCTGTTTCGGTTAACACCAACACGCTATCTTTCTCTAAGTCTTGCCAAGCAATATGAAACACACCGTTGCGGCGATGGACAAAAACTAAATGTTGCCCGTCGGGCAATATTCTGGCGCGCGCATTGTAATCTCCTATGAATGTTAGTCGCTGCAAAAAATTTGTCGCCAGCTCTACCTGATAAATCTGCGGCCGCCCACCCCGATCCGAAGTAAATACAATAGATTGACCATCTGGAGTCCAAGCCGGTTCCGTATCGATGCCGTGGTGTCGAGTGATACGGCGCAGTTTTCTGGTGGCAATATTCATTACAAATATCTCTGGATCACCGCCTCTTGAAAGCACCATGGCAAGGTCTTTACCATCTGGAGAAAATACTGGCGAACTATTGATACCGCGGAAATTTGTTAATCGCTCTCGATACGGACCATCAATATCTTGGAGAATAATACTAGGCCTGCCTGTTTCGAATGACACATAGGCAACCCTTCGACCGTCTGGGGACCAGCTTGCGGACAGGATTGGTTCAGACGAGGCATATAAAGTGCGGGCGCGGGCGCCGTCAGCATCTGCTATTTCTAATTGATAGCGAGCATTAGTAGAACCCGCATCCTTCGCCAAAACATAGAGAATTTTGGTAGAAAACGCACCCTGCACACCGGTGATTTTCGCATACACCAAGTCAGCAATTTTGTGACCCACATCTCGCCACTGACTGCGCTCAATAGTAAAACTGCGCGACTCTAAACTACGCTCTCCCGCCACATCAAAAAGCTCGAATTCAACCACAACCTTGCCGTTTTCGGGGGCTAGTTCTGCGCGCCCTATCACCAGATAGGCGCTTTTTAAAATTCGCCAATCACGAAAAAATACTGCCTGACGATTGCTCGGGTAAGAAAGCATATTTTCGCTAGCTAATGGGTCGAATTGACCACTTCGCGCCAGGTCAAAGGCCACAATATTGGAAAGATTTGCTGCATCACTTAGGGCCTCAGGCATGGCGAAAGGCACCACTGCAATACGAATAGGTTCATCAACCCCGCGATCAATGATGATCGTATCTAAAGAAGTCGCCGCATGCAGTGGCGCGCTTAGAGATAGCAAAATCACCAAAGCCAAAAAGCCCTTTGCACGTCTTAGGGAGCACAAAACTCTCGACAAGGCTCCAACCAAACCTTTACCTGCAATAAAACCTAATAAAAGACCCATGTTAATTCCTGCCCTGTAAATATCGAACCGCGTAAACCTTGAACTTAACGCAAAAGATCACCGGGTTGGAAAAGAAAGTAGAACCGCCTGAAATATTTTTCAAATGTTGAATTTTCTGCCGGCACTACAAAGCGCCGAGCTTGTCGTATTGCTTGTTCAGCTGACCGGTCGAAGGCAGAGTTACCTGAACTTTCTACTAAGGTCACGGAAATAACCTCCCCAGTAGGAATAAGTTCTACGAGCAATCGCGCCTGCATGCCGTTGCGTGCACTGGGCGGCCTGCTCCAATTTTTTCGCACCTGTTCGTAGATACCTGCCCGAAAAGATTGAGCGGCTTCGTCGTCTTCAATATCGTTAAGACTCTGCACTTCCTCAGCAATAGATTGCTCAAGATTCGTTTTAGCCAAGTCGCCAAGCGCCGCTAACCGCTCTAGGCGCTGACGCTCTAACAGCGCCTCACGCGCTTTCTGCTCGGCAACGTCTTTCGCTTTCTTATCAGCTGCTGCTTTTTTCTTCGCAGCAATAGTTGGGTCAGTTTTTTTTGGAGATGGTTTTTTGACGACAGGAGACTTAGGCGGAGCAGGTTTTTTTTGCGCCGGTTTGCTTTTCGGCTGTGCTTTTGGTTCTAGCACCACTAATTTTGCGTTAACTACTTTGGGCGTGACCACTGCTGACAAAGTCGTCTGTGGTGTCCAGCCTCGATACAGTGCAAAAGCCAGTGCCGCATGTATCACCAAAGCCAAAAGCAAGGGTAGGGTATATGTCTTTAGCAGCCCCACGCTAATTCTCGATAATAGGCGGATCAGTAATTAGACCAACACTTTCCGCCCCAGCCTTCTGTAACACGGTCATAACTCGGACCACAGCGCCATAATCCAAATTATGATCAGCCTTTATATAGACCGGCACATTAGCGCGAGAACGCAATATCTTCCCAGCCTGTTCTTGCAGCGAAAACACTGTCACCCGCGTACCATCCTCTTCGCTCTGCCTAACACCCTGAATGCCCACATTCATAAACAATGCACCATCTTTACGCATAGATACTACTAACGGGTCAGACTCGTTTGATTCGATAGATTTTGAAGGTGCTTGAGGTAAATCGACTTTCACCCCTTGAGTAAGCAGGGGCGCCGTCGCCATAAAGATGACCAACAAAACCAGCATTACGTCGATATAAGGTACGACATTGATCTCGGCCATCGGTTTTCTTCGTTGCGCCATAATCTAGATCCTTGAACTAAACGTTAGCCTGTGAAGAACGAGCATGGGCAGCACGATGCAAGATGGTCGTCACTTCTTCAGCAAAAGCTTCATAGCGCTTCATAATGGAATCGACTTTTGCCGCATAGCGGTTGTAGGCAATAACCGCAGGAATAGCTGCGAACAGACCCATGGCGGTAGCTACCAGCGCTTCAGAAATTCCCGGCGCAACGGACGCCAACGTTGCTTGGCTCATATTTGCTAAGGAGCGAAACGAATTCATAATTCCCCAAACCGTGCCAAACAAGCCCACATAGGGGCTAGTAGAACCGACTGTTGCTAAGAAGGGCAAGTGGGTTTCTAGGCGTGCTTCTTCACGATTCAATGCCACTCGCATAGACCGCTGCACACCTTGCATGATGGCATCAGCATCCATGCCAGCTTGCTCTGAAAGTCTAGTGTATTCACGAAAACCTGAAACAAATATAGTTTCTATACCATTCAAGTTCTCTTCAGAAGACAGGTCACCATAAAACTCGCGCAAATCAATCCCAGACCAAAAATGATCCTCTAAAGAATCTACATCGCTCATGGCTCGGCGTAAAAACAACCATCGCTGAAGAATCATCATCCAGCTTACAACTGATGCGATAGCTAGCATCAACATGACAATTTGCACCAACAAACTCGCGTTTGAGATGAGTTCAAATATGGAAATTTGATCAGTCAAAAGTCGCTCCTTACTCTAAATCTAGTCTATCTTGCGGAACATCTACGCCATCAGGTTGCTCAGGTGCCCGCAAGCCAAAGTGCTGATAACTCTTAGATGTAGCTACACGTCCGCGAGGTGTTCTCATTAAATACCCTTGTTGAATAAGATAAGGTTCAAGAACATCTTCAATGGTACCTCTCTCTTCGCTAATGGCGGCGGCCACGGCATCAAGTCCAACTGGACCACCAGCAAATTTATCAATAATGGCCATCAACAAACGACGATCCATTGCGTCAAAGCCCTCTTTATCTACGTTGAGCAAATTCAGAGCTTCGTCAGCTATCGCCTTAGTTACAGAGCCATCGCCGCGCACCTGGGCAACATCTCTGACTCTGCGTAACAGTCTATTACTGATACGCGGCGTTCCCCGCGAACGTCGGGAAATTTCAACCGCACCCTCTGCCTCAACGGGCAAGTCCAATTTAGCAGCGGAACGGTTAACAATTTGTGTTAGCTCACCAATGCTATAAAACTCAAGGCGCTGGACAATGCCAAAACGATCCCTCAATGGGCTGGTCAACAGCCCTGCTCGCGTGGTCGCGCCAACAAGGGTAAAAGGCTGCAACTCGAGCTTTAACGAACGAGCGGCAGGACCCTCACCGATCATAATATCCAGCTGAAAGTCTTCCATTGCAGGGTAGAGTATTTCTTCTACCAACGGACTCAATCGGTGAATTTCATCTATAAAAAGCACATCACCGGCATCCAAGTTACTTAGCATAGCAGCGAGGTCGCCGGGCTTTTCCAGAATGGGTCCCGAGGTAGATTTAAATCCAGCGCCCATTTCTCGAGCAAGAATATTAGCCAGTGTAGTTTTTCCTAGACCTGGCGGACCAAAGATAAGCGTGTGATCAAGGGATTCACCGCGCTTGCGCGCAGCTTCAATAAAAATACTCATCTGTTCTTTTACCGCAGACTGACCAATATACTCGCTTAACTGAGTAGGCCGCAGGGCACGATCAAAGCTGACATCGCCGCTGTCTTCTACAGGAGAAACAAAACGATCTGGTTCAATAGCCATTCGCTAAACTCCGCTACGGGCAATTTGACGTAACACCCAAGTGACAATCTGTTCCGTTGACGGCTCTTTTGTCGCGCCATTTGCTTGGGCGGCTTTTTGTTCAAAATCTTGACGCGCCTGCATAATCGCTTGCTGGGCTTGGTTGCCTTTATAACCTAAAGCCAAAAGTGCATCCTCCGCTTCTTGATAAACTGCGCGGCTAGTAAAACTAGGCATGGGCATGTCAGTGGTTGAGGGTAATTGAGGTATAAGTGTATCTATTCTCGACTTCAGCTCTACCATTAAACGTTCTGCAGTTTTCTTTCCCACACCCGGGACCTTAGTTAAAACCCCAACCTCATTATTTTGCACTGCTCGGCTCAGTGTCCCGGGGTCAATTGAAGATATCAATGCTAGGCCCATTTTCGGTCCGACACCATTGATACGAATATAGGTTCTATAAAGGTCGCGCTCGCTTCTATCGCAAAAACCAAAAAGCAGTTGAGCATCTTCACGTACGACAAAATGGGTATACAAAATCAGTTCAGCGCCTATAAGTGGTCCAGCGCCAAGGACGTTAGCACTCACCTCAATTTCGTAGCCAATACCACCCACGTCAAGTAAGAGAGTGTTGCCCTCAATTTCTACCAGAGTACCTGCGAGTCTACCGATCAATGCACTAAACCTTATTGGCTACTAAGAGTGGCAGTATTGACGTGGCAAAGGGCAATCGCAAGGGCATCCGCCGCATCGGCTTGAGGGGTACCCGGCAAAGACAAGAGTATTTTAACCATATGGGCCACCTGCTCCTTACTGGCGCGACCAGACCCGACAATAGCTTGCTTAACTCGGCGGGCCGCGTATTCAGAGACTGGAAGGTTGGCCATCACGCCTGCGGCTATGGCAACCCCCCTAGCCTGACCCAACTTTAGCGCCGAGGCCGCATTTTTTGCCATAAAGACTTCTTCAATAGCCATTTCGGACGGTGAGTATTGAGCAATAATTTCGCTAACACCCTGATAAATCATACCGAGTCGGCTCGGTAAATCACCATCTTCTGTATTAATGCAGCCACTGGCTATGTAGGTTGCTTTTCGACCGTTGACCGCGACCAGCCCGTAACCGGTGAGTCGAGACCCCGGATCTATGCCGAGAATACAATGTTGAACGTCAACCATAGACTTTTGCCTAGCTGAGAAATCGTCGAGATAGAAGGTTGTAAAGATTTCTAGGCGTAAGCTTCCTCAGGAAATTCACCATTAGTATGGACCTCCTGCACATCATCTAAATCCTCAAGAACATCGATCAAAGTGAGAACTTTCTCGGCCATCTCTAAATCACATTCGCTAGTAGTAGATGCAACCATAGTGACTTCAAAGTGGTCGGGCTCGAAACCAGCCTCGGTCAATCCAGCAACTACCGTGCTAAGATTTTCCCAAGGTGTAGTAACGGTTATACCGCCATCATCATCTGTCTCAATATCGTCGGCACCGGCCTCAAGAGCCGCGTCCATTAACTGCTCTTCATCTACTCCAGGTGCGAAATTGATAATACCTTGGCGACTAAACAAGTAGGCTACTGAGCCATCTGTGCCCAAGTTACCACCGTACTTGCTAAAAGCATGACGCACTTCAGCAACGGTTCTATTGCGATTGTCTGTCATAACCTCTACTAAGACCGCAACGCCACCATTTGCATAACCTTCATACACCAATTCTTCTACGTCATTGCCGTCCACACCACCAGCGCCGCGTTGAATAGCACGTTCGATAGTATCTTTTGGCATATTTGCGCCCAGTGACTTATCTACCGCGGCCCGTAATCTTGGATTGTCGTCAACTACACCGCCGCCTAAACGGGCAGCCACAGTTATTTCACGAATCAACTTGGTATATAGCTTGCCGCGTTTCTTATCTTGCGCCGCTTTACGGTGCTTGATATTCGCCCATTTACTATGACCTGCCATTAGCTAATCTCCTCGACGCAAAGTTCCCACATGTATTTCTGTTTCCGACCTACCCTAGCTTGGGGTATTTTCTAACCATGTCTATCAGCAGCTATCTTGCTGTAAGCGCTACTTGTTTTCAGTACTCGCCGCTGCAGGTGTGCGCAAACGGATGTGTAAATCTCGGAGTTGCTGCTCCTCGACACTACCCGGCGCGTCCATCATGGCGCAAGAAGCTGTCTGGGTTTTCGGAAATGCGATTACTTCTCGAATAGACTGACTATCAGTCATCAACATAACCAAGCGATCTAGACCCAGAGCAATGCCTCCATGAGGCGGACAACCATATTGAAGTGCTTCCAACAAAAAGCCGAATTTCTCTTGGCCTTCTTCGTCCATCTTCAAGACGTCGAAAACCGCTTTTTGCATATTTTGGTCGTGAATTCGCAAAGAACCCCCACCCAACTCATAGCCATTTAGCACAACATCATAGGCAGCGGCTTGCGCGGCGCCAGGATTGTCTAATAGCTCCTGAGGACTGCAAGTCGGTCGAGTAAACGGGTGATGCTCAGCACTAAAGGTACCGTCGCGACCTTCAGTAAACATTGGCCAGTCGACAACCCAGCAAGGCTTGAACTCACCTTCTAACAAGTTCAGGTCTGCGCCAAGCTCATTGCGCAACGCGCCCATGGCATCGTTAACAACTTTAGCTTGGTCTGCACCAAAGAATACTAAGTCACCAGTTTGGGCCCCAACACGCTCAAGTACGGACTGAATTACATCAGCCGGCATAAACTTCAAAATAGGTGACTGCAACCCTTCAGCACCTGCGCTCAAATCATTGACCTTCACATAGGCCAAGCCCTTGGCACCGTAACGTCCAACAAATGCAGTATATTGATCAATTACTTTACGCGACAACGTGGCGCCACCGGGGGCTCGCAATGCTACAACGCGACCGTTGGGATCGCTGGCTGGACCCTGAAATACCTTAAATTCAACGGTGCTCATCAAATCAGCAATATCTACCAAGCGCATTGGATTGCGCAGATCTGGGCGATCATTGCCAAAATCACGCATTGCTTCGGCCCAACTCAAAACTGGAAATTCCCCTAACTCAACGTTCAGAGTATTTGCGAAAACCTGCCTAAGCATGCCTTCTGTCATCGTCATGATCTGATCTTGAGTCGTAAAGGAAGCTTCTATATCTATCTGAGTAAATTCTGGCTGCCTATCTGCGCGCAAGTCTTCATCGCGATAGCATCGTGCTATTTGATAGTACTTATCCATCCCAGACATCATCAGCAACTGCTTATACACCTGAGGTGACTGTGGTAGCGCAAAAAATTCACCGGGGTGAGTTCTACTTGGCACCAAATAGTCCCGCGCACCTTCCGGGGTTGCTCTGGACAGTGTTGGTGTTTCGATGTCCCAAAAACCCTGACCCTCTAGATAATTTCTTACTTGGCTGGTGATCTTCGCCCTAGTTTGCATACGTTGCTGCATCTCAGGGCGGCGCAAATCTAAGTAACGATAGCGCAAACGCACATCTTCGCCAGCTTCAGAATGTTCGTCCAACTGGAATGGTGGGGTCTTCGCAGCGTTCAACACAGTCAGTTCTAAACCGAGCACCTCGATTTCGCCGGTAGGCATATCCGCATTAACGGTGCCTTCGGGACGCGGTCTGACTCGACCCTTCGCGCTAAGTACAAACTCATTACGTACAGAGTCCGCAGCCGCAAAGCTCTCCTGGGTATCTGGGTCGAAAACTACCTGCAAGATCCCTGTGCGGTCTCTCACATCTAAAAAGATCACCCCACCATGGTCGCGGCGACGATGCACCCAACCGTAAATCTCAACTTCTTCACCCACATCGCTTGAGCGAATATCGCCACAGTAGTGACTGCGCATGGCCATCCCTTTTGTTTGTGCTTAGTAATACTGAAACTAAAAGTTTCAGTTCATTTCTTTCTTGTTAACCGTCTATCACTCAGAGTTTAGCTGATACTTTAGACGGGAATTTGGCAGCGAGCTCTAAGAGTCGCCAGATGAACTAGTATTTGATGAGCCAGATTCTGACCCCGCAACATTTTTCTTTTTGCCAGACTTAAAGTCTGTTTCATACCAACCATCGCCCTTTAAACGAAAACCAGCTGCGGAAATTATTTTTTTCAAACTATCTTTTTTACATTCCGGACAACTAACTAGTTGTTCTTCACTCAGCTTTTGTACCACTTCTAATTGATGATCACAGTCATCGCATCGATATTCATAAATCGGCATAAAATTTTCTTCTAGGTAAAACTTTCAACAAGCGGCGCATGATCTTAAAAAAAGCAGCAAAAATACAGTGATTTTGCCTACTTTTTCTTGCGACACCGTATTTGATCAGCTATAAAGCGCCTTCAGACCTAAGTGTCTGTTAAGGATTAAACTAAGTGTAACCGTAGACCTCAAATCAGTTGCATACTTTAACGTGAAAACCTGTTGAAAGAAGTCTTTTGGCGGTTTTTGTGCAGTCGCATCACTTTTTGCTTTTGGCTAGTACCGCAATTGTTATAAGGTAGACCAACGACTGCTGTTAGAGATTGCTATGTTGTTAGATCAACGTTTGCAAGATACCGGTGATACGAAGTTTGAAAACAGAGTTGAAGATCAAGTTATAAAAAACTTTGCGACGGCCCGCGCTTTTTTTCGGCAAATTACCTTAGCTAATTGCTTTGGTTGCTTTTGCCCTAAAAACGTGGAATGCGCAGACCAATTTGAAATCAAAGGACCAGCATATGGCTACTAAGAAGAAAGCACCTGCTAAAAAAGCAGTTGCAAAGAAAGCTCCGGCTAAAAAAGCAGTTGCAAAGAAAGCTCCAGCAAAAAAAGCTCCTGTAGCTAAAAAGGCAGCGGCTAAAAAAGCAGTAGCTAAAAAGGCTCCAGCTAAGAAAGCTGCCGCCAAGAAAGCTCCAGCTAAGAAAGTTGTTGCCAAGAAAGCTGCTGCTAAAAAAGCTCCAGCTAAAAAAGCTGCAGTTGCCGCTCCCGCAGCAAAGCCAAAGGCAGGCGTTAAGGCTAAAATGACGAAAACCGCAATTCTTAACGATATTGCTGAGTCAACTAACTTGAGCCGTGCACAGGTAGCTTCGGTTATGGACGAATTAGAGTCTGTAATTGAGCGCCACATTCGCAAGCGCTCTGTTGGCGAATTCACTCTTCCTGGTCTGCTAAAAATCAAGGCGGCTAAGCGCCCTGCAACTAAGAAACGTATGGGGCGCAACCCTGCTACTGGCGAAGAAATCGTCATTGCAGCTAAGCCAGCGACTACTCGTGTTCGCATCTCAGCTTTGAAGAAGCTTAAGGATATGATTGCCTAACTAGCCTTATAGTTAAGCGACAAATACCCATATGCTAGATATAGCTAGGAGTGCATTTATTCACTCCTAGCTATGCTAAACCCCGAGATAGGACAAACTAATTCTGACTTCCATCAGGCATGGTTTGTTACAAATAATAGGGATATGAATCTAAGCAGGAAGTATTGGGGTAGTGAACCGATTGATCGCCAATCGGTTTTTTTTTGCCTTATGATATGAACCGCGCATTGTTTTTAATGCGAATGTACTTTCACCTATCAAACACCCATTAAAAAGTTCAAATATGCGCCAATCAACTCTCTTATTACCCACGTTGAAAGAAAACCCTGCTGATGCCGATGTGATTAGTCATCGACTAATGCTCCGAGCAGGTCTCATTCGCCAACTCGCAAGTGGACTTTATACCTGGCTACCTTTGGGTTTGAGGGTGCTTAGAAAAATTGAAACTATAATCCGCGAGGAAATGAATATAAGCGGAGCTCAAGAAGTTTTGATGCCAGTGGTTCAACCTGCCGAACTTTGGCAGGAAAGTGGGCGCTGGCAAAAAATGGGCGACGAAATGCTGCGTATGCAAGACAGACACGAACGCGACTTTTGTCTGGGGCCAACCCACGAAGAAGTTATCACTGATATTTTCCGTCGTGAAATTCACAGCTATAAACAGTTGCCCATCAACTTTTATCAAATTCAAACAAAGTTTAGAGATGAAAGGCGTCCACGATTTGGCGTCATGCGCGCGCGGGAATTTATGATGAAGGACGCGTACTCATTTCACCTAGATCAAGCGAGTTTCGACGCCACCTATCAAGAAATGTACGACTGCTACTCACGCATTCTCACCCGTATGCAACTCACTTTTAGACCCGTGCAAGCAGATACAGGCAATATTGGTGGCGACAACTCCCATGAATTCCATGTCTTAGCATCTTCAGGCGAGGATACTATTGCTTATGCAGCGGGTGGCACTTACGCCGCCAACTTGGAAAAAGCCACCGCTTTAGCGCCATCTAGTGCCCCAGCACCGGCTGAAGATCTTGAAAGAATAGATACGCCCAACGAGAAAACTATCGACGCTATATCCAAGCGCCTTAACCTACCTGCAAATCGCTGCGTAAAAACACTGGTCGTTAAAGGTAACGAAGGTCCGGTAGCAATTATTTTACGTGGCGATCATGAACTGAATGAAATAAAAGCAGCAAAATTACCAAATATTGTTGCGCCATTAACGTTTGCTGATGAAAAAGAAATAGTAGCTTCAATGGGCGCACACCCAGGTTCTCTAGGTCCGGTAAATTGCAAAATCGATTACTTGGTTGATCGCGATGCGGCGGCGCTGGCTGACTTCGTTTGTGGCGCCAATGAAGATGCAGTGCACTTCACTGGTGCCAACTGGCACCGAGACTGTGCCTTGGAGGATAAGCAAATAGTAGATGCCCGTAATGTTGTTGAAGGCGATACCGCACCAGACGGTAAGGGCACCATTGAATTTTTAAGAGGCATTGAGGTTGGGCATATTTTCCAACTCGATAAAGCCTATAGTGAGCCGTTAGAAGCCTCCGTTTTAGATAAAGAGGGCACTAGCCAAATACCGATCATGGGCTGCTATGGCATGGGGGTGACCCGCCTCGTAGCTGCAGTGATAGAACAAAACCATGACGAGGACGGTATCTTGTGGCCGCAGCCCCTTACTCCTTACGATTTGCACATAGTTGCCCTAAATCCGCAGAAATCGACCGCGGTGCGCGAGGCTGCGGAAAAACTTTACGCAGATGCTATTGCGGCCGGTCTTGAAGTTTTGCTCGACGACCGCGACGAGCGCCCGGGAGTGAAATTTGCCGATGCAGACTTAATCGGCATTCCCCAACGCTTGGTAGTAGGCGACAGAGGTTTGAAAAACGATGTTGTTGAATACAAACTAAGACATGAGGCGTCTGCAACCGAAGTATCTTTGGTTAATGTCATAGATGAAGTTACAGCAAAGCTGAAGTAGCTCCTCTACGGTGAGCGCCACGCCTTTGGCTTCAAGATAAGGCGCGGTTAACTCTGGGCTAATGCCTTGAAGGTAATAGCCTTATTATCGTCCGCTCTGAGTTATAAACTTGCTTCAATAGTTTCGGTAGTTTGCGGACCCACAAGCACGTTATGCACCGAGCCTTGAGGGGAAATAATTACCGTCATAGGCAACACTTGAGCCGCATCGTAGCCGACTATAACCTGGGGATCATCCACAAGGACCGGAAACTGTATACCCATCTGTGCAATCAGTGACTCTAACTCCTGCCCTTCTAGATAGTCAAAATTCACGCCTAAGACATAAATCGGCTCGCCCTCTTGGCGCTCGTGTAACTCATTCAATTCGGGAATCTCTTCCCGGCAGGGTCGACACCAGTCTGCCCAATAATTGATCAACACCCAACTACCATGCAGCTCAGACAGCTGAATTTGCGAGCCACCTGCAAGGCGAAAACTTGGTTCGGTAGAACACCCCGACAGACTTATAAGCAGGACAATACAAATTGTCTTGAGGCTAAATCCTCGTTTCAAAAAAGCTGAATCAATCAATCTATTACTCACAATAACTGCGCGAAAAAGCCGCGCATAAAAACATCACTGAACTATGTGGCTAAAACCTCATCCAGACTCAGCGACAAATGCGCTTCACCAAATTCAGACAAAGACAACAAAGAACGCGCCAATTCTGGGAGATCAGAAATTGCACCCAGACCATCTTGTGTAACGTGTCCGGGGAAAATTTGCACCAACTGCCATAGAGTAACCGCCTTTAGATCTCTACCCAAGCGCCAACTTTGATCTTCGTCAAGATTTATGAGTTTTAGTTGCTGCAATGCGGAAATCGTATCGTGCCATTGGCTAGCAGAAAAGTGGCCTGTACTGCGCAACACACTCTCTTCTACTCCTTCGCCGTTAGTATGAGCCCGACGCATAACTCTGAGCAGACGAACAGCTTTAACTATAGCCGATTCACTAGACGGCACGTCTATGCAGTCCATAGACATCGATCGTACAAATACTGCGCCGGCTAAAACAATCACCCAGACTAAGTACAACCAAATGAGAAATATCGGTAGCGCCGCAAAAGCACCGTAAATTGCATCATAAAAGAAATTTTTCGATGCTTCGGTGTAGATAAAAAATGCCAGCTTAAATACAACGGCTGTCATAACACCACCATAGAAACCATGCAGAGGCGCAACCTTACAATTCGGCACTAAAACATATAAAGCAGTGAAGCCAATAGAGGTTAATAAAATGGGTAAGTAAGTGAGTATTGTTTCACCTGCAGTCCAGGCTTCTAGATCGGAGATAAGTGGAATACTCAGCACATAAGCGCTAACTAACATTCCGCTGACTATAGCCACCGGCCCCAGAGACAAAATACCCCAATAAACCAAAACTCTGTGCAAACTCCATTTCGGCGCTTCGACCTGCCAAATAATATTGAACTGCTTTTCAACAGCGACCAACATCATCAATGCTGTGACTAATAGCCCAATGACGCCAGCTGCAGTCAACCCAGTCGCTCGGTCTGCAAACTCCAACAATTTTTCTTGAACCAAAGTTGACCCAGCCGGCAAAAAGTTTTGGAACAGAAAGTTCTGAAAATCTTGACCAAGCTCGGCAAACTCAGGCAGCAGGGAGAAAAACAACAGAGTCACTGTCATCAACGGCACCACTGCAAAAAGTGTGGTGTAAGTCAGGGCCGCAGCTGATGTCAGGCAATCATAGCGCAGCAACTGCTGCCCCAATAAAGACATATGTTGGACAACTGCAGTCCAAAGCTGATCTGCACGGTTTAACTTAGGCAAATTTTCGTTATCGCTGGCGTCATTCTTACTCATGCCTATACTGTACCCCCAAATCTTATTAACTAAAGATCAATGCAAACTTACGTTATCTATCACAATCCGAAGTGCTCAAAATCTCGCGCGACTCTCGAATTGCTCCAAGAGAAAAATGTAAATGTCGAAATTGTCGAGTACCTTGATAACCCACCTACTGGGCATCAACTCAAACGTATTTTGAGCCTACTCAACTATCAGCCCATTGATCTAATACGACGCGGCGAAGATGTGTTTAGCGCCCTAAATCTTGATGGCCCCACCACAACCGAAGATCAACTGGTTAGTGCCATGATCGCAAACCCAATCCTCATCGAAAGACCTATTGTTCTATGTGGCAACAGGGCCATTATCGGTAGACCACCAGAACAAGTATTAGACCTACTATGAATACCAGCAAATACATACTCATCCTCTACTACTCTCGTACCCAGGGAACACAAAACCTCGCAATGCATATAGGGCGAGGCGTCGACAAAGTTGCCGGAATAGAGCCTAGAATCAGAACCGTTCCACCCGTTAGTAGCGTTATCGAACGAACAGCGCCATCTGTACCCGACGAAGGTGCAGTTTTTTGCTCTAAAGAGGACTTAGCTGGGTGTAGTGGCCTAGCGTTAGGCAGTGCAACTCGCTTTGGCAATATGGCTGCGCCAATGAAATATTTTTTGGACAGCACGGCGGACCTGTGGGCCGGACAAACCTTGGTAGGCAAACCAGCTAGCGTATTTTGCTCCAGTGGCTCCATTCACGGCGGTCAAGAATCTACCCTACTGACCATGATGGTGCCGTTGCTACACCACGGCATGATCATTCAAGGGCTTCCCTATAGTTACCCAGAACTGAATTCTACCCAAACTGGAGGCACACCTTACGGCGTTACCCATGTGCAGGGACGGGAACAAAATAATGGCGCGACGTTGTCCAAGGAAGAAGCGATTTTAGCTGAGGCCGCCGGGCAACAATTGGCAGAACTTGCACTAAAAATTGGCGGAGAATCTAATTGAAAGGCTGGCTATTTATCATTCTAGTAATGCTGGGATCTTTGGTCTCGTTAACCGGCATGAGACAATTTTTTCTTGAGCCCCTGGCTACACCTGCTGTGAATACGGTTTGGTTTTTTATCCAAATTGCTCCGCTGCTGTTAACTGTTCCAGGAGTCATGCAAGGTCAGTTGAAAAGCATGTTTCTACTATGCATGGTTAGCACACTATATTTCATACATGGAATATTGGTGATCTTCGACCCAGCATTATTTTGGTTTGGCACCGCGGAGCTATTCTTTTCTTTAGGCCTTTGCTCCGTCAGCGCACTTTTCGTACGCAAGCTACGGGAGTTTAATGGGCCACAAGACGACTAGGGTTTACCCTAGTCTGAACACGGAGGAAAGAGGTAGAAGAAGGGGTTGGACAACACCTCTGCCTATTGGTCTAAGTGGCGAGCCAGCTCTGGATAAAGGCTTTAGCCCAAACTGTCCTCGGCGACAAAATAACGCGGATCTTCAATCACGTTTACTTCAACCAAGCTCCCAGCTTTTCTCAGCAGGTGTTTACACTCTCCACTCAAGTGCACCAAATGTAGTGTCTTACCACTATTGAGATAGCGTTCAGCAAGAGTATCTATGGCCTCTAGCCCTGAGTGATCACACACTCTGGATTCAGCAAAATCTACCACCACATCGTCATTGGCGAGCGTTGGGTCAAAGCGATCCAAAAAAGAGGTGACTGAACCAAAAAATAGCGGCCCATGAACTGCGTAAACAGTGGAACCCTTGTGATCTTCTCGCGCCTCAACTCGCACCTGTTTCGCGTGCTCCCAAGCAAACACTAGCGCCGAGACAATAACACCAACAATAACGGCCACAGCTAAGTCAGTCGCCACAGTAACAGCAGATACCAAGACTAAAACCAAGGCGTCACTCTTGGGCACCTTGCGAATTACGCGAAAACTACTCCACTCAAATGTACCGATAACGACAATAAACATAACGCCAATTAGCGCAGCCAAAGGAATTTGTTCAATGAAGGGGGACGCCACCAAAATAAACAGCAGCAAGAACAATGCGGCGGAAATACCAGAAAGACGTCCACGACCACCAGAGTTCACATTGATCATACTTTGACCAATCATGGCGCAACCGCCCATGCCGCCAAACATCCCGGTCAATGTATTTGCTATACCTTGGCCTACACACTCTTTATTACCACGGCCGCGAGATTCAGTAATCTCATCAACAAGGCGCAGAGTTAGTAGCGACTCGATCAGACCAATGGCCGCCAAAATGACCGCGTAAGGAAAAATAATAGCCAACGTTGTGAAATTCAAAGGCACAGAAGGAATATGAAAAGTAGGTAGACCGCCGCTAATCGAAGCAATATCACCAACCACTCGGGTATCTAAATCAAGAAAAACCACCAACAAACTGACGACTAAGATAGCTGCCAAAGATGATGGCACCGCCGTTGTCAGCTTGGGTAAGAAATTGATAATCAACATAGTCAGCAGCACAAGGCCAATTAACATATAGAGTTGGCTTTGCTCCAGCCAGGCAACATCAAGAATACTGCCTTGCATAAACGTACCGTCCAACCAGCCCGGCTCGCCAGCAACACCGAACTGACTCAGTTGCGCAAGAAAAATCACAATGGCTAAACCGTTCACAAAACCTAACATTACGGGGTGAGGGACCATGCGGATAAATTTACCGAGGCGGAAAACTCCAGCCAAAATTTGCAGAATGCCCATAAGTACTACGGTAGCAAACAGATACTCAACTCCATGATCGGCAACTAACGCCACCATCACTACAGCAAGCGCACCAGTAGCGCCTGAAATCATCCCTGGGCGACCACCAATACAAGCAGTAATTAGGCCCACCATAAACGCAGCGTACAGCCCAACTAATGGCTCAACGCCGGCTACGAATGCGAATGCAACCGCTTCAGGCACTAGGGCCAAAGCAACCGTCAGTCCGGAAAGAATATCATTCCCTGCAGAGGCAGTTCTGCTAGGTAATAGGTCGATCATATAATTCTCGTAGGAAACAGCGGTCTTGGGCGAACCTGAGGGTCACCATAAGCCGCAAAAAAAAGGAGATTTCCGCATTAGGCCACCATTTGCAGGCTATCGGAAAGCCGCGCAGTTTAGGCTATGCACTGGATCGACACAACGGAGAAGCCAAAATTTCAACGCCGAGTTTCTAAATAATCACTAATCTGCTTTTACTAGGGTCTAAGGAGGATAGATTTATGTGGGGCTGCACACGCATTAGCCTTACTCCGGCCTGCGCATATTCATACCGATGATGCTAGGAGAAAATGTCTTCTCGCTGCCAGCCCATTAGACCTGCCCAAACATCATCCATATGAGGTGCCCATTTTTCCAAAATTGGTGAGCGAGCGTCCGGGTCAGAGTAGTTTTTTTCAAGCTTTAAGTAGTGGTACATAAAGGCCGAAACACGCAAATTGAGGACACAGTGAACAAAGACTTTATCCACATCTAATCCGCGCATTAGGCGAATGAACTGTGCAACATCTGTAACCTGAGGCGTTTGGAAATTAACTGGCAAGTGAATATAGGTCATGCCCAATTCGGCTACCAAGTTGCCCTCATTAGGCAATGCGTGCTCTGAATCTGCCATGGCTAGATTGATTACCACGTTGTAGCCCGCCGCAGCGATATCGGCAAAATCTTCGGCTCGGGGTTGCCCTGCGGTCCCCACAGAAGACGTCAGTTGAATAAAGTTCTTAATGTGAGTTAGCTCTGACAACATTAGCCCTCAGATAGAATATGCAATACAGAAAAACATTTGATCACGCGGCCCACCATTAGGCGAATAGATATAGGCCAGCGGTAGCCAGGCTATGCTCAATGAATTGTGGGTTCTTCCGCTTCAATCAAAACCGCTTCTTCCTCTTCAATACTCTGCACCGCGTAACGCTTGGTAATAACTTCACCGGAGAGAATATCTGGCAATTGCTGCAAAAACTCATCCATATGCTTAGTTTCAAAATGCAATTGCAGAGCGTCTAAACTCTCCCATTCTTGAAACAGCATTAGGGTATTCGGGTCGGCCAAACCGACATAAAAATCATAGCTGACACAACCACTTTCCAACCTAGAGGCTGCCACCATTTCTTTGGCCATGGACAATGCTTGATCACGACACTCCGGACGTACCGGAATGCTTCCTTGAACAATAATCACTACTTTCTTCTACTCCAAAATAAGAAGGTTTTAACTGATCGATAGATCGTTGCCGCGCATCATCTGAAAAACGCTCACTTAAAGCAAATCATGATTCTTCAGCGTGTCTATCAACTCATCGATAATCAAAGGGTCATCGATAGTTGAGGGTACGATATATGGCTGCCGATCAATTATCTTTCTAATAACTTGCCGAAGAATTTTTCCAGAACGCGTTTTTGGTAAACGCCGCACAACGATTGCTGTTTTGAAATTCGCAATTGGACCAACAGACTTGCGCACCAACTGAACTAACTCGTCTTGCAAAGCAGATGCCTGGATATTAACGCCATCTTTCAGAAGCAAAAGGCCCATAGGTATTTGACCTTTTTCCTGATCAGCAATGCCAATAACCGCACACTCAGCCACCGCTGGATGATCAGCGACAACTTCTTCAATTTGCCCCGTAGATAGCCGGTGCCCTGCTACATTCATTACGTCATCGGTACGACCCATAACAAAAACATAACCGTCCTCATCACGATAGCCTCCGTCACCGGTCAGGTAAAACCCTGGATATTGGCTCCAATAGCTTTCCTCATAGCGTGCATGATCACCCCAAACTGTAGGAAACGAACTGGGGGGCATTGGCTCTTTTATAACAATCGCACCTTCTTGATTGGGGCCCAATTCCTGCCCAGCCTCATCCAAAATCCGCAAATCCCAACCTGGCGCGGGCAACGTGCAGGACCCTGCTTTACGTTCTAATAACTCGATACCGGCCATATTTGCGCAAATAGACCAACCCGTTTCTGTTTGCCACCAATGATCGATGATAGGCACGTCTAGGTGTTCGTTAAGCCAGTGATAAGTGGGTGGGTCTAGGCGCTCGCCTGCGACAAATTGATACTCCAAGCTAGAAATATCGTACTTTTCGAGTAATGCGCAATCAGGGTCTTCTTTTTTCATCGCCCTAAACGCCGTCGGCGCAACAAAAAAGCTCTTCACTTTGTGTTCTGATAGCACACGCCAAAATGCGCCAGCATCAGGAGTGCGGACTGGCTTGCCTTCAAACAACACAGTTGTGCAGCCTGCAAATAGTGGCCCGTAAACAATATAAGAGTGGCCTACCACCCAGCCCACATCTGATGCAGCCCAATAAACATCGCCTATACCTACATTGTATATAGCGCCCATGCTGTAGCGAAGCGCCACAGCGTGACCGCCATTATCTCTAACAATGCCCTTGGGTTTGCCCGTAGTGCCCGAGGTATACAATATGTAAAGCGGATCCGTTGCCGCTACCGGTACACAGGCAACAGGTTCAGCTTGTCGCTGCCATGTTTCCCAGTCTATATCTCGCCCCGGCTTTAATGTCGCCAATGCTTGGGTGCGCTGTAACATAACCACGTGTTCGGGCGTATGTTTGGCTATTTCAATGGCGTCATTAAGTAGGGGTTGATAGGCAATGACTTTATCTACCTCTATTCCACAGGAGGCTGCCATGATTACCTTAGGCGCGGAATCGTCAATACGCATGGCCAATTCACGCGGCGCGAAGCCGCCAAAAACTACAGAGTGAATGGCACCAATCCGAGCGCAAGCTAGCATGGCAACAGCTGTCTCAGGCACCATGGGCATATAGATAATGACTACATCGCCTTTTTCTACACCAAGTTCGCGCAAGCCACCTGCGACCCGAGCTGTCCAATCGCGCAACTCTTCATAGGAATATTGTTCTACGGTATTCGTTACTGGTGAGTCGTAGATCAGTGCAGTTTGCTCGCCTCGCCCTTGCTCTACATGTTGGTCCAGCGCAACAAAACAGGAATTGAGCTCGCCATCAGCAAACCAGCGCCAAACATCCCGCTCATCTTGCGTAAGAATTTTACTCGGCGCCTTGATCCACGGAATTTCTCTAGCTTGTTCGGCCCAAAAGGCCTCTGGCTCGGTCAATGACCGCTGATATACTTTGGCATAGTTGTTATTAGTGATTTCCAAAGGTCCTCCGAAGGATAGCTAAACCCCGACTGTGGCTAAAATATTGGCTTGAACAAGACGCGGCACTGCAAGCGTAAGTTAGCTTAGTGCGCAAAAGAAAACACCGCAAACAGCGTCAGCTAATTTGCGGTGTATTAAAACAGTAAAAGGGTCTTACTGTTGGGTGAACTTCTTAATCTGAGCAGGCTTAGGACAACGTGCTATAAGTTCTTTATAAGTCTTTGTACGATTGCCAATACGCTTGTGCTCACAGTAAAAGTCTACTGCTCGCTCCCATGCGTCAACACGACCGTGCTTCGTGATAGAAACCGTGGTATTAACAATTTTGCCGCGAATTCGTGACATAACACCAACCTGGAATACAGGCGTAAGCGTTCCACTCTTTTCTCTCTTCATACGGCACAAAATTCCACGAATCTGACCACTTGGATCAAGTTGAATTTCACGATCGTTCTTATCGCGAGCCTTCTGCTGTAGCCCCTTCAATACTTCATCACGGGCGTCAGCAACTGCCTTAACTTCGGCACGCTTTGCCCCGCGCATTCTCTTACTATTTTCCTTTAACGAAAAATATTCTTGGTAGGTCTTACCCTCGATTTGTCTACGTACGCGAAAACCAAAAAATCTCGGATTATCTAATAGTTCTACACTCATCGGATGCTTCCTGCTCTCTATTTCAAGTGATCAACACTGTTTAAACTACAAGTCATACAGACCTGAGCCTGCGAATAGCCAGGAACATTCCCTGACCTTAGATTTCACATTTCTGTGAAATTTAGACTTTTGCGATAACCTGGTCGCCTTCTAACTGACCAACTTCTGCATCGCTAAATCCAAATTCTTGTAAAACTGCGCGAGAGTCCTCACCTGGAACTCGAGCGCCCTTAACTTCTCCAGCTTTAGTTCTGGAGAATCTAGGTGCTGGAGCATGTTGTAACACTCCATCAACCTGCAAATAACTGTTACGTGCCTTGCTGTGTGGATGCTCGGCCGCCTCTTGCAAATTCAATACCGGCGCAAAACAAACGTCAGTGCCTTCCATCAACTCACACCATTGCGCTCGAGTTTTAGTCAAAAACACATTGGTAAGCTCAGCTTTCAACTCTGGCCACTGACTCTCATCCATTTGCGGAGCAAATTTTTCCGCGTCTAAGCCGGCTTTTTCAATCAAAAGCGCATAAAACTGCGGCTCTATCGAGCCGATACAAATATGCTCATCATCCTTGGTACGATAAGTATCGTAAAAATGTGCACCGCCGTCTAACAGGTTGGTTCCGCGCTCTAGGTGGAATCTACCACTTGCTGACATAGAATAAAACATCGCCATTAAGGCAGATGTGCCATCAATCATCGCTGCGTCAACCACCTGACCCTTTCCAGACTTAGACACTTCCAATAAAGCACAGACTAAACCGTAGGCTAACAACATACCGCCACCGCCAAAATCTCCAACGAGATTCAGAGGCGGAACCGGCTTTTCACCGGCACGGCCCATGGCATGTAATGCTCCTGCCAAGCCTATGTAGTTAATGTCGTGGCCCGCCGCTTGTGCCATTGGCCCGTCTTGCCCCCAACCTGTCATGCGCCCGTAAACTAAGCGCTCGTTGCGTTCAAGGCACTGATCGGGACCAAGTCCTAGGCGTTCTGTAACGCCGGGCCGAAACCCCTCAAACAACGCATCAGCGCCCTCTATCAGACGCATAACGGTTTCAATACCTGCCGGGCTTTTTAAATCTACGGCAATTGAACGTCTATTTCTTGCAAGGATATCTTTCGGCGCGGTGGCAGCAGAATCGGCAGCGGCAGAAAATCGTTCTACACGAATTACTTCAGCCCCCATGTCTGCCAGCATCATGCCGCAGAAAGGACCGGGACCTATACCAGCTAGCTCTATAATTTTAAATCCAGACAATGGCCCCATGATTTTTCTCTTCCGTAATTAGCTTAAATTTTTCTAACAACAACTAGTTTCATCTTTGTAATCAAGTAGTTAGTATATTTTTGGTCGACAGTCTACACAAACGATTAGTGAAATTGCTAACAAAATTTTTGTTAAACCAGCGTAAAACACCATTATTTGAATACTCAACACAAGAATTATCTATCTCATTATGGAAATTTGACAGGAGATATCGGTGAACAATACTTCATAGAGGACGACCGGATTGATTACAACGGTTATTTATTCAAGTGGCTGCGAAAAACTAATTTGATTAGAGTAATCTGCTTAACCATTAAAGTAGCAATGACTAGCTGAAAAATGTACGAAACTAGCGCAACGACAACTCGAAAGATAATCCATTGTGACTGCGATAGCTTCTATGCATCCGTGGAAATGCGCGACAATCCTTCACTGTTAGAAAAAGCCATTGCCGTAGGCGGCAGCCCAGACCAACGAGGCGTTATAGCGACATGTAACTACAAAGCCCGCGAGTTTGGCCTACATTCAGCAATGCCTATGTCTCAAGCCCTTCGAGCATGCCCAGACTTAGTGATCATTCGACCCAACATGGAAAAATATAAAAACGAATCGCAAAAAATTCAAAAGATTTTCCACGACTATACTGATCTAGTAGAGCCATTATCGTTAGATGAAGCATTCCTCGATGTGAGCAACAGCGATCTTGAGCGTGGTAGCGCCACATTAATTGCAAAGAGCATTCGCCGGAGAGTTAGAGAAGAAGTTGGCATTACTATCTCCGCAGGCATCGCACCGAACAAATTCCTCGCAAAAATAGCTTCTGACTGGAACAAACCTGACGGACAGTTCACTCTAATACCCGAAGAAATCGACGCCTTTATGCTGGAATTACCGGTAAAGAAAATTTTTGGTGTCGGCTCTGTCACAGCAAAGAAAATGCATGCATTGGATTTACACACGTGTAAAGACCTGCAAACTAAAACGCTACCCGAACTAAGCAAGCTATTCGGAAAATTCGGTGGTCGTTTATACAATTTGTGTCGCGGTCAGGACGAAAGGCCCGTAAACAATAATCGCATTCGAAAATCCGTCAGTACTGAACACACATTTATAACCGACTTACCCGACGAAGGCTCGTGTAACACGCCGCTGCAAGTACTGTTTGCAGACCTAGAAAGACGCATTGAGAAATCACAATGCGCAGACTTAGTAAAAGCAAGAACAATGAAGATCAGGTTTAGTGGTTTTGATACCACAACAGTATCGCAAGCAGGCCAAGAAATTAGCCCGAAGGTTTATCGAGATATGCTTAAACAAGCATGGTCAAGGCAACAAAAACCCGTCAGATTATTAGGCATTGGCGTGCAGCTAAAGGAAAAAGACAGCCCACTGCAGTCGAATTTATTCGAATAAGTGAGCCTGATTAGACATAAACAAAGACAGCGACAAAAACAAAAACAAAGACAAAGACAAAAACAAAGACAAAGACAAAGACAAAGACAAAGACAAAGACAAAGATAAAGACTTAAAAAAAGGAGGATCTAATGGAGCTAAACAACGACTTTACTCAACGAGTAGCTGTGCACGCCGCCAGTCAAGATTGGTTAGCATCCCCTATTGCTGGTGTCGAAAGACGGATGTTGGATCGCATTGGCGACGAGATCGCTCGAGCAACCAGCATTGTCCGTTATGCACCCAACAGTTACTTCTCACCCCACGTTCATACCGGAGGAGAAGAATTCCTCGTCTTAGAGGGTGTTTTTCAAGACGAGCACGGAGATTTTCTGGCGGGCAGCTACATCCGTAACCCTCCAGAGTCCTCACATACACCAGGCTCAGAGCACGGTTGCGTAATATTCGTCAAATTGTGGCAGTTCGACCTTGCAGACCGTACTGATCTGAGAATTGATACAACAGAATTACCTTACGCTCCAGTTACCGACAGACCGGGAGTTGGTGTTAAGGAATTATTTATAGATCAGCGCGAAAAAGTATCACTGGAGCATTGGGCTGCAAAAACTCAGATCATACTTAACAGTAATCACGGTATAGAAATATTGGTTACCGATGGAAGCTTTAGTGAAAACGGTGAGGTGTTTAAGGCTCAGTCATGGCTGCGTTTACCCCCAGGGAGTCAGGCTAACATCTACGCTGGAGCACAAGGCACCAGTGTCTGGATTAAAGAACATCTTGAACCTGTCAGCGCAATAGCTCCAAAGAGCTAAGCAACGCTAAGTAGCAAATTGAATGTTCGCAAAACGCGCATATAACGGATTGCTGACCACTAACTCGTCATGACTACCACTGGCGATCAAGGCCCCCTCTTGTAGTACCAATATTCGATCTGCCTGCCTGACCGTTGATAGTCGATGCGCAATAACCAATATAGTCATATCGCCTTTTAGGGCTTCAACGGATTGGCGAATGTATTGCTCACTCTCGGCATCAAGAGCACTGGTCGCTTCATCTAACAATAAGAAAGAAGGCTTCAACAACAGCGCCCGAGCAATGGCTAAACGCTGGCGCTGACCGCCGGACAAACCAATACCGCCTTCTCCCACGCGCGTATCTAAACCGTTTGGTAGGGCTGCAATAAAGTCTTGTGCGTTAGCGGCCCTCAGAGCTATCGCAACCTCCTCATCTGAAGCATCTTCTTTTGCATAAGTTAAATTTTCTCTGAGTGAGCCGGCAAATAGCACTGGATCTTGTGGCACAAAGCCAAAAGTACCGCGTAAATCCCGCAACTTGAGCGAGCGAATATCATCATCGCCCAAAGCAATAACGCCTGAGCTGGGATCATAAAATCGCTGTAAAAGATCAAATAGGGTACTTTTTCCTGCCCCAGAGGGGCCAACCAATGCCACCATTTCGCCTGGCGCAATTGCAAAACTCACACCTTGCAGCACCGCCTGCTCAGGTCGACTTGGATAGGTAAAGTTAACGCCCTGTAGACTTAAGCCGTGTAAGTGTTCCGAGCTTGTCTGACCTGGGCCTGAACCATCCACAATCGCCCAAGGTGATTGCAAAATTTCGACTAAACGTTCGGTAGCGCCAGCTGCGCGCTGCAAATCACTCCAAACTTCAGATATCGCGCCAACAGAACCTGCGACGATAAAGGCATAAAAAATAAACGCCGCAAGGTCTCCAGGAGAGGTATTGCCGGCTAAAACATCTTGACCACCAACCCAGAGCAACATAGCAATAGCGCCAAAAACCAATAACATAACCACGGCGATGAGCACCGAGCGTAACCAGACTCGCTGCAGAGATACTCGCAACGCTTCCTCAACTCTCGCGTTAAAACTGCGAGTGTCTGCATCTTGATGGTTAAAAGCTTGCACCACCTTTATATGACGGAAACTTTCACCCGCATGGCTACCAACGTCCGCCAAACGATCTTGGCTAGAGCGTGACAAAGTGCGCACACGCCGCCCAAAAAAGATCACGGGGAGTACAACAAAGGGCACACTGCTCAAAACGATCAATGACAACTTTGCGTTGGTCAAAAACAACAACACCATGCCACCAAAGAACATCAATATATTGCGTAAGGCGATAGAAACAGAAGAGCCTATAACTGTTTGTAGCAAAGTGGTGTCCGTGGTGATTCTGGACTGAATTTCGCTGGGGGCATTATCTTCAAAGTAACCCGGGTGCATATGTATCAAATGATCAAATACAGCCAGTCGAATGTCTGCGCTCACCCGCTCGCCAACCCAAGAGACAAAATAGAAGCGCACAAAAGTACCAACGGTTAAAACACCTATAAAGGTCACAAATAGAACCAGTGATTGGGTCAGCATCTCAATTTCGCCACTGGCAAAACCGCTGTCTATTACCATTCGAATCCCTTGCCCTAAAGACAAAGTGGCGCTGGCTGTAACAATTAGAGCTACACTGGCAATGATCACCTGCCACTTATAGGGTTTTAAAAATGCAAATGCGGGGCCGAGGCGGCGCAAATTTTTCGAGCTTTCACGTTCTTCTTCATTCATCGCGGCATTATGTCCATGCGGACCTCAAGTTGCACTCACAAGCGCAGTTATTTCTAAACTAACTATTAGACCTGACGAAAAAAGAGCACAATTGCCAAACAAAACGCGGTACTCGACCTCGAAACGCTAGCCTACCGAGAACTTATGCCTACAGACATCCAATGGACAGATGCAACAGACCCGCGCAGCAATCTGACTCGAGAGTTTCGTATATGTCGCGATAATAAGCGCGACATCACCGGCGCCCTGTGGCTACCGAAAACTCCTGTTATGGGCAAAACCCTTATCTGTTGTGGTCATGGGGCCTCTGGTGATCGCTATCAGACACCCATAAGCCAACTCGCGGAACGCTTTACAGGTGCTGGACTACCTGTTCTGTCACTTGATGGGCCTGTACACGGCCTGCGTAGAGTCGGCGATGGTGGACGCGGAGCATTTTTCCCAGAGTACCAACGCAAAGATAGCCTGGTAGATATGACCGATGAGTGGGCTTGCGCGGTTGAACTAATCCAAACTGAAATGAAAGTGGGCAAACTCGCCTACTTCGGCCTCTCAATGGGCTCTCTATACGGACTTCCATTTGTAGCCAGCCGGACTGACGTGACAGTAGCTACCCTCGGGCTAATGGGCGTACAAACAAATTTTCCACATGGAGAAACCCTACTCAAGGCAGCTGAGCTTATTGCATGCCCAATACTTTTCTTAATGCAGTTAGAGGACGAGCTATTCAACCGCCAAGACTGCCTTGATGTCTTCGATGCCTTTGCTTCAAAGGACAAGCGACTGCACGCAAACCCTGGCCTGCATCCAGAAGTGCCTAATGAGGAAATAGACTTTACCTTTGACTTTATGCTCTCCCACATCAATGGCACTCAAGCAAAGAAAGTAGTTAATATAATCTCCGATTGATCAGCGCGCTCCCCGAAAACCTGCCGTTGAACATCGAAAACTGACGTATTAGACGCAATCTACACCACGCTCAAACAGAGCAAAGCCGCCCAAATACCGACCAAGCACCAACCGAGCATCAACCAAGAATGTACTTGTTTGCAGGCTCGAAAATACGTTTTATAGGTCTGACTACTCAAAGCAACTTGGCAAGCACGCGAACTCAATATAGAAACAGCCGACCAATTCAATGAAGGAGATTTGACAATATGAAAGTCAAAATATTCACAAAAAACCTAAAAACGAAGGGCGGACTCTTATCTGGAGTGGGCACCGTATCAGACGACGGCTTAGAGGATGAACTCAATCTGTGGTTAGCCTCACAGCCTAATATCGACGTCGAGAAAGTTACCCAATCGGAAAGCGCCGGCTTTGGACAACCGACAACTGGCACAGTTTGTGTTTGGTATCAATAAATAATTCAACGGCGGTTGGACAGAACAAAGATTTTCCATTTTTTCATTGTGGTTGAGGGCCCTATCTCGTTATGGTGCTGCCCCAAGATCAATTCAATGACTGAGCAAAGCGCAACGGATTGAAAACAGCCTAGTTGATTGTCACCAAGGCTAAGACGAGAATCGAAATGACAGAAATGACCGAACTTGAATATTTGGAGACGCAAACCGGCGACAATCCAGTTGGCTGCGTGATATGGATGCATGGGCTTGGCGCAGATGCCAGCGACTTTGAACCCATCGTGCCTATGCTCGAACTGGATCAACCCCTTAGGTTTGTTTTCCCTAACGCACCAATTCGCCCGATTACTGTGAATGGCGGCGCGGAAATGCGCGGTTGGTACGACATAGATCCCAGCTCATCGGTGGTGGGTGGCGATGATATCAGTGAGTCGGCACAGGCCATCAAAGCATTGGTTGAAAATGAAATAGCCAATGGCTTTAAATCCAACCAAATTATCTTGGCTGGTTTCTCACAGGGCGGAGTTATTGCACTGGAGCTTGGCCTCTCAATAGACCGCAAAATAGCCGGCATTATGGCTTTATCCACTTACGTGCACGACCACCAGCGCCTTACAGAACGCGTGGGCTTTGCCAATATTGAAACCCCCATATTTATGGCCCATGGCATCAATGACCCGGTGATTCCCATTACCCGGGCCATTACTTCGCGGCAAACACTACTAGATTTGGCCTACCCCGTTGAATGGCAAGAATATGCTATGGGTCATCAGGTTTGCCCCCAAGAAATTACCCACATAGGCCAATGGCTAAATCAGATTTATCAAAATTAGTGCGCCTGATACCCAGCCCGCAAGCGTGGGTAGGTACTGTACTGCAGGACTTTGAGACTTTTCTGCAAGACCACGCGTCTGCCGAGAAAAAGGCCTCAGGCATGGCGCTAAGCATGGCCTCACACTACCCAGATCGTCTAGACCTAGTGAACGCTATGGTTGATTTGGCGGTGGAAGAACTTAACCATTACCGCGAAGTCATGCGCATATTGCTCGGGCGTAAAATAGTCCCTAGCGCAGACCGCAAAGACGCATACGTTACGCAAATGAACAAACAAGTACGCAAGGATGCCGGGTACTTTTTACTCGACCGACTGCTTGTCGCAGGCATTATTGAGCGCAGGGGAGCAGAGCGCTTTGGGCTAGTCGCCGAACATATTACCGACCCAGCACTAAAGAAATTCTACGCTGCCATCACTGCCAGTGAAGAGCGCCACTGGCAGCTTTTTGTAGAACTCGCTTGGCAGCATTGTCCAGCAGAGGAAATTCAGCCTCGGTTCAATCAACTGGCGGAGTATGAGAACCACTTGGTCAGCACCTTACCCGTGACAGCGAGCCTGCATTAAACCAAACCATTGGGCGAGCATATGAAAGACCCAATAGCTGACTATCTAAGCCGCTATGCCGAGCCTGAAGCGGCTAATGCAGCCATCAAACATACCTATGCCCATTGCCTAGTAGTCCCCGCATACGACGAAGCAGAAAATTTTTTGCAGCAACTTTTAGGGGAAATTGATGACACCACTGATCTACTAGTCATCGTCATCGTCAATGCCCCCAAAGACGAAGCACAAAAGAATTATGACTTTGCTCCTACCCAACGCACACGAAAGCTTTTAGCTGCGCTGCAAGTCCAGTCGCTGGCAACTGCACTGCCTTTTGGCATGATTATCATTGATAGGGTCAGCACTGGGCGAGAAATTCCGTTTAAACAAGGTGTGGGATTAGCGAGAAAGGTGGCGAGCGATGTGGCTTTGGCATTACATCAGCAAGGTCGTGTTATATCTCCCTGGATTTATCAGACCGACGCGGACGCACGCCTGCCCCACGACTACTTTACGACGCCTCTGCCGCAACGCGGGTGCGCTATATTTCCACACAGGCATGTTAGCGAAGACCCTGAAGTAAGCGCAGCTGCGCGACTCTACGATTTGCATATGCGTTACTTTGTAGCTGCGCTCAAACGCCACGGCAGCAATTATGCGCACCCAAGCTTAGGCAGCACGTTGAGTATTCACGCCCAAGACTACGCCAGTGTCAGAGGCTACCCCAAACGTAGCGCAGGGGAAGATTTTCACATCCTCAACAAGCTCAGCAAAGTTACACCGTTAACACAACTCACAACCCCCTACGTTGATGTCCAAGCGAGAACCTCAGCCAGAGTGCCCTTTGGCACAGGCCCTGCGCTTACCAAAATCATCCAGGTTCTGGATCAAGATCCAAGCGGCAGTAGCTATTTAAGCTACAACTACGCAAGTTTCAAACTATTAGCTCAAAGTTTGGCTGAAATAGCGGCCACCTGCCAAGATACTCAAGCAGGCAAGGCCGAGTTCTCTCCACGGATACGCCAAATCCTTGATGAGCTAGGCCTGCAAAGAATTTTGCCTCAGCTTAAAAATACATCTGCTGCGACCAAACAGCGCCAAAGAGTGGCAGACGAATGGATGGATGCGCTCAAAACGCTACGTTTTATTCACCTTGCCCGACGCTTTCATCCAGATAAATCACTGTTAGAAACACTTCACGGCGAAGCCCAAGAACTACAGCTACTAGATTAACTAACGCCCCACTATACCTGTCAGATGCTTACAACCGAATTGGCTGACGGTAAAACCAACAAACGTATGTCAGATCAGCGGCACAATTAGCGGTTAACAGTAGCCAACAATCCCCGTAGAATGCCTGCGCCTCAGGGCGGAACAGCGTTTTGGGCAAAAACAGTACGAGCATTAAACACTCACATTCTTGCAATTTTCTATCAGGTAAAAATCACCCGATGGCCACAGTTTTTATTGACGGACAAGTAGGTACTACAGGTATCGAAATCAGCGAACGACTCAGTAGTCGAGAAGACATTGAGCTGATCAGTTTGGCTGATGATGAGCGCAAAAGCCCATCTGCACGCACGCGCCTGCTACAACAAGCTGACGTTGCCGTTCTGTGCCTGCCAGATGATGCCGCTATTGAATCCGTTGCCTTGGCTGATGGTCAAACGAGAATACTAGATGCCAGCACAGCTCACCGCACCAATCCGCAATGGGTCTATGGTTTAGCGGAACTCAGCCCAACAGCGCGAAATGAAATTGCCAATGCGCAGTTCGTCTCCAACCCTGGCTGCTATCCCCAAGGTTTTATATTACTAACAAAACCACTTATTCAAGCAGGCCTCTTGTCAGCCAACACGCCACTGCGCTGTCATGCTATGTCTGGCTACTCCGGCGGCGGTCGACAAATGATTGAAAAGTTTCAAAACTTTTCTGCGACCCAAACAGACACCTTGGGGGTGCAGAGTTACGCACACGCACAACAGCATAAACACCTACCCGAAATGCTTAGCTACAGCGGTACCGCAGTGCCACCTATATTTACCCCTAGTGTTGCCAACTACTACAAAGGCATGTTGGTAGAGATACCCTTATTTGCAACTGAACTAAATAACGCTTCACCTAGGCAGGTACATGAAGTCTTACGGCAGCGCTATGCGCAAGATCCGTTTATCAACGTTGCGTCGCTAGGGGCTGATGAGCTAATGGAGAATGGTTTCCTCAACCCAACAGGCTGTAATAACAGCAACCGCATGGATCTTATGGTATTGGGCGATGCACAGCGGATCATTCTCTGCGCTCGATACGACAATCTCGGTAAAGGTGCTGCTGGAGCCGCTGTACAAAATTTAAACATCATGCTTGGTATAGAGGAGTCGTTAGGACTATGAGCACACCGTTGGCGCAACGCTCGCAGGCAGAGCTAGAAAAATTACAAGAAGAATTGAGCGCAGCTTACAAAGGCCTTACTGCGGCCCAGGGTGGCAACCAACTGAAATTAGACCTGAGCCGAGGCAAACCCGGAGCAGAGCAGTTGGATTTGAGTAACGGCTTAGAAGAGGCACTTGGCGGCGACTTTTTTAGCGCAGACGGCACGGATACGCGCAACTATGGCGGCATACGCGGCATTAGTGAAGCGAGAGAACTAGGTGCGCAACTTATGGGCGTTCCAGCCAATGAGATTATTGCTGGGGGCAACTCTAGCCTGACAATGATGCACCTAGTGCTTAGAACAGCCATGGATATCGGCCTATGGGGGGACCAGCGTCGCTGGAGCAATTGCCCAACCGCAAAAATTTTGACCCCAGTACCCGGCTATGACCGGCATTTTGCTTTAGCCGAGCATTTCGGTTTAGAAATGGTCAACGTACCAATGAACGATGACGGCCCAGACATGCAGGCGGCCCTCGAATTGGTTGCCAATGATGACAACATCAAAGGCATTTGGTGCGTACCAAAATACGCTAACCCTACAGGCTGCACCTACAGCGATGCTGTGGTCGATGCCATTGCGGCACTGCCGCAACACGCTAAAGCTGACGACTTTGTTGTTATGTGGGACAACGCTTATGCTGTGCATGATCTAGATGAGCACGGTGAGCAGCTCAAATCTATTCGTGATGCTGCAATAACAAAAGATACCCAAGCGCACATTGTGCAGTTTGCGTCGACATCTAAAATCACCCATGCAGGCTCAGGTGTTGCTTTTATTGCAGGGGCAGACAACGTGCTGGCCAATTTAGAAAAACACATGGCAGTTTTTACTATTGGTCCAGACAAAGTGAATCAATTACGCCACGCGCGATTTTTGCAGGGTCGTTTAAAAGAACACATGGCAGCACACGCTGCAATCATCCGACCAAAATTTGACTTAGTGTTGAAAAGTTTCGAGCAAGAATTGGGAAGCTTTGACATAGCCACATGGACTAAACCCAAGGGGGGCTACTTTGTTTCCTTAGACCTTCAGCCCGGCCTAGCCAAAGAAGTAGTAGCCATGGCAAAAGCTGTAGGTCTTACCCTGACGCCCGCAGGTGCAACGTTTCCTGGCGACCTCGACCCCGAAGATCGAAATATGCGAATAGCGCCTACCTTTGGGTCCTTAGATGAAATTAATGCAGCAATGGATATCCTGACGCTGTGTATAAAGTTAGCTAGCGTACGCAAGCTGGTTAGCGACCAAACTTAATTAGGTATTACATGTTAGAAGATAATGGCGAGACTCAAGATTTAGACAAGGCCAAAAAGGAAGCTGCAGCGGAAAAAGACGCTGCAACATCTACACCCGCAGCTCCTGCTACTTTAGCAGAGCCAATGAACGAAACTCAGGAAGCCCCTACTGATGTAGGCGCAAACGATACAACTGAGAGTTCTTTCGAAGATCCAGAGAAAGATACAGAGAAAGATACAGCGGAAGAAATACCGGAAGAAGTACCGGAAGAAACAGCAGATACAACGGACAACGCAGCAGCAGAAAACAGTGCTTTGGTTGAAGAAGTAGCTGTCGAGACAGCTGCAGAACCTGTAGCCGAAGCTACCTCTACTGAAGAAGATGCTCCAGAAGAATTTGCCGCCGAAGAAGGCAGTGAGAACACAGAGCAAGCTGAGCCTTCTGAAAACGCGGCGGCAGCTGTGGCTGAAGTAACCGACGACTCTGCGGTGCAAGAGACCCCCAATGAAGCAGGCACTGAAAGTGAGTCTATTGATGAACCCGCAGCCCAGACATACGAACCGGTGCGTTTTCAAGAATTGGCGTTGCCAGATCCGTTAGTAGCCGCAGTAGACGAGCTAGGTTTCGAATTTTGCACGCCTATCCAAGGTAGATCTTTACCGTTCAGCCTATCCGACTACGATGTTACCGGTCAGGCACAAACAGGTACCGGCAAAACTGCCGCTTTCTTAATTACGCTGTTTACGCGCTTCTGGGAAAATCCATTACAAACAGAACAACGAACCGGCACACCTCGAGCGTTAGTACTGGCGCCTACCCGGGAACTGGCTATGCAAATTGAGGGCGATGCGCAAAGTCTTAGCAAACACATGGGTATGCGCACAGTTTGCGTAGTGGGCGGCATGGACTACGGTAAGCAACGCGAAGAACTAGAAGAAGGCCCGGTAGATGTATTGGTTGCTACACCTGGCCGACTGATCGACTTTGTCGAGCGTCGCGAGATCAATTTGCGCGAAGTAGAAGTCCTGGTCATTGACGAGGCCGACCGCATGCTAGACATGGGCTTCATTCCAGATGTACGCCGCATTGTTTTACAAACACCACACAAGCGTAAGCGGCAAACATTATTCTTCTCCGCGACATTCAACGATGCGGTCATGCGCTTAGCGCAATCTTGGACAATCGACGCAGAACATATCATTGTAGAACCTGAAAGCGTTGCTACCGATACGGTAGATCAGAAGTTCTGGTTGGTCGGTGCAAGAGAAAGACAAAAAGTTCTGTTTCAGTTCTTGTCACATGCGCAACCTGAGCGGGCTATTATATTTGCCAACAGACGCGATCAAACCCACCGCATAGTCGAGTTTCTCAGGAAAAAAGATATTCCTTGCGAGGCACTGGCCGGCGATGTGCCACAACGTAAGCGCATGGCAACCTTAGCCCGCTTCAAAGAGGGCAAGTTGCGCTATTTGATCGCCACAGATGTAGCTGGTCGGGGCATTCATGTAGATGGCGTAACACACGTTATAAACTACGAACTACCAGATGATTCGGAAGACTACGTGCACCGCATTGGGCGCACGGGTAGAGCTGGAGCATCAGGCACATCTATTAGTTTTGTTTCTGAAGATGACGCCTTTAATCTACCGGCACTGGAAGAATACCTAGGCACGCGGATCAAATGCATCCAGCCTGACTTACTACCCGATAGTTAAGGCGAGCTTGCGTCGCAGCGCTTTGGAGAAGATTTATGACTGAACATCACTCAGACAGTACTGACATCCAAAGCGCACCTGCCGTCACCCAAGTGGCGGTAGTACAGCACAACGCAGGGATAGATGTAGAAGCCAACTTAAGCAAATTAGAATTGCTCTCTAGCCAGGCTGCCAGCGAAGGAGCTCAGCTGATCAGTTGGCCCGAAGCCTTTGCCTACCTCGGCCGCCACGATGGTAAAAAGGAAATACTAGAAACCCTTGAAGATGGCGGTCCTATTCTCAAACGCTGCCAGGACCTAGCACGCAAACTCAATTGCCAACTACTCTTAGGCGGTTTCCACGAAGCGATTCCTGAGGACCCTGACCGCTGCTACAACACTAGTGTGTATTTAGATGAAAGCGGCAGCATTCGCGCCAGCTATAGAAAAATACACCTATTCGATGTGAGCATACCTAACGGGCCACAGCTGATGGAGTCCAGGCAAACTGCGCCGGGCGAGAAGGCCGTATGCGTAGAAACACCTATGGGCAGAGTTGGACTGACTATTTGCTATGACGTTCGTTTCCCAGCGTTGTACCAACGTTTGGCGGCCATGGGCGCGGTAGCCATGACTGTGCCATCGGCATTTACTGCAACAACCGGTGCAGCCCACTGGCACACTTTACTGCGTGCACGGGCCATTGAAACTCAAAGCTATGTCATTGCACCGGCGCAACACGGCGCCCATAGCGCCAATCGCGCTTCATTCGGCCATTCACTAATTGTCGATCCATGGGGTAAAGTGATTGCCGAGCTACCCGAAGGCGACGGCTACGTGATCGCTGGCGTGGATAGCGATGAAGTACATAGAATTAGGCGTGAAGTACCCAGCCTTGCCAATCAAAGACCCATAGGCTAACACCATGGACAACTCAGCGGAGCAGCGTAAATCCTCAAGCAATAGCCAAGTTGTTATCTTGCTCGCAGCGCTTGTCATTATTGCGGCGGGGCTCAAGTCAGCCCAAGAAATTATGGTGCCGTTTTTATTGGCCGCTTTTATAGCAACCATCGCTGCAACGCCCATGTTTTGGATTCGCGCTAAGGGCATACCTGCCGGAATTGCGCTGACCTTAGTCGTGGTTGGCATATTCATCGCTTTGTTACTGATGGGCGCGGTAGCCACTCAATCAACCAGCGCCTTTATTGCCAAACTACCCTTTTACCAAGAACGACTTGTGAGCATTCAAAGTGAAGTTGTTCAAGCATTGGCAGGCTTCGGCATCCCTATAGACGTATCAACCGTACTAGACGGTCTGTCTATTAGTTCTGCACTCAAATTTGCTGGCTCTACTTTAGCGAGCCTTGGCAATTTACTCAGCAATGGCTTTCTAATCATTCTCACAGTCATCTTTATACTCGCTGAAGCCGCCAGCTTTTATCCAAAGCTAAGTTCAGTGCTGAGCAACCCTGAGCGAGATCTGGCTTACTTCAGTCGCTTTACCAACAACATGAACCGTTATATTGCGATCAAAACCTCAATGAGCCTACTCACAGGCGCATTGGTAACAGCCGCGCTTTGGATTCTCGACATCGACTTCCCTGTGCTTTGGGGTCTTTTAGCTTTTCTACTTAACTTTATACCCACCATTGGTTCAATTTTTGCCGCAGTACCGCCATTATTGTTAGCACTCATTCAGCACAGTCCAGGCGCAGCGGGGGCTGTCGCACTTGTTTTTTTCCTAATCAATATGGTCGTTGGTAATATTCTGGAACCGCGTTATATGGGCAAGGGCTTAGACCTCTCAACCCTAGTGGTATTTTTGTCCTTGATTTTTTGGGGTTGGATCTTAGGCACAGTTGGTATGTTTCTCTCAGTGCCGCTGACCATGACAGGAAAGATAGCCTTAGAAGCCAATCCGAGAACACTGTGGTTAGCCCAGTTATTGGGGCAAGGTGTAGATGATCATAATGCTACAGTAGCCAACTTAGACCAAGCTGCGAATGACGCACCTCCAGAAAATCCAGACCAGTAAGAGCCCAACAACTAATGAGTCAATTTGAACGACCTAACATAGCCGCCATGCAGGGATATAGCTCTGGCGAGCAACCGCTAGAACAACAAACAATTAAGCTCAACACTAACGAAAACCCTTTCCCTGCCAGTCCCAAAGTTCAGGCTGCGTTGATGGAATTCGCCACGGCGGACCTCAGAGTTTATCCGCAACCTACAGCAGACAAATTGCGTGACGCTATTGCTGCGCAGCATGGTCTTAGCCGCGACCACGTGCTTATTACTCACGCAGGCGACGAAGCACTGCGGCTGGCAATCACCACCTTTGTTGAACCTGGAGGCACGTTAGGCACCACGGATCCTAGTTACTCGTTGTATCCGGTATTAGCAAAAATTCAGGACGCGAATATTCATGCGCTGGCGCTAGAAGAAGATTGGTCAATTCCAAAAAACTTCAGCGCAAATATGAGAGAACATAACGCCCAGCTAACTTGCATAGTGAATCCTCATGCACCCAGTGGTCACCTTACGCCCTTGGCGAACCTAGAAACCATTGCACAAAATATCAGCGGCGTACTATTGATCGACGAAGCGTATGTCGACTTTATAGATCCAGAATCAACTTATTCGACCTCTTCAACCAAGGCGTTAATCAATGCCAGAGAAAATGTGTTAGTACTGCGCACATTCAGCAAAGGCTATAGCCTAGCCGGGCTGCGCCTAGGATATTTACTTGGTGACCCGCAGCTGATTAAACCAATGCTGGAAAAGACCCGCGACAGCTACAATGTAGACATGATAAGCCAAGCTTTAGGGCTAGCCGCAATAACGGATCAAGACTATGCAGCAGAAACTTGGCGTCAGGTGCGCGAGCAACGTCAGGTGCTCCAGCGGGCGCTAAATACGATGGGTTTCACTAGCCCAGCAAGCGAGGCAAATTTTTTGCTAGCAACGACGCCTGATGAAATAGATGCAGAAGGTTTGTACGAGGCGTTGAAAGCCAAGGGCATCTTGGTTCGTTACTTCCCTACTCAACGGCTTAAAGACAAGTTGCGCATTACCGTGGGTACAGTGGAACAAAACGAAAAATTGATATCTACCATACGCAAATTAATAACGCGTTAAACCCAAGCCTGTACAAGCAGATAAAGGGACTCCTGTGAGCGAACACTTAGTTAACAAAGAAAAAATTGCGACTCTACCCACCGTTCGAGTACAGCACCAGTTTAACGACAATGCTATTCGTTCAACAAAAACACTGAGCTCAGCTGCGGGAATGCAACGCCTTGGCATACATTTGGTCACCATTAGTCAGGGTAACGACTCAACAACCCACCATTACCATGATGCCGACGAGGAGTTCATTTACATCGTATCTGGCAGGGGTATTGCGCATATTGGCGAAGAATCATTCGAGGTCGGCCCCGGAGATTTTATGGGTTTCCCAGCACCGTCTGAGGCCCACAGCTTGCATAACCCTAACCCAGAAGATTTGATTTACCTGATGGGTGGAGAAGGTTGGCCCGTAGATGTAGTCCACTACCCTGAAATAAGACGGAGTATGACGCGCTCACACGGCAAACGCGCTTACAGTGACTGGGATGATATTACACCGGTCAAAGGCCGCTAAAGGCACCTGCACATTTGGCGAAAACTCTAAGGTCGAGTACCCTTCGTACTCACTCCACAATGCAGCAGGCATATTGGAGGAGAGAAACTAACATTTAGAGCACCAGTCATGACATTGGTCATGGCACTAGTGCAGCCGCAAATTATAGGAGGGGATATGACTCAACTACCCGCAGTGAGCCTTGCCGCAGTGCCTGGGCGTCGATTACAAACCATCGAGATCGCTAAGAAAATTGAAAAGAAAGGTTTTCCAGGCATCTTTGGACCCAGCTTGGGTGACAGTCTTTCTCTGTGCAATGCCATAGCCTTAGCGACAACTGACGTTATGATCGGCACAAGTATCACCCCAATTTATACACGTAACGTGGCTGACTTTGCGCAAACTGCCGGATTCTTACATGAAGTATCTAATGGTCGCTTTCGCTTTGGTGTAGGCGTGAGCCACGCTCCCGCGTTAAATCGAATGGGCATTACTGCGGGTAAGCCATTGGGCGATATGCGCAAGTTTGTTGAGGACATGCACGCAGTACCGCGCGTTGGCGATATGCCACCCATAGTTTTAGCAACGCTGCGTGACAAGATGATTCAACTGGCTCAGGAAATCGGCGGCGGCATGGTATTTGCCAATGGCGCGCGTTCCTATATGAGTCATTCACTGGGCAACCTATCTGCGGAAACCCGCAGCAATGACGACTTCTTCATTGGCAATATGATTCCCACTTGTGTCAGTGACGACAAAGCTGCCGCCGCAGCAGTATGCCGCAAAACATTAACCAGCTATGCCTTCCTCCCAAACTACAGAAATTACTGGAAAGAGGCTGGCTTTGAAGAGGAAATGAATGGCGTAGAAGCAGCCATTGCTGAAAAAGACTATGACCGCGTACCCGAGTGTTTATCAGACCGCTGGCTTGCAGATACCACACTTTTCGGTAGTGCTAGCGAGGTGCGAGAGGGTATTGAGGCTTGGTTTGATGCTGGCATCAAAACTCCGATCATAGTGCCTTCGTCGGCATCCGGAGGTCAGATTAAGGCATTGGACGAATTCTTTGACCTCTGGGACTAATACCCACCTACGTAGAATTCGACTTATTAGACACGGTAGTGCCGAGCCGAGTCGATTCGGACAGTCAGATTACACAAGGCCGCTAGATCAGAGCGGCCTTGATGATTTGCACAGCACTGCCCAACAGCTACGCACACGCAAAGAAAATACTGCAGATTGGTTGTGGACCAGTCCGGCGGCTAGAACTTTAGCCACCGCCCGCACCATATCTACCGCTTGTCAGTGCCCTATGCAGTCGGTAGAAGACCTCTATTTAGCCAACCCAGAGTCAATACTCAGCATACTGCAGACCACCTCCGATGATTTTCAAGATGTAATTTTAGTAGGACACAATCCGGGCATTAGTGTTTTAGCTGGACTACTCGGCAATCCAACACTAACGATAGAGCTTGCGCCGTTAGGTATCGCAGACCTAACATTTACGAGCTCTTGGCAAGATGTGAACTTTGGACGATGTAAGTTGGTTGCAAACTACGATCTTAAAGCGCACACCTGATCACTGGAGCATAGCTAGCTGGCAGGTTTGAAAATTTTCGCCACATAAAAACCATCCCAAGGACCAGCGGGTAACATGCGCAAAGTCAGAGCCAAATCCTCATTCAGCCCCTTGCCCTGCCACCGGGTGAGCCCAGACATTGAGTTAGGCGGATACACTGTAATAGGTAATATCTGCGCAGCAGTTTTCTTCATTAAAGATGCCACCACCAACTCATTTTCCTCTGGCGCAAAACTACAGGTGCAATACAGCAGAGTACCGCCAGGTTTCAGCGCGGCGTAGGCCGAACGAATTAGGCTCTTTTGTTTACGCTGAGTTTCCTTAACCTTGCGCGGACTCCAATGCTGATAAGTGCTGGGGTCTAACCAACTCATGCGCGACTCAGAAGAACAGGGAGCGTCCAACAAAACACGATCAAAGCGTTCGGGAACCGCCCTACCAACACTGCGTCCATCACGCTGGTAAAAGTCTACGTTACTTACACCACAGCGCTGCAAATTTGCCTGCATACGAAAAAATCGACCGCGAATAGGTTCCACCGCTGCGACCCGACCTGTATTGCGCATACGTGCAGCAATAGCCAAAGTTTTGCCTCCGGGAGCCGCGGCTAAATCCAAAATCTCTTCGTCTTGCTGGGGGTCGAGTATTGAAACAGCAAAATAGCTAGCTGGGTTTTGAATATAAATTTGCCCACTTTCGGCACTAGTATGCTGAGAGATACCGGCACCTCGCGCCACTGAGTACAAATCAGGCAGCAGGGGTATAGGTTCACCCAACGAGCCACCTAAATGTTCTTTTAGCGAGGCGATGAGTAGCGTCTTGTCCCGTGCAGTTGGTATCTGTAGGTCATTCAACCAATAACTTGAAGCGGTTTTTTGTCCCAATTCGGTAACAATTCTATTCGCTTCATCGAACGCAAAAACCGCTTCAAGACGCTGGCAAAAATCTTCAGCAAACTGAAAGTCATCCGGCAACTGCGCTACTAATTCTGGGTTGGCGGGGTGCACTGCAAATTTATCTGCTTTCGCCACCTTTTTGATTGCTTTCGCCACTGGGTGAAATCTCTCTATTACATTCGCTTGGCGCTATTTGGAAAAATAAACAACCAAAAATGGATAGCACCAGAACTTTCCGCAGCGGTACTATTACTCAAAGTATAAGGTGTCCAAACACCAGTTCGTATCATTATTCACAGGAGTCGCTGTCTTGAAACTCGCAAAACCAGCTTTAGATGTTGGACTGTACACCAATCAATTGGACTCCAGCTTGGCATTTTGGCAAGACCAAGTTGGCCTCACCTACAGCGAAATGTTGCCGCTGGGCGGCGGCGCTCGCCAACACCGTCACGCCATTGGCGATAGTGTATTGAAAGTGAATCACAGCCGTCATGCACTAGAAACTGGCGACAGTGGTTTGAGCAAGTTGAGTATCTACAGTGCCGTGGTTGAAGAACCCGCTCAACTTTTAGACCCGGACGGTAACGACATAGACCTTTGCCCAATGACGGCGCAGTGTCCGAATTTATCACTTACCTTAGCGGTCACCGACTTGGCGCGCAGCCAAGAATTTTACGCGCAAACCTTAGGGCTAGCCCAAGACGCTGAAGGCGGATTCCGCGTCGGCTCATCACAGATACTACTAACCCAAGGCAACAGCTTAGGCGTAATACCGCAAAAAGCGTTGGGGCTACGTTATATGACGTTGCAAATTTTTGATGTGGTTGCAGAGCACGCCCATGTCATAAATAACGGCGGTAGCGAAGGTATGGCACCTGTGCGCTTGGGTGAAGTGGCGTTTATCAGCTTTGTTCGCGACCCAGATGGTAACTGGATAGAACTCAGCCAAAGAAAATCCATTACAGGATCACTCGCTTAACCAGCAAAAGGCACCATCAGGCGCTTTGTGACCTGGATAAGCTATACTCTCTGGGGTCCAGCAGGTATAGCTGCACACACCCTTGGACAATTTGTAACAATTGCTCAATCTACTGTTAGATCGAGCACCTCAAGAAAATAATATTGGAGACAATCGATGGGCTTTTTCGCATTTCTACTGCTGGCAGTTATCGCTTACTTAATTTGGCGTATCAGCGATCAACTGCCAGACATCTTGTTTAGGTTGAGTGAAATACAAAAAGATATCGCCGAGATAAACAGACGCGGCGCTGTACAACCTACAGAAGAGAAAAAACCTGCAAGCCGTCAAAGGAAAAAGCCAGCCGCCGAAAGTGACGGCTAACTGGCGCACCCGTAATGCAAAGTAATAATGAGCAGTCCACCGGAGTCCATACCAAGGACAGCAAAGCTCTCGATTGGCGAGTTCGCTTTGGGCTTACAATCACCGCTGCTTGGATATTTTTAGGCGCAAGCTATATCACTACCCAAGTAGGTTGGGGAGGATTTTCACGACTCCCAGCGGAGCAATTGGGTAGCTTCTTAGAAGGCGCGTTTGCACCTCTAGCCTTTCTTTGGCTGGTTATAGGCTACTTTTTGCAACAAAAAGAACTCGAGCAAAATACCCAAGCACTACAAGCTCAAGCGCTGCAAATTGGGCGCACCGCAGAACAAGCCATTATTCAATCTGAAAAATTAGCCGCCAGTGAATTACACGCGCGACAAGAGGCGTTTTTGCAAATTTCTCAACTGGTCCGCGCACAACTTGGTGCCATCGCAGGACTACTCTATATCTCCAGCCACGGTGATTCAGAAGACGGAACAGTAGACCCGGAAGAAGTGACTGAACTCTTTTCCGAACAGAGCAACGGCGATATAGACTTGTTCACTCGGCGACTGCTACAAAGCATTATTGTCATCACAGATGAAAATGATCGCTTCGAACTGTTTTACGGCACTGTCATTCGCGCCCGCCACAGCAATCATTTTCTCTTCGCATTTGAGCGATTGATGGAAAACGTAAAAGACGTAGATCCACAAGGCATATTGGAAGATGCGTTAATTTCAAGTGCTAACGGGTTACTCTACGCGAGAATGAAATCCTACCAAAGCAAGGCACCGGAGGAGTGGTCAAACCATCACAAGACAGGAATTCGTATCAACATTTAGGAAGCAAACTATGCAAACTGTGCAAACTCTCATCAAGACAGCATTATTTTTCATCCCTATCACTGCTCTGAGTATTAGCAATATTTGGGCAGCAGACCGTTTTGCCAGCGTCGAAGTTAAAGCCCAAATGATCAGTGACAGCGTGCTCATGCTCACAGGCTCCGGCGGCAATATTGGCGTATCTATTGGTCCAGACGGTACTCTTATTATTGACGACCAGTTCGCGCCGTTGGCTGAAAAAATCCAAGCCGCATTAGTTACTCTTGGTGGCGATCGACCACGACTAATCTTGAACACTCACTTCCACGGCGACCATACCGGTAGCAACCCAAATTTTGGCTCCAGTGGAGCGATAATAGCTCACGATAATGTGCGGGTGCGCCTCGCCAACCAAGACAACTTCGCACCCAGTGGCTTACCGGTAATTACCTTTGCTGACCAGCTCACCATTCATTTTAATGGCGACGAGTTAGCGGTAATTCACCTGCCTAACGGCCACACAGACGGCGACAGTGTGGTGTGGTTTAAACAAGCTAACGTCATGCACATGGGCGATCACTTCTTTAACGGCGCATTCCCTTACATCGACATAGGCAGCGGGGGCAGCGTGGCGGGAGTAATCCGTAACCTTGAGCAAGTTATCCAAATGGTTCCAGCGGACATTCAGATCATTCCAGGGCACGGACCAATGGCGAGTGTCGCGGACTTAAGCACAAGCCTAGCGACAATCAAAAAAACGCAAAAGATAATTCAGCAAGGCCAGCAATCCGGTTTGTCTGACAGCGAAATTGAGGCCGAACTCAGTGCTTACGCAAGCTGGGGCAAGGGATTTATCAATACATCGCGTTGGATCAATATTATTAAGAGCGACATGGAACAAAATGTCAGTAGATAACCCTTCGAATAAACTGCCTATTGAACCACCAATAAACGCAGACCCAATTCTGCGTTTCCACGCAGATCGTCAGCTGGCTCGAGACGCTGGAGATCCAATGGCACATGTCTGCGTGCTTGCCACAGTTGATGCCGAAGGTTGCCCCCAAGCACGTACACTAGTGCTAAGAAATGTGGAACTTAATGACACTCAAGCGCTGGCAATATTCATAAATGCCAGCAGCCCAAAATGGGCAGAATTCGCGAACAGCAGCACCGTGTCCATACAGACATATTGGCCAAGTATTGAAATCCAGTACCGGATGCAGGTCGACACAACGCCACTAGATGCGGAAATAGTCGCGCAAAGCTGGCAGTTTAGACCCGATGCGCCAAAGAAAATGGATTGGTTGTATCAGCAACACGCACAAAGTACGGTGATTGGGGATAGGTCGGCATTGCTTGGCGAATTAGAACAGCTAACCACACCAGAGCCACTTATTGCTCCAGACGCCGCAAAGGGACTGCTTATTCAACCGGTGGAAATAGAGCGGTTAGATTTGACCCAAAGCAATGGTGTGCATGACCGAACATTGTATAAATTTGTTGAGGGGAATTGGGTTAGCTCGGTCTTGGTCCCCTAGTAGACAGAGGCTTAATACTTAGGGCTCACTTTATTGCACAGCTCAAGTGAAACTAGAACTTAAGGTCATCTAACTCAGCGGTGACAATGCCTCTAAGATTGCTGAAGCAGGTGGTTTTAGCCACTTCAATAAACCCAGATATAAACGGCGCATCGGCTTGATCACTGCGCACGGCGCCATACAGAGTTGGCCATACACCCTCTTCACCTAACGAGCGCACTTCAACATAGTCGTTTTCCAAATACTCGTGCAATGCCCAGTTAGGCAAACATGTCACACCCCGGCCACTGGCAACCAATTGAATAATCATAGTGGTAAGCTCAGCATGACGAATCCGTTTAGGCTCAACGCCGGCTAAATCCAGAAAACTCGTAAACAGATCGAGGCGGTCACGATCAACAGGGTAGGAAATTACCACTTCCTCAGCCAAATCATTAGGCTCAATCCAAGGTTTCTGACCAAGCTCATGACCCTTAGCAACCGCCAGCTGTGCCTCATAACTAAACAGCGGAAAGTAGTGAATACCCGCTTCATTGACTGGATCAGCGGTGATGACTAAATCTAAATCACCCCGCGCCAGCGCTGGTAAAGGTGCAAAGTGAAAACCACTGGCAATATCTAACTCCACATCCGACCAATCGTCACGATAGGCGTCAATGGCAGGCAACAGCCACTCAAAGCAACTGTGACATTCAATAGCCATAAATATTCGCCCAGACTCACCGCCAGCCAAACGCTGTAAATCAAGTTCGGCACTGTGCACTCGAGGCAGCACCTCATCAGCGAGTTTCAGCAATCGATTGCCAGCGCTAGCAAAGCGTACCGGGCGAGTCTTGCGCACAAACAACGCGCAACCAATACGTGTCTCAAGCTCCTTTATTTGGTGTGATAAGGCAGACGGCGTTAGGTACACGCGCTCAGCCGCCTCCACCAAACTGCCGGTATCACGTAATGCCACTAGAGTTCTTAAATGGCGGATTTCAACTTGAGACATGAATATTGCTCACTAAAAATATTCTCAACTTGCATTCTATTCATGTTTAAGCCGTAAGTCACGGGGCCGGCGGTTTTGGTAATGTGTACAGACTCAGGTAAGCGCCTCTACCCCCATTCCCGCCGGTGCATTAGACTGCGCTCTCACGCGGACTGGAAGCATAAGTTGGAAAATAGGGATCGGCCGCTGCATTCGGATGTATCCGCACAGCCTTTACGCATTGCGCTCTTGGGTTATCGCAGCAATCCATTCAGTGGTGGTCAAGGCGTGTACTTGAAATATCTATCCCAGGCGCTCACTGAACTTGGGCATCATGTAGATGTGATTTCTGGCGAACCTTACCCCGATCTTGATCCGCGGGTTGGGTTAATTAAGTTGCCCGGCCTTAACCTTTACGCACACAAGCGCCCTTCTCGAGCCTTAAGCCTACGCCAGTTCTTTCAGCCTACTGACTTTTTTGAATGGCTGTCGTTTCTATCTGGTGGGTTCCCAGAGCCTTATACGTTCGGCCGGCGCTTAGTCAGCTACTTGAAATCAGAACAACCTCAATACGACATCATCCACGACAACCAAAGTCTCTGCACAGGCCTGCTCAAGAGCGCAAAGTTGGGGTATACAGTTGTCACGACTATCCACCACCCTATTACCTTTGATCGCGACATTGCGCTGGCAAATACACCGGATTGGGGCATGCGCCTGCTTGTGCGCCGTTGGTACAATTTTTTGAATATGCAAATGAAAGTAGCTCGCAACGTGAAACATATAGTTACCGTTAGTGAAAATTCGAAAATTGATATTGCTGCGGACTTTGGCGTTAATCCCAGTCAACTGACCGTGGTTTACAACGGAATCGACTGCAATACCTTTAGACCGCAGTCTGATATTGAGCGCCTTCCTTTCAACCTCATCACTACAGCCAGCGCAGATCAGCCGCTAAAAGGCACTCAACACTTAATCCCGGCTTTTGCTGAGTTAGTAGAAGAGTTTCCAAAGCTCAAACTGACGTTTATCGGTGCGCCAAAACCCGGCGGCCATACAGAACAAAGTATTAAGACCCTGGGCTTAGAAGAGCGAATTGAGTTTCTCCACGGCATTTCTACTCAGCGTATTGTCGAGCTTTATGCTAGCGCCGCAATTGCCGTTGTGCCTTCTGAGTACGAGGGCTTTGGCTTCCCTGCGGGAGAGGCCATGGCTTGTGGTGTACCAGTAGTGTCAACTGACGGTGGCGCACTACCGGAAGTTGTCGGTGATGCTGGAATAATTGTGCCGAGTAAAAACCCTCAGGCACTAGCAGCAGGCATCCGCAGCCTACTCTTAGATCAGGAGCGCAGAGAAGCCTTAAGCCTCGCGGGCAGGGCGCGTATACTCAACGAATTCAATTGGTCTAATGTTGCGTTACAAATGACCGATTTTTATACAAAGGCAATGTGCTCATGAGTTTGGAGACCATCAATATAGATCGTTTAGGGCTTCGACCCGGCGATAAACTACTGGATCTAGGATGTGGCGAGGGACGTCACAGCATCAGTACATTTTTACAGGCCGATATCCACGTTGTGGGTTTGGATCTTAGTGCTAAAGACTTAGCCACAGCAAAACAACGCCTCTCTGACTTTGTTATAGACAAAGACAAAATTGATCATTGTTCCTTTATCCGCGCCAGCGGTTTTACCCTGCCCTTTGCGGATGACAGCTTTGATCAAGTCATTTGCTCGGAAGTTCTAGAACATATTGTTGAATATGAAAAAGTGCTTACTGAAATTAAACGGGTACTCAAACCTAGTGGTATTTTCGCGGTGAGCGTACCGCGCTACCTGCCTGAGTGGGTTTGTTGGCAGCTGAGTGATGGCTACCACGAAGTTGAAGGCGGTCATGTCCGTATATTCAAGAGCAATGTATTGAAAAATCAAATCGCTAATACATCTATGCATTTCATGGACCGACACTGGGCCCATAGCTTGCATGTGCCTTATTGGTGGTTACGCTGTTTGTTCTGGCGCAGAGATGAAAATAAATCGCCTGAAGAAGCGCATTGGTTAGTGCGTCAGTACCACCGCTTTTTAGTTTGGGACCTAATGCAAAAACCTAAACTCACCCAAGTACTAGATCAGCTACTCAACCCGCTAATGGGTAAGAGTGTTGTAATGTATTTCCGCAACAACTAGTGCATTAACAACCATTAGATGAAAGCACATCAAAATCCAAAGTTGACACCGTCGCTAATTTCTACAGCGGATTATATTGAGCGGCTACAGTTGTCTAGTGGCGCACTGCCTTGGTTCGCAGGTGGTATTACTGACCCGTGGGATCATACGGAAGCAATAATGGGCTTAAGTGTTGCAGGTCGATGGGGAGCTTCACGCAAAGGTTTTAACTGGCTCGCTGAAAGTCAAAGATCAGATGGCGCTTGGTTTGCTGCCTACAATGATGATGCGGTAGTTGATGGCACTCGGGCTGAAACAAATTTCGTCGCTTACGTCGCCACAGGTCTTTGGCACTACTACCAAATCACCAATGACAAGCAAACCCTGAGCAAGTACTGGCCAATGGTAGAAGCTGCGATCAATTTTGTTTTAGCCCAACAGCAGCCTACAGGGGAAATTTATTGGGCCGTAGATACTCAGACCGGACCATCTGAAGATGCCCTCATTACTGGCTGTAGTTCCATATTTAAATCGCTTGAGTGCGCTATTAACGCTGCTAGAACACTAGGTCATAGCAGCGATGATTGGATGCAAGCTAAAGTGCGCCTAGGCGACGCGCTATTACATAAGCCTGAACGTTTTGATCGTACTTGGGAGTCTAAAGCCCGCTATTCTATGGATTGGTTTTATCCCATCCTCGGTGGGGTAGTCAGTGGCAACGCGGCCAAACAGAGACTTTCTGCAAAGTGGGATACTTTTGTTGAACCGCATTTAGGGTGCCGTTGTGTAGCAGACCAACCTTGGGTAACTATTGCCGAGACCTGCGAGCTAATTATGGCGTGTGTTGCTGCTGGCGAAATAGACAAGGCACGAGTTCTATTTACAAACATTCAGCAATTTCAGCTAGGCGACGGCAGTTGGTGGACAGGCTATGTTTTTACCGACCAAGTACACTGGCCGGACGAAAAACCTACTTGGACTGCGGCCGCTGTGTTGCTCGCGGCCGATGCATTGATGGATATCACCGCTGGTGCAAATTTATTCACTCCTAAGCGCGCATAGCTCCAACAAGCAAAGTCGCTTAAATACGCTTGAGTATGCCTAACGTATGACAGGTCTCATGGGCAGCAAACAAACCCGAAGCTAAAGCTAACTGATAAATCTCGTAAGGGGCTTGCCCGCCATCCTCGGGGTTTGGAAACAAATCATGAATGGCTAAGTAACCGCCGACTTTTATGTGTGGTACCCAGGTACGGTAATCAGTTTGCGCCGCTAATTGGCTATGTCCACCATCTATAAAAACCATTGCCAGCGGCGTCCGCCAGTAACGCCCTGCTTCAGCACTAGAAGCCACCAACGGAATCACACACTGTTCTAAGTCGGCTTTGGCTAAGGTGCGACGCAACGCCGGCAACGAGTCCATAGCACCTAACTCTGCATCATATAAATCTGCGTCATGGTACTCCTCACCTAACTGATGCTCTTCAGAACCACGGTGATGGTCTAACGCAAAAAGTTGGCCTCCCCCGTCGCGCACACCAGTACCCATATACAGTGTCGACTTGCCACAATAACTGCCAACCTCTAAACATGGGCCTAAGTTCGATGCATCTAACGCATAACGATAAAGGCAGGCGCCCTCTTCAGGATGAAGAAAGCCTTTAATAGATTCCGGATCGAGGGGTAGGTTCATTAGTGCCTGCTTTGACTTGGATATAAGAAATAGAGATGGGAGCGGAAGTTTGGCTGTAGACAACAACCCAGCAGATGGCTCGGTCACAGTAGGTTATCTAGAACTCAACAGCCAGGACTTACTAGAACTAACCGCCAATACCAAAAAAGACGACTGCAAATGTAATGGGAATATAGGCAACAAAATAGGCCGCCAAGTTTGCCATGTCATTATCTGAACCTTCTGCGCGAAGGTTAAATCTTGATCCAAGCAAGAGCCAAGAAAATCCTGCCAGAACAAAGGCGCTGATGAAAATTAAAATTAGTGCTGCCATAGACATAAGACCCTTTTTTACAGAGAAAGACGATAATACTTCTGTGGCTTAAACATTGTCCCGGCTGCATTAGTTCAAGGCACCCCACGCTTGGCTGTACCTCAAACTAAACAAAACTCACCAGAAACGATGAGTGCTAAGGCCTCAACTCATTTACATTGCGTTGAGTTGCAACATGCCACGAGGCTTAGCGCCATCTAGATTCACAATAGACTCATAGTTAGACGCAATATCTTCAACCGTTGCATCTACACCAATCTGCACACCTTCGTTCTCAACGATACAAGCGATTGAGAACTTACCGCCTTGGGCCTGCAAAATTACACCGTTTGGCGCATCTTCGCTGACCAAGAAAATAGCCGCAGGAGTTACCAACTCTGGCCCCAATTTTTCTAATACCGCTTCTGGCATAAGATCTTCCGTCATACGAGTTGCAGCAACTGGTGCAATGGTATTGGTGTGAATATTATTCTTTGCACCTTCGATCTTCAGACTGTGCATTAGGCCCACTTGACCTAATTTGGCCGCGCCGTAGTTTGTTTGACCAAAGTTGCCATACAACCCTGTAGGTGAAGTGGTCATTAGGATGCGGCCATAGTTTTGCGCTTTCATGATGGGCCATACCGCGTGAGCGCAATAGGCAGCACCCATGAGGTGAACGTTAACGACCATATCGAAATCATCTAGAGTCATTTTTGAGAATGACTTATCGCGCAGAATGCCTGCATTGTTAACAAGTACATCTACTCGGCCCCATGCGTTCATTGCATCATCAACCATGCTTTGCGCGCCAGCTCTGTCTGAAACTGATCCACCGTTTGCAATAGCATCGCCGCCCATGGCTTTAATCTCGGCAACAACGGCTTCAGCCGCTTCGGAAGATCCACCACTGCCGTCCATCGCTCCACCCAAATCGTTAATCACAACCTTAGCACCACGGCGTGCTAGCTCTAATGCGTGACAGCGACCTAAACCACCACCAGCACCGGTTACAATGGCTACCTGATCTGCAAATGAAATCGACATATGTTCTCTCCAATAATTAGGTTAATTAACTAAACTAGTATTTGGCTACTTATTTAACTAGCTACTAAGGCCGAATACCAAAACTCACTGGCCCAACAAGAGTTTCAAGTTGGGGCTGAATCCAATCTATCCATTCGCACAGCACTGGCCGCGTTTCTCTAGGATCAATCAACTCATGTACCGCAAAAGATTCCGCCCGAGGGAAAGGCGAACGCGCTTCGCGCAATTTATCTTCTAACTCTCGACGTTTCTCTTCTGGATTTTCTGCCGCGGCAATTTCACGATGGAAAGCCACCGCAACACCACCTTCAATAGGCAGGGGTCCGGATTCTACGGAAGGCCAAGCCAATATGTAAGCACCTGGTGCATAGTGGGCGGCGGTAGCTACACCAAAGCCCTTATGCACCTGAATTACAGCCCATGGCACAGTGGACTGGGCCGCAGCAGCAACGGCTGCCATACCATAGCGGATAGTACCTGCAGCTTCGGATTCTGGCCCGATCATAAAGCCGGGCTGATCAATGAAATTCACAATAGGCACGTGGAATGTGTCGCACATTTCCACAAAACGACGATACTTTTGCGCAGCTTCTGCGGTCATAGCGCCAGCGTAATGCATGCAATCGTTAGCGAGTACGCCTACGGGTTGACCGTCTAATGTTGCCAAGCCACATATCTGACTTGGGCCGTAATAGGGCGAAATTTCAAAGAAACTGTCTGCATCCACAATACCGTTAACTATGGTGCGCATATCAAAGCCGGTATTACTTTCCCGAGGCACAGCGGTTAGCAGACTTTGCTCCATACGCGATATCGGATCTGTATTTTCCCGACGCGGAGTGCGTTGCCAAACATTGCTAGGCAGGTAGCTTAAAAAGCGTTGGATCTGGGCTAGAGCATCGTGCTCATCCTCCGCCATATTATCGACAATGCCACTTCTGACATGAACTTCTGCGCCGCCCAGCTCTTCCTTCGTCATTTTTACACCAAGGGCACGCTCAACCAGCGCCGGACCACCGATAAGAACTTGGGCAGTATGCCGAGTCATTACTGAGAAATGTGATGCTACCAAGCGCCCGGCGGGGAAACCTGCCACCGCGCCTAGGGCCGCGGAAACTACAGGAACAACTGTCATTGCATCGGCAATAATTTTAAATCTAGGCTCGGTAAAAACGGGGTCGCCAACAGTCCCGCCTTTCTTCGCGCCGCCTTTAACACTACCGCCGCCACCTTCCAACATACGCACAAGCGGTGTTTTATATTGCACAGCTAAATGTTCGGCATACACACTTTTACGTAATCCCGCAGCGTTTGGGGAGCCGCCCTTCAAGGTAAAGTCTTCACCTGCCACTACGATTCTGCGCGCAGCAACTTTGCCGAAGCCAACAACATAGTTTGCCGGCACATATTCTAACAATTGATCATTTTCGTCATAAACCGGACTAGCTGTAGCCTGACCGTGCTCTCTAAAACTACCGTCATCTAAGAGCACTTCAATACGCTCACGAATTGTCATCCGGCCGCGGGCGTGTTGTTTGGCAATACCCGCCTCGCCGCCTTGCTGCTTGGCAAGGTAGCGTCGACGTTCTATTTCTCTAACTTCCGATTCCCAACTCATGACTTTTACCCAGAGTGCTTACTTTGACTTTTTATTTTGCGTCACTAAATGCAGGCGCACGTTTTTCGAAATTGGCCTTTATCGCCTCTACTTGATTAGGCGTGCCAATCAATGCTCCCTGTAAAGATGCCTCTAGCTCCAAGCCGGTGCGCTCATCAGCGTGCCAAGCCGCCTCGAACAGCTCTTTTGCAGAACGCACAGCGTCTGGTGACTTCGATGCAATTTCGGTAGCTAATTCCATGGCGTGTGCATAGGGGTCATCGCTTACATGTGTCACTAGCCCCGCTTCAAGGGCCTGCTCGCCATTCAAAATACGACCCGTAAATGTCAGCTCTTTGGCCAAATCCATGGGCATAAGGTCGCGCAAGGTCTGGGTCAAACTCATATCAGGAATAAGACCCCACTTAATTTCCATAATGGACATTTTCATATCAGGGGCAGCAATACGAATATCAGCACCTAACGCAACTTGAGCGCCTCCACCAAAAACCACACCATGTAGGGCCGCTATTACAGGCACGGGCAAGCGTTTCCAGACGAGCGCTGGGCGTTGCGCAAAATTTTCCACTCTGTCGTCTTTAGCGAGCAGCGTGTTTTCAGTACTGCCCTTTTTGCGTGACCCGTCACCCATCGCTGTGAAACTGCCCATGTCTAAGCCTGCGCAAAACCCGCGGCCATTGCCTGACAACACAACCGCACGGACGTCTTTAGATTCAGCCAGCGTTTCGCCTGCGTCGATAATTGCTTGAAACATACCCGGACTTAGCGCGTTATATTTTTCTGTACGATTCAAACGCACATCTGCGACGCCATCTTTTATTTCAATAGTGACTAAATCTTGTTCCATCTTGCACCTCTTCTCTGCTGTGTTTTTGCTGTGTTTTTGCGCTATTTTTCGTTCTAGTGTGAGTTTTAGCTTTCAATAACCGCGAGTACTTGATCTTCTTCAACCTGCTCTTCTGGCGCAACCATAATGTCTATGAGCTTGCCTGCTACAGGTGCTTCCACTGGAATTTCCATTTTCATAGATTCCAAAATTATAATTACATCGCCGGCAGCCACTGTTGCGCCGGTTTCTAAAAGCACTTTCCAAACGTTGCCTGTTACTTCGCTTTCAACATCATGCTTCGCCATTTTTCTACCCTCTCCTAAATACTCATTTTAGCGTTTCGCTGAGCGCGTCGCTAAATCTCTTTATGCCCAATATAGCCTAATGCAGCGTTCGTCCACTACTTGACCCTTGAATGCGCTGAATAATATTTGTGTCTACTTCGCCACGAAGAAACGCTGCATCTTGTAAAACGCGCATAAGTAGCGATGAATTAGTGCTAACGCCCGCAACTTGAAAAGCCTTAAGCGCAATCAGCAGTCGGCCAATAGCCTGCTCCCGGGTATCGCCCCTAGCGATGATCTTGGCCAACATAGGGTCGTAATAAGGCGATACGGTTTGCCCTTCTTGGTACCCAGTTTCCACCCTTACTGCAAATAACTTGGGGGGTTTAAAGATACTGAGAGTACCCGTAGAGGGAAATTGGGTCTCGGGGTCCTCTGCATAAAGCCGGGCTTCTATGGCAAAACCCGTACGCGTAACTTGCTTAGGCAAACTACCGCCGCATGCCAAAGAGATTTGCAACTGCACCAAATCTACACCTGTGACTTCTTCAGTTACACCATGCTCAACCTGAATGCGGGTGTTCATTTCGAGAAACCCCACTTCACCGGCTGGGGTATAAAGTGTTTCTACTGTGCCAAGATTGTCGTAGCCCAACTGCGCACATATCTGTGCACAAGATTCGGCTCGCTTTACAACGGCAGTACTATCAAGGCCAGGCGCAGGACTTTCCTCTATTAACTTTTGATGCCGCCGCTGCACAGAGCATTCGCGCTCAAATAAATGCATGGCATTGCCTTGCTGGTCAGCAACGATCTGAAACTCAATATGCCTGGGTGCTTCGATCCACCGCTCTAGATAAACTCCTGAGGCAGCAAAGGCTTTGCTAGCAATAGCCTTGGCTTGCAGCAAGGCTGGACCAAGTTGGTCTTTTGTGTGGACCACTTGCATACCCATGCCACCGCCGCCACCGGCAGGTTTAACCACCAGTGGAAAACCTTCACTTTGCGCAAACGCCTCGGCCTGAGCCACATCGGTGATCAGTTCGCTGCCTGCAAAAATAGGCATTCCCAGCTTTGCCATCACTGTGCGCGCACTGACTTTGTCGCCCATCTGATCCAGCCATTGGGGTGAGGGTCCAATAAAGGCTAGCCCTTCATCTATTACACGCTGGGCAAAGGCAGAGTTTTCGGATAAAAACCCGTAGCCAGGGTGAATACCATCAGCCCTGCACTTATGGGCTATAGCCAGCAGTTGATCTTGGTCCAAATAACCATCCACAGCCGCGTCGCCCCGCAGTGGATATGCTTCTGTCGCCTCGGCAATATAGGGTGCTTGGATATCAACTGGTGAATAAACGACAACACTTTGCACGCCAAGCTCAGTACACGCCCGAACTATTCTGCGCGCAATAGCACCGCGATTGGCGACAAGAATTTTCTTAAACATGATCCTTCGCCTCACCAGCAGAAGAGTTGGCTAAGGTACTGGCAGCCTTTGCTTCGGCCTGGGCAAACTGAACTAATTCTCGACAAGCAGCAAGAAAACCCGCCAAGCCGCGCTCTCGGGTAGCAACAGTAGTTATATTTGTTTTTTGGGCTTTTTCTATTTCAGCGAGTAGCAGTTCGCTCAGTGATAACGACGGGGAGAACTTGTACATGAATGTACTCTGCGGGCCTGCGTGATCTGCAGGCCTATGCAGGGGTTCATTAACTAGTGCCGCTTGGATAGCTTCCTGTAAACCCGCACTGTCTTGATGTTGTATCAACTCAAGGCACTGATTGAGCATCCAATGAGACCAATAATCCGGTCGGTCACATAGCCTCTTGTATTCAGGCCAGTCCATTAACGGTGACTGTCTCGTTGGCGCATGGGTACTTCGCTCCACTTAGCAGCTATAGCCCCTTGGGCTATAGAGACAAATGATCACCCGTAAGCAAGTGATATGCCTCAAGGTAGCGGGCAATGCTGCGATCAATTACTTCATCTGGTAACACAGGTCCAGGAGAGGTTTTATCCCATTCGCCACTAGCCACTACGGTTTCTAAGTAATTACGCACAATTTGCTTATCGAAACTGGCTTGCTCGCGTCCCGGCTGCCAATCATCAGCAGGCCAAAATCGAGAGCTATCTGGAGTAAAAATTTCATCAATCAGAATTGGTTCGCCAGCACCATTTAGCTGGCCAAATTCGAATTTAGTGTCGGCAAGAATGATGCCTCGACCAGCTGCATAATCTCTAGCGGAACTATATAAAGCTAGGGTTTTTTCGCCCAGCCAGTGCATCAATTCTTCGCCTACTTCTTCTGCACCTTGAGCAAAACTGATGTTTTCGTCATGACCATCTACAGCTTTAGTAGAGGGTGTAAACAGTGGTTCCGCCAAACGATCACTATTTTGCAGACCCTCGGGTAACGTAATACCGCAGACTTCGCCGCTGCGCTGATAGTCCTTCCAGCCGCTGCCGGTAATGTAGCCCCGAGCAATACACTCAATGGGTACAACTTCGGTCTTCCGGCATAACATAATTCTACCCGCCAAACTTTGACGCTGAGCGTCGGTTAGGCCTGGCACATCAGCAACATCTGTACTGATCAGGTGATGGGGAACCGTGTCCGCAAAATGATCAAACCAAAATTTTGAGATTTGCGTTAAGACGACCCCTTTACCGGGCAGTCCATTTTGCATGACTACATCAAAAGCACTGATGCGGTCGGTAGCAATAATCAACAACGCTTCCTCGCCAGAAGACAAAGTTACATCGTATAAATCGCGCACCTTACCAGTACGCTTATTTAATAGGTTAAGGTCGGTCGCAAGCAGCGCTGATGCCATCGAAAGAAATCCTTTTAAGTTATTCGTGAAGTGGGACTATGAGGTTATCCCGCCGTCCGCTAAGTATACAGAACCAGTGACGAATACGCTTTCATCGCTGGCCAGGAACAACATTATATTAGCGATATCTTCGGGTTCAGCATAGCGCTGCATGGGAATACCAGCCTCAATACCCGCCTTAGCTTCTTCTGCCTCACCTGGACGCATACCCTCTTCAAGGGAGCGCATCATTCGGGTATTTACAGGCGCAGGGTTCACTGTGTTGACGCGAATATTCTGCACCGCAAATTCTCGTGAAGCGGACTTCATTAAACCAATCACTGCGTGTTTACTGGTGGCATAAGGTGCAACAGCGGCACCGCCCTTAACACCCATAATACTGGAGGTAATAATAACGCTGCCGCCGCCACGCTTTTGCATTTGAGGAACCACAGCGCGAAGACCAAGGAATGGGCCTTTGACATTAACTTCCATGACTTGATCAAACCGAGCTTCGTCATAATCCAAAATAGATGCGACATCGCCTTCGATCCCGGCGTTTGCCAAAAAGATATCTACACCGCCGAAACGCTCGGTAGCCACCTGGGCCATGGCATGATTATCTGCTGATGAAGTGACATCACCAACAAAGAAGCTAACTTTATTGCTCGCTATCTCACTGCAAGCTTGACTCAACGCTTGCTCGTCTATATCTACCAGCAATACCGATGCGCCTTCAGCAACAAAACGCTTACCAGCAGCAACGCCAATTCCACCAGCGCCGCCGGTAATAATGGCAACTTTACCGTCTAATCTACCCATGCTGTCTCTCCCCTCATATGACTGCGCAACGCGACAGAAATCTGCTCGTCACACTAACTATTTCTTATTGTTGTAGCACATGCATTGGGACAGAAACTGGCCCAACATTAACGCCAGTCTAACCATTGATTCCAACGAAGGCGCTTTGCAAATCTGCAATCAGATCTTGTGTATCTTCAATACCAACAGAGATTCTTATTAGAGATTCATCAATGCCCATACTGGCACGACGCTCTGGACCCATCTCGTAATAGATAGTCTGCGCCACCGGAATAGATAGTGTGCGGTTATCACCCAAGTTACTGGACTTTACGATAACCTGAAAACGATTCATGAAATCCCAAAGGTCTACACCGTCAGCCAACTCAAAACTAAATAGGCCGCCAAAATAACGAAACAAGCTTGCCGCACGCTGATGCTGCGGGTGGGACGCTAAGCCGGGGTAATATACTGCTTTAACCAAGTCATGCCGCTCCAAAAAAGTAGCCATGGCAAGGGCGTTGGCGCACTGTTGCGTTTGGCGTAGCGCCAAGGTTTCGGCGCCAATAGCAATGTGGTGGGCCGCTTCTGGACCAAGGCTAGCACCAAAATCGCGCAAGCCCTTTTTCTTAATTTGAGTAATACCCCACTTTTTCGGATCACCTTTTTTGTAGGTGTCATAAATGTTGGCAAATGTGCTCCAGTCAAAAAGACCAGTTTCGGTAATTGATCCGCCCAAAACGTTGCCATGCCCGCCAATATATTTCGTTAGACTATTAACAATCAGGCTAGCACCCACCTCTATCGGCTGAAACACGTAAGGCGAAGTCATGGTGTTATCAACGATATAGACCAAGCCTTTTTCGGCACAAAGATCACCTATAGCCTGTAGATCTGAAATCTGGGTTCGAGGGTTGGCTATGGTTTCAACAAAAACCAACTTGGTTTTCTCCGTTACAGCCTGAATAACCGCGTCAACTGAAGAGGCATCAACAAAATCAATATCAACACCATTAGTGTTGAAGGTATTGAACAAACTATTAGTGTTACCAAATAGGAAGGAACTGGAGATCATGTGGTCCCCAGCACGAAGCAACGAAAAAAGCGATGTGCCGATGGCGGCCATACCCGTAGCGAAACACGCAGTGGCTATGCCATTTTCCATCGCGGAAATTTTGTTCTCTAAAGCAGTTACAGTGGGGTTAACCTGTCGACCATAACTATAACCAAATTGCTTACCCTGAAATACCTCGGCTAAATCCCGAGCATCTTCGTAACCGTAGGCAACACTTGCGTGAATTGGTTTATGCAGAGATCCGTGTTCGATTGTTTCCAATCGATCGCCGTGCACGATCGTAGTGGTGAATCCTTTAGTCGACATCTTTTTCCGTAGGGCTGGTGAGCTTCAACCTCTACTATACTTCTAACCGAGCAAGACAACACCCGAGATTCACAGCTATTTCTTGGCAAGGCTCCAACTTATAGCAAATTAGGTTTAGGACTGAGGGTTTGCGCCCACGAAAGATCAGCTCACTCGGTAGATTAAGCGTCCGAAAAATTTTCTTGGCGCAAATTTTTAGCTCTGTTGTTAGCCAAAAAAGCCTGCATGTCTTGGGCGCTCAAAGGTGCAGAAAAAATGTAGCCCTGAGCTTCATCACAATCTCGCGCAAGCAGGTAACGTATTTGCGCCACCGTTTCCACACCCTCAGCAACAACACTTAAACCTAGCCCGTGCGCAACTGCCAAAATTGCATCAACTAGACTGGCAGTATCGTTCTCATCCTTAATGTCGCGCACAAAAGATTGATCGATCTTCAAGGAAGTCAACGGAAAATCTCTTAGATAGGCTAATGAGGAATACCCCGTACCAAAATCATCAGCGGCAATACCAACCCCTAGATCTCTCAAGTAGCTAAGCTGATCGACAATAAATTGTTTACTCCTAATTAGCGTCTTTTCAGTCAGCTCTAGTTTAACTTTACTAGGCGCCATCCCTACTTCACTTAGCATGGCTTCAAAGCTAGCAGTAAAAGCCTCCTGATTTAACTGAGCTGCCGAGGTGTTTACCGACACAAAAATGTCGTGGCCCAACGCATGCCATTGGATAACCTGCTGCATTGCCTTGCGCTGCACAAAGCTGTCCAGATCTGCCACCAAGCCAGCTTCTTCAGCGAGATCCAAAAAACCGCCTGGCTCCATTAGACCCAAACGTTTATGGTTCCAACGCGCCAGCGCCTCTACACCCATGATCTCTCCTCCAACGAGAGACACAACAGGTTGGTAATAAACTTCTAACTCACCTTTGGCTAATGCTCTGCGTAATTCTTGCTCAAGTTGAATTTGTGCAAATCGATCTTTGTTCATTGAAGCGTCGAAAATGGCATAATTATTCTTACCATTTTCTTTTACGTGATACATCGCAATATCGGCGCTCTGTACCAGAGCAACGCTGGAGGAGCCATGGTCGGGGAACTTAGCCAAACCAACACTCGTATCTACTGACAATTCGTAACCCTCTATAGAAAACGGCTCAGATAAAAGAAAGAGTATTTTCTCACATGCCTGTTGGCCCAATTGAAAACTATGGGCGTTGGGTAACAACAAACCAAATTCATCACCACCAAAACGCGCCAAAACGCCACTAACATCTATTGCGCCTGCGAGCCGCTGTGCAATTGCCTGTAATAACCGATCGCCTATGTCGTGCCCCAGAGAGTCGTTAATTATCTTAAACCGGTCGAGGTCAAAGAACAGGAGCATAAAGGGTTGCTGATCAATGTTGGCCGCAGCAATAGCGGCATCTACTTCACTTATAAACTGCACGCGATTCATAAGCCCGGTCAGGTTGTCATGGGATAGTTGATATTGGATCTGTGCTTCGGCGTGTTTTACCTGGGAGATATCTTTAACTGCTACGTATATTGCGCGTGAGTCAGAACTGTCATTGTTAGACATAACAGTTGCAGAAATTTGCACCCAAAGAAATTGTTCGTCATCGCCTTCGCTACGCAGTCGTACATCAACTTTTGCAGCTGTCTGTATCCCTTCGACTAATTCCGCCAATAATTCATCAACTATGCTTCGATCAGTTGGATAGATCAGCTCGCGCAGAGACTTACCCACAGCTTGCTTGTCTGGAAGCCCAACTAGTTCGTAACTATTTTGACTACAGTAGCGAATATGGCCCTGAACATCTAACAACAATATTAGGTCGAAAGTAGAGCCAACAGCACATTGTAATAAGCTTGCATAGATATCTGTGGACGGCAGAGTGCCGCCGCCAGTTGTCAGCTGATTGACCGCAATGGCTAGATCATGTGCATCAATACCCTCAGCACTCATACTTAATCCATATTATTGTAGTTGTTCTTTTCAGCTTATCACTCACCAACTTTGGGGTCTGCTTGAGCAAAGGGCATATTCCATACCGGAAAAACCCTAGATAACGCCGACAGGGCGAGTGCATGTTTCAACTCCCCACTCTCTACGCTTTCACGCACTTGGGCGGGCTGCATAAACTCTAAGGCGATAGACTCGCCATCGCCTAGATCTTGATCATTAGCCGCATATACATCTTCGGCGAGCCAGTGATGGCAGAGATTATTATGATAAGCGGGATTGGGCTCTACCGCGCCAAGATACGTCCACTTTTCACTAACATATCCCGTTTCCTCTAGCAGTTCACGCGCAGCTGCTGTCTTTGAGTCTTCACCTGGATCAACCATTCCTCCTGGAGTTTCCAAAGTTGTGTAACCAACGCCAAAACGATATTGCCTGATCATTAGGGAGCGCCCTTGACTATCTAGGGCCACCACATTCACCCAATCTACTGATTCTAGAATAATGCGATCAAAGGTCTTGTTGTTGCGAGGGTTGCGCAGAGTATCTACTCGCTTTTCAAACAGCATTAGTCCCGCTTCCTCATAACGCGAGTCTAACTTATCCCAATCTAACTCAGAGTGTTTTGGTTTATGGCTCAAACTCTTATCCTAACTACTTATGTGAGCGTAAATTTTGCTTTGTGGGCGGCCTAGCGAAAAGGGCGCATCCCATGTCCGCCCAACTCTTCAGTCCAAGGTATAACATGATTTTCTGCGGTCACTTCAGCCAGAGCTTCCTCAGCAGTGGCATATTGCGCTAACGTTTCTAATGAACTTAAAGTCGGACCAATCATTTGCCACTGACCATCCTTATGTAATTGCAGAGCAGTACTTGGACTCACCCACTGCCCAGATATGGTCTCTTCGGTATCCGCTAGTGCCACCTGACCTTCGGGCAAAGCTGCAAGAAAAAATCTCGTATCAAACCGACGCGGCACAGAAGGAGGTGTTAGCCAATGGCTAAAATACACCAGACGCTCGGAGGCTATCGATAGATTTTGCGCCTGCAATACCTCGGCCCAAGACATTTCACTAGATAAAAGTTTGCCCCGCAGCTGAGCCTGTAAAACTCGTTGATTTACATCTGGCACATGGATACCGTTTGCATCTCGAGCAAGAAGTACACCCACCTCTTCAAAACACTCTCGCGCCACCGCAACCCAATACCTTATCGCTCCAGCATCTAAGCCTAAGCGCACGCTCGCATCGCTGTCTGCCAAGTCTGGACATAAGTCAGGTTGCCAATCATCCTCATCAACTTTGCCCCCAGGAAAAACATAGAGGTCGGGGAAATCCCCTTTACCAGGACGTTTAACCATATAAACTTCAATGCCATTTGCGCTATCTCGAACAATCATCACGGTTGCTGCAAGTCTTATATTTTCTCTTTGTAGGGGCTGCAAAAGTATTCCTTTTAAATAACAATATTTTTTTAATAATTGCGCGCCACCACAAGTGAACGCACTAATACAACAGTTCTAAGTGGTTCGTCCAACCACCTTGCGTTGCAAAATTTCAAAACAAAATTCGGTCATAATGGCTAACAATGCCGCTGGAATAGCGCCGCGCAAAATCATATCCGAATCATTCAACGACAGTCCAACTACAATAGGCTCTCCTAACCCACCTGCACCTATGAACGCCGCCAGTGTCGCAGTACCAATACTGATGACTGCCGCGGTGCGAATGCCTGCAAAGATAGCGGGCATAGACAAAGGTAGACGCAAAAACCGTAATTGCTCCCACTGCGTTAAACCAAGTGCTCGTGAGACCTTGACCAAGGTTGGATCTACTCCGGACAACGCTGTCACTGCATTGCGCACAATTGGCAGAAGCGAATAAAGGAACAAGGCAACAATGGCAGGCAGTACGCCAATACCAAATATTGGAATCATCAACGCAAGAAGAGCCAGTGACGGAACGGTCTGCATGAGCCCACAGGCATAAACTACGGCATTCGCAACTTTAGTATTACTATAGATCAACAAACTGAGGCCAAGGCCGACAATTATGGCTCCAAGTAATGCCACACCAGTCAATTGTATATGGCGCAAAAAATGGCCCCAGAGTTCTTGCTGCCAAGAGACACTTTCATACTGAGACTGATCCAGCCCTAACTCATTGGACCTACTCGTTATAAAAACATCCGCTACAGCTTGAAAGCTTTTACCTTGTACCACCACTTCGGCGTTGAGCCTTTGCATTTCAAGGTCATCTATCAAATTCACTAAAGGTAAAAGTGCTGAGCGCACTTGGGTGGACAAATCAGTCCGCGCTAATGGGGCTGCACGATAAGCCGGAAAATAGCTCTTGTTGTCGTCCAAAACACGCAGACTGTAGCGCAGCAATTCACCATCGGTACTGTATGCATCAGTAGCATCAATGGCTCCGTCAGCTATGGCTTGGTATGCCAGCCCGTGCTCTATACCTTCAACTTTATGGTTCAGACTGTAGAGTTGCGCAAGCCCAGGCCAGCCATCACCACGTTGTAAAAACTCATGGCTAAAAGCGAATGGCAAATTCGGATATTTGGCTAAATCAGCAATTGTAACTAAGCCCAAGTCTTGGGCCTGAGACTCTCTAACTGCTATGGCATAGGTGTTATTGAAGCCAATCTCGTCGAGCATGTGTAAATCCATCGACGCCAACAGCGTATTGATTTCATCCCTAGTAGGCCTGCCGGGCACCTTTAGCACCGCCTGACTTAGGGTGCCGGTGTACTCCATGTAAAAGTCAATCTCACCATTACGCAGAGCTTCAAAACAAATGAGTGTTCCGCCAAGACCAAAGCGGCGTTCAACGGCAAAACCTTGGCGCTCAAGCACCTGTGCCGCAATTTCCGACAGCAAATAACTTTCACCGAAATTTTTGCTACCGATAACCACCTTGTCGCTCACATTCGCTGTAGGCGCAGTTTCAGTACTGGCGTTAACAAAACTGACGCCTGCATACAGGCACAAGCCCATGACTATCTGCGCTAGAGTACTCATGCTAATTGGCTCTCTATAAGGCGCTCAACATAGGCTGTAGCAGGATGTTCTAATACGTCTTCTGGCGTGCCCGCTTGCACCACCACACCTTGATCCAATATGAGTAAATAACCTGCTAAGCGTTTTGCCTCTCGAAGATCATGAGTCACCAAAAGCGTGCTGACCTGATTTTGTTTTTGCACTGACTCAAACCGTTCGTACAAACCTAACCGGGTGATTGGATCTACCGCGGAAAACGGCTCATCCAAAAGCAGCAGGTCCGGCTCTAACATCAGTGCGCGACAGAGTCCTAGGCGCTGCTGTTGCCCTCCAGAGAGTTGGCGCGGCAGACGGTCAGCCACATCAAAGGGAAGCTCCATAGCATTTAACAGGGTCGCAAAACGCTCATCTATCAAATCTTGGTTCCAGCCTTCTAAACCGGCAATTAGGGTCACATTCTCTTTGGCGCTCATATGGGGAAAAAGACCTGCGCCTTGAACCGCATAGCCTATTTTACGACGAAATGGTTCAAGTTCAGCTTCGGGAACCGGTTTGCCGTTAACGAGGATGCTACCACTATCAGGTTTCTCAAGAGCATTGACCATTTGCAGTAAAGTAGTTTTACCACTGCCACTAGTACCTACTATGGCTGTGGTAACCCCCTTAGGCAGGCCCACTGTTAAATCTGAAAACACCTGAAGATCGCCATAAGCTTTACTAACGCGATCAAATACTACGCAATGAGAATGAGTCGTCATCAGGACTGATCTACCTTCAATGCATAGCGTTGCTGAAGTTGCAGGCCATATTGTTTTAGGCTGTGCAAAAGGCCCAGTTTTTCAGGAGTCAAATCCGTAGCCTCTAACTCTGCTATGGTTTGATAGTACTTTGGTAAATTCAGCCAATCACCATCCTCGGTCAACTTTTCTTGCACAAACTCATGCCACTGACCTTGGTCCTGCTCAGACATCCATTCTGGATAAGAGCGCGCTTTCATCCGCTGGGCTAGTGTTTGCAAACGTCGGTCACGAAAATCCATGTCCTGCCATTCGCCCTCCGCAATTGAGTTATGTAAATGGTTACAACGCGCCTTATCTTCCTCTTGCAGAAAGCCATCATACAAGCCAGCATCCACGTCATTGGCTTTGTCAGCAAAGCCCTGCAGGTATACGCGCCGTATTTTTTCAGCAATTCCCGGCTGCTTGAGGCGCCGCGCCCGTTCCTTAATTTCGCGCATGGACAAACCCAAACGTGACATATTTTCATCGTCTAACACTTCAATAGGTGCAATAAACGGGCAACGATTGATGCGTATTTCTTTCAACGGCGGTCGCTCGTGATTGCCACGTGTAAATAATTTAGCGCGAATTTCATCTTCGCTCCAATCAATCAATGACTGAATATCAGCTGCTAAATCTACGACAATAATAGAATTGGCATTGGTTGGGTGCCGACTCAGTGACATGATCGGCGCGACGCCATAACGCTGGCGCGGATACATTGCACTGACATGTACGCATAATCTCGCGCCATAAGGTTCAAGGACTTTGCGCACCTGTTTTTTCCCGCGCAGACCAAAGTAGTAATCGAATAATTTGGGTTGGTGGGTTTTTATCAGCTTAGCCATACCTACTGTGGCATGTACATCAGACATAGCGTCATGGGCTTTGCCGTGATCAATACCATTGGCCTTAGTCAGCTCTTCCAATTTGTAGACAGGCAGGCCCTCTTCACTTTTAGGCCAGCTAATACCCTCTTGTCGCAGAGCGCCGGTAGCACGAACTAAGTCGATAAGGTCCCACCTAGAGTTACCGCTCTGCCATTCTCGAGCATAAGGGTCCATTAGGTTTCGGTAGAGGCTATATCGCATAAACTCGTCGTCAAATCGCAAACTGTTATAGCCCAGCGCACAAGTACCAGGCTCCGAAAAAAGCTGGTTAATTTTTGCTAAGGCTGCGCTTTCCTTTATGCCCTCACGAGCGAGTAACTCGGGAGTAATACCAGTAACTAGAGTGGCGCCAGGGTTAGGTAAAACATCGTCAGGCAAGTTGATATAAGTACAGTATTCGTCGCCAATTGGGTTGAGGTCTGCATCGGTACGAAACCCGGCAAATTGAACAATGCGGTCCCATTTAGGATTTACACCTGTGGTTTCTAGGTCGTACCAATAGAAACTATCTGCCATGTCAGTTAACCTCGCCCTGAATGCAACAACGATACCCTAATATTAAAACCTTAGCCCTTCCAAGTGGGCCGGCATTTGCAATTTTTGCCGGACTTTTAATGTGGTCTTCTACTGGCAACATGGATGCAGCCATTACGCTGGGGGTTACCGGCTGGGTGGTCATCTGGTGGATTTTTGAACCCATCCCAATTCCAGCAACATCCTTGCTGCCTATGGCTTTGCTACCCATGATGGGTGTGCTCAGTGCTAAAGAGCTAGGGGCCGCTTACGGCAATCCACTGGTTCTACTCATGATGGGCGGCTTCTTGCTGGCCACAGCCCTTGAGCGAAGTGGTGCCCATCGTCGTATCGCCCTATATATGGTGCGTTTATTTGGTGGCAATAGTTCACGCCGCTTGGTTTTTGGATTTATGCTCGCCAGTGCATTTCTAAGTATGTGGATATCCAATACCTCGACAACCCTGATGCTATTACCTGTCGCCTTGGCCGTGCTGGAAAAATCTAAAGATAGTGACCTTGCCGCGCCACTGCTACTGGGCATCGCCTATGCCGCGAGCATTGGCGGGATTGCCACACCAATAGGTACACCACCTAACTTAGTATTTATGGGTGTTTATACTGAAATAGTTGGCGCACCCATCTCATTTGGGCAATGGATGATGTGGGCTTTGCCCATTGCGCTGGTATTGCTGCCTATTGCCGCATTCTGGATTACCAGAAACATGAGTCATCAAGGTGATATCGAATTACCGGAAGTAGGTGCATGGCATTCTAGAGAACGCAGAGTATTCGCTGTTTTTGTCATCACGGCGCTTTTATGGGTCACCCGCACAGGGCCGTTTGGTGGCTGGAGCACTTGGTTTAGCGTGCCCTATACCAACGATGCAATCGTTGCATTCCTTGCGGTTGTAGCACTCTTTGTTATACCCAGCGGTGAAAAAACAGCCGAGGGTAATGTTGTTCGCCTCATGGATTGGGAGACTGCGGAGAAAATACCTTGGGGTATGTTATTGCTCTTTGGAGCGGGCATCACAATAGCCACAGCTTTTACCAACTCTGGATTAAGTACCAGTATAGGCAGTAGCCTGGAGCAGTTATCTGCACTACCTATTCTATTGATGATCGGAGTTTTATGCCTTGCGGTGACCTTCTTAACAGAAGTGACCAGCAACACAGCCACTACAACTTTATTGATGCCAATTTTGGGCGCCGCGGCAGTAGGTGCTGGCTTTGATCCTATTTTATTTATGATACCGGCAGCGATGAGTGCTTCGTGCGCATTCATGTTGCCAGTTGCTACGCCGCCGAATGTGGTCACCTTTGCAACAGGTAGGTTCTCAATCCAAACCATGGTCCGAGAGGGCCTGGCATTGAACCTGTTTGGCGTTATTGTTATCAGCGTTGGCTGCTACCTGCTGCTCACCTGATTCGTCCATCTCAGGCCCATTGGCCGCGGACTGCACTAATTGGGCCAAAGCAGATTGGCGCTCTAAGGTCGGTAATTCTGCCAATTGCGCAACCTCTACATAGAACTCCGCCCAGTTACCTTTAACGCGATCGAATAATTGCTGGAATGCAGGAAGGTAATCTTCATAGGTACCTAGGGAAACTAAAAACGCGTTGTTAAAGTGATCACTCATTAACTTATCGTACCTGCCCCCACCAAGGCTCTCCCGATTTTCTTGATAACAAACTTGTATGTGAGCAAGATACTTTTGCCGAGTTAGCATAATCGCCCGTGGACCACGCTCTTTATCTGCATAAATTGCCGCGAGATCGGCTTTGCTCCGTAACGCGAAATCTTTGAATATTCGCCACTGCGCACTCTGCCCAAGCCATCTTTTGTAGGCGAGTGGTTTATCAAGCTTGACAGATTGCGACCACTCCAAAGCACCCTGCCTACCAACAAAACTGGCAAAACTCTCATTAAACGCTGCGCTACCGGGCACCCATACTTTGCTGTGGGCAAGCTCATGGAACAACAACTGAGCTAGAGATAATGGCGAGTAATCAATAAAACTACTCAGTATCGGGTCATTGAACCAACCTAAAGTTGAATAGGCGGAGACACCACCTACATAGGTTTCAAAACCCAAACGTTGGTACTTCTGCGCAAAAGCTAGCGCATCTTCTTTGGCGTAATACCCCCTATAAGGCGCGCACCCCGCAATTGGATAACACCAGGTCCGGGCTTGCATTTGCAAAGGCTGAGCTGCAAAAACATTCCAAACCACATAGTCGCCAGGCAACTGTACATAACGCGCATATTTACTGCCCACATCGAGTAACAACCTTGTTTCAGCGTGCTGCAAAATTTTCTCGCTCAACTGAAGTTGTTGCCACAGTGCTTTCGGTGTCTGTGGGTCATCTAGCACTGTGCTAACCGGCTGACTACTGAGCATAATTCCTAGGTGCCCTGTCACAGCCTGGTTGTAGAATCCAAGATGCTCACAGCCGCTAAGCAAACAAAGGTATAAACCCAAGAGTATTATTTTGAAGTTGCCGCGCAACTCTGTGAGTGCCAACATAACCATTCCGGCCAATTTAACGAGTTCGTTCATGCATTTTCTCAAAGCAACCTTAGCCTTTATTGCCATTGTAATTGCGACAGTCTGCATGTGCACTGCGCTTACTTGGTGGGCCACCAAACTGTTGTGGTTAAAAGGCTCCGCCCGCTCGCAAAATCTGCAGAAGATGGATAAGGTCATTATTGGGTGGACTAAAGCTAATCGCTGGACCTTCAAGAAACTGAATTTAGTCAACGTCAATATTACTTGGCATGACCAAGAACAAGTTTCTCCGGAAAACTGGTACTTGGTAGTTTGCAACCACCAAACTTGGACAGACATCTTGTTACTCCAAACCTATCTCTTAGATGATTTACCACCGCTCAAATTTTTCACCAAAGCACAATTGATTTGGATCCCCTTTATTGGACTTGCTATGTATGCACTGGGATTCCCTTATGTTAAGCGGGTTAATAAGGCGCAAATCAAACAAAAACCTGAGCTACGTAACGCCGACCGCGACAACGTCTTGATGGCGTGTGAGCGGTTTAAAAACCACCCGACGAGTATTCTTAACTTTGTTGAAGGCACCCGCTATACGAGAGAAAAACATGGGCGCCAAAATAGCGAGTTTAAGAATTTGTTACGGCCCAAGGCTGGCGGGATAGAGTACGTGCTGCAGGGTATGGACCAGCACCTGCACCGACTTGTTGAGGTCACTCTAGTTTACCCGGACGCAGTGCCGTCCTTTGGCGATTTTTTACAGGGTAAATGTCAGCGGGTAGATATTGATATACGGCATCATGCGATACCCGATTGGACCTCCACCCCAGAAACCACCGAACGCAAAACAGAAATCGTGCAATGGGTGAAAAATATTTGGCTAGCAAAAGACCAGCGTATTACCCAAACCATGGAACAGTACGAGATTAACCCAGTACAGTCTGAGCAACTCTAAAGACCTGGCGTTGAGGCTGGGGCAATCTGCCTACTAATATTGGCTAGGGCTTTCTCCAATGCAACTATACGCTTGTTCACAGCCAGCCTATTAGCATCCATTGCTAGCACCGCTTCGCTATTGTCTTTCACTTGACCACTCAGCTCAGAGTTAAGGTTAGCGACAGATTGAGAGGCAATATTGGTTTTATCCGTAAGATCACGCTGCACTCTGAGCATTTGCTGCACTTGTAATTCTAGGCTGGTCAATTGATCTATAACGGTTTGCTGATCTGCCAATGCTTCATCATGGCGACTACTGGCGGCCTTTAGATCTCTGTTACTAGCCAGAACACCTCTCATCGATTGATCTAATTTGGCAACTTTGCTTTGATTTTCCTTAATCCAGTTGCGGTTGCGCTCATTGGCAATTGACCACAATTTGCGAATTTCAGATTCCCAAAGATTTATCTGTTGCTTTGTATCTTCCCCGCCTTGGCTCATGGCGCTATCTGTAGCGGAGAGGCGCTCTTCAAGTTTAATCAAGCGGCTATCAGCACTTTTTAATTCTGCTTCCGTTGCGACCAAAAGTTGCTGCTGGTTAGCGATAAACCAGCCGGCACCCAACAAACCCGCTACCAGCAACGCAAGGATAAGGGTATTGGCTAAACTGCGCCCAGAATTGCTACCTTGCGACCTGCGACTATTGCTTTGGCGATAGTTGCCTCCAGCTTGAGTAGAGAGCGGATCTTCTGGCATGTCACTCATAAAAATCTCACATTTCGATTAGCCAAGAGTATAAAAACTAATCCAGCGAAAGAAAGGTTTTCTCGGCACTTTTTGTGTTTTCGACACATTCTCAAGAGAACAAATGAGACTAGAGGAAAATCACAAATTGCCAAGCCTACTGTTGCCGACAACTTTTCTTAACAAAATTTTGCATCTAACGGCGGCTAAGTCGTCATATTTTGCCCTCATGCTTTACCGCTGAACACCCAAACCCTCTACTTTATACAGATAACTAGACCGCTTATCTGACAAACGACCCCACTCAACAATCTGCAAAGCCGCTCCCTCCAAATACTCGTAATCTCTAGATTCGTGAATCAAAACCTCAAAATTTAGGCTTTGGGTCCGCTAAGTTAAATTGAAAATATTCCGAATAAAATAGTAAGGAGACTGAAATGTCTAACAAGTTAGTTAAATCACCTTTATCCATTGCCGTAAGCGCTGCACTAAGTGTTTCTGTAGCCTGCATCCCATCTGTGAATGCGGATCAAAATCCATTCGCCATGAAAGAACTAAATTCTGGCTACATGCAGTTTGCCGAAGGCAAGTGCGGTGAGTCCAAAGGCGACGAAGGCAAATGTGGCGAAGGCAAGTGCGGCGAGTCCAAAGCCAGCGAAGGCAAGTGTGGCGAAGGCAAGTGCGGTGAGTCCAAAACCAGCGAAGGCAAGTGTGGCGAAGGCAAGTGCGGTAGCTAATAGGTACCATGTCTCCTAAGCCAGTAATAAGCGGCGCAGGTCTTGGTCTGCGCCGCTCCTTTATCGATGATCTTTCTACAAGCTTCCCTCAGTCGGTTAACTTTTTAGAAGTTGCGCCAGAAAATTGGATTGATGTAGGCGGCCGTTTCGCTGCGGCTCTAGAACATGCAACCTCTCACGCGCCCCTAGTCTGTCACGGCTTATCTCTCAATCTCGGAGGATTGGCACCAATTGATGAAGCTTTTGTACATCGAGTAAAAAACTTTTTGGCAACTTTTCAAGTTACACACTACAGCGAACACTTAAGTTATTGCGCTGACGAAGGTCACCTTTATGACCTAATGCCAATTCCATTTACGAGTGCTGCAGTTAACCACGTAGCTGACAGAATCAAACGTGTCCAAGACATTTTAGGCCACCGCATAGCCGTAGAGAACGTTTCCTATTACGCAGCCCCGGGCAAAAGTATGGACGAAATTGAGTTCCTTAATTCAGTCTTAGAACAAGCTGATTGCCAACTTCTGCTCGATGTTAACAATATTTATGTAAACAGCATCAATCACAACTACGACCCAGTCGATTTTCTGCAAGCTTTACCAGGTGACCGAATCGCATATGGACATATCGCCGGTCACTACAACGAGGCCGAAGACTTGCTGGTCGACACACATGGCGCGGATATAATTGATCCGGTCTGGTCGCTTCTTGAACAAGCCTATGATCATTTTGGCGTTTTCCCAACACTACTAGAACGGGACTTTAATATTCCCACCGTTACGGACTTAATATCCGAGGTAGACCAGATAAGTGCTATCCAGGAAAAATTTGCCACCTCCGCAGAAGTACGGGTCTGAATCAATGCAAGCAAATTTCAAAGAGGTACAAAAAGCCTTTACCGCCCATATGCGAGATCCTTCAGTAAACTCTGGGCCAGCGGATATCGAAGATAGAAGGCTGAAAATTTATCGAGACCTAGTTTTCAATAACATTAACTCCTTGATCTCCGGCAGCTTTCCAGTTCTGAAAACCATTTATCCAGACCAAAAATGGTTATCTCTGATAAGGGCTTTTGTTCGAGACCATATCTCGCACACACCACATTTCCCTAAAATGCCACAGGAATTCTTAACGTTCCTAAAAGAAGTAGAGCAACAGGGTACCCTTGAATTTCCCTTTACCTGGGAACTAGCACACTACGAATGGTTAGAGCTGGCTATTGATTTAGATACCCGCAATATCATTCACAAACCTGCGGCTAACGCGGAATTATTTCTTGAGCAATGTCCTGTAATAAACCCTATCTCCACTACTGTAGGGTTTAACTGGCCCGTCCATGAAATCGGGCCAGACCACCTACCAGAAGAGTTGCCAGAACGACCTACCTATATCGTTGTGTACCGAAATGCAGGACTCAAAACGGGTTTTATGGAATTGAACCCGCTTGCTGCCATGTTGTTAGAAAAAATCAGCGCAGACGAAAATCGAACTGGGCAAGAAATTTTGCTACAGATCAGTAAAGAAATAGATCACCCCGACCCAAGCATAATTGTTCAGGGCGGCTGTGAATTGATGTACCAAATGACAGCTAAACACATCCTTTTGGGCACGCAAAAAAAACATAAGCAAGCGAAAACTTAACCCTCTATATACCTCTAGCAAGGAGCTTTCCCATGATTATTAGTCTAGCCACCAAAGCACAAATGTACTTAGACAAGATCAACGTCACAGACTTTATCGCCCCTCTTCTACTCAGACTTTATTTGGTACCAGTTTTTTGGATGGCCGGGTCCATGAAGCTTGGCAGTATGGAAAGCACCATTGAATGGTTTGGCAACCCTGATTGGGGCCTAGGTCTCCCCCTACCATTTCTTATGGCGTGGGCGGCTACACTCACAGAGGTAGTCGGCGCGATCTTCTTATTCTTTGGCTTTGCAACTCGGTGGATTTCTATTCCGCTGATTATCACTATGATTGTTGCAGCGGTTACAGTGCACTTACCTAATGGTTGGCTAGCAATTGCGGAAGGTGGCGGGCTGTTTGCAACCGAAAGAACAATGGGGGCGATTCAACGCTTGGATAGAGCCAAAGAGATTTTACAAGAGAATGCTAACTACAGCTGGCTTACCGAAAAAGGCAGCCTTGTGATTCTTAACAATGGAATTGAATTCGCGGCAACGTATACCATTATGCTAGTAGCACTACTTTACATTGGCGCGGGTAAGCTAAGCTTAGACCACCTTATCGCCAAACGTTTTCAACGTTAACGCACCGGCAATATTAGCCAAAGATACTTTTGGCGCAGTTTTTTAAACAAAAAAAGGCGATCTAAGGATCGCCTTTTTTGCGCCGCGGCCACTAACGGGCAGCAGCTGATCTATATTTTGATTTCTTATAGAACCCGCAGGATACCCGCAAGTAATACAGTCAAAACTAGGCCTGAAACAATCACACCACGAACTGTAGTCAGTGGTCCTTGCTTACCAAACATCGCATTACCTTGCAGCAGTGCAATGATCACCAAACACGCAATAATTGCATTGGTGTTAGAAGCAATGCCACCACTCGAAAGGTGGGCACTTGACCCCATAAACCACAACATGGGCATTGAGAACAATGTGTTGGTACGCGAAGCAAGACCCGCTTTAGGTGCGGCTGCCGCAGCTGCTGGATCTGGTTCGTTACCAGCAGCGACCCCTTGATTCGACTCAACAATGATCTTTTGATTTGGCCAAATAATGAGCCAAACGTTAAGGAACATTAACGTACCCAGAGTTGCGCCAACTGTAATATCGCTTGTTAGACCAGTATGACGATAACCAAGAAGTACGACTCCTGTTAGAAAGGTACCCATTGCACCCCAACGGAACCACCATAAAGCACGCGGCGCTAACTTCGAAAATGCGTCCACTCTTGCATTAGGTTCAGCTTCTTTAAAATACTCAGTTTGAACAAAGTTAAAGTAGTAAAGTAATCCTATCCATGTAATACCGAACAAGACGTGGGCGTACCTCGCCAAGTAATCCATCATCGCAGCGTCCATAAAATCCCCTAGTGTTATTGCGAGCTATTGCTCTGGAAAACGACTACGGAAGGATAACGAATAGCACTTCAAGGCACCAGTAAAAGCCAAATGAATCATGGTATTTCGTAATGGACTGTAACTCTTCTACCCAATATTTGAGCTTTTCACATGAAGCGCCATGAGCCGCAGGTGCAAATTACCGCTGGAGTATGTTTGCCAAAACAAAAAAAACCCGGCTAAAGCCGGGTTTTTAAAGCTAGTGTAGATTGCTCTACATCATGCCGCCCATATCCGGCATACCACCAGGCATTCCGCCTCCGGCACCACCTTCATCAGGCTGATCGCTTACCATAGCTTCCGTTGTGATCATAAGACCCGCAACAGAAGATGCAGCTTGAAGCGCTGTTCTGGTCACTTTAGCTGGATCAAGAATACCCATTGCCAACATATCACCGTACTCACCGGTGGCTGCGTTGTAGCCATCGTTACCACCTAGGGCTGCAACCTTGTCCAAAACAACCGCGCCTTCAACACCAGCGTTGTGAGCGATTTGACGCAATGGCGCGCTCATAGCACGTACCGCTAAAGCAATACCTACTGCTTGGTCTTCGTTATCGCCGACAGCACTCTCAGCTGCAGCAATAGCACGTACCAATGTCACACCACCGCCAGGCACGACGCCTTCTTCAACGGCTGCACGAGTTGAATGCAGTGCATCTTCTACTCGAGCTTTCTTTTCTTTCATTTCTACTTCAGTTGGTGCGCCAACCTTAATCACTGCAACACCACCAGCCAACTTGGCTAGACGCTCTTGAAGTTTTTCACGGTCGTAGTCTGACGAAGTGTCTTCGATTTCTGCACGAATCTGCTTGATTCGACCTGCAATCTCTTCCTTGTCACCAGCGCCATCAACAATAGTTGTATTTTCTTTTGATGAAGCAACACGCTTAGCTGTACCAAGATCTTCTAAAGTTGCGCCCTCTAAAGTTAGGCCAACTTCTTCAGAAATCACTGTGCCGCCAGTCAATACTGCAATGTCTTGCAACATTGCTTTACGACGATCACCAAAACCAGGTGCTTTAGCCGCAGCAACTTTAACAATACCGCGCATGTTGTTTACAACTAGAGTTGCCAGTGCTTCGCCTTCGATGTCTTCAGCAACCACGATCAACGGCCGACCTGCTTTTGCAACGTTTTCTAAAATAGGCAGAAGATCTCGGATGTTAGAGATTTTCTTGTCACACAAAAGAATGAAGGGGTCTTCATGCTCAGCAGCCATAGAATCTTGGTTGTTGATGAAGTAAGGAGACAAATAACCGCGATCAAACTGCATGCCTTCTACAACATCTAGTTCGTTTTCTAGGCCTGAACCTTCTTCAACGGTGATTACACCTTCTTTACCTACTTTTTCCATAGCTTCGGCAATGATTTCACCTACAGCTGAATCGCTATTTGCAGAAATAGTACCTACCTGAGCAATGGCTTTCGTATCTTCACATGGTGTTGCCATGCTCTTGATCTGAACTACTGCAGCGGCTACCGCTTTATCAATACCGCGCTTGAGATCCATTGGATTCATGCCTGCAGCAACTGACTTTAAACCTTCTTGCAGAATGGCTTGGGCCAAAACTGTTGCAGTTGTTGTACCGTCGCCAGCTTCATCAGAAGTTTGGCTAGCAACTTCCTTAACCATCTGTGCGCCCATGTTTTGGAACTTATCTTGAAGTTCAATTTCTTTGGCTACAGATACACCATCTTTGGTCACTGTTGGTGAACCGAAGGACTTGTCTAGAACTACATTGCGTCCTTTAGGTCCAAGCGTAACTTTTACTGCGTCTGCAAGGACGTTTACGCCCTCAAGCATTAGGCTACGCGCGTCATCACCGAATTTTACGTCTTTAGCGCTCATCGCTTATTTCCTCTTAACTCGTGCTAGTGGAAGGAAGGGTTTAACCTTCCAAAACCCCAAAAATTTCGCTTTCGCTCAAGATGAGAAGTTCTTCTCCATCAATCTTGACCGTGCTGCCAGCGTACTGGCCAAATATGATCTTATCGCCTGTCTTAACATCTAAGGCGCGTACGTCGCCGCCATCAGTCATTTTGCCAGGTCCTGCCGCAAGAATTTCACCTTGTGAAGGCTTTTCAGTGGCGGAATCAGGAAGCACGATACCACCAGAACTGATGGCCTCTTCTTCCAACCGACGCACGACAACGCGGTCGTGTAGGGGTCGAATGTTCATTAACTAAATCTCCCAGTTGTTCCAAATACGGAATACTTTCCTAAACATGGGGGAATTACTCGCTAGTTGGCGATAACACCCCCCCACATGATCTGACGTCACGGCGTCAGTTCCCGCTTAGCAGTCTCTAGAAGAGAGTGCTAACGCGAGAGGCAGTATAATAGGGTCAGTACAGGGATATTCAAGGGGTGATGTGAAATAGTCGCCAATATTTGAATACCCAGTGATTAAAAAGAATAACTGGCAAGCGGCCTGAGTAACTATCAGCAAAAAACTGCCTGGCAGATAACCCAACTTATCAATTTACGATCAATCTTGGTCTTTACGCAAAATTTCACCTTCAACGGTGGCACCCGATGACTGCCTCTCTTCGGGGGGAGATTCCACACCCTGCGAACCTTGTTCCGGTGGTGTCCCTCCGGCTGACCCATATTGCACACTGGCATTGCGCAGAATGGCGCCAGCTATAGCCATACGACTGGGTGGAAAGAGCAATAGAAAGCCTATTGTGTCGGTGACAAATCCGGGTGTAATTAACAGTGCACCGGCAATGCCAAGCAAAATACCTTCTGCTATCTCTTGGCCAGGCACCTGCCCAGAATTCATGCGACCAACCCCTCTGGTTAAGGTTGCCAAGCCCTGACGCTTCAATAAAGAAACACCAATAACGGCCGTTAACATGACTAATGCCACCGTTGGTAAAGCGTCAATGTAGCCAGCCACCATGAACAGGAGGTACATTTCAACAATGGGCATCAAAAAGAACAGCAGCAGCCAGGGCATAGGTAAAACCTCTAAGTCTATAAAAGCTAAAAATGGGGGCGAGGCGCGCGCAAATCAACCCAAAAAGCAAAAGTTTGACGATATAGGAGGTTTCAACGACGACTCATTAAAGTTAGATAAACCTCAGCTCATTTGGCAAGTTGTGGCGAGCATCCCTAAGGGTAAAGTCGCAAGCTACGGACAAATAGCCAACCTCGCTGGTCTACCCGGCTATGCGCGCTACGTGGGCACAACTTTAAGCAGACTCCCCGCTGGCACCAAATTGCCATGGCATAGGGTCGTAAATGCTGCACTAAAGATCGCCGAACGTGGTGGCACTAGAATGCTCGAGCAACGCAAGCGCCTTGAAGCCGAGGGCGTAGTCCTCATCAACGGCAAAGTACTGAAACAACACCACTGGGAATTATAGCCGCTGAAAAAAATCTGCCGATAATTTCTAGCCTTCTTTAGCTTCCGCTTTGACTGGATTCCAAGGTGCTACCCAAAACAGCAAAATCATGCCCGGCACCGCTAATAAAGCGCTCAAGTAGAAGAAGTCTGTCCAGCCAATATTGTCTACGATCAAACCGCTGAAACTTGAGCTAACTACCCGCGGCAAAGATGCTAAAGCGGTAAACAAGGCAAGCTGGGTGGCCACCGCCATACGCGAAGTCTCGCGCGCGATAAAGGCAACATAGGCAGACGTTCCAAGCCCCGCTCCGAGATACTCACCAGCAATCACAATTGCCAGAACCCAGGGGTCATTACCAGCCTGAGAAAGCCAAACAAAACCAAAAATAGTGATTAGCTGAAATACACCGAAGACCCACAGGGCTCGGTTAATACCTATTTTGAAAATGGCAACTGCGCCCAAAAAACCACCAATAATGGCAGGCCAAAAAGCGGCGTTTTTAGCAATTATTGCGATCTCCTGCGGAGTAAATTTTGCGTCAATATAAAAAGGCGTTGAGAGCGCAGTAGCCATATTATCTCCAAGCTTGTAGAGCACCATAAAGGCAAGTACAGCTAGAGCAGGCCCAATAGAGCGGCGCTGAAAGAACTCTTGGAAAGGGAGGTAGGTAGCTTGCCACAGGTTTTTTGGTGGTGATGCCAGAGATTTAGGTTCGTTAATGAACAAGGTCAGCAACACGCCAACCCCCATAAATGCGGCCATAACGGTAAAATTTATCTCCCAACTGACTGTTCCAACTAGAAACAACCCCAATGAACCCGGAATAAACCCAGCTACCCGATAGGCCTGAACATGAATGGTATTGCCTAGCGCCAGTTGCCCTTCAGTTTCGAGTATTTCGCGGCGATAGGCGTCCAATACAATGTCTTGAGTGGCACTAAAAATAGCGACGGCTGCGGCGATTAGCGTAATACTCTGCAGCTGAGAGCTTGGCTGCCAATAACCCAATGAACCAATAAAGCAGATTAGGGCAAGCTGTGTAATAAGCATCCAACTTCGTCGTCGCCCTAAATTAAGAAAAGAGTAGCGTTCTACGATAGGCGCCCAAAGAAACTTAATAGCGTAGGGGTACTGAACAATAGTGAAGAAACCAATGGCCGTGAGGCTAACGCCTTCAAGCCTTAACCATGCGGGCACCAATTGAATAAGCAGATAAAGCGGCAAGCCTGAGGCGAATCCGGTTGCCATACAAATGAGCATGCGCCGATCAAGCAGCTGCTGCCAAAGCGACTCGCCAGCTACTTCAGAAGAATCAGTCACGGAAGTTATTGAACTGCAATGGCAATTCTACATCGCTCTCTTTCAACGCAGCCATAGCTGCTTGTAGATCGTCACGCTTCTTCCCTGTAACACGAACTTTGTCATCATTTATTTGGCTTTGAACTTTTAACTTAGCCTCCTTCAACACCTTGATCAACTTCTTCGCATTGTCCTTGTCTAACCCTTGAGCTAAGGCAAATTGTTGTCTCTTTAACTTACCGGCACCCTCAACATCTCCTGGCGTCAATGCGCGGCTATCAACGCCTCTAGAAGTCATCTTGTCGCGCAAAATGTCTTTCAACTGACCCAGTTGAAATTCCTCAGGCGCAGTGAGCAAAATACTCTTCTCCTCTAACTCAATATTCGCCTCTACATTGCGAAAATCAAAACGGGTGCGCAACTCACGCACTGCTTGATCTACCGCATTGCGTACTTCGTGCAAATCTACTTCAGAAACAACATCAAATGAGGGCATAGCTTCCTCTCCTATTAACTGCTCAATAACTGCATGTATGAACCAAGCCTAAATCATAAAAGGCTTCTAGTCGCGTTAGGCAGATGAAAATTCTGCGATTTAGTTCAATGTAATTCGTTATACCATGCTCTGCGCATAACATGTCTACCAGCGCTTACTTGCTAAGGAACAACAAACTTATGAGTCGAATCAGTCGAGTGACCACTAATAACGGCGACCGTGGCGAAACACGGCTAGCTACGGGTAAAAAAGTGGCTAAAGCAGACCCTTTGATCCGAGCGTTAGGTAGTACAGACGAACTCAATAGCGCCATCGGCCTACTTCGCTGTCACCTCATCTCTGGCGCACAAAGTGCGCGGGTGCAAATCACTTTAGGCGAGGTTCAGCAAGCCCTCTTTGACCTTGGCGCTGTGTTAGCCCTTGAGGGTCAATACGATGCTAAAACATTGGTCAGCGGCCAAGATAGCATCGCTCAAGCGATTGCAGCAATGAACGCAAAGCTACCCCCGCTGACTGAATTTGTCATCCCGGGCGGCTCTATCGCAGCAGCTCACAGCCACTTATGCAGAACTGTATGCAGACGATCGGAAACAGATTTATGGGCAGCATTGGACGGCAACACTGAGCTGGAAAACGAGGAAGCTATTGATAACCTGCGCAACGCAGGGGTATACCTCAACCGCCTTAGTGATTACTTTTTTGTCCTGGCGAGAACACTGATGATAGATTCGGAGGAACCTCAATGGCGAGGCCCTCAAAAAGGCGCGTAATATCTACAATGCCAAACGTCTAATATCGCTGAGTATTTGGCTAAGTAGCAGCATAAAGCGCCCACCATCGACACCGTTGATCACTCGATGATCGTAGGACAGAGATAAAGGCAGTATCAGTTTGGGAGCAAATTCTTCACCGTCCCAGACTGGCTCCGTTGCAGAATTCGCCACGCCTAAAATAGCCACTTCAGGCGTATTGACGATAGGCGCAAAACCAGTGCCGCCAATTGCGCCAAGACTAGAAATAGTGAAAGTACCGCCACTCAAATCATCCATAGCTAATTTCTTGTGCCGCGCTTTTTCTGCAAGATTGCCAATGGTTTCACACAACTGCCAAATACCCATTTTGTTGGCGCCGCGAATAACCGGCACTACCAAACCATCTGGCGTGTCCACGGCAATACCAATATTCATGTATTTTTTTAGAACGATCTGAGCCCCGTCAGCATGCAAGGAACTGTTAAATTTTGGATAGGCTTCCAATGTTTGACAACAGGCTTTAACCAAAAAAGCTAAGGGCGTAAGGCTGAGGTTTCTCTCGCTGGCTTCAGGTTTCAAACCCTTACGAAAGACCTCTAATTCTGTGATGTCGGCTTTTCCATGCTGAGTCACGTGGGGTACATTGAGCCAACTGCGATGCATATTCAAAGCAACCTGCTTTTGAATACGCGATAGCGACACCTCTTCGATTTCACCAAAACGGGAAAAGTCTATTGCAGGTACCATTGGAATGCCCCCGGCCGTTCCAGCGCTTACGCCAGCTGCCTCCTGTTTGAGCTGAATTTTAACATATGCCTTAACATCGTCTTTAGTTAGGCGTCCGCGATTGCCGGTACCGGTTATTACAGACAAATCGGCGCCTAGCTCACGCGCCAATCTACGCACTGCAGGACCTGCATAAACGTGTTTATCCGTAGCCGCACTAACCGGTGGTGCTTCGTCTCCACTTGGTGGTGCGGCCGCCGAAGAACCTCTCCTTGACTGCAAGTTCTCACCAGCGACTGTTGCCGCGGGAGGCAAAGTTGAGTCGCTGGCAGCGGATGTTAACTCAACGTTATTTGTATCATTGGTAGCAATCACTGCAATTAAGCTACCTGCCCGGACTTGTTCACCAACACTTAATGCAAGACTTACAATCTCACCACTGATTTCCGCAGGAATTTCCATAGAGGCCTTGTCGGATTCCAACACTAGCAACAAATCCCCGACATTAACGGTATCCCCTTGGGTAATACCCACCTCAATTACTTCTACTTCATCAATATCGCCAAGGTCAGGAACTAATACATCTAGTTTTTGAATTTCTGCTTGCTTAGCTGGTGTTGCTATAGCTGGCGCCAGATTGCTCTCTGCTTGGGCTTGAACATTACCCTTTTCGCTCTCTTCGCTCTCATTTGTCTCTTTTGTCTCTGCCTTTTCCTTTGCTCGCTTTTCTATCTTTTGACTTTCGATCTCTTTTACAGAATCTTGCTTTTGCTCAGAAGTGATGGCGGCTATCACCGAGCCTTCGTGCACCATATCGCCTAAACTAACGGTAAAGTTCTGTATGATGCCTGCAATGCCCGCAGGAACTTCCATAGATGCTTTGTCGGACTCAATAACAATGATAGCTTCGTTTTCGCCTACATGGTCTCCAACAGCCACACAAAGCTCGGTCACTTCCACTTCGTCGATATCGCCCAAATTGGGTACAAGTACGTCCAAATCGTCCTCACTTAAATATTCGGCAGACCAATAACTGCTGCCATGTATTTTGCTGCTCTTATCTTAATTAGACCAAACGCGGGTTGGTTTTATCTGCATCCAAGCCCATCGCTGCTTGAGCTTCTTCAACCACTTTAGGCTCTATCTTGCCTGCCCGCGCTAGTTGACCGAGTGCTGCTAAAACAATGAAACGGCGATCAACTTCAAAAAAGTGGCGCAATTTTTCTCGTGTGTCGCTGCGCCCATATCCATCGGTACCTAACACATGGAATGGCGCATCTATGGCACTACGTAACTGTTCCGGCAACGCCTTCATATAATCTGAAACTGCGACTACTGGAGCACCCGCCCAACGCTTGCTCGCTTTCTCGTTCATACACTGAGCGACATAAGATTGCTTTGCTTCGGATGTTGGGTTCAACAAATTCCACCGCTCTACATCCTGAATATCTCTGGCTAATTCGGTAGCGCTAGTTAAACTCCAAACCTGCACCCCCAGGCCAAACTCTTCCACTAGCATAGTAGCCGCTGCAATAGCTTCCAATAGTATAGTGCCACTACCAAACAACCTTACCGCTGGCGCTTTGGCATCTCCCTGCTCTGAAAATAGGTACATGCCCTTAACTATGCCGTCCTCAACGCCTTGGGGCATCTCAGGCTGCTGATAAGCTTCGTTCATCAACGTGATGTAGTAATAAACCGCCGCGTTTTCAGCATACATATGTTCTAGCCCCCGATGCACAATCACCGCCAACTCGTAAGCGAACGCAGGGTCATAGCTGATGCAGTTAGGAATTGTGGCAGCGAGCAAATGCGAATGGCCGTCTTGGTGCTGCAGGCCTTCACCATTTAGAGTGGTTCTACCTGCAGTACCACCTAACAAAAACCCTTTCGCTTGAGAATCACCTGCGGCCCACGCTAAGTCGCCAATACGCTGAAAGCCAAACATCGAGTAGTAAATATAGAAAGGCAACAGTGTGAATTGATGGGTACTGTACGAAGTCGCAGCAGCCATCCAAGCAGCAAACGCTCCCGCTTCGTTGATTCCAGCTTCTATTACTTGACCATTCTCGGACTCTTTATACGCGGCTAAGGCATCGGAATCTTCGGGCTCATAAAGCTGTCCTACAGAGGAGTAAATCCCGAGCTGGCGAAACATACCCTCCATACCGAAGGTTCTAGCCTCGTCGGGCACTATCGGCACTACTCGCTTGCCTAACGATTTATCGCGGATTAATGAACCAAGAATGCGCACAAACGCCATAGTGGTACTAATGCTGCGCTTACCACTACCTTTTAGCTGAGCCGCAAAAATCTCCAATCCGGGGACCTTCAAAGTAGTCTTATCTAAGACCCTTTGGGGAATAGCACCGCCTAGCGCGTGGCGCTGTTTATTCATGTAGGTGATTTCAGCGCTGTCTTCAGGCGGCCTGAAATAGGGCACGTCTTCGAGCTGAGCGTCCGCCAAGGGGATATCAAATCTGTCGCGGAACTGCTTCAGCTCCTCTAAATTCAGCTTCTTTACTTGGTGGGTGGTGTTTTCTGATTCACCGGCATCTCCCATGCCATAGCCCTTAACCGTCTTGGCCAAAATAACAGTGGGTTGACCCTTATGTTCGGTAGCGGCTTGGTAGGCGGCATAAACTTTGAATGGATCATGACCGCCTCGATTAAGCCGATAGATATCTTCATCAGTAAGATGTTCTACCATTTTTAACAATTCTGGATGCTGCCCAAAGAGTTTATCTCGAACGTAGCCACCACCTTTCGCCTTGAAGTTCTGATACTCCCCGTCGACAATTTTGTCGAGTTGGCTTTGCAGTAAGCCGTGTTTGTCTTTTTCTAGTATTGGATCCCATAGTCGGCCCCAGACAACTTTGAGCACATTCCACTCGGCGCCTCTGAAGTAACCTTCTAACTCTTGGATAATTTTGCCGTTACCACGCACGGGGCCGTCGAGTCTTTGCAGATTACAATTCACTACAAAAATTAGGTTATCGAGTTTTTCGCGACCGGCTAGAGACAATGCACCTAGAGATTCTGGCTCGTCACATTCGCCATCACCTAAAAATGCCCAGACTTTGCGATCGCCCATTTCCACTAAACCACGACTGTCTAGATATTTCATGACATGCGCTTGGTATATAGCTTGCAAAGGTCCAAGACCCATAGAAACTGTTGGAAACTGCCAGTAATCGGGCATGAGCCAGGGGTGCGGATAGGACGCTAAGCCTTCGCCATCGACTTCACGGCGAAAATTGTCCAACTGATCTTCTGAGAGACGGCCTTCCAGAAACGACCGCGCATAAATACCTGGTGCGGCGTGACCTTGAAAGTAAATAAGGTCCCCTGCCGTAGAATGCGTTTTAGTTTGATCCGCATTAGGCGCCTTAAAAAAATAATTAAAACCTACATCATACAAAGTAGCTGAAGAGGCAAAGCTGGAAATGTGTCCACCCAAATCTCCAGGGCGACGATTTGCTCGAACCACCATGGCCAGTGCGTTCCAACGAATCAAGCTGCGAATACGGCGTTCCATGAACAGGTTGCCTGGCATAAACGCTTCTTGAGAGGTCGGAATAGTGTTGCGATAAGGTGTAGTCACCTTGTACGGCAAACTTGCACCGGTCTTTGTTAGTTCCGCTGAGAGGGTACGAAGCAACTGGGTTGCACCCGCAACACCATCGCGCTTTAGAACACCCTCTAGAGCGTCTACCCATTCCTGTATTTCTTCCACATCGAGTTTAGCCTGCTGCTCCAACCGATCCTGTGAATGCATATACCTATAATTCCTTTATTAAATACCTAGGGAGAATTTACGATGTTTGAATACAGCCCTTGAAAAAGCAGGTTCCAGTCAAACCCTATACCAGGATCGCTCTTACGCGCGGGGGCAATTTCCATATGACCTACAATTGCATCAAAACCAATACTTGGATACCTCGCAAGCAGCCAGCGACAAATGGCAGTCAACACACGATACTGAGCCTGAGTAAAGGGCGAATTGACAGTTCCTTCCAGTTCGATGCCAATACTGTACCTATTACAGCCACTTCTATGCTGCCAACTGGAAACGCCAGCGTGCCAAGCTTGATGATCGAAGCCGACAAACTGCTGAATATTGCCCAAGCGATCAATAAACAAATGCGGCGCTACGTGCACGCCTTCAAGATCATGAAAACTCGGATGCTCGGTTATATCTAGTTGATCTAAGAACAATCGTTCAGGAGCACCTGTTGCGTATTGCCCTTCCGGCAAAGAAACGCAGTGCACTACAATGAGTTCCGGCAAACAATTATCAGGGCGCGGCGCGCTGTTTGGACTTGAGGTCCAGTTAGCGCTGGGTAAGCGATGATGATTTTTTGCCATCATTTTATAATTCCTGTCACGCCTTCAGCTTACACTGCTGCGACCACTTTGTAATGAACAGTTTTTCTTTACCGTCTCGAAATTTACTTTAGCAGCGGCATTGCGCAGAATACCGTCGAGAATTTGACTCCGACATTTAGGTAGGCCCGTTTATGCACAACCAATTAGATCCACAATCTTTAGCCGACGAAGTGAAAAAAAATGTGGCGGCGGCCCTGACTGAAGATGTTGGTAGCGGTGACATTTCTGCCAGCCTTATTGCCCAAGATCAACAAGCAAGCGCCACAGTGATCACTCGTGAGAATGGCGTCTTTTGTGGCAAAGCTTGGGTAGATGAAACTATCTATCAGGTAGATCAGGACATTGCCATAGAATGGCATGTTGCCGACGCAGACACTCTGACAGCTAACCAAGTACTGTTCACCCTTACCGGTAGCGCACGCAGTTTGCTAACTGTAGAGAGGACAATGCTGAACTTTGTGCAATTACTTTCTGGAACTGCGACCCGCACTGCACGCTTTGTTAGGCTGATTGAGAGTTACAAAACGCAACTTCTAGATACCCGCAAAACCGTACCGGGTTTGCGCCTAGCTCAGAAACATGCAGTACGCTGCGGCGGCGGCAGTAATCATCGAATTGGGCTCTTTGACGCATTCTTACTGAAAGAAAATCATGTCGCCGCAGCTGGCGGAATTTCTGCAGCGATTAAATTAGCTCAAGCCTCGCATCCGGGCAAAACCATTGAAGTAGAAGTAGAAACTTTAGAGGAACTAGATCAAGCAACTAATGCTGGGGCAGATATAGCCCTCGTCGATAATTTTTCTATAGATGATACAAAAGAGGCGGTAAGACGCAGTGCAGGTAAAATTTTACTTGAAGCCTCTGGCGGCATCGAGGCAGATACCATCAGTAAAATTGCTGCTACGGGCGTAGACTTTATATCCAGTGGCGATCTTACCAAAAGCGTCGACCCATTAGATTTGTCCATGCGCTTCAACGCATAAGCCGGCTGTTACTCTGCGGACTTGAGGGCGGACGAGAGCGCGGCAAGCTTGCCATCAATTTGGGTGGTTATTGGCGCGTCAAGTATGTGCATAATCAATGGGTAAATGTGCACGTTTTCCACAGCAGGCAAAACCAAACCTGACTTCAAACTCGGCCCGGTCGCCATTAACACACCCTGCATATCCACGTTATTTTTCGCCATGTAGCCGTGTGCACCCTTAACCACTCGACCTTTATCCTTTGCACGACGCAGCCCGATATATCCGTTGCTCTCAGCGACCAAAACTAAATCTGGAGTGCGCGGATCACTCGGCGAGAAATGAAATGCGTCAGGAAATTCAGGGGCCTTGAAGGCTTTAACATTCACCACACTGCGCAACTTTTCATAGGTCCGCACTACGAGACTTTCATCAGGGCTATAAAAATAGGCCAGAGCGCCCCCTGGAACAAGCTTCGACTTGCCACGCCATTGCTGCAAATCAATATGGTCATCGAGGTAAACCACTTTTTCCGGCGCCACTGAACTCATGCCATGATCGGAAGTGATGAACAAATTCACTGGCAAATCTAATTGCGCAAGACCTTCCAGTAAAACCCCAACCTGCTTATCCACTGCCTTTATCGCATTACGCACTTGTTTGGAGTCTGGACCATGGTTATGCCCTGCACTATCTACAGTAGAAAAATAGAGTGTCAGGAAACGCGGCCGTTGGGCTTGAGGCAAACGCAACCACTCTAGCGTTTTTGCAACCCGTTGAGAGTTTGGCACCCGCCCACTATAACGCTCGTAAAATGTTGGATACGCGCCTTGAATATCCGCTTCGCTGCCCACCCAAAAGAAACTAGCAGTGGGCATACCCGCCTGTTGAATCGCCTGCCACAAAGGTACTCCGCCATACCAAGACCCATCCGTAACAGCATTAGAATTTTTCATCGTGTACTTTTGTGCACGCTGTCGATCATAGAAACTATTACCAATTAGCCCATGATTTCCTGGGTATAGGCCGGTAACAATACTGTAATGGTTCGGGAAGGTGCTAGTTGGAAAGCCGGGTATCAGACCTCTAGATGTGACACCTGTCGCGGCAACTTTTGCTAGATTTGGCGCATCGTACTTTGCCAAATAGTCGTGACGAAAGCCATCTAACGACAACATAACGACATATTGGTCTTGCGCACTTTCTTTATATTCTTTGCTGTCTTTGCCCTCTTTGCCCTCGGATAACGCAAAAACGTTGGGTGAACAAATGCTAAATATTAGAACGCTAGCTAGAAGACTAGCAAAAATTTCAGAGTGTCTTGGCATATACCACCTCAAAATTTAGTAACCTCATCTGCAAACAAGCCCGAATTCAAGGCTCACTCTATACCGAAGCGGCCACGCACATCTTCGCCCAAAGATTGCTTCAAAGGGCCAAGCCATTGCTCGTAATTTTGCCAAGCGTCTAGAGCTGTGCGGAATATGGGTTGGCGAACTTGCTCTGCGCTGGGCGTACGAACACTGCGCTTGTTTTCGTGAAAATCCACGCAACTTTGTTCAAAAGGTAAGCCGCAGAAGTCTAGCATGCGTCGCACCTGACCCTCTAAGTCATCCACCACATCTTCGTGCTGCACGCGTAATACAAAAGCCGGTAAAACGTCATCCCAATGATCCATCAGCTCAACATAATTGCGATAGTAAGCACCCACCTCTTCCAGGCCATAGGTGAACTCTTGCCCCTCAAAAAACAATTGTTTAAACCCACTAAAGCAACAAGACATTGGGTGACGGCGCGCGTCTATAATTTTGGCATTGGGTAATATCATTTTGATAAGCCCAATATCGCGGAAGTTATTGGGCATTTTATCAATAAAAAACGGTGCGCCTTCACGGTGTACTTGGGTTTCATCGATATAAGTCTGACCTAATCGCTGGGCGATCTCGGGTGTCAGTTTTTCTAAAACCTGCGGGTATCTTGGCTCTTCATTAACAGTGCGACGGCCATTCAACCGATGCGCAATCGCGGGAATGTTATTGAGTTCTAACGTACCGTCTACCATGGAGTGGGAGGCTAAAATCTGCTCCAACAAAGTGGAGCCGGCCCTTGGTAACCCAACTATAAAAATCGGGTCTGGAGCTAGGCAACCAGAATTGCCAAAATTTTGGAAAAGCTCAGTAGTACAAAACTTCTGCTGTAGCTCTAACTTATAGCTCATTCTTTCTTTATCGTATTGAGTCTGCTCTTTTTTCAACTCATTGCCGAGCAAGTAATATTTTGCAGACGCAGCATAGTCTTCAGCGTCTTCCATAGCTTTGCCAAGCGCAAAGCTAAAATGGATTTTGTCCTCTAAGGCGGTTGCATCAGATTGCTGATGCTCTCGCATATGTTCTATTTCTGTACTGTCGAACTGGTAGGTCTTGAGGTTGGCTAGACTCCAAAATGCATCACCAAAATCTGGCCTAGCGCGATAGACAGATCGATAAGCCTCAACCGCCTCCTCTACCCGGCCGACGGTCTTCAACGTATGGCCTCGCAGCAAATGGGCTGGAGCGGCATCAGGATCAGCGGCCACAAACTCATCATAAAGCGCCAACGCTTCTTCGAACCTACCTACCGCAACACATTGATTTGCGTAAGCGAAACGGTATTGACGATTTTCAGGCTCGGCGTCTAATAAAACTTGCGCCTGCTCCATACAAAGCTCGAATTTCTGCCGCTTGTACAGCACATTCATATAGTCAAAGCGCACTAACCTATTATCAGGCTCATAGACCAGCGCGCTCTCGAGAATAAATTCGGCATCGTCTAGCACGTTGGTCTTAACGCCCAAATCCGCCAGAAGGCGCATGCCCTCAATATTTTTAGGGTTCTTCTGTAAGAAATTCCGACACAGCTGTTCGGCTTTTGATAATTTACCCTCTTCCATCATATTCCTGACACCAAGAAGCTCGGGCGGGAGGGCAGCAAGACGCTGATATTGATCTTTATAATACTCGTGGGCTTTGTGATCAAGCTTCGAATCTACCAGCAGCATCAGCATCCGCCAGCTGGCTATTAAGCTGCTGTTAAGTGTTACCGCCTGTTGAAAGGCGCTTCGAGCTTCGAGAATGTTGTTGCGCGACATAAAAATATGACCGCGTTCTTGCCAAGCGCGACCGTAGGTTGGCTCTATGTCTATAAGCTTTTGCAGAGTGCTCAATGCACGATCATAGTTTTCGCAAAATCTCTGAGCCACTGAGGTGAGATACAGCGCCTCTGAGTGATTAGGATAGTCACCAAGCAAGCGCGCTAAAGAAACCTCGGCTTCAGCGAATTCCCCAGCCTGAACCTTTGCCTTACCCTGAGACAGGTAGTCTGCGGCTGCATCCAATGAGAGCTTTGATGGATCATCACTTTGATGGGTATGGTTACTGCCAGACATATTATTTCCCGTTACTTGGTTTGTCGATAGATTTACAGTCGCCTAATTATAGAGTGATACCCCTAAAACAAGAAAGGCGAGCCTAAGCTCGCCTTTCTCCCTTCTTCGAGTTAGAGAATTTTAACTACTCATTAAAATCATAACTGAAACGCATACCGATCGTGCGAGGACGGTTGGTAGTAGTTCTTTCAAGGAAATCCTGACGGTTGATGTGCAGCTGAGCACGCTCATCGGTCAGGTTGTTGACGTATAACTCAATACCCCACCCGGTATCAGTGGTTAAACCCACGGAGGCGTCCACAATGATATAGCTATCCTGCATAGTGTTTGGCTCAGTTGTTGTATCAACAATAGAGTTCAATGCTTCATCAGCGTACTTAGCACCAAGCTGCCAGAAGCCTTCTTTTCCGCCAGACATATCCCAGTAGTAACGTGCACGCAGATTACCTTGTAACTCAGGCGTTAACGGTAGAGGGCGACCTTCGTCCTGAACCACAAAAGAGAAACCAGGATCAACTCGGACCAGCTCTGTCTCGTTGTAAGACATTGCGCCAAACAGTGTTAGGTTATCGCTGATTGCCCAAACCATGTCCATTTCAATACCATTAATTTCGGCATCACCACCATTGTCTACAATAGTAAAAATAGAGATGTTCTGAGAGTCAAACTGAGAAACCTGAATATCCTCCCAATCAATTTGATAAAGAGACCCATTCAAACGCATTTTCCCATCTAACAAGGTCATCTTCCAACCTAGCTCTAAGTTTTCAAGCGTATCGGAATCAAACTTGTATGGCAGGCAATACCCCGGGAAACCGTTCACTGCGTTTGCTGCCACTGGGGCACATTCCGTACCAGGGCTATAAGTGCCCTTCTGCGCAGCACCACGATTGAACCCAGGCGGTCGATAACCCTCTGAAGATGTTACGTAGAGCAACATATCTTCGTTGGGTGTCCAGGTCACGGTAAATTTAGTAATCGTATCAGTGGTACTAATTGGCTGCAGAACATTGAACTTCTGTCCATAGTCTCGACCACCGGTAACGTTAGGAATCACATCGTTTGTGGGATCAGCATCATCCACAAAGAGGGGGCGGTTTCCGTAGCGCCATGCGCCATAACCGGTAAAACCATACTCCAGATCATAGTATCTCGCAGAACCGGCAACTGTGAGATTTTCCGTAAGATCGTAAGAAAGCTCACCAAACACTGCCATTTGTTCCTCGTTACGATGGTTATCGTTACGGAACTGAGTTGCTGCGTTGACTAAGCCACGGGCGTTAGCATCGGCGCCATCCAATGAAGAATTGAGGTTAATATCAATCGGCGTAAATCCAGCCTCTGCTGGCCCCAAATAGTTGAAATTACCTACGTGAAGTATTTCCGCATCCTCATAAAATATGCCACCAGTAAAGCGGGCAGCGTTATCTGGATCAGTAGACACGCGGAACTCATGAGTCATACGAGTGTTTTCATTTTCTGCATTGAAGTTATTAGCAGGATTTCCACATTCAATAACGCCAGTATTTCCCCCTAACGTAGGATCCCAGCTATAGTTCGCCTGACCAACATTAAGCCCGTGGTAGTAAGTACCAGTTAGGTATTCGCACTGATACCCTGGAATAAAAGCACCAATATTAGAGTAACCCGTATAGTCCAAACGCTGCGAGACTTCACGGTCCAAGAACGCACCGGTATACACTAGGTCCAAGGCACCAGCACGGCCCTCTAAAGTCCATGCAAACTGAGTGAATTCGTCTTCCAGCGAATCTTCAGTGAAACGCGCAACCTTCAGGTCGCCCAAAGCTTCGTCGTAATCGAAAACACCCTGGGTCTTTAACGATTGCTGGTTAAACTGAACCAAAGCCGACCAGTTGTCGTTAATGAGGTACTTAGCGCCTAAACGCATGCCCTGATAAGACGCATCATTAAAATCGTCTTCGACCAAAGCCGAGCTTGATGCTGTAGTGTAGTTAACCGGAATAGTCACGCCACCAGGCCCAACTACAGTTCCATTACCAAACACATGGCCTTCGTCAAAATCTACCGAAGCGCCTGGGTAAGCAGGGTTCAGCGCAGGGTTAGCAGTGAAAGTAGATTCAACATTATCGATGTATCCACCTTTATTATCGCTATAGACCGCGGCACGAAACGCCAGCTTGCCGTCTATAACTGGAATATTGATCATTGCTTCAACTTTATTGCTCGCTTCACCACCGGAGGTGTTCGAGTACCCTGCGGATACGCTGGCTGCAAGTTCGTCGATAATTGGCTTATTGGTGATCAAGCGAACTGTACCCGCTTGTGAGCTAGCACCATAAAGTGTTCCCTGAGGTCCAGGAAGTACTTCGATACGCTCCATATCAGTTACATATACATCTAAGTTACGACCACCGGCAGTTACCGGCTGTTCGTCCAGATAAAGAGCAACGTTTGGTGCGGAACCCTGCGATTCAGCAACTGAGATGTTAATCGCATCAACTGCCGCGCCACGGATATAAATTTCGTTCTGGCCAGGACCACGACCACCCGCATTTACACTTGGAAGAAATTTCACATAGTCTTCAAAGCTAGTAACGTTTTGCTCTTTCAGCGTGTTTTCAGTCATAGCCTGAACAGCAATTGCCACATCCTGCATGCTCGCTGATCTTTTGGTTGCAGTAACCACAACTTCTTCGATGACGCCCTGATCGGCGCCAGCGTGAACCGCTGTCATCGACACTATGGCTGACATCACGGCCTGGTTAATCTTGCTTCGTTGAAATTTCAAATCTCACCCCTTGTAGTAATTTTCTTAATAGTCTCAGACATCAAAAATCTTGCCAATTTCTTACTATACATATGTTTAGTGGACTAAAGAAATAAAGCGATTTCACCCACTAAAGCAGCCTACTATATAACAAAACCCAGCAAATATTCCATAAAACTGAAATAAACATAGCGTAGGGTCCGAAAAAATTACTTATAGTACATATGAATCCATTGACAAAACGACGAACAAAATAGGCAAAACACCACCTACTCTAAGAAAAAAGCTACCGATCATCACAATTTTCGTACTAGCCTTTTACCCATGAAGCATTGCGTGATCTAATCTGCGGAATTTAGCGGCAGGGTCAAAACAATGGCTCTGCGAGAGTATGTGACGCAACTACCACTTAAATTAGGCAACACTTAGGAGTAAAACCTCTGAGCCAAGAAATAGAAGTCCTTATTACGATTAGGCAAATAATTCGAGCGACCGACTTATACTCAAGACAACTGAGCAAAAAGTCAGGACTAACAGCACCCCAGCTGTTGGTATTACAAGCCATTCAAGAACTCGGCGCGGTGGCAATTTCTAAACTATCGACCAAGGTAAGCCTGAGTCAGGCTACCGTGACCAATATTCTTGATCGTCTTGAAAGTAGAGGTTTGGTTGCGCGACACAGAAGCCATTCGGACAAGCGAGTGGTGCACGCCACGCTAACTGAAGAAGGTGAGTCAAAAATCGCCACCGCGCCTAAGCCCCTGCAAGACGTGTTTAGTACCGCGTTCGAAAAATTAGAAGAATGGGAAAAATCTATGATTGTTGCGTCACTTCAAAGAGTAGCTGGCATGATGAACGCGGAGAATATAGATGCATCACCCATGCTCCACGTAGGCATTGCCGATGAAGCGCCAAGAGAGATCGAATAGCGGCCTCAAGAATAAGCCCCGTCAACTTTTTGCCCTGAGCCTTGGCCAAAAGCCTTGCCTAAAAGCCTTGCCTAAAAGCCTTGGCTAAAAGCTTAAATTGCGCCAAAGCCCATGCCTACCACCAACACTTAGATCCAATGCAGAAAAGCCAAACATCAGGCTTTGAGCTGGTCACCAACCGCCTGACAAAATTCAGTTGTACTGGAATTGCCACCCTGATCTTTCGTTAATGCCAACCCTTGAGCATAAACCTCTTTCACCGCGCCCTCTAACCTTGCAGCACCGTCAGCAAAACCCAAATACTCCAGCAGCATAACTGCCGACAATAAAGTGGCCGTTGGGTTGATAATATTCTTCCCAGCAATATCCGGGGCGGTACCGTGAGCAGATTCAAAATAAGCATAATCTGCACCGTAACAACCAGAGGGAGCCAATCCTAACCCGCCGATCAAACCTGCCGAGCCGTCAGACATAATGTCGCCATACAAATTTGGCATCACCACTACATCTAAATCATGGGGGTTGGAAATCATCCGACAAAGGAAGTCGTCTACAATAAAATGCTCAAAAGCGATATCAGAGTACTCTTTAGCAATGCTCTGACCGATCTCTAAAAATAAACCATCAGATACATTGAGCATATTGTATTTACAAGTCACCGTAACTTTACGCTGACCATTGCGCTGTCGAGCAAGTTCAAAGGCATGCCGAATAACTCGTTCAGAGCCTGCTTCGGTAATCGCTTTAATGGCATATTTGCCGGGGCCGAGATCGCCAATATTGGCTCGTGCATGGGGGGAGAAAAAGTTCAGAGCTGCAAGGTCATCGATATCACCTTCCAGCCCTAAGTAGAGGTCCTCAAGGTTTTCTCGCACAATGGCAAAATCGATACCTTGCGGGCTTGCCATAGGAGAATTAAATCCTGGCATCCACTTACATGGGCGCACGTTTGCAAAAGTCTGCTTGCCCCAACGCAAATAGAATAGCGCAGCCGTGCTATCACCGCTGGTAGAACCAAAAAAAGTTGCGTCGGCGTTATCTATGGCGGCCTTAGCTTCAGCGGGGAAAAAAGCGCCACTGGCTGCCATTGCAGCGGTTCCAATGAGCGGGTAACTGAACTCTATATCCAGGTCCATAGACTTAAGAATATCTACCACTGGCACCATTACTTCCGGTGACGCATCGTCACCATTAAAAACTGTAACTTGCTTAGTTGTAGCTGCCATTAACCTTCTCCTCAATAGACCCTCTGACCACACACTCTAGCGCAAAGTTTCTGCACTCACATCCCGCACTATCTTTCTTAGCAGGTCGTGATATAAAAGTAGGCAGAGGAGGAATTGTTATGTCATACGAATATATCGAGGTAGATGCGAGTATAGGCGCTGTGGGTGCCGAAGTATCAGGAGTGGACTTATCCGAGCAACTGCCAGCCGACGTAATCGCTGAAATACATCAGGCATGGCTGGCGCATCATGTATTGTTTTTTCGCGGACAAAATCTATCACCAGAGGCTCAAGCAAACTTTGCAGCAAATTTCGGCGAGCTAGATAAATATCCATTTATGCAGGCGTTAGAGGCTAGCCCCCACGTTATTCCGATCATTAAGGAAGTCGACGCAAAAATGAACTTTGGCGGTGGCTGGCATACCGACACTTCTTATCAACTCACTCCGCCCAAGGCGACACTCCTGTATGCAGTTGAGGTGCCAGACGTGGGTGGTGATACCTTATTCGCAGACGCAACCACCTCGTACAGCCATTTGAGCCCGGCGTTGCGGGAGATGCTGGAACAACAAACAGGCGTCTTTTCACCAAAATTGGTACACGGTGAAAAAGGCGATTATAAAAGCTCAGAGGCCGAGAAAAACCTTGGCGCGGCTTACGGCGGTGATGCCACCTTTGCAGAATCTGAGGTGGAACACCCAATCATCCGCACTCACGCGGAAACTGGCAACAAGAGTATTTATTGCAGCATTCCTCACACATTAAATATAAAGGGGTGGACGAGAACCGAGAGTCTAGCAATCTTCAAATTCTTAACCGCGCACTTAACTCAAGAGGAGTACGTTACGCGGTTTCACTGGACTCCAGGTACTTTGGCTATGTGGGATAACCGCTGTGTCTTTCACCATGCACTTAACGACTATGAGGGCCATAGGCGTCATATGCACCGTGTCATTGTTAAAGGAGAAAGACCTGCATAACAGCACAAGCGATCATTTCGTAAGTGCCTTTTATGGAGGAATCGCTGCCCTGCCAGCCTAGGTGAAGGGCATGGATGAGCACGGGCATGTGCCTTCAGACATCGAACAAACGACAATTGCCTACAAGGATATGCAAAGTGCGCTCGCTGAATTCAGTGCAGATAATGTGAAAGAGACAATGGAAGAACTTCAACCCTCCTCGGTGCTTACCGAAAATCCGATCAACTGCCGTTTTACATAGTTGCCGCTGAGTTTGCTGAAGAAATCCAACATACTCATCTGCCAACCATACTTGTCTCTCAGCGCCGCATAAGCTGCGCTAGCATCAGCCTCATCAGCTTCAAACCAAGCCTTGCCATTCACGCTGCTACCAAGAATTTTTCCAGAGGCGGTACAAGGTGCCAACTGGACAACTTCATAGTTCCTTATTCGCTTAACCTTGCCCGCGGCACCAGCCGAAAACAAATAATAGGCGCCAGCATGAAAGGCAAACCAAACAGGGGTCCACACCCAACTACCATCATGCTTTTTTGTCGCTATGGAAATGTATCTATGTTGATCTAATACCGACATCACGGTTTCTCTTGTTGGTGGTAAAATTTAGCGCGTTAGAAATTCTTAAAGCGAGCATCCCAGACTGTGCCACGTTAGCGACACCGGCGACTGCTATCGTCAAACATTGTAGAGCAGATTACAAAGTGATAAACAATGGGAGAGGATTAGTTCGCCTACCTTGGGGAATGTGTAGGCAGCAAGAAAAACTTAGGCAAGGGAGAAACCAATGAACGCATCTAACTATGAAACAATTTTGACCGAGCTGAACGATGGTGTGATGACAATCACAATGAATCGTCCCGATCGACTAAACGCTTGGACCTATAAAATGGGTGCGGAAATGCAGCACGCGATTGAAACAGGCAATAAAGATGACGAAATAGATGTATTTATCATTACCGGTGCTGGTCGTGGCTTTTGTGCCGGAGCGGATATAAAAGACCTATTCCAACAGCAAGCCAAGTCTAATGACTCTTCGGATAATGAGGCGCCCAGAGATTGGGTCGGACTGGTCCGCGCTGCGAAGCCGATTATCGCTGCTGTAAACGGTGCTGCGGTTGGCGTTGGCCTCACGCAAATTCTGCCATGTGATTTCATTATGGCGGCACCAGAGGCTAAATTCAGTGCACGCTTTGTAAAGATGGGCGTAGTGCCTGAACTAGCAAGTTCATATTATCTGGTAGCTCGCGCAGGTTTCGGTTTAGCGAATAGAATGATGCTTACTGGTGAAACGATAGACGCAGTTGAAGCCCAACGCATTGGTTTAGTCGACGAGTTAGTCGAAAGCCAAAAATCACTTTTACCCACCGCATTAGAGTTAGCCAAACGAATCGGAGAAAATCCGTCCGGCACATTGGGCAAAGTAAAAGAGTTGGTTACGCAGAATATGGCCGAGTCTGATATAAAGCTGGTCCAAAAACGCGAGCTCACAGCGCTGGCTGAATGCTATAAGAGCCCCGAGCACCATGAAGCCATCAGCGCATTTATCGAAAAAAGGCCACCGAACTTTAAGGGATTGAGCAACTAAGCCCTACGCGCCTGCAAACGATATAAGTAAGTTTCCGTGACATTCTCGTTTCTAGGTCGGCTGCCGTATTTGGCCTCCCATGCCTGAGCAAACCGCTCGAAGACGTCAGCATCACTGACTCTTTGAGCCTCAAGCTCATAAATTTCGTTGCCCGCACGCAACCGAACATTTGCATTTTGCTCAATATCTTCAACCCAATTTGCGCGATTATCCCCCGCAAATACATGTAAGAATCCCGACACTTCGACCACCCAAAGATTGACAGAATAAGCCTCGCCAGCCTGAGTCTCGAATTGGACTATTTTATCATCCGCGACCCCCTCCCACTGCTGAGGAATTGAGGCTAAAACGCCCTTAAGTGCACCGCTCGAAATGGGCAAGTACTCTGCGCAACCACTAGAGAGCAGGCCAACCAAGACAGCTATATAAAACTTATTCATGCGTGCTCCTATAAATTGGACAGTTCTTTAAAAGGTGAACTTATCAGTACAGATTCGATACAGCCAGCCTAATTGTTGTGTTAGCCATGACACCTAGAAAGGCACCATAGTTTGAACCTGGCTGGGAACTCCAAGCTATATCCAGCTCAATTGAGTAGACTGCACCAAAGTTTTTCAATCAGGCAGCTATGGCCCTCAAACCAACAATCTATAAATTCAGTATCGACTTATCTGATATTGATGAGGGCCGCTATGAAAGCCTTAACCTCACTGTTGCACAACACCCATCCGAGACCATAGAGCGCATGATGGTGCGCTTACTCGCCTACTGCCTAAACGTGAGCGAAGGTTTGGATTTCACTACGGGGCTGAGTAACACGGAGGAGCCTGACTTGTTGCAAAGCAGCTTAGATGGCATAACCCTCAAATGGATTGAGGTAGGTGAACCCAGTGCTGAGCGCGTTCGTAAAGCCAGCACGATTGCGAAAGAAGTAAAAGTCTACTCTTTTAACACGAAGTCCAACGTTTGGTGGTCTCAGGCACAAGGTGAGATAGAGAACTGTGGTGCGCATGTTTATCAATTTCAATGGGAGCAGATCTGTGAGCTAGCCAAGCTGACAAAAAGAACACTGTCACTGAGCGTAACCATCACCGGAATGACCGCATTTGTTGCCGCGGAATCCGGCAGCGTTGAGGTATCTTGGGTCCAGCTAACTAATGCCTAGCTCAAAAACATAAACTTAGCCTCCTGCTGGCAGCCGAACATTAAAAAGCCTGCAATTGCAGGCCTTTTTACGTTTAAACTTAAGCTTAACCGATATCGCTAATGTCTTAGAGAATTGAGGCGGTCAATTCAACATCTGCAAACTGCCAAATAGTTTCAAAATGCATCCTCGCCTTGGCGGCTTCTGCAGTCTTGCCTTGAGCGGTTAAGCTTTGCGCCAAACCAAACATCGACCATCCATTGTGCGGATATTGCTGAAGATCTTTTTTGAATACCTGCTCGGCTTCTACGTGCTTACCATCAGCGAAAAGGGCCGCGCCTAGAGATTGTCTGGTCGGGTAATACCAAAATGGTGGTTCGGTGTAAGGAAGCTGGTCCTGGGCTAAAACCGCTTGCTCAAAATGTCCCGCAGCACTGCCGAACTCACCAGCTCGATAGGCTATTTCACCATGCAATAAGTGAATTGCAATGCCCACCAATGCCGAACCTGGATAGTCTCGACTATCTAAAAACCGCACAGATACATCGTCCTTTAGGGGTTCGAGCAATGCTAACTCTGCCTTCGCCGCGTCCGTCTGCCCTTTCGCTGCATAAGCTACCCCTCGAGCATAATGCCAAACGGATCGCGCGAACATAAACCCTTCATGCGGCTGTGGTTCAGCAAGGATTGCATCCCACTTTGCAAATCGTACAAGAGACAGCAAGGGCACAGTGCGGAAAAATTCTATAGTAGGAAAAGCCTCAACCTGCTCGACGCGAACGTTCGCCACTACGCGGCGCGCACTATCAATACTCAGGGCACTCTGGCCCTGCATGGTAGAAGCAGACCAGAGAAAGTGGATGTTATGTGGATAATAAGCAGCAGGATAAAACCCTTGAGCATTACATGCGGCGATATAGGCTTCATCTACTTCAGCAGCCCGAAGGTTTGCCTGGGCCGCATCGTTGTACCGACCTATACGAAAAAAGATATGTGATGGCATATGGACCAAGTGCCCTGCGCCGGGCACCAAGTTTAGCAGCCGGTCTGCTGCAGCCTCAGCACGAGCTGGATCAGACGAAGCTTCTAACGCATGTATATAAAGGTGAAGTGCCAGTGGATGATCAGGCTCAGTCGCTATCACTTTTTCTAAACTCGCAATAACTGCTGACGTTTCAGGCTTGGCAATTCCATCGTCCGACCAATAGTTCCACGGCATGGTGTTCATCAATGCCTCTGCGTAAATAGCCGCAGCATTCATATCTGCTGGATATTTGGCAGCCAATTCACCCATGGCCTCAGCCCATGCAAGATCTAATGAATTACGCGCACTATCCACATCGCCGTTATAACGCGCAGACAAAGCTTCAATATAGTCCTGTTCCCGAGCACTAGCGCCACTCTTAAGCGCAATGGCTTGCTGCAAGGCCGCAAAAGCATTTAGCCGCTCCTGCGCAGACATAATCACCTTGCCCTTACTCGTGACATTGATATTGGGGCCAGTGGCTAAAGCCTCACCCCAAAAACACATAGCGCACTTAGGATCCAAAGTTTGCGCCGCTTTGAAACTGCGAATTGACTCAGCGTGGTTAAAGGCAAATGCCAATACCATGCCTTGGTCAAAGTACTTTTGCGCGTTGGCATCCGCTGTGGTTATAGGCATAGAAAAAGCGCCCATATCATCAAACAACGGAGCGCCGGCACGTGTCGCGAGCGCGTTACCAGAGTTATCGGCCTCTTCGTCTGGTTTTCCAGCATCACCGCAGCCGAATAACAGCGGACCTACAAGCGCAAAAAAAACCACTAAATGCAGTTTCATAAAAATTCTCCTTCGATGATGACTTCTAGTTATTCGGTTATTCGGTTATTCAGCAACCCACCTTTACACTTTTATACTATATAAGTTGCTTGGCATAATAGGCCGATCTTTTGTTGCGCTGGTTTCCCGTCGGCAAGATAAAAGTGAAGTGGACCTGCTATAGGCTGCGCAAAGCATCAACTTTGTGCTTTGTTCCTAACTTACTTCTCCAGATGCTGAGGCAACCTCAGCGCCGCAACTAGACCTACAACACTCATAAGAGCTGCGAGAAGAAATACATAGGTAAATGAACCAGAGAGGTCCGCAATGAAGCCTCCTATCGGTGGAGATATTGTTTGCGCAATACCAAAAGCCAATGTGGCTGCAGCAAAGCTAGGGCCGTAGTCTTGAGCCGTTGTGTTTTCCACTACATATAACGTCATGAGCGTTGGAATTGCGCCGAATAAAAAACCAATCCCAGCACAGGCAAGAAATACAGGAATTGGATAACCAGTGAGAATAATGCCGACAAAAATTGGCCAAAGGGCAAATGTTGTAGCCAAAGTTAAGCGTACACCTATGCGTTGCGCCAAGGTGATAAACGTGGGACCACCAAAAATCATTGTGAAACCAACTAGCGTGAACGCAAACGCGGCGTCCGTAGAACTCCACATACTGTCATCTTCTAATCTGGTGGTTAAAAACCCCAAGATAAGTAAGTACATAAAACCGAATGTGGAATAGGCAACAACATGAGGCAACCAGCCGGGCATACGTCTTAGAGCAGCAAACCCGCCTATACCCGCGCCACCTGTGGGCGCAGCTTGCTTGTGACGTACAGCCACCAATATCGCTATGAGTATTACCAAGCCAATGAAAAATTGAATTTGGTATACGCTAGACCACGCACTATCGCCTTGTATGGGACGCAGTGCCCCACTCAAAATACTAACGAACATAACCCCAAACCCGATGCCAGAACTCATCAAGCCTACAGCTAGCGGACGACGTTTAACGGGCAATGCATCTGCGGCAATCACTGGGGCCGGAATCCATAGAAACGCCCCACCAACACCTGCCACAAATAGACCAACTGCTAGGACCCAAGGCGAACCCGCCAATCCTGCAATCATTAAACCCAAAGTGGCAAGGACAAGACCAAGGCGCATCACGTTGATTAGCAAATAGCGGCTAGTTGCCCAGGCCACCAACAGAGTACCGAATAAATAGGCACCCACGTTGGCGGCACCAACAAGACCTGCATAAGTATTACTGATACCCATATCATCGCGCACGGCGGGCAATAACACCCCATAACCAAAACGCCCGAATGCCTGTCCCACCGCAGCAGCCAGAGCAATCAGCAGAACACTGGTCCAACCTGCTTTAATCCATGATGACTTGGGTTTGCTTGGTTTAGGTGTATTCATTAGGCAACAGTGAAAAACTTCGGATCCACATGCTAATGCATAGGTGGGTACAAAGCTTGGTGTTTTACCCTGGCGATGGGATTACGCTAAAAGTGCAAAACTGAGAGTTCTAAGACCGCATAGTGAAAGCAGACTCTTAGCTTGCTACAAGACATCAAAGTTCAAACACGCAATTTTCTGCTTGGCGTTTACTTACCCGTCACAGGTTGGCAGGAGAGGTGGTGCGAATTTTTGAACTCGAAACGAACAAGACCACCAAGATTGGTGGCCTTTGAAGAGAGTGGTCGCTTTAACCGAAGCAAGCAACTGGGCGTTTTCGCAGCTGTTAATCTTGTCCCATGGACCAAGTTTTGCTGGCTTCTCGAGCGCGATCAAATTCGGATAAGGTGCCTTCAACCTTACGCAAGGGTAGGCTTTTCTTCACTTCCTGAACTTCAGGCTGGAAACGTGGCGTTACAGTTTGATTAGCAGTTAGCTGTTGCATTTCTTTAGTCCCAAGTTGTGTTTAATCGAATAGGTTCGTCAGCGGGAAGCATTAAACAACGGCTCTAGGTTTCTGTATATGGAATAATTGAAAACGAATACATTCCACTAAGGAATTGATTTTTATCTGCAAACTTCATTCGATTAGTGCTCAGGCTGAGTCGACATTCATCTCTAATTCAAGGCAGAAAACCACCAGAACCCTGATTTGACTTGGCTGAACAATTTGAGCCATATTCCACTTGTTGGAACTAAATAAGCACTTGATAACAATGGCATTAAAGCTTCGACAAGAGAGCAAAAAAGTCGCCCAACAATCCGGTCAAAGTGAACAAGTGCAGCGAGGAATTGTTATGCGTAAATCATTCTTTTTTGTTGCTCTAGCCGCGGGCCTTATGGCATCGACGTGGACATTTGCAGCAGCTAAATTTCCAGAGAACCTGCCTACGTTTAGCTGCGAAGCTAAAGCATTAACAAAAAGCGGCCTTAAAATGGCTCTTGCAAATAGAGAGCGCTTCGCCAAAGCCTGTCTAGCCTGTATCGGTAGCGAGTGCGCGATGCGCGTGTGGCCGGCGGGGTTTGAAGACAGAGAAACTTTGTGCAGAAACACCTACTGCTCGCCAAAGAAAGTTCAGCGTATGGCTTTTGGCGAGGGCTACAACATGTCTTACAAATATCGTTACAAGATATCGGCAGAGGGTAAAGCCAATATTATCGATGGTGAATACCTCCGAGGAGAACCGAAAGGCGTTACGGGTAAAGGCACGCGCGAAGAACATAGAAACCTAATCAACCGATCAGTATCTAAAGCACAGTACGAACCCATCATCATTGATGGCGAAGCTAAAGCCCTGATCAATCTAGAATCGGTTTTTGAAACAGGTGCAAATTACACCGAGTAACATGGAAAACGTGGCATCAGACTAACTCGAATGTAGGTTTTGTAAAAAGGGCCGGTGCACAACGCCGGCTTGTTTGCAGGTCGTTAGTTCGCCGATTTTCGCCTGAATATTGTCGCCTTCAGCTCGCCATGTAGATTCGGCACTTGCCCAACTCTTCCTAAAGAGCTCTTCCTAAATAGTCCTTAGAAGCAGAGCAATACTCCAACCCCACCTGATGATGCTTATGCCATTACCCTCTGATCGGTAATTCTCATTCCTTAGCTCAACATTAGCTCAGATTTTGATTCTTATTATATTATCTATATAATAAGGTGTTTATATAATTTCAAAAGGAAAGCACCATGTCCCATCAAGAAGGCAGAATAATTCACGATGCTGACAGCCACATTATCGAAGGCAGGGGATGGTTGGAGAGCTATGCCAGCCAATACGTTCGAGAAAACCTTGATACAGGTGCCTTCGATTTAGACATGCCTGAACTTGATCCTTTAATGGCAGCCGCAAACAAGCGCCTGGCCGGAGACGATCCAGAGCTAACCAACGCCCTTAAATCCGATCTTTTTGCACACCCGGGCAAGCGCAACATGTGGAGTGCATACGGCGCAGTGGAAAAGAGCGAGCGCAGTGATGCTCGTAAAATTATGGGCGTTACGTCACAGCTAATCTTCCCTTCCGTTGGCGCAGCCCGCTTCGCGCGCTCTAAAGATATGCAAGTGGTTTACGGCGGATGTGACGCACTCAATAGAGGTATGGCAGACTTTTGTGCAGATGATGAAGGTTTAAAGTCAGTTGGCTACTTGTCGTTGCGCCATCCGGAGCTTGCACAGACATCGCTTAAACTTGCGCTTGAGTTAGGTGTTAATGCTATTTGGATTGGTTCAGATGCTATGGAAGGACGAGCGCCATCGCATATTGCCTACGACCCACTCTGGGCAATGCTGCAAGAAGCTGGAGTACCGGTCACCTTACATATTGGTAGCGGGCAAAATATGCCTTCTGTTTATATGAATACCGGCGTTAAACGGGTACTTGAAGGCAATATAGGAAACATCGAAACAACCAAGCCGAAAGACCTGCCTGTCGTCCACCACTCAATTGAGCGTTGGTTAACTTGCATGATTTATGACGGCGTACTTGAACGCTTTCCTCAGCTCAAAGTCGGCATTATTGAGCTAGGTGCTAACTGGGTACCCGCCTCAATAATGAATCTCGATATGGGTGTTTCTCTACTCGGCAAATTTGATCAGAATCTTAAGAAACTTTCGCTGAAACCATCTGAATACTTCCAACGACAAATTCGTGTAGCGCCACTGCACACGGAAAACACTGGGTGGATTCTGAAGAATGTAGGCAAAGATATTCTGATGTTTAATACGGACTATCCACACCCTGAAGGCGGCAAAGATCCTTTTGGGGCTTACGAACGCAGCTTAGACGCGGTGAGTGCAACGCCAGAAGAACTTGAAGGTTTCTACCGTAAGAACTATGAAGACTACCTTGGTATAAAAGCTCTTTAGCACTAAAGCAGGAGTTCTGAGCTCTACAAAGCGGGGTTGATTGAAGCTGGTAGGTGGAAACGCGCCTACCGGTGACAGCCGCGCTTTTTCAAGCCAGACCTCAACAACGACTCCGATACTCATTCTGCGGCATCGCCACTGTTGCTCCCTAGCTCTAATTAATGCCAAAAACCCAAGCGGCGCTAGCAGCATTACTTGGAACCTAACACGTTCAATCAGTGCTTTGAGTTTTCAGCAGAGACTCAATACCTCCAAATATAAAAGACACAGTCTGGTCAATCTGCGTCTCTCTATCACCACCATACCTGCCGTAATGTTCAGCTGCCGCAATCGACGCTCCAGATGCAAGCACTACTACCTTTTCTGCAAGCCGTCGCCGGATACCAAACTCCTTAGCCATTTCATTGATAAAATGTGGCGCATAGCGCGGGCGTTCCTTCTCATGGATGACTTGGCGCACATCTGGCTGGCCCAATAAAATGCCTAGAATATCGCCGTTTGAAAACTGTCTGAAATTGATGTCGACATAGCGTCGGACGGCGTCACGATAATTAGTGGTACTTTTGTCAGGCTCGGCAAGCGACTCGCGAAATGCACCATACTCGCGAATCAGAAGCTCTTGGAGAATTTGCAGTCGCGTAGCAAAGTACTTGTAGATTAGTGGATTACTTACACTCGCTTTGTTTGCCAGTAGCTCCATCGTCAACGACGACAAACCATCACTCAATATAATATGTTGCGCGCAATCTAGAAGTTGATTGCGGCGATCTTCTGGAGATAGTCTGCGCCGAACGGTTTGTGGCATGTGCAAAGCCTATAAGTTACTGCGCTTTAGGGCGCTTTAATTAGTTCTGACCATCTTTGCCTTGGCAGTAAATAAGTTCGGCCAAATTAACCAAAGCCTTTCCTTAAACTGCTGATGAGCTCTTAATATATAGTGTATATAATAAACTAATACCAATCATCGATAGCCACTGGAATTTTTATGAAGTTGACGCTTTTCTCTCTAACTCTGCTCTCAGTGCTCGTATCCAATGGTTGTAGCCAGGAAGAAAGCGCTCCAACGGCACTCGACAAAGTTCCGCAGTCAAGTCTAACCCAAATAGCAGCTCGGGAATTTATAGAAAATGCCTTTGACGGGAATACTCAGTATTTCACCCCAAACCCAACGAGCAATGGGAATCGCGAGGCATATTTCGGCGACCTACACGTGCATACGGCTTATTCATTTGACGCATTCGCTTTTGGCACCATTGCTACCCCTGATGACGGCTATCGCTACGCTAAGGGCCAAGCCATACAACATCCGTCCGGTTATGAGATGCAGCTAAATCGTCCTTTGGATTTTTACGCCATCACCGATCATGGCGGATTTCTTGGCGCACTTAAGGAAGGCTCAGATCCGACTACCCAACTGGGTCAACTGGAAATCAATAAGCCGCTGCACAACCTAAATGCGCCTGAGAACCTTAACGACGGCAGCATTCCTACTCGCGGCCAAACTTTTGCAAGCTATCTACGCGCAGCTATTGGTGAACTGATGTTGGGCGATCTAGACCCGGACCTTCTGAAAAACGCTTCAGAGGCTGCTTGGGCTGATATTGTCGGCGCAGCACAGCGACACAACTCACCCAACGAATTCACTACATTTGTAGCCTACGAGTACACTACAACTTCAGATGACCAGGGGAACTTGCATAGAAATGTGATTTTCCGAGGCGCAGACAAATTGCCATCAATTCCATTCTCGCGCTTTCATAGCCAAGATCCAGAGGACCTATGGACTTGGATGGACGAGTTGCGATCTCAGGGCGTTGAGTCATTAGCGATACCGCACAACTCCAACGGATCAAATGGCCAGATGTTCAAGGTAGTTGACTGGGCAGGTGACCCCATGGATGACAGCTATCTTAGTCAACGCATCCGCAATGAACCTTTAGTGGAAATTACCCAAATAAAAGGCACCAGTGAAACTCACCCTGCACTCTCCACCACTGACGAGTGGGCTGATTTTGAAATCATGCCCTTTCGTGTAGCAACCTCACTACCTAGTGCACCAAGCGGCTCTTATGTACGAGAAGCACTACTAAACGGTCTCGTCCTAGAACAAGAAAACACCGTTAACCCCTACAAATTTGGATTTATAGGCGCATCGGACACCCACAATGCAGCATCCGGAGTGGAAGAAGACAATTACTTTTCCAAAGTAGCTCTAATTGATGGTCGCGCTGCCTACCGTGGCTCTGTACCCTTAAGCGCAGAACAAGAAAAAACCATTGCCGAAGCTAACAGGCTTACAATTGTTGCCACCGAGCAGGGCAATTATACCCAAGGCGCTTTCGAAACCTGGGGAGCATCTGGCCTCACTGGTGTGTGGGCTGAAGCAAACACGCGAGATTCGATCTATGACGCATTTCGACGTAAGGAAACGTTTGCAACTTCAGGGCCTAGAATTCGCATACGCTTCTTTGCCGGGTTCGAACTGGAAACAGACACCATAGCTAATGCGTACTCGTCCGGTGCCGCAATGGGCTCTGAAATTACTGCAAAGGCCGAGGGGCAACCCAACTTTCTTATCTGGGCGACCCAAGATGCACAATCGGCACCCCTACAACGGCTACAGATAATCAAAGGCTGGTTAGAAGACGGCAAGCCAAAAGAGCAAGTTTTCGACGTAGCGTGTTCTGATGGCAACCAAGTAGACCCTCAGACCCAACGCTGCCCAGATAACGGCGCGAAGGTAAATCTTGAAGACTGTTCCTTTAGCGCAGACATTGGCACAGCGGAAATAAAAACAGTTTGGACAGATTCCCAATACGCTCCAGAACAACAAGCCTTCTACTACGCAAGAGTGTTAGAGAATCCAACTTGTCGTTGGTCAACATGGGATGCGATACGAGCCGGTGTAGGACCACGCGAAGGACTAAAGGTAACCATACAAGAACGAGCATGGTCGTCACCAATTTGGATCAATCCGGAGTAGTTGCATTAAGTTAAAAAACGCAGCTATAACAGTCTTTCCCGACAGCCAAATAAAACATATCGAAATCTTATAAGTTTCGATTTTTGGCCAATGACCGAGCATCTAGATAATTTAAAATCGCCAAGCATAAGCACGCTATTCGCATAGACATCTGAAACGCAACTAAAATCCAATTTGGAGGCGACGAAAGCGAGATCATCTCTAGGTCCAGCCATATCCATGCTCCCAAAGCAACCGCAGCAATAAGAGAAGCCTCCGACAAAAATATTCTTTTGTTCAAACAATATAAATATGCTGCCACCATTGGCGAAAATAAACATAACCGAAAGAGAGCGACGCTATAATAATGTTCCTGATCAAAGGCATAAGAAATGGCAAATTGTTCGGGAAAGAAGATCGCCAACAACGCGCGGAATGTGAGCAATACAACTAACAAGTAGAGTCGCGCCCACATCCAGAAATATATCTTTCTTCGCCCCACTCTTTCTGACGCGCCCAAAGCGTTCAGAGCTTCGAATTCTTCGCCAGTCAACAGCGTATCGCGTGTGTCGGCCATTCGGCACCTCAACAATCACCCCATTTTGTGGGGCTACAATTCGAACTTTAAAGTAACCTCTAAGCACACGCTTGAGAGTCGCACATAGCATTCTCTAGCATCCACTTACATAAGCGCGCATTGAAACATTAGACTGCAAAAGTTGCTAGAAAAGGTAGTGATATCTAACCGAAAGTGTCAGCAATCGACGGATTCTTGTACGTAAAATTCCGGCGCGAAAAAAATCCACGCTCAAACCTTGGGTTCAACCATGGGCAGACACGTTCGAACTATACACAAGACTTCGCTCCGACCGCGCAAAACCTTCGCTATCTAGTTAGATTCTGACTCGCAAAGCCTAGACCAAGGCTAAGCAAAAATTTGGCATTAGGTTTTCTGACCCAAAGATTCTGCAACGTATCCGCTTCAATCATGGCTCTACCCTACAGCAGAAACGGTGATGCAATTTATCGTCGATTGCTCCATCCTTAAGCTTTGAGAGACATGGAACATCGATGAGTTTTAACAAATTAGTTTGGGGTGTAAAAGCCAGTTTTAGAAGTTACGTTGAGGCAGCAGAAGGTACGATTACCCTCAGCGATGGAGCTACTCGTGCGGATGACGGAACTTTTATCTTTATAGCAGAACCGGGTGGCGATCTCGTCATTGCACCCGATGGAACTGCAACAGGTGCAATGCGATTCCAAGGCAGCGTTATGTTCGAAGCCCACGGCGGCATGCTCAAGTCGACAATCAGGGAATTGGGGATAGAAGCTGGAGAGGATGGTCTTGTACTCACGGTACTCGACGGACCAATGAACAAACGCCGTTGCTCGGTAGCTGAACTAGGCCCTGTTGAGTCCAATACTGACGGCATCATGATCATTACAACAAGAATCACAATGGACGGTATGTACCAGATTGCGGACAACTACCCGCCAGGCACCGAATTGGATCCAATAGCGCTGAGCTAGAGGCACCCAACATTTTTATACTATCAAGTATGATTTTATGTGTAAGCCAAGTTTTGCAGGTTAACGTACTCCACGTGCGCGCAAAGGTACTTCATGGAGTCTTTGGAAAAGGTGGGAATTAGGTTTTCAAGGATCGCTTTGGGGATATTTACGCTTTAGTAACACACGAGAGGCTTTGGGTGGTTTAGATTCGCGAAAGACTCCTCAGAGGCCTAGTGCAGAGTTACTGGCATCTTATATTGCAGCGGCTAACGTAAAATGTTATCACTTATGGGGGATTACTCTGAGGATTGCGTTACTATATGTACGTTAGTGGGCTGCAAAAAAATAAAATCCGATCAGTAAATTTTCACGACCGTAACAACTAATATTTTGGTCAGCCTCAACAAGCCCTCGCCTACTGTTGAAACAATATTCTGGTTACTGTAGCCGCCACTTAGAACAGTAATTTTCACTCGAGGTTTCAAGCTGTTGCTCTCACAGAAAACAAATATATTCCTAGCACTACGACAACAATCGAATCAAACGCTATGGTTACCCATAAGGTATCAATATATTTTGTTCCAAACATTAGGATGAGTAGCAAAAACCCTATTTTGCTTAACCCAGCCGTAAAGATGCAAAGCATTCGAGAATCTTGATCAAAAGCACCGTAAATGAGCAAGGCTCCCATAAGAAATACAAGAAATCCCCAACTCCTCACAACTAAATTGGCAAGCGGCTCCGTCAAGCTAGAACCGAACATATTCACAAGTGCATCCTGAGGCGCTATGACAGCTGCAAGTGTTGTGCAAGTAGCAACTCCAGCAACAAGCATTATCCACTTAATATTTTTAACCAGCATATCTATCATCTGCTCCCACTCCACCTTGGTAATCAACTTTTAGTGTAAGAGTTAGACGGCAAACAAGGACAGTGTGCGACCTTTAACTCACCACATTGGATAAAAAATATTATCCGAATTAAGTAATCCCACTGCAACCGCTGACCACTTTCTATCCCCTGACATAGCCTATTACCAGTGTTGATAAGTGATCGCCCTAAGTGAACACCCAATGTAACGGTTAGGAAGGTAGTGCCGGAAACGCTGCCTGCGACTACGGCTATACGTCTAACCCGTTGACCAGTATGGCGTTCGATGTGCTTCCGGCGTCACGGTGTTTTGCTATCGCTTGATAATCTTCGGATGTCATCCATGCTAGAGCAGATTCTTTTGAAGGGAATTCAATGATTACCGACCGCGTATCATCCCAACTACCCGACAATACCGTGGGGTCTTCATCAACACTCAGCATCTTGCCGTCGAACTTCTTGAAAACGTCGGCAAAGCCAGCTGAATATTGATCATATTCGCGGCGGTCATGAATGTTAAAGCGGGCAACTATATAAACGGGCATCGTATTCAACTCCTAATATTGTTTTAGTTATGCGTCGGGGCGCTGCAGAATGATCAGTTGATCAGCCTCAGTTCACTTATTCTTGCAGCTCATTCGATGTTGCAATGCACATTTTCCGCCCCCATACTGACCACCGGTCATTTAAGTCCTTGAGTTTATGGTTAAGGCCACTTGAAGGCAACCCGACTGTTATAAGCACACCGTAAAACTTACTCGCGCTGGCTCGGGCCAGTCCGGAAGCGTGTTGCGATAACAATAGCAATACAAATTTCTGCAAGTGTTTAGACATGGGCGTGCATAGAAGGATCGATAAGGTCCTTCACCTTGACCGAGCGACTGGTCTAGATGCGGTGGAAATCTGCTGTGGTTTAGAGCATGTGGGATTTTAAACGATGGCGGCATTTCCGGACTCGAAGTTGAAAAAAATTAGATTGATCTTGAACAAAGTTGTGAGGCGGTAGCAAAAGTGAGTAACAAACAGAGCCAAAAGATGAACGACGACAGCAAAGGTGGCGAATTTTCTAGACATTGGCTACTAGTACTGGTTTGTGCTGTGGGGATCGGCGTGGGTGTTTCGGCGCTGCCGTTTTACACCCAAGGGATATTTATCGAAGCGTGGATTGCAGACTTTGGTTGGACCCGCGCTCAAGCCTCCCTCGGTATTTTGGGGTCCACAGTAGCGCTGGCTGCTGTATTGCCTTTTATTGGCTTGATAGTTGATCGCTACGGTCTTGTAAAGCCGGTAATGATTTCGTTACTGGGCCTGTCAGTGGCTTACGTATTGATGGGCATGTTCGTCCAGTCTATTGCTACCTTTATTGCTTTAGCAATGTTGCAGGCCGTACTCGGCAGCGCTTCATCACCATTGGCCTACACTCGCGCAATCAATACAGTGTTTAACAAACAACGGGGTTTAGCGCTTGGCATTGCCCTGTCTGGTGCAGGTGTGGCAGCCACATTTGGACCTGCATTGATCAGTAAAGCCATCGTCGCCTTCGGCTGGCGCGGCGCTTACTTTGCAATGGCTGCATTTACACTCTTAGTAGGCACACTGGTCGTTATTGTCTTGTCCCGCCTGAACGGCGCTAAAACGCCAGTTGATATCGACACCGAGGCGGCTAGTAAAGGTTTTAAACTCGCGAAGGCAAGTCCTACCTATTGGACAATCATGGCTGCAGTATTTTGTCTGTCTCTGGGACTTGGCGGGTTAATGATTCACTTTGTACCGGTTTTGCTTGAGGTCGGCTTCGTCACAAGTGAGGCCGCTCAAATTGCAGGGGTCATCGGTATTGCTGTTGTACTTGGCCGGCTCTTAGTTGGCTTTGCTGTTGATCGTATCTTTGCGCCACGCGTGGCTATTGCCATTCTCTTCGCCTGCACCGCTGGCGTTTTAGCTTTGGCCCTATTGGGCTCGGTTGCAGCTCTGCCAGCCGCCTTTGTCATCGGTTTTTCAGTAGGTGCTGAGGTTGATCTAATTGGCTATCTGGTGGCCAGATACTTTGGAATACACGCGTATGGGCAGATTTACGGCAGACAATACTCAACATTCTTAATTGCTACTGGTCTAAGTCCAGTAATTTTGGGGGCCATTCGCGACGCCACAGGCACCTACACCGCGTCTCTGTTTACAGCCGCAGCCTTTATGGTTTTGTCAGCTGTGTTGTTCGCTAAACTACCTAAGTTTGAACAATAATCGAGCACTACAAACCTGAAATAAAGGGACGCTTTTGTAGGGGGTAAGTCTATTATTATGCTGCCGGACCACGGCACCAAACGCTTTGTTAACCCAATAAAAACGTTCTAAGCGCTCTTGCGTCCACTTTTATTCGTTAGAGTCTAACTGTGATGTGTTAAGCCGCGGGTGAGCCAGCACTGAAACCAAATGGCTGCGTGCTTTTCAGAACAAAAGGTGTACAAGCCGGTGGAGATGACTGGTAAAACAAAGCGCCAACTCAACGCAATTAGCTGAGTGCGCATCGCAACTGCAAAATAACACGGGCGTGCGCACGTTTTGGCATACAAACTGGCGATTGGTGGTTATTCTTACAACACTCACCCTGACTATGAAAAAGTAGGGTAAACAAAACAATGAAAACATTTATCAATATGCAAAGCGCTGGAAATTTATTCGCGTCGAGCTTTGAGCAACAATAAGGTGGTCCTATGAGCGATCCAGAATCAGTCAACGAAGACGGCGCAGCGGCCTCGGCCAAACCACCACGCAAAGGCAATGGTCTGGCACGCATTGCCATGCTGCTGATTACAGCTCTGTGCTTTGCCTACCTGTATTATCGCCTCAACGGCGCAGCAATACGCGAAGGCCTTACACTCGTCCAGTATATGACCCAGGTATTTGCTACGGTAAATTGGATTCCTTGGCTGTTGGTGATGATTACCTACTCCCTGTTCTACTTCACCATTGACACCTTAGTGGTCACCAAAGCCCTGAACTGGTTTGTGAAAGAGATCAAATATAAAGACATTCTGCCAATACGCGCCAGCTCCTACATCATTTCGATTTTTAACGAACAAATAGGTAAAGGTGCAATGGCCCTTTACTTAAACAAGCGCGACCAAGTGCCTGGGTGGGAAGTCGCCTCAGTGATGTTTTTTATTATGTTCTGCGAGGTCTTTTACCTACTGGTATGGGCCACAATTGGCTACTTTGTCGGGGGCAGCGCGCTGCCCGAAGTATTTGGCCTAATACCCTATATTGCAGCTGGAGCAGCAATTTTTCTGATCCTGTGGATCGCCTACTTCCGTGGTATTTTGTTGCCCAATAATAAATTGAGAGAGCGCGAAGTATTTCATGCTTTTCGCCAAGCCAAGCCTTGGCACTATGGGGCGTTCTTTATGTTGCGCTCACCCGCCCTCATCGCGGCAATTGTTGTGTACACAGTGGCGTTAAATCTATTCGGCGTAGAAGCTTCTTTCGCCACCCTGTTTCCGATCCTACCGGTCATTTTCTTTGCCGCCGCTGTGCCAACGCCCATGCGGGCCGCTGCAATTACGTTCTGGGTGGTACTCTTTCCAGACAACGAGGGCCAAATGGCAGCCTTTGGTTTTGTACAGCACAATTTCTTTATCTTGTTTAACGCAGCCATAGGACTGTTGTTTTTACCACGCGCCAATCGAGAATTGTTTGGTGAGCGGAACGCGTCAACAAAAATTTAGCAGCGACGTCATTAGGCGAGGGTTGGTACTGGCTTTAAATTTGGATCTAGATCTGAATATAGAGCCGGTTTGACCAGCGACTGTAGTTCCACTGCGCTCTTAACTAAGCGGCGTTTTCCGCCGCTTCCAAAGCAAAGCTCGCACAATGCGCCGGTGCGTGAATGCGTCCAGTGGATACAAGGTGATGATTGCAACAGAGCCGAGTGAGCACACGGCGGGAATCAAAAAAGTGGCCATACGAATGCCCTGCAGCGCCTCCTCACTCTGGGCTTCATTGGCACTGTAACCGATGAAGCTGAGGAATAATCCAATCATACCAACGCCCAAGCCGGAGCCTGCTTTACTGATAAATTGGCACAGACCAAACAGAATGCCGTCGTCGCGCACTCCGCTGCGCCATTCACCAAACTCCACGGTGTCTGGTAGCATGGACCAAAACATAACCGCAACTGAGCCGCCACAAACGCCACTGAATATAGCCAACGCCGATAACGTAGCAACATCGATAATTTCCAGCGCTAAAATTATGCAATTACCAATGACGACACCACCGCCACCCATAATCCACGCAGCGCGCTTGGAGTGTTTCCGAGCGACCAAAGTCCACAAAGGAATGCCTGCACAGGCACCCAATATCCCCAGCGACAGAATGGTGGAAACAGCATCAGGGTGTCCGACGTAGTAACTGATGTAATACACCATCGCCTTGCCACCCATTGTTGAGCCAATGATGCCAATAAAAGAGGCCGCGCACAGTATCCAGAACGCCGTATTAGATTTCACAAAGGTCAGGGTCTGCGCGGTGGTAAGTTGCACCTGAGTTGGGGCAACGGGTTTCTCGGAAGTGGTGAAAAAAACCACCGACATCACCGCCGTTGCAACCAGCGCATAAAGCAACCCGGTCAATACATACCCTTCGCGAAAATTACCTTCGCCAAAATAATCAGCAAGTTCGGGCAGAGTGGCGGCGGTAACAACGCCACCTGCCATAGCACTCATTATTCTTACCGCCGCCATAATGCCGCGCTCCTGACTGTCTTGGGTGATTGCCGCCGCAAGAGACGAGTAAGGTACTGAAGCCACCGTGTACAGAGTGCGGAACAGTAAGTGTGAAATCAAGCTGGCCGCCACTACCTGATCTGGAAACCAAACGGGCGCGGCAAACATGCCAACGAAACTCAGCCCCACAAAGGGCGCACCAAACAAAATATACGGACGGAACTTTCCAAGCCGACTGCTCGTACGCGTAGCGATCCAACCCATCAATGGGTCTGAGATACCGTCCCAGATCACCGGGATCATAAAGATAAGGCCTGCAACCGCAGGGGCTATGCCCAGCACGTCGGTATAGTAGTAAAGGAGGTAGAGATTCAGGCCGGTAGCGTACAGGTTGAAACCAAAGTCACCAAAGCCATAGCCTGCAATAGTTCGCCGACTGACCCGCTTAAGGGGCTGTTCTGCTCTAACAATAGATTTAGGGGTAAGCATACTCACTGAGGGTTTCCGTTATTTACGGCAAAAATTCTTTCTCGCAAAATCGGTGACCACTCCAATTTATCGTAAAAATCATACCCTCACGAGTGCTCATTTCTAAACAAACACTTACAAACAATCATTCACGAACGGGTCCCTTATACCTATGGAGCGAATATCTGGGGGTAAGCACGTTTTGTAGGCGCTTAAGGCTCTCATATGGTGCCGGAACGCAGGACCACTAAACTAGAATCACCCTCTAAAACGTAGCTCCGACAGGCTATTTTGTAGGGCTTCAGGTTAGTTTTAGAAACTTTTTTAGAAACTTTTAACCAAACCGGCCCATCTAAAGCGCCCACGGGTGGGATCTATAGCCCTACGCTAATAATCATAGTTGCCAGTGG
>Ga0115562_1000020_pt1 | contig 104858 bp, 82 predicted proteins | sample COGITO_mtgs_1105_6_FD_87200 | JGI IMG/M metagenome (GOLD analysis project Ga0115562, IMG submission 87200) | Pelagic marine microbial communities from North Sea - COGITO_mtgs_110516 | ecosystem: Environmental > Aquatic > Marine > Epipelagic | place: Germany:Helgoland, sampling site Kabeltonne...
AATACAATACATCATTTTGGAAATTATTATTGCTGATAAGTCACATGCTATTTATGCAAAAATCATCTGTAAGACTATTGCCGATTCTGCTAATGTTAGAGGTACCGGAATTGCCAAAAGAACACCTGAGTACATCATTCAAAGAATGAATAATAGCAATGCTGTTATTGCTCTAGATAAAAATAAGTTTGTTGGTTTTTGTTATATAGAAAAATGGGATCATGGAAAATTTGTAGCCAATTCAGGGTTAATAGTTCATCCAGATTATAGAGGAAGAGGAATTGCTAAGTTGATTAAGGAAAAGGTATTTAAACACTCTAGAGCAAAGTTTCCAGAAGCAAAAGTATTTAGTATTACTACTGGATTGCCTGTTATGAAAATGAACAGTGATTTGGGATATAAACCAGTAACATTTTCTGAATTAACCAAAGATCAATCATTTTGGAAAGGCTGCCAAACCTGTAAAAATTATGATGTCTTACAAAGAACATCTCAAAGTATGTGTTTATGTACAGGGATGTTATTTGATCCTAATCTAATGAAGCAAAGATCTAAAAAAACTAAAATGAAAGTATTTCAAAGGTTAAAACAGATTAAACAAACACTCTTTTTACCGAAAGACCTTTATAAAGACACTAAGAAAAACAACAACAAATGAAATATCAATTAGAGAATTTAAACTCAAACCTATGAAAAAGAAACTTGTATTAGCCTATAGTGGTGGTTTAGACACCTCTTATTGTGCTGTTCATTTCTCTAAAGATTTAGATTATGAAGTTCATGCAGTATCTGTAAATACTGGTGGATTCACAAAATTAGAAATAAATAGTATAGAAAAGAAAGCGTACGCAATGGGAGTAAGTGTTTATAAAAACATCAATGCTGTTGAGACCTACTATCAAAAAGTAGTCAAATTTTTAATTTACGGGAATGTTTTAAAAAATAACTGCTACCCTTTATCTGTAAGCGCAGAAAGAAGTATGCAAGCCATTAAAATTATTGAATATGCTAAAGAAGTTGGAGCAGATTTTATAGCTCATGGAAGTACAGGAGCAGGAAACGACCAGGTAAGATTTGATTTAATTTTTCAAACACTAGCACCAGAAATTAAAATTGTTACTCCCATTAGAGATCTGCAATTAACAAGACAGCAAGAAATAGATTATTTAGTGTTAAAAGGAATAGACATGCCTTGGTCTAAAGCAACATACTCTATTAATAAGGGTTTGTGGGGAACCAGTATTGGTGGCTCAGAAACACTAACATCAAATAAGCCTCTACCAGAAGAAGCCTATCCATCTCAGCTAGAAAAAAAAGAAAATGAACTCGTAAAATTAACGTTTTCTAAAGGCGAAATAATAGCTGTTAATAACCAAGTTGGCTTGCCACAGGAAATTATTGAAACCTTAAATAAATTAGCCTCTCAATATGCCATTGGAAGAGATATTCATGTAGGTGATACTATTATAGGGATTAAAGGTAGAGTTGGTTTTGAGGCTGCTGCAGCTAGTGTTATTATTAAAGCACATCATTTATTGGAAAAGCATACGCTTACTAAATGGCAACTACAACACAAAGAGTACCTGGCAAATTGGTATGGGACACACTTACATGAGGGCTTGTTTTTAGATCCAGTGATGAGAGACTTAGAAGCTTTTTTAGAAAGTAGTCAAACAAATGTATCTGGTGATGTTTTTGTTACTTTAAAGCCATACCATTTTACCTTAAATGGTATTAGTTCTGAGAACGATTTAATGAATTCTGCTGTTGGTTGTTATGGTGAAGAAAATAAAGCTTGGACAGCTGATGAGGCGAAAGGGTTTATAAAAATATATGCAAATCAGAGTAAAATATTTCAAAACATACACAAATGATCCTCGCAGAGGAATTTTTATAAAAGTACTTGGTGGCTGAGCGAAGTCGAAGCCACATAATTTAGAGCTAAAAATTATATATATGAAAATTAAAGCAGGAATAATTGGAGGGGCAGGTTATACCGCCGGAGAATTAATTAGAATTTTATTACATCACAAAGAAGTGTTTATTAATTTTATCTATAGTACCTCTAACTCAGGAAATAAAGTAAGTGCTATACATCAAGATTTAGTAGGTGATACAGACTTAGTTTTTACCAGTGAAGTTAATTTAAAAGTGGATGTTCTTTTTTTATGTTTAGGGCATGGAAATTCAAAAGCTTTTTTAGAGGAATTTTCATTCTCTTTAACAACAAAAATTATTGATTTAAGTACAGATTTTAGATTAAAAAAAGATGTTTACTTTCAAGGAAGAGAGTTTGTGTATGGCCTACCAGAACTTCAAAAAGAAAAAATTAAGCAAGCCAAAGCTATTGCAAATCCAGGCTGCTTTGCGACGGCTTTACAACTAGGTATTTTACCACTAGCGGCTAATGGTTTATTAAAAGATGATGTTCATGTACATGCAGTTACTGGTGCTTCTGGTGCAGGTACTTCCTTGTCTAAAACAACCCACTTTACCTGGAGAGATAATAATTTCTCTACGTATAAACCGTTTCATCATCAGCATTTAGAAGAGATTCATCAATCCGTAAAACAGTTGCAGCAAGTTTTTACTAAGGAGATCAACTTTATACCAGCTAGAGGAAATTTTTCTAGAGGAATTTATGCAACAATTTACACAAAGTTTTTAGGAAGCTTAGAAGAGGCTGTAAAGTTATATAGACATTTTTATAAAGATGCTGTATTTACTTTTATTTCTAATGAAGAATTGCATTTAAAGCAAGTTGTAAATACAAGTAAATGCCTCATTCATTTGCATAGGCATGATAATAAATTATTAATTACAAGTTGTATTGATAACTTGTTAAAAGGGGCCTCAGGCCAGGCTGTTCAGAACATGAACCTTATGTTTGGATTTGAAGAAACAGAAGGTTTAAAGTTAAAAGCAACATATTTTTAAAAATAAATAAATTATGAAAATAGCCATCATAGGAACGGGAAATTTAGGGTGCTCTATAGCAATTGGATTGATCTCTGAAGACGCAATTACATCGTTGTATCTAACAAAAAGAAATTTAGAAAACATTCAAGAGTTTAAAGGCTATTCAAATGTCTTTTTAACTACAGATAATAAAGAAGCAATAGAAAAATCAGACATTCTAATTTTTGCTGTTCAACCTGCTCATTTAGAGAAAGTTTTGTTGGAGATTAAAGGACTATTAACAGAAAAACATGTAATAATTTCTACTATTACAGGCTATTCAGTTGCCAAGATAGAGAGTGTTATTGGTCTAGATAATTTTATTATTAGAGCGATGCCTAACACTGCTATTGCTGTTGGTAAATCTATGACCTGTTTGTGTAGTAACCAAAAAGGAATGGAAAGAATAAAAATTGCAGAAGCCATATTTAATAGACTTGGAAATTCCATTGTAATTCCAGAAGATCAAATGCAAGCAGCTACTGTTGTTTGTGCAAGTGGTATTGCTTTTTGGATGCGATTGATAAGAGCAACAACACAGGCAGCTATTCAATTAGGTTTTGATGCTCAGGAAGCTCAAAAGCTTGCGATGTATACATGTGAAGGAGCTTCAAATTTATTAATTACTAAAGGAAGTCATCCAGAACAAGAAATAGATAAAGTAACCACCCCAAAAGGATGTACCATAGAAGGCTTGAATGAAATGGAACACAAAGGATTAAGTTCTTCCCTAATACAAGGTATGGTGGCATCTTTCAATAAAATAAATAGCATTAAAACAGATCTATTATGAATTTATTTAATGTATATCCATTATTTGATATTACACCTGTAAGAGCTAAAGATGTATATGTTTATGATAAAAATAATGTTCAGTATTTAGATTTGTATGGTGGTCATGCAGTTATCTCGATAGGGCATTCGCATCCAAAATATGTCTATAATATTGCAAAACAAATTAATAAAATTGGGTTTTATAGCAATTCTATTAAAAATCCTTTGCAAGATAAACTGGCTCAAGAGCTGGCAGAAACTTCTGGATGTAAAAATTATCATTTATTCTTATGTAACTCTGGCGCAGAGGCCAATGAAAATGCATTAAAGCTAGCTTCTTTTCAGACAAATAAAAAGAAGGTAATAGCATTTAAAAATGGTTTTCATGGAAGAACATCTGCTGCAGTAGCCGTAACAGACAATTCAAAAATAATTGCTCCTATAAATGCGCAACAAGAAATAGAGCTATTTAATTTAGGAGATTTACAAGGGGTTGAAGCTGCATTAAAACAGCAAGATGTCTGTGCTGTTATTATAGAATGCATACAGGGAGTTGGAGGATTAGATGAGAGTAAGACCAGTTTCTATAGAGGTTTACATTTATTGTGTAAAAAGTATGAGGTAATTTTAATTGCAGATGAGGTACAATCTGGCTTTGGAAGAACTGGTGATTTTTTTGCTTTTCAAAAACACAAGATTACACCTGATATTATATCAATGGCAAAAGGAATGGGAAATGGGTTTCCAGTAGGAGGAATCTTAATTCACTCCTCTATAAAAGCATCCTTTGGGTTATTAGGAACCACTTTTGGTGGAAATCATTTAGCATGTACAGCTTCATTAACAGTTTTGGAGGTTCTAAAAACAGAGAAGCTACAAAAAAATGCAAAGGAAATTTCTTATTACTTTAAAAAGCAAGCACTAAAAATACCAAAGGTAAAAGCTATAAAAGGAAGAGGTTTAATGTTGGGGTTAGAGTTTGATTTTCCTGTAGCAGCGTTAAGGAAAGAGCTCATCTATAAACATCACATATTTACCGGAAATGCCAAAAACCCGAATCTATTGAGAATCTTACCTCCGTTAACAATACAAAAGAAACATATAGATCTATTTATTGAAGCGTTAAAGATTGAAGTATCATGAAGAATTACATAACGATTTACGACATTAAAAATATTGAACAAACTATTAAAGAAGCGATTCAATTGAAAAAAAATCCATACCAATTTGAAAAGTTAGGGAATCATAAAACCCTAGTAATGCTTTTTTTTAACGCTAGTTTAAGAACTAGGTTGAGTACTGAAAAAGCAGCTAGAAACCTAGGAATGGACGTAATGGTTCTAACTATTAATGATACTTGGAATTTAGAATATGAAGATGGAACTGTAATGAACCTCAATACAGCAGAACATATTAAAGAGGCAGCTTGTGTTATTTCTCAATATGCAGACATTATTGCGGTTAGAGCGTTCCCTTCACTCACAGATAAAGCAAAAGATGAATCTGAATACGTATTAAACAGCTTTTTAAAATATGCCACAGTTCCAATTATAAATATGGAAAGTGCCACAGCACACCCATTACAGGCATTGTCTGATGCTATTACTATTGAAGAATTAAAAGTAACATCAAGGCCAAAAGTAGTCTTGTCTTGGGCACCACATCCGAAAGCTTTACCTCAAGCTGTTGCCAATTCTTTTGTAAGTATGATGAAAGATCTAGATGTAGATTTTTCAATTAGTCATCCAGAAGGATATGAATTGAATACTGAACTTACCAAAGGTGTAGCTATTAACTACCATCAAGAAGAAGCAATAAAAGAGGCAGATTTTGTGTATGTAAAGAATTGGAGCAGTTATAATACTTACGGTAAAGTATTAGATGTAACTGCTAATTGGATGCTAACTAAAGAGAAATTAGGAACTGCAAAATTTATGCACTGTTTGCCTGTAAGAAGAAATGTTGTTGTTGAAGATGCAGTATTAGATTGTGAAAACTCTGTAGTAATTGAACAAGCAAATAATAGAACTTTTGCAGCTCAAATAGTTTTAAAAAAAATATTAAATGCGTTAAAATGAAAACATTAAAAGTTGTAAAAATAGGCGGTAATATTATAGATAATGACGTTGAATTAATCTCATTTTTGAAAGATTTTGCAAGCTTAAAAGGACCAAAAATTTTAGTTCATGGTGGTGGAAAATCTGTAACTAAGTTAGCTAATAAAATGAATATTCCTGTTCAAATGATAGATGGAAGAAGAGTTACAGATGCTGAAACTTTAGAGATTGTTACCATGGTATATGCAGGTAAAATTAATAAAAATATTGTGGCAATCTTACAAAGTTTTAACTGTAATTCTATAGGGTTTTCTGGAGCAGATGGGAATACAATTATTGCAAAAAAAAGACCAAAATTAACTATTGACTATGGTTTTGTTGGGGATGTAGTAAAGGTTAATATAAGTGTTGTTAATATATTGTTAAACAATGGTATATCAAATATATTTTCTGCAATATCTCATGACGAAAAAGGACAATTATTAAACATAAATGCAGATACTATTGCTTCAGAATTAGCGATTGCTTTTTCTGAACTTTATACAGTACAACTGTATTACTGTTTTGAAAAAAAAGGTGTCTTAAAAAATATAGATAACAATGACTCTGTGATTGAAAAAATAAATCAGGTAAGCTATCAAGAATTAAAGAGTTCAGGAATTATAAATGAAGGAATGATTCCAAAATTAGATAATTGTTTTTATGCTTTAGAAAAGAATGTTTCAAAAGTGTGTATCGGAAAGTCTGACATGCTTTTTAATAAAGAATTTAGATGTACAACAATTCAATAAAAATGAGAATAGAAAAGCTAACAATTGATGCTATTGCATTACTCAAAAATTTAATAGAAACATCGTCGTTTTCATCTGAAGAACAGAACACGGCTCTACTTATAGAATCTTGGTTTCTAGAAAATAAAATAGCGTATCAAAGAACACAAAATAATGTGTGGGCAGTCAATAAATATTTTGATGAAAGCAAACCAACATTTTTATTGAATTCTCATCATGATACTGTTCAACCCAATAAAGCATATACTAAAGATCCTTTCAAAGCCATTGTTGAAAACGGAAAATTATATGGGTTAGGAAGTAATGATGCCGGTGGTTGTTTGGTTTCATTATTAGCAACATTTACCTATTTCTACCATCATAAGAATTTAAAATACAATTTGGTAGTTGTTGCTTCTGCTGAGGAGGAGAGTAGTGGTAAAAACGGATTAAACAGTATGTTGTCTATTATTCCAGAAGTTGCTGTTGCAATTGTTGGAGAACCCACCTTAATGCAATTAGCCATTGCAGAAAAAGGCTTGGTGGTTTTTGATGCAAAAGTTAGTGGAACTCCAAGTCATGCAGCACATCTAAATGATGATAACGCTATTTACAATACCATAGATGTTTTACAATGGTTTGAGAGCTTTCAATTTAAAAAGACTTCCAAAAGTTTGGGTGATGTAAAAATGACTGTTACTCAAATGAACGCAGGTAAGCAACACAATGCCATTCCAGCAGAAGTTGAGTTGGTGATAGATGTTCGCGTAAATGATCTATATAGCAACCAAAAAATTGCAGAGATTCTAGAAAAAGAATCGCCATGCACAACCATAACTCCCAGAAGCTTACGATTAAATTCATCTTGCATTCCAGTTGAGCACGAATTGGTGAAAGCAGGAATTGCTTTGGGAAGAAAAACCTATGGGTCTCCAACATTATCAGATCAATCTGTATTAGACTGTCCTTCCTTAAAATTAGGTCCTGGAGATAGTACACGCTCTCATACGGCAGATGAATTTATTTATTTACAAGAAATTGAACAAGGAATAGAGTTGTACATAAAGATATTAGAACAAATACTATAAAAATAGAGATAAGAGAGAAGTCTTGTTTTTTAGCAAAGTACTCTAATCTCTTGCCTTTGAATTTTAAGAATTAAAAAATTATAAGAAATGAAACTTTGGGATAAAGGCATAAAAATAGACCAGCTAATAGAGCAATTTACAGTAGGGAATGACAGAGAAATAGACATTCATATTGCAAAATATGATGTACAAGCTTCAGTAGCGCACGCCAAAATGTTAGCTTCTATTGGAATTATTACTTCAGAAGAATTACAGCTACTAGAAAAAGGATTATCAATTTTAGCTAAACAAATTCAAGAAGGAAGCTTTGTCATTGAAGCTCAATTTGAAGATGTGCATTCTAAGATAGAATTTGAACTAACAAGTATGTTTGGAGAAGTTGGTAAGAAAATTCATACTGCAAGATCAAGAAATGATCAAGTATTAGTTGCATTACAGTTGTATTATAAAGAGCAATTAAGCACTATTAAAGAGCTTACAGGTACTTTCTTTAATACATTACTAGAACTCGCGGAAATTCACAAAAGTTCTTTATTGCCAGGCTATACACATTTGCAAGTAGCTATGCCATCTTCTTTTGGTTTGTGGTTTTCTTCTTATGCAGAATTACTTATAGACGATGTTTATGTGCTTGATGCAGCCTTTAAAACAGTAAACCAAAATCCTCTTGGCTCTGCAGCAGGTTATGGAAGTTCATTTCCTGTAGATAGAGAATTTACAACTAAAGAGCTTGGTTTTGAAACACTTAAGTTTAATGTGGTTGCTGCTCAAATGGGTAGAGGGAAAAATGAGAGAACAATTGCGGCTGCTTTAGGTAGTTTAGCAAATACCCTGTCTAGATTTGCGATGGATATTTGCTTGTATATGAGTCAAAATTTCGATTTTATTGCTTTTCCAGATACATTAATAACCGGAAGTAGTATTATGCCACATAAAAAGAATCCAGATGTATTTGAGTTGATACGTGGAAAATCAAATAAAATTCAGGCATTGCAAATTGAAATGATTCTAATTACTAATAATTTGCCGAGTGGCTATCATAGAGATTTTCAACTATTAAAAGAAAATATGATCTCAGCCCTCGAAGAAATGAAGACTGTCTTGGAAATTTTTAATTACTCAATTCAGCAAATTCAAGTAAAGAAAATTAATTTACAGGATGAAAAATACAAACATTTGAGTACCGTAGATTCCATTAATAATTTAGTTATGGACGGACTGTCTTTTAGAGAAGCCTATCAGCAAATAGGAGCTACAGTAACAAACGGAACCTATGAAGCCACTAATACAAAGCAACATACGCATATTGGGAGTATTCATAATTTAAGTTTAGATAAGATTAGAGAAAAATTTCCTAAGGGAAAGTCAATTTTATAGTTTTAAAAAAACAGGTCCTAGAATCGTTTTTTTTTAGAATTTAAAAACTTGATTTTCATCTATTTAAATTTAGTAAATAAAATAGGCAAGGTGACTGTCTATTTCAAGTATTATGAATAGATTTGCGCTCAATTTGAAAAATAGTACAAATGAAGCGTATCAAAGAATATAAAAAACTGTTTAAAGTAGAAGGAGCTATAGACTTGAAGGAATTAAAAACAACCTATAGAGGACTTGTAAAAGAATGGCATCCAGATAAGTTTCAAGAAGAAGAAAAAAAGAAAGAAGCTGGCGAGATAAGTTTAAAAATTATTGATGGATATCATTTTTTGGTAAGCATCGCACCAGAAACCAAAGCGGCAAATTTAGAAGACTACAAAGCTACTATTACAGCCTCTAGAGTAGATGATTTTCATCACAAAAGTATGTTGATGGAAGTTACCTTTACCGATGGGAACACCTATGAATATTTTGGTGTAAATAAAATTTTGTTCAATAAATTTGTGAATAGTAAATCTATTAACAATTTTGGTAAAAGAAATATTTTCAATTCTTTCTTATATAGAAAGTCTAAAAAAGCTGCTGTAACTGTTTAATAAAAATAATAACTAATAAAAAAGGGAAAAGAGCTTTGGCTCTTTTCCCTTTTTTATTGAATAAACTTTATGTTTAAATAATGGTTGATTGACCCAAGTGCATGTTTGTAAAATTAACATTAGTATCATTAGGGTTGTTTATGAAATCTTCAATAAAATCGCCAACTTTAGAAGTAGAGACCATGTCTGTTTTTGTATTTAAATCTGGTGTTGTAATTTCTAACTTTAAAGATTTATCTACAGCTTTTCTAATTAAAGCAGCTTCTTCTTGTAGTTGAAAATGATCTAACAACATAGCAGCAGATAAAATTGAAGCAATCGGATTGGCAATTCCTTTGCCTGTTGCTTGAGGATAAGATCCGTGAATAGGTTCAAATAAGGCATATTTTTTACCTATAGAAGCCGAAGCTAATAAGCCTATAGATCCTCCAATAACACTTGCTTCATCACTAATAATATCTCCAAACATGTTTTCTGTAAGAATTACATCAAACTGTTTTGGGTTTAAAATCATTTGCATGGCTGCATTGTCTACAAATAAGAAATCTAATGCAATAGTTGGGTATTCTTTGGCAACCTCTCCAACTACTTTACGCCACAACCTAGAGCTTTCTAAAACATTTGCTTTATCTATAAGGGTTACTTTTTTATCTCTGTTTAGAGCAGCTTTAAAAGCTAAATGTGCTATTCTTTCAATTTCAAACCTACTGTATTGGCATAAATCTGAAGCAGTATTTCCATCTTCACTCAGATTTTTTTCACCAAAGTAAATTCCACCTGTTAATTCTCTGTAAATGCTGATATCTGTTCCCGAAATAATTTCTTTTTTTAACGGAGATTTATCAATAAGTGCTTCATAAGCTTTTACTGGACGAATGTTGGCAAACAATCCTAATGACTTTCTTAGTTTTAGCAATCCTTGTTCTGGTCTTACTTTAGCAGATGGGTCATTGTCATATTTTGGATGCCCTATAGAGCCAAATAAAATGGCGTCTGTAGCCATGCACAATTCTAATGTTTTGTCTGGTAAAGGGTTTCCAGTTATATCAATGGCTATGGCACCAACACTGGCTTCTTTGAAAATGAATGTGTGATCAAATTCAGAAGCGATCGCTTTTAAAACTTTTACAGCTTCGTTGGTTACTTCAGGTCCAATTCCATCTCCGGGTAATACTGCTATATTTAATTTCATTTTTTTAGTTGTTCCGGTTAAAAACGGAAATATAATATTTTTAAATTTATTTTAATTGTATTCTTTGTGCTTCAAAAGCCTCAATCATTTCTTTTTTACTTAAAAGATAATCAATATCATCATAGCCATTAATCATACATGTTTTTTTGTATGAGTCAATTTCAAAACTTTCAGAAATACTTTTTTCTAAAAGTGAGATTGTTTGATTTTCTAGATCGACTTCAATTTCAGTTGCTGGATTCTCCTGAACAGATTTCATCAAAACAGCTAAAAAAGTAGGTGATACCTGTAAAGGTAATAGCCCGTTGTTTAATGCATTTCCTTTAAAGATATCTGCAAAAAAACTAGAAACAATTACTTTAAAACCATAGCCAACAAGAGCCCAGGCTGCATGTTCTCTACTAGAACCACATCCAAAATTATCTCCTGCTATTAAAATATTTCCTGAGTAGGAAGTATTGTTTAATGAGAATTCAGTGTTTAACTCTCCATTCTTATCAAATCTCCAATCTCTAAACACATTATCTCCAAACCCTTTTTTATCGGTAGCCTTTAAAAAACGAGCTGGAATAATTTGATCTGTATCAACATTTTCTATGGCTAACGGAATTGCCTTCGATGTTATTTTTATAAACTTTTCCATTAACTTAATTGTTTAGTAATATCAATAATTTTTCCCTCAATAGCTGTAGCTGCAGCAACCAAAGGACTAGCTAATATAGTTCTAGATCCTTGTCCTTGTCTGCCTTCAAAGTTTCTGTTAGAAGTAGAAACACAATATTCGCCTTTGGGTATTTTATCATCATTCATTGCTAAACAAGCAGAGCAACCTGGCTGTCTTAGCTCAAAACCCGCTTCAACAAAAATATCTTTTAACCCCTCTTTAATAATTTGAGTTTCTACTTGTTTACTTCCAGGAACTAACCAAGCGGTTACATTAGTGGCTTTTTGCTTCCCTTTAATATAGTTGGCAGCAACTCTAAAATCTTCAATTCTAGAATTGGTACAGCTTCCTATAAATACATAATTTATAGGCTGATTAATTAAAGAATCTCCTGCTTCAAAATTCATATATTCCAATGATTTTTTGAAAGAAGCATTTTGGTTTACAGGAATAGTTTCTGTAATTTTAATTCCCATTCCAGGATTTGTTCCATAGGTAAGCATTGGCCCAATATCTTCTGCATCAAAAGTATATTCTTGATCAAAAACAGCATCATTATCTGAAGGTAATGTATTCCAGTAGGCTACTTTTTGATCAAATTCAATTCCTTTAGGAGCAAATTTTCTTCCTTTAATATAGTCGTAAGTAGTTTGATCTGGAGCTATCATTCCTCCACGTGCACCCATTTCTATGCTCATATTGCAAACAGTCATTCTTCCTTCCATGCTCATATCTTTAAAAACATCTCCAGCATATTCACAAAAATACCCAGTCCCTGAATTGGTCCCAAGTTTAGAAATTATGTATAGAATAACATCTTTTGGAAGCACTCCTTTACTAAGCTTTCCATGAACGGTTACTCGTAAACTTTTGGGTTTTGTAAGTAATAGACACTGGCTTGCAAATACTTGTGCTACCTGACTGGTCCCTATCCCAAAAGCAATGGCACCAAAAGCACCATGAGTAGAGGTATGACTATCACCACAAACCATGGTCATTCCTGGTTGTGTAATTCCTAATTCTGGAGCCATTACATGAACAATTCCATTGTATTGATGCCCTAATTCGTATAGGGTAATATTATTATCTGCACAGTTTATAGTAAGTTGTTCTAATTGATTTCTAGACAAATCATCTTTTATTGGTAAATGTTGGTCTATAGTTGGCGTGTTGTGATCTGCTGTTGCGACTATCTGATTTGGTCTAAAAACAGGAATTGATCTTTCTTTTAGTTCATTAAAAGCCTGTGGACTGGTAACTTCATGTATTAAATGCTTGTCTATATATAAAACTTGTGGTCCGTTTTTGATAGTATCAATTACATGTTGATCCCATATTTTATCGAAAAGTGTTTTGCTCATAGTGTGTTTATCCGAGAAGTAGGTTTATTTTTTAATTATGCTGATAAAATTTGCTTTGAGATACTACTTGAAGCTATAATTTGATGAATATCTTCATCATTTACTTCTTTCTTTTGATCTGCAAAACTTAAAAAGCTAGCATACACATTGTCTAACTGCAGCTTTGTTAATTCATAGCCTACTATTTTAGCCCTGTAAGCTAATGCTGCTCTTCCGCTTCTGGCAGTTAATACAATGGCAGATTCTGTAACTCCTACATCTTTAGGATCTATAATTTCATAGGTTTCACGATTCTTAATGACACCATCTTGATGAATTCCAGAACTGTGAGCAAAAGCATTGGCTCCTACGATGGCCTTATTTGGTTGGGTATAAACCCCCATGCTTTCACTTACAAGCTGACTAAGCCCATATAGATGTTTAGTGTTAATATTGGTATCTAAATTTAAGTATGGATGTTGTTTTAAAATCATAACTACTTCCTCCAAGGCTGTGTTTCCTGCACGTTCACCTATACCGTTAATTGTACACTCTATTTGACGCGCACCATTAATTATTCCTTCAATAGAATTGGCAGTTGCTAGTCCTAGATCATTGTGACAATGACATGAAAGAATTGCATGCTCTATTCCTTTTACATTTTCTTTTAGGTATTTTATTTTTGCACCATATTCGCTTGGTAAACAATAGCCTGTAGTATCAGGAATATTTAAAACTGTTGCTCCTGCTTTGATGGCTTGTTCGCATACTCTTGCTAAAAACTCATTGTCTGTTCTTCCGGCATCTTCTGCATAGAATTCTACATCTTCAACAAATGATTTTGCATATTTTACAGCTTCAAAAGCTCTTTGTAAAATATCATCTTTATTAGAATTAAACTTATATTTTATGTGTGAGTCAGAAGTTCCAATACCAGTATGTATTCTTGGCTTTTTTGCAAAACGAAGCGCTTCAGCTGCAACTTCAATATCTTTTTTCACAGCTCTAGTGAGCCCACAAACAGTTGCATTTTTCACCATTTTTGAAATAGCTTCAACAGATTTAAAATCACCAGGACTAGAAACAGGAAAACCAGCTTCAATTACATCTACACCTAAAATATCTAGCTGTTCTGCTATGATTAATTTTTGTTTTGTATCTAGCTTACATCCAGGCACTTGCTCTCCGTCTCGAAGGGTAGTATCAAAGATTTGAATGGTAGTATCTGACATTTATTAAAATATATTTTTGTATTGCCTTACGAATTTATATTTTGGATAGCTCTTAGACATGTTTTAATTTTATATTATTACGATGTTCAACAAGAAAAATAACATTTAAAGTACTAATAATCAATAACTTAATAAGTTATTTTCAATATGACTAAGTCTCAAAAAGATAATTTATTTCAATTAGTGAAATCACTTTCAAAATCTGAAAAGCGACAATTTAAGCTATACGTAGGTAGATTAGGAGTAAATGCCGACTCTAAGTTTTTAAATTTATTCAACTTTTTAGACAAAGCTACTATTTATGATGAAGCAGCCATCTTAAAAAAAGGAGGGATTAAAAAACAACAATTAGCAAATGTAAAAGCACATTTATACAAACAATTATTAATTAGTTTAAAGTTAAGTCCCTCTCATCAAAATGTTCGTTCTCAAATTAGAGAACAATTAGATTTTGCCTCAATTTTATATCATAAGGGATTGTATAAACAAAGTCTTAAAATTTTAGAAAAAGCCAAAGAATTTGCCATCTATAATGAAGAGAAAAACTTAGCTTATGAAGTAGTTGAATTAGAGAAAGTCATAGAATCTCAATACATTACAAGAAGCATAAGTAATAGGGCTGATGAATTAACAATACAAGCCAAAGAACTCAGTGCTTTAAATGTGATTGCTAGTAAATTATCTAATTTATCACTTCAATTATACAGTATTATTTTGAAGTCTGGCTATGTGAAAAATGAAGAAGAAAATATCTATATAAGAGATTATTTTTATAATAGATTACCAAAATTTGAAATTAGTCAATTAGGTTTCAGAGAAAAATTATGGCTTTATAAAGCTCATTTATGGTATAGTTTTCTTACCCAAGATTTTTTAAATTGTTATAAGTATGCATCAAAATGGGTTGAGTTATTTTACGAAAATCCAATGATGATTAACTCACATCCAGTATTTTTCTTAAAGGGAAACAACTATTTATTAGAATCGTTATTTTTTATAAGAAGAAAAGATAGATTTGAAAAAACACTATCTAGCCTTGAAAAAATTATAAAAAGTGACGGATTTCCTTCAGACAATAATATTGAAGCACTTAGTTTTTTATACATAAATCTTCATAAGATAAATCTGTATTTCACAGATGGTAATTTTGATGAAGGTCTAGCAATCATACCTAAAATTGACTCACAATTAAAATTATTTAAAAATAGAATAGATGAACATCATGTAATGACATTTTATTACAAATTTGCAAGCATGTATTTTGGCTCAGGAGATAATGATACCTGTATCTTTTATTTAGATAAAATTATCTCAAACAAGTCCTTATCTATGAGGCAAGATTTATTGTGTTTTTCAAGAATACTAAATTTATTTGCTCATTATGAAGCAGGATACGATTATCACATAGAAACCTTATTAAAGAGTACGTATAAGTTTTTGCTGAAAATGAACGATTTACATGAAGTTCAAAAAGAGATGATAAAATTTATTAAAAGCTTGCAAAACATTTATCCTCAAGACATAAAGAAGGCCTTTGTAAAATTACATTTAAAATTAAAAACTTTTGAAGATGACCCTTATGAAAGCAGAGCTTTTTTATATTTAGATATTATATCTTGGTTAGAAAGCAATATTCAGAAAAAACCAATTGGTGAAATCATAAAAAATAAATATTCTGCAAATAATAATAGCTGATTTTGTGAGATTCATAAAAGTTCTCTAGAAAATTACTTTTTTTTATACTTAACTAAATATAAATGATACATTTGAATTGTGAAACTAACAAAAGAACATATAATTAATACGCTACAAAACAGCTTAGTTCGCATAACTTTTGTTATTATTATCATTACTTCTATTACCCTTTAGGGGTTTATTTTTCACATATAAAATCTAGGTAACTATTCAAATTTCGAAAGATCGAAATTTTAAAATTTTAAGAATATTTTTTTCAAAACTTTTAAAAATGAAAGTATTAAAGTTTGGTGGATCATCTGTAGCCACTTCAAAAAACATACAAAAAGTATTAGCGATTGTTTCTAAATCTTCAGAAGAACAAGATGTAGTAGTGGTTGTTTCTGCATTTGGTAAAACTACAAATGCACTTATTAAAGGGGCAACTTTAGCAGCGCAAAAGAATGAAGATTATTTAGAAGTTCTAAAAGAATTAGAAAACAATCATTTTAATATTATTAAAGAATTACTGCCTGTTAAAGAGCAGAGTTCTGTTAACGGTTATGTAAAACAACTGTTTAATCATCTAGAAACGATTTATGAAGGATGTTTTTTATTGCGAGAGTTGAGCCCAAAAACTTTAGCAAAAGTATCTAGTTTTGGTGAATTGCTTTCTTCTTACATCATTTCACAAGCAGCAAATGAAAGTTTTAAAGCTGTTTATAAAGATACTAGAGAACTAATTGTAGCTTCAGACAATTACAACAATGCGTTGGTTGATTTTTCTGCTACATTTAAAAATTGCCAAGAATATTTCTCAAGTCATTCACAAAAAGTGACTATAGTTCCAGGTTTTGTAGCCAGAACAATAAATGGGAAAACTACGACCTTAGGAAGGGGTGGTTCAGATTTTACAGCAGCTATTATTTCTGCGGCATTAGATTGTAGTGAATTACAAATTTGGACAGATGTAAGTGGTATGTTTACAGCCAATCCATCTATTGTAAAACAAGCTTCTGTAATTGATCACATATCGTATCATGAAGCGATGGAATTATCTCACTTTGGAGCGAAAGTAATTTATCCACCTACAATTCAACCTGTATTACAAAAAGAGATTCCAATTGTTATTAAGAATACTTTTAAGCCAGCAGATCAGGGAACTTTAATAACAAAAGAAACAAGTAAGAATAAACCTGTGAAGGGTATTAGTCATATAGAAAACATCACATTAGTAACCCTTGAAGGTAATGGAATGGTAGGTATTCCAGGATTTTCTAAACGCTTATTTGAAGCTCTTTACCTACATCATATCAATATTATTTTAATTACTCAAGCTTCATCAGAATTATCTATTTGTATTGCTATTTCAGATGATGATGCAGTAAAAGCATCAAAAATTATTGATGAGGTATTTGAATATGAAATTCAATTACAAAAAGTAAAACCTGTAAAAGTTGAGCAAGATTTATGCATTATTGCTTTGGTAGGTGATAATATGAGAAATCATCATGGATTAAGCGGAAAAATGTTTAGTGCTTTAGGAAAGAATAATATAAATATTCGTGCAATTGCCCAAGGTGCCTCTGAAAAAAATATTTCAGCTGTAATTGATAAAAAAGAAGCAAAAAAAGCATTGAATACTTTACATGAACGATTTTTTGAAGAAAGAATAAAGGAATTAAACCTTTTTGTGACCGGAGTTGGGAATGTGGGAGAACGATTTTTAGCTCAGATAGAGCAGCAGCAGAATTATGTGAAAAAGAATTTAAAATTAAAAATTAGAGTTATTGGAATTTCTAACTCTAAAATGATGTTTTTTGATGAAAATGGGATAGACTTAACAAACTGGAAAGAACTCCTTCAACAAGTAGAAAAGGCAGGCATAGATACTTTTTATTCTAAAGTAACTTCTCATAATTTAAGGAATAGTGTTTTTATAGATATTACTGCTAATCAACAGGTTTCAGAGATGTATGAACACTATTTACGTAAAAACATAGCTGTAGTTACTTGTAATAAAATTGCCTGTGCCTCAAGTTCTCAGAATTATAATATTTTAAAGAATGTTTCTCGAAAATCTAATGTTCCTTTCTTATACGAGACTAATGTAGGAGCAGGATTGCCAATTATAGATACTTTAAAAAACTTAATAGCTTCTGGAGATAGAGTTCATAAAATTCAAGCAGTTCTTTCAGGAAGTTTAAATTTTGTGTTTAATAAATTTAATTCATCAACAACTTTTTGCTCAATAGTAGCACAAGCTGAAAAAGAGGGATTTACTGAGCCAGATCCAAAAATTGACTTGAGTGGAATAGATGTTGCCAGAAAAATACTAATTTTGGCAAGAGAAAGTGGTTATGAAATAGAATTAGAAGATATAGTAAATAATTCATTCTTATCCAAAGAAAGCCTAGCTACTAAAACAAATGCTGATTTTTATGCCTCATTAGATAAAAATGAACATCACTTTCAACAACTATTATTAGAGGCCAATAATCAAAATTGTCGTTTAAAATATGTTGCAGAGTTTGAAAATGGGAAGGCATCTGTTGGATTGCAGCATATAAGTTCATCTCATTCATTTTATAATTTAGAAGGAAGTGATAATATTGTATTATTCTTTACAGATAGATATCCAGAACAACCTTTAATTATTAAAGGAGCCGGAGCAGGAGCAGATGTAACTGCTTCTGGTATCTTTGCAGATGTTATAAGAACTGGAAATATATAACCATTGGAATGCAATAAAATTAATGAAAAAATGATGTAATGAGAGAAATCAAAATCTTTTCGCCAGCAACAGTTGCTAACATTTCTTGTGGATTTGATATTTTAGGACTTTGCCTAGATACCGTTGGTGATGAAATGGTTGTGAGAGAAGTAGCTGAGAAAGGAGTTAAAATTACCCATATCATTGGCCAGGATTTGCCATTTGAAACAAAAAATAATGTTGCAGGAGTTGCCGCGCTGGCCTTACTTGATAACATTGAAACAACGGTTGGTTTTGAAATAGAAATTTATAAAAATATTAAGCCCGGAAGTGGTATTGGTAGTAGTGCGGCTAGTGCTGCAGGTGCCGTTTTTGCTATCAATGAGTTGTTAAGCAAGCCATTTTCTGCTAAGGAGCTAATTTCATTTGCAATGCAAGGTGAAAAATTAGCAAGTGGTTCTGCACATGCAGACAATGTTTCACCTGCCTTACTTGGTGGTTTTACATTGGTTAGAAGTTATGAGCCATTAGAAGTTCTTAAAATTGATGCACCAACAGAATTATATGTTGCCGTCATTCATCCTCAAATAGAAATTAAAACTTCAGACTCACGTGCTGTTTTAAAAAATCAGGTTTCGCTTAAAAAAATGGTGAAACAAATGGGTAATTTTGGAGGCTTGATTAGTGGGTTGTATACCAGTAATTATGACTTAATTAGTAGGTCTTTACATGATGAAATTATAGAGCCTAATCGTTCAGTTTTAATTCCTAAATTTAATCAAGTAAAAATGAGTGCCTTAGATGCTGGTGCATTGGGTGCTGGAATTTCTGGTTCTGGTCCCTCAATATTTGCATTGTGTAGAGGAAAGAATATTGCCACTAAAGTAGGAAGAGTAATGTCAGAAATATATGATAAAACTGATATTGAGTATGACATTCATGTTTCAAAAATTAATCAACAAGGAATAAAAATATTGTATAAAATATGAATTACTTTAGTTTAAATCATTCATCACCAATTGCATCTTTTAAACAGGCGGTTGTAAACGGAATTGCGCCAGACAGAGGTTTGTATTATCCTGAGAATATAACTCCTATTTCTCAAGATTTTATTGATCACATTACTGAGTATTCTAATGAAGAAATTGCTTTTGAAGTAATTAAACAATTTATAGGAGATGAAATTCCACCTGAAAAGCTAAAAGAAATTATTAAAAAAACAATTTCTTTTGATTTTCCAGTTGTGGCAATTGAAAAAAATATTGGTTCTCTAGAATTATATCATGGGCCAACAATGGCTTTTAAAGATGTAGGTGCTCGTTTTATGTCTCAGTGTTTAGAGTACTTTAATCAAGATAATAAAGAGGATATCACAGTATTAGTTGCAACTTCGGGAGACACAGGAGGTGCTGTGGCAAATGGTTTTCTAAACGCAAAAGGTATTCAGGTTGTGATTCTTTATCCTAGTGGAAAAGTAAGTGATATCCAAGAAAAACAACTAACCACTTTAGGAAATAATATTACAGCTCTTGAGGTTGACGGTGTTTTTGATGATTGTCAAGAAATGGTGAAGACTGCTTTTTTAGATGAAGAGATTTTAAAAAAATTAACATCTGCAAATTCAATTAATGTTGCGAGATGGTTGCCTCAAATGTTTTATTTTTTCTTTGCCTATAAACAAGTTTCAGCTCAACATAAAGATATTGTATTTTCTGTCCCAAGTGGCAATTTTGGAAATATTTGTGCTGGATTACTAGCAGAGAAATTAGGATTACCTGTGAAACACTTTATAGCCTCTACCAATATAAACGATACGGTTCCTCAATATTTAGAAAATGGAACTTATACACCAAAACCGTCTAAAGCTACTATATCTAATGCAATGGATGTTGGTAACCCTAGTAATTTTATCCGAATTCAAGAATTATTTCAAAATAATTTAACTCAATTAAAAGCGTCTTTTTCATCCTTTAGTTTTTCAGATCATGAAACAAAAGAAATGATGAAAGATATTTATAATAAGTTTAATTATATTTCTGAACCTCACGGTGCTATTGGATATTTAGGATTAAAAAAACATAGTTTGCATGAAGATGAATTTGGAATTTTTTTAGAAACAGCTCATCCTGTAAAGTTTTTGGAGGTAGTTGAAGCAACTCTCCCAGTTAGTGTAGAAATTCCATCACAAATAAAAAAAGTAATGAATAGAGAAAAAGCGGCCATTCAGATTGCTAGTTATAAAGAATTAAAAACGTTTTTAAATAGTTAATTACTATTACATTTCTTCGTTAAAAAAAACTTTATAAAAGTGCATTTTTCTTTCTTCATCAAACCCTTTTTCAATATTTTCTTTTAAGCTGTCTCCATCACTAATATCTAGTTTTATTTGAATATTGGTATCTAAGTTAATTTGACTTTTAATCTTTTTTCTCTCTTTTTTTAAAGTTGAAGGAGATACATTAAAGTTTTCTTCTAAATCTAAATTATTTTCTTTATTATGTTGTGACTTAAATTTCGAATAAGAATCAACTACGTCAAATGGGCTCAACAATTCTTGTTCTATAAGGTCTTTTGTAATTACTTCATTTTCATTAAATAATTTAATTCCTTGACTAATGAATTCTTTTTGCCTGTAGGTGTTTTTTTCATCTTTCATAGTATTAGAAAAAGTAGACAACATACTTAAATGATGTTTTGTCTGATATGAGTCATTCATTACTTCTTCTATGTCTAAAAATGATTTTTTCCAATAATTAGCATCATAACTATTGTTATCTATGGAAAAAACTCTGTAACCGTCAGATCTATCTGTTTGAAGAATCAAACATCCTTTATCAATCTTTTGTAATTTAACACCTTTATTTATGTTAAAATCCAATTCATTATTGTGTTGGTTAAATTTTAAAAAATCTATTTTATTTTCAATTTTAAATATACCAATAGCATCTACTACAATTTCTTGAAATTTAATTTCTTTAAAATGAATAATAAATAATTCACCAGTTTTTATTTGTGGATGATTCGATTTTTCATAGAGATGATGTAAAACACTATTAGAATAGTCTATAAATGAAATTTCATTATCAAAGTATTTTGAAGTATTTCCGAACACAGTATTATAGTCCAAATTAATATGATGTGTGAATTTCATTAAATCTAAGCTAGATTTAATAGATTTTAAAAAGAATTTTTTCAATAATTCTTCTTCAGATTCTACCAACGGTATTTCTGAGTCTGCAACATGATTTAATTCTTGATTTAGCTTATTTCCAACTCTTTGTAATGTTGCTTTTGAAATAAAGGAATTTGTAGTTGTTAGCATCTTTTTTAGAGTTTTGTTTTTTAGGTAAAAAGTATAACAAATATAAAAAAACAGTTTTTTCTAATTTGCTATTTAAAATTTAAATTTTTTTATATCACAAAAAAAAATTACTTTTGTATTAGATAACTAAAAATTAGTTTACTAACCATATTTCAAGTCTATTTTTCTGTAATTTTAAATTCTTTTTTCAATAAAAAAAAGAATTACTTTCACATAAATTTCCCTAAAATTTATTATTATGAAAAATTTTTTAAGCATATTATTAGTTGAAGATAATGTGATTGAAATAATGAAAATTAGAAGAACAATTACTACACTAAATAATAATTATAAATTAGTTGAAGTAAGAAATGGTGAAGAAGCTTTACTCTACTTAAAAGCAAAAAATACAATTCCTGATATTATTTTATTGGACCTAAATATGCCAAAAATTGGTGGTATAGAGTTTCTTTCTATTTTAAAAAAAAATGAAAAATTAAATCATATTCCAACAATTATTTTAACAACATCAAACTATCAAAAAGACCTTTTAGAATGTTATAAGTTAGGGATTTCGGGTTATATATTAAAGCCTTTAAAATATGATGATTATGTTGATAAGATTACATTAATGTTGTCCTATTGGTCGCATAATGAGTTGATAGGGGATTTATTATGAAAGGGATCGTTTTTACAGAATTCTTAGAACTCGTTGAAGAAAGGTATGGTTTAGAAGTAGTTGATAAAATTATTTATCAATCTAAGTTAGATTCACAGGGTATTTATACCTCTATTGGGACTTATAGTTTTTCTGAAATGTTACAATTACTTGAAAATCTGAGAGATCACACTGGTATTTCAATTGATAATTTATTATTAATTTACGGTGAACATTTTTTTAGTGTTATTGAAACAAGTTACAAGGATCCACTGTCTGCTTATAATGATCCTATAGAGATGTTATCATCCATAGAACATCATATTCATATAGAGGTTAGGAAAATTTATCAAGATGCTGAATTGCCTACTTTTTTAGTAATAGAAAAAACAAATAACTCATTAATTATGATCTATAAATCTAGTAGGTCTATGCATCATTTTGGTCTTGGGTTAATGAATAAAACTTTTGAGTATTTTAATTCTAAAGCTTCAATTTTATTAGAAAAAATAAAAGAAGATGGAACTGAGGTAAGGTTTATTATTGAAAAAATAGATAATGAGTCAAGATAAAATTGAAATACTTCAACGTGCTTTAGAAAGAGAAAAAGCAGCCAGAAAAGAAGCAGAAAAAATACTTGATGATAAATCTAAAAATTTATACTATTTAACCGAAGAATTAAGGAAAACTAATCTCCGTTTAGAAAATCTTTTAAACGAAAAGGCAACAGAACTTAAGGGTGTATTTGAAAATATCAATGATGCATATATAGTAATTGACTTGTTTGGAAATGTATTGAAAATGAATGATGTTGCTATTGATATGTTTGGTTATGACATTAAAAAAGAATTATTTAATGTAACTGATTTAATTTGCGATTCAGACAGTAAATATTCATATCAATCATTTGAAAAACTGAAAGACGAGGGTTCTTTTATTAATTTCACTTCTAGAGTTATTACAAAACATAAGAATTTAAAATGGGTTCAAATTAATGCCTCCATTATAGTAAACAAAGATAACAATCCAATAGCAGCTCAGGGTATTATAAGAGATATTACACATAATAAAGAGTCTGAAGATCTTTTAATAGAGTCTGAAAACAGACTTTCTTCTCTTATTCAAAATTTATATACAGGTGTTTTGTTAGAGGATGAAAATAGAAAATTAGTATTAACAAATACTAAATTTTGTGATTTATTTAAAATTCGATTTACACCAGAAGCCCTCATAGGTATAGATTGCTCTAATGCTTCCAAAAGCCGTAAACTCTTATTTAAAGATCTCGATAGTTTTTCTTCCAGAGTAAATAAAATATTAAAAAATAAAAAACAGGTTTTAGGAGAAGAACTACTAATGAAAGATGGTAGAACTTTAGAAATAGATTTTGTTCCAATATTAAAGGGAGATGAATATAAAGGACACCTTTGGACTTTTAGAGATATTACTTTTACTAAACAATACAGTAAGATTTTAGAAACTCAAAAAGAGAAATATAGTAGTATTATTGCGAATATGAACTTAGGTCTTCTTGAGGTTGATTTAAATGATAAAATTTTGATGGCCAATCAAAGTTTTTTTAAAATGTCTGGATATACAGAAGAAGAATTAATTGGTAAAACCGGGAGAAAGGTTTTTCTTTCATCAACTGATGAAAATATAATTTTAGAGCAAAATCTAAAACGATTAAATGGTAAATCAGGTTCTTTTGAATTAAAAGTCAGAAATAAAAAACAGGAATTAAAACATTGGTTAATCAGTGGTGCACCCAATTATGATTTAAATGGTGTCGTTACTGGTTCTATAGGAATTCATTTAGATATTACCCAAGCCAAACTAAACACAGAACTAATTAGAGAGCAAAAAAGAGAATTAGATATTATTATTAATAATACTCCAGTTGGTATAGTTTTAACACAATTAGGGAACATATTAAAAACGAATTTAACGTTTCAGAATATGTTGGGTTTCTCAGAAAAAGAACTTACTAAACGAACTTTAGTAAGTTTCTTAATTCCTGAAGATTTTGAAGAAAGTGAGTACAATCTTTTAAAAATAAGTAGAGGAGATATTGATAGTTTTTCATCTAATAACCGTTACAGAAAAAGTGACGGTTCTATTATTTGGGCAAAATCAGATGTAAATGCTGTTAGAGATTCTCAGGGGAACATCAAATTTCTTCTTACATTGATAGAAGATATTACCCATGAAAGAGAAAAAAAATTGATTATAGATATGGTTAATAATTTGACTAAGTCTATTTTAGGTGTTACCGATATTAATCAAATTGCTTGGGAAATTGTTAATAAAATAGCTGATTATCTTGATTCTAATGATTGTGTTATATACATTGTTGATCATAAAAAAAAGACATTAGAACAACTTGCAGTTTATGGTCAGAAATTAGATGAAGGAAAAAAAATTAAAAATAAATTAATTATTCCAATTGGCGAAGGGATCGTAGGAAGTGTTGTAAAAACAGGTGTTTCTGAAATAATAAAAGATACTTCAATAGATAAAAGATATATTGTTGATGATGCTATTAGATTCTCAGAAATCACTGTGCCTATAATTATTGATGGAGAAGTAATTGGGATTATTGACTCTGAACACTCTGAAAAAAATCATTACTCTCAAAAGCATATTGAGGTTTTGGAAAGTATCGCAAATATAGTTGCCATACAATTAAAAACTGCTTTAAGTATTAGAAAGCTTGAAGAAACAGAGGAAAAGAATAAACAATTACTTTATGAATTAGAGAATAGTAACAATGAGTTACAAGAATATGCTCATATAGTTTCTCATGATCTAAAAACCCCATTAAGAAGCATTGATGCACTCGTTTCATGGATAAAGACTGATAATAAAGATCAATTTGATCTACCAACTTCTCAAAATTTTGAATTAATTGAAACTGCTTTGGAAACAATGGAGCAATTAATATCTAATGTGTTAGAGTATTCTAGTTCCGGATTTAAAACTGATAATCCTCAAGAAATTGATTTAAACCTACTTTTAATAGACATAAAAAAAATTCTAATTATACCAAAGAACTTATCAATAAATATCCTTAAAAAATTACCAAAAATAAAAGGTGAAAAAACAAAATTTCAACAACTATTTTTAAACTTAATTAACAATGCAATAACCTTTTTGAATAAAGAGGATGGTTTAATAGAAATAGATTTTATTGAAAAAAAATTATTTTATCAATTTTCAATCAAAGACAATGGTATGGGAATCGACAAGAGGTTTCATGATAAAATATTTAAAATTTTTTATCATTTAAATAGTAATGAGAAGTCTACAGGTATTGGTTTATCTATCGTGAAAAAAATTGTTAATTTTTATAATGGAGATATTTGGTTAGAAAGTGAACTTGGAATAGGAACTACTTTTTATTTTACAATAAAAAAATAAACATGGAAAAACCTAACTTAAATTATATAAATAGTTTGGCAAGAGAAGATGATTCTATTAAAAAAATATTAATAGATGTAATCAAAACAGAGTTTCCTGAGGAGAAACAGGACTATTATGAAAGTTTTAGTAAAAATGATTTTAAAAAAATAAAAGATAACGTTCATAGACTTAAACATAAAATTAGTATTTTAGGACTCGAAAATGGCTATAAGAATGCAAATGCCTACGAACATAATCTCAGAGTAAATTCTAAAGATAAATCTGAGATTTTTGAAAAAACCCTAACTACAATATCAGAATATTTGAAAATTATATAACCCCTATATGAATTGTATTATTATTGATGATGAGAAGACCTCTAGAGTTATTCTGAAAACTCTTTGTGACCAAACAAACTTAAATGTTATTAATGAATTTAGTAATGCAATAGAAGCTATTAAGTATTTAAATAATCACGATGTAGATGTTGTCTTTTTAGATTATCATATGCCAAGTTTTAATGGTCTAGATTTCATTAAAACTCTAAAAAAACCAATAAATATTATTTTAACAACATCCGATCCAAAATTTGCGATTGAAGCATTTGAATATGATTTTATTATAGATTATCTCCTCAAACCTATAGAAATTTCTAGGTTTAAGAAATCTATTTATAAAGTTACTAATAAATTAGTCTCTCCAACTGATGTAACTAAACAGCCTGAGATAAATAAAGTCTTTTATATTAACGTAGATAGACGTCTTATAAAAATTGAAATTGATTCTATTTATGTAATTGAAGCTAGTGGAGATTACATAATCATTAAAACTGAAGAAGAAAATTATGTAGTTCATTCTACATTAAGAAAAATTAATAATAAACTACCCGATAATATGTTTATCCAAGTTCATCGATCTTTTATTATAAATATCAAGCAAATTATTGATATTCAAGACAATACTGTTCTTGTTCACAAAGAAATAGTACCTATAAGTCGTTCAAAAAGATCTATTCTAATAAAGCGATTAGATTTTTTATAATTATTATCCTTCTTAGTTTTAACGTACTCTTAATTACTTTCCAATACAAAAATTGGAAAAGATATGTCCTAAAATATCTTTGTCAACATCATATTCTCCAGTAATATTTCCTAGATGTCTTAAGCATTCTCTAATATCAATAGAAAACAAGTCTGTAGAGATTTCTAAATTAATACCTTTTTGAACAGATATAATAGCTTTTAGCGCGTTGTTTAGTGCTTCAAAATGACGAGAATTAGTTACGATTGTTTCATTATTACTCAAAGCTCCTTTGTTTACTAAAGAAGTAAGTTCTTCATGAAGAGTATCTATTCCAATTTTTTGTTTCGCTGAAAGCAGTAGTATTTCATCAATTTGTGATGTAATCTCCTCTTTTTCTATTGTTGAAAGAGCATCTATTTTATTAGCAATGAGTAATAATCGCTTGTTAGGAAATCGTTTTTTAATGGTTTCTATTTCTGTTTGAAAAACCTCTTTAGATTTAGAAAACTTATTAGAATCAATCAGAAAGATAATTAATTGTGCTTTTTCTGCTTTTTCGTAGGCTTTTTTAATTCCAATACTTTCTATAACATCATTAGTTTCTCTAATTCCAGCTGTATCTATAAATCTAAATGCAACACCATCAATAATGATTTCATCTTCAATAGCATCTCTTGTTGTTCCTGCAATATCAGATACAATTGCTTTTTCTTCGTTTAATAAGGTATTTAATAAGGTAGATTTTCCAACATTAGGTTCTCCTATAATTGCAACAGGAATTCCATTCTTCATAGCATTTCCAAAAGAGAAACTATCTATCAAACGTTTCAAAACTGAAGTAATAGTGCTTACCAATTCTTTAAATTTTGCTCTGTCTGCAAATTCTACATCTTCACCAGAAAAATCTAATTCTAATTCTATTAAGGCTGCAAAATCTAATAATTGTGCTCTTAGCTCTTTTAGTTCGGTAGTAATTCCACCACGCATTTGCTGAATAGCCATTTGATGAGAGGCAGATGAATTTGAGGCAATTACATCTGCTACAGCTTCTGCCTGACTTAAATCCATTTTACCATTCAAGAATGCCCTCATGGTAAATTCACCATTATCAGCCATTCTACATCCATTCTTAAGAAATAATTGAATGATTTCTTGTTGAATAAAACTTGAACCATGACAAGATATTTCTACAACATTTTCTCCCGTATATGAGCGTGGATTTTTAAAAATAGATACTAGTACTTCATCAATAATTCTAAGGTTATCTATAATATGTCCTAGATGAATTGTGTGTGTTTTTTGATTCTTTAATATTTTACCACTTTTAGAAGTAAAGAATTTTGAAAGGATATCTATTGCATCTTCTCCTGAAATACGAATTACCGAAATGGCACCTATTCCTGATGGTGTAGCTAAAGCTATAATAGAATCGTTTTGAATCATAGCACAAATATACAAGTTCATTGTATTTTATAACCTAAAGTGTCAAAAGAAGTCTTCTTTAACATCTAAAAAGTATACAATTGACCAATTTAATACCATAGTAAGGAAAGAAAATATACAATTATAAGTGTTCACAAATTTAAATCAACTAATAGGTTTTGTAATTGGTATTGTTGTATTTATTGTTCCGATAATTCTTTGGTTAGTTAAAAAAGATGAAATATTTGGTATGGATAGACTCAGAAAGGAATCTTAAATATTAGAATTTCAAGATTTTTGTATTTGTTAATCTGAATCTCATCAGTCTTGTTATTTGGTTTAGAACATCTTAGATTTATTACTATTAGACTATTTTAATAATTGACCTAATAATTATAAGTGTTAAGAGCTAGTATCAATCAATAATCAAATTACCTACTTAGCAGTAAATTATTGTTATAATATTTTTAAATACAGTCAATCACATCTTTATATTCATAAAAGAAAAGTTCAAATTTTGGCATGAATTTTACATAGAATTCATAACAAGACCTCCAAGTGTTTTTGTTATAAATGCTAAATTTTTCTGTATGATTGATGTAAATACGACGAATGATTTTACCATTTTCTAATTCATAGGAGCCATCAAAAATCACTTCTGGCAAGTATTCTTCAATTAAAATAGTTTTTAAAGAAAGGATTTGATCATAAATAATTTCACTTGCAATTTCATCAGAATGTTCAATATCTAGACAAATCATTGCTTTTTTTCTGTCAGCAACAAACTTAAAATTTAATCCTTTTATCTTGGTATTGTAAAGTAGCCATTTTCTTGGAAAGGATTTTCCAAAACTAGTCCAAAATTCTTTTCTAAGTACAGCAGAATCTTCTTCACTAAACATGACTAAAATTATTGTTTTAATTAATATTTATTTAGCCGTGAACTTTAGCTGTATTTCCTCTAGTTTTCATCATTTCTGCTTCAAACTCTAGCAGATTTCCCCATTTTTCATCTACAATGCTTCTGTTCATATATTTTCTAGCGTAACTCAAAAATAGCGTATAATGATTTGCTTCAGAGATCATTAAATCTTTATAAAATTCGGAAAGTTCTTCATCTTCCATATTTTCAGAAAACACTTTAAAACGTTCACAACTTCTGGCTTCAATTAAGGCTGCTACTAATAATCTATGAATTAGAGCTGTTTGTCTATCTTTTGTTTTTGGAAAAAATTTTTGTAGAGATTTTGCATAATCGTTGTGCTGCTCTCTGCCTAATACCATTCCTCTTTTTATCATTAATTGGTGAACCATTTTGAAATGCTCTAACTCTTCTAAGGCGATATCTGTCATATCTTTCACCAACTCAGTTTCCTCAGAATAATTAATGATAATCGAAATGGCATTTGCCGATGCTTTTTGTTCTGCAAAAGCATGATCTGTGAGTATTTGTTCTAAGTTGTCTTTGGCGATTACTACCCAAGATGTCGACGTTTCAAATTTTAATCCAAGCATTTTGTTGTTATTTATTCCAAGCGATCATAAAAGATTCGCCATTATTTAATTGTTTTGTAAGCTCTATTAGTCCAGCTTTTTTAATGATATTTATTACTTTTTTTGGCCAAGTTTCTCTAAAATTATAGGAATTAATTTTCCCACCTATTAAATTGACAAAATCATTGGATGTTTTTTCTTCTAATAATATTTTCTTTCCATAAATATTCACCAAACTGTCCATTTTTTTTCTAGCGTCTCTATAAACCTTCAACCTACTATTTCTGCCAATAAAAGTAGTAACAAAATCAGTGATGTTTTGAAGATGAGCTTTTGTTTTTTCTGTAGGATTATTTTCAAAATATGCTAAATTGAAAGCAGTACCTCTGAAAGGTAAAGGTCTATAATCTTTCTTATAACTTTCTGGACGATTTTTCCATTTTAATTCATATTTCTTATAAGAGTTGACTTCTATAGAGTCAAACAAAACTCTATCTTCTCTTATGAGAGTTGGTAGGTATAGAGCAGGTAGTTGTCTATTTTTTTTATTGATGTTTAAACTTAAAATATTACCAGATATCTTACCAATATAACCCTGATTCCATCCAGATTCTAAACCTGCTATGGCTAATAATGATGCAGGAGGAATGTTATTTTCTAAACAAATTTTAGTTGCATTTTTTGCAATACCTATATAAAATTCTTTTACATGACTGTATTTTCTTAATGAGTATGTGTTTTCATCAATGGTCCCTAGATTTATCATTGTAAAAAGAAACAGGTAAGTAAAATATCTCATACTGAATTTTTATGAAACATGCTGGGTTAATCTTAGTCCAAAATCAGCCAAAGATTTTATTTCCTTAACACCAGCTAAGCGCTCGTTGCCAAGAATAAGCAATCCTTTTTCATTAGATTCTATATGGTAGTACTTATTACTTTCAAAGAATAAAATAATTTCATCTGTAAAGAATTTTCTAATCTTCTGTTCGTTTTTTCCAGATAAATAAAAACGTTTAGAAAAATCTGGATGTTCATCAATATCAATATCTTTAAATCCAGCAAAATGAATGATATATTCAAAAATACCCTCTTTATCTAGTGTAAATTGAGGAATAATATTTTTTAATTCAATGTATAACATCGTAGCTTTTACATTTTGTTTTGCAATTAATTCTCCTTCAGAAAATTCTACATCAAATAAAGTACATTGTTCATTTGATAAGGCATTTGATATTTTAGTGATCTGCCTTGTTTTAAAATAACCAAAGTTAGGAAGCTCTTTAATTTCTTTTTTGTAGACAGAATCATAATCCCAATGTAATTCTTTACTAATTTTATATAAAGATTTTTGTCTTTTAGTAAGTGTTATGTTTTTTTCTTTTGGTTTTCCAATAACAAATTTACGAAGTGCAAAAGGGTGTTTACTTCCTGATTTATAGCCATCTAATCCAATAACTTCAAAATGGCCTCCTTTTCGTTTAAAACTTTCAGAATAACTGTGTATATTTTCCATTACGGTATGGTCTACAAAATCACACATAGAAAAGTCTATAATAACATCCTCGGTTTCTGGAATTTGATCTAAGTTAGACTTTAACTTAGAATAATTCAGAAAACTAGAGAAATTATCTACACTAACAAAGTATTTTTCATCTTCCTCAAACATTAAAACATTTGGCTTCAGTAAATTTCTAATGAATAATGAAATATTTTTATTAATGACTATGTGAATAATAAACGTAGTGAATATTCCAGTTAGTATTCCGCTAATTAAATTTGTGAGTATGGTTATGATTAGGGTGACTAAGAATATGATTAATTGTTCTGAACCTACTTGAAAGGTTTTTTTAATATTTTCTGGTGATGCTAGTTTATATCCTGTATAAACTAATATTGCTGCCAATGCTGATAAAGGAATGTGCCTTAATTCACCTGCAAACAAAGCAATAAAAGCAACAAGAAAAAGTGCATGGAATAAGTTTGCAGATCTATTACTTCCTCTGTTATTTACATTTACAGAACTACGAGCAATTACTGTAACTACATTTAAGCCTCCTAAAAAACCACTAATTACTGTAGCGATTCCCAACGAACGGATGTCTTTATTTACATTTGATCTTCTTTTTTCTTGATCTAGCTTGTCTACTGCTTTTATACTTAATAAAGATTCAATACTTGCAATTAAAGTAATGGCTATAACTGCACTAAGAAATTCATAAGTAAAAAATTTAGTGAAATTTGGTTCTGGAAATTCACCAAAAATTTTATCAGGTAAATTAATCATGAAATCATCTGTGATAGGATAAGTTTCTGCAGAAAACATTTCAAAATAATAATACATCCCTATACTAAAAAGTACAATCCACATCGGTGCAGGTACTAATTGAAAGTATTTATTTCTTATTTTACTATAAAAAACCATAATTAGCAAGCTAATTATACCAACAGATCCAGCATAAAAAACACTTTTATCAGCTGTTTTAATAAATATCAATAGGTCTGCTGGAATAAAGTATAGAAGCTCAATAATACTTCCCGATGCTTTTAGGTTTCCAAGCATTACATGTATCTGTTTTGCTAAAATTCCAATTCCAATAGCCGCTAACATTCCTTGTATAGCAGACGAAGGAAAGAAATTACTCAAAGATCCTAATCTAAGAACTCCTAGTACAAACATTAATGCACCAGAAATAATAATAGCTGCAAGTGTATACAAATACCCCTCATACATATTTCCTTCTCCAAGGATGGTGATAGCACTCAAAATAACAACAACTAAACCATTACCTGGACCTGTAATCGTTACATTAGAGCCTCCTAAAATGGCACATACTAATCCACCAACAATTGCTGCAATGATTCCAGAAATTGGAGGAGCACCTGATGCTAAAGCTAAGCCTAATCCTAAAGGTAAAGCCACTAATGATACTACAAATCCAGAAAAAATATTTCTTGGAAGCTCACCAACGAATGTTCTTACAGGGCTTTTTTTAGTCATTATTTTACAATTAAAACATCTGTGGGTAGTTCTGTGAGGATATACTCAATATCATGTGGGAAAATTCTATCTAAAATTGAAGTCTTTGAGGGAGCATTCATTACTAATAAATCAGCTCTTTTTACTTTGGCATAATGACCAATTGAATATCCGCGTTTACCAAAAATACTTTGTATTTTTATTGAAATTCCTCTTGTATTAATAGTTTCTAATATTTTATGAACTCGGGAATCTTCTCTTCTTTTTAATTTTTCTTTTTTAATAGTTGCTTTTCGTAATGAGTGATCATCAGAAACCTTTACTTCAATTTCTTTTTGGCTGATTTCTTCTACAATGGTTATTCTTTTACATGCTAATGCTTTAGAAACCAAGAAAGATGCCTGAATTGTTTCTATTGTTTTTTTGTCTTTTAGACCATTCACTACAATATGAATACATTTAATTCTTTCTATAGACGGCTTTATAAGTAATAATACAGAGCAACAAGCTTTTCTAGTTAATTCTCTAGCGACAGATCCAACATAGTATTTGTATAAATTTTCTTGTTGTAATGCTCCTAAAATTAAAAGATCAATATTTTCTTCTACAGTAGTACTTAGAATTATATCTACAGGTTTCCCTTTTTGCCAAACTGTTTTTATAGGAAACTTTAAGATAGGTGCTTCTGAAATTAATTTAGATAACTGCTTTTCTTTTTCAGTTGTTTTCTCACCAACATGAACACCAACAAGCTGAGCATCAAACATATTAGCTAAACGAACAGCTTCAAATATATTTGGCTTTAAATTTGGAGAAAAAGCAATTCCAATTAAAATTTTTTTTATGCTTTGCAAGTGTAATTATTTTTATCAAATTAAAAGCACAAGATAGTGCTTTCATATAAATTAATAAATACAAAAATTTAATTTTAGAAGACTTTTCAATTTAACTATTTTTTGTAATTTAGAATTCAATAGTAAAATAAATATGTTAGAGTTAGCAGGGATTATTATTTTAGGAATATTAGCACAATGGGTTGCTTGGAGATTTAAAATTCCAGCAATTCTTCCTTTAATTTTAATAGGGCTTTTAGTAGGTCCCATAGCAGCAGAATTTTTAACCGAGGATAAAACCAAGTATATAGAACCTATCTGGAATGGAACTAAAGGACTTTTTCCTGGAGACGGATTGTATTATTTTGTTTCACTTGCCATCAGTATTATTTTGTTTGAAGGAGGTTTGACTCTAAAAAGAGATGAAATTAAAAATGTTGGTCCTGTTATAACTAAGCTTATTACCTTAGGTTCTGCGGTTACCTTCTTTGGTGCAGGGTTTTTAGCTCATTATATTTTTGGGTTAGGTTGGGAATTGTCTTTTTTGTTTTCAGGCTTAATAATTGTAACTGGTCCAACTGTAATCACTCCAATTCTTAGAAATATTCCATTAAAAAAAGATATCTCTGCTGTGTTAAAATGGGAAGGAATTTTAATAGATCCCATTGGGGCTTTGGTGGCAGTTTTAGTTTTTGAGTTTATTAGTGTTGGAGGTGGAAGTGGCTTTACTAAAACAGCACTCTCTGAATTTGGTAAGATATTATTATTTGGTTCTTCATTTGGATTTACTTTCGCACACGCATTAACGTATGTGATTAATAAAAAATGGATTCCTCATTATCTATTAAATGTGGTATCATTATCAACAGTTCTATTCGTTTTTGTAGAATCAGAAATATTTGCTCATGAATCTGGATTGTTGGCAGTTGTAGTAATGGGGATGGTACTTGGAAATGGAAAATTAAAAAACCTAAAAGAACTTTTGTATTTTAAAGAATCATTAAGTGTTCTATTGATCTCAATTCTATTTATTCTCTTATCAGCAAATATTAATATGGAAGATTTAATGCTACTATATAATTGGAAAACTGCAGTCTTATTTTTTATTATTGTTTTAGTAATTAGGCCATTAGGTGTATTTTTAAGTACTTATAAGTCAAATTTAAAGTTTAACGAAAAACTTTTTATTAGTTGGGTGGGCCCCAGAGGTATTGTAGCAGCAGGTATAGCCTCTCTTTTTGGAAGTAAATTGATAAAACAAGGAGTAGAGGGAGCAGAATATATTACACCTTTAGTTTTTATGATTGTTTTAGGAACGGTATTGTTAAACGCTACAACGGCTAGATTATTTGCTAAAACTGTAGGAGTATTTTTGAATAATTCTGATGGTATTTTAATTGTTGGAGCATCAAATGCATCAAGACTCATAGCTAGTTATTTACAAAATTTCGGAAAAAGAGTAGTGTTAATTGATTCCAATACCTCTTTCATAGAACTATCAATTAATAAGGGCTTAGAAGCTTATGTAGTAAATATTTATGATGATGATCTTACAGACAATATAGAGTTAAATGATATTGGGTATTTAATTGCCTTAACAGGAAGTGATGCCGTGAACAAATTTGCTTTAAAAAATCTTGCTACTACTTTTGGTGAACATGGTGCTTTTCGGTTGGTTAGTTCCGATGAAGTAAAAAGTCAAAATTTTGAAGATAAAAATCAATTTTTCACACCAAAAGATGATTATATTGATCTAAGTGAGGCTGTTAGAGATTTTCCAAATCTTTATGAAATACCAATACATTCAGATAAAAATTATAAAGAAACCCTAGAAAAATTGCATATGCAACTAAAATCTATTCCACTATTTGTAAAAACCGCTGATAACAATATTTATATATTGTCTGAATTTAAGTCTAAAAAATTTCCTAAAAAAGATGCTGTTTTGGTATATGTTGGACAAAAAATCTAAAAAAATTACAAATCTAACTGAAAAGTATCCTTCAGTTTTTTAAGGAAAGGATTTTTCTCTTTTAATTTATTGTATTTCTCTTGAGGAGTATAGGCAAATTTCTTTTCTACTGTTTCATTGACTACAACGTTAATAGTGATTCCAAAGTTATTTAGAGACTCTCTTAAAAACTTTATGAGTTTGGGTTTTCCAAGCTTTAACTGATCTTCCATGAGTTTGTTAGGAAGCATAAATTGAACGTGAAAGTTTTCTTTTAGTGATGGCAGGTCTGCAGCAAGAATTGAAGCCATACTTTTTTCCCCTTTTTTAATTAGTAATTTTTGATAATCACTCCAAGTTTTTTGCAATTCTTTTTCTGTAAAAGAATCTTTCGGATGATTATCATAATTAACTTCAATTAGGGTCTTCTGCTGTTCTTTTTTTTGATGTATACTTTTTAGTGAAAGCGAATTACTCCTTCTTTTAAGATTTTGTAAAACCGGAGGTTTTGCAGTAGGTATTTCTGGAGATATTACTTGCTTAATAACATCTTTTATAACTTCCTTTTTAATAACTAAAGGTCTTACTTTTACAATAGTATTCTGTTTTTTTATTGGAGATAACGAAGTAAAAAAAGTAGCAGGAATTATGTAGTTAGTTGACTTTTTTTTTTCTCCATCAAAAGTGATAGAGGCAATTTGCATTAATGTTAACTCTACAAGTAGTCGTTGGTTTTTACTAACCTTATAATTTAAATCACATTGATTGGCTTTTTCTATAGATTGTATAAGAAATGTAATAGATGCTTTAGAAGATTGATCTAAGTATTTTTTTTTTGCATTATCACCAACTTCAAGTAAATCGATTGTTGCAGTATCTTTAGCTACCAATATATCTCTAAAGTGTGAAGCCAATCCGTTTATAAAATGTTGACCTTCAAAGCCTTTAGCCAATATGCTGTTAAAGTTATTTAAAACGTCTGGAATTTTATTTTCTAACAACAAATCTGTCATTTTGAAATAACTATCATAATCTAAGACATTTAAGTTTTGTGTAACTGCTTCACGAGTTAAATTCTTTCCAGAAAAACTAATAACTCTATCAAAAATTGATAATGCATCACGCATGGCACCATCTGCTTTTTGGGCGATGATGTGTAAGGCATCACCATCGGCAGTAATTCCTTCCTTTTCAGCAATTGTTTTTAGATAGTTTTTAGTATCTAAGACGGTAATTCTTTTAAAATCAAAAATTTGGCACCGAGATAAAATTGTAGGAATAATTTTGTGTTTTTCAGTAGTTGCTAAAATAAAAATAGCGTGAGCTGGTGGTTCTTCTAAAGTTTTTAAAAATGCATTAAAAGCAGCTTGAGATAACATATGAACCTCATCAATGATATAGACTTTATAACTCCCAGTTTGAGGTGGAATTCTAACCTGATCAGTTAGACTTCTAATGTCATCTACAGAATTATTTGAAGCAGCATCTAACTCAAAAATATTAAAGGCAAAATCTTCGTTATTTGAAGTTGCCCCTTCCTGATTGATTCTTTTAGCTAAAATTCTTGCACAAGAAGTTTTTCCAACTCCCCTTGGTCCTGTAAAGAGTAAAGCCTGTGCTAGATGATTGCTTTTTATTGCATTTTCTAGAGTATTTGTAATGGTTTGCTGCCCAATGACATCTTCAAAATTTTGAGGTCTGTATTTACGTGCAGAAACGATAAAATGCTCCATATATGATTGCTTATCTTTGTTTAACAAATGTAAGTATCTACAATAGTATTCACAATATGCTTTCTTAACAAAATACTAAAGTTGTAAACAAATTGTAATAATTATTTATTTTTGTGACTATGATAATATTAAAATTTAAACATGAAAATTAACAAAAACATCATCCTTCTAATTATCCTATTTTTTTTAGCAATTTCTTATAGTTTTAAAGAAGTTTTTATTAAAAAGAATTTAGTTCTTAATAAAATTAATCAAAGTGATAAAGTTGCATATTTTGCAAGTGGCTGCTTTTGGTGTGTAGAAGCAATTTTTGAAAGTGTAGAGGGTGTAAGTGAGGCTATTTCTGGGTATGCTGGAGGGCATACAAAAAGACCAACATATCAGACAATAGGAACAGGTAGGACAGGTCATGCCGAAGCTGTTGCGGTATATTATAATCCAGAAGTTGTTAGTTTTAAAATATTGGTAGATGTATTTTTTGGATCACACGATCCAACAACAAAAAACGGGCAACATCCAGATTATGGAAGTCAATATAGATCTATTGCTTTTTACAATACAATGAAAGAAAAAAAAGTAATAGATCTTGCTATTGAGAAATTAAACAAAGAAGTCTACAATAACAAAATTGTTACTGAAGTAACTAAGCATACTATTTTTTATGAAGCTGAAGATTATCATCAAGATTATGAGAAACTTAACCCTTACAACAGTTATGTAAGAAATGTATCTGTTCCAAGATTAAAACGCTTTCAAAAAATTTTCCCTGAGCTTTTAAAAGAAAAAAAATAACATATTATTAATTACTATTCAAATAAAAAACAATGTTGAGTTATACAATGTGGTCTCTTTATGTTATAGTTGACTAAGAATAAAATTTTTATTTTTATTATTTGAAAATAACACAGAGGATAATTAATAAAAAAGGACTTAGTAAAATTGACATTATTAGTATTCTTTTAATTATATGTACTTCATTTTTCCATTCTAATGTCCATACATTTTTAAAATACTTTTCTAACATTATTGTTGATTTTGGTGCTTACAATATCAATTTTACTGCTGCAGCTAGCAGCGTTTTAAAATATTATCCTCGATAAATTTTCTCATATAAATCGTCATAATTTCCTTTAATGATTTCTCGTTTCATTTTCATTGTAGGTGTAAGATGACCGCCTTCTATAGTCCATTCATCAGGAGTTAATTCAAATCTCTTTATTTTTTCCCAGCTTCCAAATCTTTTATTGCATTGGTCAACTTCTAATTGAATTCTATCAATTACAATTTTAGAGTTAGCTATTTCTTCATGAGAAACACCAATATTGTGTTTTTTCTTCTCTATCCAGTCTTTAATAAAAACAAAGTTAGGTTGAATTAAAGCTGCAGGCATTTTTTCATTTTCACCAATTACCATCACTTGTTCTATGAATAAAGATTGTTTTAACTCTCCCTCTAATAGAGGTGGTACAATATATTTACCTCCTGAGGTTTTAAACATTTCTTTTGTTCTTCCAGTAATTTTCAGAAACCCATCTGCATCAAATTCTCCTTTATCACCAGTATGAAAATATCCATCTTTAATAACTTCTGCTGTTTTTTCTGGATCTTTATAGTATCCCTGCATTACATTGGGTCCTTTCACTAAAATTTCTCCATTATCAGCAATCTTAACTTCAACATTATTAATTACTCTACCAACTGTTCCAACTCTGAAACCCCTAACACCATTTTGCTCTATGAAACTTACTGTAGTTACTGGAGATGTTTCTGTTAATCCATAGCCTTCCATAATTGGCATTCCAGCAGCAGCATAAACTCTTGTTAGTCTTTGTTGTAAAGCTGAAGCTCCTGAAACCATTAATGTAAGTTCACCACCTAAAGCAGCTTGCCATTTAGAAAAAATCAGCTTACGAGCTAATCCTAATTGTTTTTCATACCACCAACCATTAGCACCGTAGGGTTCATATCTTAAACCTAAATCTACTGCCCAAAAAAACAGTTTCTTTTTTAGACCAGTTAATTCTTGTCCTTTTAAAACAATTTTATCATAAATTTTTTCATACAAACGCGGCACAGCAGTCATTACTTGAGGTTTTACCTCTTGGGCATTTTCGACTAGTTTTTCAATCCCTTCAGCAAAGTAGATTTCTACACCACAATATTGATATAGATAGAGGATCATGCGCTCAAAAATATGACAAACAGGAAGAAAACTTAGGGCTTTATCATTTCCTTTAGCTAAAGGAACACTTTCTTCACTAGTTAAAACATTAGAAACGATATTACCGTGAGAAAGCATCACACCTTTTGGCCTTCCTGTGGTTCCAGAAGTGTAAATAAGTGTTGCTAAATCTTCACTTTTTACAGCGTCTTTTTTTGCTTCAACTTCATCTTGATTGCTAGTATCTTCACCTAAGGCTAAAAGATCTTTCCAGCTTTTTTCGTCAGCAATGTCATCAAAAGTATATATTTCTTTAAGAGATGTATTCCCTTTTATCTTATTTAATTTTTCAACAATACTAATGTCTGATGCAAAACAATAAATAGCTTCAGAATGATTTAAAACATATTCGTAGTCTTCTTTAGAGATAGTTGGATATATTGGTACATTTTGTGCACCAATCTGAAGAATACCGATATCTATAATATTCCATTCTGTTCTATTTGTAGTAGAAATAATAGCAATTTTATCATTTGCTTTTATCCCAAGACGTAACAATGCTCTACTGATTGAATTTGCCTTACTAATATATTCTTCACTAGAGGTAGACACCCATTTGTTTCCATATTTTGTTACAAATGCATTATGTAATTTATATTTTTTTTGTGAATAGTAAGGGAAGTCAAATATTCTAGTAATTTCTGAAGACATAAAGTTTTTATTTGTTAAAGTTATCAATGCCAAATTACGAAAAATCAATAGATTTCACAATATGATATTTTAAGTCATTTATTTTAAAGATTATATATTTTATTATATAGATTTTTATGTTTTTCTAAGATTACTTTTCTCTTCATTTTAAGAGTAGGAGTTAAGTGTCCTGATGTTGCTGTCCATTCTTCACCTGTTATTTGAAACTCTTTGATTTGTTCCCAATTCCCAAAACTCTTATTGCATGTATCTATCTCTATTTGAATTCTTTGTCTTAATATCTGGTTATCTTGAACGTTATCTATTTTGTGTCCTTTTCTCTTTGCCCATTCATTTATATATTCAAAATTAATTTGAATAAGAGCTGCAGGCATTTTTTGTGCTTCACCAATAACCATTACTTGATCTATAAATCGTGATTTTTTTAATTCAGTTTCAATCACAGTTGGAGCAATATATTTTCCACCAGAAGTTTTAAAAATTTCTTTTTTTCTATCAGTTATTTTTAAAAACCCTTCAGAATCAATCTCTCCTATATCACCAGAGTGAAGGTATCCATCCTTTATAGTTTCGGCAGTCAAATCTTCCCTTTTATAATAACCCTGCATTACACAATGTCCCTTCATTAAGATTTCCCCATCATCGGCAATTTTAATTTCAACACCTTTTAAAGGCTTGCCAACGGTTCCAATTTTTAAAGAATTATTTCTTAAATCATTTAATGTTGCGCCAGGTGAAGATTCGGTCATGCCATAGCCTTCATAAACTGGAATTCCGGCCGCTGTAAAAACTTTAATTAACCTTGGTTGAAGAGGAGCGCTTCCTGAAATCATAAATTCTAAATTGTTCCCTAATGCTTCCTGCCATTTACTAAAAATTAGTTTTCTAGCTATTTTTAATTGAAAATGATACCAAACACCATTTTTCTTGTAAGGTTCATAACGTTCACCTAATGCTAATGCCCAAAAGAAAAGTTTTTTCTTTAATCCGTTTAGTTTACTTCCTTTGTCTACAATTTTATCAAATATTTTTTCTAGAAGTCTTGGAACTACTGCCATCATATTAGGCTTAACTTCTCTGATATTGTCTCCTAATAGCTCTATGCTTTCGGCAAAATAAGTGCTAAAACCCATCATTTGAGAATAATATCCTGATACTCTTTCAAAGACATGACTTACTGGTAGGTAGCTTATTGTTCTTTTTCCGGACCCTTCAATATCTAATCTGTCTGCTGTTACCTTTATATTTTGAACGATGTTTTCATGAGATAACATCACTCCTTTTGGAGTTCCTGTAGTTCCTGATGTATAAATTATGGTAGCTATGTCTTTTGGGCTCACAGATTTTTTCAATTCTTCAACCCTAACTTGAAAACTATCATCTCTTCCTAGCTCTAAAAAAGAGTTCCAGCCAATTTTGGAGTCTTCATCAAGTCGAAAAACTTCTTTGAGTTGTGTTTTACTTTGAACAGCTTTCACTTTTTCAAAGATATCATCACCAGCAATGAAACAATATTTTGAATCTGAGTGGTTTAATACATATTGATAGTCTTTTTCAGATAATGTTGCATATAAGGGAACATTTTGTGCACCTATTTGTAAGATTCCAATATCTAAAAAATGCCATTTAGGTTGATTTACAGGAACTATTATGGCAATTTTATCATTTGCTTTAATACCTAGCGTAAGTAGTGCCCTACTTACTTGGTCAGAAATATTAATAAAATCCTGACTTGTGTAACTTTTCCATGTATCATTTTCTTTATATACTAATGATTTTTTTTGCGGAAAGTTGTTGTTCTGATGTTGAATACAATCAAAAATACGAGTTATTTTATCTTTCATAAAGATTCTAATATGACAGCAAGATAAAAAAAATAGGTTTCATTTCTGAAAACCTATTCATCTATTTCAAATAATTAACTCCCCCTTAACTAAAGTTAATTATTAGTTTATAAATATATGTTTATTAATTAAAATTCACTAAAACATTTGAAGCAAAACATATAAATATTTTTTCTACTTAATGTTGCAAAATAAAGTATGTTGCTATTTATAAAAAGTACAATATTAATTTTATAAGACAACACATAGTTAAAATTTATTTATTTTTTTTCTAAAAATTCACCAAAACATTTGAAGCAAAACATATAAATATTAGTTCTTTTTTTCTTAAAATAGTTAGGAAATTATTGTTTTATAATTTTGTGGATTTTTGAATAATTTTTTGAAGTAATTTTCATTAAATAAATTCCTTTAGATAAACTACCATAATCGATAGTTTGAGATCCAGAATAAGTTGATGGTGTTCTTATTAATTGCCCATGAATATTGTAAATACTTATTTTGTAATTATTTTTTGGTGTTGTTATGTACAAGAAATTTTTTAATGGATTAGGGTGTACACCAAAACTTGATTCTATAATATCTGAATTACCTAATGCTTCGTTATCAATAACATTAATAGTCAAGTCATCAAAATAAAATCCGTCAGCTCTCACTTCTCCATCAGTCACAAAATTAAAACGTATTGTAATTTCTTCACCTAAATAATCATTTAAATCAATTTGCTCTAGTACCCAATCATTTTGAGAGCCATCGTATAGGGGTTCTCCAGTTGGTTGAGTCTGGTTATCACTTCCCTCGTTAGTGAAGAGACCACATTGAGGGATCCATGAATTACCATTGTCTAACGAAACTTCCAATTGAACATAGTCCCAATTATTTTCTATGTCCCACTTTGCATAAAAAGTAATATTTGCACTAATTGCATTGGTTAAAATCACCTCCTCTGATATAGTAATGGTTTTATTCTCATTATTTTGATAATTTCCATTTGGAGAATCTGTAATTGAATTTGATGGAGATACGAAAGATGTATTTGTGGTATTCCAACCGTTATTATTAAAATTATTGGTTACACTATTACCATAATCTTCAAAAACAGGAATTATCTTTCCATACACTTTCTTTACGAGAACTTTTTGCTCATAGTTACCATTGTTTACTATGAGCTCAAATACTATGTTGTCTCCGGGTTGAGTATCGTTTAATAAGGTATATTGTATTGATCCATTGGTCTCTTCTAGAAGTTCTAAGTTTGAAAATAATATAGGATCACCAACAGCACTAATATTTAAAGAAATAGGGTTGACACTTATTGTAAAGTTCCCATTTCCAGAAATACCCATTCTTTTTAAGTTAAAAGTTTGATTTATTATAACTTCATCACCTATAAATGCAGGAGATGTGTCATTTAAAACGGCATAGTTGTTAACCATTTTTGCTGATGTTGTATTGAGATACATCATACTTTTAGCAATCTCTTCTATTTGGCTCGATGGTGGCCAAAATTCAGAACCTATTTCTGGAGTCATTGCATAAATTTTGTTGTGTGTCCCAATGGTTCCATACATATAATCATCACTATCTCCTGCTGCAGGATACAATCCAGAGGATAATATATTATTAAACCCATTTCTTGAAACTAATTCTTCAGAAATTATTTCGAATACTTCATTTTCTGGAGTTGGGGCATCACTGGTATATCCGTATGGGTATAATAATAGGTCCCCGTATGAATGATTATTAAATGCCATAACAAAATTATGTTGCTCACAAAACCATTTGATAGCTTGATTCTCTATTTCAGAAAACGGACCCGTTCCATGATAAGATGAACTCGAAGTGTTATTAGAAGCTCCCTCACCACCCCAAACGCCATCACTTGAATTACCATTAATATAATATTCGTAATTACGATTATTATCTACGCCATGTCCATTTTTTCTATTTTTTCTCCAAAATCCACCACCGTTAGGATCTGTTTTTTCGTTGTATAGATAACCATCTGGATTAACAACTGGAATAAAAAACAACTCTGTATTATCAACGATACTTTTTATTTCGTTATCTAATTCATAGTTTTCTAATAAATACCACATGTAAAAAACAAGTTGAGAAAGTGAATTAGGTTCTCTAGCATGATGAATTGCAGTGTAAAGAATTTGAGGTTCTTCTTCTGACGAAATAGTTGGATTATCACTTATTTTAACCCATTTAATTCCATTTCCTCCTATTGAAGGTGTGGTAGAATTATCTGGTTCACCTTCTGTAAGGAAATCACTGATATTTTCTTTAGTTGATATAAGTTGTGGGTATAATGATTTCATTAGATCTAATTGATCTAGCATTTCTTGGTAGGTTAAATAACCTCCCATAGAACCTAAAGTGAAATTATTAGGTGTTTGGTAATCTGAAGATGATTGATTTTCACAAGATGGATTTTTTTTTGTAACGCTTTTAATCGTATTGCGTTGAAGAAAATATTCTTTAGAATCTTCAATTAAAAGATCTACTTTATAACCTGCATTTCTAGCTTTTTCAATTTCTGAAACAGAGAAATCAGAAATAATAAAAACTCCTTTTTTATGAACTCCATGATCTACTGGTATTCCAATTGATTCTAATGTTCTTAAATCATCAGGTTGATTGTAATTAATTTTAGCTCGTTGGTGCTTTTCCTGGACGTTTTGACTAAAAATGGTTTGGATTACCAATAAGAAGTAGACTAAGAATGTTTTTTTCAATTTTTGTGTGTGAGTAGTTATTAAATTCCTTTACTTTCTAACCATTGTCTAGCATTTACAAAAGCTTCAATCCATGGTGAAACTTCATCTTTTCTTCCCTGTGGATAGTTAGCCCAATTCCATTGAAAAGTTGAACGCTCTATATGAGGCATGGTTACCAAGTGCCTACCTGTTTTGTCGCACATCATTGCTGAATTAAAATCAGATCCATTTGGATTATGAGGATATGCTTCGTAACTATATTTAGCTACAATATGATAGTTTTCTTCGGCATAGGGTAACTTAAATTTTCCTTCTCCATGTGAAATCCATACCCCAAGAGTTGATCCAGCTAAACTTGATAACATGATTGAATTATTGTTTTCTATTTTTACAGAGGTAAATGCACTTTCGTGTTTGTTAGAATCGTTGTGGGTCATTTTACCATGAACTTTATGATCTGGATTTATCAAATCTAATTCCATCCATAATTGACAACCATTGCAGATACCAATACTTAAGGTATCTTTTCTTTCAAAGAAAGATTTTAATGCTTTATTTGCTTTTTCATTGTAAAGGAATGCACCAGCCCAACCTTTTGCAGATCCTAAAACATCAGAATTAGAGAAACCACCAACAGCACCAATAAACTGAATATCTTCTAGTGTTTCTCGGCCAGTTATCAAATCCGTCATATGAACATCTTTTACATCAAAACCTGCTAAATACATAGCATTGGCCATTTCACGTTCAGAATTACTCCCTTTTTCTCTAATGATTGCTGCTTTTGGTCTAGGCTTATTTTTATCTATTTTCGGTAGTTTTCCAGTAAAATTTGAAGGAAAGAGATAGTGTAGAGGTTGATTTTTAAAATTATTAAACCTAGCTTCTGCTCGACCATTTGAGGTTTGTTTTTGATCTAATAAAAAAGAGGTAGTATACCAAGTATCCCTTACTTTAGAGACATCAAAAGTGAAAGTATCTTCATGGTTTTTTATACTTACAGTTCCCTTGTTTATAACATGCCCTATATCAAAAAACTCAATATTACTATCCAATAATTTTTTCTCTACTGAAGCATCTGCTTGAAAAACGATTCCTGTATTTTCTGAAAATAATAATTTAATAGAATCGCTTTCAGATAGTGATGTTAGATCAATAGAGGCACCAAGATCATTGTCTGCAAAACACATTTCTAAGAGTGTCGTAATTAATCCGCCAGATGCAATATCATGTCCCGAAGTAATTTTATCTTCTTTAATTAGGTTTTGTATTGTGTTAAAGACATCTTTTACAAAAGCAGCACTTTCTACAGTTGGAGTTTCATTTCCAATAGTATTTAAAACCTGATTAAAAGAACTTCCCCCTAATTTAAATGAATCTTGTGATATATTTATATAATAAATTTTCCCTCCATTTTGTTTTAAAACAGGTTCAACAACTTTTGTAATTTGATTACAGTTTCCAGCAGCAGTAATAATAACAGTTCCAGGAGAGATTACTTCTTCATTTGGGTATTTCTGTTTCATAGACAAAGAATCTTTTCCTGTTGGAACATTAATACCTAAGTCAATTGAAAATTCTGAAATTGCTTCAACAGCATCATACAATCGAGCATCTTCACCTTCATTTTTACAAGGCCACATCCAATTTGCAGAAAGAGAGACACTCTTTAAACTTTCTTTTAATGGTGCCCAAATAATATTTGTTAGTGCTTCTGTTATTGAGTTTCTACTTCCTGCTTTTGGATCTATCAAGCCAGAAATAGGTGCGTGTCCTATAGAAGTTGCAATTCCTTCTTTCCCATTATAATCTAGTGCCATAACGCCCACATTATTTAATGGAATTTGAAGAGGTCCTACACATTGTTGCTTGGCTACTTTACCACCAACACATCTGTCTACTTTATTTGTTAACCAATCTTTACAAGCTACTGCTTCTAATTGTAAAACTTGATCAAGGTATACATGTAAATTTTTAGTCTTATATCTTGGGTTTTTATAATTTCTTTCAACAGTTTTATCAGTCATTATAGTTTTTGGAGAGCTTCCAAACATATCTTCTAATGCCAAATCCATAGGAACATCTCCATTAGTTTTAGATTCAAAAGTAAATCGATTATTCCCAGTAACATCTCCAACGGTATACATAGGTGAACGTTCTCTATCAGCTATACTTTGAAGAGTTTCTATATGTTTTTCTGCTATAACAAGACCCATTCTCTCTTGAGATTCATTCCCGATAATTTCTTTTGCGGATAGTGTTGGGTCACCAACTGGAAGCATATCTAAATCTATGTTACCTCCAGTATCTTCCACCAATTCAGATAAACAATTTAAATGTCCACCAGCTCCGTGATCATGAATAGAAATGATGAAATTTTCTTCACTTTCTATCATTCCTCGTACTGCATTTGCGGCACGTTTTTGCATTTCTGGATTGGAGCGTTGAACCGCGTTTAGCTCAATTCCTGATGCAAATTCGCCAGTGTCAGCAGAAGAAACGGCAGCACCTCCCATACCAATTCTATAGTTTTCGCCACCTAAGATTACAATTTTATCACCTTGCTTAGGAGTGTCTTTTAATGCTTGCTCAGCTTTTCCATAGCCAATTCCTCCAGCTTGCATGATTACCTTGTCGAAACCAAGTTTCCTAGGGGTAAAGGTACTTGAAGAAGAATTTTCTTCGTGTTCAAATGTTAATACTGAACCTGTAATTAATGGTTGCCCAAATTTATTTCCAAAATCAGAGGCTCCATTGGATGCCTTTATTAAAAGATCCATAGGTGTTTGATATAACCAAGGACGTTCTTTCATTTTCTGTTCCCAAAATCTATCTTTAGTTAAACGAGAATATGAGGTCATATAGACAGCAGTTCCGGCTAAAGGAAGTGATCCTTTTCCACCAGCTAACCGATCTCTAATTTCACCTCCAGAACCTGTGGCTGCTCCATTAAAAGGTTCTACAGTAGTAGGGAAGTTATGTGTTTCTGCTTTTATTGAAATTACGGAATCAAAATACTCTGTTCTGTAATAATCAGGAACATCAGCTCTTTTGGGTGCAAACTGTTCAACTTTTGGGCCTTTTATGAAAGCAACATTGTCTTTGTAAGCGGAGACGATATCATTGGGATGTTGTTTAGATGTCTCTTTAATCATTTTGAATAAAGAAGAGGGTTTCTCTTCTCCGTCAATTACAAATTTTCCATTAAAAATCTTATGTCTACAGTGTTCAGAATTTACTTGAGAAAAACCAAAGACTTCAGAGTCTGTTAGTTTTCTTTTAATTTTTTTAGAAATAGAATTTAGATAAGCTACTTCATCATCATTTAAAGCCAACCCTTCTTTAGTGTTATAGTCCGCTATATCATCAATTTCTATGATCGCTTCAGGTTTTGTATTAATTGTAAATGAATCTTGATTTAATTGGGAAAATTTTTGTGAAATCATTGGGTCAAAATCAGAAAAATCTTCAGAAACAAAATTAAATTCTTCAATTCTTATAATTCCAATTATCCCCATATTTTGGGTAATTTCTACAGCATTGGTACTCCAAGGAGTTATCATAGCTGCCCTTGGTCCAATAAAAAAAGTATCTATAGATGCTAAGGGTTTATTATTTTCTTCTCCAACAAGTTCAGAACAAGAAAACAACCATGTTAACTTTAATTTATTTTCTATACTTAATTCTTCTGTTGTTTGAACAGCAATTATTTTACTGTTTTTATTTCCAAAGAAATTGATCATTCTTTATATGATTTGTATGATGTTGATTAATACGCAAATTTAAAATTTTCGCTTTAAATTTTATTACTCTAATCTTTTTTTTTTATAAGTTTATAAAGCATTTATCAACAAAAAACACAAGTATTTATTGTGTATTGTATCTAAAGACCTAAGAATTAATCTAACCAAGCTTACATGCATAATAAAACAACTCAAATTATAACCATTTTAGGACTTGCTTTCATCATTATTAGTAGTACAGTTGATTTAGATAATTTATTTAATTATGACAATCAACAAGTTCCCAATTATATAACAAAAGATAATACACCGAATACGAATCAAATAGATAATAAAACTGCAACTTTAGGAAGGGTTTTATTTTATGATAAAAATTTATCTGATAATAATACGGTTTCCTGTGCTAGTTGTCATCAACAAGCTTTTGCTTTTAGTGACCCTTTAGTAACGAGCGTTGGATTAAATGGAGAAAATACGGGAAGACATTCTATGCGTTTAATTAACAGTCGTTTTTCAAACGAAGGAAGTTTTTTTTGGGATGAAAGAGCAGCTTCTCTTGAAGATCAAGTAACACAACCTATTCAAGATCACGTAGAAATGGGTTTTAGTGGTACTAATGGAAATCCTGATTTCGATGATTTAGTACTAAAACTTTCTGCAATAGATTACTATCAAACATTGTTTGAGTTTGCTTATGGGAGTTCAAGTATTGATGAAAATAAAATTCAAAGAGCTTTGGCTCAATTTGTAAGAAGTATCCAATCTTTTGATTCTAAATTTGATGATGGATTGATTCAAGTGCCAAATCCAAATGCTCCTTTTCCAAATTATACAACTCAAGAAAATTTAGGAAAGCAATTGTTTTTAGCCCCGCCACAAAATGGAGGAGCTGGATGCGCTGCATGCCATGCGCCCCCAGAATTTGATATAGATCCAAACACATTAAATAACGGAATTATTGGAGTAGCAGGAAGCACTACTGAAATAGATGTCACAAATACAAGATCTCCTTCTTTGAGAGATGTCGTAAATCCTGATGGTAGTTTGAACGGCCCTTTAATGCATGACGGTAGCCTCACATCACTTTTAGATGTAATAAATCATTATAATTTTATTCCTAATAATCCTACAAATACAAATCTAGATAATAGATTGAATCCTCCAGGCTCAGGTCCTCTGAACTTAAATCTTACTAATAATGAAAAAGATGCATTAGTTGCTTTCTTGAAAACCTTAACAGGAACAGATGTTTATATCAATGAGATTTGGTCAACCCCTTTTGATACCGATGGAAATCTTACTATTGTAGGTAGCCAACTTTCCTCTAATAATGAAGTTTTTGCTAAAGCAATTACGATATACCCTAATCCAGTTGAAATCCAGTTGACTATTCTTTTAGAGTATGGAAATTATCAAGTTTCTATTTATAATATAAGAGGGCAATTAGTTCATGAACAGAGTATTGTTGGGAATAATCAGATGAATCTTCAATCTCTAGTAAAAGGTATATATGTTCTTAAAATTAAAGATGTGGAGTCAAAAAAAATATTTCAACAAAAATTCATCAAAAAATAATAACTCACTATTTTTTGATAAATTTCCTAATAGTTGAGTTTTGATTATTTGAAATTTTTAAGAGATACACACCTTTAGCGAAATTGGAAATATCTAGTGTATGATTTGATTTTTTTATGCTAGTTTTTGTTAACTTTTTTCCAAGAATACTGAATACCTTTATTTGAATATCTTCAACGCTTTTAATATAAACATACTCTAATGATGAAGGGTTAGGGTAAATTTTAATATTTTTATTAAATGAATAATCAGTATTAGAAAGAACATTGCCCCAAATAGTATTCACATATTCTGGATGATCTATAAAAGGGTTTCTATTTCCTTGAAAGGCATAAGCTTCGTTATTTCTTAGTATTTCTCGATCACTTACAGGATCATTAATATGCCAATTATTAAGTAATTGAATATACCAAGTTTCATATACTTGATTATTACTTCCGTTTAAAGGGTTATTAGTAGTGGTATGACTATCCCAAGTATTACTTGTTACGTCGTCCTCATATCTCACTGCAAAATACAATAGCATTCTTGCTATATCTCCTTTGAATTCATCGATGGGTTCAAAAACAACTCCCGAATATGAACCATACGTGTTTTGCCCTACTTTTGAACCATTATTAGATGTCCATGTTGCATTTGAAACTTCACCAAAAGGATAATTAGACCTCCTACCATTTACATAGCCGTCAGTTGGAACAACATGATGAATATCTGACCTCATAGGTAGTTGTTGGTTAAAAAAACCTTGAGGAAAAATATGTTCACGATTGTAGCAATCATTTTCAGAATTATAATTCCCACATCTTCTATCTCCGTCATGATCGTAATTATATGTATCTGTTCCGGTTGGATTTTCAGAATACATATCTAAGATAGTATTATCATTTTCGTAGAAAAAATCGCTATCACTACTTACATATGCATCATATAAATCTCCATATCCTTGGTCTACATGACCACTTGAAATAATAGATTTTAATTGTGTTTTTAACACATATCCACTTCCTGTTGCTGAATTATAATAACCTGAAGGGATTTGGGCATTAGAATTGATTCCAATAGTGAGTATGATGAAGGAGAGTATTTTTCTTGCCATTAAAGTTTAATGATTTTCGTTGATAAAGATGATCTCTTATGTGAAATTTTTATTAAATAGACTCCTTTAGATAATGTTGAAATATCCAATTTAGAATCTGATTTTTTTATGTCAGTTTGCATCAATTTTTTCCCAAATATACTAAATACTTCTACTTTTACATCTTGATTAATTTTAATATTTAGAAAATTGACTGAAGTAGGATTTGGGTAGATACTTAGTTCTTTCCATGATAAGTTATTTGTTGCCAATGTTGAGACATGAAGGCCAATACCGTCTGTTGTATCTTTGGGGTAAACATCCCACTCGTTTTCTTGATCATATATTGTATTTGGTTCAGATACATTTGATTTTCTTCGAAGTGTAACATCCTTTGCAAAAAAGCCAATTCCACCATCAAAAACCCCTATGATATCAATTAATAAATCATCTTTAAATAACCCAACAGGGTCATTCCCATTAAAGTTTAAAGGTTCACCATAATTGTTACTGCTATTGTTAGGAACTATAATATCAGCATTAGCAATTAAATAACTTCCTACTATAGCAACATTTGGATCTGATGATGAAGATGAATTTTCTGCAGATTCATTTACTATTAAAACTACATCACCAGCAGCTAATATTCCAGTTAAGTCGAATCTTGGAGACCATGCTCCACCGCCATTTCCTTGTCTTCTCAAATTGTAAAGAGATAAATCTACAGAGCTTTGAGTAATGTTAGCAATTTCAATTGCTTTGTTGTTAGAGCTACCCTCTATATATTCTGAAATCAGTAATTCATTAGATTCCAAGGTACCTCCATCTGTAGTTGTTGCATTTACAGGATTACTTTGTGCTGATATGTTGTTAACTTCATCTTTTGCGGCAATAGTTATTGAATATGTAGTTGATGCTGTTAGACTATTTAAAGTGTATGTTGTGTTATTTGTTGAAGTATTGAAAGCCCCATCAATATAGATATCATAAGCTGTAACCGCTGTGTTGTCTGAAGAGGCACTCCAAGTTACTTTAAAAGAAACGTCTGTTTCGTTACTAATAACTATATTTTCAGGAATTGTTGGAGCTACAGTATCTTCTAATGTAGAGACAGTTAATACTGTGCTTTGTGAAGAAGTATTGTCTGCAATGTCTTTTGCTAATACCGTTAAGTCAAAAGAAATATTTGAGGCCAGACCAATGATTGTGTAGTTTGTATCTGAGGTTGACGCTTCTAGATTTTCATCTATATAAATTTCATAACTAGATACTCCAACATTGTCTGTGGAAGCATTCCAGGAAAGGTCTATTGAATAAGTGGTTATATTCGTTGCTGATAAATTTGTAGGTATTGATGGAGCTTCTATGTCCGTATTTGAATAAATTCCCCAAATATCCTCGGCTTCAGGTCCATCCCAAATTCTTGTGGCTAATCTAGGATTGTCTATGAAGGGATTTCTATTCCCTTGTGCATCAGAATTAGACGTGTTTTCATGATATGGATTGCGTTGTTTTTCAATATCAGAAACTGGATCATCAGCATTCCATTGTAAAAATAAATCAATCATATCATCTGGCGTATCTGAATTACTTCCAATTCCTACATTTGATGGTAAAGTCCTATCATCATATCGCAAATACATATACATTATAATCCTTGCAACATCGCCTTTCCATTCATCTCCAGGATACCACCCAGTTCCTGTTGCACCAGAATTTCCAGATCCATCAATAAATTTTTTATTTCCTCTGGAGGAATTTCTTTGAGAATCACATGGTCTTAGATTGTGCGCATCTGCATATGGTGGACCATTTATACCTCCCTGATCTAAATCTGGATTTGCTAACGAGTTGGGATATACATGTTCTCTGTTCCACAAACCACTGCAACTACTAGATGTACAATTGTCGTTAATGTCTCTTTCTCGATCATTTGTACTATCTGAATCTGAACCATTTTCATAACCATACACAAGAAGCACTTCATTATTATTTAGTGGATTCATATCAGTAGCCATAGAGGCATTCCAGACACCAGGTGTATAGGATAAGTTGTTTGTGTGTGTAGTTATAATTTTAGTGGCCAAAGCTTCTTTAAGACTTATTCCAGTAAGATTTAAGTTTACATTATCATAATAGCTTTCTTGACTTAAAATAAAAACCGAATACAAGCATAACAGTAAAAAAAGTAATTGTTTTTTCATTATTTATTAAATAAAAATTAAATACTTCTCATTTATATGAGTTGTATTTTAAAACATTACTTTTTCATGCAATTTTTTTATTTCACATTAATATATCTTATTTCTAAGATGTTGAGAATGTGATACTCATTTATTTTCGTTCTAACTGAGCCATATAAAAACCGTCATAACCAGACAGATGAGAAAATACTTTATTATCTTTTACAAAAGTAAACTCTTTTCCAGCTTCTGAAGTTAAAAATTCAGTTATTTGATTTTGATTTTCTGACGGTAATACTGAACATGTGGCATAAACTAGTTTTCCACCTGGTTTCACCATTGTAGAATATTGTTGTAAAATATCTTGTTGAGTTTTTTTGATATTTTCTAAGAATTCTGGTTGAAGTTTCCATTTAGAATCAGGATTTCTTCTTAAAACTCCCAGTCCTGAACAAGGTGCGTCTATTAAAACTCTGTCTGCTTTACCATTAAGTTTTTTAATAGGTTTGGTAGAATCTATAATTCTTGTATCTATATTGTGGGCTTTGTTTCTGCGAGCTCTTACTTTTAATTTTCTTAGCTTGCTTTCATAAATATCCATAGCAATAATTTGTCCTTTGTTTTTCATCAAAGAAGCAATATGCAATGTTTTCCCACCAGCTCCGGCACAGGTATCTATTACCTTCATTCCAGGTTCTACTTCTAGATATTCTGCAACTAATTGTGATGATGCATCCTGAACTTCAAAATATCCTTTTTGAAAAATGTCAGTTCTAAATACATTTGCTCTTTCTACTAATCTTAAAGCATCTGGATGATTAGGAATAAATTCAGTAAAAATACTTTCTTCACGAAGTTCTTTTTGAAGATTTTCTTTTGTGGTATTTAAGGTATTTGTTCTTAAGATTACTTCAGCTTGTTTATTTAGGGCAGCCAATTCTTTGGTCCATAATTCTTCGCCAATTTCTGAAACAGCAACTTCATCTATCCAATCTGGAATAGATTCTCTATATTTTCTGATTTTTGAGAGTTCATCAAATTTACCTTTAATTCTTCGAGAGGGTGTAGGCTCTATTTGATTCCAATCTGGTAATGCAATTCCTTTTAAAACACACCATACAGAGAATAATCTCCAAATGTTAGCACGATCAAAAGGCTCTTTTACTTCAGCTATTTCTGAATATAAGCGTTTCCAACGTACAATTTCATAGATTGTTTCCGCTACAAATTTACGATCTCTACTTCCCCAACGTTTGTCTCTTTTTAATGCTTTCTCTACAGCTTTATCAGCGTAAACTCCTTCATTAAAAATGTCACGAATACTATCTATTACTGTATATACTAAGTTTCTATGTAATCTCAATTTGAAAAATTTAAGCCCACAAAGATAACAATAGACTTTGAGTAAAAAACCTTAATCCTTTTTCTTTTTGTATAAGTCTTTAAAGGGTTCTTTTTATCTTTTTATTTATCTTAATGAGCTATTGGATAAATAAAATATTATTCATTGAGATACTATTTATAAATTTTATATAATATCATTAAATTTGTCTTAAAATTATCATGTTTATGAACCTAAATAATCCTGTTTATTATTTGAGAGGTATTAGCAATGTTAGAGCGAGCCTCCTTTCAGCTGAACTTGGATTGACTAGGTTGAATGATTTGCTGCATTTTTTCCCCTATCGATATATAGACAGAACAAAATTTTATAAAATTAATGAGCTTATAAATAATAATTCTGACATTCAAATTATTGGAAGAATAGTTGAACTAAAAACCATTCAACAAAAGAAAGGAACTAGATTGGTTGGTAAATTTCAAGATGATACAGGAGCCATAGAATTAGTATGGTTTAAAGGTCATAAGTGGTTGAAAGATTCCATCAAAATAAACACACAATTTGTTATATACGGCAAGTTAAATTATTTTAAAGGTGTTTTCTCTATTGTTCATCCAGAAATGGATTTGTTAGAAGATTACAAAAAAAAAATTCAAACAAAATTACAACCTGTCTATTCTTCAACTGATAAATTGGTTAATAGTGGATTAAGTCCTAAAGTTTTTAGAGGTTATCTCCAGGATTTGTTACAACAAATTTTTGAGCAAATTCAAGAAAGTTTATCCACTGAGTTAATTGTTAATCATAGACTTATTGGGAAAAAGGAAGCATTGTTAAACATACATTTTCCTACCTCACCGGAGATGCTAGAAAAAGCTCAATATCGTTTAAAGTTTGAGGAACTATTTTTTATTCAATTACAATTAGTGCGTAAAAAACTCATCAGGAAGAATAAAATTAAAGGCTATGTTTTTGCCAAAGTAGGAGATGTTTTTAACGAATTTTACAGTCAATATTTACCTTTTAATCTTACTAATGCTCAGAAAGTAGTACTTAAAGAAATTAGAACTGACGTAGCTTCTAACGCCCATATGAATCGCTTGTTACAAGGTGATGTTGGGTCAGGAAAAACTATAGTTGCTTTATTGGCAATGTTATTGGGAATAGACAATGGTTTTCAGGCAGCTATTATTGCTCCAACAGAAATTTTAGCAACACAGCATTTTAATGCGATTCAAGAGCTCTTACAAAAAATGAATATTTCTGTTGATTTACTAACAGGATCTAGTAGGGTAAAAAAAAGAAGAGAAATTCATGAAGGCTTAGAAAATGGAAAACTCAAGATATTAATTGGGACTCATGCCTTATTAGAGGATAAAGTAACGTTTAAGAACTTAGGAATTGCCATTATAGACGAACAACATAGATTTGGTGTAGCACAACGGTCTAAAATGTGGCAAAAGAATGAATTACCTCCACATATCTTAGTGATGACTGCAACACCTATTCCAAGAACGCTGGCCATGAGTGTCTATGGTGATTTAGACATTTCTGTAATTGATGAGTTACCACCTGGAAGGAAGGAAGTAAAAACAGTTCATAGATATGATAGCAATAGATTGGCTGTGTTTAAATTTATGAAGCAAGAAATAGAAAAAGGAAGGCAAGTTTATGTTGTATATCCATTAATAGAAGAATCTAAAGCCATGGATTATAAAGATTTAATGGATGGACATGAGAGTATTTCTAGAGAATTCCCGATGCCAAAATACCAAATAAGTATAGTGCATGGTAAGATGAAAGCAGCTGATAAAGAATATGAAATGCAACGATTTGTGAAAGGTGAAACACAAATTATGGTTGCAACTACTGTTATTGAAGTAGGAGTAAATGTACCAAATGCTAGTATTATGGTCATTGAAAGCGCAGAACGTTTTGGTTTAAGTCAGTTACATCAATTAAGAGGAAGGGTAGGGAGAGGAGCAGATCAGAGTTATTGTGTATTATTATCTAGCTTCAAATTATCATCAGAAGCCAAAACTAGATTAAAAACAATGGTAGAAACATCAGACGGATTTAAAATTGCTGAAGTAGATTTAAAATTACGTGGGCCTGGAAATATGATGGGAACTCAACAAAGCGGTGTGTTAAATCTAAAAATTGCTGATGTAGTAAAAGATACTTCTATTCTTTACAAAGCTAGAAATGCAGCTATTGAAATTTTACAAGACGATCCAAACCTATTAAAGCCATCAAATACATTCATAAATAAAACCTATGCTGAGATTTCCAAAACAACAGGGGCTTGGTCAAATATTAGTTAGAATTCCATTTGGGATTTTTCTTTAAAATCTCTTTATAAACAGGGCAGCTTTTATCATGTGATCCTTCTAAGTACCCCGTGCTCATTAAAAATTCATTTGTAATTTCTTCACCAGTAAATTTGAACGTCTTTTTAAATAATTTAACCCATTCACCTATATCTTTCGGATGATGGTGATCTAACCATTTCTGAAAAGAACCAAATTTATTTTGAATTTTTATAATTACATCAGCATTATGTATAGCTGCAGCCACTTTTAGTCTATTCCTAATAATTCCAGCACTATTTAACAAACGAGTTCGATCTTGATCATTATAATTAGCAATTGTTTTAATATCAAAATTTGAATAGGCTTTTCTAAAATTATTTTGCTTGTTAAGAATTGTATTCCATGACAATCCAGCTTGATTAATTTCTAAAATTAATCTGCCAAACAGTTCGTTGTCTGAGTTAATAGGAAAACCATATCGAGAATCATGATAGATTCTGTGGATGTTTTTTTCTTCTAATTTTCTAGTATAATTACAATATGAGTTAGATTCAGCCATTGTTTATCTGCTCTATTATTGATTATGATTTAAATATAACTTTGTTATTGTAAAGACAAAATACAAAAAATGAGTATGTTTTTATGTCTACTTTATAAATCTATAATCATTTTTTAAATAAACAATAATTTACTTAGATCTTTAACCTAAAAGTCATCAATTCGTAAAATCTTAAAAAACTGCTTTAAAAAACTTTAATTTCTTTAAATTTGCACCTAAATCTGTAAATTTTAGATGAAGATATCATATAATTGGTTAAAGCAATTTTTACAAGTTGATTGGGAAGCAAGCAAGACAAGTGAATTATTAACAGATCTTGGACTAGAAGTTGAAGGGATTGAAACCATAGAATCAGTTAAAGGAAGTTTAGAGGGTATTGTTGTTGGAAAAGTATTGACATGCATACAACATCCGAATGCAGATCGTTTAAAAATAACCACTGTAGATTTAGGTATTGGTGATCCTGTACAAATTGTTTGTGGAGCTCCTAATGTAGCCATAGGTCAAAAAATTCCAGTTGCAACTATTGGAACTACTTTATATGATGATAAAGGGGAAGGGTTTAAAATTAAGAAAGGTAAGATACGAGGAGAAGAAAGTCATGGAATGATTTGTGCTGAAGACGAACTAGGTCTAGGAACTAGTCATGATGGTATCATGATCCTTGATAAAAAATTAAAAGTAGGAACACCAACTGCTGAGGTTTTTAATATAGAAATTGATCAGGTTTTTGAAATTGGATTAACCCCAAATAGGGCAGATGCTATGAGCCATCATGGTGTGGCGAGAGATTTTCGTGCCGGATTAATTCAGCACGGTATTAATCTGGAATTAATAACTCCTTCTGTAGGTGATTTTCATGTAGACGAACGAAGACTTCGCATAGATGTTGAGGTAGACAATAAAGAATTAGCTCCACGCTATTGTGGAATTTCTATTGTTGATATTGAGGTAAAAGATTCTCCAGAATGGATTCAAAATCGATTAAAAGCAATTGGTATTGCACCAAAAAATAATGTCGTAGACATTACAAATTATGTACTTCATGAATTAGGACAACCTTTACATGCTTTTGATGCAAACAAAATAAAAGGTAATAAAGTCATTGTGAAAACATTAGAATCTGGCACAAAATTTACTACTTTGGATGGTGTTGTAAGAGAATTACACTCTGAAGATATTATGATTTGTGATGCAGAATCAAATCCATTATGTATTGCCGGTGTTTTTGGTGGCATAAATTCAGGAGTGACAGATAAGACAACCTCTATATTTTTAGAAAGTGCTTACTTTAATTCAGTTTCTATTCGTAAAACAGCAAAAAGACATGCATTAAACACAGATGCTTCTTTTCGTTTCGAGCGAGGAATAGATGTTAATTTTACAAAATATGCACTTAAACGTGCAGCGATTTTGATAAAAGAGTATGCAAATGGAAAAATAGCTTCAGATTTAATGGATTTTTATCCAGAAAAAATTGAAGACTTTCTAGTCTTTCTATCTTATGAAAACTGTTTTCGATTAATTGGACAAGAGATTGATAAAGAAACAATAAAAAATATTTTAGCATCTTTAGAAATTAAAATCAGTAGTGAAACTGAAGGAGGTTTAGGATTAACAATCCCATCCTACAGAGTTGATGTTCAAAGAGAGGCAGATATAATAGAAGAAATTCTCAGAGTATATGGCTACAATAACATTAAATTTTCCCATAAACTAAATACCTCCATTTCTTTTGATAGCAATAGCGATGTAGCTGTAGAAAATGTTACAGCCAACCAGTTAACAAACCTAGGTTTTAACGAAACCATGGCTAATTCATTAACAAAAGAAGAATATATCTCTTTCTCAGAAAACTTAAAATCAGAATTTAACGTAGAAATGTTAAACCCTCTTAGTAATGATTTAAAAGTGATGAGACAATCTTTACTTTTTAGTGGATTGGAGTCCATTTCATATAACATAAATAGAAAAAACAATTCTTTAAAATTATATGAATTTGGAAAAACATATCATAAGTATGAAAAAGGGTATCAAGAAGACAAACACCTTTCGTTGTTTGTTACTGGAGCAAGAACCCAGGATAGTTGGAATTTAACAACAAGAAAATCAGAATTCTTTTATTTAAAAGGAATAGTGATGTCTATACTAGAAAGAATTGGTGTTTCAAATGTAAAAACAAGCCCAACAAAATCAGATGTGTTTTCTGAAGGAATTATTCTAAGTTTAGGTAAAAATAAACTGGTAGAATTTGGAGTTTTAAAGAAAAGAATTCTAAAAGAATTTGGAATAAAGCAAGAAGTATTATTTGCAGATTTTGATTGGACAGCTATGTTAACAATCTCTGGTAAAAAGAAAATTAAAGTTTCTGAATTACCAAAGTTTCCAGCTGTTAAAAGAGACTTAGCTTTGTTATTAGATGAAAAAATTTCATTCAAAGAAATATATAATTTAGCGTTTCAATCAGAAAGAAATTTATTAAAAGATGTTGGTTTATTTGATGTATACCAAGGAGAAAAGCTACCTAAAGGAAAAAAATCATATGCAGTTAGTTTTTTGTTGCAAGATAGCACTAAAACACTCACAGATAAACAAATAGAAAAAATTATGCAAAAATTACAACAGACATTTGAAAAGAGTTTTCAGGCTGTTTTAAGATAGTAATAAGCTCCTTAATGGAGTTTTTTATAACCAAATATGTATAAATTAATAGTCCGTCCATTCCTGTTTTTATTTGATCCAGAGAATATTCATTATGTTGCGTTTTCGTTGATTCGTTTTCTATGTAAAGTTCCCTTAGGAGCACTTATATTTAGAAAAATTTATCAAATAGAAGATAAACGATTAGAAAGAAAGTTGTTTGGTATTACCTTTAAAAACCCTGTAGGTTTGGCTGCTGGTTTTGATAAAAATGCTGTTTTGTACAATGAATTGGCAAATTTTGGATTTGGTTTTATAGAAATAGGAACTGTAACACCAATTGGTCAAGAGGGAAATCCAAAAAAACGATTATTTAGACTAAAAGATGATGCCGGAATTATTAATAGGATGGGCTTTAATAATGACGGTTTAGAAATAGTCATTAAACAATTAAAGAAAAATAAAGGAAAACTTATTATTGGCGGGAATATTGGTAAAAACACACAAACTAGCTCAGAAAACTATACAAGAGATTATGAATTTTGTTTTAAAGGTCTGCATCCTTATGTAGATTATTTTGTATTAAATGTAAGTTGCCCTAATGTTGGCAGTCATGAAAAGTTAAATAATAAAGCGTATTTATTTGAATTAATTTCGGCAATACAAAAGCTCAACAATCAAGAAACAATTCAAAAACCAATTTTATTAAAAATTGCGCCAGACTTAAACAACAATCAATTAGATGAAATAATTGAATTGGTGGCAGAAACAAAAATTGATGGTGTAATTGCCTCTAACACTTCCACAACTAGAAATAATTTAAAAGCTTCTGTTAGTCTTATACAAAAAATTGGTAATGGTGGTTTAAGTGGTCAACCCATTAAGGAACAGAGCACTAAAGTAATTCAGTATTTAGCAAGTCATTCTAACAAAGCATTTCCAATAATTGGAGTTGGAGGTATCCACTCTGCAGAAGATGCAATAGAAAAAATAGAAGCAGGCGCAGATTTAGTTCAGGTTTATACCGGTTTTATCTATGAAGGACCAGGATTAATTAAACAAATTAATAAGGCATTATTAAACAAGTATTAGCACACCAATAATGGAGATACTACTATCTTTTATACTAGCTGTATCTATATTGGCAATTTCTCCAGGACCAGATAATATCTTTGTATTAATGCAAAGTGTTGTTCATGGCAAAAAATATGGATTAGCAACCATTATAGGACTAATGACAGGTTGCATTGTTCACACAACTTTCGTAGCCGTAGGTATTTCTTCAATAATTAAAGAAAATAATACCATTTTTTCAGTAATTAAAATACTTGGTGCTGTCTATCTTTTGTACCTAGCCTACAAAGTAATTACTGGTGGTTCAGAGATCTCAATGAGTACTGAAAAAATTGACAAAAAGACACCATTTCAATTGTTTAAGATAGGATTTATTATGAATGTGTTGAATCCAAAAGTTACCCTCTTTTTCTTAGCACTATTTCCTGGGTTTTTATTCTCAGAAATCTTACCAATAAGCCTTCAGTTCTATATTTTAGGAGCGTTGTTTATACTAGTATCATTTGTTGTTTTTTCTTTGATAGCTATTCTTGGAGGAACTATTTCAGAGAAAATTAAAACAAGTAAAAATATTGGAGTTTGGTTGCAATGGATGCAAGTTTTTGTATTTATTGGAATTGCTGTGTTTATTTTGATTTAACATGAATGCCTTTAAATTGTATCTTTGAATTCATGAACAAAGTAAAAATTATTGAATGTCCTAGAGATGCCATGCAAGGCATAAAAAGTCATTTTATTTCTACTGAAGCAAAAGCAAGTTATATCAACTCTTTACTAAAAGTTGGTTTTGATACCATAGATTTTGGAAGCTTTGTGTCACCAAAAGCAATTCCACAGATGCGAGATACTGCAGCTGTATTATCAAAATTAGACATCTCTCAAACACAAAGTAAATTATTAGCAATTATAGCCAATGTTAGAGGCGCTAATGATGCTGCTCAATTTGAAGAAATCGACTATTTGGGTTACCCTTTTTCTATTTCCGAAAATTTTCAAATGCGAAATACACACAAAACAATCAGTCAATCTATTGACACCCTGCAAGAGATTTTATCTATTGCAACAAAAGCAAACAAAGAAGTTGTAGCCTATTTATCTATGGGGTTCGGTAATCCGTATGGAGATCCCTGGAATGTTGATATAGTAGGAGAGTGGACAAAAAAATTGTCAAATATGGGTGTTAAAATTTTATCACTTTCAGATACTATAGGAAGTTCTACCCCAGATGTAATTGAGTATTTGTTTTCAAACTTAATTCCTAGCTATCCCAACATTGAATTTGGTGCACACCTTCATACCACTCCAGATTCTTGGCATGAAAAAGTAAATGCAGCATACAATGCAGGTTGCCATCGGTTTGACGGTGTAATAAAAGGTTATGGAGGATGTCCGATGGCAAAAGATGAATTAACGGGCAATATGCCAACAGAAAAACTTCTTTCTTATTTTACAGCACAAAAAGCCATTACTGGAATTAAACCAATGAGTTTTGAAAGTGCTTACAACAAGGCATTACAGATTTTTTAATTTAATACATAAAACCCTTATGAAACAATATAAGTTAATCATACTATTTTTATTTACAATTCTTTTTGTATCCTGTTCATCAGATGATGGTAAGATATCCTTTACAATTTTACAACTAAATGATGTCTATGAAATTTCTTCAATACAGGGAGGAAAGTACGGAGGAATGGCAAGAGTTGAAACTGTTCATCAAGAATTAGTAGCAAAAAACAAAAATACCTTATTAGTGATGGCTGGAGATTTTTTAAATCCCTCCCTACTAGGAACCATGAAACATGAAGGAGTGAGAGTAAGAGGAAAGCAGATGATTGAGGTTATGAATGCTATGAGTTTTGATTTGGTAGCTTTTGGAAATCATGAATTCGATTTGAGTAAAAAGAATCTTCAACAAAGGATGGATGAGAGTGTTTTTCCTTGGATATCCTCTAATGTTTTTCATAAAACATTAGATAGTATTAAATCATTCTCTCAACAAATAGACGGAGTTGAAACTACTATCAAGGGTTCATTTATTAAAGAGATTACAGATGATGATGGAACTAAGATAAAAATAGGTTTTATAAGCGTTTGTATTCCTTCAAACCCTAGAAGTTATGTATTATATGAAGATATGTTTACATCAATACACAAAGAATATGAATCCATTAAAAATAAGGTTGATATAGTTATTGGATTGACGCATGTAAAAATAGCACACGACAGAAAAATAGCACAACTATTACCCAATATTCCATTAATTATGGGTGGGCATGAGCACACAAACAAAAATGAAATGATTGGTAATGTTCGTATTACAAAGGCAGATGCAAATGCAAAAACTGCCTATATTCATAGTATTAATTATGATAAAAAAAATAAAAACACTATCATATCTTCTCAATTAAAATCAATTGATACTTCTATCACAGATAATTTAAAAGTCAAATTGGTGGTAGATAAATGGATAGATATAATGGAAACTCAAATATCAAAAATTGTAGAAAAACCTTACGATATAATTTATAAAACAAAAATTCCTTTAGACGGAAGAGATACACCTATACGATCTATTCAAACAAATTTAGGACAAATTATAGCTACTTCAATGGCCTTTTCATATGATAACAAGGTTGATTGTGCTATAGTAAATGGGGGGTCTATTAGAATTGATGACCAATTAATTGGAGATATAAACAGTATCGATATTTTTAGAGTTTTACCATTTGGAGGGCCAGTTTTGAAGGTTAAAATGAAAGGAAGTTTATTAAAAAAAGTACTTGATTATGGTAAACAATCTTCTGGAACTGGTGCCTACCTTCAAAGAAATAATATTCAAATAGACTATCAAAACTTCAAAGTAAATAATAAAGAAATTATTTCTTCAAAAATTTACACTGTTGCTGTTAGTGATTATTTAATGAAGGGGTTTGATATCCCTTTTTTGAATTCTAAACATCCAGGAGTTGTTTCAGTTTATCACCCTATAAAGTCTGATCTTTCAATAGATATTCGAAAAGCTATGATCACCTATTTAAAGAGCATTTAACATATATAATAATATTATTTAAATTTAATCTAAATAAACTTTGTCAAATAAAATCTCTTATTTATATTTGCAGAATATTATAAACCTTATTTTTATTAAATCTAAATTAAAATGAAAAAATTATTATTTTTAACTATTTCTTCTCTATTGTTCGTGTCATGTGATCCTAATGAAGATAATGATCCAATAGATAACCCAGAACCAACTGTAGCTCCTGCTACTTATAATTTTGCTAGAGATGGAGCTACTACTGTTAGTTATAGTGGACAATCTACAAGGATTGCAATGGGGCAAGAGTTTGTTTCTGCCTTAAAAGACGAAACAAAAACCGAAGCAGAATTAGACGCTATGTTTGATCATCAGACCGGATCAGCAGATTTTTCTGATGCTGATTTAAACGCTTCTTCTAAGAATATACGAAGTAAGACTGCTGCGTCAACAGATTTATTTTCATCTAATACTACTGATGCAACTGCTATAAAAAATCAATTTGATTCATGGATAGCTGAACAAGTAAGTGATGTATTTCCTTTTTGGTCTTCAGATGCATCAGCAGGAGTAGCTGGTAAAATTCAAGAAGCTGGAGGAGGATCTACTCGTTACGTAAATAGTAAGGGTATTGAAATTAATCAAGCAATTAACAAAGGATTAATTGGAGGTTTAATGGCTGATCAAATGTTAAATAACTATTTAGGTTCTGCTGTTTTAGATGCAGGAACCAATACAGCTGATAATGATGCTGGAACTTTAGCTGATGGTAAAAACTATACCACTATGGAGCATAAATGGGATGAAGGTTTTGGTTACTTATACGGAGCTGATGATCAAGAAAATCCAACACTTGGTGCAGATAGTTTTTTAAACAAATATCTTTCTAGAGTTGATGGAGATACAGATTTTCAGGGAATAGCTACAACTATTTATGATGCTTTTAAATTGGGAAGAGCAGCTATTGTAAACAAAGATTACTTAACTAGAGATGCACAAGTTGACATCATTAGAGAAAATGTTTCTAAAGTAATTGCTATTAGAGCGGTTTATTATTTACAACAAGGTAAAGCAAATTTAGGTACAGATTGGGCTTCTTCTTTTCATGATCTATCAGAAGGTTTTGGGTTTGTTTATAGTTTACAGTTTACAAGACAACCAGGTACATCATCCGCTTACTTCAGTACATCAGAAGTTAATGCGTTCATCACTACGTTAACATCAGGTAATGGATTTTGGGATTTAACAGCTGATCAACTAGACGAAATGTCAGAGTCGATAGCTACTAGATTTGGGATCTCTGTTGCTCAAGCAGGTAGTTAATAATTATTTAAAAAAAAGTGACTAATAATTAGTCACTTTTTTTTACTTTTGTTGCTTTTATTAAGAATAAATAAATATAATATGGTTAAGAAGTTTTTATCGTTAGTTTTTTTGGCAGTATTTATGTATTCTTGTTCTTCAAATGAAGGAGAAGATGAATCAATAATTTTTGTAGATGATTTTGATCGTGGATTAATGTTAACCAATCTAGCTGACAATATAATTATACCTTCCTATGAAGGTTTTGCAACTAACATGACTTTGATGAAAAATGCAGGTCAGACATTTACTGCAACTCCAACTCAAAACACACTAGATTTATTCAGGTCTTCTTGGTTAGACGCATACAAAAGCTGGCAACGTTTGGAAATGTTCAACATTGGCAAAGCTGAAGAGTTACAATATTCATTTTATATGAATGTATATCCTTTAACAGTAAGTGATGTTCAAAACAACGTTATAAATGGTGGTTACGATTTAAATAATGTAAACAACCAAGACGCTCAAGGATTTCCTGCATTAGATTATTTATTGCACGGAATATCAGACAATGATGCTGATTTATTAGCTATTTTTACCACTGGACCAAACGCCACAGGATATTCTAATTATGTGAATGCTATTTTGAACCAGATGTATGGTTTAACTCAAGAAGTATTAACTCATTGGAAAGATTCTTTTAGAAGTACTTTTATAAACAGTAAATCAAATACAGCAACTAGTTCTCTAAATAAGTTAGTAAATGACTTTATTTTTTACTATGAAAAAGGTTTAAGAGCTAATAAATTTGGAATACCGGCAGGTGTTTTTTCTGCGAATCCCTTGCCTGAAAAAGTGGAGGCATTTTACAGAAAAGATATCTCTAAAGAATTAGCTCTTGATGCATTACAAGCTGTAATTAATTTTTTTAATGGAAAACAATATAACGGAACTTCCTCTGGTGAAAGTTTTAAATCGTATCTATTATACTTAGATAGATATGATATTTTCATAAGTATAATAGACCAATTTAATTTGGCATGGCAAGAAATTAACAATTTAACAAACAATCTAACTGAGCAAGTAACTACAGATAATTCTAAAATGACTAGAGCATATGACGAATTACAAAAAGCTGTTGTTCTTCTAAAAGTAGATATGCTTCAAGCTTTTAGTGTAAATATTGATTATGTAGATGCAGATGGTGATTAGCATATAACTTAAAACATAAACCTGAAAAGCTTTTAAGTATTAAAGTTTTTCAGGTTTTTTTTTATAATAATAAAATGATTACGAAATATTTTAATAAACACACAGACGCAAAACCCCTAGTCGTTTTTCGCATTTTTTTTGGTGTGATGATGTTTATTAGTATGCTTCGTTTTTGGGCAAATGGTTGGATAGAAAAACTCTATATAAAACCAACATTCTTTTTTTCCTATTATGGTTTTGAATGGGTGAAACCAATTGGTAATTATACCTACTTAATTTTTATAATTTGTGCCATTGCCTCAATATTCGTTGCAATTGGATATAAATATAGAATAGCTGTTATCATTTTTTTTCTTTCTTTTACTTATATTGAATTGATGGATAAAACCACGTACTTAAATCATTATTATTTTGTAAGTGTTCTTAGTTTTTTGCTATTTTTTTTACCTGCTAATTCTCAATTCTCTGTAGATTCTTACTTACGTAAAAAAAAATATATTCGGATACCAAGATGGACAATAGATAGTATTAAACTTCTTTTAGCCATTGTTTATTTTTATGCAGGATTAACTAAATTGAACTCAGATTGGCTTTTTAGAGCAATGCCACTAAAAATATGGTTACCCTCCAAATACGATCTTCCTTTTATAGGAAACAACTTAATGCAGCAAGAATGGTTTCATTTTGCTATGAGTTGGGGTGGTGCTCTCTATGACTTGATTATTCCCTTCTTATTAATTTTTAGAAAGACACGTTTTGTAGCTTTTTTATTAGTAGTGTTCTTTCATGTTTTTACTAGAGTTTTATTTCCAATAGGAATGTTTCCATATATTATGATTGTTAGCTCATTAATTTTCTTTGATGCTACTATTCATGCAAGAATAATTTCATGGATTAGAAAAATAATACGTATAAGACCACTACAACTTCTGTCTATCAAAGAATACCAATTCCCTAAACTTTATAAAAAAATTATAACGAGCATTGTACTTGTGTTTTTCACGATTCAATTGTTAATTCCTTGGAGATATTTCATGTATCCTGGAGAATTATTCTGGACTGAAGAAGGTTACAGATTTTCATGGAGAGTTATGTTAATGGAAAAAGCGGGTTATGCTAATTTTAAAATTGTAGATGAAAAAACAGCTAAATTTTTTTATATAAATAATGCTGATTTTTTGACACCGTATCAAGAAAAACAAATGAGTTTTCAGCCCGATTTTATTCTTGAATATGCTCACTACTTGGGAGATCATTTTTCTAGTCAAGGACACCAAAATGTTCAAGTATTTGTAGATAGTTATGTAGCATTAAATGGAAGAATGAGCAGGCCCTATATAAATCCTAAAGTTGATTTATATCAAGAAAAAGAATCACTTTATCATAAAAAATGGATACTTCCATTTACATCTGATATTAAAATAAAAGGTCTATAATTTATGAATTTCAAACATGCTTTTTTTACTATTATTTTTATATTTCAATTTATATTAACTACACAATCACAAGTGTCTGGTACTGTCTTATCTGAAGATAAGACACCAATTAACAAAGTTCAGATTTATAACTCTAACGGAGGAATTATCACCGAAACAGATATTAAAGGCTATTTTGAGTTTTCCATTAAAAAAGAAGAATTAAAAGTTTTTTTTTATTCTGAAAATTTTAAAATCAAAGAATTTGATATACCTAAAAACAACTCGTTAAATCTTCAAATTATTTTAAACGATTTTTCTGAAGAGCTTTCAGAGATTCAAATTAAAGCAAGGGAAACTAAGGTTTTTGAATTAAAACGATTAAGAGATGTAGTCGGAACGTCCATCTATGCAGGAAAGAAAACTGAGGTGGTATTGGTGGCTCAATCTATGGCCAACTTAGCTTCTAATAATGCCAGACAAATTTACAGTCAGGTTGCGGGTTTAAATATTTTTCAAAATGATGATGCAGGGTTACAATTAAATATTGGTGGTCGAGGTCTAGATCCTAATAGAACTTCTAATTTTAACACAAGACAAAATGGATACGATATTAGTGCAGATGTGCTAGGATATCCAGAAAGTTATTACACACCAGCATCAGAGGGATTAGAAGAAATACAAGTTGTCAGAGGGGCAGCTTCTTTACAATATGGGACTCAATTTGGTGGCTTGGTAAATTTTATCACAAAAGCACCAAACCCTAATAAAGTATTAGAAATTACAACAAGAAATACCACAGGTAGTTTTGGTTTATATACCAATTTTACTAGCCTTAGTGGAACTAAAAATAAACTTTCTTATTATTCATACATTAATTACAAAAGAGGAGATGGTTTTAGACCTAATTCTGAATTTGAATCTAAAAATGCTTTTTTTTATTTAGGCTATGATCATAATAAAAACAATAAATTTTCAATAGAAGTTACGTATTTAGACTATTTAGCTCAGCAAGCGGGTGGTTTAAGTGATCAGATGTATTCAAACAATCCATTTCAAAGTAATAGAGAAAGAAACTGGTTTAAGGTAGATTGGCTATTGTATAATTTTAAATGGGATCATAAAATTTCAAGTAAAACAAATCTAACATTTAATTTTTTTGGATTGAATGCATCTCGAAAATCAATTGGCTATAGAATTAGAAGAGTAGATCTTCCAGATACAGGAGAAGCTAGAGAACTTCTAATTGGTGATTTTAATAATTTTGGTTTAGAAACACGTATTCTTAGTTCTTATAAAGTATTCGGAAAAAAAGCTACATATCTATTTGGTATAAAATTTTATAAGGCAGAAAATAAGGATTACCAAGGCCCTGGAACAGATGGTATAGGTGCAGATTTTTTTGCTGCTATTGAGCAATTTCCCAATTATAGAATACAAGGCGAGTTTAAAAATCCAAATTTAAATATTGCTCTATTTGGTGAGAATATTTTTTATTTTTCAGACAAATTCTCAATTACACCTGGTGCACGTTTTGAATACATAAATACTAAAAGTCAGGGGTTGTCAAGAAGAACAAATTTTGATGCAGCAGGAAACTCTATAGGAGGTGAGGAGAACCTTATTGATGACGCTAAAGAAAGATCTTTTATTTTACTGGGTCTTGGGACAAGTTTTAAGCCATCAACTTATTTAGAAATTTACGGAAATATTTCTCAAAATTATCGCTCTATTACATTTTCTGATGTAAACATAGTTAACCCTTCTAATGCTGTAGACCCTGGTATAAATGATGAAAATGGTTTTACGTTAGATATAGGCGCAAGAGGAAACCTAAATAGCTGGGTTTCTTATGATATTGGTTTTTTTAGTCTTTTTTATAAAGACAGAATAGGTTTTTTATTTACGTCAATTCCACCAATTAACAATCTAGGTCAATTGAGAACAAATATAGGTGATGCAACTATTATGGGCCTAGAGTCTGTTTTGGATTTTAATTTAAAAAAAATACTTACAATAGGAAATCGATTTAGTTTTAATTATTTTGTTAACACATCAGTTATTAATTCCAAGTATACAAGAGCGATTACAAATGGAATAAAAGGAAATAAAGTTGAGTTCGTCCCAGATTTTAACCTTAAAACAGGAATTAGATTTGGCTATCAAAACGTTAGTTCTAGTATCCAATACACCTATTTATCTGACCAGTTTTCTGATGCTAGTAATTCTGTAACTGGAGATGTAAGTGGAATAACAGGAATTATTCCAGCATATGATATTTTAGATATTTCAGCATCATATAAATACAAGTATATGAAGTTAGAAACAGGTATTAATAATGTACTAGACAATGTCTACTTTACTAGAAGAGCAACAGGATATCCGGGACCTGGAATTATCCCTTCTATCCCAAGAAATTGGTATGTCACCTTGCAATTTAAATTTTAATAAATAGGTTTTTTAATTGTTTATTAAGAATAATTCAAAATTGTTAAAAACAGTAATTTGATTTTATATTTTATCAACATTATCGTATTTTTATACAAAATTATAAATGATGTTTTTAAAGTCTATAGATTTACAAAAAAAACTAATTAAAGAGAGAAAAAAAAATCTTCAATCTAATGATATCATAGAATGGGTTCAATCAATATTTAATGAAATAACCGTAACCAATAAATCAGTTTTAGAAAGACTTTCTGCTTCACCTATTAACAGAAACGTCAATACTTTTAATATTGACGAAGTAGATTCTAACGCAATTTTTCACATATCTCATATAGAAAAAATATGTATTAATTATCGTCTTCGTTTTTTAGATACAAAATATTTCAAAGGTTCCTATCCAGACATTGTTGTTGATAAGATAACTACACTGGAAAAAAAACATCAAACTATTTTAGATGGGTTTAAGATCATAGCACCTTCCAAATTGTTTCGTTTAGACAAAGCTGATGATCCTCTTTTATTTGCTCCTATGGGTAATGATTATTACTATTTGATACATAAATGGGGCACGGATTTACACCCGCTTAGAAGAATAAAATATTGGGGTGTTAAAAACGTAGAAAATCTAGGAATTTCAATTTTTGCTATCAGCCTGATTTTTACAGTTCTAACAAAAAACATTATTTATGGTGAAAACACCCACGTTGGTTATCTTTTCATGTTATTTTTATTTTATGTTAAAGGAGTTGTAGGAATGTTATTTTTACTAGGTGCATCCTCTGGGAAAAATTTCAGTGAATATTGTTGGCTAAGTAAGTACGATAAAATCACCTAATAATTCTTGCAGTCATTTATTATCATTATTTCGATAAATATGTTGTAAATTTGGTTGCAATTAATTTTAAGTTGATTGCACTATGATTGCTCACGATTTTAAGATATTAGGTGAAGGTTTAACGTATGATGACGTTCTTTTAGTACCTGCCTATTCTGATGTTCTTCCAAGAGAAGTTAACATTCAAACAAAATTTACTCGAAACATTACAATTAACGTTCCTATAGTATCTGCTGCTATGGATACTGTTACAGAATCATCTATGGCAATTGCCATCGCAAGAGAAGGTGGAATCGGCGTCTTGCATAAAAATATGACCATAGAGCAACAAGCTCAAGAAGTTAGAAAAGTAAAAAGAGCAGAAAGCGGGATGATCATAGATCCTGTTACGTTGCCTTTAGATGCTGTTGTTACAGATGCAAAAAATGCCATGCGTGAGCATAAAATTGGAGGAATACCAATTGTTGATGAAGCAGGAATATTAAAAGGAATAGTAACCAATAGAGATTTACGTTTTGAACACGACAACGAAAGAGCCATTGTTGAAGTAATGACAAAAGAAAATTTGATTACTGCTTCTGTAGGAACATCCTTAAAAGGTGCAGAATCTATACTTCAACAAAATAAAATTGAAAAACTATTAATAGTTGATGATCAATACAAATTAAGAGGTTTAATTACTTTTAGAGATATAACCAAAGTAACTCAAAAACCCATAGCCAACAAAGACAGTTTTGGAAGATTACGAGTTGCAGCTGCCCTAGGCGTTACTGGAGACGCTGTAGATAGAGCAGAAGCTTTAGTTAATGCTGGTGTAGATGCAGTAATTATTGATACAGCTCATGGACATACCAAAGGCGTTGTGACTGTTTTAAAAGCTGTAAAAAAATCATTTCCAGATTTAGATGTAGTTGTTGGTAATATAGCAACAGCTGAGGCTGCAAAATATTTGGTAACAGCAGGAGCAGATGCAGTGAAAGTTGGAATAGGACCTGGTTCTATATGTACAACTAGAGTTGTTGCAGGTGTTGGATTTCCTCAATTTTCTGCGGTATTAGAAGTTGCAGAAGCAATCAAAGGTTCTGGAGTACCAGTAATTGCTGATGGAGGAATACGTTATACAGGAGATATTCCAAAGGCCATCGCAGCTGGAGCAGATTGCGTAATGTTAGGATCACTTCTAGCAGGAACAAAAGAATCTCCAGGAGAAACCATTATTTACGAAGGAAGAAAATTTAAATCTTATCGAGGTATGGGTTCTGTAGAAGCCATGAAGCAAGGTTCTAAAGACCGATATTTCCAAGATGTAGAAGATGATATAAAGAAATTAGTTCCAGAAGGAATTGTTGGAAGAGTTCCTTACAAAGGAGATTTAGATGAAAGCATTCATCAATTTATAGGAGGCTTACGAGCAGGAATGGGATATTGTGGTTCTAAAGATATAGAGACACTAAAAAGTACTGGTAAGTTTGTAAGAATAACGGCTTCAGGTATTAATGAGAGTCACCCCCATGATGTAGCTATTACCAAAGAAGCTCCAAATTACAGTAGAAGATAATGAGATAAAATAGCGTATGTATAAAAAAGAGAAGCAAAAGCTTCTCTTTTTTATTGTTGTGTATAGTAGTAATAGTCTTTGATAACAACTTCTAAAAAATCTAGAGGTTTTAATGTTGTTTTAATCGTTGTGATTTCAATTACTTTCGCATATAATTTTAAGATTAACGTATGATTTCCCTTTCTTTTAGCAGTTGTAAATAGATTTCTAATAGTATGCATGTCTTTATCAGAAAGAACAGTTACTTGTGGAAAGGTGGGGGTATAGTTCTCTTGTAAAATTCCAGCTAAAGTATCTTTTAAAATCACTCTTTTTTTTTCGCTAATAATAGTTGTTCCTCCAGCAACATCCCCTAAACGCTGCCCTTTACCATTAAATAAAATAGTAAAAATAGCTACAGAGCCACTAAAAGACCATATATCTATGACCCTTAATAACCACCTAGTTAAATAACTCCCTAGAGAGGGTTTGCTACCATCTATTTTTACAACTCTTATTTTATTAAAATGTTTACCTGGAGTTTGTCCGTTCATGGAAATTTCAAAGATTAAGGTATAAAAAATTGTGGGTAGGTTTACAACTAAATAAAGTATCGCATCATTAAAACTAGGCTTGTAGTCAATTGCTAAAAAGAATAAAAATATTAAAATATTATACGCTATTATAATCAGTAAATCAATTAAAAAAGAACCAATTCTAGTAGTAACATGAGCAACATTTTGGTTGATACTAATATTTTGAGCAGTTTCTATTTGAAAATAATCCATTTTTGCGTTAATTTGTTAGATCTGTTTGAAACAGAAATAATTGCGAATATAATAAGTTTCAGTGACATTACTTTTATGTTATTAATTGATAATGAATAAAAAAATTTATTAATGAGGGAGGCTCATTTTGTGAAAAAAAATAAAGAAAAGTGGAAGCTTTTTGAAGATGTGTTGGATAAAAAACAAGAGATTAACCCAACTACATTGTCAGATCTTTACATAGACATTACTGATGATTTAAGTTATGCCAAAACTTTTTATCCAACTAGTAATAGTGTCATGTATTTAAATTCACTGGCATCTGCAGCTCATTTAAAAATTTATAAAACTAAAAAAGAAAGTAAGCATAGAATTGTTAACTTTTATAAATATGAATTTCCATTAATGTTTTCTCAGTATCATAAGCAATTATTAATATCATTTTCTGTTTTTGCATTTTTTACCTTGGTAGGAATATTTTCAGCCGCAAATGATATCGATTTTGTGCGTCTTATTTTAGGAGATTCATACGTAAATATGACCCTAGAAAATATTGAGAAAGGAGATCCAATGGCAGTTTACAAGAAAGCAAACCAGTTAAGTATGTCTGCATTTATTACATTTAATAATATTAGAGTAGCAGTAATTGCTTTTTTGCTTGGGATGCTTTTTTCAGTCGGAACACTATACATAATGATGCAAAATGGTATTATGTTAGGTTCTTTTACTTATTTTTTCTTTGATAAGGGTCTTTTATGGGAATCTTCTAGAACTATTTGGATTCATGGAACGATAGAGATTTCAGTAATTATTATTGCTTCATGTGCAGGTTTGGTATTAGGAAATGGCTTAATGTTTCCAAGAACATATAGTAGGTTAGCATCTTTTAAAATAAGTTTTGTAAATGGCTTAAAAATTATGCTAAGTACGGTTCCTTTTTTTATCATTGCTGGCTTTATAGAAGGATTTGTTACTAGATATACCCAGATGCCAGATTGGCTTGCTATGACAATTATAGCTTCATCATTATCGTTAATTTTATTTTATTATATCATATATCCACAAAAACTAACTAAAACCCATCCATAAAATGATTATAAACGATTTTATAGAATTTAAAAAAGAAAGAGATTTAGGAACCATGATTACAGATTCTTTTAAATTTCTGAGACTAGAATGGAAACCTTTCTTTACAGCAATTATAAAAATATCTTTGGTGCCAATTTTATTAGCTATAACCTCTGTTATTTTCTTTTCATTAACATTTTCAGATGTTTTTTCATCTATTTTAACCTTTGACACAACTGGAAGTTTTGATACACCAACCGTTGATTATGGCATGTTTTTTATTGTCTCTATGACCTCATTAATTTTTTATTTAATTGCCTATGTAATGGTTTCCGCTTCAGCAATGTATTACGTAAAATCATATGTTGAAAACCAAGGGAAGGTAAATTATGATTATGTGAAGCAGATGACATTCAGTAAGTTTTGGTCATTCACTGCCCTATATATAGTAACTGGAATTATTGTTTTTGTTGGTATATTATTCTGTTTTTTACCAGGAATATATTTTGGAATCGTTTTGTCTTTGTCTTCCTGTCTTCTTGTTTTTACTAAAAAAAGTGCAATGGATGCAATTGGAGATGCCTTTACATTTATAAAAGGACATTGGTGGGATTCCTTTGGAATTCTAATTGTTGTTAGTCTAATAGTATCAGTACTAAATTATATTACCCAAGTACCGGCCATGATTTACCAGCTTATTCAAATTGGAACTTCAGCATTTGGTGGTGACCCTACAGAAATGATGAATTTATTTAAAGACCCTATTTATTTAGTATTATTAACTTTTTCATATTTTATTCAATTTTTGTTTTACACGATAACTCTATTGGTAACAATATTTATCTTTTTTGATATCAATGAACAGAAAAATAATTCTGGGGCTATTGATAAAATAGACGCCATAGGAAGTTAGAAAATTTGAAAAAACAATTTATTTTTATAGTCTGTATTTTACTTGTAGATGTCTTTTTTGCACAAAGCAAACTAGAAGATAAAAGTGTTCTAGATAGTAGTCAGAAATCGATAGTAATAAGGATTGATTCTTCTTCTATTGAAAGAAAATTATTTGATACATCTAAAATAGAAACTTATAAAAATTCTGATGAGTTCAATTATTCAGTACCAGAAGTAAAACTCTCTTTTTTTAAAAAAGTTTGGAATTGGATAAAAAAGGTTTTTAGAAATATTTTACATTATTTTTTTGACGATATAAAACCTATTACAGGTTTCTTATATTCCTTCTTTAGAATATTACCTTATATAATTTTAGTGATTGCACTATTTTTTTCGCTAAAGTATTTTTTAGACATTAGAACAAACAATATTCTTCAAGTAAATAATAAAAACCTTTTTACTTCTGGAACAGATGAGGAGCTTCTTAAAAGAGATGACTTAAATGGGTTACTAAAAAAAGCAATTGATTCAGAAGAATATAGAATTGCAGTCAGATTCTACTATCTGCTAATTCTTAAAAAACTCACAGAATTAGCACTTATAGATTGGCAACAAGAGAAAACAAATGAAGATTATATTAAAGAGTTAAAAGAATCATCAATACAATCTAGATTTTCTGATAGTACACGGATCTATGATTTTGTATGGTATGGAAATTTCACTATAAATCAAACAGATTTCACAAAAGCAGAACTACTTTTTAAATCCATCTTAAATTCATAATATGGATAAAAAAATGAAACTTTATATTAGCATTTTTACTTTAGCTATTATTTGGATTGTGTATGCAGACGTAATTAAAAAAAATCCCATTAATTGGTATCCATCATTTGCTGCAAAAGATAAAATACCCTACGGTACTTTTGTATTAAGAACAGAACTTGAATCACTATTTTCAACTACAGAAATTAGAGACGTTCAAATTTCCCCCTATGTAAAATTAAAAGATTCTACCTTAAAGGGAACCTACCTTTTTATAAATGATTATATAAATTTTGGAGAAGAAGAGTTTAATTCACTTTTACAATTTGTAGACAGGGGGAATGATGTTTTTATTGCCACCAATGGAGCTAACATAGATAGCTTACAGCTAGAAACAAAAAATATAGAAACAAATGAGTTTAATGAATTAATACAATTAGAATTAGTAAATCCAAATTTAGACACAACAAAAATTAATTTTGAAAACAAAATATTAAAATTAGGATTTAAAAAATTTGACACTCTATCAACTGAAGTTTTAGGAAAAATCAATGTTTTTGATATTGATGGTAATTTGGAAGAAGAGCAAGTTAATTTTATTAGATATAACGTTGGGAAAGGAAATTTTTATTTTCATTTGTTTCCACATGCATTTACAAACTATACTGTTTTAAAAGATAATAATCATAAGTATGTAGCTTCTGTTTTATCATATATAGATGAATCAAAACCCATTTTATGGGATGCATATTATAAAAATGGGAAGTCAAAAATAACATCACCAATGTACTATATTTTAAGCTTAAAAAATTTAAAATGGGCTTATTATGTAGGATTGTTAGGCATCTTATTATTTATTCTATTTCAAGGAAAAAGAAACCAACGAATTATTCCAATTCGTATTCCACTAAAAAATCAAAGCATTGCATTTGCCAGAACTATTGCTAGTATGTATTATGAAAAGTCATACCATAAAAGTATCGCAAATCAGAAAATCATATATTTTTTAGATTACATAAGAACCGAATTATTAATTTCTACCTTAGTAATTGATGATCAGTTTTTTGAAAATATCGTAGCTAAAACTGGTAATAAAAAAGAAACCATCGAAACATTGTTTCAAAAAATAGAAATTATTCAATCACAAAAAGATCCCTTATACCAAGTATCTAAAGAACAATTGATAGGATTGAATAATTTAATAGAAGAATTTAAAAGAAAGTACGAAGCTCAATAATTAATTATATGGAAAATACAGAACATCAACAACCAGAAGTAAAAACTTCTTTTTCAAGTAGAATAGATCTTTCCAAATTACAAGAATCTGTTCTTAAAATAAAAAAAGAACTTAAAAAGGTAATTATAGGTCAAGAAGATTTTATAGAATTTTTAATAGTCTCTCTATTATCTAACGGACATGTTTTAATAGAAGGCGTTCCTGGTGTTGCTAAAACTGTTACAGTAAAGCTACTAGCTAAGACTATACAAACCGAATTTAGTAGAATTCAATTTACACCTGATTTAATGCCTTCTGATGTCTTAGGAACTTCTGTTTTAAACATGAAAACGTCTGAATTTGAGTTTAAAGAAGGACCTATTTTTTCTAATCTAGTCTTAATTGATGAAATTAATAGAGCACCCGCAAAAACCCAATCAGCACTTTTTGAAGTGATGGAAGAGCAACAAATAACTATTGATGGAACAGAGTACAAAATGAAACCACCTTTTATGGTGTTGGCAACTCAAAATCCAATAGAGCAGGAGGGAACTTATGCTTTGCCAGAAGCCCAATTGGATAGATTTCTATTTAAAATAAATGTTGGCTATCCATCGTTAGAGGAAGAAATTCATATTATCAACTCTTTTGGAGCGAGAAAAGGAAAAACACCCGAAGCAATTATTGATGCTGTAATCACTGAGAAAGAATTGGCTGATTACAAAAGCACAATTCATGATGTCTTGGTTGAAGAAAGGATTGTTACCTATATAGCTACAATTATTTCCAGTACTAGAAATCATCCACATTTATATTTAGGGGCATCTCCAAGAGCTAGTTTAGCTGTGTTTATCGCAGCAAAAACATTTGCAGCTATAAATAATAGAGATTTCGTCATCCCAGAAGATGTTAAAAAGAGTATATATCCTGTTTTAAGGCACCGAATTATACTTACGCCAGAAAGAGAAATGGAAGGTATGAATACCGATAAGGTCATAGAAATGATCATTCAATCTATTGAAGTTCCAAGATAATTACATGATAAAATTCTTTAAATCTTTATATTTTAATCAACAGTTCTATATTTATATAACGATAGTATCTACTCTTTTTTTGTTGTCTTTTTGGTTTCGTATTTTATTCACGATAGCTATTTTAGTTAGTCTTACTTTAGGAGTCCTACTACTATTAGATTTTTTTTTATTATACAGATTTAAAAAAGGAATAATTGCCAATAGAAAAGTTGCCGATAAATTATCAAATGCAGATGAAAATAGTATCGAATTATATTTTAAAAATAATTTTCCTTTTAAAATTCATATAATAGTAATAGATGAAATTCCATTCCAATTTCAAAAAAGAGATTTTTTAGAAAAAAGTATTTTAGAAAAAGAAGAAGAAAAAACAATAAAGTATAATATCACTCCATTTACTAGAGGTGAATATCATTTTGGAGATTTAAATGTTTATGTATCTACTCCATTAAAAATTATAGCAAAACGGTTTCTTTTTGACAACAATAGAATGACAGCAGTTTATCCATCATATATGCAGATGAAGAAATATGAATTTCTTGCTATGAGTAATAGATTAAGTGAATTTGGGATTAAAAAGATACGAAAAATTGGTCACACAATGGAGTTTGAACAGATTAAAACATATGTTAACGGTGACGATGTAAGAACTATTAATTGGAAATCTACAGCTAAGAAAGGAGCTATCATGGTAAATCAATATCAAGATGAGAAATCTCAACCTATTTATTCCTTAATTGACATAGGAAGGGTGATGAAAATGCCTTTTGAGGAATTAAAACTATTAGATTATGCAATCAATTCTACGTTAGCTTTTTCTAATATTGCTCTTAGAAAAAATGACAAAGTAGGCATGCTTACATTTTCTAGAAAAGTAGAAAATGTTGTGGTTGCTTCTAATAAAAAAACCAACCTTGCTATTTTAAATGAAGTTTTGTATAAGATAAACACAGATTATTCAGATTCAGATTATGGTCTTTTATATGGAATGATAAAAAGAAAAGTAACTCAACGTAGTTTGTTGATTTTATACACAAATTTTGAGCATATATCTGGTTTAGAAAGACAAATTCCTTATTTAAAGTTAATTGCTAAGCAACATGTGTTACTTACAGTTTTCTTTGAGAATACAGAATTAGAAGAATTAATTTCAGAAGATGCTGAAAATTTAGAAACAATATATGAAAAGACAATTGCTCAGAAGTTTTTCTATGAAAAAAAGCTCATTGTAAAGGAGTTAGAAAAACATGGGGTTTATGCGATTTTAACAAAACCTAAGAATTTATCTGTGAATGTAATTAATAAATACTTAGAATTTAAATCTAAGGGTCTGATTTAAAAACACAAAGGATAAGAAAGCCTAGCTTGTCCTTTGTGTTTTTAGTGTTCTTTAATACTTTAGTTTTTTACAGGAGGAGGCATTTTTAAACCTAATTTTGCCATTACTTTTTCTGTAATATCAAATGCTTCGTCTATGTATGCAAACTCATTACCAGAGGAAGTTAATACTTGTGTAAACCCTTCAGCTTTAGCAATTTCAGTAATAGCTTCGCCTAGAATTTGATACAATGGATTCATTAATTGATCTTTTTTGAGACTGATTAAGCTATTTCCATTTTGCTGACTTTTTTGTAAGTCTTGCTCCAATTCATTGATCTCTTGAACTTTAATCTTTTTAAAGTTATCTGAAAGGCTAGGATCTAGTTTTTGAAATGCAGTTACTTTTGAATTGTATTCGGATAATTTGACTTGATAAGAAGAGTCTAGTCTTGCAGCGTAAACATTTAACTTACTTAGAACATTTTTAGCCTCTGGCATTAATCCAACTATGAATTCAGAATTTATAGTTCCAACCTTGGTTTGTCCGTTTGCAAAAAAACTTGCAAAACAAAGAACAACTACTAATATTTTAATTTTCATTTGTTTATATAATTTCTACAAAGATAAAAAAGTGAATGACTTTTGAAAATATTATACTCTTTAAAATCGTTAAATAAACGCTTCTATTGATTTTATTATATTTTCAGAATCTTCTTCAAAATCAAACCATATGATATCGGGATTTTTCCGAAGCCATGTCAATTGTCTTTTTGCAAATCTTCTAGTGTTCTTTTTTATCTCTTCTATGGCAAATTCTTTGGTAATTTCTCCATCAAAAAAAGAAAAAAACTCTTTATATCCAACTGTTTGTAATGCATTTAAGTTTCTGTGAGAATATAATAGTTTGGCTTCCTTTAGCAATCCTTGAGCTATCATTAGATCAACTCTATAATTTATTCTATCATATATTTTTTGGCGATCTGCATGTAAACCAATAGTAACTGAGTTAAATTTTCTTTTCTCTTTGGCTTTTCCTAGGAAACTAGAATATGGGAGCTTTGTTCCTATACAGATTTCTAGGGCTCTTATAACCCTTTGAGGATTGTCTAGCGCAATGGTATTGTATGTTTGTAAATCTAATTCTTTGAGTTGCTGTTGCAAAGGAATTATTCCCTCAGTTTCAAGAATATGTTTTAAACCTACTCGTATGGAAGTGTCAACTTCGGGGAAATCGTCAAAACCCTTTAAAACCGCTTGTGCATACAAGCCACTTCCTCCCACCATAACAACAATGTCATGTTTTTGAAATAGTTTCCCTAGAGTTTGTAGCGCATCTTTTTCAAATGATCCAACATTATAATCATTAAAAATACTTCTATCCTGAATAAAATGATGAGGAACAGTTGCTAATTCTTCTCTACTAGGCACAGCAGTACCAATGGTCATTTCTTTAAAAAACTGTCTAGAGTCACAAGAAATAACTTCTGTGCTAAAGTGTTTCGCCAGTAAAATACTTAAGGAGGTTTTGCCTATAGCAGTAGGCCCTATAATGCTTATTAGTGTTTTGTTTTTAGAAGTCATTTTACACCTTATTCATTGAGTTTATCTCCACAATGATAACAAAATTCAGCACCATCTTGATGTGTATCTCGTAAACAGTTTGGGCAACCTTGTGTGTTTGTAGGAATTGTTGATTTCATAATTTCAGCACCAACAATTCCTGTAGGAATTGCAATAATAGCATAACCTAAAATCATAATAGCACTAGCAATTAACTGTCCTAATGGGGTTCCAGGTGCAATATCTCCATAACCAACAGTTGTTAATGTTACAATTGCCCAATATACACTAGTTGGAATACTCGTAAAACCATTTTCAGAACCCTCAACCATATACATGATGGTTCCTAAAATAATACATAGAATTAACACAAAAAATAAGAAAACAGCAATTTTTGCTCTACTAGATCGAAGGGCTAAAAGTAGTTTATTAGATTCACCAATATAACGTGTTATTTTTAATATTCTAAAAACCCTTAGAAGTCTAAGCGCTCTTAACGCAGCTAGATTATGACTTCCAATAAAAATTAAAGAGACATATTTTGGAATGGTTGATAAGAGGTCAATCAACCCATAGAAGCTAAAAATATAATTCCATGGTTTTTTAACAGAAATAATACGTAGTATATATTCTATTGAAAATAGAATAGTAATAACCCATTCGGCAATGTTTAAAAAGGTACCATAGGTATTATTAATACTTTCTATGCTTTCTAGCATTACAAATAAAATACTAGCTAGAATGGCAATGAGTAAGATTACATCAAAAAACTTTCCAGCTTTTGTATCTGCTTCATAAATTACTTCATGAATCCGGTGCTTCAAGGATGTTTTATTTTTGGGTGTTGTATTCAAAAAATGATATTAGGGTTACAATATACTATAAATTAATTTTCCTTGTGAGAGATGATATCAACTATTATAGTAATTATTTGTCATATTGACATTATTTTTAATAAAATTTTAAAATCGTATTATTTTTGAAATAGTATTATTTTTCAAATAATTTTTAATAATGGTCTTCGCTAATTCTTTGTGAACTATTGGTGTAAGCACCGTCTTTAAAATAGATATTTGTGATTCTTGAAAAGATAAGTTTGTGTAACCATAGCCTACTACTTCATCTTTTTCAACTAAAATAAGAGCATTTTCCTCTATTTCTCGTCCTTTAAGTTGAAGGATGAAGTCTGGATGAGCAAAACGTTGATTTGTTATTTTCTTCTTTTTATTGAAATTGTATTTTGGTTGTATAGTTTCTAATTCTAGATTGTACTTTAATCTATTAAATAGTTCATTTCCAGTAAATTGATAGGTCACTTTATCTACCCTTTCTTGAATTTTTATCGCTCGTTTACTTTGTTTAAGAAAAAGTTTAGTAACTTCAGATTTTAAGTTCTGTCCTCGTCCTATAAATATTACCTTACCGTCTGAATTATGTATATAGTAGATACCCATTCTATCAGGTATAGCATCTAAAATAGCATTCATTTTATCTTTTACATCTCTATTGTCAAAGTATTTAATTGAATCTTGAACAATTTCTTTGTTGTTATCCTTGTCTAATAGTAATTTAAACAATTGAACAGTGGCCAACGCATCTCCAGAAGCTCGATGTCTATCACTCATTGGAATACCAAGTGATTTACATAATTTCCCTAAACTATATGATTTTTCATCAGGAATTAATTTTCTACTCAATTCTACTGTACAAATAGAATTTCTTTGGTAGTCAAACCCCAATCTATCAAATTCTGTTTTTAATATTCTAGCATCAAATTCAGCATTATGAGCTACTAAGGTTACATCTTTTGTGATTTCAACAATGCGTTTGGCAACCTCAAAAAACTTAGGAGCATTTCTAAGCATTTTGTTGTTAATACCCGTAAGTTTTACAACAAATTCTTGAATTGGTTTCTCAGGATTTACGAGGCTTACAAACTGGTCTACGATAGTATGTCCGTCAAATTTATAAATGGCAATTTCTGTAATGCCCTCCTCATTAAATTTTCCTCCAGTTGTTTCTATGTCTAAAATTGCGTACAAATCTTATGTTATGTAATTTCTAGCACCAAATATAGAGCTACCAACTCTTATCATAGTGCTACCGTTTCTAATGCCTATTTTATAATCTCCACTCATACCCATAGAGAGTATTTTTAGATTTGGGTGTTGAGGTTGGTTTTGGTCAAAAAAAGCTTTTAACAATGAAAACTCTTCATCTAAAACAGTCTCTTCTGAGGTAAATGTTGCCATTCCCATAAAACCAGCAATGTTTATGTTTGTGAGGTTTTTTAACTCCTCAGCATTTAAAATAGTTGAAATTTCTTCATATGGTAAGCCAAACTTTGTTTCCTCTTTTGCAATTCTCACCTGTAATAAACAACTGATAATTCTATCGTGCTTTTTAGCTTGCTTATTAATTTCTTTTAATGTTTTAAAACTGTCTACACCATGAATTAAATCAACAAAATGAGCCATGTATTTCACCTTATTACTTTGTAGGTGCCCAATCATATGCCATTGAATATCTTTTGGTAAGGCTTCATGCTTAGCTACCATTTCTTGTATTTTATTTTCTCCAAAAACCCTCTGACCAGCATCATAAGCTTCCTGTAAATCAGCAATTGGTTTGGTTTTAGAAACCGCTACCAAGACAACGTCATCTGAAATTGATACGTTTATTTTTTCTAAGTTATCTTTTATATACTTCATAATTAAAATTCATACATGGTTAACCCACTTCTTAATTTGGGCTCAATATAGCTAGTTTTTGGAGGCATTATTAATTTTGCATCTGCAATTTCTTTCATTTCTTCTATGGTAATTGGCAGCATTCCAAAACCTATCTTGAAGGTGCCATTGTCTACGTTAGATTTTAGTGATAGCATGTCTAATTTATTATTAGTATAACCAATGCGATTGTTGTTCTGTAAGTCTTCTATTCCTAAAATTGGTTGTAAGATGGTTCTGTACAAAATCTCTGTATCTAATTTACTTAGCGCATCAGAGTAATTATAGACGTCTTTCTTAAGTTGTAATGTAAAAAACTCACCATTTAAATACATACTAAATTCATGTTTTTTAGTAGGAGTTTTAAAAAGAGAGCCATGGTTTTTTATAATGAAACTTGTCTCTAATATAGGGAAGAACTCTTCATCAGTATAGCCGTTTAAGTCTTTTATAAAACGATTAAATTCTGAAATTTTTAAATTAGATTCTGGAATCAAATAACTCATAAAATAATTATAATTTTCTGTTCCTTTATGTTCTGTGTTTTCTGCTTGTAAGTCCTTTTTTAATAGGGCAGAGGAGGCACTTCTATGATGCCCATCAGCAATGTATAGCGCATCTTTTTTGTTAAAAAAAGAAGTGATTTTTTCTATATTCTCTAAATCTTGAACTAGCCACAAACGATGTAGCCTTTTATCAGTTGTTGAAAATTCATATTCTGGTCTTTCTTTTTTTATTGTAAGAAGTAAATCATCAAAAGCCACATCATCTTCATACATTAATAAAACAGGTTCAGCATTAAATCCAGTAGCTTTTAAATAGGTTTCAAATAATTGCTCTCTTTTTTTAATTGTCCCTTCATGTTTTTTTATGTGTCCATTGGTGTAATCATCTACTGCTGTTGCGGCAATTATTCCACAAAATGAGTCAAGAGAATCAGAGCTTTCATACACATAAAATGAAGCAATGTCTTCTTTAATAAAGATACCGTTCTCTTTAAATTCTTTGTAGCTATCATGCACCATTTGAAAACGATGTTCACTTGATGTTTCTTGAGGATGCTTGTATCCTGGATGTATAATGTGTAGAAATGTAAACGGATTAAAATCTAGCTTGGCTCCTAATTCTGCAGGTGTGTAAGCTTCGTAGGATTTAGAAGATACTAGGGCTACTTTATCTCTACTTGGTCTTACTGCTTTAAAAGGTTTTACAATGGCCATTACTACTGTTAATTTTAAAAACAAATTACTTAAAAACACAATCAATTAAACTTAATTATGTGCTAAATAATCTATTATGCTTTTAATAATGCGATGATTTGTATTGCTAATTCAGTTCCTATTCTATCTTGTGCTTCTATTGTAGCAGCACCAATATGAGGAGTTAGAGACAATTCTGGATTCATTAATAACTGAATTTCAGGAGCTGGCTCTTTTTCAAAGACATCCAATCCTGCAAACTTTACTTTTTCGGTTTCAATGGCATTAATTAAAGCCATCTCATCTATAACTCCACCCCTTGCAGCATTTACAATACCAACACCTGTTTTCATTTTTTCAATTTCTTTTTCACCGATGACATAACTGTCTTGAACAGGAACATGCAAACTAATAAAGTCGCTTTCTTTTAATAAAGTATCTAAATTTGTTGTTTCTATAGGAATGGTAATACGCTGGCCATTAAAAAATTCTACAGTAATAGGAGCACTTTCTGTAAAGTGATCATTGGCTATAACTTCCATGCCCAGACCTAAGGCAATTTTAGCAACTTCTTGACCTATTCTACCAAAACCTATAATACCAATTTTTTTTCCTCTAAGTTCAGAACCTGCCGCATATGCTTTTTTTAAATCTTTGAAACGAGAATCTCCTTCCAAAGGCATTTCTCTATTTGATTGGTGTAAGAAACGAACCATTCCAAAGAGGTGAGCAAAAACCAATTCTGCAACAGAGCTAGAAGATGCAGCAGGGGTATTAATGACATGCAAGCCTTGGTCTTTTGCATAATCAACATCAATATTATCCATACCAACACCACCACGCCCTATTAATTTAATACTAGGACACGCATCTATTAATTCTTGTCTTACTTGTGTAGCACTTCTTACCAATATGGCATCTATTTGATGCTCATTGATAAATTTCTCTAATTGTACTTGAGCAACTTTTGTAGTAATTACTTCAAATCCGCCTTGTTGTAGCGCGTCTATTCCACTTTGTGAAATTCCGTCGTTTGCTAATATTTTCATCTTTAGTTTCCGCAATAGCGGTTGTCTTTTAATTATGCTTTTCTTTCTAATTCTTGCATGGTATCTACCAATGCCTGAACACTAAATAATGGCAAGGCATTGTACATGCTTGCTCTGTAGCCACCAACACTTCTATGACCATTTAATCCATTAATTCTTGCTTCCTTCCAGAGCATATCAAAACGATCTGTTAAGGCGTTGTCTTGTAACGAAAACGTAGCATTCATAATACTTCTATCTTCTTTTGCCACTACACCAGAAAATAATGGATTTCTGTCAATTTCTCCGTATAGCAAATCAGCTTTCTTTTCATTTACTTTTTCAATGAAAGGTATTCCACCCAAATTTTTTAGCCATTCTAATGTTAACATAGAAACATAGATAGGAAATACTGCTGGAGTGTTAAACATACTCTCTTTTGCTAAATGCACTTTATAGTTTAACATAGAAGGAATTGTTCGTTCTACTTTACCTAAAATATCTTCTTTTATAATAATAACTGTGGTACCAGCTGGTCCCATATTTTTTTGAGCTCCTGCATAAATTAAGTCAAATTTTGAAAAATCTAATTGACGTGAAAAAATATCAGAACTCATATCGCAAATTAGAGGAATATCTAGTGTTGGAAAATCTTTAATTTGGGTTCCAAATATGGTATTGTTGCTAGTACAGTGAAAATAATCTGCATCTGAAGGAATATCATATCCTTTAGGAATGTAGGTGAAATTTTTATCTTTTGAAGAAGCAACTTCAACTAATTCACCAAATAACTTAGCTTCTTTGATCGCTTTATCTGACCAAGTACCTGTATTTAAATAGGCAGCTTTCTTGTTTAATAAGTTATAGGCAGCCATTAAAAATTGAGTACTGGCTCCTCCCTGTAAAAATAAAACTTGGTAGCCCTTGTTTTCTAATCCTAGCAATTCTAAGGTAAGTGATTTTGCGTTCTCCATCACAGCTACAAAAGGTTTACTTCTATGAGATATCTCTAGTAATGAAAGATCATCATTATTAAAATCGATGACTGCTTTTGAGGCTTGTTGTAAGACTTCCTCAGGTAAGATACATGGTCCGGCACTAAAGTTGTGTTTTTTCATTTTGTCTTGATTTTCAAGTGGCAAATTTCTAAAAATTTTATGAATATGATGCCTTTATAAATTAAATTTTAGATAAAAATTGAATGGAATTTACTCCATCAGCATAGTCCCATAATTTTGGATATTGTGTTTGACCAAACTTCACTTCATTTTCAATAAAATTATTGGCTACAATACATTGTATATTTTCAGATTCTGTTTGAATTTTTATTTTTAAATCATTCAGATTGTCATAATATTCATAAAAAATAGTGGCTATAGGAGAAGCAAAACTTTCGTCTTCTTTAATCATTAAAAATCCATTTTCTAAGATAGAAAATTCACTCATTAAATAGACGGCCTTGTTGTAATCGTAATTGTTGGCATATTTTGCATTATTAATAATTTCATGTTGCTTGTACATACCCTGAAAGAATTGATCAAAATTATATTTTTTTGGTACAAACAATTTAGAAACGCTTCTGCATCCTAGTCCAAAATAACGAAAAATATCATTACTTAAGTTTTCAAAATCATCACTAGATTCAGTTCCAGTAATAACTGCAACAGAATTTCTATTTTTACGAATAATAGAAGGTTTGTTTTTAAAATAATACTCAAAATAGCGAGTAGTATTAGTGCTTCCGGTTGCTATTACAGCGTCAAAACCTGTTAGTTTTTCTTCTGTGAATGATATTTTTCCTTTAAATGATTCTTCCGCATATTCTAAATATTTAGCTAAAAAAGGAATTAGATGTTTGTCATTTGAAGACTGTTTTACCAATACCGAATGTCCAGAGATTAGTACCGATAAAAAATCATGAAAACCAACTAAAGGAATGTTTCCAGCCATTACAATGGCAACAATTTTTGAAGTGCTTTCTTCAACAATTTCTTTTGATATCCAGTTAACTAAATTTTCTTTTGTTAAAGCATGAGCCCAGTTTTCTATGGAAAAAAGAATAGATTCTTTGGTAAACCAAGAATTGTATTGTTCTGCTAATTTTATTTGATGAATAAAACCATCATAAAATAATTCGTTGTGTAAAATAGTCTCTTTTTTTTCAATTTTGTTTGAAGAGAACTGACTTAAAAAATTACCTAATGCTGAAAATGCATCAATTCTATTTTGAATACTACTCATTTATTTTGGTTGCTACCTTTTTAGGGTTTATTTTTGCAATGCAAAGTTACACAAACTAAAGAGAATAAAGATGGCTATCATCATAACAGACGAATGTATAAACTGCGGGGCTTGTGAACCCGAATGCCCTAACACAGCCATTTATGAAGGCGCCGATGATTGGAAGTTTTCTGACGGAACAGATTTAACCGGAAATGTAGTATTACCCAACGGAAAATCTGCCAATTCTGACGATGAACAAGAGCCTATTTCTGATGAGATTTATTATATAGTAGCAGATAAATGTACTGAATGTGTTGGATTTCATGAAGAACCTCAGTGTGCTGCTGTCTGTCCTGTAGATTGTTGTGTGCCAGATGAAAATAATGTAGAAACAGAAGAAGAATTATTAGGGAAGCAAAAATTCATGCATCAAGAATAGCTTCTTAGATCTTTTTTGCTATCACTACATAGGTGTCAAATGCATAACTTTTTCTCTCTATTGCTTTAAAAACATCATACTTAAAAATTAGTTACTGTAATTAAAATTAATTTCTAGAATAACAGTGAATTTAAACCCTTCATAATAGCATGACAATAGTTGAGGAATTCTTTCAATTAAAAATCATTAAAGAGAAAGAATAACAATTATATTTGCAATCTCAAAATATAGTATATGAAAGCTGGAATTGTAGGATTACCCAACGTAGGAAAATCTACCTTATTTAATTGTTTATCTAATGCAAAAGCACAAAGTGCTAATTTTCCTTTTTGTACAATAGAACCAAATATAGGAGTTGTAAATGTACCAGATACTCGTTTAGAGAAATTAGAAGAGTTGGTAAATCCTGAAAGAGTACTACCAGCAACTGTAGAAATTGTAGATATTGCAGGCTTGGTAAAAGGAGCAAGTAAAGGAGAAGGTTTGGGAAATCAGTTTTTAGCAAATATTCGTGAGACAGATGCTTTATTACATGTGTTGCGTTGTTTTGATAATGATAATATTATACATGTAGATACTTCAATTGATCCTGTAAGAGACAAAGAAACTATTGATATTGAATTACAATTAAAAGATTTAGAAACAGTTCAAAAACGTTTAGAGCGTTTAAAAAGAACTGCAAAAACAGGAAACAAAGAAGCGCAAGCAGAATTAGTAGTACTACTAAAAGTAGAAGAAACCCTGCTTAAAGGAATTTCTATTAGGGCTATTAACTTTAATGAGAAAGAACAAGAATTTGTAACTTCTTTACAGTTTATAACAGCCAAGCCTGTTTTGTATGTGTGTAATGTAGATGAGAATTCTGCAGTTACAGGAAATGCATATGTAGATAAGGTAAATGAAGCAGTAAAAGATGAGAATGCAGAAGTTATTGTATTAGCTGTTGGAACAGAAGCCGATATTACAGAATTAGAAGATTATGAAGAGAGACAATTATTCCTAGAAGACATGGGGCTTGAAGAGGCAGGTGTTTCTAGATTAGTTCGTTCTGCATACACATTATTAAATCTTCAAACGTATTTTACAGCGGGTTTAAAGGAGGTTAGAGCCTGGACTATACCTATTGGAGCTACAGGGCCACAAGCAGCTGGAGTAATTCATACCGACTTTGAAAAAGGATTTATTCGAGCAGAAACTATTAGTTATGAAGACTATGTGACTTATGGTACAGAAGCAAAAGTAAAAGAAGCTGGTAAAATGAGAGTGGAAGGAAAAGAATACGTGGTGCAAGACGGAGATGTTATGCATTTTAGATTTAACGTTTAGGCGAAGGCTAAATATTAAGAAGGACTAAGTATAATTTTAAGATTTTAGAAATAAAAAAAGCCTGTTGCTATGCAACAGGCTTTTTTAGTTATTTTAATAGTAACTACCCCTTGTAAAAAGGCAATTTTATAATCGTTGCAGGGATCTGTTTTTTTCGAACTTGAATAAAAATCTCATTTTCTGGTTTTGAAATTTCTTTGGGTACATATCCCATTCCAATACCTTTACTTAAAGATGGGCTCATAGTCCCAGAAGTTACAATTCCTATTTCTTTTCCATCAGCATCCACAATTTTATAATCATGTCTTGGAATACCTCTTTCAGTTAATTCAAATGCAACTAGTTTTTTGGTTATTCCAGCTTCTTTTTGAGCTTTTAAATTCTCTGAATTTACAAAGTCTTTGGTGAATTTTGTAATCCAACCCAAACCTGCTTCAATAGGAGAGGTAGTATCATTAATGTCATTTCCATACAAACAATAGCCCATTTCTAAACGCAGGGTATCTCTTGCAGCTAGGCCAATTGGCTTAATCCCATAAGGAGCCCCAGCTTCAAATACTTGTTTCCATACTTTGGCTACTTGCTCATTTTTTACATAGATTTCAAATCCACCAGAACCTGTATAACCCGTTGCTGAAATGATAGCATATTCTGCACCAGCAAAATCAGCAATTTTAAATGTATAAAATGAAATTTCTGCTAAATCTATAGATGTTAATGATTGCATTGCTTCAATAGCTTTGGGTCCTTGAATTGCTAATAAAGAGTAGCTGTCAGATAGGTCTTTTAATTCTGCACCAATAGTTTGGTTGTGTTTTTGAATCCAATTCCAATCTTTTTCAATATTAGAGGCATTTACAACTAGTAAGTAGGTTTGTTCTTTTAAACGATAGCAAATTAAATCATCTACTATTCCACCAATATCATTAGGCAAACAAGAATACTGAGCATCACCAATTGCTAGTTTAGACACATCATTAGATGTTACTTTTTGAAGTAAGCTTAGGGCCTCTGTTCCTTCTACTAAAAACTCACCCATATGACTTACATCAAAAACACCAACAGCACTTCTAACGGTTAAATGTTCTGCTGTTACTCCTTCATATTGTACGGGCATATTGTATCCTGCAAAAGACACCATTTTTGCTCCTAATGATTCATGAATATGAGTTAATGCTGTATTTTTCATCACTTATTTTTTGTTTGTTGATTCTTCTGCAAATGTATTGAAATTTCAGATGAAACTATATCGTTTTCGATAGCAAAACTTATGTTAATAAGTGAGTGAATTTTAAGAAATAATAGTAGTTTTGGAAATCTATTAAGAAAAGATCTTTATGAAGAAGCTAGTTTTAGTATTGTTTATCGTTTTTTTTCACATTGTTGGATTTTCTCAATCCACTAAACCAACAGATTATTTATCTAAAGAATTTCACAAAAGCAGGAGAGATGTAATCCGTTCTAAGATGCCAGAAAACTCTGTTGCAGTGATCTTTGCCAATTCAATAAGAAATAGAGCCAATGATGTTGATTATATCTTTCATCAAGATCCAAATTTTTACTATTTAACTGGTTATAGGGAACCAAATGCTATCTTACTTCTTTTTTCTGAAAATCAAACAGATGAGTTTGGTGTAGACTATAATGAAATTTTGTATGTACAAAAACGTGATCAAAGAGCTGAAATGTGGAACGGTAAACGACTGGGAGTTGAAGGCGCTATTAGTGAGTTAGGCTTTTCTAAAGCTATGAATGCAGATGACTTTATAAATTCAACAATCGATTTTAAAAAATTTGAGGCTATTTTTATTGAAAAGTTTAATGATGATTACCGAAATTTAACAGGAGTAGATATTTTTGATTTGGTAAAAACTTTTAAAGTAAAATCTGGCTATGATCCTTCTCTTTTTTTATCTAGAATGAAAGAATATATTTATAGTAATATTGCAGAAACTCCTGTAGAAAGTAGTGCAAATGTAATTCGTATCATAGACAGGCTAGCATCTAGATCGGCAGAAATAAAAAATGATGATTTATTAAACACCTATAAATTTGCTACAACCGCTGATTTAAAAAAAGAGATTAAACAAAAAATAATAATTGCCCTACAACCAAAAACCAACATCAATGTAGATTTTTTATCGTCAACTATGGCAACCATGAGAGAAGTTAAAACCTCAGAAGAACTTCGCTTGCTAACAAAAGCTATTAGAATTTCGGCTGTGGGTCAGGTAGAAGTAATGAAAGCTATGAAACCCCATATGTCTGAAACAGAACTTCAAGGAATTCATGAGTTTGTGTACAAAAAGTATGGTGCAGAATATGAAGGCTATCCTTCTATTGTAGGGGCAGGAAATAATGGCTGTATTTTACACTATATAGAAAATAATAAAACGAAGATAGATAACGAATTAGTTTTAATGGATCTAGGAGCAGAATATAGAGGCTATACTGCAGATGTTACTAGAACTATTCCTGCTAATGGGAAGTTTTCAATAGCACAGAAAGAAATTTATGATTTGGTTTATGAAGCACAAGAGGCAGGAATTGCTAATTATATTATAGGAACTTCAATGGCAGCTCCAAATTTAGCTGCAAGAAAAATTATTAACGAAGGATTGTTTTCACTAGGAATTATTTCATCTAATGATGAAAAACATAATTATTTTCCACATGGTACTTCTCATCATATTGGATTAGACGTTCATGACCCCGGTAATTACAGAAACTTTGAAGAAAACATGGTTGTTACCATGGAACCAGGTATCTATATTCCTGAAGGTAGTAATTGTGATAAAAAATACTGGGGAATCGGTATTCGTATAGAAGATGATATTTTAGTGACAAAAAATGGTCCTATTAACCTTTCTGCTGAAGCGCCAAGAACAACAGAAGAAATAGAATTAATGATGGCTAAGAAATCTGTTTTAGATGAATTTATTTTACCAAATTTAGATAAATAATGTCAAAAACAGCCATCATTATAGGTGCTACAGGTCTTACAGGAGGTTTACTTTTAAATAAGTTAATTGCTGATGATAGATACGATACAATAAAGCTCTTCTCTAGAAGCTCTGTTAACAATAATTCAAAAAAAATTAAAGAATTCATCATAGATTTATTGGAGTTACAAAATCATAAAAATGATTTTATAGCTGATGAGGTGTTTTGTTGTATTGGAACAACCAAGGCTAAAACAAAGGATCAAACTGTTTATAAAACCATAGATTATGGTATTCCTTTAAAGGCAGCAAGATTAGCAAAAGAAAATAAAATTCAACAATTTCTAGTTATTTCCTCCATGGGAGCAGATGCTTCTAGTACTATTTTTTATAATAGAACAAAAGGAGAAATGGAACGTGATGTTTTAAAACAAAAAATACAACGAACCTATTTGTTAAGACCCTCTTTAATAGGAGGTAAGCGCAACGAGTTTAGATTTGGAGAATACATTGGCAAAATTGTCATGACATTTTTAAATCCTATACTTATTAGGAATTTAAAAAAATATAGGATGATTAATCCTGAGAAAATTGCAACTTGCATGTTGTTATTAGCAAATGGTACTAAGAAGTATTCAATAATTAGTTCAGATGAAATAGAGCATATTTATGAGCAAAGATCAACCAAATAATCCGTTACACGGAATAAAATTAGCCACCATGTTAGAACAATTATATCTAGAATATGGCTGGGAAGAATTAGGTAATATTTTAAATATAAACGCTTTCAAGAACAATCCTACTTATAAATCTAGTTTAAAGTTTTTAAGAACAACACCATGGGCTAGAGCAAAAGTTGAAAACTTGTATTTAAAAACAATGATTGATTAGCTTGATATAATTTCCAAAACAGTTTCTTTTGTCAATGGTTTTCCATTGGCAATTTTTTTGATGTTATCAAAGCTAAAAACAAAATCACAGCCTTTGTTGTAATTAGAGCAGCCGTAGGCATTTTTACCCTTAATTACTGTTCCTTTCTTACATTTTGGACAAGAAATGGCATTGGAGGTTTGCGCCACTATTTTCTTTGGTTCTAAGGTAAATGTAAATGCTGTATCAAATCGAATTAATCCTTCAACTTTTCCAGTTTCAGTATTAAATCCTTTTAAATTGGTAGTAGATTTTTTCTCTAATAAACGAAGTAATTGATTTTCTGAAATCTTCTTTCCTAAGAATTCAAAAGGCATCACAAAATTACAAGTCTTATTAAATTCTGAGCAACCAAAAGCTTTTGATCCTTTTAATAAAGTTCCTGAATTACATTTTGGACATGTTTTACCCGTAACAAGTTTTTTTTGTGTTACTTGTTGAGCTATCTTTTTGTTTGAAAAAGAAGCGGGCGAAGCCTTAACTGAGGTATGAGAAATTCTAGTTTTAGTGGTATTTGATCGAACTTCGTACACCAACTCTTCTACCATTTTTTTCATGTTTTTGATAAAAGTTCCAGCATTAAATTCTCCACGTTCTATTTCTTTTAATCGTTTTTCCCAACGCCCAGTTAGTTCAGCAGATTTCAACAATTCATTGTCTATTAAATCTATCAAATCAATTCCTATTTGGGTGGGTAGCACCAGCTTCTTTTTACGTTCAATATATTTTCGTCTAAACAACGTTTCAATAATGCTTGCTCTAGTAGAAGGTCTTCCAATTCCGTTTTCTTTCATTAATTCCCGCATTTCATCGTCATCTACTTGCTTTCCTGCAGTTTCCATGGCTCGTAATAAACTAGCTTCGGTAAAGTTTCTTGGCGGTTTTGTTTCTTTCTCTAAAAATGAAGGTTCATGGCTTCCTTTTTCACCTTTTTCAAATGCAGGCAAAGTTACTTGTTGATTTATTTCTTTTTTTATGGAACTCTCCTCTTTTTCAAATACAACTCGCCAGCCTTTGGTTAAGATTTCTTTTCCTGTTGTTTTAAAAGGAACTTCAGCAGCTTTTGCCAGAACAGCTGTGTTTGAAACATCAGAATCTGGATAAAAAACACCAATAAATCTTCGAGTGATAATGTCATATACTTGCTGCTGATTGTACTGTAAATTTCCTTGAATACCTGTAGGAATGATGGCGTGGTGATCTGTGACCTTTTTATCATCAAAAACACGCTTAGATTTCTTTATCTTACTTGCTAAAAGTGGTTGTGTTAGTTGGCTATAGTTTGTTAGTTTTGATAGTATTCCAGAAATTTTTGGATACACATCATTTGGTAAAAAAGTAGTATCCACTCTAGGGTAGGTAACTACTTTCATTTCATATAATTTTTGCACCATTTTTAAAGTCTCATCTGCAGAAAACCCAAATTTATTATTGCAATACACTTGTAAGCCCGTTAAATCAAATAATTTTGGCGCATATTCTTTTCCTTTCTTTTTGGTAACAGAAACAATTTCAAAATCAGATTCTTTCACTTTATCGGCTAAAATCTGTCCGTCTGCTTGTTGAAGAAAACGACCATCTTCATAATTAAAAAGGGTGTTTCTATAGGTAGTTTGTAATTCCCAATAAGGTTGGGGCTTAAAACTGTTAATTTCTTTAAAACGATTTACCAACATGGCCAGGGTTGGAGTTTGTACCCTTCCAACAGATAATACTTGTTTGTATCCTCCATACTTTACAGTATATAAACGTGTTGCATTTAAGCCTAAAAGCCAATCTCCAATGGCTCTAGAAAAACCAGCATAGTATAAATTGTCATATTCTTCTGAGGGGTTTAAATTTTTAAACCCTTCTTTAATAGCTTCTTCTGTAAGAGATGAAATCCACAAGCGTTGCACTTTTCCTTTGTAATTACACTGATTTATTACCCATCGTTGAATGAGTTCTCCTTCTGTTCCAGCATCACCACAATTAATAACCACTGTTGCTTTCTCAAATAAAGATTTTACAATATTAAATTGTTTTTTTATGCCTGCATCTCCAGTAACTTTGGTATTAAAACGTTCTGGCAGCATGGGTAAATTATTCAAATCCCAACTTTTCCAGTGAGGTTTGTAATCTTTAGGCTCTAATAAGGTACATAAATGCCCAAAAGTATAGGTCACAGCATAGCCATTTCCTTCGTAGAAACCATCTCGTTTGGTATTGGCTCCTAGAATGTTAGCAATCTCTCTAGCAACGCTAGGCTTTTCTGCAATACAAACTTTCATTTATAAATTTACTGTAATTGAAATGTATGAAATATCTAAAAAATCACTTTTTCAAATGCCAATCTTTTGGCATTATAATCGGTGAAGATAATGCCGCAATATACATAACCTAATTTTTTAATCAGAGATTGCATTTCATGATTATCTTGATGAGTGTCAATCTTAAGACTTTTAATATTTTTATTTAGTAATTGTTGATGAAAGCTTTTTAATACAAAAGTAGCAATTCCTGAATTTTTATATTCTTTTCCAATAGCTAATCTATGAATTACTCCATATGTTTCAGATTCGGGAACTAGCCATTTTCCTTCAATTATTTTATAAGTAGGTTCTGGATGAACAGTAAACATAGCTGTTGCTATAATGGTTTGTTTATCATTTAATACAACATAGCTTTCATTATTATTAAGATCGTTTTCTATTTGTTCCTTGTTGGGATAGCCATTTTGCCATTGGTCTATTTTAAGAAACGCCAAATGAGTTTTAGCAGCCTCAATAATTTGTACAATAGAAGGAATATCTGCAGGAGCAGAAGGTTGTAATCTCATAAAATTATTTTCACATAAAAAAGATAAAAATAGTAAGATTAGGGTCTAAAATTCAATAATCTCTTGATTTTTTATAAGATCTTCAAAGGTTTCTCTTTTACGAATTAAATAATCATTCTTTTCATAAATCATTACTTCTGCAGGTCTGTATCTTGAGTTGTAATTTGAAGCCATAGAAAAACAGTAGGCCCCAGCATTTTGAAAACATAAAATATCACCTTCAGAGATTTCACTAATTCTTCGGTTAGAACCAAAAGTATCTGTTTCACAGATATAACCAACTACAGAGTAATACCGATCTCTTCCTGTTGGATTAGAGATATTGGTGATGTGATGATAAGAATCATACATCATTGGGCGTATCAAATGATTAAAGCCACTATCTATGCCCGCAAAAACAGTAGAGGTGGTTTGTTTTACAACATTTACTTTGGCCAAAAAATAACCAGCTTCTGAAACTAAAAATTTACCTGGCTCAAACATTAAAGTAACTTCTTTTCCAAAATCTTTACAAAACATATTGAAACGATCAGAAAGTTGAATTCCCAATTGCTCTATGTCAGTAGAAAGATCACCTTCTTTATAGGGGACTTTAAAACCACTACCAAAGTCTATAAAATTAATAGATGTAAACTGCTTAGCAACATCAAATAAAATTTCTGTAGCACGCAAAAAAGTATCAATATCTAAAATATCAGAGCCTGTATGCATGTGAATGCCGTTAATATTCATTCCAGTGTTTTTAACTACTCGTTTAATATGTGGAACTTGATGAACGGAAATCCCAAATTTAGAGTCGATATGCCCAACAGAAATCTTGCTATTTCCTCCTGCCATTACATGTGGATTGATTCTTATACAAACTGGAATTTCAGGATACTTTTGCCCAAATAATTCTAGAATGGAAAGATTGTCTATATTTATTTGCACTCCTTTTTTTGCGACGTTTTCAATCTCCTTTAAAGAAACACCATTTGGTGTGTAAATAATTTTCCCCGGGGAAACACCAGCTGTCAAACCTAATTTAACTTCTTGAATAGAAACAGTATCCAAACCAGCTTCCAATTTTTTAAAATACTTTAAGATATTAATATTAGACAATGCTTTTACAGCATAATTTAGTTGTATGTTTTGTACACTCTTAAAAGCATCCATGATTCTTTTGTATTGAGAGGTAATAATAGCTGTGTCATAAACATACAAAGGACTATCATATTTCTCCGCTAATTGAAGTAATTTTTCTCTATCCATTATTTATCATTTTAGCGCGAAAATATAAAAATTTGAAAGCCGAGTATAAATTGTTTAAAAATACAACATATTGTTTCATTTTGTAGTATTTATACATATTTACAATAGTTGAAAATCTGTTAATAACTAATATACTTGTGCATTTTGATTTTTAATGATAAGTTCTATTTTAGCAATGACTTCAAAACTGCATAAAAGATTTTATGACTCAAGAAACTAAGTATACAGAAGATAACATACGCTCGCTCGATTGGAAAGAACATATTAGGATGAGACCTGGTATGTATATTGGGAAATTAGGTGATGGTTCTTCTGCTGATGATGGGATTTATATTTTAGTTAAAGAAGTTTTAGACAACTCTATTGATGAGTATGTAATGGGGGCTGGTAAGACTATTGAAATTTCCATTCAAGGAAATAAAGTTTCTGTTCGAGATTTTGGTAGAGGTATTCCATTAGGGAAAGTAGTAGATGTAGTTTCCAAGATGAATACAGGTGGAAAATACGATTCTAAAGCCTTTAAAAAGTCTGTTGGTTTAAATGGGGTTGGTACAAAAGCTGTGAATGCTTTGTCTTCTTTTTTTAGAGTTGAATCCAACAGAGATAATAAATCGGCATCAGCAGAGTTTGAGCAAGGTAATTTAATTAACAAAGAGCTCCTTGAAGAATCCTCTAGGAGAAAAGGAACTAAGGTATCTTTTATACCTGATGAAGTCATTTTTAAAAAGTATAAATTCAGAAATGAATATGTAGCAAAAATGTTAAAAAACTACGTCTATCTTAATCCAGGATTGACTATTCTTTTTAACGGTGAAAAGTTCTTTTCAGAAAATGGATTGAAAGATTTATTGGAGGATAACAACAATAAAGAGGACATGTTGTATCCAATTATTCATTTAAAAGGAAACGATATAGAGGTTGCTATTACCCACAGTAGAACACAATATTCTGAAGAATACCATTCATTTGTAAACGGACAACATACTACCCAAGGAGGAACACATCAATCCGCATTTAGAGAAGCTTTAGTAAGAACTATTAGAGAGTTTTACGGAAAGAACTTTGAAGCTTCAGACATCAGAAAATCTATTATTTCTGCAATTGCCATCAAAGTAATGGAGCCAATATTTGAGAGTCAGACCAAAACAAAATTAGGTTCTACAGAAATGGGAGGTGGGATGCCAACGGTAAGAACGTATATCAATGATTTTCTGAAAACACAATTAGATAATTTTTTACACAAAAACCCTACAGTTGCAGAAAGTATTCAGAAAAAAATTCAACAAGCAGAGAAAGAGCGAAAAGAATTATCAGGTATTCGAAAATTAGCAAGAGATAGAGCAAAAAAAGCAAGTTTACACAATAAGAAATTACGAGATTGTAGAGTTCATTTAGGAGACATTAAAAAAGAAACTCATTTAGAAACAACCTTATTTATTACTGAGGGAGATTCTGCATCTGGATCTATCACAAAATCTAGAAATGTAAATACACAGGCGGTTTTCAGTTTAAAAGGAAAGCCTTTAAATTCTTATGGATTGTCTAAGAAGATTGTCTATGAAAATGAAGAATTTAATTTATTGCAAGCTGCATTAAATATTGAAGATGGCTTAGAAGATCTGCGATACAATAACATAGTCATTGCAACCGATGCTGATGTAGACGGAATGCATATTAGATTACTATTGATTACCTTTTTTTTACAGTTTTTTCCAGAATTAATTAAAGAAGGACATTTATACATTTTAGATACTCCATTGTTTAGAGTAAGAAATAAAAAGCAAACTTTTTACTGTTATTCAGAAGAAGAAAAGAGAACTGCTATTACAAAATTAAAAGGAAAACCAGAGATTACTAGATTTAAAGGATTGGGTGAGATTTCACCAAATGAGTTTGTACATTTTATTGGAGATGATATTCGTTTAGACCCAGTAATGCTAGACAAAGAAATGTCTATTGATCAAATGCTGCAATTTTATATGGGAAAAAATACGCCTGATAGACAGAAGTTTATCATTGAAAATTTGAAAGTTGAATTAGACATCGTTGAGGAAGTATAAAAGATGAGCGAAGAAATTAACGACCACGAAGAAGACAAAGAAGCATTAGAGAATCCTTCAGAGAATCAGTCAGAGGATCAGTCAGAGAAAGTTGAAACTACTGAAACCATTACTAGGGTTACAGGAATGTATAAAGATTGGTTCTTGGAATATGCTTCTTATGTAATTTTAGAAAGAGCAGTTCCTGGAATTAATGATGGGTTTAAACCTGTGCAGAGACGTATCATGCATTCTATGAAAGACTTAGATGATGGCCGTTATAACAAAGTTGCAAATATTGTAGGTCATACGATGCAGTATCATCCTCACGGAGATGCCTCTATTGCTGATGCAATGGTACAACTAGGTCAGAAAGAACTGTTAATTGATATGCAGGGAAACTGGGGAAATACTTTAACCGGAGACCGTGCGGCAGCTTCACGTTATATAGAAGCACGCTTATCTAAATTTGCATTAGATGTTGTTTTTAATCCAAAGACCACAAAATGGCAAGCATCTTATGATGGTCGTAAAAAGGAACCCGTTAATCTTCCTGTAAAATTTCCATTATTGCTAGCTCAAGGAGCAGAAGGAATTGCAGTTGGACTATCTACTAAAATATTACCTCATAATTTTGTTGAATTAATAGATGCCTCTATTAAATACTTGAAAGGGAGAAGTTTCTCAATATTTCCAGATTTTTTAACAGGCGGGATTGCAGATTTTTCCAATTATAATGATGGAAAAAGAGGTGGTAAAGTTCGTGTACGAGCTAAGATTTCTCAACTCGATAAAAAAACATTGGTCATTACTGAAATTCCTTTTGGAACCACTACTTCAACCTTGATAGATAGCATTGTTAAAGCCAATGAAAAAGGGAAAATAAAAATTAAAAAGATTGAAGATAATACTGCTGCTAACGTAGAAATACTAGTGCATTTGCCTCCAAATATTTCTCCAGATAAAACTATAGATGCTTTGTTTGCATTTACCAACTGTGAAAACTCTATTTCTCCTTTGTGCTGTATTATCGATGATAATAAACCAAGATTTATTGGGGTAACAGAAATGCTAAAAACATCAACAGATTATACGATACATCTTTTAAAAAGAGAATTAGAAATTCAATTATATGAATTGGATGAGCAATGGCATTTTGCTTCTTTAGAACGAATTTTCATTGAAAATAGAATCTATCGTGATATTGAAGAGCAAGAAACATGGGAGGGTGTTATTAAAGCAATTGATATAGGGTTACAACCTCATATCAAACATTTAAAAAGAGCCATTACTGAAGAAGATATTGTTCGTTTAACAGAGATAAGAATTAAAAAGATTTCTAAGTTTGATATCGATAAAGCAACAAAATTCATTGAAAGCTTAGAAGATAAGATAGCACAGGTAAAAGAATATTTAGAAAACCTTATAACTTATGCTATTGATTACTTTAAACGATTAAAAAGCACCTATGGGAAAGACAAACAGCGTAAAACTGAAATTAGAAGTTTCCATGATATTGTAGCAACAAAAGTTGTTATTAGAAACACAAAATTATATGTAAATAGAGTAGAAGGTTTTATTGGAACTTCTTTACGTAAAGATGAATATCTTACAGATTGTTCAGATATTGATGATATTATTGTTTTTAGAAAAGATGGTAAAATGATGGTTACAAAAGTTGCCTCAAAGACTTTTGTTGGTAAAGATATTATTCATTTAGCAATTTTTAAAAAGAAAGATACTCGAACTGTATATAATATAATGTATAGAGATGGTAAGGCCGGTACAAGTTATATGAAACGATTTTCTGTTACGGGAGTAACACGAGATAAAGAATATGACTTAACTCCAGGAAAATCTAATTCTATCGTTCATTATTTTACAGCAAACCCCAATGGTGAAGCAGAAGCTGTTACTGTTTTGTTGCGTGCAGTTGGGAGTATTAAAAAGTTAAAATGGGACATAGATTTTTCTGATTTAGCAGTAAAGGGCAGAGGTGTTAGAGGAAATACCATTACTAAATTTGCAATTCGTAAGGTAGAGTTTAAATCGTCTGGAGTTTCTACACTAAAACCTCGTAAAATTTGGTTTGATGATACTGTTCAACGTTTAAATGTAGATGCAAGAGGAGAGTTATTAGGAGAGTTTAGAGCTGAAGATAAAATTTTAATAGCCAATCAATCTGGAAAAATTAAAGCAGTAACACCAGACTTACAAATGCATTTTGAGGATGATATGATTGTTTTAGAAAAATGGAAATCTAAAAAACCAATTTCAGCCATTTATTATGACGGAGAGAAAGAGAAATATTATATAAAGCGTTTTCTTATTGAAATTCAAGATAAAGAAGAAGTTTTTATCTCTGAACACCCAAAATCAAGGTTAGAGATTATTGCTTTAGATTACAGACCTGTTGCTGAAGTTATTTTTTCTAAGAGGTCACTAGATAATAAAGAAGTTAATTTTGAAAAATTTATTGCTGTTAAGGGAATTAAAGCACAAGGCAATCAGCTAACAAATGATAAAATTAAACAAGTGAATTTATTAGAATCGTTACCCTTTGATGAACCAGAAGAACCAAATGTAGAAGAAGTAGAAGTTATTGAAGAACAAATAATCCAGACTAAAGAAAAGTCTAAAGATGCTTCTAATGTTCAAACAGATTCTGATGATGATGAAAAAACTGATGGAGAAGGACAGATTACATTATTTTGATTTACTTTATTGGATTAGAGTATTTTTTTTATTAAAATGAATCTACAATTAGTACGTAAAAAACAAAAAAAATGAAACGAAAATACATTTTCTTATTTATTTCAGTACTAGGAATTGTTTATACCTGGTATTATAATATTAAATACTTTACTTATTATGACGAGGCTTCATTTAGTCACTTTTTTGAATTAGCTCAATCTAATTTTGCAGGTAAATCCTTTGGAGCAGATTTAAGTGTCGTGGTACTTACATTTTTTGTTTGGTTCATACCAGATGCCAGAAAGTTAAAAATAAAAGCTTGGTGGGTAATTATTCCGCTCACTTTTTTAATAGCTGTGGCCTTTTCTTTTCCATTTTATATATATTTGAGAGAAAGAGCTTTAGAAAAAAAAGCATAAAAAGTTACTACTTCATTTGTTCAAAGAAGCTTAGTTTGTAGTTTGGTAATACATCAGGATTTGTAATTTTAATAAGATCTTTTAAAATTAAATCGGGTCTAGTTGGTCCTAACTCGTAATAAATAACACCACCTGTAACACCTTTTTTAGTGGTAGTCGTATAAATTTTATTCCTATTAAAAGCAGCAAAGTTTTTGTAATGAGGATTTTTTTCAATGAGCTGTGCCTTGCTAGAAAAATATCCTGGAGCAATCCAATAATCTGCATTCTGAGCTTTGTCTAAGACACTTTCAAAACTCAACTGTAAACTTCCTTTTCCTTTAGATTCTTTCCATAGATAATTTACATTGGCATCTTTTAAAAATTGTGCTACAAAACTTCCCCCTGCAGGTAGACTCCAAATATCATTTCTCATAATAGCACCAGAAAGAATAGAGGGTTTGTTTCTTGTTTTTTTAGCGATGCTTATTGCTGCTAGGTATTCATGCTCTATTTTTCTAAAAATGCTATCAGCTTCTTTTTCTTTATCAAACAGTACACCAAAAAACTTAATCCATTCCGCTCGTCCTAGCGGAGTTTCCTCTAGCCAATCACCATTAATAATTACAGGTATACCATGTTTTTCAATTAAATTGTAGGTTTTGTTCACAGAATTCATGGCAAAACCAATTACAACATCTGGTTGCAATTCAAAGAGTACCTCAGTATTCATGGCAGCTTCATTTCCTAGTTCTCTTACAAAGCCACTATCTATTCTTTTGCGTGTTTTCTCAGAAGAAATATAGTTGGTGTCCTGAAAACCAACCAAACTTTTTTCTACTCCTAATAATTCTAACATTGGAATATGCGTAGTAGAGGTTACAACAATATTTTTAACAGGAACGTGAATAGTTTTTAGTGACAATGTGTCCTCTTTTTTTGAAGGTGATGACCTTAAAATAAATACTAAATTCTTTGAAGCATCCGGATATGGCTTTTTAATAATTAGTTTTTTATGATTAGTAAAGTGTTGAATATCAAACCCTTCTGCATACCTTATTTTACTTGAGTTCTTACGCAGACCGTTAGTTGAGTTTATAGATGTCTCTTTTTTACAAGAATTATATAAAGTTAAAAAAACAACAGCAATAGAAATGTACAGTAATCGTATTTTCATTCATATAAAATTGAGTAGTACAAGATTACAAAAATACTTTTAAAAAGATTTGTCAATTAAAAATAAACGCTAAATTTA
>Ga0115562_1000033_pt1 | contig 87442 bp, 82 predicted proteins | sample COGITO_mtgs_1105_6_FD_87200 | JGI IMG/M metagenome (GOLD analysis project Ga0115562, IMG submission 87200) | Pelagic marine microbial communities from North Sea - COGITO_mtgs_110516 | ecosystem: Environmental > Aquatic > Marine > Epipelagic | place: Germany:Helgoland, sampling site Kabeltonne...
AACGGCGATGCAGGCCCTGTAGTGGACTTGGTGCCACTCCTACCCTACATAGTGACCAGACGAGGTGGATGCCACCCGAGCCCGCATAACGAGGTATGAATGAACTCTCCGTTGATCCAGTTGCTTGTCCTTGCAGGCATCGCAGTGTTTTTGATTTTGCGTCTGAAAAACGTGCTGGGAACGCGCGAGGGATTTGAACAGCCCCCCGTGCCCAAACCGGCCAATGATCGCCTTGGTCGCCCTGATCTCGAAGTCATCGAGGGCGGGCCCGATCTGGATATCACCGATCACGTGGACGAAGACAGCGATGCAGCCAAAGCGCTTGCCGCCATGAAGCGTGCCGAGCCGTCGTTTAACGTTGCTGATTTTCTTCAAGGTGCTCGTGGTGCCTATGAAATGATCGTGATGGGATACGAAACCGGCGACTTGGCCAAAATCCAACCCTTCCTCACCGAAGAGATCTACGAATCCTTTGTTGATGGCGTCGCCGCCCGCGAAGATCAGGGCCTGACGATCGAGGCTGACTTTATTGGTGTTCGTGAGCTGAAGCTCGTCAACGCCACCTTTGACGAAGCGACCCGCGAGGGCGAGTTGAGCATTCGGTTTGTTGCTGAATTGACCTCGACCGTGCGCGATCAGGGCGGCGATATCGTCGAAGGCAGTCCAACAGAGGTGAAACGGCAAAAAGACACATGGTCCTTTGCCAGAACCATGGGGGCTGACGACCCGAATTGGCTGTTGGTGTCTACAGACGCGTAATCCGACTGGGTGTCGGTGTATTTTTGGCTGTCGCCGCGATAACCGCAGCGGCAGCCGATGTGCGTTATTCGGTCATGGATTATGCTGCCCTTGATGGGTGGGCTGACGATGATCACGCCGTCGCTTTTGATGTCTTTCGCAGCACGTGCCGCGATATGGATGATCCGGATTGGCGGTCATTGTGCGCTGTTGCGTCTGAATTTCCTAATCCGCGCGCGTTCTTTGAATTGTTTTTTCGCCCCGTCCTGATCGAAGATGGCGCGCCTGCGCTGTTCACCGGATATTTCGAACCGGAATTGAACGGATCGCTTCGGCCCAGCGCGCGTTACCGATTTCCCGTTTACGCGATGCCCCGAGAGGCGCGCGTATCCCGCCCGTGGTACACCCGCCGTGAGATCCTGCAAGGCGTGGTGATGAATGGCCGTGGGTTGGAAATTGCTTGGGTTGACGATTCTGTTGAACTGTTTTTTCTGCAAATCCAAGGGTCTGGCCGCATTCGCCTGCCAGACGGGCAAACCATTCGTGTCGGGTATTCGGGATCGAATGGACATGATTACAAATCTATCGGTCAGGAATTGGTGCGTCGTGGCATATATTCCCCCCATCAGGTCAGTGCGCAGGTGATCAAAAACTGGGTGAACCGTAATCCATCTGCTGGCGCTGAATTGCTGCTGCACAGCCCATCCTATGTGTTTTTCCGCGAAGTCAGCGAAGTGCCGGCTGATCGTGGCCCGCTGGGTGCCATGAACAGATCAATCACAACACTGCGCACCGTCGCAATTGATCCGTCATTTGTGCCCCTGGGTGCCCCCGTCTGGATCGAAAAGGATGGCGCGGCCCCGTTGCGCCGTCTGATGGTTGCCCAGGATACGGGGTCTGCGATCAAGGGCCCGCAGCGTGCAGATGTGTTTTTTGGCACCGGGGATGACGCTGGCCGTGCGGCGGGCACCCTGCGTGATCCGGGCCGGTTGATGGTATTGATGCCGATCCAACGCGCCTATGCCTTGCTGCCGGAAAGTGCGATATGAAACGCCGCAAGCTCCGCCCGGACGAAGAAGAATTATGGCAAAAGGTCGTGTCTAACGCCGAACGGATGCATCCCGAAAAGCCGCTAAAGCCCGAAGATTTCGTAACGACACACACGCCCAAGCCTCGCAAGAAGGCGGTGTTTGAACCGATCGCCAAATCTGTGCCGGATGCCCCGTCCCGCCCCACAACATCTGTTAAATTGACGCCATCGATCACCGATCATGTGCGCGGCCAGCCGGTTCAGATGGATCGCAAGTCCTTTGACCAGATGAAACGCGGCAAGCTGCGCCCAGAGGGCAAGATGGATTTGCACGGCATGACCTTGGATCGCGCCCACCCTGCGCTGACCCGCTTTATCCTGAGTGCGCATGCCAGCGGAAAACGGTTGGTTCTGGTCGTGACGGGCAAAGGCAAGGAACGCGATGACGGCGGGCCTATCCCTGTGCGGTATGGGGTGTTGCGCCATCAGGTGCCGCAGTGGTTGGCGATGCCCCCGCTGTCGACAGCAGTGTTGCAAGTCACACAGGCGCATTTGCGCCATGGTGGCGGTGGTGCGTATTACGTGTATCTACGCCGCGCCCGCTAGGGCTGTGCGGTACTTGCGGATACCGGCCCACATGCACAGACTGGACAGCACGAAATAGACTGCGACGCCGAGATATTGCGTGGTCAGATCGACACCCAGATCAATCAGAACCCCGGTCACACCGGGACCAATGGCGGACCCAAGGACCATAACGGCCGCTGCCATTGCCTTGATCGAACCGATGGATCGCGTGCCGTAAAACTCTGCCCAAAACGCATTGGGCAGCGTCGAATTGGCCCCTGTCGTCAGCGCCAGAAACACAAACCCGATTGCTGCGTGCCCCAGCGAGGTCGCAAAGGCAAAGATCGTAAACGCGATCACCATTGGCAATTGATAAAGCGGGATAAGCCGCGCCGTTCCAAACCGATCCAGCGCGATGCCCGATACCACCATCGCCCCGATGGCCACTGTCGTATAAAGTGGGAACAAGGTGACCAGTGACAGATGCGTCCAGCCTTTCAGCTCGGCAAAATACACTTGATGAAAGAAAAACGCGGTGTTGAACGCCGCAGGCCCTAACAACGCAGGCACCATAAACCAGAACAGCGGATGGCGCAGCGCTGTGCTGCGGGTCCAGTGAACGCCCTGCATACCCACGCTTTGGTTTTCGTCGGCCATGGATTGCGGTGTGCGTTCGGTGCGCAGCAACATCAACAACAGTGGAATACCCGCAATCGCAATCAATGCCGCCACCACCCAAAGCGAACGCCAGTGAAATATTCCCAGCAACGCCACAAAGATCAGCGGCAACATCGCCTCGCCCGCCGCAAACCCAAGGGATGCGATGGACAGCGCCCTGCCCCGCGTCGCCACAAACCACCGCGCCATGGACACAATCGCGATATGGCTGCACATGCCCTGCCCGGTCAGGCGCAATGCAAAGATCACAACCGGCAACAGGGCGACATATGGGTTCCACGCCATCGCAAGGCAGGCCATCGCCAACATCGCCAGCACCAAAACCCCAAGCGTGCGCGCCCGGAACAAATCGGTCAAACTGCCTGCCCAGATCATAACGGCGGCGGATACTGTCGTGCCCAGCGAATAAATCGCGCCCCAACTGCCGTGGCTTAACCCGAAATCTGCCTGAATTTCAGCCGCGAACAGCGATATGAAATAGGTCTGTCCGAAGGACGACAAAAGCGACAGCAGCGCCCCCGCCGATAGCCAATTTCTGTTGTTTACCACAAATCCGATCAGATCGGTGCGAGGTGCCAGTGCAGTCACTATAGTTGATCCAGACCAAAGGTGGCGGCACCACTGCGCCCCCGCAAAAATTCACCCGTAACGTTCAGGGTGCGGGGTGTGCTGATGAGCATTATTGTGTTCTGCCCAATTGTCGCTGCAGCGGGCACGATGGGCGCGACCGTTCTGTCACTGCACGCCGCAAGCGCGCATATCAGGACAGCCGTCACCCATCGCATGATTGAATTCCCGTCGATTACCGTTCCTGCCTTAGCCCAGAACGGCAGGCGCGACTACAGCACATAGCGGCTTAGGTCAGTGGATCGTGATAACTCACCCAGGTGTCGTTCGACAAAATCTGAGTTGACCACGATGGCCTCGCCACCACGGTCGGGGGCTGTGAATGACAATTCTTCGAACACGCGTTCCATCACGGTATAAAGGCGACGGGCACCAATATTTTCGACTGCCTGATTGACCTCTGCGGCGATGCGGGCCAGCGCGCGGATTCCGTCGGGTTCGAATGTGACGGTGACCTGTTCGGTCGCCATCAGTGCGGAATATTGCAAGGTCAGCGCATTGTCGGTTTCTTGCAGGATGCGCACGAAATCATCCTCTGTCAGGGGGCGCAATTCGACTCGAATGGGCAGACGGCCCTGCAATTCTGGCAACAGGTCAGATGGTTTGGCGATGTGAAACGCGCCCGAGGCAATGAACAGGATATGGTCGGTTTTGACGGGGCCATGTTTTGTGCTGACGGTCGTGCCCTCGATCAGGGGCAGCAGGTCGCGCTGCACCCCCTCGCGGCTGACATCGGCACCGCGCGCATCGGACCGCGCACAGACCTTGTCGATCTCATCCAGAAAAACGATGCCGTTTTCCTGCACGGACTCAAGCGCGACTTTGGTGACGGTTTCATCATCAAGCAGCTTGTCCGCCTCTTCACCGATCAACACATCATAGCTTTGGGCGACAGTCAGTTTCTTGCGGACAGTGCGCCCGCCCATTGCCTTGCCGAACAGATCGCCCAAGTTCATCATGCCCGCACCGCCACCGGGTTGGCCGGGGATATCCATTGTGGGAAACGGGTTCGAGGTGTCGGCGACGTCCAGTTCGATCACCGTGTTGTCCAATTCGCCCGACCGCAGTTTCTTGCGAAACATCTCGCGGGTGCCTTCGCGGGCATCGGTGCCTGCAATGGCCGTGATGACGCGATCTTCGGCGGCTTGTTTGGCTTTGGTGCGGACATCGTCCCGCATCAAATCACGGGTTTGCGCAATAGAGGTATCGACCAAATCCCGGATGATCTGTTCCACGTCCCGCCCGACATAACCGACTTCGGTAAATTTCGTCGCCTCAACCTTGAGGAACGGCGCGCGGGCCAGCTTGGCCAGCCGGCGGCTGATTTCGGTTTTGCCAACGCCAGTGGGGCCGATCATCAGAATATTCTTTGGATAGACCTCGTCCCGCAGGTCATCGCCCAGCTGTTTGCGGCGCCAACGGTTGCGTAGGGCCACGGCCACAGCGCGTTTGGCGTCGGCCTGCCCGATGATAAAGCGATCAAGCTCGGATACGATTTCGCGCGGGGTCAGGTCAGTCATTGCTCTTTCCTTTGATCGTCTCGACGGTCAGATTTCCGTTGGTATAGACACAGATATCGGCTGCAATCGCCATGGCATCGCGCGCCACGGCTTCTGCATTACGGTCGCTGTCCATCATGCCGCGCGCGGCGGCCAGAGCAAAATTGCCACCTGACCCGATGGCGGCCACGTTATGTTCGGGTTCCAGAACGTCACCAGCCCCTGTGATGACGAACATGTCTGTGCCGTCCGTCACGATCAGCATCGCCTCAAGTTTTTGTAGGTATTTGTCGGTACGCCAGTCCTTGGCCAATTCGACGCTTGCGCGCGCCAATTGTCCCGGCGTCGCGTCCAGCTTGACTTCAAGCCGTTCGAGCAGGGTAAAGGCATCGGCGGTCGACCCGGCAAAGCCTGCAACAACATCAAACCCGCCGGGGCTTAGTCTGCGCACCTTGCGAGCTGTGCCCTTGATGACGGTTTGACCAAGTGACACCTGGCCATCGCCCGCGATTACCACCTCGCCGTTCTTTTTCACGCCGATGATGGTGGTCCCGTGCCAGCCGGGAAAGTCGGAATTGGCCATGTCGCGTCTCCTCGTCAGTTGGGTTCTATATGCGGCCTATCTGTCGCGGCTTCAATCCGGTGGGGCAATGTGGTTGAGTATGCGCATGGAACTTTTGGATACAGATCATCGGCTGACACAGGCGCTGGGCGAATGGGACGACATTGCGCCGACCCTTGGGTTTGATAGGGGCACGTTCAAATCCAAGCTGATCTGGCAAAAAGACGAGGCAAAGCGCAGCCATATCGTCGTGCGGCTGCGTGGGCCACGGTCGTTGATCCTGAAACGGGTGTTTACAGCGCCTGATAATGCGCCTCTGTTCGCGGCCATTTCCGCCCAACGCGACGCCCATGCCCGATTGGCAGGCAATGCCCGCGCCCATGCGCCCGAAGTGCTGTTTGCCTCGGCAGATGGCACATGCGTCGTCATGGCAGAGGCCGCAGGCAAAACGCTGGAATACCATCTGACCGCCGGACGGTCGCATGAAAAGATGCTGCGCCGCACGGGTGGATGGCTGACGGCGTTCCACACATCAGGTGTGACGGAAACGCGAACCTATCAGCCGCGATTCATGGTCGGACACGCCGCGCGCATGTATCAGGGCGTGTCAGATGGCACGATCAAAGTCGCACTGCCTGATTTGTTCATGGCCTGCTGTGAAAAAATCCCCGAGATCGCAGAGTCATCGACTGATCGCCAAACCGTGTCAGCGGCCAAGCACGGCGATTTCAATCTGCGCAATATTCTGTTGGGCCCGGACGGAGAAACCGGGATTGATTTCAAACCTGTCTCAACGGCACCGGTGGGGTTTGATATCGCGCGCCTGCTGATGGACTATGCGGAATTGTTCCAGCCGGATGATGATATTCCGGTGGGTGGGCTGCTGTCTGACGCGACATTGGATGCGTTTTTTGCAGGATATGAATGCGTCGGTCGCGATGATCCTGCGGTCGCGTTCCTGCCCTATGTGCAGCTGTTGAACGATTGGCGGCTGATCCCACCAAACCCGGCGCGGCGCAGTTGGCGGCAAATTGCCCGTATGGCACGGATCGAACTGCTAGCCCGCAACGCCTTTGCCCCCAAATAAAAACGGCCCCCAAAGGATTGGAGGCCGTTCAAATATTCTGATCTGGGCTGGCTTAGATCGACGCTTCGATCCAGCTTTGCAGGGCGGCCTTGGGTTTGGCACCTGCCATGTTGGATACGACCTGACCGTCCTTGAAAATGAACAGCGCGGGAATGCCGCGAACGCCCATTTGTGCGGGCGAATTCGGGTTTGAATCCACGTCCACTTTGACGATCTTTACTTTGCCTTCCATTTCGGCTGACAGCTCTTCGAGGGCTGGGCCGATCTGTTTGCAGGGGCCACACCATTCGGCCCAAAAGTCCACAACTACGGGGACATCGGAATTTTTGACTTCGGCGTCAAATGTTGCGTCGGTTACGGCCACAGTCGCCATTGGATATCTCCTGAAAGGATCACGGGTAAGGGATTAACCTATGTACCCGGCCCACCATCGTCAAGATATGGCGTTCGCCACAGCGCCTCCATCACCATATCGTGCGGCAATGACATCAATGTGCCGGTGCGCGTCCAAAGAATGCTAAGCTTTTGGGCGCGACCCGGATAAATCTGGTGCAGCGCGTGGGTATAGGCCCCCATTTGTCGCAGCACAGCTTCGGGACATTGTGCCGGAATGGGCGGCACGGCCCGGTTGCTTTTGAAATCGACGATGTGAATCAGATCGGGTGTCACGATCAGGCGGTCGATGGTGCCATGCAGGCGGCGCGCGCCAAGTGTGGCGGTAACAGTGACCTCTGCCAGACTGCTTGGGTCAAAGATGTGGGCGAGGCTGGGATCATTCAGAACACGCGCCGCTTCTTGCGCCGCCTCTTGGGCCAATGCGTCGTTCAGTTCGATTGGTGGGGTGCTGTGCGGTTCGGCGTCACCGGATTCCAGCAGATGATGCACCCATGTGCCATAGGCCATGGCCGTCGTTTCATCCAACCCATCGCCCGCCAGTGCCTTGGCACCACCAAGGTCAGAGGGCGACAGGGTGTCGGGCGGGGCATCCACCGCAGGTGCGGGGTCGGAAAAGAAGCCGGGCAGGGCGGTTTGATCGACGGTCTGTGTGGGCGCGGCGGTCTGTTCAACCAGATCCCACGACCCGTGTTCCATCCGCAAACCACGCCCCACAGGCGTCTCCAGGGTAAATGCGCCCGACGTGCGCATCGCCGCCTCGACACGTTGATGCCAATCGTCGCCGTCCTTGTGCAATTCGCCGGATGCGCCGACGATCAACCACTTTTCCGCCCGTGTTAGAGCCACATAAAGCAGGCGCAACGACTCTTCGCGCTGGGCGGCTTTCATCTCTTCGAGCCGGGATACCATCGCCTCTGGCTGGGCGGGGGCAGGCATTTTCCACACGGGCAGGTCATCCATCACGATCACTTCGTCGCGGATCTGGAAATCGCGTTTGCCACATTCGGGCAGGACGACGATAGGTGCCTCAAGCCCCTTGGACCCATGCACCGTCATCACCCTGATCTGGTTGGATGCGCTGTCGATCTGGCGTTTCACCTCAAGATCGTCGGTTTCCATCCATGTCAGGAACCCTGTCAAACTGGGCACCGACGCGCGTTCATAGGCGAGTGCCTGGGACAACAGCGCGTTTATGCCGTCCTCTGCTTCGGTCCCCAGACGGGACAAAAGGCGTTTGCGCCCACCATGCCGGGTCAGCATTCGTTCGATCAGATCATAGGGGCGCAAAAAGTCGATGTTGTCCCGCAGATCATACAAAACAGAGACTGTTTCAGGGAATTCGTCACTTTTCTTGCGCAGCGCGGCCCATAGAAATTCGTCCTTGCGATGATGGGCCAGCGTGAACAGATCCTGTTCCGACCACCCGAACAAGGGCGACCTAAGCGCGGTGGCCAGCGACAAGCTGTCATCCGGCGTCGCCAAAAAGGACAACAGCGCGCCCAGATCACGCACGGCAATCTCTGCACCGACTTTCAGGCGATCTGCGCCCGCAATGGGTAAATCGACCTCTTTGCAGGCGCGGATCATATCCCCAAATATGCCACCCCGCCGCTGCACAAGGATCAGAAAATCGCGCGGCTTCACGGGACGTGGCCCATTTTTGTCGGGGATAAGCACCTTGTCGTCGATCATCTGTTTGATCTGATGGGCAATCGCCTTGGACAGCACACGAAACTGATGTTCCTGCCCGCGCCGATCCAGCGGGTCGAACCAATCCTGCTTTTCCTCTTTTTCCGGGGCGGGCACTGCTGGCCACAGATCGACACGGCCGGGCAGGTCCGTGTTGAACGCGATGTGCGTGCCGTGGCCAAAGCCTGCGGTGTCGGCATCTTGAAACACCGTATCCACCAAACGCAGGATCGCAGGCGACGATCTGAACGAGTGATCCAAGGTCAGAGACCGCAAATCCTGACCCGATTGCCCCAGTTTAGAGCCGAATTCACGCTCCATCCGGTCAAATTCGCACGGGTCTGCGCCTTGAAAGGAATAGATTGATTGTTTCTTGTCACCCACGACGAAAATGGTGCGCGTTACCTCGGCACGGGCACCTTCGCCGCTTGAAAATTCTTCGGCCAGACGCCGGATCACGTCCCATTGCGTTGGGCTGGTGTCTTGGGCCTCGTCGACCAGAATGTGGTCAATTCCGCCATCCAATCGATACAGAACCCATGCCGCAACGCGATTATCACTTAGCAGTTGGCGCGCTTTTTGGATCAGATCGTCGAAATCCAGCCAGCCGCGCCGTTGTTTTGCACGCGTATAGGACTGCGTAAACCGACGCGCGAATTGATGTAGAACGACGGTGCGTTCGGCTGCCGTCAGCGCCAACAGGGATTGGCGGGCGGCGCTGACCCGTTCGATCAACGCATCAAGCTGGGGCAGCAGGTGTGCCGCCTCTGCCTTGGTGGGTTTGGTTGGGAATCTGGCCTTGGGTGTGCCGGCTTGCGTCAGAAATGCATACATCAGATGGGGCATTGGGTCTGTGTCGCTGGCGATCATCGCGCCCAGCGTTTGCCCGACTGCATTATCTGTCTTGCCCTGACGCAACAGGATCGGGATCAGGTCCTGCAGCATCTCCAGATCGCCGGACTCCATGACGGTTTGCGAAATGCTGGCGCGCGTCAATCCGCGCGGTTCACCAAATACGGCGAGCGCGTCGTCAAGCGTGAGGTCGATAAACGCACCTGATTTGCCCACGATGGACTTGGTCAGTTTCAGGAAATCTTCGCCGGAATACTGCCGGGCGAGGGCGGCCAGAATGGCAGCGTCCGGCCCGTCCGCCATTTGATCGGCAAGTTCGGCGCGCAGCAGGTCGGCGGCGCGATCTTCGATCTCTGTGAATTGGGGGTTGACCCCCGCTTCGAGCGGAAAGCGCCGTAATAGAGACGCACAAAACGAGTGGATCGTCTGAATTTTCAGCCCGCCCGGCGTTTCGATGGCGCGGGCAAACAGGGTGCGCGCGCGGCGCAGATCGTCGGCGTCGGGGGCGCGGTCAAGCCCGAGATCCGCAAGCGCAGCCCGCAGCGCCGCATCATCCAGCATCGCCCATTCGCCCAGGCGCTGGAACAGGCGGTTCTGCATTTCTGAGGCGGCGGCCTTGGTATAGGTCAGGCACAGGATGTGCTGCGGTTCGACCTCTTCCAGCAGCAAACGGGCCACGCGGTCGGTCAGCACGCGGGTTTTGCCCGATCCTGCATTTGCCGACAGCCACGTGGATGCCATTGGTTCGGCGGCACTGTGTTGGCGGCGGGTGGCCTCGTTCATCGGGGTCATTCCAGAACCTCCGGCACGGCGTCGGCGGTCACATCCCATTCCCCGTAGCGCGCAAGCTGGTCGTAATCGCGGCTGTCGCTGTCATTTTCCATGGCGCGGCGCGATGCATATCCTTTGTCGCCCTCAAGGTAGGCAGACAAAAGCCCGACCAGCTCGGCCAGAATTTTGGTGCTTGGTTCGTCTGCGATTGGGGCATCTTCGGCCTTGGGGGTTGATCCCAATCCGATGAATTGGGCGGCGCGCACGGTGCGGGCCCCCAGTTTTTCAAACGCGGCCTCTTCGACCATCGCGGCTTCGATCAGCAGTTGTTTGTCGAAATGCTTTTGCTTGTCCTTGGTCGGGGGCGATCCGGTTTTGTAATCGTAAATGATGACATCGCCTGCATCGTCGATATCAATCCGGTCGGCGCGCCCTTCCAGGGTGGTCGCGATAGAGGGCAGCGTAAGCCGCCCAACGGCGTCATCCTCAAACAGGCTTGGCGTCGCAATGGATTGCCGCACGGCTTCGGTTTCCACGATCCACGTGGCGGCGCGTTCAAACCGTGCCAGCCACAGCGCGCGGGCGGCGGGCCAAGGCACATCGCGGTTCAGCACCGTGTCGGCATGATCCAGCAGTGCGTCGACAGTCAGGGCGCTAGGGTCATCCAGCGTGTGTTTGACGAACTGTTCCATCACATCATGCGACAGGATTCCGCGCAGCAGCGCATCGGGCGTCTGCACCAGCGGTTTCAAGGCGCGCAGCCGCAGACAATGTTTGGCATAGATCGCATAGGGGTCGCGGATCAGCGTTTGAATTTCGGTCACGGTAAAACGGCGCGGGCGGGCAGAGACGGGCGGGCAGGGCGCAGGGCGCGTCGCTTTGGCCACATCCGGTGCGTCCTCAAGCTGGCGCACGCGGTTGAGCCAAATTGCCCCGCGATCTTGCATCTGCGTCCAGACGTCTGGCCCGCCTTGAGCGCCCAAGCCGACCAGCAGGTTTTTCAGTCGGTTGATCCAACGCGATGGCACGGTTTCGGCATCATCGGACCGGATCGAGCGGGTCAGCCACACCTCGGGTGCTGCGATCGCCTGTTGAAAGTCATGCGCTGACAGCCCGATGCGCCGTTCGGGCAGCAACAGGCCCGCATCCAGCCGCATTTTACGGTTCAGCCACGGATCAGGTTTCGGTGCTTCGGGCCAGGTCCCGTCGTTGAGGCCGGCAAGAATGACCAGATCGGCACCCTGCACGCGCGCCTCAAGCGTGCCCCAGATCATGATTGCGGGATGGGGCGTGTCGCGGTCGCGTACCTCGCCCTTGCTCAGGACTCCGTTCACAAGAACGGCGTAATCCGTTGCGGTCATGGCAGAGCCGTGTTGCGCCTCGTCCAGCAGCGTATCCATGGTGGCGCGCGCGGTTTGGCCCGCCTTTTTCAACCACAACTCGCCTGCATCGGTACCCTTTGGCCCATTTGCAATCGCCTCTGCCAGCGCAATATGGCGTGTGACCCACTCGGTCAGGGGCAATTCGCCGGGCACAAGCTGATCGCACATCATGTCGGCGACCCAATCCGCCCAATCGACCATGGCGTCCGCGTCGTTCTTGTCGGCCAGCCGTGCGCAGTGCGACAGGCCCGCGCGGTCGGGATAGGGCAGGCCATCGCGGCGGATGCGCAATTCCAGCTTTTGAGTCTTGAGCAGGTGTTCGTTGCGGTCCTGCCCTGAATGGGTCAGCGGATGTTTCAGCAGGGTCAACAGCGCTTCGGCGTCCAGCTGCCGATCAAACAGGCTGGCCACATGGCGCAGGAACCGACCGGGCGGCGACAGGTGCAATGGGGTGCCTGCACTGTCGTCTGGCAGGATGTTCCAACGATCAAGGGCGGCGGTCACTTGCCGCGTCAACATTCGATCCGGCGTGATCAGTGCGGCGCGCTGCCCGGTTTGCGCGGCATCGCGCAGGCGCATGGCGATTGCGATGGCTTCGGCGCGGGGGGTGTCGGCTTCGATCAGGGTGATGGGGGATGTGGCGGCTGTCAGATCGGTCAGGTCCGGCCCCTCGCTGCGCCATGCGTCGGTGACGGGGGCAGGGCGCAGCGCCAGCGACACCAGACGGTTGCGCGCCTGCGATGGGGTCGGCGTGTCTGACCATGGCTGGATCGTTGCAGGGTCGATCCCCAGCGCGTCCGCGAGTTTGAGAAAACGGAATTGCGGGTGATCCTCGCCCGATTTGTCTTGGGCCATCTGGCCCCAGACACGCGGCATGTCGAAATCAAACCCGGGCAAGATCACGGCCCCTTGTGGCAAGGCCGCTACGGCCTGCATCAGCAATTGCGTGGTGCCACGGGATCCGGTCGATCCGACGACCAAAACAGGCTCTGTTATTGGGTTTTCGGCCCAATGCGCGGCCAAACGCAGAACAGTTTCGCGTTGTCGCCCTTCGGCATCCGGCGCGCTGCTGGACCCGTCGATATAGGTTTGGGCAATAGAGATAAATTCCTGCGCGCGCGCCCAATGTCCGGACTCATCCGTCACGTCGAGCGCGGCAATATCGTCGGCGCTGACGCCTTCCCCCTGCATCTCGTCCATGAGGGTTGCCAGACTGTCGGCCATATCGAACCCTGCGGTTTCAGGGGCAATGCCGGTTTGTCGACGGATAAGCATATTGGTCAGCGGCACCAGTTCCAGCCGCCGCCGCAGCGCTGATGCGGGTGCGGGCAATGGCCCGTCAGGCAGCAGATCGTCCAGATCGTTGATCATGCGAATGCGGGGCAGCAACCGTGGCGGTCCTGCGTCGAACAGATCGCGCAGGCGGCGTGCCATGCGTCTGGTGTTCACAAACAGGGTGACGCGGGCCCAGTCGTCGGGCGCGGCCTGTTCCAATCGTTGTTCCAGCCCACGGATGACGGCCGCCGGGAAATCGACGCCCATGGCACAGCCGAATACGCGGGGACCGGGGGTTGGCTCAAACATGATGCGCGGCCAGCATCGTTTCTGCCTGCGCTATTCCACCGGGATGGCCGACATCGCACCAGTGACCAGGATAGGGCAAGCCAAACAGCCGATCGTGTTGTGCCATCATGTTCCACACCACATTCAGGGAAAAGGCGGCATCGGGCACATCGTGCAGCAGGTCTGTCTTTAGGATTTGCGCCCCGCCATAGACGGTATCGCCGCCTCGATGCAGCCGCCCCGCCGCGTCGATGCTGAAATCACCGCCTGCGTCCCGCCCATGCACATGATCCATCGGGACACAGATCAACAGCGCGTCCATCTGCGCCGGATCCCACGCATCCATCAACATGCGGATCGGGTTTGGCCCGGCCCACACCGCATCGGTGTTCAGAGTCGCAACGGGGTCCTGCCCCAAAAGAGGCAGCGCATTGCGTAAACCGCCGCCGGTTTCCAGAATATCGGGGGCTTCGCGCAAAGTGCGCACCCCGCTGCCTTGCAAATGTGTTTCCAGCATATCCGGCAGATAATGCAGATTGGCGATGATAGGGTCGGCGCCCGCATCCTGCCCGATTTGCACCGCATGATCGATCAACGCCCGCCCCGCGACCTGCACCAGCGGCTTGGGCTGATGCGCGGTCAGGTGCTTCATCCGCGTGCCAAACCCGGCGGCGAACAGCATCAAGGCAGGGGGATTGTTGCGCATTGGTCTTTTAGCCTTTGCAAAAGGGCGGGTGTGGGCACGGGCAGCGCCGCCAAGATCAGGGGCGCGACCGTGGACAGCGCGGGATGCGCCAGATTGGTTTGGATATGTCCCCAGACACGAGGGATCAGATCGACATAATGCGGTTTGCCATAGGCCATCGACAGCCGGGCAAACACGCCCAGGATTCGCATGTTCCGCTGTATGCCCAGCACAGCATAGGCGGTTTTGAATGCTTCGGCGTCGATCCCTGTCGCATCCAGATATCGTTGTACCATGTCTGTGGCCATGTCGTCTGACACGTCCCGCCGGGCGTCTTGCGCAATCGACACCAGATCATAGGCGGGATGGCCCAGCATGGCGTCCTGATAATCCAACAGTCCCACCCGGCGTGGCCCGTCCCGATCCGGTAGCCAGATCAGGTTTTCAGCGTGATAGTCGCGCTGAATCAGAACAGGGGGCACCGAATCCAGCGGCGCAAGGCAGGTGTGAAACGCGCGTTCAAACGCGGCCTTGGCGCTTGTATCAATGGCCCCCTTTGTCCCGCGCTGATACCAATCATAGGCAAGAGCGGCTAATTTGGTCGTTACGTCGGCATCATATCTGGGCAGGTCCGGCGTGGGGGTGCGGTGCAGGTGGATCAGCACATCAATTGATGCCTGATACAACGGTGTCTCAAGCGCGGGTCGGTCTTTCATCACCCGCGCGAACAGATCGTCACCAAGGTCTTCGATCAGTAGAAAGCCCTGGTGTTCATCCTGCGCGTATATCTGCGGGGCCGACAGGCCAGCGGCGCGCAAATGGTTTGTGATTTGGACAAAGGGGCGCACATCCTCGCCCTTTTCCGGGGGGGCATCCATCAGGATCACGGTATCACCCGCGCCGCGCGAGAGCCGCTCGTATCTGCGGTTGGATGCATCGCCTGCGACCAGCGTACGGGGGATTTGGCCCCACCCGGCCTGCGCCAGAAATGCGTCGATCAACGTGGCGCGATCAGACATGGTCCACCATATGCGCCAGTCGCTGCGCCCATTTTGCATCTGTCCATGACAGAGTTGCGGTGCGGCTGTCGCGATCCGGGGCAATGTCGATCATCAGCGCGTCAGGGGGCGACAACGGCCCCAGGCGATCGGGCCATTCGATCAGGCAGATCGCGTCGTCAAACGCCTCGACCAGCCCAAGTTCGTCGATTTCGGTGTCCATCGCGACCCGGTACAGATCCGCATGCCACAGTGACCCCGCCTGCGTGTCATAGGTTTGCACCAACGTGAAGGTCGGCGAGGGCACGTGCTCTGGCACGGTCAGCAGTGACTGGATCAGGGCGCGCGCAAAATGGGTTTTGCCAGCCCCGACCGGGCCCGCCAATAACACCACGTCACCCGCACACAGGTTTTCGCCCAAGGCGACAGCGCACTGGGCGGTCGCATCGGCGTCAGGCCAGTCGAGTGTGAGGGTGTTCGGGATCATCCCGCCAAACTATCCGCATCCGCACCCGCTGCAAGCAGAATGACCTAGCTGTCGGCGGCTGTCTTTACCTTTGGCACGGGCGCGTTCACCGCAAAACGAACGACAGTGGCACCGGAGTTGACGGGGGACAGGCGGACATTGAATGGACCGTCCTTTAGGTGGGTCACGTTGGCGTCCCACGCGGCACGATCCCCCATTCGCATCACGAAATCCCGCATGTCCCCCCATGCCGGATGTGGTGCGGTCTGTGCTTGCCATTCCTTGATGCAGTCCACGATTGTCACATCCGCAAAACTGCCATCTGGGTCCATATCCCACATGTCACGATAGGCGACATTGCAGAGTGTCAGTACCCCGGCGGTTGAAAATACGGCTAATGCATCCTCGAATGTGTCCATCAGGGACTGACCCAGTTCCAGTTCCGCCCGAAAATTGCGGGTCAACGAGATTTCGGCAGTGATGTCTTCGATCAGAAACGCGATGGCCCCATCCGGGTGAGGTCGCCCGCTGATCCGATACGTGTGGCCGGATTCAAGGCTCCAGGTTTCCTGATAGCTGGCGTGGGTTGCGGCGGCGATCATGTCTGAAATCTCTTGGCGCCACGAACTGTAGTTTTTCGGTTCGGGCATGACCCGATTGTCACGCAGACGATCAAAGAATGACAGCATGCCGGGCTGTCCGCTGAGGAATTCGACCGGCAGCGATGTCAGATCCACCAGTGCGGGATTGAACAGGGCAAGCTGCCCGTTGCGATCAAAGATGGCGAGCCCAATAGACAGATGCGCAAAGGTTTTGGCGAGCGTCTGGACAAAGTTGCGCTGGGCCACTTCGGCTTGGATCACGGCGTTGATATCGGTGGCGTGGTGAATGACGTTGCTGCCCGCAGCCGTGGCGGTGACGTTGAACCATTCGGTTTTTCCACCCTGCTTGGTCTGAACAGGGACACGCACGGTGCGAGCTGCGCCAAGGGATTTGGGATCAACGTCGAACAGGGGATGGTTTGGCGTTTTATTGGCGACGTCCGCAGTGTCAGCCAAGGTGGTATAGGCGACGTTTTGCCATTGCACGACGCTGTCTGCATTGGTCAACCAGATGGGATAGGGCGCGTTTGTGGCGGCCAACCTGAGGGTTTCAAGTTCGGCCTGCAGGGATTTCAGTTCGTGCACTGCGCTGGCATCGGTCAAAAAGTCATCTTCGATCACGATACGGGTCATTTCCTGTTCCCGATCCAGATGCAGGATCGCAGGATCGTCCAATGCGGCGGCATGCAGGGTCAGATTGCCAACGTCGCGCAGCCCATCGCCGTCCGGCAGTCCGGGAAACCGCGAAATCAACGCGGTGCGCAAGGCATGCCAATCGGTTTCGCCCGTTTCCTTGAACAAAACGGCGCGGGCTTGTTCGGTGGCATGTTCCAGATCAAGGTCACAGAACAGGAAATGCAGGCCTTGGGGGCTGGGCTGTCTCATTGGTGATGTTGCAACAGGGCGCGCCGCAATTACGGCAAGGCCGGCACCAACGGCGACCGCAGCACAAGCAAAAACAATGATAATCTCGACCACATGCACGATGTGTCACCTCTCAAACGCGAGGCTTTACTCATGGTTCACTAAGGTTAACGGGTGGTTAATCTTTGGGGCATTTGCAGGTCATTACGCCCTTATTTGTTCATTCAGCCCCTGTTTGACCGGATTTTCACCTGTGATGGCGTCAATCTTGCGGCGGGGCCAGCTGACTTCGACGATGGCACCTGTGTATTCGCCGTGCACCGGAACATTGGCATAGGGGTCCTTGCCGTTCGAAAACGTCAGTTCCGCGCCAGAGCGTTCCAATAGCGTCTTGGCGATGAACAGGCCCAGCCCCATCCCCTCGTATTCGGGGCGCTGGGATCGGTCGGTGCTGGATTTGCGAAGCCGGACAAACGGATCACCAATGCGGCCCAGCACCTGTGGGGGGAACCCCTTGCCATCGTCCATGATGCGCAATGTAATCTCGTCCTTGCTCCAATACGCTTCGATCAAGACGGTTGTACGGGAAAAATCGACGGCGTTTTGTACAAGGTTGCGCAGGCCGTGAATGATCTCGGGCTGGCGCAGAATAGCGGGCTGGTCGATTTCATCGCCCGCATCGGAATCATGGGTGTATTGCACATGTTTGCCGCGCTGGGTGTGAGGTTCCGCAGCCTCTTGGACGACGGTCATCAAGGGGGCTTGGCGCAGGTGCAGATCGTTTTTGCCCGCCCGGCCCATATCCCGCAGAATGTCCCGGCATCTGTCAGCCTGTTCGCGGATCAACGCGGCATCTTCCTGAAGTTCGGGGTGGGCGGACAGTTCATCAAACAATTCGGCACTGGCCAGTTTGATCGTGGCCAGCGGCGTGCCCAGTTCATGCGCGGCGGCCGCAACGACACCGCCCAGATCCGTCAGTTTTTGTTCGCGCGACAAGGCCAGTTGTGTCGCCGAAAGCGCATCGGACATCGAATGAATTTCGGACGTCACCCAGCGAGAATAGAGACTAATAAAGCAAATGGCGATCACAAGAGCGATCCAATTGCCAAAGATGAACAGGTCCGGAATGCTTAGCACTGCGCCGCTTTGGGAGAGAAGCGGCAGGTGATATTCAGACAGCAATGTCACGATGATGATCGCCGTGGCCCCGACCATAATGGTCGACCGCGTGGTTAGTACGGCAGCGGAAATGGCGACAGGCCCCAGCATCAACAGCGCAAACGGGTTGTTCAACCCACCCGTCAGCGCCACAAGAAAGCCAAGCTGCAACAGATCAAACAGGACCATCAGCAGGTTTTCAGACTCGGCCAACCGCTTGTTTTCAGGGAACACGAAAATCGCGATCAGGTTGCCGATGACCGAAATGCCGACGGCCAGATAACACAGGCCCAACTCCAGTTGCAGGCCATAGATCATCTGCGCCACCGTCAACGCAACAAGTTGCCCGACAATCGCGACCCAACGCAGCAAAATCATGGTGCGCAGCCGGATCCAGTTTGAACGTTGCTGGCCTACGACGAGGCCAAAGTCGGGTTGCGCCATGATGTCACTGCTTCGTTTGTTGCACTGTGCTGCAGGGTGGTTAACTAAGGTGAAGATCCAAATTTGCGAGACCCTTCATGACCCGTATCATTGCACCCGTTTCCGCTCTTGTCGCTGCCCTTTTTATGGGGGGAATGTGGTGGGTCACTGTGCGTGGCGAAGACACCGGAATGGCCCAGTGTTCGGCGACCACGATTGCAAATGACGGTGGCAAAATCGGCGGGCCGTTCGAATTGGTAAATGCGGCGGGTGAAACTGTCACCGACAAGGATGTGATCACTGAACCCAGCCTTGTGTATTTTGGATACACCTTTTGCCCTGATGTGTGCCCGCTTGATACGGCCCGCAACGCTGAGGCGGTGGATTTGCTAGCCGAACGTGGCATGTCCGTGACCCCGATATTCATCACTGTTGACCCGGAACGTGATACGCCCGACATCGTTGGTGACTTTGCCTATAACCTGCATGAAAAGATGATTGGCCTTACAGGAACGCTTGAGCAGACAGATGCCGCATCCCAAGCCTATCGGACTTATTACAAGGCGCACGACAAGTCGGACGAGTTTTACCTCGTGGATCACTCGACCTTTACCTACCTCGTGATGCCGGAAATTGGGTTTGTTGAATTTTTCCGGCGCGACACTTCGGCAGAGGCTATGGCAGACCGGGTTGCTTGTTTCATGGAAAACGCCTGAAAAGTTTGACCACACCCCCCCTGCGCGCCATATTCACTGATAGCCAAGAAGAAAAAGACGGGAACTGGAGTAATGATGGCCGAAGCGGCGCAATCTGAGCTGGGCGAAGACAAAACCCTTATGCTGGTCGACGATGACGAGCCGTTTTTGCGCCGCCTGGCCAAGGCGATGGAAAAGCGCGGGTTCGAAATTGAAACCGCCGATAGCGTGGCGGGCGGCAAAGCCATTGCAACGGCCCGCCCCCCTGCCTACGCGGTCATTGATCTGCGTCTTGAGGATGGCAATGGTCTGGACGTTGTCGAAGTCCTGAGAGAGCGACGCCCGGATTCCCGTGTCGTGGTGTTGACCGGATACGGTGCCATTGCGACGGCTGTGGCCGCTGTGAAAATTGGGGCAACCGATTATTTGTCCAAGCCTGCGGACGCCACGGACATTACCAACGCTCTGTTGGCCCGTGGTGATGATTTGCCGCCCCCGCCCGAAAACCCGATGAGCGCGGATCGCGTGCGCTGGGAACATATTCAGCGGGTGTATGAATTGTGTGATCGCAACGTGTCCGAAACGGCGCGCCGCCTGAACATGCATCGCCGCACCTTGCAGCGTATTTTGGCGAAACGTTCGCCAAGGTGAAACGTGAACGGGGGGCTGTCTGCCCCCTGTGCCTGTGGCACGCCCCCGATGGGTTTTAATGAAACAGAGGTGGGGTGGGGTTTGCGCCGATTATAGATCGTAGCGTTTCAGGATTTTATCCACGGTCTGCCCGTCTGCCATTTTGTAGTTTTCGATCCGCCCGTAATCCTGAAACCCGCGTGATTGATAGTAGATCAACCCGCCTTCGTTGTCGGCGCGGATATTTGCGTTGATCCATTTGTAGCCAATGGTCTTGGCCGCAGTGCGGGTTGCATCAAACAGTTTGGAGCCGATCCCAAGCCCGGTTTGCCCGATCTGAACGAAGGTGGCGATTTCTGCGGCCACGGGCGGGAGATACTCTGCCGCTTCGATCCATTGGAAGCCTACAACTTCTTCGCCCGCATTGACTGCGACGTGCCATGCGGCCTGTCCGTTGTTACCTGCCATCCACTGCGCCAGATCACTGCCTGACACAGTGTTTGTGATGGCTGTGGTTCCGCCTTCGGCGATGATGGCATTCAACAAGCGCGCCATGGAGCCCGCATCAAGGGTGATTGCCGGGCGTACGTTGATCACAGGCACTGTTCCAGCAGGATGGCATGACGCGCGGTGAAGTCGCGCCGCGCCTCGATCGGTGGACGCAGAACGATATGGAGGTCGGTGATCATATCCGCCGGGGGATGACCAAAGAGTTTGGTGGCTTCGGATTCTGTAAAGCCGGCGATTTGCGTCGCTTCCATCCACGCGCTGATCTTGTCGGCCTTTTTGATTTGTTTCTTGATGGTGTCGGGCACTTTGGCGGGCAACCCAAAGCGGATATGCACTGCGGCTTCTAACCGTTCGTCCAATGCGCCATAGCTGGGGCCGACTGCCGCCTTGACCGGCGAAATCATGTCACCGATCACATATTCCGGCGCGTCGTGCAGCAACGCAGCCAGCCGCCATTTGGCGGGAGCGTTAGGGGCAATCCGCCCGAACAGCGTTTCAACCAGCAACGAATGTTCAGCTACGGAATAGGCGTAATCGCCCAGCGTTTGCCCGTTCCAGCGCGCAACAAAGGCAAGGCCGTGTGCGATGTCTTCGATTTCGATGTCCATCGGGGTTGGATCCAGCAGGTCAAGCCGTCGGCCCGATAGCATTCGTTGCCATGCGCGGGGTTGTTTGGCCATGATCGATGCCTCGCCTTGTCTTGCTGTATGACGGTGTTTTTCCCACGAAGGGCGGCGTTGTGAAACCCGCAATCTGGCCAGATGTATTGCCAGAGTATGTGGTGATGGAGCACCCAAATTTGTTGTGCAAGACACAATTAATGGCTTTGCACAAAGCCGCATTGAGCCAAAGCAGATAACCTGATAGCGCATCCGCAACTTGATCGAGGATGATGGATATGACGCAAGACTATATTGTAAAGGATATCGCACTCGCCGCCTATGGCCGCAAAGAGCTGGATATCGCCGAAACTGAAATGCCCGGACTGATGGCGTGCCGCGAAGAATACGGTACGACGAAACCCTTGTCAGGTGCGCGGATCGTTGGATCGCTGCACATGACGATTCAAACCGCTGTGTTGATTGAGACACTGGTGGAAATGGGTGCCGACGTGCGCTGGGCGTCATGCAACATTTTTTCGACCCAAGATCACGCAGCCGCGGTGATTGCCGAAGGTGGCACGCCCGTGTTTGCGATCAAAGGTCAGTCGCTGGAAGAGCATTGGGACTATCTGGACAAATCGTTCCAGTTTGCTGACGGCCCGAACATGATTTTGGATGATGGCGGCGACGCCACATTGTACGTTTTGCTGGGCGCGCGTGCCGAAGCGGGCGAAGAGATCATTCCCGTCCCGACATCCGAAGAAGAAACCGTGATCAAGGCGCAGATCGCCAAGCGCATGGCACAAAGCCCCGGTTGGTTCACCAAGATCCGCGACCAGATCAAAGGTGTGTCCGAGGAAACGACCACGGGTGTTCACCGCCTTTATGAACTGGTGCGCGATGGTCAATTGCCGTTCCCTGCCATCAACGTGAACGATTCTGTCACCAAGTCGAAATTCGACAATAAATATGGCTGCAAGGAATCGCTGGTTGACGGTATTCGCCGCGCGACAGACACCATGATGGCCGGAAAAGTGGCCGTTGTTATGGGTTACGGCGATGTTGGCAAAGGGTCCGCGGCGTCGCTGGCCGGTGCCGGTGCCCGTGTGAAAGTCACCGAAGTTGATCCGATCTGTGCCTTGCAGGCTGCGATGGACGGGTTCGAAGTTGTTCTGCTTGAGGATGTTGTCGGATCGGCTGACATCTTTATCACCACAACTGGCAACAAGGACGTGATCCGCATCGAGCACATGCGCGAGATGAAGGACATGGCGATCGTTGGCAACATTGGTCACTTTGACAATGAAATCCAGGTTGCGGCCCTGAAGAACCACAAATGGACCAGCATCAAAGAGCAGGTCGACATGATCGAGATGCCCAACGGCAATCGTCTGATCCTGTTGTCCGAAGGTCGCTTGCTGAACCTTGGCAACGCCACGGGCCACCCGTCGTTTGTGATGTCCGCCAGCTTTACCAACCAGGTATTGGCGCAGATCGAACTGTGGCAGAACACGGATAAATATAAAAATGACGTGTATATCCTGCCCAAACACCTGGATGAAAAGGTTGCGCGTCTGCATCTGGACCGCATCGGCGTGAAGTTGACCAAGCTGGACAGTGATCAAGCGGCCTATATCGGCGTCACACCCGAAGGTCCGTTCAAACCGGAACACTACCGTTACTGATATGACCCAAGGTCGGGGGTGACCCCGGCCTGTGGACTAAAAATTAAGGGCCCCGGCGATGAGTCGCGGGGCCCTTTTAGCGTGTCGGTTATTGCATTTCTGCGATTGCAGGTGCGGCCCGGTCAGGCCCCTTTTTTCACAGGGTTGCCCAGATCTTCGGCCTCGATCACGTCGGAATCTGCATGCGGTTCATCCAACACGGCGACAGCGGTGGATGTTTGTGCCCCCAATAAGGGCAGCATTTCTGTACCGCCGGGCATGGCCAGTTCTGTGCTGGGCGGCCGTTTCCAGGCCAAGGTGTCAAAGGCGGCGCAGTTGGTACACACAGGCGTCCATTCTGCGTGGATGTTCTGGCAATTGTCGCAGACCCATTGCGGCCCGCGCGGTGCGGACAATGCGCGTGTTAACCAGCCTTGAACAACCGCATCGCTCGCACCCTGCCCACGTTCGATGGCGGCCATAAGTGTCGCTGATCTGATCGTCGGATCGGTTTCAAGCAGATCACCAAGGGCGCGGCGGGCTTCGGGAAAGTCTTCGGCGGCGATGTTCAGTTCTGACATCAGCATCCGCGATTCGGGGTTGGTCGGATGGCTGCGGGTCAGTTGGGCAAAGCGTTTCAATCGCGCCGCTGGTGTTTCGTCAGGTTCAATCGCGGCGAATGCTGCGGCCAGATCGGGGTGCGGTTGTGCCTCCCATGCTTTTTTCAGCACGCGGGTCGCGTATTTTTTCTGACCTTGTTCGATGTATCCGTGCGCGGCCATGACTGCGGCTGGTATCAGATCGGGCGACTGGCGGTTGGCGGCAATCGCCGCTTCGCGCGCTTCGATTGTTTGGTCGTCGTCCAATATCTTCTTGGCCTCGCTCAGGGCGAGAACCGCATCGCGGCGTTTGTGCAGATCACGCGGCAGGCTGCCATATTTCAGCTTGGCGGACAAAGTCTGGCGCGCGCCCGCCCAATCCTGTTTGCCAGCCTGAAGTTTCAGCAGCAGGTCTTGGGTTTCGATGTGCTTTGGTTTCAGCAGGAACGCTTTTTCCGCCAGTTTCATCGCGGTTTCCGTGTCACCTTCAGCGAGCTTCTGTTTCATTATCCCACGCACACCGACAAACCGTGTCGCGTCATTTTCGACCAGCTTGCGATATGTTTCTTCGGCCTTTTTCCGATCCCCGGCCAATTCGGCGGCTTGGGCGGTCAGCAGGTTGGTCAACTCGGGACGGTTCAGATAGCGATCTGCCTTTTCCGCTTTGGCCAGCGCCACGCGCCCTTCGCCAGAAGCAAGCGCCATCATACCTTCGGCTAGCGCATCAAAGCCTTTGGCCGCCTTGTTTCGGGCGAAATACCGCGACAGCGCTGTGTCATCCCCATTCAGGAATTTCCAGCAGGCAATCAGCAGGCCCAGCAGTTTCAGGCCCAGCCAGATCACCAGAACCATAACAATCAACGCAATGACCGATTGAAGCGGCCCAAGCGTGATTTCCATCCCTGCAACGATGATGCGCACACCACCCTCGGATTCAAGCAGCCACCCGGCACCCAATGCAAGTGCGGCAACGCCGACGATGAAGATGATGATTTTAGCCAATGACCAGATCATGAATGAGGTCCCCTCAAAGTGCCGACAGGCGTTCAGCCAGTGCATTTGCCGCAGTCACGGCGTCATGGCGCGTTTGCGCCTGTTCCAACCACGATCCCATCGCGTCTAGTGCGGGGTCGGGTAACAATTCGGCTTCGGTCAGCGCATTACCGATTTGGCCGGCACGAACGGTGGCCTCTATCCGCGACAAGACTGCGTCCGGGTCTGTCCCCTCGCGGGGTTCGACCGACCGTGTGCCCAGCTGTCGTTGCAAAAAGCCACCCAAACCGGTGCTGGTTGCGTCCGTTCCGCGCGCAGCCGCCAAGGCATCCCGCGCCGCGTCAGCGATTGTGTCCTGCAGGGTTGCCAGCGGCGTGACGCCCTCTGCGGCGGGCGTCTGTAATGTGGCCGGGATATCTGTTGCGCCTGCTTGTTCCAGATCACTGATTGCGGCAGCATAGGGCGCGCCGGTTTCGATCGCTGCCAGGATTTGCGCCATCGCGGCGCGCATCAGGGTTGCGTTCGCTTGTGCCGTGGCATCACTGCGGATCATCCGCGCATCATCCAACAGTGCGTCGATTTCGGCCTGTTGGCGTGTGGCCACGTCGCGCAATTCCGCCAGCGCGGCATTCAGCGCCTCGTCTGGGACGACAATGTCACCACCCGCAGGGCGCGCGGCGAGTTCGTCCACCTGTGCCGTCAGCGCATCAAGCTGTGCGGCCAGTGCCGTCATCTGATCTGTGACCGGACCCAGATCCACTTCGGCAGGGGCAGGGGCAGGGGCGACGGGGGCTTGCGGTTCGGGCAGAGCCGCCACAGTCGCTTCGAGTGCGGCCAGTCTGTCGTTTGTTTCTGCGATCGCCTCGGCCAGCGCAGGATCAGGTTCTGGCGTGCTGGGCCCGCCGGGCAGCATGTCGCTGCGGGCGGCCATGAATCCAAGGATCGCAGTCAATATACCCGCGAGGATCATAGGCAGAATTGACCGGCTTTCCGGCTCTGGCTGGACAGGGGCTGGTTCGCGTTGAACAGTGTTCTCAGGCTCAGGCTCAGGCTCAGGCTCAGGCTCAGGCTCAGGCTCAGGCTCAGGCTCAGGCTCAGGCTCAGACGGCTCGTCTATTATTTCGCCGGTTGTTTCTTCAACAGCATCTGTATCCGGTGCCGCGTCGCTTTCGACGACTTCGTCCGCTAGCGAATCGGCGTCATCAGCGGGCGCGTCATCAGGTTCGGGCGTTTCGACAAGTGCATCATCTTCGACGAGTGCGTCGTTACTGGCAACTTCACCCGTGGGCGTATCTTCTTGCTGGACCGTTTCGTGTGTTACCTCGCCCTCAACAGGCGCGGCCTCAGCGATTGTCTCTTCGACAGGAGCATCTGGTGCGGTGTCAGATGGTGTCGCGTCCACGCTCTCGACTGCGTCACCTACGACCTCTATATTTTCAACGGCGTTCGCGTCCGCATCGGAAGACCCAGAGGCCTGTTTATCCTTGGATCCCTGTCGTGGACTCTTTCTTCTGGCCAAGGTTTTCTCCCTTCCGATTCCTGTACGCGCGATGCGCCACTTCAAACACTACTCCGCGGCCCGCGCCCTCTCAACCCGCTGTCGTGCAATCTGCTCGCCTAAGTCAACGCCCCCAAAGCTGCGCCCATTGACTGGGCATTTGGCAACTTCGCGATTGTCAGACCTGCCAACGGGAGCGACCCCAGAGCGTCAGCGACCGCCGTGCTGAGCGCGATGGCACCTACAGATGTGGTGCGTGGGGCGACATTTGCAAACTGTGCGGCAGTGCGCGGCGAGAATAAAGGAACGATAACGCGGGCGTTTGACCGAAGAATGTCCGCCGCTTCGGGTGTCAGCGCGCACAGGCGTTGATCATAAAGCGTAACTTGTTCAATCCGCAGGCCAGCCCGCGTCAAATGCCCGGCGATGTCGCCGCGCGTGTGTGCGCCCGACAGGTGAAACAGGCGCGCGCTGGGTTTGATCGTCAGCAATTCGCTGACAAGGGACGCTGCATCTTGTCCTGACTGTATCGCCGCCCACCCTTTGTCCGTGGCCGCGCGCGTCGTTGCGGAGCCGACGCAATAGGCGGTGCGCCCCTGCCCATCGGGGGCGGCATCAACGCCGTGTGCAGAGGAAAAGATCGCAGCATCTGTGCCCGACATGTCGACGGCCACATCCAGATGCACAATGTCGATCAACGGGCTGATCACGGGCGCAAAGCGGGCGCGCACGGACGGCTCAAGACTGGCAAGGAATGCCTCTGACGCCGCGCGGGGCCGCGTCATGATCAAGGGAATGGACGTGGAGGATGCATTGTTTGCCACGGGGCAAAGTGTTACCTCGCGCAGGCCTTAGGTGCAACGGAACTTGGTCCATGATGTCCGCGCAAACCCTGTTGGGAATAGAAAGCAGTTGTGATGATACTGCCGCCGCAGTTGTGCGCGGTGTGCCGGGTGACATGACGGTCATGTCGTCGGTCGTGTTTGGGCAAACGGATTTGCATGCCGCCTTTGGCGGTGTGGTGCCTGAAATCGCGGCGCGCGCGCATGCGGAACGGCTGGATGTCAGTATCGTTGCGGCGCTGGATCAGGCGGGTGTCACACTGGATCAGATCGATGCGATTGCAGTGACCTGTGGTCCGGGACTGATTGGCGGTGTCGTGTCGGGTGTGATGATGGCCAAAGGGTTGTCGGTGGCCACCGGCCTGCCGCTGTATGGTGTGAACCATCTGGCGGGCCACGCGCTGACGCCGCGCCTGTCGGATGGCGTGACCTTTCCCTACCTGATGTTGTTGGTGTCGGGTGGGCATTGTCAGTTTTTGATTGCCCACGGCCCGGATCGTTTTGAACGGTTGGGTGGCACGATCGACGATGCCCCGGGCGAGGCGTTCGACAAAGTGGCGCGTCTGTTGGGGCTGCAACAGCCCGGAGGCCCCGCAATAGAGACTGTTTCGAAACTAGGCGACGCCGCCCGCTTTGCGTTTCCCCGGCCATTGGCGAACAAGCCGGGCTGTGATCTGAGCTTTTCCGGGCTCAAGACGGCAGTGCTGCGTGCACGCGATGATCTGGTCGCAGCGCAAGGTGGCTTGCACCCGCAGGACCAAGCGGATTTGGCCGCATCCTTTCAAGCGGCGGTCAGCGACAGCTTGGCAGGCAAGAGTGCCCGCGCCCTTGAGGCTTATCTGGCGCTGTCCCCGGATGCGCCGACGTTTTGTGTGGCAGGTGGTGTTGCGGCAAATATGTCCATTCGCGCCAAGTTAGAGACTGTTTCTGCTGACCATAGTACCCGGTTCATGGCCCCGGCGCTGTCGCTGTGTACCGACAATGCGGCCATGATCGCCGCCGCCGGGATCGAACAGATGGCGCTGCGTTCGCCTGATGGCATGGATTTGTCTGCCCGTCCCCGGATGCCGCTGGATACAGCAAGTGCGGCGATGCTGGGATCGGGCAAAAAGGGGGCCAAGGCATGAGCATCGGCGTGATTGGCGCAGGGGCGTTTGGTACGGCGCTGGCTGTAACCCTTGGGCGGCAAGGGCCAGTGACATTGTGGGGGCGTGATGTCGCCGCCATTGCAGTGGATCGCGAAAACAAGGCGCGATTGCCCCGTGTTATCTTTCCGGACGATTTGCACGTTTCGGCGTTGTTAGAGCCTGTTTTAGACTGCGAAGTGATCCTGTTGGCCTTGCCCATGCAGGCAGTTGCCGGGTTCATGGCGGCCCATGATCTGCATGGCAAGACAGTTGTCGCCTGTTGCAAAGGGATTGACCTGACAACGGGGCGTGGCCCTGCCAGCATGTTGGCCGACGCGTACCACGCGGCGATTTTGACTGGCCCCAGTTTTGCAGCGGATATTGCACGGGGGTTGCCGACGGCATTGACGCTGGCCTGCGGCGACGACGCGACGGGCCGGGATTTGCAGGCGAAACTGTCCACGCCCACCCTGCGCCTTTATCGTAGCACGGATGTGATTGGGGCCGAACTGGGTGGTGCGCTGAAAAACGTGATCGCGATTGGATGCGGTGCGGTGATCGGTGCCGGGTTGGGCGACAGTGCACGCGCCGCACTGATGACGCGTGGTTTTGCCGAAATGCAGCGTGTGGCCCTGTCCATGGGGGCGGAGCCGGAGACGCTGATGGGTCTGAGCGGGCTGGGTGATCTGACCCTGACCTGCACCAGCGATCAATCCCGCAATTACCAGCTTGGCCTTGCCCTTGGGGCGGGAACGGAATTTGATGCGCACGTGACGGTCGAAGGGGCTGCAACCGCGCGGGCGTTGCGCACTGTGGCGCAGCAACGCGGTTTGGATTTGCCCCTGTGTGGCACGATCGCGGATCTGGTGGATGGTCAAATTGATATGAAGGGCGCAATGAACCAATTGCTGGCGCGCCCGCTAAAGGAGGAATGAGATGATTTTTGCACTTATGGCGTGGGACAAGGCCGATGCGTTGCCCATTCGGATGGAAAACCGTCCCGCACATCTGGCCTATCTGGAGAGCACGGGCGTGGTCCAAAAGGCTGGCCCGTTTCTGGACGCAGATGGTCAGCCCTGTGGGTCGCTGATCGTGCTGGATGTGGCCGATATGGCCGCGGCGCAGGCCTGGGCGGACGCTGACCCATATGCCAAGGCGGGCCTGTTCCGCGATGTGCAGATCACCGCGTGGAAACAGGTGATGGGCGCATGAAATACTGGCTGTTCAAATCCGAACCCTCCACCTGGAGCTGGGACCATCAGGTCGCCAAAGGTGATGCGGGCGAGGAATGGGACGGCGTGCGCAACTATCAGGCGCGGAATTTCATGCGCGACATGTCGGTCGAGGATCGCGGGTTTTTCTATCACTCGCAAAAGGAAAAAGCAGTGGTCGGCATTGTCGAAGTCATCGCCGAAGCCCATCCCGACAGTACAACGGACGATGGCCGCTGGGAGTGTGTGGACATCAAAGCGGTTGCGGCGGTCAAGACCCCTGTCACCCTTGAGATGGTAAAGGCGGATCCACGATTGTCCGAGATGGCATTGGTGCGCAGTTCACGATTGTCGGTACAGCCCGTCACATCGGAAGAATGGCGCATCATTTGCGAGATGGCGGGTGTGCCTGTCTGAGTCCATGCGCGGTTTCGTATGGATGACGTGCAAAAAGGGTTCTGACCTGTACTGATCAGAACCCTTTCGCCCCCGGCACGCACTCCCCAGAGCCACCGCACGTATGCAAATATAGGATCTGACCATTCTGGCCTGACCAGACAGAGGTAGGACAGGGATCAGCACAACGCAAATCCCGAGTTCGTAGAATTGGATTTAAAACCGAAAACACCCGCCATTTCAGCGGGTGTTTTTGGGTTGATGGTGGGGATGGGATTAGCTGTAAACGGCTTCTTTGCCAAAGTGCTTGGTCAGCATGTAGTAGACGACAGCGCGGTATTTGTTGCGCTCGGATTTGCCGTAGGTTTCGATCACGGTGTTGATGGCGGCCATCAACTCTGGACCGTCGGCAAGGCCAAGTTTCTTCATCAGGAAGTTTTCCTTGACGGTTTCCAGTTCAGAAGGCTGGCTGCCTGCAACGGTGGACGCATCGGCGTTATAGATCGCCGGGCCGCAGCCGATTGTGACCTTGGTCAGCAGATCCATGTCTGGTGTCATGCCGCATTTGTTTTTCAGATCGTCTGCATATTGCGCAATCAGGTCGTCGCGTTTGCCCATATCGTGTCTCCTACCTGTGTGATGCGCCGGGGTTCTGGATGTGGCGCATACTGTTTCATAGATGTTCGGGCAGGTTAGCGAGAGTCACGCTTTTGACAAATGTTTTTCAGGGGGAAAAACCGCGAAATAGCGGCAGAATGATCGCGTTAACGTCGGGTCACGTCCGTTTTCGGCGCGTCCTGTCGTCGGCCGCGCTGATCTTGTGGTTTCCTAGCGGACCGTCAGGATCTCTTTCAACGGCTTTTTGATCTTGGCAACAGCCGGGATGCTGGCATCGTCGGCGGGGTGGCCCACGGCGATGATCATCGTCGCCTTTTCGCTGTCGGGACGTTCCAAAAGCTCGCCCAGAAACTTCATCGGATTGGGGGTGTGGGTCAGCGTAACAAGGCCCGCAGTGTGCAAGGCCGTCAGCAGCATGCCTGTGGCGATGCCCACGCTTTCGGGCACATAGTAGTTTTTGTACCGCGTCCCGTCGTCAAAGGTGCCATAGCGCTGGGCGAACACGACGATCAGCCACGCAGCATCTGTCAGGTGTGGTTTGTGATCGTTGGTGCCAATCGGTTCCAGCGCCTTGATCCATTCATCGCTGGCCCCGCCGCTATAAAACTTGCGCTCTTCTTCTTCGGCGGCGTCGCGGATCTGTTGTTTGATGTCTGGATCGCTGATCGCCACAAAGTGCCACGGTTGGTGGTTCGCCCCTGATGGGGCGGTTCCTGCTGCTGCGACGCATGTTTCAATGACGTCCTGTGCCACGGGCCGTGTGCTGTAGTCGCGGACCGAATGGCGGGTTTTCAGGAACGCGTGGAACTCTTGAACGCGTGCCAACATGTCCGCATCCGTCAGCGTGTCTCGGTCGGGGAGCGGCAGTTGGCTGTATTCAAGATTGTCCTTGGAAAACATGGGCTCTCTGGTTGTTGTGGCTGGCAGGCTTAGAAATCAAGGTTCTCGACGCTCAGTGCGTTTTTCTGGATGAATTCGCGGCGTGGTTCGACGACATCGCCCATCAGCTTGGTGAACAAGTCGTCGGCTTCTGCCATATCTTCGACCCGGACCTGCAACAGCGTGCGCGCGTCTGGATCAAGTGTGGTTTCCCATAGCTGGCCGGGGTTCATTTCGCCCAACCCTTTGTAGCGTTGCAAGGACAGGCCCTTTTCCCCTTCTTTGAGGATCGCATCCAGCAGGTCCATCGGGCCCATGATATTTTGGCTTTTGTCTTTGCGGATCAGGGTGGCGGGCGTGCCATAAACGTCTTGCAGGCTTTGTGTGAACGAGCCTGTCTTGCGTGCCTCGCCAGAGCGCATCATGCGGCCATCCAATGTGCGCACTTCTTCGACGCCGCGCAGGATGCGGGCCAGTCTGACGCCCTTGTCCTGGGTGATCCGCCCGGCCCAGCCACGTTCCCATTCCAGCGCGATCAGGTTCAGCCGTTCGGCCACTTTGTCGGCCACGGCCTGCAAATCGCCATCGACAGCACCGGGCACAAACGCCCCGGCAATCGCTGCCTGTTCAAGGATATGGCGGGGGTAATGCGTTGGGAAGGCTTGCAAAACGCGGCGCAATTGACGCGCCTCGTCAACCACACGCACCAGATCCTGACCCGCGATTTCCTCGCCATTGCCTTGGCGCAGCATCGCGCCATCAATACCCTGCTGGATAAGGTAATCCTGCATCTCAGCCTCGTCCTTGAGGTATACTTCGGACTTGCCGCGCGCCACTTTGTACAAGGGGGGTTGCGCGATATAAAGGAACCCGCCTTCGATCAGTTGTGGCATCTGGCGGTAAAAGAACGTCAGCAAAAGCGTGCGGATGTGCGCGCCGTCTACGTCCGCATCCGTCATGATGACAATCTTGTGGTAGCGCAGTTTGTCGATGTTGAATTCGTCGCGACCAATGCCTGTTCCCAGCGCCATGACCATGTTGCCGATTTCCTGAGATCCCAACATCCGGTCAAACCGGGCGCGTTCCACGTTCAGGATTTTGCCCTTGAGGGGCAGGATCGCTTGGGTTTTCCGATCGCGTCCGGTCTGGGCAGAGCCACCGGCGCTGTCCCCCTCAACCAAGAAAATTTCTGTATTGGCGGGGTTCTTGTCGGAACAATCCTTGAGTTTCGAGGACAGGAAATTCATGTCCATCGGGTTCTTGCGGCGGGTCAGATCACGCGCCTTGCGCGCGGCCTCTCGGGCCAATGCGGCCTCGATGATCTTGCCGACGATAACCTTGGCTTCGCTTGGGTTTTCCTCGAACCATTCAGACAGTTTTTCGTTCACGAGGCTTTCCACTGCGGGGCGGACTTCGGAACTGACCAGCTTGTCCTTGGTCTGGCTGCTGAACTTGGGGTCGGGCACTTTTACCGATAGCACACAGGTCAGCCCCTCGCGGGCGTCGTCACCGGTAAAGCTGATCTTTTCACGCTTGGCGATGCCTGTGGACTGGGCATAGGCGTTGATCGTGCGTGTCAGCGCGCCACGAAAGCCCGCCAAATGCGTGCCGCCGTCGCGTTGCGGAATGTTGTTGGTGAACGGCAGGACGTTTTCGTGATAGCTGTCGTTCCACCACATCGCGACTTCGACGCCGATTTCGTCCTTTTCGCCCGTGATGAAAATAGGGTCTGTCATGACAGAGGATTTCGAGCGGTCGAGGTATTTGACGAACTCGCGCACGCCACCCTCGTAGAACAGTTCGGATGTCAGGGTTTCGACAGGGCGTTCATCGGTCAAAACGATCCGCACACCGGAATTCAGGAACGCCAGTTCGCGCAACCGCTTTTCCAGCGTTTCAAAGACATAATCGAGGTTCGAAAACGTCGATGTCGACGCCATAAACCGCACTTCGGTCCCGGTGCGATCGCCGCAGTCTGCGACAACCTCAAGATGCTTGACGGTAAACCCACCCTCAAAGCGCGCGACATGTTCCTTGCCGTTGCGCCAGATGCGCAGTTCCAGCCAATCCGACAGGGCGTTGACGACAGATACGCCGACCCCGTGCAGACCGCCGGATACCTTATAGGAATTGCTGTCGAATTTGCCGCCTGCGTGCAGTTGGGTCATGATGACCTCGGCGGCGGAAACGCCTTCTCCTTCGTGAATACCGACGGGAATGCCGCGTCCGTTGTCACTGACCGATACGCTGGAATCCGCGTGAATTGTGACGGTGACGACGTCTGCATGACCTGCCAGCGCCTCGTCGATGCCGTTGTCGACAACTTCGTACACCATATGGTGTAGACCGCTGCCATCATCGGTGTCACCAATGTACATGCCGGGGCGCTTGCGCACGGCCTCCAAGCCCTTGAGAACTTTGATAGAATCCGCGCCGTATTCTTCTGGTGCTTGTTCGTTATCTGCCATTACAGGGCCTCTTGGTATTTCCTACTAAATATACTGTTTTTCAGGGGGAATGTCACGTCGCTGGCACAAGATTTTGCGTCTCAGGTCAGGGGGATGACAAGCCCGACACAGATCAGCAAAACCCCCGCTGATATGTTCATCCGGCGCAGAGCAGCCGGGCGCTGTAACAGGCGACGCGCGCGGTCGATAAACAGGGCCATACACAAGTTGCCAAACAGCGGGATCACCATCGAAAGTGATACGATGATAGCGATATCAATGCCCGTCAGCCGCGTCAGATCAAAGAAACCCGGCAGCATCCCTGCGTAAAACAGGATCGCCTTGGGATTGCCCAGGATCACAACCAGCCCGGCGACGAACCCCGCCCACATGCCCGGGCGCGTTAGACGGCTGTCGGTATCAATCGCGCTGTCTGCACCGCGGATCACAAGGGCACCCATGACGATGAACATGCCCGCCGCGACCCATTTCAGGGCCTCCAGAAACCCGCCATAGACGGACAGCACCCAAGTGATCCCAAAGATGGCAAGCAGCGACCACAGCACGTCGCCCACAACCACGCCCAGCGCGAGGGGCCATGCCGCCTGAAACCCACCCGACAGGCTGCGCGCAATCAACCCGAGCCAAACCGGGCCGGGCGTCAGAAACAACACCAACAGCGCGCCGCCATATAGGGCGATGTCCCACAGCCCAAGGGTCATGGTGTGGTGACGTGGCTCAGGCCATCGGTTTCTGTGACGTTCAGGTATTGTGCGCGTGTCCCCAGCCCCTCAAACAGCTGGGTTTCGGTGCCTGTCATCCATGCTTGGGCCCCCAGCGCGCAAATTTCTTCGTACAAGGCGGCGCGACGATCCGCGTCCAGATGCGCGGCCACCTCGTCCAGCAGCAACAATGGCGGTGCGCCAAAATCGCGGGCCAGCGCGCGGGCATTGGCGAGGATCAGGGACACCAACAGCGCCTTTTGTTCGCCTGTGGAACAGTCCTTGGCCGGAACATCCTTGGCGGCATAAACACCATAGAGATCCGCGCGGTGCGGCCCGATCAGTGTGCGGCCAGCGGCCAGATCACGCTTGCGCCCGTCCGCCAATGCGGTGCGCAGGTCCTGCACCGTGTCAGGCAAGCCCAACTCGCCGGGCTCCAGCGTTAACGTGGCGGCAGGAAAGGCGGTTTGCGCATCTTTCTGCGCCTCTGCCAACGCAACCAGCGTCGTCAGGCGATTGGCATGGATTGCGGCCCCCGTTTCGGCCATGCGCAGTTCCAGCGCGCTGTACCAGTGCGGGTCACGCACCATATCCTTGAGCAATCTGTTCCGTTCGCGCATCGCCTTGTCATAATCCAGAGACACCTGCGCGTGGTCGGGCAGAAAGCTGAGCGTCATGCGATCCAGAAACCGCCGCCGCCCCTCGGCCCCTTCGATCCAGAGCCGGTCCATCGACGGGATCAACCACAACACACGGGCGATACGACCCAGCGCCGTCTGCGCGGCGGCCTTGCCATCAATGCGCACCTGACGGGCCGCGCTGTTTTCCGACCATGTTTCGACCTCGTGGACCTGATGCAGGGAATGCAGAAGGCCCGACAGCTTCCAGCCCACGGCTTCTGGACGGCGGGTCATATCCTCTGCCGAGGATCGGCGCAGACCGCGACCCGGCGACAACAGGGATACAGCCTCCAATATATTGGTCTTGCCCGCACCGTTCGGCCCAAAGATGGCCACAGGCCGGGCATCCAGCGACAGCTTGGCAATCTTGTGGGACCGAAAATGTGAGAGCGTCAAAGCAGAAAGGGACAGTGTCATCACCGCCCCCTTTGCTGTTTTAAAAAAATCTTCGCCTGAGGCAAGAAATCAAACGCGCATCGGCATGACGACATAGACTGCGCTCAGGTCATTGCCTTCACGCATCAAAGTCGGGTCGCCAGATGAATTGAACATGAATACGGCGTTTTCACGATCTACCTGGCTGGCGATTTCCAGCAGGTATTTCGCGTTGAACCCGATTTCGAGCCGTTCATCGCTGTAGGCGACAGCCAATTCTTCTTCGGCCGCACCGGAATCGGGGGCGTTGACTGACAGGATCAGGCGATCTTCGTCCAGCTGCAGTTTGACGGCGCGGGACCGTTCAGAACTGACGGTCGCCACACGATCTACGGCCTTGGCAAAGTCGCTGGCGTCCACTTCCATCTTGCGGGTGTTCCCGATAGGGATCACGCGGGTGTAGTCCGGGAACGTGCCGTCGATCACCTTGGATGTCAGGGTAATGTTGGGCGTGGCAAACCGCACTTTGGTTTCCGACACCGACACAGCGATCTGCAAATCATCATCGTCCAACAGCTTGCGCAGCTCACCGACGGTTTTGCGTGGAACGATCACACCGGGCATGTCGCTTGCCCCTTGAGGCAGCGGGCAATCGATGCGGGCAAGGCGGTGACCATCTGTGGCCACGCAACGCAAAGCGGGCCCATCATCGCCTTCGGCCACATGCATATAGACGCCGTTCAGGTAATACCGTGTCTCTTCGGTTGAGATGGCGAATTTCGACTTGTCGAACAGGCGCCGTAACTTTGGGGCTGGGATCGAAAAGTTCGACGCGTATTCCGACGAGGCCATGACCGGAAAATCTTCTTTTGGCAGCGTGGCGAGGGAAAAGTTCGATCGACCCGCCTCGACCGTCAAGCGGCCTGCGGCACTGTCGGCGGTCAGCGACACCAACGCACCATCTGGCAGTTTGCGGACAATTTCGTGCAACGTGGTGGCGGCCACGGTTGTTGATCCTGCGCGTTCGACCTGTGCCGGGGCTTTGTCGACCACCTCGATATCAAGGTCGGTCGCGCGAAAGGTCACGTCGGACCCTTCGGCCTCGATCAGCACGTTGGCCAGGATCGGGATCGTATTGCGCCGCTCGACCACAGATTGGGCCTGGCTGACTGCTTTCAGCAGAACACTGCGTTCAACACTGATTTTCATGGTCCGTCTCCCATCGATCCCCGACGTACTGCAGGGACGGGCACCCTAGCCCAACCACACTGCATCACAAGCAATTTATTGTTTTGTCTGTCGGATTGCGTGGGGCGTCAAGGCAGCGCCGTCACTTGGGTGACCAAAATCGCACGGCTCTGCCATATCCCATATCGGGGGCGGTGCATTTCAGCACTGAATTGCGCGCCGGGGACGGTCCCGACGGGGAAAAGGGGCGGAAATTTACCATTGACCCCCGCAGTGCACTGCCCAAAATTGAACCGTATAGGCTGAGGCGACGAACGCCGTTCTAAACAATTGAGTTTAACAATGTTCAAAATACGTAGCGGCGCAGTCCAATAATGGAACGTTTTCTGGATGCCACAGTGGGCAAGGCGTTGCGGCATGTGCTGTTTGTGATCGTCCGTCTCTATTACGCTTTGTTTTACAATGTGAGCTGTTCGGGCAAGCATCTGTTGCAGGATCAACCGGGCACTTTGATCATTGCCACGCATGTCAGTCGGCATGACGGCCCGTTGATTTCGGCCATCTTCTATTCGACAAAACGGATGCGCCCGACGGTGCACTACGACGAATTTTACAACTGGTCGCAGTTTTTGCCGATGTATATCGCGTCGGCCATCCCGATGAGTTCGCCCAAAACCTGGCCCGACGAAAAGCGCCGGGAGCGCAAGGTCGAGATGCTGGGCGTGGTGCACAAAGTGTTGGCCAAGGGCAATTCGGTGTTGCTGTTTCCCGCAGGCAAGGTGCGCCGACAGGAACAGGAACTGATCCCCGCCCATCTGACGGGGGTGCACGATATTTTGCGCGCGGAACCAGATACGCCTGTCATGCTGCTCAGGCTTGATGGCATCGGCACCTTTCAAGAGGCCAGATATGATGGATTCTGGAGCTTTCTGGGCATTGAAAAGGGCAGGCGGCATGTCAGTATGGATTTACGGCCCCTTACCGACCTTGATGCATCAGTGCCAGTAGAGGCGTTCAACCAGCGGCTCGAGGTTCTGTTGAACACCCCGATTTCTTACGATTTATGATCGCCACGGCCTGAGGCGGCCAAGAAACAGGGCACCATTTGGTGCCCTGTTCTGGTTAGTGGTCTGTTTTATTTACGCTTCAAGCGCACGGCGCAGCAGTTCCAGATCCTCGGCGATCTGGCCATCTTGTTGGCGCAGCTCGTCGATCCGGCGCACGCCGTGCATGACCGTGGTGTGATCGCGCCCGCCAAAGCGGCGGCCGATCTCGGGCAGGCTGCGCGAGGTCAGTTTCTTGCACAGATACATTGCCACCTGACGTGGCCGCGCATAGCTGCGCAGGCGTTTGGGCCCGATCATATCCGACAGGCGGATGTTGTAATGTTCGGACACTTTGCGCTGGATTTCTTCGACTGTGATCTTGCGTTCCGATGCGCGCAGCACATCCGCCAGACAATCCTGCGTCAGGTCCAGATCGATTCTGCGCCCCACGAGAGATGCAAAAGCAAACAGACGGGTCAACGCCCCCTCAAGAACGCGGACGTTGGTTGAAATGCGGTGTGCAAGGAATTCCAGCACGCCCGCTTCGACCCGCAGATCAGGGTACATCGCCATTTGCTGTTCGACCTTGGACTGCAGAATGCCGAGGCGCAGTTCGTAGTCGGTCGGGTGCAGATCGACGATCAGGCCACATTGCAGCCGGGATTTTACGCGCTCTTCGAGATCTTTGATCTCGCCGGGGGCGCGGTCGGCGGAAATGATGATCTGTTTGTGCTGATCAACAAGAGCGTTGAAGGTGTGGAAGAACTCTTCTTGGGTGCTGTCCTTGCCGGCGATGAATTGCACGTCATCTACCATCAGCACGTCGACAGAACGAAAGATTTCCTTGAAATCCATCATCTTGCGGTCACGCAACGCCTGTACAAACCGATACATGAACTGTTCAGCAGACAGATAAAGCACATTCATGTCAGGGCGGCGGGCGCGCAGTTCCCATGCGATGGCATGCATCAGGTGCGTTTTGCCAAGCCCGACGCCGCCATACAAAAACAGCGGGTTGAAGGTCACAGGGCCACCTTCGGCAACGCGGCGGGCGGCGGCATGGGCCAGTTCGTTCGGCTTGCCCACAACGAAACTGTCAAACGAGAACCGCTTATCAAGCGCCGCAGTCGACAGCGCAGATGAGGCGGATCGTACAACAGGGGCCGCCAGCGGCGCAGCGGGCGTATCAATAGCCGTGGGACGCACCTGTGAGTTTGCAGGGACGGTGAAACTCAGGCGGCGGACGTCGTCGTCTTCGGATTTCAACGTATGCAGGATCAGATCAGAAAAATTCTGGCTGACGTAGTTGCCCATAAAGTTCGTGGGAACATCGAAAGTGACAATGCCGTCGTTCAGCTCACGAAATTTCAGTGGTTTAATCCACGTGGTGTAGTTATTTTGTCCTACGGTTTTAAGCAGCTGTTTCCTCAGCTGTCCCCATTCTTGGTGCGTCATGCGTGCCCTTGCGTCCCTTGTGTCTAACCTGTGCGGCGATTGATTGATCGCCGTTCGTACCCGTCCCTAGTGCTTGAGGCAGACCATTCTTGGTACGCTGCCTGCCGACAGCGCATCCGGTCTTGCTTGAATTTACCGAGCAGGCACGCGATGGCACTCTTGAACTGAGCGTCTTACGCGTGCGTTCCGCACACCAAACTACATTTGACAGGTTCGGTAGACAGCGTGAAAGCGTCCACCAAAATGCAAGTTAAACTAGCAGCAGTCAGACTTGCTTCAGGCGCTGGTACACTACGATACACACCAGCGACTGACCCATCCCCCAAGGCGATTCCTAATCGCCCCTCGGTGGTAGCAAGTTCGCTCGCAGGCCGTCCACTTATCTTGCGACTTGACTCAATGATTCCGAAAAAAGAATCTCTGCGCACTTTGTTTTCATGGGAAAAACGCAAAAGGCGCCGCAAAAATGCGACGCCTCTAAAATACATGCTTAGGTATTGTTAGCCGATGGCCTTCACGCGCGCCGACAGACGCGAGATTTTGCGCGACACAGTATTCTTGTGGTAAACACCCTTTGTCACGCCGCGCATCAATTCAGGCTGTGCAGCCTTGAGCGCGGCACCAGCGGCATCCTTGTCACCCGAGGCAATCGCCTCTTCGACACGACGCAGATAGGTGCGGATGCGCGAGCGACGCGCTTTGTTTACTTCAAAGCGTTTGTCATTTTGACGGGCCCGCTTTTTGGCCTGAGGCGTATTTGCCATTTTATCTCGTCCCAATATTGGTGCGGTAGTTTCAACAAGAGGCGTCTTTAGGCGCGACTCACATCCCTGTCAAGCGTATGGCGGACACCTGTGGGGGCGCTGCCCCCGCTTGCGCTCCCCCGTGGTATTTTTCGTCAGAAGAAACACAATACGGCCCATGTCTTCTTTTGACTGAAAATACCATGGGGGAGATCCGGCACGGACCGGGGGCAAAGCCCCTATTTGTCGCGGAACTGTGCCTGCCGTTTTTCGAGAAAGGCGGACATGCCTTCTTTTTGATCTTCGGTTGCGAACAGGGAATGGAAAACGCGCCGTTCAAACAGCAATCCTTCGCGCAGGGGCACTTCGAACGATTTGTTCACTGCCTCTTTGATTGCCATGGTCGAAATCATCGACTTTTCTGCGATCTTGTGGGCGGCACCCATCGCTTCTTCCATCAGCTTTTTGGAGGGAACGACGCGGCTGACCAACCCGGACCGCTCTGCCTCTGCGGCGTCCATAAAGCGTCCGGTCAGGTTCATATCCATCGCTTTTGCCTTGCCGACCGCCTGTGTCAGGCGCTGCGTGCCACCTATTCCTGCCATCACGCCCAGGTTCACTTCGGGTTGTCCGAATTTTGCGGTGTCCGAGGCGATGATGAAATCACACATCATCGCCAGTTCGCACCCACCGCCCAGCGCATATCCCGAGACAGCCGCGATGATCGGCTTGCGTACTTTGGTAATTTCATCTGTTTCAGGGCCAAACAGGTCCTCGGTAAAGACCTCGACATAGCTTTTGTCTTTCATCATCGCGATGTCAGCACCTGCGGCAAATGCCTTTTCCGACCCGGTCAGCACGATGCATCGCACCTTGTTGTCTGCCTGTGCCGCTGCCATGGCCTGCGCCAGTTCGCGCATCAGTTGGTCATTCAGTGCATTCAGTGCGTCCGGTCGGTTCAACGTCACTTTCGCGATGTGATCTTCTATTTCGACGATGATCGTCTCAAAGGCCATAAGGGTCTATCCATCTGTTGCCGCTGAGGTCCGAGCATTACCATTGCACGGCTCTGTTTCAAGCTAAGTTTGGCATGACTTGCAATAGAAGGAGGATCGGCCCGACTGTACGATCCGTATAATCGGCCTGCCGCAATCCGGGCTACGGCACGGTTCGTTTTCGCGCCCGTATACATCAAAGCTGTGTTGAAAATATCCAAGCTCTCCATCGGCTTGGCGGAAATCCCGCAGGGATGATCCGCCTGCTTCGATCGCCTCTGCCAGCACGCTACGAATGATCGGAACAAGGGCTGCTACACGTGGTTTTGCGATCTTTTCTGCCTTGCGCGCGGGCGAAATTCCTGCTCGAAACAGGGCTTCGCAGACATAGATATTGCCCAATCCCGCGACGATTCTCTGATCCAGCAGTGCAGATTTCACCGGCGTGTTCTTGTTTTTGAACGCGTCGATCAGGTGCGTTTCGTGAAAATCATTGCCCAGCGGCTCGGGCCCAAGAGCGGCCAACAGCTTGTGTTGATCTGCCGTTGCCGTGTTCATCAGGTCCATTGCCCCGAACCGGCGCGGATCGTTGAAGGTGATGCGTGCCCCGTTGTCCATGTGCAGCACCACATGGTCGTGTTTTTCCGCCTGCGGGTGGTCGTGAGCAAACTGCCCCAGCGGATCACCCGACACCAGCATCCGCCCCGACATGCCCAGATGGATCAACAGCGTCTCACCCGATGCAAGGTCCGCAAGGATGTATTTCGACCGCCGGCGCAGGCCCAGCACCTGCTGCCTTGTCAACCGCGCGGCCATGTCGGGGGGGAACGGCCAGCGCAGATCGGGCCGGTTCACATCGGCCTGCGCGATTACGGCACCTGTCATGGCCGGGCTTAACCCGCGCCGCACTGTTTCAACTTCGGGCAGTTCTGGCAAAGCGCGCGCTCCTGCGTCAAAAGGGCAACGTTGTGTCTGCCCACCTGCGCTCTATAACAAAGCGTGAATGAACGGAAAGACCCCAGCGATGACCGACGACAAGACCACCCACTTTGGATTCGAAACTGTCCCCGAAGGTGAAAAAGCCGGGCGCGTGCAGGGTGTGTTCAATTCGGTCGCCTCAAAATACGACATCATGAACGATGTGATGAGCGTGGGTATCCACCGCATTTGGAAAGAGGCGATGATGGATTGGCTGGCCCCGCGTGCCGGTCAAACGCTGCTTGATGTGGCTGGAGGCACCGGGGATGTGTCGTTCAAGTTTCTCAAACGGGCCGGATACGGGCATGCGACCGTTCTTGATCTGACCGAACCGATGTTGATCGAGGGGCGCAAACGCGCCGAAGCGGACAAGATGGCTGATAGCCTTGATTGGGTTGTGGGTGATGCCATGGCGCTGCCGTTCGACGACAACACATTCGATGTCTATACAATCAGCTTTGGCATCCGCAACGTGACCCGCCCGCAGGATGCATTGGCCGAAGCCTACCGCGTTTTGAAACCCGGTGGCCGCCTGATGGTGCTGGAATTTAGCCAGTTGCCCAACGAAGGCATGCAAAAGCTTTATGATCTTTACAGTTTCAACGTGATCCCTCGGATGGGTCAGATGATTGCAGGGGATCGCGACAGCTATCAGTATCTCGTGGAATCGATCCGCAACTTTCCCGATCAAGAAACATTCCTGAGCATGATCCGCACGGCCGGATTCGAGCAGGCCAAGTACCGCAATCTGACGATGGGCGTTGCCGCACTTCATTCCGGTTGGAAGATCTAAACCATGCGTGGCCCTCACAATATCATCCGGCTGATCCGCACAGGCGCGACGCTGGAACGCACAGGTGCGATGAATTTCGTTCTGGACGCCTTTGAGGCACCGCCGGCCCTGCGCTTTGTTGCTAAGGCGCTGGGCAAGCCGTTTCGCTGGCTCGGTTATCACGGTGATCCGTCGATGCCGCCCGCGACGCGCGCGTTGACGGCCCTTGGTCCGGCCTACATCAAGTTTGGTCAGGTCCTGTCGACCCGTCCCGATGTGGTGGGCAACGAACTGGCTGTCCAGTTGCGTGTGCTACAGGACAAACTGCCGCCCTTTCCGATCGAACAGGCCAAGGCCGAAGTTGAAAAGGAACTGGGCGTGTCGATCGACACGGTGTTTTCCGACTTCAGCGAACCGGTTGCTGCCGCCTCGATCGCGCAGGTTCACAAGGCGCGTCTGGCAGGCAGCGGAGAAAGCGTTGCGGTCAAGGTGCTGCGACCCGGCGTCGAAAAGGCGTTCAAAAAGGACGTGGATGCGTTCTATTTGGCGGCGCGGATTGTGGATATCTTTGCCCCCGGCGCGCGGCGTCTGCGCCCCATGGATGTGATCGAACATTTTGATGGGGTGGTGCAGGGCGAATTGGATTTGCGGCTGGAATCCTCTGCTGCCGGGGAATTTGCCGCCAATACCAAGGATGACACCGGGTTCACATTGCCCAAAATCCGTTGGGAATTTTCCGCGCGCCGCGTGATGACGTTGGAATGGGCCGATGGCGTGCCGATGGGTGACAACGACGCAATTGACGCGGCGGGCCACGACCGGGTCGATCTGTCGGAACGGGTGTTGAAACTGTTCCTGATGCACGCGCTGCGCGATGGTTATTTCCACGCTGACATGCACCAGGGCAACCTCAAGGTCGCGGCCAATGGCGATATTATTGCCTATGATTTCGGGATCATGGGCCACATCGATGAATATACGCGTCGGGTTTATGCCGAAATCCTGTTCGGCTTTATCCGCAAGGATTACAAACGCGTGGCCGAAGTGCATTTCGAGGCCGGATATGTGCCCGCCGACAAGGATGTCGATGAATTTGCCCGCGCCTTGCGCGCAGTGGGTGAGCCGATCTTTGGCATGGATGCCTCGCAGATTTCGATGGGCCGTTTGTTGAGCTACCTGTTTGAGGTGACAGAACGTTTTGGCATGGAAACCCGGACTGAACTGATCCTGCTGCAACGCACGATGGTGGTGGTCGAAGGTGTGGCGCGCAGTCTGAATGCGAATATCAACATCTGGCAGGTCGCGTCGCCCGTGGTGACGGACTACATCCAGAAATCCATCGGCCCCAAGGCGGTGTTCAGCGATCTTTACAAGACAGCGCGGGTCATGACCCGATTTGGCCCACGCCTGCCACGCCTTGTTGAACAGGCGCTGATCGCGCAATCCAATCCCGCACCCGCGCCGCGCCGCGGCTTTTGGCGATGGATCGCACTGGCCACCGCACTTGGCCTCATGGCAGGCGGCGGCCTGACTTTCCTGATCGAATCGCTGGCCTAAACCGCCCTTCGGCAATCTGTTTTGCAAAAGCCCAATGGGCAACAGCGCCCTAATACCACACGGGCTTCAGGCAATTCGCTCAATCGCCAGTGCAATCCCCTGACCCCCACCAATACACATGGTGATCAGTGCCTTTGATCCGCCAATCCGCTCCAATTCGTACAGCGCCTTAACCGTGATGATGGCACCTGTTGCGCCGACAGGATGGCCCAGCGCAATCGCGCCGCCATTCGGGTTCACGCGCGACGGGTCAAAACCCAGATCGTTTGACACGGCCAAAGCCTGAGCGGCAAAGGCCTCGTTTGATTCGACCACGTCGAAATCTGATGCAGACAACCCCGTCCGGTCCAGCAGGTTGCGCACGGCAGGAATGGGGCCGATGCCCATGACTTCCGGGCGCACGCCAGCGTGGGCGTATCCCAGAATGCGGGCACGCGGTTTCAGGCCCGCCTTTTCCGCCGCCTCGGCGGTGGCCAGAACGACGGCACCTGCGCCATCATTGATGCCCGATGCATTGCCCGCCGTGACTGTGCCGTCCTTTTGGAACACGGCGCGCAACCCGCCAAGCGTGTCGAGGCTGGTCGCCTTTGGGTGTTCATCAACCTCGAACGGGACCATGTCGCGCTTTACGCGCACTTCGACGGGCGCGATCTGGCTGGCAAATCGCCCATCCGCGATGGCGGCGGCGGCCCGGTTCTGGCTTTGCAGTGCGAATGCATCCTGTGCGGCGCGCGTGATCCCGTGTTCAGCCGCAACATTTTCTGCCGTGACACCCATGTGCCCCGTCCCAAACGGGCAGTTCAACGCGCCCAGCATCATGTCGAGCGTGCGCACATCCCCCATCTTGGCCCCCCAGCGCTGATCAGGGATAATGAACGGCGATCGGGACATGTTTTCCGCACCCCCGGCCAGCCCGAAATCGGCGTCGCCCAGCATCAGAGACTGAATAACCGATACAATCGCCTGCACGCCCGACCCACACAGGCGGTTGACGTTCATTGCCGGGACCGTGTCCGGCACCCCGGCCTGCATCGCGGCAACCCGGCTCAGGTACATGTCGCGCGGTTCGGTGTTGATCACATGACCAAAGGCCACATGCCCGATCTGCCCGCCGTCGACACCGGACCGTTCCAGCGCGGCTTTGGCTGCGACAGTCCCGAGGTCGATGGGCGTGGTTCCGGCCAGTGATCCGCCGAATGTGCCGATGGCTGTGCGTGCGCCGTCCAGAATAACGATGTCTTGGGTCATGGTGATCCTCCCTGTTTCCTGTCTGATATGACGGGACTGCGGGTTCAAAGGGAACCCCACACCTTGACAGGGACGCAACGGCACGGCCATGTCTCCGTCATGACGGATGAAACGGACGCTATCCTATCCCTGTTGCCCGCCCGCCTGAAAGAGGCGCGGCGCGCACAAGGTCTGTCGCTGGACGCCGTGGCGAAACTGTCGGGCGTCAGCCGGTCGATGGTCAGCCAGATCGAACGCGGCGAATCCTCGCCCACGATCGCCACGTTGTGGAACCTGACGCGCGCCTTGCAGGTGGATTTTGCCGGATTGCTGGATGAAGAGGCCGCCACCCGGATCGAAGTACTGCGGGCTGGCGATGTGCCCAGCATTGAAAACAGGGGTGCGGGTTGCACCATTCGTATCCTCAGCGCGCCCGAGGACGCAGGGCGGCACGAAGTGTACGATTTGCGGTTCGCCGTGGGGGGGATGCTGGACAGCCAGCCCCACAGACGCGGCGCGCGCGAACATCTGACGGTGATTGAGGGCACGTTGACCGTGACCAGCGGCGGTGTGGTGGCAGAGGTGGGCACAGGTGATACCGCCCGCTATGCCGCCGATGTGCCGCATCGGATCACAGCGGCGCAGGGCGCACGCGCGTTTTTGGTGGTACAGGACGCATAAATCCAGTGTAACGGATTTTTATCCGTAATTACGAAATCCCCTATTTAGGAATCGCGTCCGGTATGTTAGATGTTCCGCCAAAGGAGCCCTGACATGACCACTGCCTTTCTGTCTGATATCACCGACACGCTGGCCCAGATTGACGCGGATGGCATGACCAAGCGTGAACGCTTGATCACGTCGCCGCAGGCCGGGCACATCGCGGTTGCGGATCGTGAGGTGCTGAACTTGTGTGCCAACAACTACCTTGGGCTGGCGGATCATCCTGATCTGATCGCTGCGGCACAGGCCTCAATGGGCACACACGGGTTTGGCATGGCCTCTGTCCGGTTCATTTGTGGCACGCAGGACCTGCACAAGGAACTGGAACGGCGGCTCGCCACCTTTCTGGGCAAAGACGACGCCATTCTGTTTGCCGCCTGCTTTGATGCCAATGGCGGCCTGTTCGAACCGCTTTTGGGCCCTGAGGATGCAATCATCTCGGATGCACTGAACCACGCATCGATCATTGATGGCATCCGACTGTGCAAGGCGCAGCGCTATCGCTACGAAAACAGCGATATGGCCGCGTTAGAGACACAATTAAAGGCCGCTCGTGCGGCTGGTGCCCGCCACATCATGATCGCAACAGACGGTGTGTTTTCGATGGATGGTTATCTGGCAAAATTACCCGAAATCACGGAACTGGCCGCCCGCTATGATGCGCTGGTGATGGTTGATGATTGCCACGCCACCGGCTTTATGGGGCCAAAGGGGGCAGGCACCCCCGCCCATGCCGGTGTCGATGTGGATATTCTGACCGGCACGCTGGGCAAGGCGCTGGGCGGCTCTATCGGGGGCTATATCGCAGGCCCGCAGCCCGTGATTGACCTGCTGCGTCAGCGCGCGCGGCCCTATCTGTTTTCCAATTCTCTGCCCCCGCCCATCGTCGCCGCCGGGATCGAGGCGATCCGGCTGGTCGAACAGGGCGACGCCCTGCGCGCCCGATTGTTCGAAAACGCAGCCTATTGGCGTGCCGGGCTGACGGCACTGGGGTTTGACCTGTTGCCCGGCGAACATCCGATCATTCCCGTCATGCTGGGCGACGCGCAACTGGCCCAGGACATGGCAGCACGCCTGTTTGACGAAGGTGTCTATGTCTCTGGGTTTTTCTTTCCGGTGGTGCCGCGTGGGCAGGCCCGTATCCGCACGCAAATGAATGCGGCCCTGACACGGGCTGATCTGGATCGTGGGCTGGATGCCTTTGAAACGGCGGGCAAGGCGGTGGGGGTGCTGACGTGATCTTGCCTTCGGTCATTGATGCGATGGCGGACACGCCTCTTGTTGCGCTGGATCGGCTGGTCGCGTCGCTGGGCCTAGAGGGCAAATTGCTGGCCAAGCTCGACAATCTGCTGCCCGGTGCCTCCAAAAAAGATCGCGCGGCGCGAGCCATTATGGAGGCCGCCCGCGCGGATGGGGCCGTGTCGCCCGGTCAGACAGTCGTCGAATTGACATCCGGCAATATGGGCACCGGCCTTGCCATCGTTTGTGCCGTTCTGGGGCATCCGTTTGTCGCGGTGATGAGCGAAGGAAACTCTGTCGAACGTGCGCGCATGATGCGTGCGCTGGGCGCAGAGGTGATCCGCGTGCCTCAGGCACCGGGCAGTTGCCCGGGCGAGGTGTCTGGTGCTGATCTGGCGCTGGTAGAGGCCGAAGCCGTGGCGCAAACCCATGCGCGCAGTGCTTTTCGCGCGGATCAGTTTGCCCATGACGGCAACCCGCAGGCGCATGCGACCGGCACGGGGGCAGAACTGTGGACCCAATCCGCAGGGACGCTGACCGCGTTTTGCGACTTTGCCGGATCAGGCGGCACGCTGGGTGGTGTCGCGCGCGCCCTGACACCGCACGGCGTCCGCATCTATGCGGTGGAACCCGAAGGTGCGCAGGTTATCGCGGGTCAAGATGCAACACGGCCCGATCACCCAATTCAGGGCGGCGGCTATGCCATGCCCGACCTCGCGCATTTGCGGGGTGTCACGCTGGACGGGTGCCTGGCCGTGACGGGCGACGATGCGCGCGCTTACGCCAGATTACTGGCCCGGACCGAAGGCATCTTTGGCGGGTTTTCCGCTGGGGCGAACCTTGCTGGGGCTGTTCAATTGCTGCGGGGGCCGGAACGGGGTGGGACAGTGGCCTTTGTCGTGTGCGACAGCGGATTGAAATACGTGTCCACCGATCTTTGGAAAGACTAAGCAATGACAAATGAAATGATCGCACTGGAAAAAACGCACCCACGCGAGGGATTGTGGCAGATAACAGCGCCCGTACCCCAGATCGGGCCGGACGATGTGCTGATCCGGGTGAACAAGACGGGTATATGCGGCACCGATATCCATATCTGGAACTGGGATGACTGGGCGGCCAAAACCGTGCCGACGCCAATGATCATAGGGCATGAATTCGCGGGCGAGATCGTCGAAATAGGCTCTAACGTGCGGGATATGACCCTTGGGCAACGCTGTTCGGGCGAGGGACACCTGATTGGAACGTCCTCGCGGCAAAGCCGGGCAGGCAAGTTTCACCTTGATCCGGCGACGCGCGGGATTGGTGTGAACGAACAAGGGGCGTTTGCGCAATATCTGCGCCTGCCCGCATTTAACGTGGTGCCGCTGCCGGACGAGATCAGCGACGATATTGGGGCCATTCTGGACCCGCTTGGCAATGCAGTGCACACCGCGCTCAGCTTTGATCTGGTGGGCGAGGATGTGTTGGTAACGGGGGCTGGGCCCATCGGCATCATGGCCGCCGCTGTCGCGCGCCATGTGGGCGCGCGCAACGTGGTGATTACCGATGTGAACCCGGATCGGCTGGCACTGGCCGCGCGGGTGGCGGATGTGGTGCCCGTGAATGTTGCGCAGCAGGATTTGACCAGCATCATGCCGGGGCTGAAGATGAAACAGGGATTTGACGTTGGCCTTGAGATGTCAGGCAATCAGGCAGCCCTTGATCAGATGATCGAGGCGATGACCATGGGCGGACGCATCGCGATGCTGGGTATTCCGCCGGGCAACAGCCCCGTGGACTGGTCCCGCATCGTGTTTAAGGCGATCACCATCAAGGGCGTCTATGGCCGCGAGATTTTCGAGACGTGGTACAAGATGATCGCAATGTTGCAAAACGGGCTGGATGTGTCTGGCGTCATTACGCACCGTTTTGCCGCCCGCGACTTTGCAGATGGGTTTGCCGCGATGAAATCGGGATCGTCCGGCAAGGTCGTGCTGGACTGGACCTGACGCGATTTAGGCGGACACCAGCTCTTGCTTGAGCGGTTGGCGGCCTGCGCTGGTCAGCGTCCATCCTTTGGTCCCCTCAAACACGGCGGCGGTCAACGGCTCGCCGTATCCTGCGGCCGTATCCAGGTTCACGCGGTTGCCATAATGGGTCGCGTCCTGGATCGGGGTGTGACCGTGCACGATCACTTTGGGATGGGGGCCAGCATGGTCGTGGAACTCATTGCGGATCCACAACAGATCCTCTTCGCACTGATCGGCAAGCGGGACGCCGGGTCGGATGCCCGCGTGAACGAACATCAGATCCCCGACCACGTGGGTCAGTTGCAACTGTTCCAGGAATTCAACATGTGACGCTGGAACAACAGCGCGCGACTCTGCCTGAACATCTTTTTCGCGGCGCGTCGGGCCCGCGTCCACACCATAAGAGGCAAGCGTGGTATCGCCACCAAGGCGCGGGTGCAGCCAATACAGCTCAACCATCATGTAAGGATCGTGCAAAATGGGCCGCTGCATGAACCATTCAAACATGCGGTCATGATTGCCCTTAAGAAAGGTCCAGTTGCGGCCTGCCTGTTTTCCGGCCACCAGCGTATCAATCACGCCACGACTGTCGGGGCCGCGATCCGTATAGTCCCCAAGGAAGACGATGGGCGCATCTGGCCCGCCGTCTGCGTGGATCAAATCAAGGATACGATCAAGTTCGGCCTGTTGGCCGTGAATATCGCCGATGGCGTAAATGGAATCTGACATGGTGTCCCGGGCAACGAGAATTGCAGCCCCTCTCGACTAAAGGGATTCGGGTCACGATGTAAGGCGCACGTCGCCGCAGTTGTCGAATGTCTTGGTCGGTGCCTAGGATTTAGGCGCGCAGGGGGCGGCGGTTTTTACACCGGCCCCTGCGTCTTTTGATCAGGCGACGTCAAAGGCGAGCGGCTTGACCTGCGTAAACATACCCGTGCCATCCAACGTGTTCAGCACGTCACTCGGGATTGGGTGATCAACGTACAACAGGGCGATCGCCTCGCCGCCGACAGCGTTCCGCCCAAGGGTAAAGTTGGCGATGTTCACGCCGTTCTTGCCCATTGTGTTGCCCAGCAGACCGATGATGCCGGGAACATCCTCGTTCGTGGTATACAGCATGTTCGCCCCGATCTCGGCGTCGATATTGATGCCCTTGATCTGGATGAAACGGGGTTTGCCATCCGAAAACACAGTCCCCGCAACCGAGCGTTCGCGTTTTCCGGTAACCACGGTGACCTTGATATAGCCATCAAAGGTGCCGGATTTGTCCTGATTGGTGGTCGAAATCTGGATCCCGCGTTCTTTGGCGATGATGGGGGCGCTGACCATGTTCACGTCCGGGTTGGCGCGTTTCATGATGCCTGCGATCACGGCGCAATTCAGCGCCTCAAGGTTCATTTCGGACACGACACCATCGTACAGGATGTTGATCGCCTTGATCGGTTCGTCCGTCATTTGCCCGATAAAGCTGCCCAGATGTCCGGCCAGCTTGACCCATGGGCCCATCACTTTGGCCTCTTCGGCGGTGACGGACGGCATGTTCAGCGCGTTTTCAACGGCACCCGTCAGCAGATAGTTGGCCATTTGGTCCGCGACTTGCAGGGCCACGTTTTCCTGTGCTTCGGTGGTGGCGGCCCCAAGGTGGGGGGTGCACACGACGTTGGGCAGGTTGAACAGCGGGTTGTCGACAGCCGGTTCAACGCTGAACACGTCAAACGCGGCACCGGCGACGTGACCGGATTTCAGGGCCTCTGCCAATGCGACCTCGTCCACCAGACCGCCGCGGGCGCAGTTGATGATGCGCACGCCGGGTTTCATCATCGCGATCTTTTCAGCGTTGATCATGTTGGCCGTCTGTTCGGTTTTGGGAACGTGCAGCGTGATGAAATCTGCGCGCTTGACCAGTTCGTCCAATTCGACCTTTTCCACGCCCATTTTGTTGGCTTTTTCGGTGCTAAGGAAGGGATCAAACGCGATCACTTTCATCTTGAGGCCGCGCGCACGGTCGCACACGATGCCGCCGATGTTGCCCGCACCGATCACGCCCAGTGTCTTGCCGGTCAGTTCGACGCCCATGAATTTCGACTTTTCCCATTTGCCTGCGTGGGTTGATGCCGACGCTTCGGGGATTTGGCGGGCCACGGCGAACATCATGGCGATGGCATGCTCTGCCGTCGTGATCATGTTGCCAAAGGGCGTGTTCATGACGATCACGCCTTTTTTGCTGGCGGCGTCCTTGTCGATGTTGTCGGTACCGATGCCTGCGCGGCCGATCACCTTGAGGTTGGTCGCATTTTCAAGGATCGTTGGCGTGACGCGCGTGGCAGAGCGGATGGCAAGGCCATCATAGTTGCCGATGATTTCGGCCAGCTTGTCCTTGTCTTTGCCAAGGTCAGGTTGGAAATCCACCTCGATGCCGCGATCCTTGAAGATTTGGACAGCGGCGGCGCTGAGTTTGTCGGAAATGAGAACTTTGGGCATGTGATATATCCTAGCGGGTGGCGGGCCAAAGCCCGCCTAATAGTTGGGAAAAGGGGGGGTAGGGCGGGCTTCAGCCCGCCGCGATTTCAGCCTCAAAGGCCCACGCCAGCCACGGCAGCATCGCCTCGATATCCGAGGTTTCGACCTTGCCGCCACACCAGATGCGCAAGCCCGCAGGGGCATCGCGATAGGCACCGATGTCGAGTGCGACGTTTTCATCGGCAAGCCGTTTGGCAATGGCCTTGGCAAAGGCAGAACCGTCCGTGATGCGCGCATCGTTGAACTTGAGGCAGACAGAGGTGGTCGATTGCGTTGCCGGATCAGCGGCAAGGTTTTCGATCCAGTCATGCGCGGCCACGAAATCGCTGACCGCTTTGGTGTTGGCATCGGCCCGACCGATCAGTCCCTGCAGTCCGCCGATGGAGCGCGCCCAATCGAGCGAGAACAGGTAATCTTCGACCGCCATCATCGACGGGGTGTTGATCGTTTCGCCAACAAAAATGCCTTCGATCAGCTTGCCACCTTTTGTCAGGCGAAAGATTTTAGGCATTGGCCAAGCGGGTGTGTAGGATTCCAGCCGTTCGACGGCGCGCGGGCTGAGGATCAGCATGCCATGCGCGGCCTCGCCACCCAGCACTTTTTGCCAGCTGAACGTGGTCACATCCAGTTTGTCCCACGGCAGGTCCATTGCGAACGCCGCAGAGGTGGCATCGCACAGCGTCAGGCCCGCCCGGTCCGCCGGGATGGCATCGCCATTGGGCATGCGCACGCCAGAGGTCGTGCCGTTCCAGGTAAAGCAGACGTCATGATCGTAGTTCAACGCTGCCATGTCCACGATGTGCCCGTAGTCGGCTGTGTGGACGGTGTGTTCGATCTTGAGCTGTTTGGCCACATCGGTGACCCAGCCCGCCCCAAAGCTTTCCCACGCGACCATTTCGGCGGGGCGTTCGCCCAGCAGGGACCACATCGCCATTTCATAGGCCCCGGTATCAGAGGCGGGGACGATGCCGATCCGGTAATCGTCTGGCACGCCAAGGATATCGCGGGTGTCGTCGATGGCCTGTTTCAGCTTGGCCTTGCCCACGGCGGCGCGATGCGAGCGACCAAGGGGCGCGTCGGACAATGCAGCCAGCGTATGTGTGGGGGGTTTGGCGCAAGGGCCAGAAGAGAAGCGCGGATTTGCCGGGCGCGCGCCCGGTTGAGTCATAGCCATTTATGCTATCCTTACAGATAATCGCCCTTCGTTGGGGAAGGGTGTCCCGTCGGTGCGTGTACGGTCCGGGTCGGGGTGGCGCAAGCGTGGATTGGGGGCTATAGCGCCGGTTGGGCATTTATTTGCGACACGCCCGTCGCCTTTCGGAAACTTTGTCTGATGTTTGTTTGTACGTTGCTGACCGACCCTGCGGCCCCGTCGCTGGACCCTGCATTGGTGGATAGTCTGCGCAATGCGTGGGGTGGCGGGGATGCCCAGTGGCTGGCCCTGGACGAGGCGGCGGCGTTTTCACTGGCAACTATGCCGGACAACCAATGGGACGTTTGGGCCGATGTGCAGGCGCTGGGTGTTGATCTGGTGATCATGCCGCTGGCCAACCGCCGCAAGAAGATGCTGCTTGCGGACATGGACAGCACCATGATCCAGCAAGAATGCATTGACGAGTTGGCCGATGTGGCCGGCGTTGGTGCCCGCGTCAAAGACATCACGGCGCGCGCCATGAACGGAGAGCTGGATTTTGAGGCAGCACTTCGTGAGCGTGTCGGGTTGTTGGGTGGACTGCCCGAAACCGTGATCGCCGAGGTGCTGGCCAGCCGCATTACCTATATGCCGGGCGGGGCGACTTTGTTGGCCACCATGAAAACGGATGGTGCGTATGCCGCTTTGGTGTCGGGTGGATTTACCGCCTTTACCGCGGCTGTCGCGGCCAAGCTTGGTTTTGACCAGAACCGTGCCAACACGCTGTTGGTTGCCGATGGCATTCTGACCGGAGAGGTCGGGATGCCGATCCTTGGTCAGCAGGCCAAGGTGGATGCGTTGAACGAGATCACCGCGCAATTCGGGTTTGGCGCAGCCGACGTTCTGGCCGTTGGCGATGGCGCAAATGATTTGGGGATGTTGCACCGTGCGGGCATGGGTGTGGCGTTGCATGCCAAACCCAGTGTTGCCGCCCAGTGCGATGTGCGTGTGAATTTCGGTGATTTGACCGCGCTTTTGTACCTGCAGGGCTATGCAAAGTCTGAATTTGTGAGCGCCTGAAACCGTCAACCGCCCGTCCTGTGGGTGCCGCCCGGTACTTTTTGAACAGAGAATGGCGACCATGCTCGCTTTCTTTGCGCTCCGCACTCAGAGAAGGGTGGGGGCGGCCCGCAGATATCCGGTTTCCAGCCCGTCCCAGTTTTTGATTGGGCTATTGGTATAGGCCAGCGCATCGGGGTGGTTGGGATCAAGCGCGCCTAGGTTGACCAAGATTTGCGCCATAGCGCATTCGCTTGCCCGCGTGCCGCCATCGGTGATTTTGAGGGCAACGCCAAGTTTCTGTTCTGGCAGAATTCCGATGTAATAGCCTTCGGCCCCGGTCTTGACGACGGTGCCATGCCCTGCGGCGCGCATCTGGCGGGTGCATGCCGCCCCTTCGCCTGCGATCAGTTCCGGGTGCAGCGCCATTGCGTTGCGCAATTGCCCCTGCGGGCTGTCGGCGGGGGCTGCGGCATATTTTGCCATCGCCCGCGCCATGCCGTGCAGGGTGCAGGCAAAGTTCGGTGCCGAACAGCCGTCAATGCCATGGCCCGGCGATGTTTCCTGTGTCATTCGTTCGAACGCATCAAGGCATGCCATTTGTACCGGGTGGTCGAGCGCGATATAGTCTGGCCCTGCCTTGAGATGTTTGGTCAGTGTCAAAAACCCAGCATGCTTGCCCGAGCAATTGTTATGGATCGGACAGGGCGATTCATGCGCCCGTGTCATTGCATCGCGCACGTCAGCGTCACGCGCCACTTGCGGCCCGCAGCACAGATCGCTTTGGGCGCATCCGATGTGATCAAGCCATTTGCTCACGGCGTCTGTGTGGATCGTGCTGGCGATGTGGGACGCGCAGGCCAGTGCCAGCTGTTGGGTTGTAAGACCATAGGCTGCGGCCGCCCCACTTTCGATCAGCGGCAGCGCCTGAAGTATTTTCGACGAGGATCGCGGCAGCACAATGGCATCCGGCACGCCCCAGGATTGCACGATTTGCCCGGTCTCATCACAGACAACAGCATGGCCCAAATGCGCGCTTTCAAGGAAGGGACCGCGCCATACTTCGGCCAGAGTGACAGCGCCATGGGCTGGATGTGTCATATTTTCCCTCACTTCTGCGCGAAAACTTGCCAATTCGGCATTCCCGCATCGCGCGTTTCGCGCTAATGTGCGACTTGTCGAGAAGAATTGCCGGTCTTGCAAGAGAATGCGCCGAAAACGGTGCGCCACAAGAGCGGTCACACTATTGGGGCTTGGACAGCTTGGAGGCTGTAGACATGGGACTAATTTCTAATATGGCGCTGGGACTAGGCGCATTGGCGTTGATGTCAGGTATGGCGTTTGCGCAAGAGCAAAGCACGAACCGGGTCGCCGCCAAGACCGACTGGAGTGTTTTCGTCGAAGACAATCCGACGGAATGCTGGGGTGTCGCCACCCCCAAAGAGACGGTCAATACCCGCGAGGGCCGCGTTGTTGCCGCCACCCGTGGCCAGATTTTGCTGATGGTGTTTTATCGCCCCAGCGCCGAGGCCAAGGGGCAGGTTGCCTTTACCGGCGGGTATCCGTTCCGGTCTGGTTCGACAGTGAACATGAATATCAGCGGCAACGAATTTGAGCTGTTTACAGATGGCGAATGGGCATGGCCCGCGAGGGCCGCTGATGACAGCAAGATCGTAACGGCCATGAAACGCGGATCAGACGCGATCGTCACAGCCGTATCGAGCCGTGGCACCACGACCAAGGACACATTTTCGCTGTTGGGCTTTACCGCCGCTGTCGAGGATGCCGAGGCGCGCTGCGGCAGCTGATCGCACCAGATCAAATCAAACACGCGTGAACGGCTGTGCAGAAATGCACGGTCGTTCCTGCGTTAGGGACTGTTGGGTACCAAAAGGTTCCATACTAACTGTTTGTCCATGCAAACCGAAAGGACATGGATATGGTTACCACGACAGTACACACGCTCGATACCGCGCCTGAGGCGTCAAAGCCGCTGCTGGAAAATTCGATCAAGGCCTTTGGCCGTTTGCCAAGCCTGCATGGCGTGATGGCCGAAAGCCCCGGATTGCTTGAGGGGTATCAGCACCTGCACCGTTTGGCCGTCCAAGCCACCGCCTTTACCCCCGAAGAGCGCACTGTGGTGTGGATGACCGTAAATGTGGTCAACCGCTGTCACTATTGTGTGCCTGCCCACACCGGCATCGCAAAGCGGGAAAAGATAGACGACGCCATTGTGAACGCCCTGCGTGACGAAACGCCGTTGCCCGAAAAACTAGAGGCGTTGCGCACGTTTACTCTGGCCCTGCGTGACAGCCATGGCCGTCCGGGTGCAGAAGCGGTCGCAGCCTTTGAGGCGGCGGGATATGGTGAACGTGCAATGCTGGACACTGTTTTGATTTATGGTCAAAAAGTTTTGTCGAATTTTACCAACTCACTGTTCGACACGCCGACTGACGCCGCCTTTGCGCCGTTTGCGTGGACCCCCAAACCTCGCGCGGCAGAGTAAACCGGGCGACAGGGGGCGCTGCCCCCCGGCCTTTGGCCGCCCCCCGTGGTATTTTTGGACAGAAGAAGCTGTGGGCGAATCCTTTTGATCGCCCGCAGTTTTCCTATATAGGGCGGCATCACCCTTTTATATTTGGACCATTGCCATGGCTGACGCGCCCATCACGCAGGATGTTTTTACGATCCCCCGGAAGATGCCGGAGGGGCCTGTAAACCTTGTCGGGCTGACCCGTGACGCGATGCGGGATGTTTTGATTGCCCATGGCACGCCTGAAAAACAGGCCAAGATGCGCGTGGGCCAGATTTGGCAGTGGATTTACCAGTGGGGTGTGCGTGATTTTGACGTGATGACCAACCTGTCCAAGTCCTATCGCCTTGAGTTGGCTGAAAAGTTCGTGATCGAAGTCCCCGAAGTTGTGTCCAAGCAGGTCAGCAATGATGGCACCCGCAAGTGGTTGGTGCGCATCGCGGGCGGTCATGAGGTCGAGGTTGTCTATATTCCCGAGGACTCGCGCGGCACTTTGTGCATTTCATCGCAGGTCGGCTGCACGTTGACCTGTTCGTTCTGTCACACAGGCACCCAAAAGCTGGTTCGCAATCTGACGGCCGGAGAGATTGTCGGGCAGGTCATGATGGCCCGCGACGATCTGGAAGAGTGGCCAATCCCGGGTGCGCCCAAGGATGAAACGCGGTTGTTGTCCAATATCGTGCTGATGGGCATGGGCGAGCCGCTGTATAATTTTGAAAACGTGCGCGACGCGATGAAGATTGCGATGGATGCCGAAGGGATCCAGTTGTCGCGCCGTCGCATCACCCTGTCCACCAGCGGTGTCGTTCCTGAAATCGCGCGCACAGCCCAAGAGATCGGGTGCCAGTTGGCAATCTCGTTTCACGCGACAACGGACGAAGTCCGCGACAAGTTGGTGCCAATCAACAAGCGTTGGAACATTGAAACTCTGTTGGATGCCCTGCGCACCTATCCCAAGGTCAGCAACTCAGAGCGGATTACATTTGAATATGTTATGCTGCATGGCGTGAACGACAGTGACGACGACGCCCGCCGCCTGATCGAGTTGATTGACGGCATCCCGGCCAAGATCAATCTGATCCCGTTCAACGAATGGCCCGGCGCGCCCTATACCCGCAGTTCAAATAACCGCATTCGTGCCTTTGCCGACATCATTTACAAGGCCGGTTACGCCAGCCCAATCCGCACCCCGCGCGGAGAGGACATCATGGCGGCCTGTGGTCAGTTGAAATCGGCGACCGAACGCGCGCGCAAAAGCCGGGCGCAAATCGCGGCGGATGCTGGTCTGGGCTGAGCTTGTTCCCAATCCTGCCACAATTGGCCCCGATAATTTCCAAATCATGAACGATTGTCGCCATTCCGGCCCGCAAGGGTGGTGTCAGACTGAAATTCGCATTTGGAGAAAAACAATGTCGATCATTACAGGCCACACTCATTTTGCCGACGCACAGATCATCGACATGATCAAAAAAGAGCGTGCCAAGGCCCTGTCGCGCCGCGAGTGGAAGCACCGCCTTGCTGGGTTCGGGTATGGCATTCGCGAGACGACGATGGGTGATGTTGTCGAAACGCTGCCCCACCGCGTCGAACTTTGCGTGCTGCCTGCGTAAGCCCGCCTGCGCGCTAGGCGACCCTGTGCGTGTCTTATTTCTTGGCGGGCGCGCCTGACGTTTGATCAATCGCGCTGAGCGAACCCCGCCCCAAGAGCCGCATCAGCTTCATTGTCTTGTGGGTTGGCATGTTCATTTCCGTGACTCGGTCAAGATCGACCACAATAGTCGCTCCTGTCCAGGTGGATGGCGATCCCGGCAGGAAAATAACGGCTTTTGTCGCATCGCGTTCAATTTCGAATGCGATCTGATCGTAGTCGTCAAACCTAACTACAACGGCCTTGAGCAGTGCGGTAATGTCATCTTCTTTGGCCACGCTGCCTATGACGCCTTTGGCGACGGCATAACCGGGCATCAGGTCGATCAGCAATCCGTCAACTTTGCCGATGCGTTCTGCCAGCCAGCCATATCTGGCCAAAAGACCGCCAAGAAAACAGACAAGCAAAATCAGCACGATGGCCAGAACGTTTACAAACGCGACGCCTGCAAATGAATCGATCGGGATGATCCGATCGAGTGGTTCGACGATCATCATGCTGATCTGAAACACTTTTCCAAGGATTACGGCGATCACTGCGATGGGTACCAGAAAGAGGACGCCGCCGAGTATGGTTGTTTTCATGGTATGCCCTTTCTGATGAATGCTATGGTGCGAAACGTGTCGCTTTACCGCCCCGGAACGCTTCCTCGTTTGCCCGATACGGCCCAGTTATCGATGACGTCAACTGCCTCTTGGGCCGTGTCAACAAAGCGAAACAGATCAAGATCGTCTGCCGAAATCGTGCCGGCGTCCGACAGCACATCCCAATTGATGATCGAGTCCCAGAAGGCCCGCCCAAACAACAGGAACGGCACCCGTTCCATGCGCCCTGTCTGGATCAAGGTGAGCGATTCAAACAGTTCGTCCAGCGTGCCAAACCCACCCGGAAACACACAGATCGCCCGTGCCCGCATCAAAAAGTGCATCTTGCGGATCGCAAAATAGTGGAAGTTAAAGCTGAGGTCTGGCGTGACGTAGGCGTTGGGTGCCTGTTCTAATGGCAGCACGATGTTCAGCCCGATAGACGCGCCGCCCGCGTCATAGGCACCGCGGTTGCCTGCCTCCATCACGCCGGGGCCGCCGCCTGTGACGATCACGTTGTCGCGTCCGCCGCTGGCGACGGATTTTTCTGTCATCAGGCGGGAAAATTCACGTGCTTCGTTATAGAAATGCGACAGGTCGGCCAGTGTCTTGGTGCGGGCCTTGTCCTTGTTCACCGGGTCGGGAATGCGCGCGCCCCCAAACAGAACGATGGTGGATTCGATACCCGCCTCGTTCATCATCAGTTCTGGCTTGAGCAGTTCCAGTTGCAACCGCACCGGCCGCAGTTCGTCCCGGAGCATGAATTCGCCATCTGCAAAGGCCAGCGGGTAAGACGGCGAACGTGTTTGCGGTGTGTCTGGCACCCCTTCTGCGGACTTGCGGTCAGTATGGGCATCGCGAAATGGGCTGTGGCGGTCGTCTTTCATCTATTCGTACTCCTGTGGCCTCGGCCAAGGGGTAGCGCGACCTGTCTGCCTTGCCCAGATATGATTGCACAGTCCTGCAGATTGTTGTCTAAGCGCCGCGATCAATTGGGGAGACGCGCCATGTCCAACGCACAGCTTGAAGCCGCCATCGAAGCCGCCTGGGAGGCGCGCGATACCATCACGCCCGCCACAACCGGCGAAACCCGCGACGCCATCGAAGATACGCTGGCCGCGCTTGACGGTGGCACATTGCGTGTTGCCGAAAAGCAGGACAGCGGTGATTGGCACGTCAACCAATGGGCCAAAAAGGCCGTGTTGCTGGGGTTCCGCATCAAGGACATGGAACAGCAGGATGGCGGCCCACAAGGCGGCGGCTGGTGGGACAAGGTCGATTCCAAATTCAAAGGCTGGGGTGATGCCGAATGGAAAACCGCTGGTTTCCGTGCCGTGCCCAATTGCGTCGTCCGCAAGTCCGCCTATATCGCGCCGGGCGTTGTTCTGATGCCGTCGTTCGTGAACCTTGGGGCCTATGTCGACACAGGCACCATGGTTGATACATGGGCCACTGTCGGATCCTGCGCGCAGATCGGCAAAAACGTCCACCTGTCCGGCGGTGTCGGCATCGGCGGTGTGCTTGAGCCGATGCAAGCGGGCCCAACCATCATCGAAGACAACTGTTTCATCGGTGCCCGATCCGAAGTGGTCGAAGGGTGCATCGTGCGCGAAGGTTCCGTTCTGGGCATGGGCGTTTTCATCGGCCAGTCAACCAAGATCGTGGACCGCGAAACCGGCGAATTCACCTATGGTGAAGTGCCCGCGGGATCGGTTGTCGTGGCCGGGTCCATGCCATCCAAAAACGGCGTGAACCTGTATTGCGCAGTTATCGTCAAAAAGGTCGACGCACGGACGCGGTCCAAAACGTCGATCAACGAGTTGCTGCGCGACTGATCACTAGCCCGCGAGCGCCAGTGGTATCGCGGTATCAGCCAGGACCAGCGGAACTTCGCGGGACTTGAGAACGGTACGGGCTGTCGGCCCGTACCCAAAACCACAAAGCGAATCCAGATTTGGCATCAATTCCAGAACCTCTGCGCGGGTTTCGGGATCAAACGAGTCAATCGTTTCGCGGCCGGGATGATAGCTTTCTGATGCCAGGCCGTTGCCCCAGACAATTTCGTGCTGATCAAACAGCAGATGCACGTAAGTCACCGTTTCCATACTGCTTGGCCGTTGGCGAATTTGTATGTGGTTCACCAGATCCTTGGCTTTGACCAGCACCTCGGACGTGCCGAAATACAGTTGCGCCTGTGCCGACTTCACCATGACCCGATGATTGGGTGAAAGTGACAGGGCCTCGTGGTTGCCCAGAGCGTCCGCCTGAAAGTCGATGGGGGCGTGTTTGCCTTCGGCCCGGACGACGGTTTGCCCGCTCCACCGCAATTCCTGATACCCGTGGTCAAATGTCAGGACGCGGGCCCCCGGTTGCAGGTCTTCGACAGGGATTTCACCATCTATTGTCTTGATCAGTGTGCCAGCAACGAAGCAAGGCGTCGTATTCAGCGTGACAAAGGCAACGTCGCTGTTTCCGTCGCTGTCTGTCACTTGATACGACAACACGTCCGTGGACAATTCGGCATCACCCACAATGCTCAGCGTACCGTCGAGTGTCAGTGTCACCATCTGACCCGTAGGAAGCTCGATTTGATCACCGGGTTGAACGGGAATGCCGTTGATCTCGGTGATGGTAAGCGACAGGTTTGTGATGCTTTGGTCATTGGCCAGCACATCCAGTTCAGCGGGCGTGAAACCCTTCAGCGTGACTGCGTCATCTTCGGCCAGCAGGACAGATTGTATTGAATCGCCTGCGATCAGCAGGTTGCTGTCATATACACCATCGCCACCATCCGCGATTGCGATGGTAATTGTGTTTTCCTGACCCGCGATAACCGGTGCCTTGAGGGTCATCGTGACCGTCAGGCCGTCCATTTCCGTGTTGTAGGGGTCTGTGTTTGCGGGGTTGTTCAGGAACAGGTTTTCGTTGCTGCCGGTGTTGATGTTATTGATGGTGATATCGCCGTCACCTACCGTCAGCTCCGCCTTTTCTCCGTTCACAAAGATGCCGACAGCATCGTTGAAACCCGAGTTTACGAATTCCAGATACTCTTCGGACGAAAACACAATCTGCATCGTCAGGATTGATCCCGCAGGGATGAACGTCGCTTCGAGCGTTGCGGCGTCATACGTGGTGGCACCTGCGATTTCGTTCAGGTCTGCCCGGCCCGGGTTTCCAAAGTTCGTTGAGGTCCCCGCCGCGCGGTTGGGATCGTCGCTGGCTTGAGTGACATCAGAGGCTTGGCCCGTTGACAGGATGACCCCGGAGTCAGAGGGCGTCAGGTCAAGGGCAATCGCGTCACCATTGGAATAGATCCCAGATGCCAGCTCTGCACCTGTGTAGCTAGCGCTCAAGATTTCGATGCCGCTGCCGAACATGGCTTCGGCCATTGCTTCAGCGGATGCGGATGTATCGATGGGCAGTTTGGCAGCAGTAACCATTGAAAATCTCCAGAACGAGTTAAACTGCCGGAGAAGTAACAACAGGCGGGGATACGGGCATCTGCGCATGGGGATAGACCGGATGGCATTGGGCCAGACCTGGTATCCTTACGGATAGGTTCACGGCCCTGAACGCCGGGAATCAGGGTATGCGTGACGCAATATGTCCGGTGCCTGCTGGCAAACGCGGGCTTGGGATTCGGTGATTTCGACCCGGTATCAGTTCCGTTGTCACCTACTGTTTAACGGCAACGCGCCGATGGTCTTGGTCCAGTAGAATATCCAACCCCGGGTTTTGGTTTTGCTTTGGTCGCGTTATAGGCGGATGCAGAAAACGAGGATTGATATGGGCGACAAACCAAAAAAAGCCAAACCCGCCAGCCGTCAGCAGGTCTATACGCTCGTCGTTCAGATTGGGCGCAAGGCGGGTGATGGCCTGCCCAAAGGGGCGACAGGTGCTGCGCTGATGTGCTTTGCCAGCGGTGTAGACGAGGCAGAGGCCGTGCGCGAAACGGTTGCCCTGCTGAAGCAGGCGGATACAGCCCCGTTGGATGTATCCGGCTATGGCACACTAGCGGACCGCGAGGCAGAGGGTCACGAGATCGGCGAAGATGAACGCGGCCTGATGCAGCGAGCGCTGGATGAAAATTCAGTGATCATCGCGCAGATGACACCGTTTTTCGGCGACGAAGACGACGAGGACGACGCGGGTTAAGCCGCGCGTTGGTCCAACAGTGTGATGGCCTCGAACGGGCGCAGCACCTGATGAAAGGGTTTCGCATGTTCGGGCAACAAACGGCTCGGCACACCGGACAGAACGCTGGCGTCCAGCTGTTCCTTGTTGCGTCGAATGCGCCCGATATACAGGCTTTCTAGTGCGCAGCCTGCGGCCATCAGTACCTCGTGACCGGGCAAGACGACCTGCACATATTCTGCGACTGCGTTGCAGGCGGCCCATGTCGCTGCGTGTCCGTTCACGATGTGACGGGCGGGCACCAATACGGCCTCTTTTCCAAAGTTGTATTCGACCTCTGATCCTTGCAACACCAACCGCTGTTCGGGGCTGACGATGATATCGCGGGTCAGGCCAAAATACGGGGCGCGCAGGCGGACGGGGGCAAAACTGCCTCGTGCGGGCATGTGGGTGCGCACGACCTGCAATACCGGAACTGTTTCGCCTGTGTTTGTGACGACAGTGTCACCGCGCTGCAGACGACCAGCATCGCGGTAGCCGGACGGCGTCGCAATCGGGGTGGCGGGATGCAGCGTTGGCATCGGGCCAATGGGGGCGATGCCTGTGGACAGTGCGCCAAACAGCACTTCTTTGGATAGCGTGCGGTTGGCGTTGCCCAGCATCATATCCCGCAGGTCATTTGTCAGTTGCGGACGGGGGGCGTTCACAGCGCGCGTCACCACGTGTGTGCGTTCTGGTTGTTCCAGCGCCAGACGCGCCCACCCCGATGGCGCATCCCAGGCAAAGGTCACTCGCAGGGTATACGCACGCCCATCGCCAGCCCAGCGGATGGCCGCATGTGAAATGTCGGTGTCATGGCAGTGCACCAACGCGATCCCACCGCCGGGTATGGCGCTGAACATCAGGTTGCGCGGCCAGGGCGCGCGGTGCGACGTCCCGATCAGGTCGTGCGGTTTTACCTCGCCCGGCACATGGGTTTCAAACATGAGAGTGCCGCGTTCCATCAATTTGGACACAGGATCGGCGCGGCGCGATCCGGTCAGACCAGAGGGGGCAAAACGACCATCCTGATGATCCGTCAGCCCGATCCAACTCATGCGGCGAACTCCTGCGTGGAGCGCCATAGATTGGCCTCGTACCCTTTGAGGGTTCGGCGTGCGGACTGACTGTACCCATCCCCTGTATGTGGGTCTAATTCAGGGAAAATGGCACAAATCTCGTTTATGATCTCTGCCTCGAAACTCTTGGCAGTCTGTGGGCCGGGCAGGAAACTTTCCGTGGCCAAACCATCGGAAAACACCACCTGATGCTTGTCAAACATCAGATGAACATAGGTGACGGTGCCACCAACCATTCGGGTGACGGACCTGTCATTGACCAGATCCTTGGCGGCAACCAGCACTTCGGATTCGCCGAACAACAGCTCTGCAAGGCTGTCGCGGATCAGAACGCGGTGCAGGGGCGATACCATGACGTCGCCATGCGTGCCAAAGGTGCCTGCACGAATAAGAATAGGGGCAAAGTCGCCTTCGGCATCCACTTCGCGGGACCCGATCCAACGCACCTCTTGTGGGCCATCGTCCTGGGTCAATACAAGGTCATCGGGCATCAACGTTTCGACCCGGATATCGCCGTTTGGCGTCGCAATCATCGTCCCCGCAACAAAGCAGGGAACGGAAGTCGCGTTGACAATTCCGGTGTCCGACCTCGTGCCGTCCGTGATCTCATAGGTGAAGTTGAAATCTTCTTCGACACCATTGCCGACGACCGTGAAATCTCCGTCTTCGCCCAGTATGACTTGCTGGCCGGATGGCAAATTGATGACAGAGCCGACGCTGACGGCTTGCCCGTTGATATGCGTTACGGTCAGCGTCGAATTTGTGGCGCTGATGTCGTTGTCCAGCACGTTGAACGTGCGCGACCCGTTTTCATCGACGCGGATATTGTCGTCTATGGCGACAATACTTGTCTGCACCGAATTTCCAGCAATCAACAGATTGGAATCATAGCTGCTGTCGCTCACGTCGGCGATGCCGATGCGGATGGAATTTAGGGTATCGGGCGTCACCACCATCGTCAGGCTGAGGGTGACGGTAAACCCGTCCATCTCGGTGTTGAAATCGTCGCCCGTATTGTCGACGAACATGTTGATGTTGTTTGTGGTGTTAATGTTTTCCGGGTTCGCACCGCCGTTCCCGACGCCCATATCGACCTGTACGCCGTTGACCCAGACGCCAACGAAATCCTGATAGATCGAGTTTGCGAATTCGGGGTATTCTTCGGAACTGAACACGAACTGCATCGTCATGATGCTGCTGTCAGGAACAAAGTCTATATCAAGATAGGCGGCGTCGAATGTTTGCTTGCCCGGGCCTGATTGCGCGCTTGCCGCGGCGTTGAACTGCGCATTGTTATCTTCGCCGGATGTGTCGGTCGTGCGGTTGGTGCTTTTGTTTGCCTGCCCGCGTGAATTCGTGAAATCCTCGGCGTCGCCTGTGGACAGGATTACGCCACTGTCGCCAGGCATTACCCCGGGTGAAACAGTATCGCCGTTTGAATAGATTCCTGCGCTGTCCTGGTCGCCTGTATAGGACGCTGAAATCACTTGGATGCCGTCGCCGAAAATGGCATTGGCCATATCTTCGGCGTCGACACCTTCGCGTACCGTTTGGATCGGAAGTTCCGACGCTTTTACCATTGCCTGCCCACCACTCGTTTGACGGCAGAACGGCTGCAGCGCACGCGGTTTCCCCACGTGTCATATCGTGCTGTTTTTCGCACATGTTTGGCCGCACGTTGGCGGCCGGACTGCTGGTGCCCTGCCTCGGGTCATATTATTGCCATAACTCTAGCACAGCGATTCGTGTCCTGTTAACTCTCTTGTTGTGCTAAGGCGCTGCGATAGCGTCCTTTTCGCCACTAATTTCAGTTAGGAACGCCCATGCCCCCCATTGATCCTGTCGCCCTGACGTCCGATTTGGTGCGCTGCCCGTCTGTGACGCCCGCAGATGGCGGCGCGCTGGATGTGTTGCACGCGCTGCTGAGTGATGCGGGGTTTGACTGCGTCTGGGCGGATCGCGGTGGCATTCGCAATCTATACGCCCGCTGGGGTGCCAAGGGGCATACCCGCAGCTTTGGTTTCAATGGCCACACAGACGTCGTGCCTGTCGGGGACGAGGCGGCGTGGTCGCGCCCCCCGTTTGGTGCCGAAATCTACGACGGCATTATGTATGGGCGCGGCACCACGGATATGAAATCGGGTGTTGCCGCCTTTGCCGCGGCTGCTGTGGATTTTGTGCGCGACACCCCGCCCGATGGTGCCATCATCCTTGCGATCACCGGCGACGAAGAAGGGGATGCGACCGACGGCACAACTGCCTTGCTTGATTATATGGCCACCCAGGGCGAGGCGATGAGCGTGTGTCTGGTTGGTGAACCCACCTGCCCCGAAACCATGGGTGAAATGATGAAGATCGGGCGGCGCGGTTCCATGACCGCGTGGGTCACAGTGACGGGGGTGCAGGGCCATTCCGCCTATCCCCACCGTGCCAACAACCCGCTGCCCCCCCTGATGCGGTTGATGGATCAACTCGCCACGCACGAACTGGATCAGGGCACAGATCATTTCGATGCGTCGACCCTTGCGATTGTCACCGTCGATACGGGCAATCCGGCCACCAACGTCATTCCCGCACAGGCGCGTGCCACAGTGAACATTCGGTTCAACGACATTCACAGCGGCGACAGCCTGAGTGCGTGGCTGACTGCGCAGACGGATGCCATTGCCGCCACCTACGGGGTCGGTGTCGATGTGGTTATCAAAGTGTCGGGCGAGGCGTTTCTGACACCCCCCGGTGCCTTGTCTGCGCTTGTCGCCCGTGCGGTCGAGGTCGAAACAGGCGTAGCCCCGGTCCTTAGCACAAGCGGCGGCACGTCAGATGCGCGGTTCGTCAAAGATCACTGCCCGGTCGTTGAATTCGGCCTTGTGGGCCAGTCGATGCATAAAGTCGACGAACATGTTCGTACCGACCATATCGACCAGCTCAAGGCGATTTATGGCCGCGTTCTGAAAGACTATTTCGCATGACGTGGCTGATTTCACAGACAGACGACATTCCAACCTGCCGTGCCCTGCGCCGCATCGTGTTCATCGAGGAACAGGGCGTGAGCGAGGCGGACGAAGTGGACGGGCGCGATGACGCGGCCTTGCATGTTCTGGCCACCCAGGACGGCAAGCCGCTAGGCTGCGCGCGGATTTTGATATCGGGTGACGTGGCCAAGATTGGGCGCGTCTGCGTGTTGAAAGAGGCGCGCGGCACTGGCCTTGGCGCGGCCATAATTGCGGCCTGTCTGGATGCGGCGCGCGCGCAGCCGGGCACGTCCATCGCGAAACTGGGGGCACAGACGCATGCGCTGGCTTTTTATGAAAAGCTGGGGTTTGTCGCCTTTGGTCCCGTTTATGATGATGCGGGCATTCCGCACCGGGACATGGAACGCGCCCTTTGACGAAACCGACGCTGGTTATCATGGTCAAGGTGCCGCGACCGGGGCGTGTGAAAACCCGGTTGGGCCACGATATTGGTCTGGTGCCTGCCGCATGGTGGTTTCGCCACCAAGTTGCCCGGCTGTTGCGAGGGATCGAGGATCCGCGATGGCATGTGGTGCTGGCCGTCGCCCCGGATGTCGAAGGGCTGAAAACGCGGTGCTGGCCCGAGCGGTTTGAACGCTGGCCGCAGGCGCAGGGCGATCTGGGGGATCGCATGGTGCGCATGATGCGTCGTGCGGGCGGCCCGGTCTGTGTGATCGGGGCCGATATTCCGGGCGTGACACGCCACCATATCGCGGATGGGTTTGCGGCGCTGGGGCGGAACGATGTTGTGTTTGGCCCGGCCCCTGATGGGGGATACTGGCTGTTTGGTGTCAAGTTAGGGTCTGTTTTGCACCCCAGAATGCTGCGTGGTGTGCGCTGGTCAACGCCCTATGCGCTGGCCGATACGCGCGCTGCGTTTTTGGGCAAACGGATCGCGACGGTTACCACCTTGGCCGATGTAGACACGGCTGACGATTTGCCATGACGCCATATGGCGCGCGTGCTACCTGATGGGGTATGACGCGTATCCCAACCAAGCCCGAAATCCTCGATTGGATTGCCGCCAATCCGACCCTGACCGCCAAGCGTGATATCGCCAAGGCCTTTGGGATCAAGGGGGCTGCCCGGATCGATCTGAAACGGTTGCTCAAGGAATTGTCCGAAGACGGGCATATCGAAAAGCGCAACAAGACCTATCAGGATCCCGATCGTTTGCCCCCCGTCAGCGTGCTGTTGGTGTCTGGGCCGGATGATGACGGTGATCTGTTTGCCCGGCCGATGGAATGGCATGGCACTGGCGTTGAACCCAAAGTTCTGGTGATTCCGCGTGCCTCTGATCCGGCGCTGGGCGCGGGCGACCGTATTCTGGCCCGGCTGACCCATGTGCAGGCTGATGACCACAATTACGAGGCGCGCCTTATCCGCCGGATCGGGACGAACCCCGCCCGCGTGCTGGGCGTGTTCCGCAAAGGGGCCGAAGGCGGTCGGATCGTGCCCGTCAGCAAGGGCAACAACAGTGAATGGTCCGTCGCCGCCGACGCCACAGGCGGGGCCAAGGATGGCGAACTGGTCGAGGCCGAACAGGCAGGTCCCAAGTCCCGCATCGGATTGCAGCGCGCCCGTGTCGTGGACCGGTTGGGCAACCCTGCCGCACCCAAGGCAGTGTCACTGATTGCCATCCACGAACATGGCATCCCCGATTCCTTTCCCGACGATGTGGTCGCCGAGGCGGACGCCCAAAAGCCCCAAGGCCTGAAGGGCCGCGAGGATTTGCGCGATCTGCCCCTGATCACCATTGATCCGTGGGATGCGCGGGATCATGACGATGCCTGCTATGCCCATGCCGATGACGATCCCAAGAACGTGGACGGCCATATCATCTGGGTCGCGATTGCGGATGTTGCGGCCGCAGTGACGCCCGGCTCTGCCTTGGATCGCGAGGCGCGCAAGCGCGGCAATTCCACTTATTTCCCGGACCGTGTGGTGCCGATGTTGCCCGATCGTTTGTCGGGTGATCTGTGTTCCCTGCACGAAGGCGTGCCGCGCGCCTGTATCGCTGTGCGCATGCAGATCGATGCCCATGGTCAAAAGATTAGCCACACATTTCATCGCGGTTTGATGTGTTCACACGCATCGCTGAACTACCAAGAAGTGCAAGCTGCCATTGACGGCAGCCCGAATGCGCGCACTTTGCCTTTGTTAGAGCCTGTTTTGCGCCCGCTCTATGCGGCCTATGCCGCACTGGTCGAGGCGCGCAAACTGCGCCAACCGCTGGAACTGGATCTGCCGGAGCGTCAGATCGTATTGGAAGATGACGGCACCGTATCATCGGTCAGTTTCAAGGATCGTCTCGACGCCCACCGCCTGATCGAAGAGTTCATGATTTTGGCGAATGTTGCCGCCGCCGAAACACTGTCAGCCAAAAAGATGCCGCTGCTGTTCCGAAACCACGAAGAACCGGCACCCGAAAAGCTGGATGCGCTGCGTGAAACGGTGCGGGCGGCCGGGTTGAACCTTGCCAAGGGGCAGGTGCTGAAAACTGCGCATCTGAACCGATTGCTGGATCAGGCACGCGGGACGGATAATGCCGAGCTGATCAACTTGTCGACGCTGCGGTCGATGACGCAGGCCTATTATGGGCCGGTCAACTTTGGGCACTTTGGTCTGGCGCTGCGCAATTATGCGCATTTCACGTCGCCCATTCGCCGCTATGCCGATCTGATCGTGCATCGGGCGCTGATTTCGGCCCATGGCTGGGGCAAGGATGGCGCGGGCGCCGAGGACGCCGAGGCGTTGGAAAAGACGGGGGTGCATATTTCGGACACCGAACGCCGGTCGATGGCTGCCGAACGCGACACGACAGATCGCTATCTGGCCGCTTACCTCAGCGAGCGGGTCGGCGACGAGATGGAAGGCCGCGTTGCCGGGATCGCCAAGTTCGGGATTTTTGTGAGACTGGATGACAGCGGTGCGGATGGGCTGGTGCCGATGCGGGCCATCGGGGCAGAGTATTTCCATTTCGACCGCGAGGCGAGCACCCTGATGGGTGCAGATACCGGCCTGACCATCAAGATCGGTCAACGCGCAACGGTGCGGTTGGCGGAGGCTGTTCCCGTGACTGGGGGAATTGCGCTCGACTTGTTGGCGCTGGACGGTAAATCGCTGCCCAAGGGCCGATCAAGCCCCGCAGGGCGCAGCCCCCGCCGCAAGGCGGTGAAATCCAAACGCCGCGGCGACAAGGTCAAGCGCAAGGTCAGCCGCCAACGCTGAAGCAGGCCGTCTGCTGTCACAAACTGTCAGCACATGTGATAGGGTCGTTTTATGACCCGCACCCACCGCCTGTTTCAGTTGATGCAGACCCTGCGTCGCATGAGCCCGCCGATCACGGCGCAATCGCTGGCCTATGAAATGGCCGTGTCGCTGCGCACGATCTATCGTGACATTGACGAATTGCGCGGCCTTGGCGCTGTGATTGATGGCGAGGCGGGGTTTGGGTTTACCCTGATCGAGGACGCGACGCTGCCGCCGCTTGGGTTCGAAAATGACGAACTTGAGGCCTTGGTGCTGGGCCTGCGGGATGTGGCGGCCATCGCCGATCCTGCGCTGGCGCGCGCGGCCACCTCTGCGCTGGCCAAAATTCAGGCGCGGGTGCCCCCCAAACAGGCGCATCGGTTGAAACACGCCGTGCTTGATGCGCGCCGGTATCGCCGCCCCGAACCGCCTCGCATCGACGTTGCCGCCCTGCGACAGGCCGCGTGGGAAGAGGTCAGCGTTCATTTCGCCTATCATGACGCGGCTGGGGCGGCGTCCAAGCGGGTAGTGAAGCCGTTGGGTATTGTCTATATCGACGACACCAACATGTTGCTTGCGTGGTGCCATTTGCGGCAGGATTTTCGTGTGTTCAGGTTGGACCGGATGGATGATCTGACCGTCACCGACGACAGTTTTCGCCCGCATCGTGTGTCATTGCTGCGGGACCATCTGGCCTTGTTGCGTGCCGAAGATGATCGGCGCGCAAAGGATCGCGCACCTGGTGATTGAATCCTTTCTTGGGCGATGAATTGTCGCTAGATTGGAAACAACGCGAAACAAGCGAGCATGAGGCATACTATGCGGTGGGCAGTCACCTTGGGGATCGCGAGCGGTGCCCTTTTTCTGGGACATATGGCAATGGCGCAGACCATTGCAGGATCACTTCGGCCTGAATTGCGCCCTGATCGCAATGAGGTGTCGCGGGCTGGGTCCATTCCAATTCTGGCGATTCCCAGCACCCCGGTCTTGCGCCCGCAATTGCGCCCGGCACTGACGGCAGAACCCGCCCCGCCGCGCGTTGACAGCAGTGAAAAGGACGCGCAGTTTCAGAAATGGCTGGGCGGTATGCGCGCCCGCGCCGTGGCGCAGGGGATCAGTGGCGCGACCTTTGACATCGCGTTTCGTGGCGTGCGCTATGACCCTGACGTGATCAAACGCGACCGCAATCAATCCGAATTTACCAAGACGATCTGGGAGTATCTGGACAGCGCCGCATCTGACACCCGTGTTGCCAATGGCAAAGACGCCCTGCGTACGCATCGTGCCACTTTGGAGTCAATCGAGGCTCGGTACGGCGTGGACAAAGAGGTCGTCGTCGCGGTCTGGGGGCTTGAGAGCAATTATGGCACGTTTCGCGGCAAAAGTGACGTGATCCAAAGCCTTGCCACGCTGGCCTATGACGGTCGGCGCGGCGCGTTTTTCGAAAGTCAGTTGATTGCTGCGCTCAAGATTCTGCAAAGCGGGGATACCGACCCGCGCAGCATGACCGGGTCGTGGGCGGGCGCGATGGGGCACACGCAGTTTATCCCGACATCTTATCTGGAGTATGCGGTGGATTTCACGGGTGATGGCAAGCGAGACATCTGGTCGGATGACCCGAGTGACGCGCTGGCTTCGACCGCCGCCTATCTGGCCAAATTCGGGTGGCGCAAGGGTCAGCCTTGGGGCGTTGAGGTCACTTTGCCGTCCGGGTTTGACTATGCGCTGGCCAATCGCAAAATCACGCGCACGCCTGCCAACTGGGCGCGTATGGGTGTCGTCGGCGTGAATGGTGCACGGGTGACCAACCATGGTGCGGCGTCGATTTTACTGCCTGCGGGCAGTCAGGGCGCGGCATTCATGGTGTTCAAGAATTTTGCCGTTATCGAACGCTACAATGCGGCGGATGCCTATGTGATTGGTGTTGGTCACTTGAGTGACCGGATCAAGGGTGGCCCAGAGATCGCGGCGGATTGGCCCCGTGGGGATCGTGCCCTGACGTTTTCCGAGCGCCAGGAGATGCAGCAGCGCCTGACCGCGCGCGGGTACAACACCCAAGGCGTCGATGGCCGGATTGGTCCAAAGACAGTCGAGGCGGTGCGCGGATTCCAGCGGTCGCGCGGGTTTGCACCGGATGGCTATGCATCGCTGGAGTTGCTGAAGGCCCTGCGCTGATCCGAATGAGGCTGCGCCACGCGATATTTCAGGGGGCGTTGCCCCCCGGCCTTGCGGCCGTCCCCCAGGATATTTCCGGCAAGAGGAAGGGTTAGCCCGGCGACATGCCCCGCAGCCGTTCCGAGCGCCGCCGCAGCAATTCGACCGTTGTCAGAAGTGCGATTGAGATCACCACGAGGATGGTTGCCACGGCAAGGATTGTTGGGCTGATCTGTTCGCGCAGACCGATAAACATTTGCCAGGGCAGTGTTTTCTGGCTGGCAGAGCCGACGAACAGCACCACGACCACCTCGTCAAAGGAGGTGATGAACGCAAACAGTCCGCCCGAGATGACGCCCGGCAGGATCAGAGGCATTTGTACCCGAAAAAACGTCGTGACTGGCCCGGCCCCCATGTTGGCCGCCGCGCGCGTGAGGGATCGGTCAAAGCCCACGAGCGTCGCTGTGACCGTGATGATCACGAAAGGGATACCAAGGACGGCGTGGGCAAGGATGACTTTGACATAGCCCACGAACCCTTTGTCGAGCCCAAGCGTGTTTTCCATCCAGTTCCCCAGCGAGGAGTAGAAAAAGAACATGCCTGTTGCCGAGATGATCAGGGGCACGATCATCGGCGAGATCAGGATCGCCATAATCGTACCTTTGAACGGCACGTGGGATTGAGACAATCCGATCGCCGCGAGTGTTCCAAGGCTGACGGATATGATCGTCGCGATGGGTGCGATGATCAGAGAGTTTTTCATCGCCAGTTGCCACTGTGGGTTGGTAAAGAAGTCTTCGTAGTGTTTTAGCGAGTATCCGGCGGGATCAAGTCGCAGCATTTCCGGCGTGAACGTAAAGAAATCCTGCGCGTTGAACGACAGCGGCATGACCACAACGATCGGGGCCACCAGAAAGAAAAAGATCAATCCGCAGATCACCCGAAAGCTATAATACCAGATCCGTTGACCCGTCGTGGCGTATATCGGAAGGCTCATATGCGTTATCCCAGCTTGACGTTGTCGATGCCCACGATCTTGTCATAGGCCCAATAGAGAACGAGCACTGCCGCAAGCAGGATCGAGCCAAGGGCGGCCGCGAGGCCCCAATTGAGCGATGACGAGATGTGATAGGCGATCCGGTTCGAGATGAAGACACCTTTGGTGCCGCCAACGATTTCGGGGGTGATGTAATAGCCGATGGACAGGATGAACACGAGGATACAGCCCGCCCCAATACCCGGCACTGATTGGGGGAAATAGACGCGCCAGAACGCTGTCCAGTTTGTCGCCCCCAGTGATTTTGCCGCCCGCAGATAGGTCGGTTGGATCGTTTGCATCACGGAATACATTGGCAAGATCATGAACGGCAGCAGGATGTGCGTCATAGAGATGATCGTGCCGAATTGATTGTTGATCATGATCAATCGCCCGTCATCTGCAACAAGCCCGATCCAGACCAGCACGTCGTTAATCACGCCTTGTTGTTGCAACAGCACTTTCCATGCGGATGTGCGAACCAGCAGCGATGTCCAGAAGGGCAGCAGCACCAAGATCAACAGCAGGTTGGCCTGTCGCATGGGCAAGTTCGCGAGCAACCATGCGATCGGATAGCCCAGCAGGATACACGACACCATAATCAGCAGCGACATCCAGATCGTGCGCACGAACAGGGTCGCCATAATCTGTTTGTTTTCGGGCTGCCATGCGGGGCCATCCGCGGTTTTTTGGGCGTCGACGGCATTCAGGAAATAGCCGCTGGTGAACTTTCCCGAATGGGTTTGCAGTGTTTCCCACGGTACAGATGTTGCCCAGTCTTCGTCCATTTCGGCAAAGGCTGTGGTGAAGTTGGCGATGGGCAAATCAGCCGCTTGCGCTGTGCGCAGCATGTCGGCGCTGGGCCCTGAGTATCCCGTCAGGTCGGCGGTTTTCAAATCGATCAGCAGGGCGGGCGCAACGGATTCCCACGGATCGCGGGTGGCGGGATCACGTTCGTCTTGTACTGCCGTATAGATCGCCCAAGCTGTGTATTCGCGCATTGCCAGCGGCAGCAGCGTCGCAATTTCCGCGTCGGGGGCAAAGTTTACTGGCCCGCTGGCGGGATCGTCTGTCAACTGCGCCACGCGGGTGCGTTGCGCATACATCAGATCATCATCAGCCGCGCCCCGGGCGTTCATCAGGGCGTACCATGTTTCGCCCTCGTCCCAGGCTGCATCCAAATCTTCGAGCGGTTCATACGAGATATCGGCAACATCATCCAACTGGCGCCCGGATTGGCGGAACAGCGATGACAGGCCCGTGGTTTCATAGTTTAGCCGGGTGCCAAGGCGTGTGTGCCGTTTGGCTTCGGCGGCGATGAACATGTCAAAGAACATCGCCTCGAATACGTCTTCGGAGGGGATTTCGGATTGGCTTGAATCCCAGCTGGCTAGGGACTCGACGGTATAAGGCAGGGTGTTTGACACCATTTCGTTTTCGACCGAGCGAAACAGCATCGACCCAATGGGGATGATGAAGGTGATCAGAACAAACAGCAGCAGCGGTGCGACAAGGGCCAGTGCGCGCAGTTTTTGGCGGCGTAACGCGCGGGCCAGACTGCGTTTCAGAGGAGTGCCATCCGCGGCGATCATTGCATCGGCCATATTTTATACCCCTTCGACAACGATGATTGTGCCATCGGAGTTTGCCTGCCGTATCTTCATGTTTTCTTGATAATCGGTGCTGTTATAGCAGGTCAAAGCATCTGAATAGCTGGGAAATTCGACGATGACGTGCCGTGGATGCGAGGACCCTTCGGGTACGTCTGCCTGTCCGCCACGAACAAGAAATTTACCGCCGTATTTCGGAAATATCTCGTTATTTTTGGCCCCATACGCCTGATATGCTTCAGGGTCGTGGATGGTGACGTGGCCGATAATGTAACCTTTGGGCATTGTCGTCTCCGGGTGGTGAAGTGGCAAGGCGGCCTATGAACCGCCTTGCGCATTTTCCGTGTGGTCAGGCGGGGTTATCCCCGCCCGCCGATATTATTGAGCAAGCCACGCCTGGAATTTGGCGTCGATGTCGTCACGGTAGTCAGCCCAGAACTCGTAGTTGTAGAGGAACGTGTTCTTGGCGTTCTCTGGGTCTGTTGGCATGTGTTGTGCCATGTCGATCCCCAGGTCAGCGTGCTGACCGACCAGTGGCGCAGAAGACGCGCGGGCCGGGCCGTAGCTGATCCATTTGGCTTGATCCGCCAGACGTTGCGTGTCTGTCGCGAACCTTACAAAGTCCATGGCACGCGCTTCGCGCTCTGGGCTCAGGCCTGTTGGGATGATCCAACCATCAAGGTCGAACACCTGTGCGTCCCACAGCATCGCGATGGGCTGGTTCTGCTCTTCGATGGCGGCAAACAGACGACCGTTATAGGTCGAACCCATGATGACTTCGCCATCGGCGAGCAGTTGGGGCGTGTCCGCACCAGCAGACCACCAGATCACATCGTCTTTGATGGTGTCGAGTTTGGCGAGTGCCTGATCTTGACCTTCGGATGTGGCCAGAACGTCATAGACGTCGTCCTTGGCAACACCGTCACACAGCAGGGCCCATTCCATGTTGTTGATTGGGCGCTTTTCCAGGCTGCGTTTGCCGGGATATGCGTCTGTGTCGAACACGGCGCACACTTCGGTTGGGGGCGTGTCACCCACCAGATCGGTGCGATAGCCGAATGTGGTCGAATAAACGATCTGCGGGATAAAGCAGTCGCTGACGATCAGGTCGCCAAAGTCGTCCGTGGCGGATGTGCCATCGGGCGCGGGGGCCAGCGCTTCGTCAAAGTCGATTTCCATTGCGAGGCCTTCGTCGCACAGGCGGATCGCATCGGCGGCCACAACGTCAACGACGTCCCATGTGACGTTGTCGGCTTCGTTCATCGCACGCAGTTTGGCCACGGCTTCAGCCGAGCTTTCGTCCCAAACGGCTGAGACGCCTGCGTTCATTTCCAGGTATGGTGCGACATAGGCGTTTTGCTGGCTGGCTTGGTATGCGCCGCCCCAGCTGACGAGTGTCATGTCGTTGGCCATGTGGCCATCCGCGAACGCAGTTCCGGACACGACGGTCAAAGCCGTCGTTGCCAAAAGTGTTCTTGCGAGTTTCATTGTATTACTCCCACTGATTTAGCCCGGTATTGAGTGTGGAAGACTAGACGTCGGGCACCGTCCCCAGTCTTCTTGACGTGGTCAGGCGTCGAGTGCCCGACAATCATTTGACATCCACCCGATATCGATCTTTTCGCCCGGTTTAAGGCGGATTTGATCGGGTGCATTGCGTGTTTTAATCACGAAATCGTCGCTGCCCGCGACGCGCAGCCGGGTGCGGAAAATGTCGCCCATATAGACGAACTCAAGCACTTCGGCCTTGAGGGTATGTGCATCAGGGTTCAGGCGGCCCTTGTCGATCTCGACCCGTTCGGGGCGGATGGACACGCGTGTGCGCTGGCCCACTTCGCTGACGTTGATCGGTTTGGCGTCGATCAGGCTGCCATCATCCAGACGGACAACGCAGGTTTCGCCGCTGATCTTTTCGACCTTGCCCATGAGCGTGTTGTTTTCGCCAATGAACTGCGCAACGAAACTGTTTTGCGGTTCTTCGTACAGGGTGTCTGGTGGGGCGAGTTGCTGAATGCGCCCATCATCGAACACGGCCACGCGGTCTGACATTGTCAACGCTTCAGTCTGGTCGTGCGTCACGTAAACTGTCGTGATCCCCAGATCATGGGCCAGACGGGTGATTTCAAATTGCAGCGTTTCGCGCAGCTGTTTGTCGAGCGCGCCAAGCGGTTCGTCCATCAAAACCAGTTCTGGTTCAAACACGAGCGCCCGAGAAAGGGCGATCCGTTGCTGTTGTCCGCCGGACAGTTGCGCCGGGCGGCGGCCTGCGAAATCCTGCATCTGGACCATGCCCAAGGCACGCATCACTTTTTCTTCGCGTTCGGATTTCCCGATTTTGCGTACCTCAAGCGGAAAGCTGAGGTTTTCCGCAACGGTCATATGCGGAAACAGGGCATAGTTTTGAAACACCATGCCGATGCCACGTTTGTGGGGCGGGATGTTGTTGATCGACACCCCATCAAGGCGGATGTCGCCATGTGTGGCCGTTTCAAACCCGGCCAGCATCATAAGGCAGGTGGTTTTGCCCGATCCCGATGGCCCAAGCATCGTGAGAAACTCACCCTTGGGCATTGAGAGGTTCAAGTCTTTGACGACAAGGTTCTCACCGTCATAGCTTTTTTGAACGCGCTCGAATTCAACGAACGCCGTTTCGGTCGCAGTATCAGCCAAAATTGGCTCCCCGTTATATAGTCAGCGATTGATCGCTTGTTGCCCTATGTAAAGCGGGACGAACCGCGCGTTGCAACCAGCTAGGCTGAAAATTTAGACAAACGCCTGCATTCTGGTCTGTTTCACTGCCAAGACGGGACATTTTAGGCGATTTTACTGTGCTGTGATTAAAATCTGCCCGTAGACGCGTGTCAATCGGCGGTCAATCGGCAGTGACCTGCTGGTTGAAAATCGGCAGATTGGGGCGCGCAGGGTGACGAGGGGCAGTGCCATTGGCGTCCATCCCGTCGGCTTTGGGCCCATGGGATGAACGCAGATATCCGTGTTACGCGGCCGGTTTCAGCAAATCCTGTTCTTTCATTTGAGCATAGCTTTCGTCCAGCGCGGTGCGCGCGCGGTGCCCCATTTCAGCGATTTCTTCTGGGGTGATGATCAAAGGCGGCGACACGACCAAGCGATCATAGACGTGACGCATCACCAGATTGTTGGCAAAACTACGCTCGCGGCACATGAAACCGGCTGTGCCTGCTTCCATTGCGAATTTGGCGCGGCTTTCCTTGTGGGGGGTCAGGGCCAGTGAGGCCATCATACCGACGATGGTTGTTTCCCCGACCAGTGGATGATCGCCCAGCGCATGCCACATTTCCTTTAGCGCGGGTCCTGCAACGTTGCGCACGTGGTCGATCACGTTTTCCTCTTCGAGGATGCGCAGGTTTTCAAGCGCGACGGCGCTGGCCACCGGGTGGCCGGAATAGGTGTAGCCGTGATTGAATTCGCCAGAGCCGATAACTTCGGCGACCTCGTCACAGACGATCGAGCCGCCGATGGGCTGATAGCCAGAACTCAGACCTTTTGCGATGGTCATGATATGCGGCTTGATGCCCAGCGTTTGGCTGCCGAACCAGTTCCCTGTCCGTCCAAAACCACAGATTACCTCGTCCGCGATCAGCAGGATTTCGTATTTGTCACAAATGCGCTGTATTTCGGGCCAGTAGCTGTCTGGCGGTACGATGACGCCGCCCGCCCCTTGGATCGGTTCGGCGATAAAGGCGGCGATACGATCCTCGCCCTGATCCAGGATTGCCTGTTCCAATTCCTGGGCACGGGCCAGACCGAAGGCCTCGCGATCCATGCTGCCGCCCTCTGCCCACCAATGGGGTTGGTTGATGTGAATAATGTCAGGGATTGGCAGGCCACCCTGCGCGTGCATCGGTGCCATGCCGCCCAGACTGCCAGAGCCGACAGACGATCCGTGATAGGCGTTCTTGCGGCTGATAATGATGGATTTGGTCGGCTTGCCCTTGAGCGCCCAATAGTGGCGCACCATGCGGATATTGGTATCATTCGCCTCGGACCCGGACCCGGCAAAAAACACGTGGTTCAAGTCACCCGGCGCAAGTTCGGCAATCTTTTGCGCCAAGGCGATTGCGGGCACATGCGTCGTTTTGAAGAACGTGTTGTAATAGGGCAGTTCGCGCATTTGGCGCGCGGCGGCGTCTGCCAGCTCTTCGCGGCCATAGCCGATGTTCACGCACCACAACCCGGCCATGCCATCAAGGATTTCGTTGCCATCGCTGTCATGCAAATACACGCCATTGGCCCGCGTGATTACGCGCGTCCCGGTTTTGGCCAGTTCGGTATTAGCTGTAAATGGATGCATATGGTGCGCTGCGTCCAGCGCCTGAAGTTCTGCTGTTGGCAGGTGATTGGTGATTGCGGGCATGAAAACCTCTGATGCTGGGGTGTTCCGACAATATGTGCATTGCGCGCGCCGTCAATGTGGCATCTGCAATGGCGCTAGACCTGTCCGGTGAAACCTTGTTTCATTGCGCGGTGATTGGCCGACAGAAGCGGCATTGGCGGGCAAAGAGGTGACATTCGTGAAACGCATTTTTTCCGACTATGCCTATGGTGCCGGACCGCGCGCGGGATGCTGGTGGGACGAAACGGCGACGATTGCCGAAAATCCGGTGCTGCAGGGCGAAGTGACCTGCGATGTGGTCATCGTCGGAGGCGGATTTACAGGGCTGTCTGCGGCGTACCATCTGGCCCGCGCCGGTGCTTCGGTTGCGGTGGTCGAAGCCAATACAATCGGCTGGGGCGCGTCCGGGCGCAACGGCGGCTTTTGTTGTTTGGGTGGCGGGCGTGCGTCGGATGCGGTTCTGGATCGTCGGGTGGGTCGCGCCGGGCGTTTGGAATGGCGTCAGACGGAAAAGGCCGCCGTTGAATTGGTGGATACGCTGCTGTCTGACCTTGCGCTGGATGTGGATCGTCATTCCGTGGGCGATACGTTTCTTGCGCATCGCCCAAAGGATGCGAAGGATCTGCATATCGAGGCGGAGATTATCCGCGAGAATTATGGCGTGACGCCCGATATCCTTGACCGTGACGCATTGTCGGAGGCGGGCATGGCGGGCCCGTTTCATGGCGGGATGAGCACACCGTTGGGATTTGGGTTGAACCCGCGCAAATATGTCGCCGGTTTGTTCAATGCGGCCCGTGTGGCCGGAGCGCAATTTTACGACAAGAGCCCGGTGACACAGGTGCGCCGCGATGGGGTCGCAACCGCGTCGGGTCGAGTAAAGGCCGACCGGGTGGTTATCGCCACAAACGGGTATTCGAGCGAAGATATCCCCCAATGGATGGCCGGGCGTTACATGCCTGCGCAATCTACTGTGATCGTCACGCGCCCCCTTAGCGATGACGAGATTGCTGCCCAAGGGTGGCACAGCACGCAGATGGCCTATGACAGTCGTCACCTGCTGCACTATTTCCGATTGATGCCGGATCGGCGTTTTCTGTTTGGAATGCGGGGCGGTATTTTTTCCTCGGCCCAGGCAGAGGCCCGCGCACGCGCCAAAGTCATTCGGGATTTTCACGCCATGTTTCCAGCGTGGGTGGGCGTTGATATTCCGAATGCGTGGTCTGGTTTGGTTTGTCTGGCGCGCGGGATGGTTCCGTTTGTCGGGCCAGTGCCAAACGCGCCGAATGTGTTGGCGGGGTTCGCGTACCATGGAAACGGCGTCGCGATGGGCACCTATACAGGCCGGTTGTTGGCAGATTTGGCCTTGGGGCGGGACCCGGACTTGTACCCGCGCGTGATACGTAACCCGGCAAGCGCGTTCCCGTTGGGTCGGTTCAGACGTGCGATCATGCCCCCTCTTTATGCGGCGTTTCATCTGGACGATATCCGCCCTTAATTCGGGGCCCGCAGGCCGATCACGTTATTGGCCGCGATCATATACCCACTGTCGAGTGCCAACAGCATCGTGCCGTTTTCAATCCGAGCCTCGGTGACTCTGGAATAGGCCAGCGCGGGTTCGGTCAGCAGGATCTGGCCGTTGGCTTTGCTTTCTATTTGAAAGCTGTATTCGCCATGAGGCACAGATGACCCATCTGATTTGCGACCGTTCCAGACAAAGGGTTCGGTGCCGACAGGAATGGACTGCCGGTCCACCTCGGTCCCTTGGGCGTTGGTTGCGATCAGCGTTATCTCGTCCGCTGTAGCCGGCGGGTTGGGGGATAACGTTATTCCGTCGCCCGTATACCGCGCAGGCCCTTGTACCAGCGCATCCATGCCGATCCAGTTGGCGGCCCCAGCCATATCATTGGCACCAAGCGTCGATAGCATTTGTTCCATCAGATCATTGGTCGTGACCTGCTGTTCCACCATCGAAAATTGTGCGAGTTGTGCGGCATAGGCCGATGAATCGATCGGTTCTAACGGGTTCTGATATTCAGCTTGCGCAGTCAGCATTTTTAGAAAAACCTCGAAATCCGAGCTGAGCACGGAATTGGTGGATGCCGCGGGGGTCGTCGGTTTGGCGGTGACGCCAGGTGCTAAAAGTATGTCCATATCTGTCAAAGCCTTAAATCTATGCTGTCCAAAGCTGTCATTGGCCTGGACGCAGTTGCAGTCACGGGCATCGTGACGAGGGTTTCAGAGCCATCATCATGGTCGGCCCCTGTGTTATATTGAGAATGGGCCGTGTCGTCAGACGCTTGTTCGTTCTGGCCAAAAGAAAAAGCGATATCGTCATATCCAATATCGGCGAATGATTTACCCAAATCATCGATGTTCCGGCGCAGCAGGTCCAACGTGTCTGGACGGTCCGCGAGGATATTGACTGTGATTCCTGCATCCGACGCGCTGAGTACCATGCGGACACGTCCCAATTCCGCAGGGTTTAGGGCGATTTCGATCGGTTTATCGCGATCCGCGCGCATCGCGGTGGTGATCTGGTGAATGACGCTGTTTGCCATGTCTTGGCGTGGTGCGGATGTGGGTGCCAGTATGTTTGTGCTGGTGCTGTTTTGTGTCCGGATTTCTGATCCGAACGCGTCCATGAGGTCCACTTTTGAAAGTGTCATGTCGGGATTTGACTGTGCGGTGCTCACTTTGACGACCATCGTGTCTGGTGCCTTGCCCAGGATTGCGCTTTGCGCGGAATTGCCGTGGCTTGGTATCAAAACCTGCCCTGAGTTGGTGATAGTACTGCGCGCTTGGATGCTGTCAAAATCGAACCGTATGTTGCCTTGGTCTGGTCGATCGATGCGTTTTTGGTCAGCAAGATCGGATGTCAATGTCGCTGGCAGGCCACCAAGATGCCGTTCAAGGGATGTTAGAGGCGGCTTTGTTCCCTGCTCTGATGCAACTGCGTCCGTAATAGGGTGAGCGTTTGGCAGCGCGGAAGAATTCGTGCTGTCATCGGCCATCGGTGATGCGTTCATTGCTGTGGTGCGCACGCCGGATGCATCAATGGCTGCAGTCTTGCCTACAGGTACTTGGCTAGCATGTTCTTCTCTGCCAGAGGTCGATGAAAGAGCTTGAGCCTCTGTTGTGATTGTTTTTTCTGGCGACACCAAAACAGGTTTGTTCGGCTCGCCAATTGAATCCCCAGATATTTTCTCTGCCGATGCTGGATTTGGTGTGCTTTTGGATGGTGAAGCATGTCCTTTCGTCTCGATAGGATGCACGCGCGCACCCGCGATGTTTGCAGCGTATTCTTGCGCTGTATTCATACCTGCCGGTGCAGAGTGGATTTGTTCCTTGGGCGTTGAATCAATTGGCCTTCTCAGTCCGTTCTGTGCTGTTTCTGTATGCAAAACAGGTATCTCTGACTGTTTCTGTTCCATCGAATTGGGCAATCCGGATACGGGTGTATTGGTCCGGTCACGGGTGGCATTGCCGGAGGTTACGGAAGCGGCGATGGTTGCATCCACAGGCCCAAGATTGGGCGCAGTTTCCAAGTCGTCAGCTTCATCAGATTCGGTTGGATTGGGCGCAGTTCCCACGTTGCGCGGTATTTGTATGACGTCAGATTGCGAAGGTGCCGCCGCAGGCGGGGCGTTGAAGAAAGCCGCGAAAGTATCACTTGGCGTCGCTTGATCTGGTGACACAAATTTTGCGTCTGAATGTGCGCCAGATATCGAATGTATCGTCAGGTCCATACGCGCCTCCGGGAGTTTTCGCCTTTGTTGGACTATGGCCGTTGGATAGTTACCGGTTCTTTACCGCTTGGTGTGCATGCTGGGAAAAATCGTTCCAATTGAAAGGAAACTGGCGTGCAGCTGAACCTGATCGAGACGAAATTTACGCCTAAACCGGATCGCCAGGATGTGGCCCTGCGCGGTGCGGCGCAAAAGCTTGAGGCGACATTCTTGGCCGAAATGTTGAAATCTGCGGGTTTTGGTCAAACGCGCGACTCGTTTGGGGGCGGCGCAGGCGAGGATCAGTTTTCTTCGTTTCTGGTTCAAGCGCAGGCCGAAGAAATGGTCGCCGCCGGCGGAATTGGCCTGGCTGAGGCACTGTTTGAGGCGTTGAAGGAGCAGCAAGATGAACCGTGAAGCTGTGCAAACGACGATGGATGCACTTGATGATCTGCTGGACGCGGAACGGCGCGCATTGCTGCAGGGTAAACTGGATGATGTGGCGCGCTTGCATATCCAAAAGGGCAATTTGATTGATGCCCTAAATCGACAGACTTTTTCTGACCAAGATATTCTTGGAGATCTGCATCAAAAAGTGGGTCGCAATCAGGTTCTGCTTGATAGTGCGTTGGATGGGGTGCGCAGCGTTGCCCGCAGACTAGCCGCGATTAGACGCGTGCGACAATCGCTGGATACCTATGATTCTCGGGGTCAAAAGCGCGGTGTTGACGTTCAAAGCACGGGAACCGTGGAAAAGCGGGCCTGATGCGGGTTGAATCAAATCCACCGTAATTGGCGTGGTGCGGATTAGGCTTCCATTAGCGAAATCAATGGCATGGTGTCACGGCACTCGGAAAGGGTGGCGCACAACCTCAAAGGATGAGTGTGCATTTGTCAGAACGGCATCTGGTCCGTCCGATTGGGGGCGGGATGTAACCCTTGGCGCAAAGCGCCATGATCAAAGGACATACGCATGTCGAGCATTCTTACGAACAATAGCGCAATGGTTGCGCTGCAAACACTGAAGTCGATCAACAAAAACCTGTCAATGACCCAAAGCGAGATTTCCACCGGTAAATCGGTTGCAAACGCCAAGGACAATTCAGCGGTCTGGGCTATTTCCAAGGTAATGGAGTCGGACGTAAAAGGATTTAAAGCGATCTCTGAAAGTCTGTCGCTTGGTGCGTCGACCGTAGCGGTTGGGCGCAATGCGGCGGAAACGGTGACTGACCTGCTGGTCGACATCAAAGGCAAAATTACCGCAGCGCAAGAAAGCAACGTGGATCGGGACAAGATTCAGACTGATATCGTTGCCTTGCGAGAGCAGATCGAAAGCGTGGTGGGTGCTGCGCAATTCAATGGTCTGAATCTGGTTGATGGGTCATCTAGCGCGGATGTCAAAGTGCTGTCATCGCTTGATCGTGATTCCAGTAATAATGTCAGCCCGGCAGAAATCACTGTGTCCCGGCAAAACCTTTCTGTTTCTGGTACTGTCACAACGCAGGCTTACGATGGTGCTACCGGCGCTGATGCGACCACGACCATTGTCAACGCGACCGCCGATGGTGGATCGGCGATTGCATCCGGTACCGCCGTTCCCACAACAGGCACAGCAGCATTTGTTGATGTTGCCATCGGTTCTGTCGGGGATGGTTTTGGTTATCAATTGGTTTTGGATGATACGGCTGATGCGAACTCACTGGGCACGCGGACGTTTGAATATGTTGCAAGCGGTACAGACAGTTCTGAGGATGTCGCATCCAATCTCTATAATCAGGTATCTGCCTTTCTTTCTGCAACGGATGAGCCGAATTATACGGCGTCCTTGGATGGCGACACTGTACGTCTTACGCGGGCAAACGCAGGCAATGAACTGTCCGTCACAATTGAGGCGGATACGACAGGCAATACGGTAGGAACGAGTTCTGGTGGCCTTGCTGCGCTGCAGGCTGTTGACGTGACAACTGAATCTGGCGCAACAGCTGCGCTGACATCCATCGAAACGCTCATCAACACTTCGATTGACGCCGCCGCGTCCTTTGGTTCAGTCGAAGGTCGCATCGAGACCCAGTCGTCCTTTGTCAGTAAATTGACGGACTCGCTGAAATCGGGGATCGGTTCATTGGTCGACGCTGATATGGAAGAAGTGTCAGCACGGTTGCAGGCGCTTCAAACCCAACAGCAGTTGGGTGTTCAATCGCTGTCGATTGCCAACCAAGCTCCACAGACAATTCTGTCACTCTTCCGCTAAACCGATTGGACGAGGGGCCAAGGTTTGGCGTCTCGTCCATTCATTTTGCGTATCAATATGAATGGGTGACAATGTGAACGCGACTTCCCAAGCTTTGCGTGGCTATGCTGACAATTCTGTTTCGACCCGAAGTGATCGTCGAAGGGAATACGATGTGATCGCGCGTGTGACGCAGGAACTGCGTGATGGCGCAGTGCAAAGAAAAACGAATTTCGGCTTCTTTGCAGAGGCTTTGCATAGAAACCAGCGGCTTTGGACGGCTTTGGTAGTTGATATTGCAGATGTGGAAAACCCGCTCCCCAAAGAGTTGAAGGCCCGTATTGTATATCTTGCTGAGTTCACAAGTCAGCATACCGGCAAAGTGCTGCGAGAAAACGCATCTGTGATGCCATTGCTAGAGATCAACATGGCTGTTCTGCGTGGACTAAAGCATGAAGGGACAGCGACATGAGCGGATTGATCCTCAAGTTGAGCCCAAAAGAACGTATCCTCATCAATGGGGCAGTGATCGAAAATGGCGACAGGCGCAGCCGGTTGGCGATCATGACGCCTGATGCTCATATTTTGCGGCTGCGGGACGCAATCCACCCGCAAGATGCAAAAACGCCCGTTCGGCGTGTCTGCTACGCGGTTCAATTGGTGTTGTCGGGCGATACGTCCAAATGTGACGCGCGCCGTCAATTGTTGCGCAGTATCGAAGAGTTGAGCCAAGTTTTTGTAGATGACGACAGCAGAAAGCACTTGGATATCGCGTCACACGCATTGATTGGCGACGATCATTACCGGTGCCTGAAAGCGCTGCGTGCATTGCTGCCACGCGAAGAGCGGTTGTTGGCTGCGGGAGCATGAATTCGTGTACCAGCCAGTCCTAATATCGTCAGGTTTGGTGGGGTGGCAGTTTCTGCAACGCACCTACACCCAACAGACTGATGCGTTTAACCAATCCGCTGAACTCAAAAGAGATACAGACTATTTTGCGGCCAATATTAGCGATGTGCGAACTGCCGAAGATCTTGTTTCGGATCGGCGTATGCTGTCGGTTGCCTTGGGCGCATTTGGGCTGCAGGACGATATCAACAATCGATTTTTCATCGAAAAGATGTTGGGCGATGGCACAACGGCTGACGATGCTTTGGCCAATCGGTTCACGGATACGCGATATCGCGATCTGTCGGCTGCTTTTGGTCTTGGGCCGGGCGAAACCCGAGGGGCGCTACAACCTGGATTTGCGGAAGGTATCATTGCCAAATTCCAGGCCGCTAGCTTTGAAATTGCCACGGGCGCGCAAGATGAAAACATGCGTGTCGCGCTATATGCCGAACGGGTCTTGCCAGATGTGGTTGGTGGGGCCGGCAGTGAACCCCAGAAATGGTTTTCGATTATGGGTCAGCCTCCACTCAGGTCTCTTTTCGAATCTGCATTTGGCCTTCCGGAGGCATTTGGGCAGGCGGATATCGATTTCCAACTGGGCGTTTTCCAGGATCGCGCTGCGCGACTTTTCAATGTTTCTGATCCGGCGGAATTTGCTGAGCCGGAGACGCTGGATCGCCTTGTGACCGCATTCTTGGCGCGCTCACAGTTGGATGCTGGCGGTGCAGGTGCGTCGGGCGCGGCCATTGCCTTGGCGCTGTTACAGTCTTGACGCATCGGAAAACATGAAACGTACTGTGCTGCATTGCTTGGTTGGTCAATTTGGCCCTGAACGGTTCAATGTTGGCCGGCTCGCGCGGCGCAAGGCCAGTTTCAGTTGATCAAAGCTGTGCGCGCAGGACTGAGAATGCGTACCGCTCATCGCGTTATCTAGAGATGACCAGACTTGCATCGCCATGTCGATTTCGGGGTCGGTCCCTTGGGTGTATAGGCCCGCTGTAATCATCATCTGGTTATGTGAATACACGCTAAAATGCTTGCGCACCGCATTTATGAGCTCGTTTTCGTCTGCCGCAGCGGCAGCCGGGAGGCTGCGTGATGCGGATCGCAGCACATCCACCGCCGGGAAGCGGCCGCGTTCCGCAATGGAACGATCCAAAACCACGTGACCGTCCAACACGCCGCGCAAAATATCGGCAATGGGCTCATCCATATCTGAACCTGCAACCAAAACGCTGAACACTGCAGTAATGTCGCCTTGGTCATCCGCGCCTGGCCCGGCACGTTCGCAAAGCGACATGATCAAATGCGAAGTCGAGGGCGGAAATCCTCGCAAAACTGGTAATTCGCCTGCAGCAACGGCCACTTCA